>VOFI01002707.1_pt1 | contig 381708 bp, 272 predicted proteins | sample 5384131 | NCBI WGS metagenome assembly VOFI01 (sample SAMN12384728, study PRJNA508395) | human gut metagenome | isolation source: healthy gut H | host: Homo sapiens | reverse complement strand
GGGGCTCTCAATGGTCAAAGGGCAATTTTTCAATAGAGAGAGAATAGATATCGACTGATACGCTTACGCCAAGACAACTGCCGAAGACGGAGGATATCCATCCACCCGAAGTTTTTCCCTTATGCGCGCATTGAGCTGGTACATTTCTTCGTTTCTCTTCAAATTGTCTTTCCTCGGGGGAGAAAATTTGAAACCTCGAGGAAATAAAAAAACGCACCCCGGAAAAGTCGTCAATGACAACCCCGGGGCGCGCCCAAAACAAATCTATCTTATGAGGAACTATTATCATCACGGGAACCTTGATGGTGGAGCTTATTGCCGTCGGCGTAGCTTATCTTCATGATGTAGAGCGATCCGCTGAGGCCCGTCAGCGTAGCGTTGTAGCTTCTACCGTTGACGCTGAGCGTCTGCGCGTCAACGCCCCGAGAGGTCGAAGACCTGGATGCGGTCGATGTTCTTGTCAGCACTGACAGCCAGGTGTTGCCGCTGACGCGCACGGTAGCGCCGCCGGTGTATTCCTTGCTGATGATGCCCGTGCCTTACCGTTGACGACATAGACGGGGATATTGATGACCGAGCGCAGTGCGTCGTTGCGATCTAATCTTGCCTCGTAGAGGCCGTTGTCGAGCTTTGAGGCGTCCACGCTAACGTTGACCTTGCCCGTCTTGCCGTTGGGCCACGTCGATGTGGCGGTCGGCCACCGAGAGCCAGCTGATAGCCGGGTGTGCGCTCGCCCGTGACGTTGGCGCGGAGGCAGTAGTTGTAGTTCATACCGAGGTCAACCATAGACCACCAGATGTCCTGTCCGATATAGGTGCGGTCGCCGAATCCACACAGTCCGTTGCCGTGGTCCACGCCGAGCAGTAGGTGCCGGCAATCATGCCCGTAGCCTGTAGCCTATCCAGAGGTCCTGATCGCCGATGGTGATGGGCTGGTCGAGGACGACGTGGTTCCATGAGTCCTTGACGGGCTGGAAGGGCTGCTCGACGAGAAGGTCGCCGTTGTTGCTCTGGTCCTTTTGGCCGAAGATGACGATGCTGTTCTTCTTGGAAGGTGTGGAGACGTAGACGTCAACGCTGCTGAGTTTCATGCCCTTCAGGCTTGCCAGCATCTCGCCAGGGAAGTAGTTGGCGTAGATGGCGGTGTCGGCGTTGGTAATACCAATGATATCATACTGTCCGTTGTCGTATCTCAGCACATACTGGGTGGCGTCGTCCTTGGCAGGGTTGGCAGACGTCTTGGCTGCGGCCTTTCTGATCACCTTCATCTGGTTGGCCTGTGCGGGGGCTACCTTGTTGGTAGAGTAATTGGCCGTCGGCGCATACGGCAGGATATAGTTGAAGTCGACGTCGGCCGTGAGTGTGCCTGCACCCTGGTTGGTGAGTTCGATGGCCGTTGCCTTGCTGTCCTGCTTCGTCTCCATGTTGATAGACTTGCCTGACAGCGTCACGGCCGGAGAGTCGTCAGCATTCTTGGTCACGAGGGTGTAGTCCTCGGTCTCGCCGTAGTAGTAGTTGCCCTCGGGCATCGGTGTCTCGTAGGAGAGCACGATGCGCATCCGCTTCTCGCCCGGCATGATGTCGGCGTTCTCGGGGACGCTGATAGTAGCCTTGTTCTCCTTGTCGAAGATATAGGCCTCGGAGTTGTCAAAGACGCCATCGTTGTTCCAGTCCACCCATGCGCGGAGATGCACCTCGGCCTCGTTGGGTTCGACCTCGAGCGTCAGGGGCTGGCCCGGCATGATGTCGGTCTTGAGGTTGGTGCGGTCGGCATAGCTCTCCTCGCCCGACTTCGCAGTCGATGTCGCCGATCTTCACGTGCTTGATGAAGGTGCCGCATAGCTTTGTGCCGTCGCCTCTGACCACGTTGGTCACGATGGTGTCAGCGGCAATCATATCGCTATTGGGCGTGACGTTCTTGATGGTGATGTGGTGGTTGCCAATCTCGGAGCAGTTCACGCGTGCATTGAACGTATATTTGTAGGACTCCAGCGACGGTATGGTAGCGTTCACCTTCTCCGTGGCTATCAGTTTGTCCTCCTGCCAGAGCTGGAGCGTCACGTTGTCGATTGCGTCGGAACCGATGTTGAAGAGTTCCACCTGCACCTTGCCATACTGGCTCGCCTCTGAGGCCGTGGGCGAGAGGATACGCGTAAACTTCACTGCCTTCTCGGAGATAAAGCTGCCGTCGCCATCGAGGCAGTAGCAGCAGGACATCTGGGTTCCCCATGCGGGCTCGCTGCCGTCACGACTATCCATCTTGACGAGAGCATTAGCCTTTGGCGATGTGCTGGCCTTGAAAAGCGAGAGGTAGCAGTTTATGGATTCGTCGTTCTCATCAATGGCGTTGATCTGCATGAAGCCGTGCTCCATCTTGATATCCTCGCCCATAATAACGTTGAAAGCATAGATGTTCCGTCCATCGTCTCCACGCCAGTCTGCTCACCGATCACGTCGAATACTTTGCTATAGATCAAATCGCCTTGGAACCTTCTGGGCCGTTGTCATTGTAGAATGCGATCTTCACTTTGATGGGCTTATCATATTGCCCTTCTCGTCGATTCCGCCACGCTCAGTGCAGGGAACCCATTCGATTTCCTCGCGGTTGAAGTAGTTGAACATGCCAAGAAAGCGTACGCCGTGGAATGTATAGTAGCAGTCGGTGAAGTGCTGGTAGTAGCTTGTAGCTACGTCCTTGCGGCCCCTCATCGGCGCTACAGAATCCGCTCCATGCGTTGGGCTCGTCCTTGTACTCACCTCCGAAGACGGTACCATCAGGGCAACCCAGCAGGTCCTCTACGGTAACGTCAGCTTTGGCTGGCGATTTCTGGAGGCCGTCGAAGCGCATAAGTGGCATTGACTTGCCTTGCAGTCCAGCAGCGTCCTGTCGGACTTGTGCTGAAGTTGTCAGAGCCATCGCCGAGGCCAAGACGGATAAAAAAAATAGTTTTTTTTTTTTCATAAGCAATATTTATAAGTTTTTTGTCCTGCCAACATCATTGCTGACACGTTGAAAAGAATCACGGTGCAAAAGTACGACGATAGGGACAAATAGCAAAAACGTTCTGTTCCAAATTCATGAATTTGGAACAGAACGCGTTGAAATCGAGCGTTTTAGGATGGGGCGGGCTATGCCTCCACGTCTTTTTGGCCATATTCTGGTACACCGACGGCGAGAGGCCGACCATCTTTTGAAGACGTTGATGAACGTGGTGGGCGACTTGAAGCCCACGCTTTCGGCGATGCCCTTGATGGTGAGGTTGCCGTAGTGGTCCACGTCTATCAGTCGTTCGCGCGCCGTCTGTATTCTGTAGGTGTTGACGAAGGCGTTGAAGTTTTTCTTAAACGAGTCGTTGATGACCTGGGAGACATACTTGCTGTTGGACCCCACGAGCTTGGCCAGTTTGTCGAGCGAGAAGTCGGTCTGGCAGTATTCCGTCGTCTGCTCCATGACGGCCATGATCTTCTGCGCGATGATCTCCTGCTGCTCCTGTTTGAGGTTGCTGTCCCCTGTATTTTCCCACGGCTTCCTTTGGCCGCGTGCGCCCCTGATCTTGCCCTGCTCCTGCAGCTGCGACTGGAGGAGGGCGATGAGCTTGTTCTTCTCCTCCAGTTCGCTGGCGTTCTCGCGGTAGAGATGCTCCATTTTCTTTTGCATCCGAGGTTGTCCTTGTTTTGCCGGAAGAGGTTGAGGTAGCTGTCGTTGAGCTTCCTCTTCTGTCTGTAGATCACGAAGAAGAAGATGCAGACACAGAGGCAGACGATCGTGATGCCGGCGATGACCGCCTGCTGCTGGCGTATGGTGCGCTTCCCCGCCTGCTCCTTCTCGTGGAGGGTGTCGATCTCCTTCGTCGTCTGCTCCACCTCGTGGAGGAAGAGTTTGTTCTTCATCATGTCAAACTCCCGCGTGTGTGGAGGTATTTCACCACGGAGTCGTTTTGATGCATCTCCCTGAAGCAGAGGTATATCTGCTCGAAGGCGTAGCACGTGAACTTGGCTGGCAGCTTGTGCTTCTCCGCGTAGTCGGCCAGGTGTCTGTAGCGCGCTATCTGCTTGGCGTAGATGCCCCGTCCCATCTCGATGCGTCCCTGTGTGTAGCTGCTCATGTAGGTGGCGAGGTCGTTTTTGTGGTCCCTCACGCGCTCGCTCATCTTGTAGTAGCGGTTGGCCTCCTTGAGGTTGTGCTGCTGGACGCAGAGGTTGGTCATGTTGCAGAGGATCTTATACTCCGTCTCCCCTGTCGGGATATTTTGCGGCAGAAGGCGAGCGCCTTCTTGTAGTAATTCATGCCCTTCTCGTAGTCGAGGAAGTAGGTATAGGCGTTGCCAATCAAGTTGTAGAGTTTTGCGACGTGGGGCTGCTTCTCACACTCCTCGCTGAGTTTCACGCCCTCCACGCCTAAGTCGAGCGCCTTGATGTAGCTGGCGCTGGTGATATAGAGTTTGCTCACCTCCACGTGGGCGAGGATGCACGTCTGCTTCTCCTTCTCCGGCATGTCCGCCCTGAAGCGTCGGCAGACCAGCGTGTAGAGGATGATGGCCTTCTGGGAGTCGCCCGCGTCGGCCAGCTTCTTCGCCGCTTCCATCACCTTCTCGCTCGGTTGCTTGTCGTAGCGTTTGGCCTCGGCGGTGTAGGGGTTGTGGGAGTCCGCCGCGGCCCTCGCCCCCACGGAGACGATCACCGCGAGGAAGAGAAGCGAAAGGAAGCGTAAAGTCTTATATTTCATATACATATAATGATGCGAAATGTGTATGAATTCTACAAGATGCGTCAGGCTATGGCTCCGCCGTCACCTCGGTCTTGGCGGTCTGCCCCTCGGTCTTGGCCGTCTCCTCCTGGGGCGCAGGCTGGAGCGTCCGCTGGTAGCGATCCATGTCGTTGAGCAGTTTGACCGCCTCCTTCCACTGCTTGTCGTGGAGCAGCTTGTTCTCCACGCTGCCCCGCTGGAAGTAGTAGGCCGCCACGATGTCGCCCGCGAGGATGGCCTTGATCACCTCCTTGTTGTGGTCGAGGTCTTTGGCAAGGTTGTGGTTGAGGCGCTGTTCGAGCGCGTCAAACTCCGCGCGCGCCTCGTCGTAGTAGCCCTCGAACTTCGCCAGCTTCACCAGGTTCTTGAGTTGCTTCTCGCTCTCGCGGTCATACTTGAAGCCGCTCTGGATGACAAACGCCTTGAAGTCCTCGTAGTCGGCGTCGGAGAGCTCGAAGGTGGCGGCAGGTGCGATGGTCTTGTGCTCCTTGAGGTATTTCACCTCCCAGTTGAGCATCGCCTCCGTGGAGTCGAGTCCCGTCGAGGCGAGGTAGAAGGCGATGTTGGGCAGCGAGTCGGGCAGCACCTCGATGTCGGGCTTGATGCCGCCGCCGTCGCGCACGATGCGTCCGTGGCGCGTGGTGAAGGTGTGGGTCAGCGAGTCGGGGATGTGCTCCGTGTAGCCTCCGCGCCCGTGGCGGTAGTTGATGGCCTGGATGCAGCGTCCGCTGGGGATGTAGTATTTGCTCGTGGTGAGCTTGATGACGCCGTTGTAGGGCAGGTCGAAGGTCGATTGCACCAGTCCCTTGCCGAAGGTGCGCGTGCCCATGACGACGGCGCGGTCGAGGTCCTGGAGGCTGCCGCAGGTGATCTCCGAGGCCGAGGCCGTCTGGTCGTTGACGAGGACGACGATGGGCATCACGGTGTCGATCGGCTCCACCTTGGTCGTAAACTCGCGGTTGGCCTGCTTGATCTTGCCCTTCATCGTCAGGATGGTCTCGCCCTTGGGCACGAACATGTTGACGATGGAGATGGCCTCCTGGACGCTTCCGCCACCGTTGCCCCGCAGGTCGAGGACGAGGCTCTTCATGCCTTGGTGCTTCATGTCGAGCACGGCGCGCCTCACGTCGCGGGCGCAGTTCTCCGTGTAGGAGGTGAGGCAGAGATAGCCGATGCCGCCCGGCTGCACGCCGTAGTAGGCCACGGCAGGCTGCTGGATCTGCTCGCGGGTGATGATCTTGCGGAAGGTCTTGCCCGTCGAGGGGCGCATGATCTTGATCTCGAACGTCGATCCCGCGTCGCCGCGCAGGTGGCTGGAGACGTAGGCCGCGGGCTTCCCCGTCATCGTGGAGTCGTCGATGCTCACGATGACGTCGCCCTTGCGCAGTCCCGCCTTGGCCGCCGGCGTGTCCTCATACGGCTCGTCGATGACCACCGTCTTGCGCACCAGGTCGTAGCGGATGATGGCTCCGATGCCGCCGTAGCGTCCCGTCAGCATCAGGTCGAGTTCCTTGGTGTCGTCGGCGGGGTAGTACACCGTGTAGGGGTCGAGGGAGTTGAGCATGGCCCCCAGGCCGTAGCGCACCACCTCGTTGGCGTTGAGCGTATCGACATACATCATGTCGAGGTATTTATAGACCGTGTTGAACACCTCCAGATTCTTCGTCACGTCGAAGTTGTGACGATCGTTGTCCTGGGCGTAGCTCGTCGTTAGCGCACAGAGGGCCAGCAACACGCCGATTATCTTTTTGGTCATTTCTCTCTATTTTTGGGTTGAATTCGTGATTTTGTATGCGTATTCCACGACCATGCCAGCGAGGGCAGCGAGAGCCTCGGCGCAGGTGGCTGGTCAGGGGAATGTCTGATTTTAGATGCAAAGGTATAATTTAATAAGGAGATTTGGATGCCTTGGGTAGGGAAAAATGAAAAAAATCGGGAAAAAGGAAATTTTCTGCCCGAAAAGTTTGGTGGTTTCAAATATTCATCGTACCTTTGCACTCGCAATTCGGAAATGCACGGTTGCTTACTGCTTCAGTAGCTCAGTTGGTTAGAGCACCTGACTGTTAATCAGGGGGTCGTTGGTTCAAGCCCATCCTGGAGCGCACAAAGAGAGAGTTAGTTTTCACTGACTCTCTTTTTTGTGTATATCCCCTGTGCCCGGGGTGGAGGGCCGCTTGAATCTCATAATAACTAACTCGCAGATTTCCAAATAGATATGAAAACAGACAAACACAAACTTCAAGCTGCCCTGGTGCGCTCCTTCTTCGACGCTTTTTCCTCGGGCGTGATCGACTGTGGACAGGGATCTGTCCAGGAACGCCGACAGCCGCAAAACGTGAAGCGGGCGATGCTCGACTACTACGAACAGATAGCCCCCGCCTTCTTCGAAACGGTCTTCTTCCCCCTGGCGGTCATCCATTCCGGCTACGAGGAGATGGAGCGCATGGTGCGCAAGGCGCACCAGCAGCGCATGGATATGAGGTCGATGCTGCTCGCGGCCTGTGGATCGGAGGCCTGCTACGAGGCGCTGGTGGCGGAGTATAAGCGCAACTTCTCCGCGCTGCTCGAAGGCGCTTGTCTCTCCGTGGTCGACCACCTCGCTGCCTGTGCAAAGCAGCAGGAGGTCGAGGGTATCGATACCGACCAGGCGATCGAACTGACCGTGCGCGCGATGGTGCGCGCCTACGCCAGCGGACTGAGGCTCGCGGGAGGGCAGGGCGCCAGCTTCCGCCAGGCCTCCCTCTATCGCTTGCTCCTCGACGCGATGAACGTGCTGCTCCACGACGAGAAGCTTGACTATTCCGACTGTGGCGAAAGCATCACCGCCATGCTTGTCAAGGCCTGCGGATCGGAGCAGCGCTTCGCCGTGGCGACTGCCGAGATGGACCGCGCGCAGCAGGATATCATGGGCTGACGCCGCCCGGGCTGCAAGCGTAAAAAAAACAATGCCGCCAACGAAAGACCCGAGGGTCCGTTCGTTGGCGGCATTCATTATAGTAGGGCCCTGAGGGCCAGTGGTTTTACTTCACGACGATCTTCTTGCCATTCTGGACATAGATGCCCGGCTGGAGGCTGCTGCGGTCGCCCGCCACGCGCTGGCCACTGAGGCTATAGATGGGCGCGTCGGCCTGGGTCGTGGTCGTCTCCGTGCTCTGGATGCCCGAACCGTTGACGATGTAGATCTTCACGTTGTCGATGGCAATGTGCTGAGCCTTCTTCGCATTGTAGAACCAAGCGAAGTAAAGCGGAGAGTTCTCGGCGAAGCAGCTGGTGACGTCAAATGAGAGGTGCTGCGGTTTGCAGGTCTCGCCCGCGGCCAGATCCTCCACGTGGTAGCCGTCGAAAGCGTCGCAGACATCGGCCCACGCCTGCTTGTTGTAGGAATACTTCAAGCCGGCCTCCGACTTCTGCCCCGTAGCCTTATCGACGGTGCAGTAATCGATGTCAAAGTCGATGAAGACCTTCTCGTCGGCCTGCAGCTTGCTGTAGAGGCAGGGAGTCTCCAGGGCGGCGAACATATTGACGAGCGGAGAGATGGAAGAGCAGATAGAGGCGAAGTTGCCCTCGAAGCCACCACCAGCGACGGGGAGCTCAAACCAGTTGTCGAAGCGCCAGACATAGTCAATCTTCATCGACTCGTTGATGCGCTCCACAGCCCAGTCGGCGGGCAGCAGGCCGCTGTTGAAGTCCTCGTTGAAGGGCAGTCCATAGACGATCTCCTCGCCATAGCTCACGGCCACGGCTATCGGGAGAGAGACAAAACCGTCGGTATAGACCGTCTTGACATTGTACTCGTAGTCGCCCTCGGGGATGTTGATGTCGTCGTAGGACGTGGCCTTGGTCTCGGCAATCTGCTTGCCACCACGGAAGACGAGATACTTCTCCACCGTATATTCCGAAGCCTTCGGAGCCTGCCAGGTGAGGTGGGCCGTGGCGTTGTCCTCGTCGATGGAAGCCTGGAGGTCAGAGACAGTGTTGCGCGTGCCGATGGCCACCAGCGTGCCCACCAGTTCCGACTCGCCGTCGGGGTTCTCATAGACCGCCTTGACGGCATAGTACTGCACGCCGCGGTTCACGCCCGTCTGCTCCGTGGCGAGCTCGTCGGGTTCGAGCCATCCGGCAAACAGCGCGCCGTTGGCGTAGCACTCGTAGTGGCTCGGCTGGCGGTCGCCCTCGGGAGCGTCCCAGGTCATGTTGACCTTGTACTTGCCCGTCTCCTCATCGTAGGCAGAAGTCACCTGCACGTTGCGCGGGGCATTGGTGCGCGGAGCAGAGAAGTTGACCTTCACCTCCACGGGTTCCGAGACGGCGTCGCCGTTGACGGCCTGCACACCATAGGTGTATTCGCCCGACGCCTTGTCGGTCGTGTCGGTATAGGCGGTCGTCTTGACCTGCTGGGCCAGCATCTGGCCGTCGATCAGCACGTTGTAGGACGTGGCGCCCGTCACCTTGTAGGCGGAGCGCAGGGGGCGGGCCACCTTCTTGCCCGTCATGGCGAAGGGACGGTAGGCGGGAAGCGAAGCCAGCGGCTTGCCCTCGCGCGGCTGCGACGGAGCGGCTGCGCCCGTGGCCTCCGTATAGAGGCTCACGTCGTCGATGGCCCACGTGAAATAGAGACCCGTGGCCTCGTCGTCCAGGTCGCTCAGGGCCTGGAAGGCCACGATGGCGTCGCCCTCGGAGGCATCGCCGAGATAGAGCGAGACGAGCTGCCAGTCGTCCGATCCGTTGCTGTCGTAGCGAGCGTCCCAGAGCGCCTTCCAGATCTTGCCGCCGTCGTGGCTCACCTTGACATAATAATGGTCCTTGAAGTCCTCAAACTCGCCATACTCGAGCACCTTCGGGTCGATGGCGGTATAGAAGTTGAGATACTGTGCTCCCTTGGTGGCGGGCAGGATGAGCCACTCGTCCTGGTCGGCAGGCGTGCCGTCCTCGTGCTCGCCCACCTGGTCCCAGGTGACCACCGCACTGCCCTTGCCCGTGTGTCTCCACAGGTTCAGGTCTTCCTCGTTGCCCGTCTCTTCCATCTCGGGAGTCGGGAAGCGAAACCAGGTGTAGGTCGGATCGTAGGTGTTGGTCGTCTGAACCTTCCAGCCTTCGGGGAAGGTCTTGCCCTCGAAGCCTTCGGTCAGCAGCGTGTCGGCCTGATCCTTCGCCAGTCGGTCCCAGGTCAGCGTCACGTAGCCGTCCTGTTGCACGGCACGGAGATTGACGGGCTTGGCGGGGATGTCCTGCGCGCAGGCCGCGGATGAGAACAGTGCCGCGACGGCAAGCGAGGCGACAGAACGAAGCCACCTTGGCGTGGCCTTGTGGGTAGAATAATGCGCGTCCATAATCATTGCTTTTTGATGTTTGTATTATGGGCGCAAAGGTAGCGACAAAAAAGAGGGACGCCAACCTTTCTCCGATGAAACCGTCACTTTTTCACGAAAAAGCAATAGAAACTGGTCTTTTCAGCATGATTTCTCTATGGATATTCGCTCCCTCGAAATCTTCTGATAGATGGAAGGCTTCATGCCCGTGAGCCGTGTGAAGATGCTGATGAAGTTGGCCTGCGACTTGTAGCCGACGCTCTCGGAGATCGCCTTGATGGTGTAGTGGCCATAGCGACCGTTGTCGGCGAGCCGCTGCATGGCCTCCTTGATGCGGTAGTCGTTGAGGAAGGCGCGGAAGTTCTTGCCATAGCCCTCGTTGATGGCTTCCGAGACGTAGCGGGGATTGGATCCCACGAGCTGGGCGAGGCGGTCGATGGAGAAGTCGGTGCTGCAAAACTCCTCCACATTTTCCATCACGCGCCCGATGTCGGCGAGGAGGGCGGCGCGCTGCTCGGTCGTGAGGATCAGCGATCGGGGAGCAGTCTCCTGAGGTTTTCCCTCCTGGTTCTCCCTCTGTCCGTCCCTCTGAATGTCTCCTTGGTTGCCTCCCTGGGTTGTGGCCTTGTTGTCCCCTTTATTGACCCCCTTATTGTCCCCCAGGTGGTCTCCCTTGTTGGAGGCCTGTGGCGCCTCCTTGGCCTGGATGGGGGAGGCGAGGAAGAGCTGGCTGCGGTCGTAGAGGCGGTTGTAGGCGTGGTGGAGCTGCCGCTTCTGTGCCGAGACGATGATGAAGAGCACGATGATCAAGGCCAGGGCGATGGCGAGCGCGAGGAGCCAGCGGGCCTGGGTGCGTATCTGCTGGTTGTCGAAGATCTGCTGCTGCGTGAGCAGGTTGATGGTACTGGCGTTTTTGTTGGCGTCGTAGATATACTGTGTGTTCTTCATGGCGTTGAGCTCGTCGCCGTAGTGGAGCTTCTCCATCAGGTTGGCATACTCCATGCGGCAGGCCGAGGCCCGCGTGGCGTCGCCCTGCGCGTCGTAGGCTTGTGCGAGGAGGTGCATCGTCTCGGCCAGAAACTCGTCGTGGTTGGTGCGGCGGGCCCACTCCTCGTTTTTCTTGAGTAGCAGGATGGCGGAGTCGAGGCGATGGGTGTCCATGTAGAGCTGGGCGAGGCAGGAGTTGGTGTTGTCCACAAATGACGAGTCCATCCGCGCGCGGATGGCATACTGCCGCGCCTGGATATAGTAGCTGGCTGCTGCCGCGGGCTGGTCCTGGCTCTTGGCCACGAGGCCGCGCCCCATCAGGATGTTGTAGCGGTAGCCGTTGTTGTGCTCCACGTTGGCCTCCATCTGCTGGAGAAACACCATGCCGCTGTCGGCCTGGCCGACGAAGCACGAGGCGCCGACGAGGTTGTTGAGCACGGCGTTCTGCAGCGTCTTCTTGCTTGTCTTGCGACTGCTGCTTAGTGCCTTGCGGTAGAAGTAGAGGCCCATCTGGTAGTCGCCCTGCGTACTGTAGAGGTTGCCCATGCCGTTGTAAAAGCGGGCGGTCAGTTCGCTATAGCCCTGGTGCTCGGCGATGCGGAGGCCGTCGAGATAGCTCTTCATCGAGGCCGTATAGAGCCGCTGGTCGTAGAACTTGTCTCCGGCCTGCAGCAAGCGTGTGGCAGTGGTTTGGTTGCCGCCATTGCCCTTGGCGCCTTGGGCAAACCCCAGGGAGCTGCCCCAAAGGATGAGCGTAAATATGATGTAGATGATCTTCTTGGTCATTGTCATTCCGCATTATGGACGCAAAATTAATATTTTTTCGCTGCTTATCCGCTGATTGAGTGTTAAAAGTCATTGTTTTGCGAAAAGAATGATACTTTTGGGCCGTTTTACAAGCGAGGGGCGGAAGTTCTCGCAAAGGAGGGACAGTGCTTCTCGCAAAGGATAGGGCAGGAGTTTGCGCGGCGGGCCTCCCTCGACTCTGGGCAAAAGAAAACCGCCAGCAGAGAGACGGTCGGTCTCCTGCTGGCGGAAGGGTTGCATTTCTGCTTCCCGAAACAGTTAGTATTTTACTTTCTCATGACCTTGCGCGTGTGGACGCTGCCATCGGCCTGGATGTCGCGGATGATGTAGAGACCGCGGCCCATCTGGTCGGCCTCGATGCGCTTGCCGTCGATGGTGTAAACCTCGGAGCGCACGGTCTGGCTCTCCTTCGTCTGGGGCAGATCCTCGATGCCGTTGATGGCGTCGTTGAACTTAGCACCCTCGACATTCTCGACGGCGCAGCCCTCCACGTTCGTGGAATAGTAGTTGACGAAGGCGACGATATTGAGGTTGTCTCTGTTCCACATGCGCCATGCCTCCTCGAAGTTGCCGGCCTGCACCTTGTCGTTCTTGGTGAAATAGACCGTGTTCAAACCCAGGGAGACCTCGTAGCTAAACTTGTTGCCGTCCCACTCGATGGGCTCGCCCCATACGGAGTTGATGGCACGGGTCACGTGCTGGTGGGTGAACGAACCCTCGGCACCCATCTGGCCGTGGGCAGCGATGTTGTCCTCGGTCAGCATGACCGTGATGCGCGAACCATCCTTGGCGCTGCTGTTGCGCATACCCTCCACGCGGACCACGATGGTGGTGTCGTTGTCGCCGTAGCGTGCGGAGAGGTTGGTGATGATGATATTGGCGGGATCGCTCTGGATCTGCTGGATGAGGCTCTCGATCTCCATGGCGGAACCGGGCATGTAGGTGCAGCACTTGTTGCCAGCCGTGGACATGGCGTCGAACCAGGCGTTGCGGCCGAACATCATGGCCGGAGCGTAGGTGCCACGGTCGTTGTAGAGGGAAGCATACTCGTAGAGGTCGGTCTTGATATACTCGCCATTGACCACGCTGCGCTTCGTGGTGAGCCAGTCGGTGTAGTACATCACGTGGTGGGCGGCGGCAAAGACCTCGCCCTCATACTCGGGATTCTCCAGGGCGGTGTGGAGGTAGCCAGCCACGCGCGGGCAGTTGGGGCACGACTCGGTGGTAAACTCCTCCAGCAGCACCTTGCGCTTGAAGCCCATGGCGATGTCGAGCGCGTTGTTGGTCGGGTCGATATCGGTCTCGCCACCGAGGTCGGTGATGTTGACGTTGACGGCCGACTCGCCATCGACGCTTCCCAGGGTCGGGTTGATGGTCCACTTCAGGTCGATATACTGACCCGAGGTGATGGTCTTGTCGAAGGTCGTGGCAAACTTCTGGCCAGCCACGGTGGTGGTGATGGTGAACTTGTTTACGGGGCGTGTGGCCTTGTTGAACACCGTACCGCTCATGGTCACGGAGCCCGTCGTGGCGTTGAGCATGGCCTTGGCGCCCGTGAGGGCCAGGTCATACTTCGGCAGGTTATTGCCCACGATGACGGCCTCCACGCTGATGGCACCCTGTCCGTGGCGGTCGCCCCAGAAGGCATCAGAGGTGCTCTTGTAGTGGAAGGAACCCGTCTGACCCGGCTTCACGACGGAGAGGGCAGGAGTGCTGCCGCGCTGCTTCAGGTCGAAGCCGATGTAGAGGCGCTCGCCCGTGATGGCGTAGGGCGCGTTGAGCTCCACGACGTTCCAGCCCTTCTTGATGCGCGTGTCCGTCTTCATGGTGATGTAGCCCTCGGCCAGGTTCTCACCCTTCAGCGTCTTTCTCACCCAGACGCGCAGCGTGTCGATGTTGGAGCGGGAGCACAGAGCCACTCTGACTTGCGCCACGCTGTTGCCCTGGTAGGCTTCCATGGTTTCGCCAGGAAGCTGGATCGCAGCCGATACCCAAGTGTTGCCTTTCTGGGTGGCCATACCTTCACTGGCCACAGCGCCCTTGCAATAGCCCAACGCCAGCGTGTCCGACTGAGCCAGTAGCGGAGCTACCGTCAGAAGGGCGAGGAGAGTTAGTAAAATCTTCTTCATAAGAATCGTTTTTTATTGTTAATAGAATATGTTGTTGTCGTGACTGGAAAACCATTGATGACGGCGCAAATTTAGGAGATAATTTTGATATGACAAAATAATAGTTCGTAATTTTTGCTTTCTTTTCCTCAAATAGCACTTAGTTTTGACGGATTTTGTTACCCATCTCAAAGTTTGATTCTCCTAAAAGTTACCATTTGACACCCGAGGTTGTTCTAAATTTCGGTAGTAGGCTCTATCTTGCCCGTATTTAACGAGATTTAACTTAGTTTCCAAGCATACGTAACTATTCAGCAATAACACTCCTTTGAGTTTTTTGTCAACAATCCTGACAAAACAAGTAGGCGATAATATATTGAAAACCAATAAAATATTTACACTTTATTTTTGGATATCTCGGATATTTTTTGTACCTTTGTATCTATGAATAAGCAAGTTACGGATATATCGCAAGCCTTGAAAAGGCTGACATCTGAGATGCAGTCGATGCATGAAGCCATCGATGCGCTACATACGGAGAATGCGAATTTGCGCCGTAACGTGGAAAGGCTTCAAAAAGAGAACCGCAGCCTGCGCAAGCGGCTGGAAAAGTATGAGAAGCCCGACAAGAATTCAAACAACAGCAGCACTCCTCCCTCCAAGGAAAAAGATGAAAGCCGAAGTGATTCGGCGCACAAAAAATCCTTGCGAAAGAAGAGCGGCCTTAAACCCGGCGGGCAGCCTGGGCACGAGGCACACAACAGAAATATGACGGAAAAGCCGAATGTTGTGGAAGACTGCATGAGTGGATATTGTCGCGAGTGCGGTCGTGACTTGTCCGGCATAGCGGGAGAGCTTGACTATGTAAGTCAAGTTGTAGATTTGCCAACGTTGGCGCCTGTCGTGAGAGAATATCGCCATTACAAGAAGACCTGCACCTGCGGATGTTGCAATAGAGGATACGAGCCGCGCAAGCGGGGCAACCAGGTAACTTTTGGGCAAGAACATCAGAGCCGTTGTGACCTACCTGAGCGTGGTGCAGTGCATACCTTACGAGCGATGGCTTCTTTGATGGAAGAGGTGTTTTCTGTCCACATGAGCCAAGGCTCCATCAAGAACATTGTACAGGAGGCCATGAGGAAATCCAAGCCTGCCATAAAGCTGCTGGAAGACATGCTGAGGAAATCACCCGTTGTGGGCTTCGATGAGTCGGGTTGCTACAACAACAAGAAATTGGATTGGGCGTGGATAGCGCAAACAACATACTTGACGCTTTGCTTCCGTGCTGCCGGCCGCTCGTCAAAAGTGCTTGAAGAGAGGTTCGGCGATGCTCTAAAAAACATGGTGGCAGTGACCGACAGGCACAGCGCGTATTTTTCCCTTGACTTTTTGAATCACCAAGTGTGCCTGGCCCACCTTCTGCGCGAGTTGGAATACTTGACAGAGCTTGACCCGAAACAGCAGTGGTCGAAAGATGTGGCAAGCCTGTTTAGACAAGCCATTCATGAGAGAAACACTCGGCCTAATGAATTCATTGACAAAAGAACTTGGCTTGACAAGCTTGACGATCTGCTGAAAGCCAACCTGCTCCACCTAAGATCCAACTTCGAGAGGCTTCGCAATGGACTCGCAAAATGCAGGGATTACATATTCAACTTCTTGGAAAATCCCGCAATTCCACCCGACAACAATGCGAGCGAGAGAGGAATCCGAAAACTGAAGATAAAGCAGAAAGTGTCCGCACTTTCAGGTCTGACAATGGAGCAGACGCTTTTTTTCTATACATTCCATTGCTGACACTGCATGGAAAAAACGGCCAGTCGCAGCTGCAGCTATCCATACCATCCTGTCGTTATAGGATGGTAGGATGCTGCATGCCTCACACTATTGCTGAATAGTTACCAAGCATACTCGGTGGAAATTTGGCTATTTTTGCACTGAATCCAACTCAAAACGGTCTAACCGACCTCTTGAAAGGCGAGAAATCAACTAACAGTTTTATAAATATCAGCTTATGAAAAAACGAACCCTTCTCTTGGCAGTTCCGCTATGGATGCTGCTGTTCGTGCCCATACTTCCGATGTGGGCACAGGATTCCAAGGCGCAGCGCGTCTTGCGACCTGGCGTTGGCGACCCGGCCGGTACGCCCGCCAAGCGCGGCCCCATCGTGGGAGCCAAGCCGTGGCACCGCGAAGGAGGAAAACTGCGCAAGACACCGCGCTCGCTCGTGATGCCCAACCCCAACCAGCGCGTACGCCTCGCCAGTGCAGACGGCGTGGAGTTCTGGGGCAACGTCATCTATGCCAAATCGTGGGACACCCTGCCCAGCGACGCCACTCCCTTCTATGTGGGACAGTTCCGCGGCACCAACCCCATCACGATCCAGAACCTCTACAACGGCGCTGCCCTCGACGCCAACGGTGGTGGTGTGTTCAAGGATGGCATGTTCCGCTTCGTGAGCTATTTCAGCTTCCTCGGCGAGATCATGGGTCAGTACTATGAGTACGACATGGACACCTGGGAGATGACGCGTACCGAGGATGTCAGCAACCGCCCGGGACCTCTATTGCTTCGACACCGATGTCGATCCTATTACTAATAAGGTGTATGGTATCGCCTACAACAGCGATTACTCGGGTTATGCGCTCAACGTCATCGACTATGCGTCCCTGACGACGCAGACCATCGGCAACCTGGATGTCTATTTCCTCGGCTTTGCCATCAACTCCAAGGGTAGCATGTACGGTATCAGCAGCACGGGTAAGCTCTGCAAGATCAGCCGTACCACGGGTGCCGTGACCGAGATCGGTCCTACGGGTCTCTATCCGCTCTACCTGCAGAGTGCCGCCTTCGACCGCAATACGGACAAGCTCTATTGGGCTGCTTCGTTTGAGAACTCGCCCTCGGGTCTCTACGAGGTGGACACCCTGACGGCAAAGGCTACGAAGGTGGCCGACTTCCCCGACGGCGAGGAGATCGTCTGTCTCACCGTGGCGGAGGCCCTGACCGACGCGAATGCGCCGGCCAAGATCAACGACCTCTCTGTCTCCTTCTCCAAGGGCAGCACCAGTGGTGTGGCTACGTTCACCGCTCCGACCACGACGTTTGGTGGCGATGCACTGACGGGCACGCTGACCGCTTCCGTGCGTATCGAGAATGGAGAGCCCGTGACCAAGTCGTGCCAGCCGGGCGAGAAGGTGAGCATCGACATCACGGCCTCCAAGGGCGACAACGTCATCTATGCTGCCACCACCAATGCCGCAGGACGAAGCCCGCTGGCAAAGGCCACCGCATGGGTGGGACCGGACAACCCCAAGGCTGTCTCCTCTCTGAAACTGAAGATCGACCCTGAGACGATGAAGTCCACGCTGACTTGGCGTGCGCCGACGCAGGGTACACACGGCGGCTATGTCAATGGTCCGCAGGTCACTTACGACATCGTCCGCTACCCAGGTCGCGTGACGGTGGCTAAGAACTACACCAAGGTGAAGTTTGAGGAAACCCTCGAGAAGGGCAAGCTCACTTCCTTCTTCTATGTCGTGACCCCGGTCTATGAGGGTCTCTACGGCACACAGGCCACCTCCAACAAGGTTCTCATCGGCGACGCCTGCGAGGTGCCCTATGAGGAGTACTTCAATACGGAGGAGGACTTCAACCTCTTCACCATCGTCGATGCCAACAACGATGGTAGCACGTGGGAGTATAACGCCACCAATGGCGTAGCCTACTGTACGTTCAGTTCGATGCAGGCCAGCGACGACTGGCTCATCACGCCGGAGATCCACCTCACCCCGGGCCGCAAGTACAACTTCTCCTTCAGTGCCCGCCGCGGTATGACCAGCTATCTCCAGCAGATTGGTGCTTCCTTCGGCGAGGGCCTCGATCCCTCTACCTATACTGAGATCGTTCCGAGAACGAACCTTCCCGAGAACGCATGGGTTAACCTCAAGACGACCGTGACGGTCAAGGCTGACGGTGTCTATCACTTCGGTCTCCACGACCAGAGCCCTGTGGACGGCTACCGCACCTACGTGGACAGCATCCTCGTCACCGAGGGCCCGCTGCTCAGCTCTCCTGATACCGTGACCGACCTGACCATCGTTCCGGGCGACTACGGAGTGGGCGAGGCTACCCTCACCTTCCGTGCCCCGACCAAGGCCATCAACGGACAGACGCTGTCTTCTATCTCCAAGATCGAGGTTCGCCGCCGTGCGGAGACTGAGGACCTCATCCACACGTTCACCAACGTCACGCCGGGTCAGCAGCTGACCTTCACCGACAATGGCGCCCTGGATGGATTCAATACCTATATTATCACCGCCTATTCGGGCGACGAGGCCGGCGAGCCTGCCGAGCGTCGTGCCTATATCGGATTCGACATTCCCGGTACGCCGAAGGATGTCCGCGCCACGTCTGGCCTCGATGCCATCACGGTCGACTGGAAGGCTCCGAGCACCCTGGGTGTCAACGGTGGCTATGTGGAGCCCGATGAGCTCACGTACAATATCTATACGCTCGACCTGGAGGCCCTCGACTTCGTGATCCTCAAGGAGGGTGTGAAGGGTCTCTCTTACCAGCCGCAGGTTCCTATGTACGGCGTGCAGGATCTCCACTACTTCGCCGTGAGCGGTGTCTCCGACGTAGGCGAGGGCGAGTATGAGATGTCCAACCTGGTCATCTCGGGTGCTCCCTACACGCTGCCGTTCAGAGAGTCCTTCCGCAAGGGCAACCTCGACAACAGCCTCTGGTGGGTGGATACCGACGACTGCTTCTGGCCGAAGAGCTACAACTCTGCCGACGATATCATCGGTTCTGCCGACTGGACGCCGAAGGAAAAGGGAACAGTGGCTTCCTTCAACTCGGGCAAGATCTCTCTCAAGGGTGCTGCCAATCCTGTGCTGCGCTTCTGGCACAATGGCGTACCGGGCCTGGACTACCACCTGCGCCTGGAGGTCATGACGCCGGACAACAAGACCGTCGAACTCAAGGACATCGACTATAGCAAGCTCACGGGCGACCGTCAGTGGATCGAGGAGGTTGTGGACCTTGGCGACTATGCCGCCTACGACTTCATCGTACTGAAGTTCCTCGGTGAGTGCAACGACAAGGAGCTCCAGCGCCTCAGCTTCGACGCCGTGGAGATCTACGACGTGCTTGGCCACAACCTCTGTGCCGTCAGCACGAAGCCTACGCTCACGGGTACGGTCGGCAACGTAATGGAGGCCGGCGTCACCGTCCGCAACATCGGCGAGAACGTGGAGGACAACTTCACGATCGACCTCTACCTCAACGGTCGCAAGGTGGCCAGCCAGAAGGGTGGTCCGCTGGATCCGTTCCGCTCAGAGACCTACTACCTCAACTTCACTCCGAAGGTGGAGGATGCAGGCCAGTGTGAGGTCTATGCTACCGTACAGCCCGCCAGCGAGGATGATGATCCCAGCGACAACACAACGGCGAAAGTCAACATCAACGTCAAGGAGCCGGAGCTGCCCACCGTCACCGACCTGTCGGCTAAGCGCGAGGGCAACAACATCAACCTGGCCTGGACGAAGCCGACGAATACTTCCCGCACCGTCGTGGAGGACTTCGAGAGCTACCTGGCTTGGAGCAATGGCGAGAAGATCGGCGACTGGAAGACAGTCGATGGGGACAAGCTGCCGACGATCGGTATCAGTGGCTTCCTCTTCCCGCATTGCGGAGATCCGATGGCCTACATCATCTTCGATCCCGTCGAGATGGGTCTCAGCTCTCTCCCGCGCTTCGTAGCTCACTCGGGCACGCAGTATATCTCTTCTTGGGGTACCTACAATGAGTCTGCCGACGATGGTGGCAAGAGCGACGACTGGCTGATCTCTCCGGAGCTCGACGGTCGTGCACAGAAGATCGACTTCTGGGCCAAGGCTGCTTCCCTGACCTACGCACCGGAGGCCTTCGAGATCCTCTACTCCACCACCGGCGACAACGTCGAGGACTTCAAGCTCATCAGCACCCACGAGGCTGAGGGTGACGCTTGGTACAACTACGAGGCCAACCTGCCCGAGGGCACGAAGTACTTCGCTATCCGTTGCGTCAGCGAGAACAAGTTGGCTCTCTTCGTCGATGACATCACCTATCACGAGGGTCAGTTGACCATCCTCAACTACAATGTCTATCGCAACGGCGAGAAGATCGGCACGGCCAACGCCAACGCCACTTCTTTCAGCGACGCAGGCAACGATGGCGACATCTACACCATCACCATCGTCTATGACGAGGGCGAGTCAACCTTCAGCAACGAGGCCGGCATCACGCTCGGCGTAGAGGAGCTGACCCAGGGCCGACTCAATGTGATGACAGGTCGCGGCACCGTGACCGTCAGCAATGCCAATGGCAGCGACGTCACCATTCTCACTACCGACGGACGTCAGGTGGCCAAGGCCGACAACGTCGATAAGAAGACCTTCCATGTGCAGCGCGGCACCTATCTCGTGCGCGTCGCCGAGCATGTCTTCCACGTGGTAGTCAAGTAATCGGATTCATAGCAAGAGGACAAGCAGACCAACCAACGCTCCCAGAGCGGGTCTGCTTGTCCCTTTAACCAATCATTAAAACAATAATAACTATGTACAGAATCAGACATCTGCTGCTCCTGCTCACCGTGCTCTTTGCCGGATACAACGTACAGGCGCAGACACAAAGTCCGTACAAGTACGACTTCAACTCGCCGATCGACACCTCCGACCCGGAGTTTGCGCCCTTGGGCTGGGGCCATATCGTCGATGCGATGGTGGTTCGCTCCAATACCTACTACGTCCAGTACGCCTATCAGGCTACGGGCGGCGTGGACGATTCGGGCTGCCTGCACATCGGTTCTCAGACGGTGACGGACAGCCTCACCCAGACCCAGACGCTCAACGATATCTTGGTGCTTCCTCCTGTCGGAGGTTCGGTCACCGTCGATGTGAAGGCGTTGAACTATGGTAGCGATATCAAGTTCTATTATGTCAACTTCGAGGACGGTAAGTTCACGACCGATGGCGTCATCGACATGCCGGCTCCCGAGCTCTCCGAGGACAATTTCTGCACCATCACCGTGCCGGAGATGGCCGAGGGTACTTACATCGGTATCCGTGGCAACAGCGTCCTGATCGACAATGTGACGGCTGCGACGGCTGAGGTGACTCCGCTGCCTCGCATGAAGGTGCTCAAGGTGAGCGATGCCAATCCCGAGTATGTGGATGCGGCAAGCGATGGCAACTTCACGCTCAACTACTCCGTCCAGCTCCGCAACAACGGACAGCGCGACCTCAAGGTGGGCGATGAGAACTACTCGCTCTCCCTGGTCAACACCACGCTCAACAACCGTGTGGTGGGCACGACGGTCATGACGGAGGATCTCGCCCTCGGCGCTGAGACCACCGCCACGCTGACTGTCACCCTGCCTTACGCTTCTTATCCCAAGAACTATGCTTACGCCGTCCGCGACAACCTCACGGGCGATCTTACGCCTTGTGGCGAACGCCAGGCCTATCCCTACGAGCCCGTGGCAACGATGCTCGACCGTAGTGGCAAGCCCGTAGGCGACGCCATCGACCTGGGCATTGTCCAGGGCGAGGTCACCTACTCCTATCTCCTGCGCAACGACGGTGCTACGCCGCTCGATATCACCAATGTCTCGATGACGGGTGGATTCTCCACCGCCTTCAAGGCCCAGCAGGTCGCTCCCCACGCCGCGCTGACCTTCCCCATCACCTTCGGACAGGTGGGTACGGAGAACCAGGGCACGCTGACGCTGGAGACCAACAGTGGCACCGTGGAGATCGCGCTCTCGGCTACCTCTGTGGCAGCAAACGAGATGTATGCCAACTTCGAGAATGGCAAGATGCCGGCTGGCTACATCGTCGGCGAAAGTTGGTTCATCAGCGATTTCCCCCTGCAGGCCAACCTCCCCAACAACATCTATTGCGCCCAGGCACAGTATGACGTAGAGCCTACGCGTCTGATCACGCCGATGCTGAAGGTGAAGAGTGGCGACGTGCTCCATTTCGATGCTGCCCGCCGTGACGACGCTACCTTCCTCCGCGTTTACTATTCTACCGACAGAAAGAACTGGACGCTTGCCCACACCATCGAGGGTACGGGTACCGACAACAACACGTTCAGTCCCTTCAACCTTATCTCCGACTCTCGCTACAGTGGCGAGTTCCGTTCCTACACGGTCGAGAACCTGCCCGCAGGCAATCTCTACCTCGCCTTTGAGTCGGCTGGTGCGCGCCTCGACAACATCTACGGCATGGGTTATGCGAAGATTTCCCACGACGTGATGTTCCAGCTTCTCAACCTCCCCACCGTGGCTACCGTCAATAGCGAGAGCCAGGCCAGCGTGAGAATCGTCAACAACCACCCGGCCGATATGGCCAAGGGTGCCTATGCCGTCAGCCTCTACCGCGACGGCAAGAAGGTGGCTACGGCTGCCGAGGCTGAGTTCCTCGCTGGCGAGAGCCGCCTGTTCGACCTGACGTTCACGCCGCACGAGGGTGGCACGGCCAACTACTATGCTGCCTTCGAGGTGGGTGGTCAGATTCTGTTCACCTCCGACACCGTGGCAGTGCAGGTACTTGCCGAGACGAGCAACAGCCTCGTCCAGGTCGGCAAGCCCACCTTCCCCGTCACCAACAACAGCACCCCCGTTGCTCCTTATTATAAGCACAGCGAGAGCGACGCCATCTACAAGGCCGCTCAGTTGGGCCTGGAGCCTGGCACCCGCATCAAGGGTATCATCATCCGTGGATGGAACGAAAGCAAGGAACTTCCCACCAACCTGAAGGTGTGGATGTGCAACACCGACGATGCCGTGTTTACCTCGCCTTTCGCTGTCCACAATACCGACACGATGCAGCAGGTCTTCGACGATGTCTGCACCTTCCCGATCGCTGGCAACAAGACCGAGACCGCGGAGATGATGAACATCACGTTCAAGAACTCCTTCGTCTATGACGGCCGCAACCTCAGTATCTTCATGCACGCCGACGTGCCGTCAGGCTATTCCAACGTACGCTTCGAGACCGACAAGTCTTACCTTCAGGGACAGTCTGTTCATCGCAAGTCTGATTCCGACCTCACCGACAAGGACTTCACTCTCTCCGAGGATGGTGCTCCTGTCATCACCTTCGTCACGGAGAGCACGGCTTCCACGCCGCTCACGGGTGTCGTGACTGCTGAGGCCGACGGTACGCCTATCGCCCATGCCAACGTCACGCTCACTGCCGACAACGTGCAGTACGCCGCTACCACGGCCGAGGATGGCAGCTATCAGCTCAACGTCTTCAAGACCGACCGCGCCTACACCTTCCGTGCCGAGGCCATCGGCTACGAGCCCTACAAGCAGGAGGTCAGCAGCTTCGCCGATGCTGTCAACGCTTCCCTGAAGGAGGGCCACGGAGTCTATATCGACAACGTCACGATGCCGGAGACCTTCACGGTCAACAACCGCTCCAACATCTTGGTCGATGTGATGAACATCGAGCCTACCGACCTGGAGGCTGGTGCCTGGACGGCCAGCCTGGTGGACGGCGAGGGCTATGAGAAAGTTTCCTATGCCACGCCCGCTCTGAAGGCAGGCGAGAAGGCGACGCTCAACTTCCGCTACACGCCGCACGCCGAGGGCGAGATGGTCCTCCGTGCCAAGATCGTTGCCCATGGCACGACCACTCAGTCCGCGCTCTTCCAGTATGTCGTTGCTCCGGAGTCAACGGGTGGCAGCGTGCAGGTGCTCGATTCGACCAACCTTGCCGACTATGCCGTGCCTGTCCGTCTCTACGACAAGAACTCTGAGAGCCAGACCATCTACACGGCCGATCAGCTCGGCATCCCCGCTGGTTCTACGATCCAGCGCATCGCCTTCCGCGGCTACCAGAGTGGCTTCACCACCAAGGAGTATGAGGCCAACCTGCGCGTCTATATCGAGAACACCGACGACGACTACGAGCTTGGTTTCGTCGCTGCCGACACGACCGCTATGACCCGCGTCTATAACGGTACGCTCGAGGTCAAGAAGGATGGTACGAAGAAGAATCCTGCCGAGGTGATCGTCATTGAGATCCCCGAGGGCTTCCGCTATACGGGCAAGAACCTGCGTCTCGCCTTCCATGTTGAGGCCAGCGAGTACACGAAGATGGCCTTCGTCACCGACAAGAAGGTGAGAAACTCCTTCTACCGTGGCGATGACAACCTCGACAAGTTGGCCAATGCCTCTTGGGACCAGAACGAGTCGCCGGTGATGTATCTTGAGGTACAGAGCACGAACGAGCTCTCAGGCCATGTCACCAATGGCAAGGGTGTGGCCCTCGCCAATGTCTTCGTCCAGCTCCAGAGTGGCGACGTCGTCTATAACAGCATGACCAATGAGGAGGGCTACTACCAGATGAAGGTTGCTCAGCCGCTGCTGAAGTACAACGCCATCTTCAAGCTCGACACCTACAAGACCGATACCGTCGCCGTTGACTTCCTCAAAGGCGATGTCGTCCTCGACCACCAGATGGCTCGTCCGTTCCGTCTCACGGGTAACGTGAAGGGCTTCAATGGTGCCACCACCGACGTTCTCGACGATGTGACCGTGAAGCTCGTCCAGGGCGACATGGTGCTCATGACCGAGACCAACGACAATGGCAACTACGCACTCGACGTCCGCGACGCTGAGGGCGAGTACCAGCTCATCTTCGTCAAGGAGAAGTATCAGAGCGACACGACCGCCGTCACCTTCGACCAGCAGTCGATCGTCCGCGAGGCTACGCTCCTCCGTCTGAACACGCTCTCTGGCACGATCTACGCCAAGCGTGGCGAGGCCGATCCCGAGCCGCTGATGGGTGCCACCATCAATGTGCTGGGTCTTGCTGGCGCCACGGGCAACTTCCTGCTCGAAAGCGATGCCGACGGCCACTTCTCTGTCGATATTCCTGCTGGCAACGGCCTCTATGGCATCTATGTCACGATGGTGGGTCTCAACGCCGCCAACAAGACGGTGACGATGAGCGGCGACGATTTGCAGGCTCCCGACATCATCCTGCTCGATGCTGCCGCAGCCGGAGTTGATGGTGTCGAGATCAACGACGCTGCCCGCCAAGGCGATGTCTATACGCTCAATGGCGAGCTGGTGGGTCGCAACCTCGACCTCAACACGCTGCCGAAGGGCCTCTGCATCGTCAACGGCCGCAAGGTGGTTGTCAAGTAATCGACTTCATTTGTAGTCTGGGCGACTACTATGTGCGCCCATGACTTCCTTCTATTTCCCTTCCCCTTTCGAGGCATCAGTCCTCGGAAGGGGATTTTTTAGTATGCGCCACTTGAAATAATTCTCCACTTTCCTCGTTTATATTACGACGTAGTATGTCGATAGTCTATATTACGCGTAGTAGGTCGATCGCCTATGTTATGACGTAGTAGGTCGATCGCCGAAGGTCCGCCCTTTTGCCGTGGTGGCAGGGTAGGGGACCGTTTGGCACGAAACGAACAAGAAAGAATGGAAAAAGAAATCAAAGGTTTTGTCCGCGACCTGGTGTTGCTGGAGAAGAAGCCCGTCCGCGGCCTGTTGGTTGTGGAGTGGGTGGTGATGGCCTACCTTGCCCTCACGCTTTTGCTGATATTGTTCTTATACACGAAGTTGCCCGAAGCCAATCTGCTGGTGATGGGCCGTGTGCGCGTGCTTGCCATGACGGCTGCCCTCTGGCTGGTCTATCGTCTGTGGCCCAGCCGTCTGACGCGCCTCTTCCGCATAGCGGGCCAGATGAGCCTGCTCGGCGTATGGTATCCCGACATCTATGAGATCAACCGCGTGCTCCCCAACCTCGACCACGTCTTCGCCACGCTGGAGCAGACGCTGTTCGGTTGCCAGCCCGCCTTGCTCTTCCACGAGTGGCTACCCTCGCCCTGGTTCAGCGAGGCTTTCGACATGGGCTATTTCAGCTACTACCCCATGATAGCCCTCACCGTGTTCTACTACTTCTTCTACCGTCCCCGGGAGTTTGAGCGCGCGTCGTCGGTGGTGATGATCTCCTTCTTCCTTTTCTACCTGATCTTCATCTTCGTGCCCGTCGTGGGCCCCACGTTCTACTATCATGCCATTGGCATGGAGAACGTTGTGGCGGGCGTCTTCCCCAGTCTCCACGACTATTTCAACACCCATACCGCCTGCCTTCCGTCCCCTGGCGACCCTGCGGGCCTCTTCTACCAGCTTGTCGAGGAGGCCAAGGAGGCTGGCGAGCGTCCCGTGGCCGCCTTCCCCAGTTCCCATGTGGGCATCAGCACGGTCTGCATGCTCCTTGTCTGGCACGCCCGCAACTACAAGTTGCTCCTGGCCTTCGCCCCGTTCTATGTCCTCCTTTGCTGTGCCACGGTCTATATCCAAGCCCACTACCTCGTCGATGCCCTCGTCGGACTGCCTACGGGTGCGCTCTTCTTCGCTCTCTCGATGTATTTCACCCGCAGGATGGGCAAAGCCCAGTAGATCTTACGCCATAGATATAAAAGACGAACCAACGAATGGAAATGATAGATAAAAACATGAAGTCCACGAAGACCAGCGAGACGCACCCCAGGGTGTCCATCATCACCGTGACCTACAATGCCGAGTCGCTCTTGGCACGAACGCTGCAGAGTGTGCTTGCCCAGCGCTATGCCGACAAGGAGATTGTGGTGGTCGATGGCCAATCCTCCGACGGCACGGTGGCAGTCATCAAGCGCCATGCTGCCGCTATCCAGTCGTGGATCAGCGAACCCGACAAGGGCATCTATGACGCGATGAACAAAGGCGTGCGGATGGCCACGGGCGACTGGATTCTCTTCATGAATGCAGGCGATACTTTCGCCAGCGACGACGTCCTTCAGTGTCTCTTCGACGCTGTGGGTCCAGCGCAGGCCGACGTGATCTATGGCGACGTGGTGAAGGGTGGCGTAGTGAAGGCCGCGCCGCGCCAGTACCGTCTCTACCATCGGATGCTCTTCTGCCACCAAAGCGTGTTGACCCGCCGCTCCTGCCTGCTCGACACTCCCTTTGATATCCGCCATCGTCTCTCTGCCGATTTCAAGTTCTTCCTCCTTCAATATCAGCGCGGTGCCCGCTTCCAGTATGTCCCTCTCCCCGTGTCCGTGTTTGATACGGGCGGCGTCTCCAACCGTTCCCGTTCCAAAGGCTTGCTCGACAATATCCGGGTGGTCTGCGAGGTGATTCCCTTCCCCCAGCGCCTCCTGTTTGTGGCGCGCCTGGCTGTGCCCTATCTGATGTGTCGCTTGCGGGGCAAGTGACCTTTCCCCCCCTCGTTCCCTCCGCTCCTCCTCCAGCCCCCCGCAGAAAGTATTTGGCCCAATTATTTGTGTCGTTCGGCGATAATTCGTACTTGCAGATGATATTGCCGTATATGATTTCAGTAGTCATCAACACTTATAACGCCGAGCGCCACTTGGCCGAGTGTCTCGAAGCAGTCAAGGACTTCGACGAGATCGTGGTCTGCGACATGGAATCGACCGACCGTACCGTAGAGATTGCCCAGCGCTATGGCTGCAAGATCGTGACCTATCCCAAGGGCGACTGCGTGAGTGCAGAACCAGCCCGCACCTTTGCCATCCAGAGTGCGTCGAGCGAATGGGTGCTGGTGGTCGATTCCGACGAGATTATCACTCCCGAATTGCGGAAGTATCTCTACGAGCGCACCCAGGCCGATGATGGCGTGAAGGGACTTTACATCGCCCGTCTCAACAAGATCTTCGGTGTCTATAACCGGGGATGGTCCAACGACTATCAGTTGCGCTTCTTCATCCGCGAGGGCACCGAGTGGCCTCCCTATGTCCATACCTTTCCCAAGGTCAACGGCAGGGTGGAGAAGGCCCCGCGACAATACAAGATGCTGCACCTGGCCGACGAGACCACCGTCCAGCTGATCGCGAAGATGAACCAATATACCGACAGCGAGGTGGAGAAGAAGGCCGACCGTGGTCTTGGCGTCGTGGCGTTGTTCACGCGCCCGTTGTTCCGCTTCGTCGTCAGTTTCTTCTTCCGTGGCGGTTTCAGAAACGGCAAGCGTGGCCTCCTTTGGGCCATTCAGGAAGTGATCTACCAATTGGTTTTGGTGTCCAAGATAATAGAGAAAAAGCTTAGGGAACAAGCGTGATCGAGTCGTGCGCCACGAGCCCAACTCCCGTGGCCGTCGGCGTGGTGCTTTGACCTGCCCACCATGACGGGTACACCATTCATGCTTTTCTCTCATTATATATATAAGACAACACTATGGAGCATATTTGGGGACAAATAGGGTTGGCATGCTTGCTCTGGCTGGGCAACTACGCCCTCTATCGTGCCTGCAACCACGGCATTTCGCCCAGTGCCAAACTACAACAACTGTTGAGATACCTGCCCGCCTCCCTCGTGGCCGTGCTTCCGCTGGCCGTGACGGAGACCTGCGTCCTGCAGTCGGCGGTGCTGAAACTCTGGATCGTCGCCGAGCTCTGGGCCGCGGCTTTCCCCTTGACCTACCATCTGACCTACCGCAAGATCTCCCCCGACTACGACAACCAGATCGACCCCGCTTTTGCCATCTATCTCTTTGGCGTCCTGGCTGGTCTCTCCGTCCTTCTTCCCTCCCTCTGCGTGGCTCCGCTGCTGGTGTTGTCCCTCGTCGCCCCGCTGTTTCTGATAGGCTATTACCTCCTCTACCATCACGTCATCGACATGAATGGCATGCTGTTGATCCGTCAGACCAATTACAACGAGATCATCGAGTTTTTCCGCTCCAGCCCTTTGTGGAAGACCCTTGCCGGCCTCGTCTTGTTGTCAGGCCTTGTCCTGGCCTTTGTCCTGATCGGCCAACCGCTGGCCGTCGGTGCTGCCTCGCTATGGAGCAGCGCCCTCATCGTCGTCCTGCTGGGCGCGGTGGCCCATTATCTTTTCAAGCCCCGCCACAGCCTCTTCTCCCGCACGGGACTGGCCAAGCTCTACCTCGACGTGAGCGAATACGCGCGCAGCAACAGTCGCTATGTTCAGAATCAGCAGCAGCGCATGGAGCACCTGGAGGCCCGGGCCCTCCATCCCTTGTCCGCCCCCCACACCTTCCTGCTGGTCATCGGCGAGTCGGCCACACGCGAGTATATGAGCGCCTTTGTGCCGATGGCGGAGGACACAACCCCCTGGATGCGCGCCCTCAGCGAGGACAGCGCCCATTGCGTCCTCTTCCCCCACGCCTACAGTTGCGATATCCAGACCGTGCCCTCGCTGGAGAAAGCCCTCACCGCCTTCAACCAGTATGATGGCGGCCAGTTCTACACCTCCACCTCCATCGTCGATATCGCCAAGCGCCTGGGCTACAAGGTCCACTGGTACAGCAACCAGGGCCATCTCGGTGCCGCCGACACCCCCGTCACCTTGGTCGCCGAGACCTCCGACGTGGCCAAGTGGACCAACCAGCAGTTGGGCAAGAAGTATTATGACGAGGCGCTGCTGGACTTCCTCGACGAGGTCGATCCCACCCGCAACAACCTCGTGGTGCTCCACCTTAAGGGAAGCCACTTCAACTACGAGAACCGCTTCCCCGAGGCCTGCCGCCAGTGGGGCGATGCCGACAACCACGACCTGGTCCTCAACTACAAGAACTCCCTCCACTACACCGACAGCGTCCTTCGGCAGGCTTTCGACACGCTGCGGGCGAAGTGCCACCTCCAGGGCATGATCTATTGCAGCGACCATGGCGTCGTGCCCAACCGCCAGCGGTTGCCCAACTTCTGGGGCTTCGGCTACACCTACATCCCCCTGATGGTGTGGATGAGCGAGGAGTATGTGGCGCGCCGTCCCGAGCGGGCCAAGGCCCTCCGTGCCAACAAGGACAAATACTGGACCAACGACCTGCTCTACGACCTGGTGTGCGGCGTGCTCGACGTGGCCAGTCCCGACTATAAGGAGGAAAACTCCCTGGCCTCGCCCACCTATCGCTTCGAGCGCGACGACCTCACGATCATGAAGGGGACGATCCGCATTGCCGACGACCAGGACGGCGCCCCCGAGGCCGCCTCCACCAACTAACCCATACCGACTTTTATGCAGAAGATACTTTACTATACGGTCTATGGCCTCCTCTATGGCCTCTCCTTGCTGCCGTTGCGCCTGCTCTATGTGTTGAGCGACGCCATCTATCTCTTGATATACCACGTCGTCCACTACCGTCGCCGCGTCGTGTGGAAAAACCTGCGCAGCTCCTTCCCCGATCGTACGGAGGCCGACCTGCGGCAGATAGAGAAAGACTTCTACCATTGGTTTTGCGACTATGCGGTGGAGACCATCAAGTTGTTCTCCATCAGCGAGAAGGAGATTCGCCGCCGCATGGTCTTCAAGGGCTCCGACCGTGTGGACGAATGTCTCCTTCGTGGCCAGTCCTGCGCCATCTACCTGGGCCATTACTGCAACTGGGAGTGGGTCACGTCCCTGCCCCTGTGGGTCTCGCAGAAGGGCCAGTGCGGCCAGATTTACCATCCGCTGGAGAATGCGGGCATGGACAAGATGTTTCTGACCATCCGCCAGCGCTTCGGCGCGGTGAGCATCCCCATGGCCGAGTCCATCCGTCGCATCATCGCCTATCGCCAGAAAGGCATCCCGACCGTCGTCGGCTACATCTCCGACCAGAAGCCCTTTTGGTTCAACATCCACCATTGGTGCGACTTCCTCCACCACGACACCCCCGTGCTCTCGGGCACGGAGCGCATCGCGCGCAAACTGGACCAGGCCGTCTTCTACCTCGAGGTCAGCCGTCCGCGCCGTGGCTACTACGAGGCCGAGTTCAAGCTCATCACCCTCGACCCCAGCCAGTTTGAGGAAAACCAGCTGACCGACCGCTATTTCCTGATGCTGGAGCACACAATCTGCGCCCACCCGGCCTATTGGCTCTGGAGCCACGACCGCTGGAAGCGCACCCGCGAGCAGTTCAACGACCGCTACTATGTGAAAAACGGCAAGGTCTTCGAGTACGACGTGCCCCTGAGCAAGCGGAAGTGACAAAGGCCCCGCAGACGCCGTCCCCCTCCGACTTGCCCAGGCCTCTGCGCTCCTTCAGCGCGTCATGGCTAAATGGTTGAAAAACAGGTTCTTCCGAAAAATGGAATGATTCGACGTGGACACACAGAAAACAACTTGAACAACTTTTACAACAAGTAACAACGCTTCGCGGGGACATTGCCTCTTCGAGGCCCATGCTGACCAAGGGTTGCTGCAAGGGAAACAACTATGAACAACGCTTCGCCTTGGACACATTTCCTGCTGATTTCTCCTGGCGTAATGTCCTGGCGAAGCCTTGTATTTTGTTGTTTACCTTGCAGCAAGATTGTTATACACGCATAGCGTGTAGGTTGTTACTTGTTGTAAAAGTTGTATTTGTTGTTTTCCCTAACTCAGCAGGACGTATTGGCAACAGCACAAACCCTATCACTCGATTTTCTGGATGAACCGAAGAACATGCCTTCTGATGCGTTTCTTGAGCCCGAAATCCCCTTATTAAGATTATTTTGCGTTTTGTATTCAAAAAAGTTGCAAAAGATTTGGTGGTTTCAAAAAAACGTTGTTAATTTGCACCGTGATTAGGAATCACGGGCGATTGTACGCAATCTGCCAGCAATGCACTACTCGCGGGAGCGTAAGGTAATTGATGAAAGGTAACAGCAGAAATCCACTACAGGGATGGGCGGTTGTTCTCGGTCATTCATTTCCCCACGCCTCCGCGTTTTTTTGTGCAGCCGAATTTCCTTAATAAAATAGAATACGTTTAAACCAAATAACGACGATATGGAAGTAAAGAATGCATTCGCGGGGACTTTGGAGTCAGGTGACATCCTGGTTCAGATTACCCCCTCGGAGGAAGAGAGCCTTCAGATCGACCTCGACTCGACGGTAGAGTACCAGTTCGGCGGCCAGATTCGCAAGGTCATCAAAGAGACATTGGAGAATTTGGGCGTGAAGAAGGCCCATGTGAAGGCTACCGACAAGGGTGCCCTCGACTGCACCATTCGTGCGCGCGTCACCGCTGCCGCAGTCAGAGCCACGGGCAAGGATGTCTGGGAGGATTAGTCCTCGGCCACGTATCCTTGGAATCTATACTAACGGAAGTCTAAACAGAACAAAGTAACCGACAGAAGAAGTATGCAGAGATTAAGAAGAACTATGATGTTCGTGCCGGGCAACAACCCCGGTATGATGCAGGACGCCTTCATCTACGGTCCCGACTCGATTATGCTCGACTTGGAGGACTCTGTGACGATGGCTGAGAAAGATACCGCACGTTTGCTCGTTTACAACGCGCTGAAGACCATCGACTACGGCACGACCGAGATGGTGGTGCGTGTCAACCCGCTCTCCACGCCGTATGGCAAGAAGGACATCGAGGCCGTCGTCAAGGCTGGCGTCGATGTGGTTCGTATGCCGAAGACGGAGACCGCCGATGAGGTGCGTGAGATGGAGGCCGAGATCGAGCGCGTGGAGAAGGAGATTGGCTGCCTTGGCCGCACGAAGATCATGGCTGCCATCGAGAGCGCGCTGGGCGTGGTCAATGCCTACGCCATCGCTACCGCCTCCAAGCGCATGATGGGCATCGCTCTTGGCGCCGAGGACTATTGCGCCAACCTCAAGACGCAGCGCACGCCGGAGGGCATCGAGCTGCTGCTCGCCCGTCAGACCATCGTCGTGGCTGCCCGTGCTGCTGGCATCGACGCCCTCGACACGGTCTATTCCAACCTCAACGATATGGAGACCTTCCGCAAGGAGGTGGAGCAGATCCACAAGATGGGCTTCGACGGCAAGTCTATCATCAACCCGCGCCAGATCGATATCGTCAACGAGGTGTTCACCCCGTCTCAGAAGGCCATCGACAAGGCCATGGCTGTCGTCGGCGCCATCAAGGAGGCCGAGAAGCGCGGTTCGGGTGTGATTGCATTGAACGGTAAGATGGTCGACCGCCCCGTCGTCCTTCGCGCACAGAGAACGATTGATTTGGCCGTTGCGGCAGGAGTTATAAAGAAGGAGGATTTGGCATGAGCAATTTAGAGGAAAGACAGGCTTTGATCGGCGAGATGGCCGAGCACCTGAAGAAGAATATTTATCACAGCGAGGAGCGTAAGATCACCACGCCCCGCAAGGAGTATCAGGCTGAGAGCCAGAAAGTGGTTTCTCTGGAGGAGGCTATCCGCCGTTCCGGCTTGAAGGACGGCATGACGGTATCCTTCCACCACCACTTCCGTGGTGGCGACAAGGTGCTCAACATGGTGATGGACAAGATCGCCGAGATGGGCATCAAGGACCTCCACGTGGCTGCTTCCAGCCTGAACGACGTCCACAAGCCCCTCATCGAGCACATCAAGAACGGCGTCGTGACCCGTATCTCCACCTCCGGTATGCGTGGCGAGCTGGCCAAGGCCATCAGCCACGGCATCCTCAAGGAGCCGGTGGTGTTCCGTTCCCATGGTGGCCGTGGCTCTGCCATCGCCAATGGCGACATCCATATCGACGTGGCCTTCCTCGGCGCTTCTTCCTGCGACCCGATGGGCAACTCCTGCGGTTTCTCCCGTTCCGAGAATGCCAAGAGCATCTGCGGCTCCCTGGGCTATGCCCTCCCCGACGCCCGCTATGCCGACAACGTGGTGATCCTCACCGACGACCTCGTGAGCTATCCCAACACGCCGACCTCCATCTCTGAGCACGATGTGGACTGGGTGGTCGTCGTCGATTCCGTCGGCGACTCTTCCAAGATCGCCTCGGGTGCCATCCGCGACACCAAGAACCCGCGCGACATCCTGCTCGCCAAGGAGGCTTGCAAGGTGATTGTCAACAGTGGCTACTTCAAGGAGGGCTTCTCCATCCAGACTGGTTCTGGTGGTGCCTCGCTGGCCGTCGTCAAGTATCTGCGCCAGACGATGATCGACCAGAACGTGAAGGCTTCCTTCGCCCTCGGTGGCATCACCGCCCACATGGTGAAGCTCCACGAGGAGGGACTCATCGACCACCTCATCGACGTGCAGTCGTTCGACAAGGTCGCTGCCGAGTCCATCAAGGTCGATCCGAAGCACAAGGAGGTCTCTGCCAACGAGTATGCCTCTGCCGACGAGCCCGGCGCCGCCACGAAGTTCCTCGACATCGTGATTCTCTCCGCCCTGGAGGTGGACGTCAACTTCAACGTCAACGTGCTCGTGGGTAGCGACGGTATCATCCGTGGTGCCATCGGTGGCCACCCCGACACTGCTGCCGACTCTGCCCTGAGCATCGTCGTCTGCCCGTTGCTTCGCGGCCGCATCCCGTGTGTCGTCAATGAGGTGACCAACCTCATCACGCCGGGATCCACCGTCGATGTCGTCGTGACGGAGTATGGCGTGGCCGTCAATCCGCGCCGTCCGGATCTCGCCGAGCGCATGCAGGCTGCCGGCATCAAGCTCGTCACCCTGGAGAGCCTCCGCGACCGCGCCCTCCGTGTCATCGGCACGCCCGCCCCGCTGCCCTTCGGCGACAAGGTGGTCGGTGTGGTGATGAACCGCAACGGCGAGGTGATGGATGTCATCAAGAACATCAAGGACTAATCCTTCATACAAAATAGGAGAAGATGGCGATTGGCCTGCCCTGGTGCATGGCCAATCCCTCTCCTCCCTTATTGATTTAAAAAAAACAACCATACGTTGATGGAAATCACGCTCGAACAGTTATTGAAGAGCCGCGACCAGCGATGGGACACGGAGAGGCGCCTTTTGCAGGAGTTCCCTGGCCAGACGCTTGTCGTGCTGACCGTCGTCATGCCGGGCCGCGTCAAGCGCAATGCCCACACGCGCGTCATCGCCCGTGCTGCCGAGGCTGCCGTCCAGGCCTTTCTGGGTCCGAAAGTGGTGCTCCGCTACACCAACGACGCGCCGACGGGCTACGAGGCCTATTGGATCGTGCGTGCCGAGGCGCGCAGCGTGAAGCGGCAGATGTGCGGCATCGAGGATTTCCATCCCTTGGGTCGGCTTTTTGACCTCGATGTCATCCAGTCCGACGCCACCCCTCTCTCGCGCACCGACGTCGGTTTCGCGCCGCGCCGCTGCCTGCTCTGCGATCAGGAGGCCCGCTGGTGCATGCGCAATCATACCCACACGCAGGAGGAAATCCTTCAGCGCATCGACGAGATGGTGAGAGAGTTTAACGCTGAAAACTGACGCTTATGTATGCCGACTACGAGATAAGAGAAGTGCCCATCGGTTATGGACCAGCTCGCCGCAAGGTGGAGGAGTTTCTCGGAAAGCGCACCTTGCGACTCGACAAGGTCGATTACTACGAGGCCATCTACCCCTGTGGTGGCGATGAGATGCTGGCCGTCGGAGGCCTCTTGGGCGACGCCATCCGTTGCATCGCCGTCAAGGAGGGCATGGAGGACGAGCACCTGGCCAACCGCCTGGTGTCCCATCTGATGGTCATCGTGCAGCGTCGGGGCTACCCCACGGTGAAAGTCTTCACCAAACCCAGCAACAAAGCCGTTTTCGAGAGCCTGGCCTTCGAGACCTTGGCCGAGACCGACAGCGTGGTCTTCATGGAGAACGGACAGATGCCGTTGCGGGACTATCTGCTGAGCCTGGAGCGGCTGGCACGCCCCGGCAAGTCGGGCGTGATCGTGATGAACTGCAATCCCTTCACCCGCGGCCATCGCTACCTCATCGAGGAGGCTTCCAAGCAAGTGGACAACCTATACGTTATTCCCCTCAAGGAGAATAATCGCAACTTCAACTACGAGGAGCGGCGCGAGATGATCCGTCTCGGCACCGCCGACCTCGCCAATGTGACCGTCTGCGAAGGCAGCGCCTATGCCATCTCCCAGGCCACATTCCCCACCTATTTCCTCAAGCAGCTCGACAAGGCTTCGGAGAATCAGATCGAACTGGATCTCCAGATCTTTGCCCGCTACCTGGCCCCCGCCCTGGGCGCCACGGTGCGCTTCGTTGGCACCGAGCCCTTCGACCCGCTGACGCGCCGCTACAACGAGATGATGACCGAGCTGCTGCCGAAGAGCGGCATCGAGGTCGTACAGATCGAGCGCAAGGAGCTGGAGGAGAAGCCCATCAGTGCCTCGCGCACCCGGGCCTTCATCGAGAACAACAAGCTCCATGCCGCCATGCAGCTCGTGCCCCCCACGACCCAGCCCTACATCATGGCCAAGTTTGCCGTCGATGCGCTCCAGCAGGAGCTCGACACCACGCCGAAGCCCGGACTGGTCGATAAGGACAACTCCGGGGCCCATACCGACATGGACTATATCCTCATGGAGCGCAGTATCAAGTCGCTGCGCCCGTATTTCGTCCGTCTGGCCCAGCTCGGCCTGTCCGCGGACAAGCTCACCACGGCCGACGTGCAGCGCATCGGCATCGAGGCCGAGGCCGCCATGCTGCGCACCACCCACGGGGTCAACACCCACCGCGGCGCCCTGTTTGCCCTTGGCATCACCGTCGCCGCCGCCATGTGGCTCTACGCCCACGAGGGCCAGGAGGTGCGCAAGGAGCGTCTGCAGCAGATGATCCAGGAGATAGCGGCGGGCTTCCCTCCCTCCGCCGACACCCACGGCGCCGAGGTCGTCGCCAAGGCCCGCGTCAAGGGCGCGAGAGAGAACGCCGTCGAGGGCTATCCCGACCTCTTCGAGACCTGGGGCCCCTACTACCGCAAGCTGCGCGAGGACCCGCACCGCGCCCACCGCACGCTGCTCAAGATCATGTCGATGCTGCAGGACACCAACATCTATTACCGCACGGATGCCGAGACAGCCGAGATCGTACGCCAGTCGAGCGGCGAGCTGCTCCAGCGGTTCTCCGTCAATTCGCTTCGCGAGGCCGACGCCGAGTTCATCCGCCACAACATCTCGCCGGGTGGCTGCGCCGACATGCTCTCGCTGACGATTCTCATCAACGCCATCCTCCGGTAGGGGCGGGCGCCATTCATTTCAAAAACAGAAAATAATAATTCTATTAAATAACAAAAAGTCATTTCTATTATGGTTGAACTGATCAAACATGGAGTGTATCTGCTCGACGGCCAGAAGGTGGTTGAGGATACAACGGGTATGCCCTCGGCCGACGAGGCTCGTGAGAACACCATCACCTACGGCATTCTGCGTGCCCATGACGTCAATGGTGGCAAGGGCAAGGAGATGCACATCCGCTTTGATGCGATGATGTCGCACGACATTACGTATGTAGGTATCATTCAGACGGCTCGCGCCAGCGGCCTGACGAAGTTCCCCCTGCCGTACGCCATGACCAACTGCCACAACTCTTTGTGCGCCGTCGGTGGTACCATCAATGAGGACGACCACGTCTTTGGTCTTTCTGCAGCAAAGAAATACGGCGGTATCTACGTACCCGCCAACCAGGCCGTCATTCACCAGTTTGCCCGCGAGGAGATGGTGAAGTGCGGCAATATGATTCTCGGTTCCGATTCCCACACCCGCTATGGCTCTCTGGGCAACATGGGTGTCGGCGAGGGTGGTGGTGAGCTCGTCAAGCAGCTCCTCCGCAACACCTGGGACATCAACGCCCCCGAGGTGGTCCTCGTTTGGCTTGAGGGCACGCCGCGCCACGGTATTGGTCCCCACGACGTCGCCATCTCGCTGGTCAAGGCCGTCTTCGAGAGCGGCTTTGTCAAGAACAAGGTGCTGGAGTTTGCCGGCCCCGGTGTCGCCAACCTCTCTGTCGATTTCCGCAACGGCATCGACGTGATGACTACCGAGACCACCTGTCTGAGCTCTATCTGGGTGACGGACGAGAAGGTCCGCGAGCACTATGAGCTCCACCGTCGTCCTGAGGACTACAAGGAGCTGCGCCCGGGCAAGGTGGCCTACTACGATAGCATGGTGCGCATCGACCTCTCCAAGCAGGAGTCTATGATCGCCCTGCCTTACCATCCCTCCAACGCTGTCTCCATCCACGAGCTGCAGGCCGATCCCGAGACCGTGCTGCGCCGTGTGGAGGAAGACACGAAGCGCCGCTTCGGCGACAAGGTGCACCCCGACCTGGTGAGCAAGATCCGCGACGGCAAGGTCTATGCCGACCAGGGCATCATCGCCGGCTGCTCCGGTGGTACCTATGAGAACCTCTGCGAGGCTGCCGCCATCCTGCGCGGCCAGTCTGCCGGCAACGACTACTTCTCTTGCTCGGCCTATCCGCAGTCTTCTCCCGTCTATATCGCTGCCAACCGTGCCGGCGTGACGAGCGACCTCATCGAGGCCGGTGTCGTCATCAAGCCCGCCTTCTGCGGTCCGTGCTTCGGTGCCGGCGACGTGCCTTCCAACAACGGTCTGAGCATCCGCCACACCACGCGCAACTTCCCCAACCGCGAGGGTTCCAAGCCAGGCCAGGGTCAGATCTCCATGGTCGCCCTGATGGATGCCCGCAGCATCGCTGCCTCCGCAGCCAATGGTGGTGTCATCACCGCCGCCACCGACATCGACTACGAGGCCGACTACAAGCCCTACAGCTTCGACGACAAGATCTACGAGCATCGCGTCTATAGAGGCTATGGCAAGGCCGACGCCGAGCAGCCGCTCCGCTACGGTCCCAACATCAAGGACTGGCCCGAGATGTACCCGATGCAGGAGAACATGCTGGTCGAGCTGGCTGCCGTCATCCACGACCCTGTCACCACGACCGACGAGCTGATCCCCTCCGGCGAGACTTCCAGCTACCGTTCCAACCCGCTGCGCCTCTCCGAGTTTGCCCTCTCCCGCCGCGTGCCCGAGTATGTCGGCCGCAGCAAGGAGATCCAGCAGCTGGACCGCGACCGTCGCGCCGGCAAGGCCTCTGACCACATCCTCGCCGCCCTCAAGCAGGTCGGCGCCTCTGTGGAGACCACGTCCTTCGGTTCCTGCGTCTTCGCCAACAAGCCCGGCGACGGTTCTGCCCGCGAGCAGGCTGCCTCTTGCCAGAAGGTGCTCGGTGGCGACGCCAACATCTGCTACGAGTATGCCACGAAGCGCTATCGCAGCAACTGCATCAACTGGGGTATCGTGCCCTTCACCATCAGCAAGGACACCGAGTTCCAGTATGAGGTGGGCGATATGGTCTTCGTGCCCGGCATCCGCCAGGCCATCCTCGACGGCAAGGAGGAGATCGACGCTCAGGTCATCACCAAGAATGGCGTGAAGCCCATCCACCTGCTCTTCCAGAACCTCACCGAGGACGAGCGCACCATCCTGGCCGATGGTTGCCTGATCAACTATTACAAGGAGCACAACAAGTAAACAGCAAAAAATATGTTTGTCTGGCGACGGGCGGGGCGGGCCCCTGTCGGCCCTCCCGCCACGTGCCAGCACGAAGATATCATCAAAGAATCAATCAATTACTAATAAAAAAGTAAATTCCTACAAAGCAATGGAAAAAATTCAGATGACCACCCCTATCGTTGAGATGGACGGTGATGAGATGACCCGAATTCTGTGGAAGATGATCAAGGACGAGCTGATCCTTCCGTTCGTTGACCTCAAGAGCGAGTACTATGACCTCGGTCTTCCCTACCGCGACCAGACCAACGACCAGGTGACGATCGACGCTGCCAACGCCAACAAGAAGTATGGCGTGGCCGTGAAGTGCGCCACGATCACTCCGAACCACCAGCGTATGGACGAGTACAAGCTCCACCAGATGTGGAAGAGCCCCAACGGCACGATTCGTTCCATCCTCGATGGTACGGTGTTCCGCGCTCCGATCCAGCTGCCGAGCATCAAGCCGCAGGTTCGCTCTTGGGAGAAGCCCATCACCATCGCCCGTCACGCCTATGGCGACGTCTATAAAGGCGTAGAGGTGCGCTGCGAAGAGGCTGGCGTTGCCAAGCTCGTCTTCGAGGGCAAGAGCGGCAAGAAGGAAGAGGTTGTTATCCACGAGTTCGACGGCCCGGGCGTCATCCAGGGCATGCACAACGTCGACAAGTCTATCCGTTCCTTCGCTCACGCTTGCTTCACCTACGCGCTCGACGTCCACCAGGATCTCTGGTTCGCTACCAAGGACACGATCTCCAAGAAGTACGACGCTCAGTTCCGCATCATCTTCAACGAGGTCTATGAGGAGTGCTACAAGGAGAAGTTCGAGCAGGCTGGCCTGGAGTATTTCTACACCCTCATCGACGACGCTGTTGCCCGTGTAGTACGCAGCAAGGGCGGCTTCATCTGGGCTTGCAAGAACTACGATGGCGACGTCATGAGTGACATGGTCTCCACCGCCTTCGGTTCTCTCGCCATGATGACCTCTGTCCTCGTCAGCCCCGATGGCAACTACGAGTACGAGGCTGCCCACGGCACCGTCACCCGCCACTACTACAAGTACCTCGCCGGCGAGGAGACTTCCACCAACCCGATCGCTACGATCTTCGCTTGGAGCGGCGCGCTCCGCAAGCGTGGTGAGAAGGACGGCATCCAGGCTCTCGTCAACTTCGGCGACCAGCTGGAGGGCGCTTGCTTCGACACGATGAACAGCGGCATCGTCACCAAGGACCTCGTCAACCTCATGGAGGGCGTCGAGGCCAAGGCTGTCAACTCGCTCGTCTTCATCCAGACCATCCGCAAGCACCTTGAGGAGCGTCTGAGCAAGTAAAAAGACGATCTATTGGGATTATAATAAAAATCCGACCCGTCACCAAGGGGTGGCGAGGTCGGATTTTTATTTTCTATGCGCTGACTTCTATCGCTTCACGAGGTGGCCGATCACCTGCTGGCGGTTGCGGCCCGTGCCCCGGTAGCCGACGTGTATCCAGCAGGCCTTGCCCCCGGACGCGGTCTCCCAGATGAGCTGGTCAAACTCGAGGTTGTCCATCATCCAGGCGAACCATTCGCGGCCCGTCTTGATGTCGGGGACGAAGATATCGGCGGCGCAGCCGCGCGTGTGGTCCGAGGTTTTCACGCCCCCTACGGCGGCGTTGAGCCGTGGCGAGCGGTAGCCGCTATTGATGCGGACGGCGTGGCCGAGATGGGCCCGCAGCGGCTCCAGGACGTGGAGGCAGAGCTGCTGGAGATTGCTGACCGCCGAGAGCGGCGGCGTGTTGTCTATGCGCCGTGTGACGGCGACGAGGGAGGTGGTAAACTCCGTGAGGTTGAAATGCTCTGATAAGATAATTGACATATTCTTGATCATTTTTGTTTGTTTTGATGATTGGTTTTGCCGACAGATTTTGCCGACTGGTTCATGACTGAGGGGTGCCCGAGGTGGGGGAAGTGCAAAAACAAAAACGTTATTTGGTTATTTGGTTATTTCGTTATTATGTTATTAGGGTGTCACACAGGGGCTTGGTGGTACGTTTTTTTATACACTCCTCTGTCGATTCTCCTGACCATTCCTTGTCGTTCCCAGCGCATCAGCATGGTGTTTACCCTGCTTTTTGACACATCGAAACCCTTTTCGCTCATGGTGACCCCATAGGCTTCGTCTGTTGTAAACTGGCAGCCCAATAGTTTATAGATCGTGTCGTTGCAACCCTTTTGGGTACGCGGGGTATCGGTTGGAGCGTATGTGGTCGCGCGAAACGCCTCCTCGATACGCTCTCGGAAGAAGTAGATGGCGTTGTCGATCATGTAGTCGGCCAGCACGTCGAAAGTGGCGAGCATCTGCGGCGTCTGCTGGCGCTGCAGCAGGTTCTGCCATAGCGTAGGATCGGCTTTCAGTCGTGTCTCAGCCCCTTGCAGACCGTGGCGCTGGATGAGCAGTTCGGCCACGCGGCAGAGCATCAGACAAGTCGTCATGCGCATCGCCGTGGGGCAGGTGCGGAAGCGCTGGCGCGCCTTGGTCTTGTCGTCGTTCTCCAGCGTCTCGATGCGGATTCGCTCCAGCCACTGGCGGCCTCGTTTCTCCAGCTTCGGCAGTTCCACGTCGCCGTTCATCAAGGGCAACAGGTGGGCCACTTGCTGGATCTTCGCCTTGTGATCCTCCGTCAGACGGTAGGGGCTCTCCGCGAGCGCCGAGAAGGTGTTGTCGGGCGTGCGGGCCACGGCCACACGACTCTGAAAACCGTCGGTATAGTTGGTGATGACGCGGTAGAGGGCGTCGGGCGTGCCACACATCACGACGTTCCACAGTAGTTTTTCGATGTGTACGTTGACGGCCTCCGCCGACTTCGCCTCGCGGTCGTAGGGCGTGCCGTCGTAGGCCTGGCGCAGCATGACGGAGAAGTCGCACATGGCCGTGCGCCACTTCTGCGCCACGGTATCGGCCTCGGGCGTAAAAGAAAAAGCGTGCTTGCCCTGGGTGTTGGCCAGTCGGTCGGCGAGGTTGGCCACGGTATTGTTGAGGGTCAGGTAGCGCACGGGATACTTCGGGTCCTCGGGCTGCTCCTTCTTGTTCTTGGCCGCCCGCTTCCGCGCGCGCCATTCCTCCTCGGCCTCCAAATAGCCTTTATCGACCATTTTTACTTCCGAAAGCCAAGCGGAGACGATCGGGTCGATACTGCCCTTGCCCGAGGCAAAATCTCCTGCGATATAGCTGATGAGGTTGAGCTGCGAGGGGTTGCCGTGGATATCGACGCGCACGCCCGTGGCGAGCATGCCGATGGCCGGCGTGATGGCGAAGATGGCGGGCATGGCGAGGTATGGGCCCACGGCATCGATGCTCTCCCTCACGCCCTGCGGCATTTTGGGCAGGGCGTCGTAGTAGTAGAGGTCGTCCTGCAGCAGTGCTTCCTCCGCCTCGGCCTCCTCCCGGGCCTCGGCCCTCATGTCCTGGCGCACGGCCATCAGCACGTCCTTCAGCCGTTTCGGCATCTGCGTCTTCTTCTCGCCCAGGGCCGATCGGATGCAAGCCATTTTCTCCGCCTCGGGAAACTCGTCGTAGCAGGGGATGATGCGGTCCAGCAACTGCGGGTCGGAGTCGCAGATGTTGCGGAGGTTGACGGCCAACTCAAAAGTAAGCGTGTTGCGGTTGGACCGTATCGGGTGGTCGCCGTCGTTGTAGAAGGCCCACCATTTCTCGATGATGCGATCGTAGGGAATGCCCTTGTAGCACAAAGGACCCTCCGCTTCGCTTGCTTCCTCGTCCGTCGTTTCGCCTTGGCTCTTGCTCGTCTTGGCCTCCTCCGTCTTAGTCTCGTCGTCGTTTTGTTCAGTCGTTTCAGAGGCCGTCTCAGAGGCCGTAAAAGTAGTCTCTTTGTTCGTGGAGGTAGCCTCCGAGCCCGTGGAAGTAGTCTCCGAGCCCGTGAATGATTCACACTCCGCATTGTCGAAAAGGTCCTCATGGAGATAGAGCAGGTCCTCGGACGTGGTGGCGAAGAAGACGCGGGTAATGTCCTTCGCCCCAGCGTCATACTCCACACCCAGCAGGTCGGAGGCCCAGCGCAGGTTGGCCTCTTGGTCCATCTCGGGATGGCGGCGGAAGACGACGTGGAGGCCGCCTCCGCGGGCGCTGCGCTCCAGCATGAGCAGGCCCAGCTCGTCCTTCTTCTCAATGGCCGTAGCGGCGACCAGATTCACCTCGTCAACGCTCAGATGGTCGATGTCCATACCGACCGACTTGCTCAGCCGCTTGGCGCCTTTGAGGCAACCGTCCTCCGTGGGAAGGCAGGAGTAGTTGAACTGCACCAGCTTGCGCTTCGCTGCCGAGACGTCGGTCTCGGGCTTCGGATGGCGAATCGTTTCCACCCAGCGCTGCTGCGCCTGGCTGTCGCGATAGCGGCGGTAAGCCTCCTCGTTCGCCACGGCCTCCATCATCTTGTGGCCCTGCTGATAAAATATTACATGTACGCTCATGATTGTTTCTTCCTCCCTTCTTTTACTTCGTCAGTTGATATTCGAGTAGGGCGTCGATAGCGTCCTGCGCCTCGTCCATGATGGCCTGGGCTATGACCACGTTCTCCGTGCGAAAAAACTTCAAGGTCAGTTGTACTGCGTCGTCCTGGGTCTTGCTGATGCGCCCGTGGGCGAGCTTGCGAATGAGCACGCTGCGGCTCTTCGCTTTCGCCCTTGGCACGAAGTCAAACGTTCCGTCAGACATCTGCTGGCCTACGCCCGCCTTCCGAAAGCTCTCCACGGCCTGCGGCACGGGCGCGTCGGGCGAAAAAAGAAAATACTTGCGGTCGTCGTAGTAAGCCTGTCCGCCGATCTGTACGTGCTGGCAATGGTCGCCATGGTTCTGATTGCTGTTGATGTTCTTATTATTCTTATTCATAACTGTATAGTTTTTTATCCTCAAATGGAGGGACACAAACGTTGTATCGTGTTGTTTCGATGCAGCCTGCTGAGAAGGGAAAACAACTAAAACAACTTTTACAACGAGTAACAACTCTTTCGATAAGCCATGAGCAAAACTGAGCTTGCTCAAGTTATGCCATGGCGAGAAAGAGTGCCATGAAATGGAACAGCTTCGCCAGGACCATGTTGCAACTGCTTTTCCTGCAAAGGGTAACTTGGTTGTAAAATATTGTATAGGTTGTATTTGTTGTTTTCTTTTTATTCCCCTAATTCCTTCATTTTCGGATGATTCTTTTTTGTGCGAGAAGAGACGTGGATTGTTGCGCGCTTTACCATGGAATATCCTCCTCGTACTCAACTCAGATTTTTATTTTTTTACTTTTCTGTTCTCGAAATTGGCCCTTGGGCCAATCCTATTAATGACCGATTCATGTTTCGATTAACGATGATTCATGTTGAAATAATCACGCCCTGTGCGGTTGAAATTACCCAATACGCCCTGAAAGGGCAGAAGCTCCTAGCCCAGGGCGACGCCCTGGGTGATTATGGACGCCAACCTGTCGCCCTGAAAGGGCAAAAGCATTAAAGAACCCTGGTATAAACAACTCTTTTGCCCTTACAGGGCGTCTTGTTGCTTGCTATTATAGAGGGTGTGTCAAAACTCCCAATATAAATAAAAAAAACTCGTTGTACGTTCTTGTGTGGATGTACAACGAGTTTTTGTTTTTCTACAAAAAAGAGCCTTATAAACAATTTATATGGCGTTATATTGGTCAAATAAGCCCTCAAATAAGAGAAAAGTCCTCCCTTGGTCATTTTTGCCACCATTTTCTTTATATTAAAGGCAATGGCAAAGAAGGCAAAGTCCATTTTGACCTTGTCTACACCGATATGGCGAAAACGACGATACGCCATGTTGTATTTAATTTGTCCGAAAACCGCTTCCGGCTCAATACATCTTTTGCCTCTATGCCTTAAACCTTCCTCTGAGGTGAGCAGCTCACTCGCTTTCTGTCTGTAAGCTTCCTGTTTGTGATTCCGGTCTATCACACGTCTGTCCCCAGATGCATCGAAACACAGACAACGTAGCGGACATCCTTCACAATTCTGTGCTGTATATGTTGCCCTATTGGAGACGTCACTCGCACTTGTCTTGTGGCTGGTTCCAGTGCGTGTCATGTGTTGTCCCATCGGACAAACGCAATAGTCCTCCTTCTTGTTGTAATAGAAGTTTTCCGAGCGGAACGGATCCGGTACATACTGCGGACGGTGCTCTATATGGAAGCGGTTGTATTTCACATAGGCGGCGGTGCCGTTCAGCTCCATAAACTCGTAATTCTCCTCTGAGCCATAACCAGAGTCTGCCACTTCCGTTGACGCAAAGTGTCCGTAACGCTCACGGAACGACTCCATGAATGGGATGTAGGTAAGGGTGTCTGTAGGGTTGGGGAACAATGCAAAGTTGGTGATGAACTGGTTCTCGGTTGCAATCTGAAGATTGTACCGGGGTTTTGTCAGCCCGTCGTTTATAGCATCCTCCTTCATGTGCATGAATGTAGCATCCTTGTCGGTCTTTGAATAAGAGTTGCGGTCACCGAGAGTTTCAAGATGTTGGTTGTATTCAGCCAGTTTCTCGCTACGTTCCTTGAGTTCCTTGGCTAACTTGCGCCTCTTCTTCTTTTCTTCCTTGTCCATTTCCACTTGCGGGTCAGACAGCGAGGCATTAAGTTCTGCGGATATCTCGGCAAGTTGTGACGGGGTGAATTCCACCGTTTCGTCTGTCTTGGTATTGTCTTGTGCTATGCAGTCGTCAACCTGGGCAAGCAGAGCCTTTACCTTGTCAATCAATCTGGCACGGTTACGCTCGACAGTCTTACGCCAAACAAACGTATACTTATTGGCCTTCGACTCTATCTTCGTACCGTCCACATACTCCACGTCGAGACTCACAAATCCCTTCTCTGCAAGAACGAGCACAAGCTGTGTGAATATGTTATTGATCTCGTCCTTCAGACGGTTGCGGAAACGGTTGATTGTTATGAAGTCCGGCTTTTCATATCCTGCCAGCCAGATGAAATGGATGTCACGCAGGAGCAATTGCTCTATCCTACGACATGAATAGATATTGTTCATATAGGCATAGATGATGACTTTGAGCATCATGCGTGGATGATACGGACATCTGCCCATACCGTTGTATAATTTGTTGACTGAACTCATGTCAAGATGCTCCACAATGCTGGAAACGATGCGTACTGGGTCGTTTTCCGCAATATTTTCATCGATTCGTTGCGGAAAAAGAACCATTTGGTTGGTGGTATAAGAACGAAAGTGTAACTTTGCCATAGTTAAATTTTTCTATGGTCTAAAGTTACAACAACTTTTAGACATAGCAAAGCCCCTGGCTTGTGAAAGTCAGGGCTTTGTGATTTTTTAAGAATAAGAGAGTTTTGACACACCCTCCTGTGAGCTTTTGGGCTTTCAGCCCGTTTCAACCGTACATTTCGGGTATTTTTTACTTTCTCCTGTTCTCGAAATTGGCCCTTGGGTCAATCCTATTAATGACCGATTAATGTTTCGATTAACGATGATTAATGTTAAAAACAAATCACCATTCATGTTTCGATTTTCGAAGATTCAGGTTAAAAAAAAATCACCGATTCAATCGATGGATGTCCGCCACGAGGATGTCCTGATAGTGGCGTCCCTCATACTCGTTGACCGTGAAGCGGAGGCTGACGGCCACCAACTCGTCCCGGGAGAAGCGGCAGGTAGCCGCGTTGCCCAGCATCGTGCAGGCGTATTGGTCGGCGTACTTCCCGCCCAGTTCCTGCAGCAGGATGTTGCACTTCTTCACCTGTCCCGTCCTTCCTCAGTCTTCCAGCCTCTGAGAGCAAAATGTCATTGTAGAGCGAACCGCAGCGGTTTGCGCGGATATAAAAGGACTTGCTGTGTTTCGACTTCTTCTACGATTTCCTCGGAACATGATCCACAATCAGCTCTGAAACGATTGATAGTAAGGCCGTTCTGTTCAAATCTCAAAGAACCTCTTCAGCGTGTCCTTCTGATGAAAACGAACATTTGTGTTGCCATCGCTATTCTCAATGCCAACGATTAAGTCGCCAATAACCGCCACGCCATAAGCGATAGCCAAGGAACTTTTTGTATGTAGGCTTTGCATCATACTTCTCTGTCTCTCTATGAACTGATGGTCGAAATCAACATCATACATCTCACCCTCTTTCAGTTGGCCAGATGCAAACATACAATTGAGCAGTAAAGTGTTGAGAGTGTCAGCCGTATTGAAAAATCGTAGTTCTTACCCGCATCTGATGTGTATGAAATGTTTTCTTGCGTCAGCTCCTTTATCGCTCTGAGGATAGTATCAGAGCTACAAGTGCGAAGTGTCGGATGAAGAGAGAGATGGTTCATCAAATGAGTAGTGACATCCTCAATACATGAGCCACCACAGAAGTAGATACTCATGAGAGAACGGATGATTTCGCTGTACTGATAACCGAACAATCTACACCTTAGACAGGTACTTAAAAAGTTTAATTTATAATAGTGTTGCGGAATTAAGGTTTACTACAACTCATACTGAGGCTAAACAAAAACCTCCAGACCGTGAAACTGAAATACATACTCATAACTCTCTTTTTACGTCGCGCCTTTTCGCGACCTTTTATTATTATTTTGTTAGCTTGCCATCGTGGGCCTCGCGTGCCTCGAACTGACGGTGCAAAGGTAGAAAGGGGCGGGGGAGCCGCACAATCGTTTTCCCAACATTTCCCGCAAAAACCCCTGTTTTTGGGAAAAAATGGCCCTTTTTTGGGAAAATCAAATCGTGTTGAAAAAATATGGACAAAGTTGTGGGAGAAAGCTGCTTCTATGGCCAAAAAAACGTTCGATATTTTCAAGAGGTTGGGAAAATACGAGCCTTTTTTGGGAAGAAATATGGTAAAAAAAGAGAAATATAGTACCGATACGTGGTAAATTGTGGAAATTTTTCCCATTTCCTTGGGAAAAGCTTGGGAAAGCCTAAAAACAAGGAAATGGGAGAGGGGGCGATGGGGCTATCTGCGGTAAAAGTCCGCCTCTTTCAGTTTGCGAAAGAGGCTTTCTGCCGTAAGGTAATCGGGGTCTGTTTCCTTTTGCCAGTGGGAGAAATGTCTGTTGTGGTTCAACTTGTTCTCTTGCTTCCTAAAGGATTCCACATTGCACGCTACCTCCGCTTCCTCGAACATTTGGTTCATCCGTTTGGCGAAGTCGCTTTTCTCTTGACCTTCCCTTATCATGTTGAACGTATATTTCATCATACACCAGACAATATACCATTGCTGCTTCGTCTTGATATTGGCCTTGATCCAGAATCTCAGTACCTTCTCCAGCTTATAAGGATCGACCCAATTTACAAAAAGCGGGTCTCCATGTCGCTCGTATTCGTTTCGCTTGCTAATTATCTCGGCCAGCATCTTGTGCTCAGCCTGGTATTTGAAGAGCTCCTCGAAGTCTTCTTTTGTAAACGTGTGGCGGCTCAGTTCGTGGGCGAACGCCTCGGTCTCTTCTATGCCCAAGCGGTAGCGGTTCGACCATAGCTTGCAGATTTTGTGGACGTTGTAGTGGTTCTCCGTCTTGTCCAGCAGAATCTGCAGAATGTTCATGTTGGCTTCTGCCTTTCGGTCGAACAAATCATGATGGTATTGTTTCTCCACCCGTGCGAGGTGGCCCTTTTGTCGGGTTTCCTCAAATTCCTTTTGGAGGAAGCGGTAGATGATGGTCTCCTCGGGCGCGCTACGTTTCTTCCGCGTGCCACACAAATCCGTGATCCACATCTCTATCTCCTCGGCCAGGCTGATCACAAACCGCATGCTCTCCGTCATCCGCTCCACGGCCAGGCTTTTGAGGTCCTCGTAGTCGGCGGGCATCATGCCGGGCTCCTCCTGTGGGTCGCTTGCTCTCACAATCTTCTTAAAGACGGAGGCAGGGCAGGACTCGACCAAGTCCGTGAGGCTTTTCAGCGTCTTCTCCCCAAAGGCCAGAAGCTCCGTAAGCGTGGGGCTTAGTTGGTGCCACAGTTGCTCCATCTGCGCGTCGTAGATATCGTAGAGGGTGACGTAGGCCCTGGCGCGAAAATCCTTGACCTGATTGCGGTAATGCACCAGCCGCGTCCTCAAGATGCAATTGGTGTGGTGGAGAACTTTGAAAAAAGCCCCTGGCTCTCCTGTGTCCCATTGGGTCTCGTCGATGGCCCGTTGCGCCTCCTCGCGCACGTGAATGGTCTCCGTCTCAAAGCGCTGATAGTCTTCGGGGGTGAAGGGGCGGTAAAATTTCTCACCTGTGTTCGCGTCGAGCGTGAGCAAGTCTTCTTCCGAGGCGATTTTCATGTCGCCAGTAGTAGTCATTTTTTTCTTCATGGCTGCTTAGATGGTTGTTTTGGTATTGATGATGATTTATGGGCCAACACTTGCAGCGCTAAGATTCCGCCGCCTGCAAGCGCCAAAAGGATAGGGCAAATACAAAAAGCGCGACTCGGTCGCTGAGGTGCGGACGCCTTGATTAAAAATTCAAAGATAAAACAATTTTTGGAAAAGCAACAGAAACGCGTGGCTTTTATGGTTTTATAGGGTAGAAAATGCTGCAAAGGTAAGCACGTACCTTTGCAAGTGAGGGCGCCGAGGGCTCGCCAGACAAGAGTCCTCAGCATTACTTCCCGCGTGACCGTCCCCGCTTTATCCGCCACGATGCCCCTTTGAAGGCCGAATGGACTGCGGAAAAGGAGTTGGACCGCCCAAGTACCGCCCAAGTACCGTCCAAGTAGAAAAATTAGTGGCAGTATTGAACGAAAATTTCCTGAACATCCAAATCATCCCAAGCAGATGTGCCAGCATATTCGGCTGGACTTCTTGCTCTAAGCCCAGCCGAGTCTTGCCACTAATACTCCAGCAACCATTTCCACGAAGGGACGATTTCGATACGGTAGCCATCCTTCTCCACAACACTCTCCTCGTCCTTTGTCACGACCACCATTCGCTTGAGGCGCTGAACGGAGGCAAGGCGTATCAGCCCGTCCGTCTCCCGCCTGAAGGTCTCGGCGTCCGCCATCGAATAAGATACTTGTATCGCCAACTCCTCTTCGGGCACCACGAAATCGACCTCGGCATTCTTGCTGTTCCAGAAATAACTCCCATCGCCATATTGCCGACGAAGCGTGATGGCAACGAGGTTCTCGAGCAACGAGGTGTTGGCATCGACCAGGAAAAGATGTAGCAAGCCATTGTCCGTGAAATAGTACTTGCGGCGGGACTCCTTGTCTTGCAACTTGCCAAACAGGTTCTCATACGGCAAGATGAGCCAAGTGTCGGTCATGTGGCCCACGTAGTCTATCGTGGCGTCCGTACTGAGCTTCTTTCCCGTGCTGCTCACGATGCTGGCGATACGGCTATACGACAAAGGCTGCTTCACGCTCTCCGCCATCTTGCGAATCATCACGCGCAGGGCATAGTCGTTGCGGATCTTATACCTCGCCACCAAGTCGCCAAAGAAGATCTTGCCAAACAAGTTGCTCATCCACGGACGTGGCTCCTTCATCCCTACGGTCTCCGGCAACCCGCCATGCTGAAAATAGGTGTTTGCCAGGCGCATGATCTCCTTGCCATGCGCGTAAAGTGCATTCTTCGCCTTCACGTCAATGCCACTTGCCTTCAGGTATTCCGTCAAGGAGTATGGATACACCTCGTGTATCATGTATCTGCCGCCGAGCGTAGTAGCTATCTCGCTGCTCAGCATCTTGGCATTGCTGCCCGTGATATAGACTTGGTATTTCTGGTCTGCCAACCTTCGTGCAAACTTCTCCCATCTATCCACCAGTTGTATCTCGTCCAAGAAGAAGATGGGACGACAGTCGTACATCTCCTCATAGCAAGTCTTGATCAGATCGAGGTCGCTCAGCTCCAAGGAGTCTATGCGGTCGTCCTCGAAGTTGAAATACAAGATTTCCTCTCGCTTGTGTCCCTGCGCTATCAACTGGGCGATGCGCTGAAACATCAGGTAGGACTTGCCAGCATGTCTCAACCCGACAAACACATAGTTTTGCCCCTCCATGAACGCTACGTCACGGGGGACCAACTTGACCTGAGCCACATAAGCCTGATACTCGGATATGAGGATTTTTATCAAATCTTTTGTCATACTTCTTTACCATTGAAATAGAACCCTGCTGCAAAGATAAGCATTTTTATCGTTTATAGACGACGAAATTGCATCTTTTTATCGTTTATAGACGACAAGATGGCAACGGCATCTGCCCAAGAGAGGGATTTGCAAGCACAAAACACCTACAAAAGATGACAAATATCGCCGTTGGCGTGAGAAAACCCGTATTTTGTGTGGAGGTAAGACCCTTCGAGGCTCTTCCCGAATACACAGGGTTGTTTTCTGTTAAATAGTTATGTGTCAGATAGTTATGCTTCGTTTCGCTTGATTTTCATCTTGTTGAGGACATGGGCTCATGGGACGCTGAAAACGAGGGGTTATCCTTGTTTTTGCAGTTCAAATGACTGCCGCAGGGCATATTTTGATTGTCGATGGCGTCAAACGACCCCACAAAGCTAAGCATTTACTTCGGACTGTCTTCACTCCCCCCCCCTGGTTTTTTGAGTTGGAACAGAGCAGGAGGAGGGATCCACTTGATTTGTTAACGAAAGTAAACGTTGTTGTTTGGCCGGAGCGGATACGTGTTCTTTGTTCTGCAAGGGAAGATGTAAGTTGTATGATGCTAGATGTTTACATTGAAAATGTTAAGGTGTTAAATGAATAACGGACAACTCCTCGTAATAACCAAATAACGAAATAACCAAATAACGTTTTTGATTTGCGAATATAGGGGAATACGACCGCAAAGATATAGTATATATAAATACATTTATATATACTATATCTTTGACATCGCAACTCCCTTGAGTCCATTTTTAAAAACGTTATTTCGTTATTTGGTTATTTCGTTATTACGGCATGGCAGAATCGCCATGACCGCAATGCGATAACCAAATAACCAAATAACCAAATAACGTTTTTGTTTTCCACTTCGCCTTCTATTTTCTCAAATGCGATTTATCTATAAAGTATATTCCGACTATTGTTCGGTATTCACATAGCTTTGCTATGTGCCATTTCTCTGATGATGAAAAAAGTTGGAAAATATTTGTGATTTTATTTGGAGGTGTGAAATATTCTTCGTAACTTTGCAGAAGATTTAGCGGCGCTCGGCAATTTGAGAGCAAGCTCTCGTTGCGCTCGCTTGCAAAATCTTTCGATAAGATAGGCTGCACCTCGGCCATCAGAGAACAAGTTCTCATGGCGCTCGTTTTGCACTATCTTTGCACCCGTTAACCGAGACTTGCGGAACAATCCCATAGAGGGCCCGCGACGGGCTTCTCTTACGACAGGGGCGAGGGATAAATAATCATCGGCGCCGGTCCTAAGCTACCATCGGCAAGGTCTCCATTTTTGAACACCTTTAAACACCTTAAACGCAATGATCAACTACAGCATCACGGCAAGAGCCGTCAACAACAACCTCTTCGAGATCAACCAGGCCAAGGCCCGCATCGCTCAGGCGAAGGCCGAGGGCAAAACTCCCGACACCAAGGACGAGGCGCTCGTAGAGAGCGTAGTCACCAACTACTTCGCCACGGCGCAATACACCGAGGTGATGACCATCGAGAAGTTTGCCCGCCACATTGCCGACCACGGCACGACCTACTCCCGCGCCGACATCATGGCGATCCTCTACATGGCAGTAGATTGCATGCGCGAGCAACTGCTGGAGGGCAAGAAGATCCGCCTCGGCGAGCTCGGCGACTTCTCCCTGTCGCTCAGCAGCAAGGGCGCGGAGACGGCGGAGAAGTTCAGTTCGCAGAACATCCAGCGCGTCACGGTCTGCTGGGAGCCGGGCAGCGAGTTCCGCAACCTCCTCGCCGACGCCGAGTTCAACCTCGTCGCCACGCGTTCGGCCCAGGCGGCCGTCCTCAAGGCCATCAAGGAGGGCAAGACCAACGTCGATATCTCCGCGCCCGTCACGCCGGGCAACCCGGGCGGCGGTTCGCCCAGCGGCGGCACCTCGAATCCCGGCGGCACCACGGGCCAGACGAAGAAGTGCACGTTGACGGTCCGTTCGGCCAACGAGAGCCAGGGTAGCGTCTCGGGCGGCGGCACCTTCGACGAGGGCAGCACGCAGACCGTCCGAGCCACGCCGAAGACCGGCTTCGCCTTCGACAAGTGGAGCGACGGCAGCACGCAGAACCCGCGCACGGTGAAGCTCACCTCCGACCTCACGCTCACGGCCTCCTTCAAGGCGGCCACCACGGGCGGCGGAGGCCAGGGTAGCGGCGAGGACAGCGGCACCCTGGGCGATTAACCCTGCGTAAGAGGGGGAGGGCGAAGCCCAGGGGCTTCCCCACGGGCCACCCGCCCACGGCGCCCACTAAAGGAAATTCGCCACACGGTTGGAACGACCTCTCGCCATCTCGCCCTCTCCCTTGTCGCCCTGCTGAGGAGGAAAAACAACAAATACAACATTTACAAGGAGATACAACGCTTCGCGGGGACAAAACACACGCTACGCGTGTTACAAGCCCTCTGCAAGGTAAACAACAAGAAACAACGCTTCGCGGGGACAATGCCCTTGCTGGAATTGTTTCAACTTATAAGCAAGGCGAAGCGTTGTAAATGTTGTTTCTCTACAAGCAACCTTCGGCCTCGAAGAGGTAATGTCCTGGCGAAGCGTTGTTATAGTTGTAAAGGTTGTTTTAGTTGTTTTCTTAACTTATCCTTATGACATTGAGGATATTGAGTAAACAAAGCTAACTTGGTTGTAAAATATTGTAAAGTTGTATTGGTCGTCTTCTTAGCATGTCCTCGCATTGCCACCGAACACAGAGAGAAAGCTCTCATTTGTCAAACCCTTAAACGAAAGAAAAATCATGGATGAAAAGAAAAGACAGTTATGGCGCTTCGTCATTCAGACCGCCATCTCGATCCTCACGGCCATAGCCACGGCCCTCGGCGTGACGAGCTGCATGGCTGGCGTATAGCCAGGGCGTGCACCATTTGCCCAAGGATATTTATATCCAGCACGGCAAGAAGTTTGTGGTGAAGTAGAAGCGTCTCTTCTTTAATTAAAAAAACAATAAGGCCACCGGGACCAAGAGGCAACGCTCTTTTGGCTCCCGGTGGCCTTTCTTTGTAGCCATCCTCCCAAGGATCAAGGGCCGCTATTTCTCTTTTTCCCGAAACTCAACGGGAGACATTCCTACGTTTCGTTTGAAAAGTTTTGCGAAGTAAGAGTCATCCTTGAATCCTAAGTCGAAAGCGATCTCTTTTATTCTCAAATCGCTGTAGCGAATCATACGCTTGGCTTCCAAGATAATACGGTCGTTGATTAGTTTTAAAGGGCTTGTTTTTGCATATTGTTGAGTATGCGCGGCAAGTGTTGTTTGCGAAATACTCAGTGCTTCTGTATAGAACTTTACGGAATGATGTTTTGCGAAGTTCTTCTCGATCAAATCGACAAAAAGCCAATAGGTTCGATGAGGGTCTGAGTTTACATTTAGTTTACCGGCTTCTTCCCAGTCTCCCCATCTTATGATGTCAATGAGAAATAGTGACAGAGCCGAGGCTAAGAAGTTGTCTTTTAGCGAAGTGTCCTTTGTGTTTGATTCAGACTCTTCTTGTAGAAGTTTGGCGTAACGTTCTATTTTCTTTTTTGCATTTTCCTGAAGGGTGCAATGTGATACGCCATGGATGGGATAGAATAGTTTCGCTTTTATGCAATTGAGCAGTTCGGTGCCTAAATGCAATAACAAGTCTTCCGTGAAAATAATACATATCCCATTGATGTCTTTGAGGTGACGGAAGGTATGGAGGTGTTTCGGAGACAAGAAGAAAATGGAGTCTTTTTCTATATTATACTCGTCAAAATCTACGATATGGGTGCCCTCTCCCGAGTGAAACCAGAAAATGCTGTAAAAACGATGTGAGTGCATTTCGTACCAAGGATCTGGGTACAACTCTATTGCGTCTTGAATGGTTGTGATGCAAAAAAACGAGGATTTAGATAGCGCTGAAGCCAGGCTATACTGCAAATATGTGTATTTCTTGGATGAAATGGCTCTTTTTTCAAGTATATGCTGGTCCATTTTTTCGATTGTTATTTTTATACGGTGCGAAATTATAAACTTTTGCGGTAAAAACAAAGGAAAATATGGTGTATTTTGTTTGTGCGTTAAAAAGTACCGTATTTCCGTTATTTTTTATTATGAGCTACTGCTTTGTTGTGCGTATTTTTGCGGCATTAATAGGCTTAAGGCCATAAAACTTAACAACATGAAAACAAAACTTTTGGCATCAATGCTGGTGTTTGGCGCAATGAACGCCTCTGCCCAGCTGACCGTTTATCACAACGGCAACGTGAACATTGGAAGTGAGCAACCGACATCAAACGTGTCTCTCTCTATAGGCAAAGTTGCATACAACGACACGGCCTATCATGTCTCCGTATTAGAAGTTGAACGCTGTTGTGAAGTGCAATGGAGCGTCATTTTTTGGCGGTTCTGAATATTTTGCGGTAAAAACTAAGATATCTTCTTCATGTAACATAATTTTAATATTTCTGTAATTATTTCGCAATATTGCTATAGTACTTTTGCAGCGTCATAATTCCTTAGATATACTGAGGATAGATTAGACCATAGTTGATAAGCAATAAGAAATATAGCATACAATGAACAATGGAATCGTTTCTCAAGATAAAAAGAGGTGTCCGAAAATCTTTAACAGAGTAGGAATGTGATGTAAACGGCTTAAGGCCATTTTTTATGAAAAAAGCAATTTTATCATCAATGCTGGTGTTTGGCGCAATGAACGCCTCTGCCCAGCTGACCGTTTATCACAACGGCAACGTGAACATTGGAAGTGAGCAACCAACTTCAAACGTGTCTCTCTCTGTAGGCAATGTCGCATACAGCGACACCGCCTATCATGTATCCCTTGGCTTGCACAATCCCGCCTCGGGTTGTTATAATATTGGTGGCGAGGGAGTGGTTTACAGCCCCACGACGAGGAACACAGGACGAGCCTTTGGTTTGCGCGGAGTAGCAGGCAACTGCACAAGCGGTTACAACTTTGGCGTGCTTGGAGCCTTGCAAGGCAGTCAGGCTGGAGCAGCTATCTTTGGAACGACCAGCGGTAAGACGTTGGGCCTGAGGGTTGATGAGCGCTATGCAGGCTATTTCGATGGCAATGTGAAGGTTACTGGCTCGCTTCAAGGCAATGTGGTCAACAGCGCCGAGGTCAATGCGAAGAACACACAGACTTTGCGGCCTATCAATAGCGCATTGGATGGTATCGCCTCTGCAAACCCCTTCATGTACATTGAAAATGCGCAAGTACCTGGCTCTGGAATAGGATCCGTGCCAGACTCTACGCAAACAGGAACTGTTGCACCGATCTCTAATCCTATCACTTCTTTTGGCAAATCATACTACGCCCTTGACGTGAACGCCGTTAAGCAGAGATTCCCCGCTCTTATCATCAAAGACGCACAAGGAAATGAGTACGTCAACTATACCCAACTGGTTCCCATCCTCGTTCAGGCCATCACGGAGTTGAAGACAGAGCTGGACGACCTTAAAGAAGCCGTTGCCTCGTCGGGTACGCGAAAGGTGAACGCTGCTACCAACATTGCGACAAATACGCTCGACGAGGGTAGGGGTAGCATTTCTCAGAACACCCCCAATCCGTTCACTGGCCAATCGACCGTCCGTGTCTCCGTCCCCGATGACGCCTCGGATGCCTATGTTGACATTCTGACGCTCAATGGCGCCAGCGTCAAGCGCATTCCTGTGAGCAACGGACTTAGCGAGGTGTCGCTTTCCAGCTTCGAGTTCGCCCCCGGCACTTATCTCTATACGCTTGTCGTTAACGGAAAGGTCAGCGAAACTCGTCGGATGGTAGTTTCTAGATAATAAAAAACAAAATATTTCCTTTATGAAAAAAAGAATTACCAGTCAATATTTGACGCTTTGTTTTTGGCTATTGGTAAGCCTCCCATTGCCTTTAATGGCCAAGGATGCACCGTGCGCCGAAACGATAAGCATTGGCAAGGTGTTCAGCAATCAAGGGGAGATCGCTTTGCCTTCGTCAAAATCTATTGTAAAACTGATGTTGGACGGGCAGGTCTCCGTTAAGGATACGGAAGACTTCTTTATTCGCGTCCTCTTAGCTGATGCATCAGGGAATGACTATTTGGTATATGAAAACTATCCAGAGATTTGCAATGGTTCTGCAGAGAGTCTTGTAAATATAGGTCTGGAAACCTCTCTGTTGCCCAATGTCTTGCCGACAAAGATAAAAATCTTTGTGAAAAATGCTGCTTTGACAGTTCAATCAGTGAATGTTGATTACAAAGATCAGATTTATCGTGTTGGGTCCAAGGAATATCTGTTGAAGTCAGATAGCTTGAAATATCAGCAAGCGAAGGAAGCTGCAGAAAAGATAAATCTGTACAATGAGAATCGTGGTAAGACTTGGTCTGCGGGAGTTACCCGCCTTGCTCTAATGAACTATCAGCAGCGGAAACAAGTACTGGGTTTGCCTGATGGTGTGTCAAGCCAAGGAATTGAGTACTATGTAGGTGGTGTCTTTGTACTCAAAAATGATACTGTGTCCCCCAAAATGGCACAGGCAGAAAGTGAGGTTGTTAAAAGCTTCGACTGGAGAAATCGGCATGGTATTAATTGGATGACTCCAGTTAAAGATCAAGGACAGAGCTGTTATTGCTCTGCTTTTGCTGCAGTTAGTTGTGTTGAAGCATTGAGCAATCTCTATTACAACAAGAAGCTTGATCTTGATTTGTCCGAACAGGAGGCAGCTTGTTGTAACGAATACGTCCAAAGTCGAGATCCATACACAGGTGGTATGTCTATTGATGCGCCATTAGACTATTTTAGAGACCATGGGGTTTGTGACGAGGAAGCTTATCCTTTTGTTGATGCAGATTCTGCCCATAACTGTAGAAGTGACGAGGTGACTCCAAATTACACGGTGCGTATAAAAGGCTATCATCAAATAAATTCAAAGGCAGAGGATATTATTAAAAAAGCTATCATTGCGCAAGGACCATTAGTTTCTGGTTTTTATTTTGGCTATACATGGAACGGGAAAAAATATGTGGGGAATAGCCACGCCATGGTCTTAACCGGTTGGCATGTACTCCAAGCAGGTGATACTATTAAGCATCTACATCACAAAGGCGATGGAACCGACTTGTCTGTATGCAAAGTGATATTGCCTATGGAGATTCTTTGATAGGAAGCACTGTTTGGACATTCAAAAACAGTTATCAAGAAAATGGCCTGGACATTATGAGCCCAGAATATATGTATATTGTGTTTGAAAACATGAGAAATATGCATTATGCGCAGGCGATTGACTACCCTATATACGTTAGCAATATGGGTGAGGGTGATATCGTATGCGAAGATAAAGATGGGGATGGTTATTATAATTGGGGAATTGGTCCCAAACCAGCTTCCTGTCCTTCGTGGGTTCCAGACGAAGAGGATGGAGATGACTCAGATCCAAACTATGGTCCTATGGACGAGTACGGACACTTGCAGATCATCACGCCTGACAGTTGTGATGCCATTCATATTTCTCAGTCTGGTCGCATAGATGGAGATGTCCATTTCTTGAGAAATGTCATCATTGATCCCAATATACAGTGGACTGTCGGAGGAAATCTCTATTTCCATAATGGGGCGAAATTAATAGTCTCCAACAAGGCATCTTTGAAAATAGTCGATAATGCTGTTATTGACGACGTGACGCTTTGCATCGCAAAGGAATCCTCGCTTGATGTTCAAGACGGATCAGAAATTCGATTGAGATCAGGAAGCAACCTTTTCTTGCCGCGAGGCTGTTCGGCGACGCTCAAAGATGGAACAATTAAAAACATGAAGTGATGAAGAACGTAAGAAAGAACATGTCAGCCATTGCTCTTTTGGTTTTGGCAATGGCCGCGCTAATGCCTCAGAAGGCACAGGCGCAGGAACGCATCCCGTTTTTGGCGGAGGGCAAAACATGGACGGTGTTCAACTATGATGCTCGATATATGGGCGCGCTGGTCGTTAAGGACTCGGCACGGTATAGCGTCCTTGGCGACACCATCGTAGGGAACAAAACCTGCAAGCTCGTAGAGACCGAGATAGGGACAGTCCCCGCCTATCAGGAGGGGCGCAACATTTATTTTTACTACCCCGACGACGCAGAACCGAGAATCATGTATGAGTTTGACTGCCAAGTCGGCGACCTCGTCCATGTCGATTCCGAAAGAGAGGCTCGTGCCGAAGTGACAAAGGTGGACTCCTTGTGCTTTGATGGCACCTATTATCGCGTGGTCCACTATTCTGTGGATGGCATGGAATGGCGCTACGATGAGTTGATTGGCTGTGGCACAAGTGTGCTCAATTCCATTTTGCTTCCAGGACAATTCCGGGGCGTCAAGGTCACTTTCCGTGGAAAGAATATTTCGGAAGCCTGCTCCATAGAGCATAGCGAAAAGGCTTCCACCTCCGACCGCCTCGCTTCCGACGACCGCGTCTATGACCTCCAAGGTCGCCGCATGGACGTGCGCCACTTGCCCAAAGGCATTTACATCCAGCACGGCAAGAAGTTTGTGGTGAAGTAGAAGCGCGGACTTCTTTAATTAATTAAAAAAAACAATAAGGCCACCGGGACCAAGAGGCAACGCTCTTTTGACTCCCGGTGGCCTTTGCACATTCCTCAAACTTCGATCAGGCTTCTGGCTTTTCTGCGCATTTGCCGAAAAAAAAACTTCAAAGGGGAGGATGGTGCGCAACTTGTTGATACATAGGTAGATAAAGGCTGGTTTTTGATTCGGGGGGGGGTAATGTGACATGCAGGATAAAATAATGCTAAAAATATTTGGTGCTATAATAAAAAATGCGTAAATTTGCAAGCGTAAAGACTATTATAAACTATAAATTGTTGTAGTATGAAGAAGATTTACCTATCATATTCTTATGACCTTGTGCCCCCTGCTCCCGGGCATGGCACAGCAAGTATCGCAAACCGGAAGAGAGACCGTTGGCCAGACGGGTCTTCGGGCCTCCGCAGCGCAAACCCCTAAGCCTTTCCTCCAGGAGGGCAAGGAGTGGTACACTCGGTGTGTCCACTATTTTCTTGGAGAATTTTTTCACACAGAGCGGATCGAGGGTGATACGATCTTGGACGGAGTCGCCTACAAGAAATTGTACGATGGAAACGTGGTAGAAGGATTTCTGCGTGAGGAAAACGGCAAGGTGTTGGGCAAAGTGGGTTCCTACTACGACGACTACGACACCTCCGACTGGAGTAGTCATCTCGTTTATGATTTCTCCCTTGGCAAAGGAGACACGACCGTGTCTCACGATTACTTCCGCCTCAATGTGAATACGGTCGATACGATCTTGGTGGACGGTGAGCCCTATCGCCGTTTGGGAATCGGTTGTTACAGCTATTATGGGGGTGGCACGGATTACTCAAATGGTGACACGCAGGAATATTGGGTCGAGGGCATAGGGAGCGACGTCGGTCCCGATCCTGGCCCTGGAATTGAATGGGTCACTTCGTCCTATATGACGTTTGATTCTTGCAAAGTAGATGGCAAGCTGATTTTCACAAGCAATGATTTTTTGCGTGCTCCGCATAGCGATCGCCAATGGATTTGTGCCGACTATAGGAAAACGAACCACTGGGAGACCAACGAATTGTATTTTCTGAGACATGGCAGGAGAAGCTACGCTTGTGCTGGCGAGACGACGCTGAACGGAAAGACGTATCAGAAGGTTTATTCCAACAAATACCTTTTCGCCATGCGCCGTGAGGGCGGTCGCGTGCTGGCCGATGCCGACAGCTATCGTGCAGCCTTTGCCCAGGCGAGCAACGTTTACCCGATGAACGACGAGGGCGAATACATCCTCTACGACTACGACGCCCATGTGGGCGACGCCTACCTTGGCACGCAGTACACCGTGGTGGAGGAGGGCGACACGACGCTCTCCGACGGGCAGAGCCGCCGCATGTTGGTACTGTCGTCGGGCCACCGCTTGATAGAAGGCGTGGGCTGCGTCAATATGCAAGGCACACCGTTCGACTACCTGTGCCACGACAATGCACCGAACACGTTCTTCGACTTCTCGCTCCTTGAGAACTACTACGACGCCGAAGGGCACCGCATCTATGTCAACACGCGCGAGAAAGCCTATGAGGCCATTGTCGCTGGCGTGGAGACTGTCGCCACCTCCGACCGCCTCGCTTCCGACGACCGCGTCTATGACCTCCAGGGCCGCCGCATGGACGTGCGCCACTTGCCCAAAGGCATTTACATCCAGCACGGCAAGAAGTTTGTGGTGAAGTAGAAGCGTCTCTTCTTTAATTAATTAAAAATGCAATAAGGCCACCGGGACCAAGAGGCAACGCACTTTTGACTTCTGGTGGCCTTTCTTCGTAGCCATTCCCCAAGGATCGAGGACGGCTATTTCTTTTTTTGCCGAAACTCAACAGGAGACATTCCTACGTTTCGTTTGAAAAGTTTTATGAAGTAAGAATCATCCTTGAATCCTAAGTAGAAAGCGATTTGTTTTGTCCGTGTAGTGCTATAGCGCAGCAAACGTTTAGCCTCCAATATGATACGATTATTGATGATTTTAAGCGGTGTTGTTTTTGCATACTGCTGCGTGTACTGATTCAGCGTGGTTTGTGAAACGCCTAATTTCTCTATGTAGTCTTTTACCGCATGGTGTTCTATGTAATAGTCTTCGACCATTTGGACGAATTTCGCATACACTTGAAAAGAATCTGACGAAACATTAGAAAAGGAGGAGTCACCCCATTCTCCCAGTCTGATCATATCAATCAACAACAACGACAGCAGCGAAGCAAAATAACTTGCCTGCAAAGATTTGTCTTCGTATTGTAAAGCCGAGGCTTCTTGCATGAGTTTTACTATGGGCATCATCTTTTCTTTCGCTGCTTCTGATATTTTGCAATGGGCAAATCCGTTTGCTGGATAAAACATTTTGGTTTTGATTCTCCCTTGTAGCTCATTGTCTATTTTCAACAAGAAATCCTCTGGGAAGCACATGGCGACGCCCTCTACATTGCTGAGGTTACGATATGCGCGGATACGTTTAGGCGATAAGAAGAAAACCGTTCCTTGCCCAATTTCGTACTCATCAAAATCAACGATATGGGTTCCTTCACCTGAGTAGAACCAAAAAATAGAATATAAATTAAGGAAATGCATTTTTTGCAAGCCCTCTTGGCGTAGCTCTTTAATTGCATTGATGTCGGAAATGTCAAAGAAAGATGTTTTGGCCTGGTCTGTAGCCAAGTCGTATTGCAAATAACTGATGTTGTTATGCACTATTTTCTTTGTTTCTAAAGTTTGCTTCTCCATATCATAAATATCTCATCCAAATGCAAAAGTAGTCATATTTGCGGTAACATCCAAAAAGATAAAAATAAAAGGATGCAGTTCTTTAGAATTTACCATTTATCCGCTAAAAAATACATTGGGATATGGAAAATAGCTCTATGCACACCAAGCCTACAACTACCACGATTGCTTGAAACGCAAGCGTCATTCTACATTTTAGTTCTGCTTTTTATGGTAAAAACAAAGGAAAAAATGGCGTTTTTTGATTCGGGGGGGGTAATGTGGCATGCAGGATAAAATAATGCTAAAAATATTTGGTGCTATAATAAAAAATGCGTAGATTTGCAAGCGTAAAGACTATTGTAAACTATAAATTGTTGGCGTATGAAGAAGATTTACCTATCTATTCTTATGACCTTGTGCCCCCTGCTCCCGGGCATGGCACAACAAGTATCGCAAACCGGAAGAGAGACTGTTGGCCAGACGGGTCTTCGGGCCTCCGCAGCGCAAACCTCTAAGCCTTTCCTCCAGGAGGGCAAGGAGTGGTACACTCGGTGTGTCCACTATTTTCTTGGAGAATCTTTTCACACAGAGCGGATCGAGGGTGATACGATCTTGGACGGAGTCGCCTACAAGAAATTGTACGATGGAAACGTGGTAGAAGGATTTCTGCGTGAGGAAAACGGCAAGGTGTTGGGCAAAGTGGGTTCCTACTACGACGACTACGACACCTCCGACTGGAGTAGTCATCTCGTTTATGATTTCTCCCTTGGCAAAGGAGACACGACCGTGTCTCACGATTACTTCCGCCTCAATGTGAATACGGTCGATACGATCTTGGTGGACGGTGAGCCCTATCGCCGTTTGGGAATCGGTTGTTACAGCTATTATGGGGGTGGCACGGATTACTCAAATGGTGACACGCAGGAATATTGGGTCGAGGGCATAGGGAGCGACGTCGGTCCCGATCCTGGCCCAATTGAATGGGTCACTTCGTCCTATATGACGTTTGATTCTTGCAAAGTAGATGGCAAGTTGCTCTTCACAAGCAATGATTTTTTGCGTATTCCGCATTGCGATCGCCAATGGATTTGTGCCGACTATAGGAAAACGAATAACATTGAAACCAACGAATTGTATTTTCTGAGACATGGCAGGAGAAGCTACGCTTGTGCTGGCGAGACGACGCTGAACGGAAAGACGTATCAGAAGGTTTATTCCAACAAATACCTTTTCGCCATGCGCCGTGAGGGCGGCCGCGTGCTGGCCGATGCCGACAGCTACCGTGCTGCCTTTGCCCAGGCGAGCAACGTTTACCCGACGAACGAGGAGGGCGAATACATCCTCTACGACTACGACGCGCATGTGGGCGACGCCTACCTTGGCACGCAGTACACCGTTGTACAAGAGGGCGACACGACGCTCTCCGACGGGCAGAGCCGCCGCATGTTGGTACTGTCGTCGGGCCACCGCTTGATAGAAGGCGTGGGCTGCGTCAATATGCAAGGCACGCCGTTCGACTACCTGTGCCACGACAATGCGCCGAACACGTTCTTCGACTTCTCGCTCCTTGAGAACTACTACGACGCCGAAGGCCACCGCGTCTATGTCAACACGCGCGAGAAAGCCTATGAGGCCATTGTCGCTGGCGTGCAGACGGTAGTTACCTCCGACCGCCTCGCTTCCGACGACCGCGTCTATGACCTCCAGGGCCGCCGCATGGACGTGCGCCATCTGCCCAAGGGCATTTACATCCAGCACGGCAAGAAGTTTGTGGTGAAGTAGAAGCGCAGGCTTCTGTGATAGGATAAAACAGAGTGGAACAAATTAAAAAAACATGTCATGATGAAAAACGTAAGAAAGAACATCTCAGCCATGGCTCTTTTGGCTTTGGCAATGAGCGCGCTGATGCCTCAGAAGGCACAGGCGCAGGATCGCATCCCGTTTTTGGCGGAGGGCAAAACATGGACGGTGTTCAACTATGATGCCCGATATGAAGGCGCGCTGGTCGTCAAGGATTCGGCACGGTATAGCGTCCTGGGCGACACCCTCGTAGGGGGCAGAACCTGCAAGCTCGTAGAGACCGAGATAGGAACGGTCCCCGCCTACCAGGAGGGACGCAACATTTGTTTTTACTACCCCGGCGACGCAGAACCGAGAGTCATGTACGAGTTTGACTGCCAAGTCGGCGACCTCGTCCATGTCGATTCTGAAAGGGAGGCTCGTGCCGAAGTGACCAAGGTGGACTCCTTGTGCTTTGGTGGCACCTATTATCGCGTGGTCCACTATTCTGTGGATGGCATGGAATGGTGCTACAATGAGTTGATTGGCAGTGGCACAAGTGTGCTCAATTCCATTTTGCTTCCAGGACAATTCCGGGGCGTCAAGGTCACTTTCCGTGGAATGAATATTTCGGAAGCCTGCTCCATAGAGCATAGCGAAAAGGCCAGCACCGACAACCGCCTCGCTACCGACAACCGCGTCTATACCCTCCAGGGCGTTCGCCTGCAGCAGCCTCCCAAGCAGGGCGTCTATATCCAAAACGGCAAGAAGTTTGTGGCGAAGTAAAGGCTCAGCTCTTCATTCATAAATTAGGAAGGTTCATCCGATATTTGAGTGATAGGGGCGTTTGAGTTGTGTCCAATACGGCCTGCTGAGTAGGGAAAACAACTTGAACAACTTTTACAATAATGCTTTCGCGGGGACTGACACGTGGACATATAGGAAAACAACTTGAACAACTTTTACAACTTTAAACAACGCTTCGCGGGGACATCGCCTCTTCGAGGCCCGTGTTGACCAAAGGTTGCTGCAAGGGAAACAACTATGAACAACGCTTCGCAAGGACAATCGGCAGGAATGTCCAAGGCGAAGCGTTGTATTTTGTTGTTTACCATGCAGCAGGATTGTGACACGCGAAGCGTGTAGGTTCCATTTCATGGTACCCTTTCTCGCCATGGCATAACCCGAGCGAGCTCGGTTCTGCCCATGGCTTATCGAAAGCGTTGTTACAAGTTGTAAAAGTTGTTCAAGTTGTTTTTCATATTCAACAGGGCCCCCAACTTGCAGCTTTGTCAATAAAAAGTCCTCCGCTATCAGCAAGAAAGTGTCGATAAGTCGTGGAAATCGGCCTAAAAAAGGCACATTTCCACGGCTTATCGAACTTTTTTTGTATCTTTGCACTATCGTTACATTCCAAGAAATAAAGAAAGGATACGATATGTTAATAGGAAGAGAATATGAAATAGCAACACTCCGCGGACTGATGACTTCTGATGAATCACAATTCGTGGCTGTTTACGGAAGGCGACGCGTCGGAAAGACCTTTCTCATCCGAGAGGTCTATAAGACCCATTTCGTTTTCCAGCATACCGGTACTTACGGAGCCACGCGCAGGCAGCAGCTAAGCGACTTCCGAGAGTCTCTTTATCTTGCAGGAATGGGAAAATGCGCAATGCCTAAGACATGGTCCGAGGCATTTGGACTGCTGTGGGCTTTCCTGAAAGCGTTTCCTGAAAACGAAGAGAAGAAAGTCATTTTCATCGACGAACTTCCATGGATGGACACGCCTAAATCCAACTTCGTACGTTCGCTCGACCATTTCTGGAACGCCTGGGCTTCAACGAGAAAAGACCTCATCCTGATCATCTGCGGAAGTGCCACGTCGTGGATTATCGACAATGTGGTCATGAACTACGGCGGGCTTCACAACCGCCTTACCTGCAAGGTGCTGCTGCAACCATTCACCCTCAGAGAGTGTAAGCAGTATTGCGAAGCAAAGAGCCTGGGCTACAAGGACCGGCAGATCCTCGAAGCCTACATGGCTCTGGGAGGAATCCCATACTATTGGAGTTTCCTGAAAAAGGGAATGAGCGTGGCGCAGAATTTCGACCGCATATTCTTCCAGCCAGGCGGAGAACTCACACAAGAGTTTGACGCCCTCTATGCTTCTCTGTTCAAGAAACCACGCTGCCACATTGCCATCATCACCGCGCTTGCCAGGAAGAAGCAGGGGCTGCTCAGGGAAGAGCTGCTGAAAACGTCGAAACTCACAGACAATGCTGAATTTTCGAAAGCGCTGCAGGAACTGGAGCAATGCGGGTTCATCCGCAAGTTTACTGCCATCGGCAAGAAGACCAAGGAGGCGACATACCAGCTCATAGACAACTACACCCTGTTCTACTTCGATTTCATATCGGAGAACACCAATGGGGATGAGCATTTCTGGTCCTCCTCCGCAGGATCACCCATCCATTATAGCTGGGCAGGAAGAGCATTTGAGCGGGTCTGCATGCAGCACGTCAGCCAAATCAAGGCGGCCCTCGGCTTCTCAGCCGTTGTGAGCAGCGTCCACTCCTGGACGTACAAGGGAACGAAAGACCCTGACACCGGCAAGACGCTGACCAAGGGAGCACAGATCGATATGCTCATCGACAGAAACGACGACACCATCAATCTCTGTGAGATGAAATACACCAACGCTCCTTACGTCATAACAGAAGAAGAGGACAACCGCATCCGCAACCGCAGGGAGACTTTCATCAGGGAGACAGGTACTGAGAAAACGGTACTTCTCACCATGATCACCTCCTTTGGACTTGCGCCGGGCGGCTATTCTGACGACATTCAATGTCAGGTGACGATGGCAGACCTGTTCAGATAAAGCCGGCCTCGCAAAACATGGTGGAAGCAATGGGCTTGCTACACCGTTATTTTCTCTATTCGGAGTCGTAGGACGCCGCAGGGCACGTGGGCCGTGACCACGTCGCCTACTTTTCTGCCGAGGAGGGCTTCGGCGATGGGCGACTTGATGGAGATCTTTCCCTCCTTGACGTTGGCCTCGTGAGGATTGACGATGGTGTAGGCCATGGTGGTGTTGGTCGCCAGGTTGGTGATCTCCACCCGGCGCAGCAGACCCACGGTGTCGTTGTCCAGCCGCGAGGTGTCCATCACCCTTGCGAAGCGCAGCGTCTTCTGCATGTAGCTGATACGGCTCAGCAGCCTCCCGTGCGCCCGTTTGGCCGCATGATACTCAAAGTTTTCGCTGAGGTCGCCCTTGGCGCGCGCCTCCTCCAGTTCGTTTCGTGCCTTGGGCAGTTCGACGCTGACCAGTTCGTTGAGCTCCTGGGTGAGCCGGTCGTAGCACTCTTGTGACAAGTATTCCATAGTTTGCGTTGTGATAGATTTGGGTCGGGAAAAGAAGCCGCCGCCCCTTGGTATTGAAGCCTAAGGAGCGGCGGCAGATGTTGGTTCTTCTATCTCCGAAGCGTTTCGGAGTCAGGACACCTTAGAGCTGGGGACCAGCAGCGACGAGCTTCTTGCCCGCCTCGTTGGAGGTGTACTTCGTGAAGTTCTTGATGAAGCGTGCGGCGAGATCCTTGGCCTTGACCTCCCACTCGGAAGCGTCGGCGTAGGTGTCGCGCGGATCGAGGATGGCCGGGTTGACGTTGGGCAGAGCCGTCGGCACCTCGAAGTTGAACATCGGGATCTTCTTCGTCTCAGCCTTGAGGATGCTGCCGTCGAGGATGGCGTCGATGATACCGCGCGTATCAGGGATAGAGATACGCTTGCCGGTGCCGTTCCAACCCGTGTTGACCAGGTAAGCCTTGGCGCCAGAGACGTTCATCTTCTTCACCAGCTCCGCGGCATACTTCGTCGGGTGGAGCTCCAGGAAGGCCTGGCCGAAGCAGGCAGAGAACGTCGGGGTCGGCTCGGTGATGCCGCGCTCAGTACCAGCCAGCTTGGCGGTGAAGCCAGAGAGGAAGTAGTACTGCGTCTGCTCCGGAGTCAGGATAGAGACGGGAGGCAGCACGCCGAAGGCGTCGGCAGAGAGGAAGATGACCTGCTTGGCAGCGGGAGCGGAAGAACCCGGCTGGATGTTCTTGATATGATAGATCGGGTAGGAGACGCGGGTGTTCTCGGTCACGGACTTGTCGGCGAAGTCGATCTTGCCGTCCTTGTCCACCGTGACGTTCTCCAGCAGGGCGTTGCGCTTGATGGCACCGTAGATGTCGGGCTCGTTCTCCTTGGAGAGGTTGATCACCTTGGCGTAGCAGCCACCCTCGAAGTTGAAGATGCCGTTGTCGTCCCATCCGTGCTCGTCGTCACCGATGAGGCGGCGCTTCGGGTCGGTGGAAAGGGTGGTCTTACCCGTGCCGGAGAGGCCGAAGAAGATGGCGGTGTTCTTGCCCTCCATGTCGCAGTTGGCAGAGCAGTGCATGGAAGCGATGCCCTGGAGCGGCAGGTAGTAGTTCATCATGGAGAACATACCCTTCTTCATCTCGCCACCATACCAGGTGTTGATGATCACCTGCTCGCGGCTGGTCACGTTGAAGGCGACGCAAGTCTCAGAGTGGAGACCCAGCTCCTTGTAGTTCTCTACCTTGGCCTTGGAGGCGTTGTAGATGACGAAGTTGGGCTCGAAGTTCTCCAGCTCCTCAGCGGTCGGACGGATGAACATGTTGGTGACGAAGTGGGCCTGCCATGCCACCTCGACGATGAAGCGGACGGCCATGCGCGTGTTCTTGTTGGCACCGCAGAAAGCATCGACGACGTAGAGGTTCTTGTTGCAGAGCTCCTTCACGGCCAGGTTCTTGACGGTCTTCCAGACCTCCTCGCTCATCGGGTGGTTGTCGTTCTTATACTCCTCGGAAGTCCACCAAACGGTGTTCTTGGAGTTCTCGTCCATGACGATGTACTTATCCTTGGGGGAACGGCCGGTGTAGATACCAGTCTTTACGTTTACAGCGCCGAGCTCAGTGTTCTGACCAACCTCGTAGCCCTCAAGGCCAGCCTTGGTCTCCTCTTCGAAGAGCTGCTCGTAAGAAGGATTGTGGGCGATCACGGTAGAGCCAGTGATGCCGTACTGAGTCAAAATGCTTTGATCAAACTTTGCCATTGCTTTGTGAATGTTATTTAATGATGATGAATAGTCTCTTTTTGCCTTAAATTGGTGCCACGGGAATTCCCGCAGCGGTGTTATACCTGTTTTGATTCGAATGCAAAATTACGCATTTTATTTTGCTTGGGAAAGGATGAACGTTAAAAAAAGTATCAATCTGCGGCGAAGAACGGTTAAAGAATCGAAAAACGCCACTTTCGCTATGAAATTTGCTACCTCCACATATCAAACGGGCAGTCGAAACAAGTGCCTCTCGACCGACTTGTCACCCCGTCCTACAGCCACTTTTGGTCCTGATACCAGCGGATGGTTTCCTCCACGCCACGCCGCAGGTCGTACTGCGGCTGGAAGCCCAGTTCCCGGCGCGCGGGCTCGATGTCGCACTGCCAGTTGCGCTGCCGTAGAATATTGAACTTGTCCTTGTTGAGCGCTATCAGCTGGCCCGTGCGCCGACCATACCACTCGCCCGCGCCACAGACCAGGCGCAGCACCCAGATGGGGGCCGTGACGCGGATCCACCACGGGCGGCCCAGAGCCTCGTGGATGAGGTCGCTGAACGCGGCGCTCTGATACACAGCCCCGTCGGTGAGGAAGTAGGCGCGTCCGACGGTGCCGCGCGTGAGGGCGAGAAACACGGCCGCCACCACGTCCTTGACATAGACGAAGGTGATGTCCTGCTGCTGGAAGCCAACGGCGAAGTCGGTGTGGCCCTTGATGCTCTTCGCCATCATGAAGTAGTCGTGCTCCCGGGGACCATAGACACCCGTGGGACGGAGGATGACGACGGGCAGTCCGCTCTCCAGCGCCGCCTGCTCGGCCTCCAGTTTGCTCCGGCCATAGCAGGTGTTGGGGCGCGGCTGGTCGGCCTCGGTGATAGGCGTGTAGGGCTGGGTCTCGTGGATGGCGCCAAAGACGCTGAGGCTCGACAGGAAGACGATGCGCTCCACGGGCATCGCCAGCGCCCGGACGGCCTGGAAAAGGTGGCGCGTGCCGTCGCGGTTGACACGGAAGAAGTCGGCGGGGTCCTGACACTTCGTGGCCCCGGCGGCATGGACGATATAGTCGAAGCGATGGGGACGGAGCTGGTCCATGAGCCGCGCGGGGTCCTGGAGGTCCAGCGTGAGGAGATGGACGCGGGCGTCCTGAAGGTAGCGGAGCGAACTGGTGGGGCGCACCGCGGCCCAGGTCTCCAGCCCACGGCGCAGGGCTTCTTCGACGATAAAGGACCCGATGAAGCCCGAGGCTCCTGTGATTAATATCTTTTTCATCAAAATTTCACATAAAACGTTTGCAAAGATACAATTTTTTTTGTTACTTTGCCACCATCATATCAATACAGTTGCCAAAATGGGGACTAGGATGGTGGCAAAAGCAACAGAAGCACCGACCGTAGGCCCTCATAGGGCAGCTATCCAACAAAACAATCGACTATGGCAAAAGAAAAAAAAGGCGGTAAGCGCCTTAACAAAAAGCAGCTCGCCGAGGTGCTTATAGACTACTTCCAGTCGCGACCCGGAGAGACCATGAGCATGAAGCAGGTGTTCAAGAATCTGCGCCTGACCACCCACCCGATGAAGATGCTGGCCCTCGACATCATGGAGGACATGGCATGGAACGACTTCCTCGCCAAGGACGGCGAGTATGCGTATCGGCTCAACACGAAGGGACAGGTGCAGGAGGGCACGTTCCAGCGCAAGGCCAACGGCAAGAACACCTTCCTGCCCGACGATGGCGGCACACCGATCTTCGTCTCGGAGCGCAACTCCATGTCGGCACTCACGGGAGACCGCGTCCGCGTGCAGTTCCTCGCCCGTCGCCGCAACCATATCAAGGAGGCAATGGTGACGGAGATCCTCCACCGCAAGAAGGACACCTTCACCGGCAAGTTGCGCGTGGACCGCGACATCGCCTTCCTCGTCACACAGGAGGCGCTCTTCGTCCATGATATCCTCGTGCCGAAGAAGCGGCTCAAGGGTGGCAAGACGGGCGATCGCGCCGTGGTGCGTATCACGCAGTGGCCTGACGCAGAGCACAAGAACCTCGTCGGAGAGGTGGTGGACGTGCTCGGACCAGCGGGCGACAATGATGTGGAGATGAACGCCATCCTCGTGCAGTACGGACTCCCCTACCAGTATCCGAAGCGTGTCGAGCAGGCGGCGGAGAAGATACAGCCGGGCATCACGGCCGAGGAGATAGCGCGCCGCGAGGACTTCCGCGACACCTGGACCTGCACTATCGACCCTGCCGACGCCAAGGATTTCGACGACGCGCTGAGCATCAAGGCGCTGGAGGGCAACCGCTGGGAGGTGGGTGTGCACATCGCCGACGTGAGCCACTACGTGAAGGAGGGCGACATCATCGACAAGGAAGCGCAACGGCGCGCCACGAGCATCTATCTCGTCGATCGCACCATCCCGATGCTGCCCGAGCGACTGTGCAACTTCATCTGCTCGCTGAGACCCAACGAGGAAAAGCTCTGCTACAGTTGTGTGTTCACCCTCGACGGCGAGGCCAACGTCCTCGACTACCGCATCGTCCACACCGTCATCCGTAGCGACCGACGCTACTGCTACGCCGAGGTGCAGCAGCTGCTGGAGGACAACGGCGTCGTGGACGGCACGGGAGAGCCTGCGCCCGCACCAGGCAAGGAGGGCTACAAGGGCGAGAACGCGCTGCAGCTCATCATGCTCGACGCGCTGGCAAAGCGCCTGCGACAGAAGCGCTTCCGCCATGGCAGCATCAACTTCGACACGGAGGAGCTCCATTTTGACATCGACGAGAAGGGAAAACCCACCCGCTGCTACTTCAAGCGGTCGAAGGACGCCAACAAACTGATCGAGGAGTTTATGCTCCTGGCCAACCGTACCGTGGCAGAGAGCGTGGCCTGTCCGGGCAAGGGCAAGAAGCCGAAGACGTTGCCCTATCGTATCCATGACGATCCGGATCCGCAGAAGCTCGAAAACCTGCGCGAGCTGACGGCGAAACTGGGATACAAGATGAAGAGCACGAGCACCAAGGGGGCGACGGCGCGCGCGCTCAACAAGCTCATGGAGGAGGTGGACGGACACCGCGAGGCAAAACTCGTGCAGACCATCGCCCTGCGATCGATGATGAAGGCGAAGTACTCCACCCACAACATCGGCCACTTCGGACTGGCCTTCGACTACTACACCCACTTCACGTCGCCCATACGCCGCTATCCCGACACCATGGTGCACCGACTCCTCACCCGCTATCAGGACGGAGGGCGGTCGGCCAACAAAAACCACTATGAGGAGCTGTGTGAGCACTGCTCGGACATGGAGCAGATAGCGCAGAACGCGGAGCGCGACAGTATAAAATATAAGATGGTGGAGTTTATGGGAGAATTTGTCGGCGAGGAGTTTGACGCCCATATCTCGGGTGTGCAGAGCTATGGCATCTACTGCGAGATCGACGAGAACCACTGTGAGGGCCTCGTGCCGATCCGAGATCTCGATGGCGACTACTACGACTTCGACGAGAAGAACTTCCAGCTCATAGGACGCCGCCACCACTCCTGCTACCAGCTGGGAGACCCTGTGCGCATCCGTGTGGCGCAGGCCAACCTGGAGCGTCGCCAACTCGACTTCGTCTTGGCCGACAGCGCGCGCGAGGAGCGCAAGCCGCAGCATGCCAAGCCGCAGCATGCCAAGGGCGGCAAGGGAAAGCGCAGGAAGAGATAGAATTATCTCGAATAGATAGGATATAGAATATAGGAGAAGACTGGGCCGGGGTGTAGGGACTTGATCTCTACACCCTGGTTTCGATGCGGCACAGCGGTTCGTTGATGCCGCCCATTTCCTTTTTGTATCTTTCGTCGCCGCGGCACATGTCGAAATCGACGACGCCCTCCGCCATCCAGCGCTTGGCGGCCTCCAGGATGAGCAGGGTGCCGGGCGAATAGCGGCCAAAGGAGGTGTCGATAGCCAGACGGGGCATGAGCAGGTGGTCGCGGTGGCGATACACGATCATGAAGGAGGCGGGCTGGTGGTCGATCTCCAGCACATAGAGTTCGGCGCTCGGGAGTTGGCGAAGGCTCGCCGTGGCGCATCCGCTCTTCACCTCGTAGATCGCCTTGAGCGTGGTGGTGAGGTGGGTCAGCGCGTTGGCTTTCTGGGAGCGCCACATCATCTTGCGACGGAAGTAGAAGCGCCACAGGTGGCGCAGCGTGCGGCCGGGTGCCTGGTGGGCATGGTCGAAGACCTTCAGCTCCATGGTCTTGCCGTCAGTGGTGAGGTGGTTGTAGGCCTTGCGGATGTTCTTGTAGATGTTCTTCGGAAGCGAGGCGACATAGGCTTCGTGGGAGGCAAACTGCGACAAGGGGACGTGGAAACTGGTGCGCTCGATGGGATTGGGCGACAGCGTCGGCATGATCCGGGCCAGGGCGGTGCAGCAAGGCACGTCGGCGAGGCTGAGCGTCATCCCCTGGCAGGAGGATTGCAGGTGGGCGGCTATTGCCTCCATCACCTCCTCGTGGCCCTCGTAGGGGTAGGGGCAGACCATATTGAGCACGCCGCCGACCCGGCAGGAGGGAATGCGGGCCTTCTTGGAGGACCGCGTGACGGCCATAGGGAGGATGGCAAAGGGACGGCCTCCGACACGGACGAGGTCGTAGCGCATGGCCGTGGTCAGCGCGCCGAGACCGCTGAGAGTGTGGTGGTACAGAAACTCGTTCCACTCGTAGGTCTGGTAGTAGGTGTAGTGGATGTAGCCCAGGGATAGGCGTTCCGCCTGCTGGTCCAGCGACCGCCAGGAGTCCTCGATGTCGTGGAGGTTATTGTATTGATGGAAGGTAATATTGTCTGCCATGGCTGCAAAGGTACGACATAATTTTTGTGTCCGCAATTTTTTGCTCAGGAAACAAGGAAACCGGGCGGCTGCTGGCAGCTAAGTGCTTATTAAGCTGGGTGCATATCAAGCTGGATACTTCTCAAGCTGGATACTTCTCAAGCTGGGCGCTGACCAAGACAAAAGGCGTTCTCCCCACGCAGGAAGAACGCCTTTCGTCATTATAGGTTGTGGTGAACGCCTACCTTACTGGTAGAGTCTCACCTCGGAGAGTACGGGATAGTTGTAGTCGTCGCCGTAGTCGAGACCGTAGCTGCAGTCGCCCAGTCGCACCTTGGCGTAGCGACACTGGATAGGCTCATAGAGCACGAAGGGGAAGGTCGTGCTGGCGGTGTTGGGGATGTAGGCCACGTCGTTGTAACCGTCGGTGATGGTGGTCCAGTTGGTACCATCGAGGCTGGTGAGGATCTCGACGGAAGCGGGGCAGTAGCCTTTCTCGTAGCCCCACTGGAAGGCGAAGGCCGAGACGGGCTTCTCTGCGCCCAGATCGACGATGAGCTCATACTTGCCCGGGGTCTCGTTGACGTAGTAGGTCTCCTTGTCGCCATCGTTGAGTTCGGCGATGGTCGCTCCGCCCACCGTCACGGTGTAGGAGGACGGGTCGATCTTGGTCAGCGCCTTGAGGTCCTTGCTGGACTGGCTCTTCACGCGGCTCTGCGTCTCCTCGTAGTTGACGGCGACATAATAGACCTGGTGGTCGGCGCCCGCTACGGCCTCGCCCTGGATGGTGCTGATGGCGATCGGGGCCACGCCCGAGGCTTCCACCTCGTCGAGGTGGGTGAGGGCGACGCGGACGGGAGCTGACGACACCATGCTGCCCGCAGGGATGGTGACGCTCGGCGTGACGACCGAGGTGAACTTGGCAGGCAGGGCCGTGGCATCGTCGGCAAAGCCGGCAGCCAAGGAGTCAACCTGGGCCACGCCGACCGTCACGTCCTGAGCCACGGGCTTGGTGAGGCGCACGTAGAAGCTCACCGTGTCGGCCTGGGCCTGAACGCCGTAGGGCGTGCGCAGCACCTTGGTGGTGTGCTGGTTGCCCGGCATGGCAGTCTCATTGATATAGACCTTCGCCTCGTAGGTCTCGGGGGTAGCGGGGTAGAGCAGGTCTCCCACTTCCGGCTCGCTCTGGCAGGCGGCCAGGGCGAGAGGTATGGCGAATAATAAGCAATACTTCGTTTTCATAATCTATCTTTATTTACTATTTGCCGTCGATTCTCACATCCTGGATCCACTCGGGCACTGCCTGGCCGTTGGTCTCGGCATTGTTGCCGTTGCCGGAGGCGTCGCGGAAGGAGTAGCCCTCGCCCTCGTTCATCTTGTAGTAGGTGATGAGGCCCGGTGTGGTCGGGTCGCAAGCGTACATGTTGTTGGCAATCTCGGCCTGTGAGCGGGCTCTCTGCCAGAAGCGCACCTCGCTATACATGGCGTTGCCGAGCCAGTAGGTAGAGGGGCTGCAGATGTTGATATTGTTCACGTTGGTCGTCTTGCCAGGCAGGTCCATCGAGTTGTCGAGCTGACCGTTGACGTACAGGTAGAGCTTCGTGCCCGTGCAGACGAACGCGAGGTGATACCACGTGTGCTCGTTGAAGAGGGCCTGAGAGTTCATCTGCGTGCCCTGCGTCTTGATCTGCAGGCGGTTGCCCTCGATGGGGGCGTCGCCGAAGCGGATATAGATCTCGTCGGGACCCGCACCGAAGATGGCCTGGTTGTTGCCACGGCCCACCTCCGTGTAGAGGACGTGCTTGTTGATGTTCATCTCCACCGTCCACTCCGTGAGCGGATAGTTCTTCACGAGGTTCTGGCTGACGTAGTGGCTCTGGTCGAGCACCACGACAGGCTGGATGACGACCTGGTCGAGGATATAGACGATCTTGCTGCCCGAGGGAAGCACCGAGGCGTTGCCGCTGGTGTTCTCCAGGCGGAAGCCGATGGCATATTTCTTGCCCGAGGCCTTCAGCGCCTCGCTATAGGGCGGCACGGTCAGCGTGATGGGCGTTGACACGGAGGTGCCGGCCTCGATGGTGGTCTCTTCGGAGGAGAGCGAGAACGACTCCTGCGGCAGCGACACATACGGCGTCTCGTTGAGGCGGTTGTACTCATTGACCACGGCGGTGTCATAGACCAGGCGGTAGCGGCTCTCGACGTTGGCCACGTCGCTCAGACGCACGTTGAGCGTGGTCGTAGCCACTTCCGCACCTACCGTGAGTTTCAACGAACTATTGGCGTTGGTGTTGGTTTGCAGGATATAGGCCTGGTTCGACAGGGTGTCGTACTCGGCGTCGTTGCAGCCCGTGAGCAGCAGGGCGCCCAGGGCCATTCCTGCGAGTATGGATTTGCTGTTGATACGCATTGTTTTGAACTTTTGTTAGAGGAATGATACTACTTGACAGCTGGATTCATGATCTGGATGGCCTTGCGCAGGGCAGGGTAGGACGGCTGCTTGCCGGCATTGTACTCGTACTCCATGTGGTAGGTGCCGACACCACCCTTGGGCGAGAGCATACCGTCGATCAGAGGCATCCAGCGGGCCATGCCCTCCAGGCTCATCATGTCGTTGCCGTTGCGGTCGATGAAGGGCACGCCACCAGCGGGGGCATAGTTCTCGAAGTTCTCCGTGACGATGTAGCGCTTGGCCACCTCACGCGGAGTGAGCACGCCGTCGAAGTTGCGGATTGTGCCGCTGAGGCGTGCGTCGAGGTTGGCGTCGCCCGAGCAGGCATAGGCCTGGACGATGAAGTAGTTGAAGTAATCGCCCAGTTCGGGGTTGATGCTCTGCGGCTCGCCGTCGATGACGAGCAGCTTCTGCGTGCCCGACTTGCGGCCGATGCGCTTGCCCAGCTCCTCGATGAACACCTTCTCGGCCTCGGGACGGCCGGAGATATTGCCCGGAGAACCGTAGTGGGGCTCGTAGTCGTAGTCGAAGCCGTCGTAGCCATACTTGTCGATGGTGTCGCAGATGGCGTTGGCGTAGCGGCGGATGCCCTGCTCGCCCTCACCCCAGTACTCGATGGGGTCGATGCCCTCCGGGGTGAGCTGGTCGCCCACGTTGGCCACGATGAAGCAGATCAGCGCACGCGTGCCCTTCTTCTGCTGCACATAGGCCAGGTCGGCCTTGCGAACGTCGTTGAGCGAGTGCCAGTTGCCCCAGATGGAGACGAAATCGACACTGTCGGGGAGGCCGCGGAGGGAGTTCTCGAGCGATGCGCCCGCACCTACCCAGTTGCCAAACCAGCCGAAGGCCACGGGGTGGTCGGTCTGCTTGTATGCCCGCAGCTGCTCGTAGTATTGCTCGGAGCGGTCGGGATCGGTCAGGTTGGCTGGGTCTTTGATCTCGGCGTCGGTGTCGCAGGCGGTGATGAATACCGAAATGCCTACGGCCACCAACAGTATTTTGAACAAATCTTTCATTGCTTATTGTCTTTATATGAAATGATGTATGCTACTTCTGCCACCACATCTTGGTAGCGTAGGTATCAGGACCGCCGAGCAGCTGCACGGCTTTCTGATAGTTGTCGGGATTGTTGACCGGCTCCATGTAGTCGAACGGAAGACGGTTGGGCACGGTGAGGTCGTAGGCCGTGGATTGTGCCGAGGGGAAGACCTTCGGGTAGCCCGTACGGCGGATCTCGCTCCAGGCCTCCTGGCCGTCGGGGAAGAGGGCAATCCACTTCTGGACCATCAGGCGCTCCATCTTCTCGGAGGCGGAGGCGTTGTCGTCCCACTTCACGGTGATGGAGGACATCTTGGCGTGGGCCTGGCCATAGCCGTCGGCAGCATCTACATAGTCGGCGGGGGTGGCGGTGCTGTTGGCAATGTAGTCGGCGGCGCCACTGGCACCCCACTGCTCGAAGGAGAGCGTGATGCCCTCGTTGTAGAGCGCCTCTGCCGTGCCGTCCATGTTCCAGCCAGCCAGCGCGCCCTCAGCGCGACAGAACGCCATCTCGGCAGCCGTCATCCAGATGCCACGGGTGTCCTGAGTCACCTTGGCAGCGGAATAGATGGCATCGGCCACAGACTTGTTACCGATCTTCGCTCCAGCGCGGCAACCGATAATGGCGCGGTCGCCCGGGGTGGCGGGGGTGCTGAAGTACTGCGTCAGGCGCGGGTCGTTGTAGCCCGTCATGTAGCTCTCGATGTCGGCGCAGGCACGGCTGTCACCCCACTCCACAGAGGTCTTATACAGACCGTTGGGAACGTAGAGAATCGTGGCGTTGTCGGCATTGGACGTGATGACGCCGTCGGCCACAGCCTGCTCGGCCACGGTGCGGGCATACTCGGGCTCTGCCAGGCGCATGCGGATGGCCATGCGGAGCTTCAGGGAGTTGGCATACTTCACCCACTTCGTGAAGTCGCCGTCATAGATCTTGTCGGAGTTGGTGAACTGCGTGAGCGTGCCACCGCCAGCCTGGATCATCGGGGTGATGATGCCGAGGGCCTTGTCGAGGTCGGCCACCAGCGTGTGGTACACCTTCTGCTGTGAGGAGTAGGCGTTGGGCTCCTCCTCGGCGCCGATGGGCAGCGGACCGTACATATCCGTCAGGCGGAGGAACGACTGCGCGCGGAGGATCAGGGCCCAGGCGTAGCTGAGGCTCTCCGTGCCCGTGAGGCGTACGATCTCATTGAAGGCCGACACCGTCTTGGGCATGCTGTCGGCAAACGGGTAGCGCACCCAGCCCACAGGGGCGTTCATACGGACGAAGTTGTTGCCCGCGAAGCCGTTGTTGGCATAGGTGAAGTAGCGACCCAGGTAGTTGCCGATGAGGTCCTGGTTCATCTGGTAGGTGTTCTCCTGCTCGGGAAACGCCTCGTTTTGCATCTGCACAAGGAACGAGCCGGTGCTGTAGTTGTCGCGACCAAGCTCCTCGGACGAAGTCTTGTCGCCCGGGCGGTTGGCCTCCTCGAAGTCTGCCGTGCAACCCGTGATGAGCAGGGCTGAGGCCGCGATGAGGGAGAGGCCGGTAACCTTGAATATCTTTGCTTTCATATTCTTCCTTATTTATATATGTATGATTAGAATTTCAGCTTAATGTTGAATCCGAGCGTGCGCAGGCTGGGCTGCATGAAGTAGTCGAAGCCCTGGTAGAACGTGCCCGTGGAACCAGTGGTCTCAGGATCGAACGGTGCCTTGCAGTAGATCATGAAGAGGTTGTTGGCCGTCAGACCCACCGTGAGATCCATGCCGCCGAGCCACTTGCGCGGGAAGTTGTAGCTGATATGAGCCTCCTGCAGACGGACGTTGGTGCCGCTGTAGATATACTCGGACCAGATCGGGTTGTCGCCGCCTACCACGCTGTAGTAGCTCTCGGCCGACACCATGCCCGTGTTGACGGCGATGCCACCTGCCTCGCGTGCATCGGCCGTGGCCTGGGAGACACCATAGTAGTCGAGCAGGGCCTGAGTCTGGCTCAGCACGATGCCGCCTAAGCGAGCCGTGACGAGGAAGCCCAGGTTGAGGCCCTTCCAGGTGAAGTCGTTGCTGAAGCCGATGTTGCCCTTCGGCAGCACGGAGCCGCAATACTTCGGGTTGGAGAGCGTCTGGCGCATCACGTTGCCGCTGGCATCGAGTGCAATGTTGCCCTCGTTGTCGCGTGCGAAGTCGGTGTAGGTATAGACGTCGCCCATCGTGCCGCCCTTCTTCAAGATGACGTTGGCGCCGTTGAGGCCGGCCTGACTGATCACCTCGTTCGGGTCTTCGAGCAGGTCGATGATCTTGTTGCGGTTCATGCTGTAGGTGAGCGAGCTGTTCCAGGTGAAGTCGCCCCACGTCTTGTTGTAGCCGAGCGAGAGTTCAAGACCGCGGTTGCGCACGTTACCCGTCTGCACGTACTCCTTGCTGTAGCCCTCGCCGACCGTGATCGGGCGGAGGAAGGTCTGCTTGCGCGTGTTGGACTGGTAGAACGTGACGTCGAGAGTGAGGGCGTTGTCGAAGAAGCGGGCCGTCAGACCTGCCTCCCAAGAGTTGGTGCGCTCAGGATAGAACGTCTCGGGGAACTTGTAGGTGACGGTGGAGTAGCTCTGCGAGGCCGGGTTGTACTCGTAGCGCCAGCGGGAGGCGATGTTGGGGCTGATGGCAGAACCCACAGAGGCCCAAGAGCCACGCACCTTCATGTAGCTGATGAACTCCGGCAGCTGTACCATCTGGGAGATGATGGCCGACATACCTACCGAGGGATAGAAGAACGACTCGTGCTTTGTGCCGGCGAGGGCGGAGTCCCAGTCGTTGCGGCCCGTGAGGGTGAGGAAGAGCATGCTCTTCCAGCCCAGCTCGGCATTGGCGAAGAGGGAGTTGATGTAGTGCTTGTTGAAGCCATAGATGGGGCGGTTGTCGTTGGTGGCAGCCGCATAGTCGATGGCGTTGGGGGTGAAGAGGTTGGACGGAGCCTTGAGGCCGCCCTGGTAGCCCTCGTCCTCATACTGCGTGCGTTGGAACGAACCACCGATGTTGGCGCCGATGGAGAAATCGCCCAGCGTCTTGTTGATGTTGGCCATCAAGTCGCCATAGAGAGCCTGGTCGGCCACGTTCTCATACTTGTAGAAGCCGTAGGGGCTGTGGGCGAAGAGATTGATGGTGGAGGCGTAGCGCTGATCCTCAAACTTCGTGTTGGTGCGATCGAAGCGCAGACGTCCCGTCACGTCGAGCCAGGGGGTGATCTGATACTTCAGGCTGGCGTTGGTCATGTAGCGGTGCTTGTGGTTGATGCGGTTCATGCGCTTGGCCACCCAGTAGGGGTTCTGCATCTGGAGCGCGTCGCCGAAGTTCCAGTTTTGCACATAGATGCCGCGTGAGGCGTCCCAGACCTCGAAGGTGCGGATGGCGTCGAAGCTCTCGCCACGCGGGAAGAGGTAGAGCGGCACGAGCGGGTTGAAGTACTGACCCTGCGCCATGAGGTTGCGGTCGTTCTGGTTGACGTAGCTGAGGCTGAAGTCGAGCGTCAGTTTGTCGTCCAGGAACTTTGTCGTGTTGCGCACCGTGAAGTTGTAGCGGTTGTACTTGTTGTCGGGGATGATACCGCGTGCGTTGGTCGTACCTACGGAGAGGTAGGTCTGGTTGCGGTCGTTGCCGACGGTCAGCGCGACGTTGTTCTGGATGTTCGTACCTGTGTTGAAGAAGTCCTCCGGTTCGAAGCCACCATAGGGCGAACCGCCCTTCTCGCCCCAGGAGCGGACCTCGCCAGGACGGTTGGCGTAGCTGTTCTGGAACTCAGGCATCTTGAACGGGCTGAGGAACTGGCTACTGTTGGAGATCGTCACCTGCACGCGGCCCTTGCTGCCCTTCTTGGTGGTGATCATGATGACACCCTGGGCGGCAGCGGAACCATAGAGGGCGGCAGCGGCAGGACCGCTGAGCACGCTGATGGACTCGATGTCCTCAGAGTTGATGTCGGCAATGCCCTCACTACCCGGCTGGGTGGAGTAGATACTTCCCGTCTCGCCGTTGTTGCGGTTGTTGATGGGCACACCATCGACTACGTAGAGGGCTTGGTTGCTCTGGTTGATGGACTTAGGACCACGCATCACCACGCGGGTCGCACCGCCCACACCTGCCGATGAGGCATTGATGTTGACACCCGCCACCTTGCCGGCCAGCGAGTTCATGAAGTTGGCACTCTTCACCGTGGTCAGCTGCTCGCTGTTCACCTGCTGCACATTGTACGACAGGGCTTTCTCCGAACGGCGGATGCCCAAGGCTGTCACCACGACTTCGGCCAGTTGGCGCTCGTCGGGCTTCAGCGAGATGGTAAGGTTCTCTCCCGTGGCGGGCACTTCTGCTGTGGTGTAGCCAAGGTAGCTCACGGAGAGGATGCTACCGTTGGGCACTTTCAACTCGAAGCGGCCGTCGATGTCGGTTACTGTGACAAGGTTTGTGCCTTTGACCGACACGGTGGCACCGATGACGGGCTCGCCGTTCTCGTCAAGCACCGTTCCGCCAACGGTCTTGCCGTCGTCCTGCGCCACCGTGGCAGCAGCCTTGGCCGTAGGGGGCGTGGCCGCGCTGATAGGTAGCGGTGCTAAGCATATCGCCGAGACGATGATGCCTTTCAACATGTTGGATTGGAGTTTGTCCATAAAATCACTATATTTAAATTGTATTGAGTTTTTTGAATATATAATAGTTCGATCGTTATTTGATAGCTACAATCTGAGGGCAAAAATACTAAAATTTCCGCAAATAGCGTATAATATAACAGGAAATCTTTTGCTTAAGTGTAAAAAACACCAAAAAATAGACACGCTTCAGACTTGAGGGGGAGTAGTGTGCGCAGACAGATAAGCCTTTTCTTGTATGAGGTGTTGTGGTCTGTAGGGTGGAAAAGCTACCCTGTAGTTTGCGGGTATGAATATAAATCCTTATTTTTGCAACCTAAAATCTATGTCCTGGATAGTTGATGAGGTTTCGCCGCCAGGTGGGCCTCTCTGAACCGTCGTGCAGGATGTGCGAGCGGTAGTCCAAGGGTCTTCGCCGCACCAAGCCAACTTGATAATACAAGATATTGATGAAGCCATTCTATACCCATCGAGAGGAGTTGTGGAACAGCTGGAGCCATGCTGCGGGCATATTGCTGGGCATGGCCTTCGGCATGGTCTTTCTGTACTGGTGCTTCCGTGTCAAGGACGGCTGGGCCACGTTTGGCGTGTCGCTCTATCTGCTGGGAATGGTGGGCAGCTATGTCGCCTCGACCAGCTACCACGCTTTGCGTCCTGCCAGTCCGTGGAAGGAGCGGCTGCGCAAGTGGGACCATGCTGCCATCTATTGGCATATCGCGGGCAGCTATTCCCCCATCACGCTGGTGGCGCTCCGTGGCGAAGGGCCGTGGGGGTGGCTGCTCTTTGCCTTCGTATGGACGTGTGCCATCGGTGGCACGATCAGTTCGCTACGCAAGTTGAAACCCCACAGCAATATCGAGACGCTCACCTATGTAGGCATGGGACTGAGCGTGCTCGTGGCCTTCAAGCCTCTTCTCCATGCCGTCGAGGTCTCGTCGGTGGCGTGGATCATTGCCGAGGGTGTGATGTTTGTCACGGGTGCGGTCTTCTATTCCCTCCACCGCCGCCGCTATTCCCACACCGTTTTCCATTTCTTCGTCCTTGCGGGAAGTCTCTGCCATATTGTGGCCGTCTGGGGCATCCTGCAGCAGTATCTCTAAGCAGGCCGGGGGTGGAATACCTACTGGTAGTCTGTCATCCAAGCAAAGGTAGTTACGGCATCTACCTCAGATCCATTCTTTGATAGCAATTGAGGACCTGTCGTGCCACGTCGCCATTCTCGAAACGGCGGATATACTCCTGCGCTTTGGGCACGAGGTGGTCGCGCTGGGCGATGGCCTTGAGGATAGCTTCGCGTAGGCCCTCGCTGTCGTCGGGATCCACATAGAAGCTGTCGGGTCCTCCCGCCTCTTCCAGGCAGGACCCTGTGGCTGCCACGACGGGCAGTCCACTCTGGATGGCCTCGATGACGGGAATGCCGAAGCCCTCGTAGCGCGACGGATAGACAAAGGCCTCGGCCATTTGGTAGATGGCGGGCAGGACGCTATTGGGCACGCCTTGCAGGAAGCGCACGCGCTGGTCCAGCTGATGGCGACGGATGTAGCGCTTCACCTTCTCGGCATATTTTGTTTGGCGGCCGACGATGATCAATGACAGGTCGGCAGGCAACTTCTCCAGCGCTTTCACGGCCAGTAGGACGTTCTTGCGCTCCTCCACCGTGCCGACGTTGAGAATGTAGCGTGGCGGAAGGTCATACTCGGCATGGATCTTCTGCAGTTCGTCCTCCGAGCGGAGGAGGCGGTAGCGTGTGTCGCAACTCTGATAGACGAGGTCGATGCGGTCGCGGGGGAAGCCACCCAGTTCGATGATGTCCTGGCGGGTGCGTTCGCTGATGGCGATGATGCGGTCGGCCTCGCGGAGCGTCTGGTAGAACTTGCGCTTGTAGATCCAGGCGTCGATGGCGTGGTAGTATTCGGGATGGCGCATGAAGATGAGGTCGTGGATGGTGACGATGCCCGGTATGCCGGCCTTGCGAAGTCCCACGGGCAGTTCGCCGCTCAGTCCGTGGTAGAGGGAGACCCCGTCTCGCCGCAGGTCCTCGACGATGCCGTGACTTCGCCACAGACTCTTGCCCAGACCGTGTTTCCGGTCCGAATAGACGAAGCGCACGCCTTCGCGCAGGCGCACCTGCTCCCGCCACTCCTTGCGTCCCTCGTCGGGGGCATAGAGCAGCAGTTCGTCGTCGCCCTCCAGGGCTGCCAGCGAGTTGATCAGCGTGCGGCCGTAGCTGCCCAGCCCGGTCCCATTGCTCACGATGCGCTTCGCGTCATATCCTATTCTCATCTTCTTTTTCTGTTTTCTTCTGTAGGGTAATGTAGGCTCAAGGGATTAGGAAGTCCGCAGCTGGTCGTTCACCATCCGGAACATATACTCGTAGATGATGGCCTTCAACTCCTGCAGCATCTTGCCTTCCACGGCCACCTTGCCCTGCAGGTTGTGGCGCATCAGACGGTCGCTGAGGGCGTAGACGCCCCGCACGCGCTGGCCATCAAACTGGAGGACGTAGCCGTATTTGGCATATTGGTAGATGCCATCGACATAGTTGACGGCATAGGTATCCTGGGCGGGCGTGTGGAGAAGGTCGCAGCCGAAGCTCAGATAGCGCTTGTCGTAGCCCAGTTGGCCGAGGATGGTGGGCAGGATGTCGATCTGCTGGGCCACGGTGGCGGGGCGCATACCGGGCCGTATCTCACCCGACGGATCATAGATGATGATGGGCGCCGAGAAGCCGCCAATGGCCGACTGATACTCGGGGTGGTCCGTCTGGTTGGTATGGTCGGAGGTGAGGACGAAGATCGTGTTCTTGAACCACGGCTGCTTCGAGGCAGAGGCGAAGAAGCGGCCGATGGCATGGTCGGTGTAGCGGATACACTTGTGGATGGGGAGTCCCTCCTCTTTATAGACCGTCTTGTACTCCTTGGGAATGACGAAGGGGTGGTGGCTTGAGACGGTGAAGATGGCGGTCATGAAGGGCTGCTTCATCTCTCCCATCTTCGTGCAATAGTACTGCATGAAGGGCTCGTCCCAGATGCCCCAGTTGCCGTCAAAGTCCTTGTCGCCTCCGAAGCGCGGGTCGGCGGCATAGTCCTGGCGGCCATAGTAGTTTTTGAAGCCGATCTTCTTGGCAAAGGCCAGGAAACCCATCGACCCGCGGTTGGCTCCGTGGAAGAAGGCCGTGTCGTAGCCCCAGCGCGCCAGGAGGCCGGGAAGGCCCGTGTAGGTGTTCATCGAGGCGGGCGTGAGGATGAAGGGTTCCACAAACATCGGGATGCTGCACAGGACCGAGGGCATTCCGTCGATGCTCTTATGGCCGTTGGCAAAGGAATACTCAAAGACGCAACTCTTGGCAATCAACTGATCCACGTTGGGCGTATAGCCCTTGTAGCGCCCTCCCTCCAGGTCTTTGTTGAAAGCCCCGATATACTCGCGGCCGAAACTCTCGACGATCAGGATGACCACGTTCTTGCGGTGGGGTTGTGCCTTCGTGGCGGGATGGATGGGGTCGAAGACTTTTGCGGCCTCTTCGACGGATGCGTAATAGTCGGGGATGGAGAAGACGTTCTTGCCGATGGTGCGCAGCAGGGCAAAGGGAGTGTTCAACACCAGCGCTGCCTCCTTGGGCCGCTCCACCCATTGGTCGGCGTTGCTGACCGTGATGGGGCGCACACCCGACTGCAGGCCGCCCCTGATGCCAGCCACACTGCCCACGGCAGCCAGGGCTAGGGCCACGAAGTTGACTCCAGCGAAGCGCAGCCGCTGGCGGCCCGTGAGAAAGTCGCGGTAGTCCGTGCGCGGGGAGACGTAGAGAAAGTAGAGGGCGAAGAAGGCTGCCACGCCCAGCAGTACGAGCACCCAGTGGTCGAGGACGGCGGAGAGGAAGATGCCTCCGAGGTTGTTCTCATTGTCAAACTCGCGGAAGACGCTGGTCGTCGTGCGTCGCATCGTGAACGGGTAATAGACCGAGTCGGCCAGGTTGATGGCAAAGGCCAGTCCGTTGGCCACCACGAAGATCCAGCGCTGCACCTTGTGCCACAGGTGCGCTTCCTTCAGCCACAGGGGGAAGAGCATCAGCACGAGCCACAAGGCGTTGATGTAGAAGATGGCCGAGGTGTCGAAGAGGAGGCCGCCCCGGAAGATGCGTGCCAGGTTGCCGTCGGCCAGCGTGTCGGCAAAGAGCGTGCGGTTTTCCACGAGGAAGGCCACACGGGCCAGGATGAAAAACAAATAGGCTACCAGCAGGTCGAGGACTACCGCCACCGCCGGCCCGAAATCACTCTTGAGTATCTTTCTCATCGTTATCAATACTTGATGGTTGCTATCGCCTGTGTCCTATCACCAATTGGCCCTATATCCTATATAATATAATAAGGTCATGCTGTCAATAGGATCGAGCGTGTTATATCTCTTGCATGTCGTGCAGCTTCTTGTAATAGCCGTCCAGTGCTATCAGTTCGTCGTGGGTGCCGCGCTCCACGATGCGCCCCTCGTGGAGCACGCAGATCTCGTCGGCATTCTTGATGGTCGAGAGGCGGTGGGCCACGGCGATGGTCGTGCGTGCCTTCATCAGTCGGAAGAGGGCGTCCTGCACCAGTCGCTCGCTCTCGGTGTCGAGGGCAGAGGTGGCCTCGTCGAGGATGAGCACGGGCGGGTTCTTTAGGATGGCGCGGGCGATGGAGATGCGCTGGCGCTGTCCGCCCGAGAGCCTGCCGCCACGGTCGCCGATGTTGGTGTCGTAGCCGTGGTCGCTCTGCATGATGAAGTCGTGGGCGTTGGCGATCTTTGCCGCGTGGATGATCTCTTCTTCCGTGGCTCCCTCCACGCCAAAGGAGATGTTGTTGCGGAAGGTGTCGTTGAAGAGGATGGCCTCTTGGTTGACGTTGCCGATGAGCTGGCGCAGGTTGTGGATGCCCAGGTCCTTGACGTTGATGCCATCGATGAGCACCTCGCCCTCCTGCACGTCGTAGTAGCGGGGAATGAGGTCGAGGAGCGTGGATTTGCCGCTGCCGCTCTGGCCGACCAGGGCGATGGTCTTGCCCTTGGGGATCACGAGGTTGATGTCGCGCAGGACGTAGTGCAGCTCTGGTGCGCCGCCCTGCTTGCCGTGGTCGTTGTAGGCGAAACTGACGTGGCGGAACTCTATCTCGTGCTCGAAATTGCTGATATGCTCGGGCTGGGCCTTCTCCTGTATCTCCACCTCCGCCTTGAGAATCTTGTCGACGCGTTCCATCGAGGCAAGACCCTTGGGGATGTTGTAGCTGGCCTTGGAGAAGTCCTTCAGGGGGTTGATGATGCTATAGAGGATGACGAGGTAGTAGATGAAGGTCGGGCCGCTGATGACGGGATATTCGGCCAGGACGAGCGTGCCGCCAAACCAGAGCACGATGACGATCATCACCGTGCCGAGAAACTCGCTCATCGGGTGGGCCATCTGCTGGCGGACGTTCACCTTGAGGATGTCGTCGCGATAGGCGTCGTTGACCTTGGCGAAGCGCGCGTTCATCTTGTCCTCCGCACAGAAGGCCTTGATGATGCGCAGGCCGCCCAGCGTCTCCTCCACCTGGCTCATCGTGTCGCTCCACAGGGCCTGCGCCTTGATGGACTTCGCCTTCAGCTTGCGGCCCACCACGCCCATGAACCAGCCGAAGACGGGCACGAAGACGATGGTGAAGAGCGTCAGCTGCCAACTGATGGCCAGCAGGGTGGCGAAATAGATGATGATCAGAATGGGATTTTTGAAGAGCATGTCGAGCGAGGCCATGATCGAGGAGTCGATCTCCTGCACGTCGCCGCTCATGCGGGCGATGATGTCGCCCTTGCGCTCCTCGCTGAAGAAGCCCAGCGAGAGCGACGTGATCTTCTGGTAGAGCTGGTTGCGGATGTCGCGCACCACGCCCGTGCGGATGGGAATGATGGAGGCCGAGGACAGGAAGTAGGCTCCCGTTTTGAGGAAGGTCATGAAGGCCAGGGCCGCACCGATGACGAGCAGCACGGTCGTCGGACCCCAGGAGGTGATGTAGATCTGCGTGTAGTAGTCAACGTTGTTGGACAGGACGTCCTTCAGCGACCCGTCACTCCAGGCCATGGCCTGCGTGGCCCCCGACCCATTGTCCACCTTGAAGAGTATTTGGAGCATCGGTATGAGGGTGGCAAAGGAGAACACATTCAGCAATGCCGACAGTATATTGAACGCTATGGCCCCCACAAGATACTTCTTGTAGGGGGGGATGAACCTAAGTAATACTTGTAAAAAATCCTTCATCTTCTGAGCTTCTGTCCGCCAGCCAGTCCTTCCTCGGAGTGGCACAAACGAACCGTTGTATTGCATTAAAGTTGCAAATGTAGTGATTTCGCCGAAAACCACAAAGCCTTTCATGGTTTTTTTCTAGAAAAATCCCCCTTCTCCCTGCGAGGGCACTGAAAAAGATGCCTATTTTTGGAAAAACGAATGAAAATGTAGTCAGTTTCTATACTTGTGAGCAGTTTTCAGACATCCAGATTCCAAGTTTGTTCTGACTTTCACAAGAGCTTAGATAGCTTTATATCGACTTACAGAGGGGTATATGAGGGCATATTCATGAGGATATCCTCTCTCTTATGCTTTATGCATTAATTTGAGGATTCTTTTGACATTTGCTGCGAAAATAGTCAATGCGCCCTGCATTTCTATGCACGACAAACCATATGACAGTGCTCTATCATATCCAAGGGTATTCTTAAGTTCCGAGTTCTTGGCCTCTATCTTGTACCGTTTCCTCTGAAGTTCTTTGAATGCATCAGATTCCTGAAATTCGAGCTGTTCAATCTGCTCATCAGTTTTAATGGTTACATGATAAGTTTTTGATTTTGCTCCAGGTTTATAGCATCCATCACGAAGAGGACAAACCTTGCATTTATCGACATCGAAATAATATATGAATTGTGCATTCCTATGTTTCCTGTCACTTAAGCGATTTCTTCTTGTCTTGTATAATGCCATATGGCCTGCAGAACAAACATATAAATCGGCATCTTTGTTATATTCAAAGTTCAGCTTGTGCTGACCATTTCCATTTACAACAGGATTAAGAGGTGCTGCCAACTTTATATTTTTAGATTTCGCTAATTCGAGATTACTTTTACTGGAATATGCTGTATCTGCAACGACATTCTCAATCTGCATACCAGCAGATTCTGTCTTTTCTATAAGTTCTGGCAATTGTGGACCATCGCCCTTTTCACCAGAAGTGACGGTAGCTGCGGTGATAATTCTCTCGTCACTCATAGCCATATGTGTCTTATAGCCAAAGAATGAAGAATTTGCAGTCTTATGTCCAATGCGAGCGTCTTCATCTTTAGATGTTATGCTGCGTATCTCTGCATCCTCAATGGTTTCTTTCAGCATATTGAGACGCTCCTTAACTGCAGGCATATTGGCAGTTGCAGCGTCAGCTTCTACTGTAGCAACTATCGCCTTGGCTGCTTTCATGATAGAAGAATACTTCTTCTCTTTAGGAAGCTCTGGCAATACCATACTGTCATCTACAGAATTTACGACTTTGATTACGGTCTTGCAATAATACTCCAAACTCTTTGCTGCACTGATAGGGTTGGAACGAGAATGCGTATGGGTTGCATCAACAATGATGGTTCTAGACTTGAGGACACCTGCTTCTATAGCAATAGAAACAGTCTTCTTGATAAGCAGATCCAACAGGTCCATATCCTTCAGGCGAAGTCGGCGGAATTTGGTCAAGGAACTAGGATTAATCAGATTAGTCTCCTCAGGAGTTAATCCCAAGAAGTACTTAAACGACATATCATAGCGAGTACGTTCAACAACATCAACGTCCGATATATCATAAATCACCTTCAAAAGGAGATACTTAAACATACGGATAGGACTCTCTGCTGTACGACCATTGTCATGACAATACTTGTCCTGTAATTCCTGGTATACGAAACTAAAGTCCACCAGGTCAGTAATCTGGCGGAGCAGGTTGTCTTTTGGGATAATCAAGTCATACAAACTTGAATAATCACTGAATGATATGGTCTGTTGTTGCTCTAGCATAATCCTTGTATTTTCCTACAAAGATACAAAAAATATTGCACGTATGCAACTTTTAGGGTGGCTATTTTAAAAGCAGAATGTTAAACTACCATAACCCCAAAAGGGACTTTTTCAGTGCCCTCTCCCTGCAAAGGGAGGCCTTGCGGCCGTTTGCCCGTCCGTCGACAACCCATGGCGCAAGAGGAAAACAACGAGAAAACAGGGCTCGGCGTACCATGCGCGGCCCGTGTCTTTTTCGCAAAAGAGGACGCCAGTCCTTACCATAATATAATATAGAGGGTAATGTGCGATATAATATAAGGGTGATGGGCAGGAATTTGACTTAAGCAATGTGCGAGGCTGGTCGTAAGCAATGTGTGGCGGTTGTCGTAAGCAATGTGTGGCAGTTGTCGTAAGCAATGCCCGGATGTGGTCCTAAGCTAATGTGTGTGAATGGTCATAGCTCCAGTTTTCGAGGGCAAAATGCTCCAGGATCATCCCGAAGCCATCCCGAGACCATCCCGAAGGATTGCCGAGGTCGGGTGCGAGGGATTTTGGGTCGATGGAACATTAACTTTAAGATAGCTATTCATGGGGAGGAACACCAAAAATATCGGATGAATTATATTTCTGCTTATTTTTTTGCTTATTTTTTGCTCGCTTCAAAAATAAATCGTATCTTTGCCACCGATAACGGGTATTATCGCCCGGACTATCTAGAGACAGAGACAAAAAATTATTAATAACTACCTAATTAAAGAAAGTATGAAGAAATTTTTACTGACCATCGCCTCCGTACTTCTGGCTTCTATGGCCAGTGCACAGGTGAGCGTGCAGCATCAGAATCTGGATGTTGTCGTGAGCAATCCTTCTGCTTCACAGCAAAGTCAAGCGGTGAAGAAAGTGGCCAAGGTTGCAGAGAACCAGCGTTGGCTCGGCTATTACAACTCAGACAACTGGGCTGGAGAAGGCCTTTGGGAATGGGTGTGCCCTCTTATCCTGGTGACAACCAGGTGGGCATCTATCTCACAAAGGATATCCTGAAGAGCTATGTCGGCATGAAGATTGTCGGTATGCGTTTTGCTATCTGTGAAGAGATCGGCAGCACTACTGCCTTCTTCAAGAAGATTGAGAACGATGCACCGGGTGCTGACCTCCGTACGAAGGAGTTGTCCACCACTGTTTTAGGCTGGAACGAAGTCATGTTCACCGAGCCTGTCGAGATCACGGGCGACGAGGAGTTTTCCGCAGGTTACACCTATACGCAGATAGGCGACCAGTATAATGGCAAGGCATTTCCTTTCTCTGCTGTAAAAGAGGGAATTGATAACCAGTACTTGTTCATCTACTGCCTCGATCCCAAGACGGGCGACACCGGATGGAAGAAGTTCTCCATGGGCGGTAAGAACATGAGTATCCAGGTGCTGGTAGAGGGTGAGTTCCCCGAGTATAGCGCCACGCCGGAGGATTTCGGTATGGTCACGGGTAGCATCAACACCGATGCCAAGATCACCGTTCCGTTCGTCAACAACTCGGCCTATGCCGTCACCGACCTCGACTATGTCGTCAGCGTCGATGGTGTTGCTGGCAGCGAGGAGCACACAACCTTCAGCCCGTCTGTAGGTGTTGGCAGCAAGAGTTCTTTCAAGGTTTCTGTGCCCTGTGGTAGTGTCGAGGCCAAGAAGAGCATCAAGGTAGAGATCACCAAGGTTAACGGCCACGACAACGAGTCTAAGGACAAGGTGGCTGAGGGTTATGTTGGTGTTTCTTCCACGCAGTTCACCCGCAACATGGTCATCGAGGAGTTCACCACGGAGAAGTGCCCCAACTGCCCGCGCGTAGCTGGTTACCTCCACGAGTATCTTGAGACTGCAGACCTCAGCCGCGTAGCCGCTGTCTGCCACCACTCTGCCTACTACACCGACTGGCTCACCCAGCCTTGCGACCAGGAGCTGACGTTCCTCTTCAACGATGCTGGTTCGACCTTCGCTCCCGCCGTGATGTTCAACCGCGAGCCGGACTTCGACTCCTACTATGCAAAGGGCAAGAAGGACAACGTGACCATCCCGGGTGGCGCCGATGAGTTTGGCACGATCGTCGAGTACTACCTCACCCAGACGCTGGCCAACGCCAAGCTCGACATGCAGGTGGTGCCCAATGCCGACAAGAGCAAGGTAACCCTCGTCATCAAGGGCGAAGCCAACAACATTTATGACACCGACAACGCGCTGCTCACGGTCTATGTGACTGAGGACAACGTGAAGGCCCAGGCCCAGGGCGGTGCCCAGGGTACCTACTACCATCAGCACGTCATCCGCGCCTACAACAGCACTTGGGGTGACAAGGTGACGTGGGACGGCACGAGCTTCACTGCTACCTACGACTACGACCTCGATAGCTCTTGGAAGCAGGACGACATCAAGTTTGTCGCCTTCCTCAACAAGCACAACGCAAATGATCCTCTCGACAACCGTATCGAGAACTCTATCAACGTGAGCCTCAGCGCTACCAATGGCGTGGAGGGTGTCAGCACCAACAACGACGCCGTCGAGGTGGCTCGCTACAATGCAGCCGGCCAGCGCATCTACGGCCAGCAGAAGGGTCTGAACATCGTCAAGCTGAGCGACGGCCGCACGCTGAAGGTCATCGTGAAGTAATCGCGACAGTATCTTAGAACTAAAGAACGAGCGAAAGGGAATGAATCCTTTCCACTTCTATTAGCAAATACATCAGGGGTGCGGGCGGAACAATCCGCCGCATCCCTGATATTTTTTAGCGTCATCTACGGCGCCTCCTTTATCGCAACAATAACTTTACCTATAGCATCAATCTTTCACCAGATGAAAAGAACAGTTTTCTCCATGGCCCTGGCCCTCTCGGCGCTCGCAGCCTTCGCCCAGGATGCCATGATAAGTCCTGAGGCTCCCACTACCATCGCCCTGCCGGGCGGAGAGCGCGTGGAGCAGGCAGGCCAGCCCAACAAGATCAACAGCGACCAGCGATGGCTGGGTCTCTATACCACCGACGCCCTCGGACAGTTCGGACGCGGATTCCCCGAGTATCCTGGCGACAACAAGGTGGCCATCAGTCTCACCCAGGAGATGCTCCAGCCCCATTTGGGCAGTAGGGTGGTCGGCATCCGCTTCGGCCTCTGCGAGCCGATAGGTGCGAGCCGCGTCTTCATCATCGCCGCAGACCGCTACGGCAACGGCAAGGACATCGTCTCCAAGAAGGTGGACGATACGGAGAAGGGATGGAACACCGTCATGCTGGACAACCCCATCACCATCACCACCAAGCCTGGCATGGAGTGGATGGTCGGCTACGACTACGAGCAGAAGAACACCAAGGAGGACGGCGAGTACACCAGCGAGTGCTATCCCTTCTCTTGTGTGGCCGAAGGAGCAAGCGGTCATCCGCTGCAGCTCTACTGCCAGCGCCCCGGTACGACCGACGGCAAGGCATGGTACGAGTTTGACATGGGCGACAACAACCTCAGCGTCCAGCTCCTCATTGAGGGAAACTACTACCAGTACGACGTGGCAGTCGATGATTTTGGCAACCTTTCTTTCCAGCAGGGCAGCGAGGTCGTCCTCCCCATCCACTACACCAACAATAGTACGGAAGACGTGTCGAGCATCGACTACGTGGTGACCATCGACGGCGTGCGCGGTACGGAGCAGCACGAGACCATCGATCCGGCTGTCATCCCCACGCGTGGCGGAACGCTCTCCATCCCTCTCCCCTTGGGCGAGGAGGCTGGCAGCTTCCAGGTAAGCGTGGAGGTGACCAAGGTCAACGGCCACGACAACGAGTCGGAATCGAAGGTGGGACAGGGCACCGTCGGTGTCTTCTCGGACAAGTATCCGCGCAACCTCGTCATCGAGGAGTTTACCACGGAGCAGTGTCCCAACTGCCCGCGCGTGGCCGGACTCCTGGCCTACTACATGGAGCATGCCGATCCCACCCGCGTATGGGCGGTCTGCCACCACTCTGCCTACTATACCGACTGGCTCACGCAGCCCTGCGATGAGCCGCTGCTCTATCTCTACAATGATAACGGCATGACCTATGCTCCGGGCTTGATGTTCAACCGCCAGCCCGACTTCGACGCGCAATATGCAAAGGGAAACATGGACAATGTTCTCTTCGCCAACACCTACGACGACGTAGAGGGCTATGCCGACTACCAGCTCACGCTGTTCAGCAACGCACAACTGTCGATGCAGGTGGCTGTCAACGACGACTCTTCCGTGGCGACGGTGATTGTCTCGGGTGAGTGCAACGAGAGTCTTGACCCGGCACAGAACAAGCTCACGCTCTACCTGACCGAGGACGAGATTCCCGCCCGTGACCAGTATGGCGCATCGGGCGACTTCTATCACATGCACGTCATCCGCTACTTCAATAGCGCCTGGGGAGACCCGGTCGTATGGGAGAACCGCCACTTCACGGCCACTTATTCCATCCCCATCGATGAGGCTTGGAACAAGGACAAACTCACGCTCGTGGCTTTCCTCAACAAGCACAATGCGGAGGACAGGCTCGACAACCGCATCGAGAACTCCGTCGGCATGACGTTCAACAATGCCGTCACGGCTCTCAAGGCCACGGAGACCAGCGATAACACCTACGAGGTGGCACGCTATAATGCCGCTGGCCAGCGTGTCTTGGGCGAGCAGAAGGGACTGAACATCATCAAGCTCAGCGACGGACGCACGCTGAAGGTGATGGTGCGCTAAGCCCATATCCAATCGGTCGTTGATGGGCCAAAGGGCCTTGCCGACCCATTGACGTCCTTTCCCAGCAGACCATGTTCTTCTGCTGGGAAAGGATTTTTCTTTCCATTTCCTTTCCTTTGCCATGCCCCTGCAGCCAACTTCCTCTGCTATGATTTGCCTATTTCAAGGATAAAACGTACCTTTGCAAGTTGTTATGGGGAAACTACCTCCTCTGGGCCTCCTGTGGCCCAAAGGCGTGTGCTTCCCTTGCGACATCATCATATATTAATACGTAAGATATCTCCTATTATCAGAAAGCAAGAGAATGAAAAAGACTTTATACTCATCGGCCTTCGCCCTCACGCTGCTCCTTTCCTCCTGCGGCTTGATTCAGCATACCTCCCAGGGTGGCAATGACGGCCTCCAGAAGGAGGCTACGGAAGAGGCGGCACCCGCTGTTGCAGAAGAGCCTGTAGCCCCCAACGACCAGTTGCTCAACGTCGAAGAACTGGTGAGCGTCTTCACCGACGCGGCCCACATGGATGCCGCCATGAAGAAATACGGCTACAAGGTGCAGAATGCCTACGAGGTGTTCCGTGTGGCGAAATACGACAAGATGTACTATAAGAACTGCCGTCTGCCCAAGAAGATCGTCGATGGTAAGTTTGAGGACTATCCCCGTGCGCTCCGTGACGGTATTTCCAGCTATGTGGCGGTGGGAGATGGCGCGGTGATGATCGGCGTCTTCAACGACAATGCCTACAACAACCTCGTCTCGCAGGTACGTGCGGCTGGTTTCCAGCTCGACATGGAGGGCAACGAGGATATCTATACCAACGGGTCGTATTACATCGCCTGCAACAAAAACTACCGCACCGTGCGCATCACGAAGGTGAGCTGATCTCCACGGGAGACACGACTGTGCGAACCACCCTATATTATACAGAAAGCGTGACAGAATGAAAAAACTATTCATAGAAACCTACGGCTGCCAGATGAACGTGGCCGACTCCGAGGTCGTCGCCTCGGTCATGCAGATGGCGGGCTACGAGACTACGGAGCATGAGGAGGAGGCCGACGCCATCTTCCTCAACACCTGCTCTATCCGAGAGAATGCGGAGAGCAAGATTTACAACCGTCTCGACACGCTCTATGCCAAGGGAAGGCAGCGCAAGGCGCAGGGCGGCTCCAAGTTGCTCCTCGGTGTGCTCGGCTGCATGGCGGAGCGTGTCAAGGACGACTTGATAGCCAACCACCATGCCGACATCGTCTGTGGACCGGACAGCTATTTGTCGCTCCCAGACCTCATCGCACAGGCCGAACTGGGCCACAAGGCCATCGACGTGGACCTTTCCACTACCGAGACTTACCGCGACGTGATCCCTCAGCGTATCGGTGGCAACCGTATCTCGGGCTTCGTGAGCATCATGCGTGGCTGCAACAACTTCTGCCATTACTGCATTGTGCCCTATACGCGTGGACGTGAGCGTTCGCGCGACGTGGAGAGCATCCTCCGCGAGGTGCACGACCTCAGCGACCGTGGCTTCAAGGAGGTGACGCTGCTCGGACAGAACGTCAATTCCTATGGCTTGCTGCCCAACGGCAAGCGTCCCGAGGGGGGCACGTCCTTTGCCCAACTGCTGCGTCTCGTAGCAGAGAGCGTCCCGCACATGCGCGTCAGGTTTACGACCAGCAATCCCGAGGATATGACGGAGGACATCCTCCACGCTATCGCCGACGAGCCCAACCTCTGCCGCCACATCCACTTCCCGGCACAGAGCGGCAGCAACAAGGTGCTCCATTTGATGAACCGCAAATATACGCGCGAGCAATACCTGGAGCGCGTGGCTGCCATACGCCGCATCATCCCTGGTTGCGGACTGACGACCGACCTCTTTGTGGGCTACCACGACGAGGGCGAGGAGGAGTTTCAGGAGACGCTGTCGCTGGTGCGTGAGGTCGGTTTCGACTCTGCCTTCATGTTCAAGTATAGTGAGCGCCCTGGCACCTACGCTTCCAAGCATCTGCCCGACAACGTCTCGGAGGAGGAGAAGGTGCGCCGACTCAACGAACTGATCCGTCTGCAGACGGAGATGTCGGCTGAGCGCAACCGTATGGACGAAGGCAAGGAGTTTGACATCCTTCTGGAGCGCACAGCCAAGCGCAATCCCAACCAGCTCATGGGACGCACGGAGCAAAACAAGGCCGTCGTCATTGACCGAGGTCAGCATCGCATCGGCGAGACCGTACGCGTGCGCATCACGGGTAGCACCTCCGCCACCCTCTTTGGTGAGGTGCTGGATGGGGATGCGAAACAAAAGGAGTAGGCAATATCATAATAGCTGGCTGCGTTATCACAGGCAATAGCCAGAGGTATTGTAATGGAACTATATCAAAAGGGGACGACAGATAGCTGTCATCCCCTTTTGACATAATGCGCCTGGATAGGTTATGGTCCGTGGTACCTCAATACTTAAACGAACTGCCACCTAAGAACTCGCGCAGCAGAGAGGTGGGAGGCAGGGCGCGGTTGGGTATCGGCTGGATATAGTCAAGGAATGTGCGCAGCCTGTAGGCCTCGGCATATTCGGGGCAATTCTCTGGAACCAGGTCCAGGAGTGGCTCGGCCTGCTGCTTGATGACGGCCAGCTCGAAGAGCATGGCTGTATTGAACATCACGTCGGCATTCTCCTGATAGGGGAAAATCCATTTGTTCTCGCCCGCACGGACACTTGGCCAGCGATGGATGGTCTCCTGGGCGTTCACCCCACGGTACTTGTAGTCGCGGATGATGCGGCGCAGAAGGCGGTTGTCCGTAGTGCGGATGTAGTTGTGGTCATCGAGCAGGATGGTGGTCAGCGCAGAAATATAAATGTGGAACTTCTGCTCCTGCGGAATCTGTGCCGTCAACTCTGGATTGAGGGCATGGATGCCTTCGAGCACCAGTACCTGATTGTCGCCCAACTGTAGTCTCTTGCCACTCTTCTCGCTCTTGCCCGTCTGGAAGTTGTACTTCGGCAGCTCGATGGTTTTCCCTTCGAAAAGCTGCTGTAGCTGCTCGTTCAGCAGGGGGATGTTGAGGGCATGGACGCTCTCGTAGTCATATTCTCCGTTCTCGTCCTTTGGGGTGAGATGGCGATCCACGAAGTAGTCGTCGAGTGAGATCTGTATGGGTTTGATGCCGCAGGTGACCAACTGGATGGATAACCGCTTGCAGAACGTGGTCTTACCCGATGAGGACGGACCCGCTATCAGTACTACGCGCGTGCCTTGGCGATGGGCTATCTGTTCGGCGATGGAGGCAATCTTCTTTTCCTGCAGGGCTTCGCTGACGTTGATGAGGCCTGTGGTCTGTCCTGATCGGACGGCTTCGTTGAAGTCGCCGACAGTACTCACGCCGAGGATGCGATTCCACCTGTGTTGCTCCTTGAAGATGTCGAACATTTTGTCCTGGCGTATCAGTGCCCCCAGTTCTGCTGGATTCTGGCGTGAGGGCAGGCGCAGCAACGCCCCGTCGAAGTATTTCTCCAGTCCGAAGAGGGTCAGCTGCGAGGTGTTGATGAGTAACGATCCATAGAAATTGTCCACATAGTCGTCTATCTCGTAGTAGGTTGTATAGAGTTTGCCCGTGCTGCGAAGCAGTTTTGCCTTGGCCTTGTCGCCACGCGAACTGAATATCCTGACGGCTTCTTCCGTTGGAACCTCGTAGCGACGGATGGGTAACTTTGCATCGATGAGTTGTCGCATTCGCTCGCGGATGCGTGTCACATCAGTCTCCGTCACGTCGTGGCCGAGCATCAGGTTGCAGTAGTAGCCGTTGCTCACGGGGATGTCTATCACTACCTTGCTATCTGGATAGAGGTCATGGACCGACTTGCAGAGCACGAAGAAGAGCGTGCGCATATAGCAACGCTCGCCTGTGGCAGAATGGAGGTCGAAATATTCCACGTCTTTGTTGTGATAAAGACGATAGTTGAGGCCCTCCGTGCGGTTGTTTACCGTGGCATTGATGGGGCCGAACTCCATACTCAGACCAAAAGCCTCGTAAGCCTCCTTGAGTGTGCTTCCGATGGCTATCTCTTTGGTCTCTCCGTTGTTCTTGCAGCGTATTTTTACCGTTTGTTTCATCATGTGCTTTCGTTTTTAGCTGTTTCAGATGTAGAGCAAAAGCGTGAGATGAGGTGGATGGATCTTCGTCTTCGGCATGTGCTCCCTGCCACAAAGTTACGCAATCCCTGTGAATCGGCCAAGGGAGCACAAGCGAAAACCAACTATTTTAACGGTTTTGTCATATTGTTCCGATGCTATGACCTCACGACGGGCTGGATGGAGAAGCCGAAGTGGTAGGCGCGGTCGGCCGGAAGCTGATGCTGTGGAGCCGGTCTTGACCCCCAACTGTCGTAGCCTCCCACGCCCTGCATGAACCCGTCGAGACACACCTCGACGAAGTGGCGCGGGTGTATCTCGTCAGCATGGTGGTTGGTGGCTTTTCCCTGGTCGAAGTCCTCGATGCTGTTGCGTAGTGCATTAAACTCCATCACGCTGTCAGCCTTGACGAGGAGTCCGTTGCCGAGGTGGTCCTCCAGTCGGAGCCAGCGCACATCGGTGTGATGACCGTTCTCCTGGGGGCGGACGTAGGGATAGTAGAGGTCGTTGGCCTTGGCCTGGTAGCGCCCGATGGGGGTGCCGTGGTTGCGGTCTATGTAGTTCTCCTCAGGGCCTCGACCGAAGTATGTCACGCCGTCCATGGCTGCAGGGAGGCGGAAGCGGAGTCCCACGCGCGGTAGCTCTGGGGTGTCGGCCTTGCTGGCTGGGGCGTAGTCGGCCGCAACGTGCAGGCGTCCATCGTCCGATAGCGTGTAGGTAAGCGTGTAGTGGTTGCCCGTAGGAAGTGTGTAGTTGATGACTACCACCGTTTGTGTGCCTTGCAGGCTTACGCGCACAGTGGGGTGAAACTCCTGGCTTGCCGTTTTCCATATCCGCAGTCGCTCTGCCGTGTTGTTACCATTGTCGTTGTCGGTCGGCGCACGCCAGAAGTTGGGTTGGGAAACCAAAGCCCTCGTGGATGTACTCACGTCCATCCACGCGATAGGAGGTGACTACGCCTTTGGCATCCAGCGCAAAGTGAAGTCGCTGGCCCGTCACTACCGTACTGTCTTGGTTTGATCGCCAGGTCATCTTTCCTGTGGCCTCAGCCTCTGCTTTCAGTGTGTAGGGCTGGGGAATGCGGAATTGCTCCATGGCCATCTGTTCACCCTTGGCAACGGCGGGCCGCTGCTCGTCGGGTTTCCCGTAGAGGGCGATAGGTTCCCCTTCGCGGGTCGTGGCATAGAGGTTGATGAAATACTCCGTCTCGGGCCGTTGCTCCAACTGGGGGAGGGGCACCGCCACGTCGGCATATTCCTGTGGCGGCGTGTCGAGGTGCCATGTGCCCTCGGCCATCAACTCGCTATTGCGTCGCACCTCGTAGTGGAAGTCATAGGCATCGAGGCTGGTGAAGTAGTGGCGATTGAAGATCCGGAAGGTACCTTTGCTGAGGTCCACTGGCAGGAACGCCACATTCTGGTACACATATTTCACCTCGGCCATGGCAGGGTGGGGTGTGCGGTCGGGGGCAATGATGCCATTGCAGCAGAAGTTGTGGTCTGAGGGCATGCCAACGCCGAAGTCGCCGCCATAGGCATAAAACTTCTCGCTATTCGGACGGGCTATTTGGCCTCGTTTTTGGTCCATCAGCGGGATGGCGTTGCCCCATCGTGTGCTATCTTTGGGGTGGAGGGCCAAGATTCCTTGGTCAACCCAGTCCCAGATGAATCCACCCTGCAGGTGGTCGTATTCGTAGATAGGTTGCCATTGTCCCCACAGGTCTCCCGTGCTGTTGCCCATCGCATGGGCGTATTCAGAGGGGATGACGGGACGGTCCAGCCCACTTTTCCCCACTTTGGCGAACCATTCCGCCGACGGATATTGTGGGACAAACAGGTCCGTGTTCCATTCCAAAAGCGCACGCTCATAGCTGACGGGGCGTGACATCCAAGGGGCGTCGGCAGCTTTCAGCCATTGGTAGGTCTCGTAGAAGTTGACTCCGTTGCCCGCCTCGTTGCCCAGCGACCAGAAGCAGACGCAGGGGTAGTTTTTGTCGTGTTCATACAGGTTGCGGGTGCGGTACAGATGAGCGTCGAGCCAGTCAGGGTTGTTGCCCAGCGTGCCACCCTTGCGCAGGTCGTAGCCCATACCGTGGCTCTCGATGTTGGCCTCGTCATAGACATAGAGACCGTATTCAGAGGCCAGCTCATAGAAGCGGTGGCCCTGTGGGTAGTGGCTGAGGCGCACGGCGTTGATGTTGTTGTGCCGCATCAGTTCGAAGTCGCGTCGCATCACCTCCTCCGTCACATAGTGGCCCGTATAGGGGTTGTGCTCATGGATGTTGACACCCTTGAGTTTGATGGGTTGCCCATTGACCAGCAGACAGGGGAGTGTACGGCCGTCGTAGCATAAACGTTCCTTGATCTCGATACGCCGGAATCCCACGCGGTAGGGAATTACCTCTTGCTCCTTCCCGTTTTGCACCTTTACATATAGGGTGTAGAGCTGGGGCTGTTCCGAACTCCATGGGCGAACGTCTGGTATCGTGGCCGAGAAGTCGGCGAAGGCTGCTGTGTCCTTGATGTCGATAGACTGTGAGGCCGAGGCGACAAGCGTGCTCCCCTCGTCGCTCCGCAGTTCGTAGGAGACCGTTGCCCGCTGTCGTTTGCCCGTGGTATTGCGCAGTTCGGTCTGCAAGCGGAAGATACCATCGTGGTAGCTATCGTCGAGGGTGGAGGTGATATGGAAGTCGCGTACAGAGACCTGTGGTTCTGCTGATAGCCATACGTCGCGCTCGATGCCGCTGATGCGCCAGAAGTCTTGACATTCGAGATACGATCCTGTACTCCAACGATAGATCTTGAGTGTCAGGTGGTTCTCTCCCTTGCGCAGATGCGGATTCAGAAGATATTCCACCGTCGATTTGGAGTCCTCGCTATATCCGATGTGTTGTCCGTTGAGATAGACGTACACGCCCGACTTGGCTCCGTCGATGTGCAGAAACACATTCTTTCCTTCCCATGCATCGGGCACGGTGAAGGATCGCTGATAGACGCCCACGGGAATCTCGTCGGGAAGGACGGGAGGTTGGGGACGTCCTTGGACAAACTCGTATGGTTGGTTGACGTAGATAGCCGTTCCGAAACCTTGCATCTCCCAGTTGCCAGGCACGCTGATTGTACTCCACCCCTGTGTGTCGGGCTGGTCGGTTGTGGCATCATGGGGTAGCAGGTGGTCGTCGTCGGCATAGAAAAAATGCCATTTCCCATTGAGCGACTGGTGCCACGGACTGTCCTCGTACCGCAGCGATTGTCCCGCAGAGCAGTCAGGCCATGCCATGAACATCGTCCTTGGCCGTTCTGTGCCGATGGAAAGCGTGCGTAGGTCGCGATGGTGTGGGAGAGGGAGAAGCGTGGCGGTAGCCAGCAGGGAGGTGAGAAGCGTATTCATTATATATATAAGGTATAGGAGTAGGTGCAAATGGATTATTGGATGGCTATTTTCTCATACTTCAACGCCTCGCCTGGACGCACCATGCGGGTGGCGCGCAACTGGATGTAGCGAGCTGATACAGGCGTGAAATAGACCTCTTGCAGGACAGGGTGATTGCGGATGTTGGAAAATTCTCCCTCCGCTACCTTCTGCATAGCCTCCGGTGTCTCGCCAGCCCACAACTCATAGTTGGCCGCCGTCCCCTCGTTCCCCACCGATTGTGTGGGAAGGTAGAAGAAGGCACGGATCGTCTTCGACTCACCGAGGTCGAAGGTGATGGCCTTCGGTGTGGTGTCGGCTACTGAGAAAGGCAGCGTTGCCACCTCTTCCACCCGTTCGGTATAGCGTTCTTTGGCGTTGGGCGCGTAGTAGGCTCCCACCTCATTGATGCAGAGCGGTCCGCGTGACTGGAGGAAGCGTATGCGAAGTTGGCGGGTGGTGATGGTCTTGAAGCGCAGCAGTCGCTGGTAGCCGATGGTGGTAGTCTCCTCGCCCGCGTTGATGGGTGTCCAAACACCATGGTCGAGATATTCCACCACGAAACGTTCGACTCGCTGTCCAAGCGGAATATACTCCTGCAGTTTGAGGCGGTTCACCTGCGTCGGTTTGCGGAATGTGAAGGAGAGCGTGGCCGTCGTCACGCCATCGGGCGTAGCCCAATAAGTGTGGAAGTCGCCATCTGTCAGCGTCCGTGTAGAGAAAGCATCTCCTCGTGTGGCCGTCGCCTTCACCTTCGCCCCCTTGAGGAGGTTGGTGGCCAGTTCCTTGCTAATCACCTTAGGTATGCCTCCACGGCCCTTGCGGAGTCTGTGGGGTGTATCAGTCCCTCCGGGGTGACGGGGAAGTTGATGAGCTGGGATCCGTTATGGCCCACGCTGCGGTAGTAGAGATCGACCAGTTGGTCCACCGTCTTCACCTTTCCGTCCTCCTTTTCGTGGTAGAACCATCCTGGACGGATACTGACGTCGCATTCCGCAGGCACCCAGGCGTCGCCGTCGGCATGGCCTTGCTGCAGTTCCCAGTAGCGCTCGTAGCCAGGATGTACATCCTTACTGCGCAGGAAAGCCCAGTTGGTGGCAAACGCAAATCCCTTCTCGTTGCCGACCCATCGGCATCCCGGTCCCTCGTCGGAGAAGATGACTGCCTTCGGTTGGAGTTCGGCCACCATCTTCCATGCCCTTGGAAAATTGTAGTAGGTCTTGCGGTCGATAGTGCGCTCCTCTTTCGTGCCACCATACCAGCCGTCGCCGCCATTGGCGCCGTCGAACCACACTTCGAACAGTTCGCCATATTGCGTCAGCAGTTCCTGGAGTTGCGCATAGAAGTATTCCACGTAGAGGGGAGTGCCGTAGAAAGCCTGGTGGCGATCCCACGGCGAAAGGTATAGTCCCAGGTGGAGTCCGTATTTTCGGCATGCGGCAGCCAACTCCCCAACAACATCGCCCTTCCCGCCCTTGTAGGGCGTGTTGCGGACACAATAGTCAGTCTGCTTCGTCGGCCATAGGCAAAAACCGTCATGATGCTTGGCCGTAAGAATGATACCCTTCATTCCCGCCGCCTTTACCGTCCGTGCCCATTGCTCACAGTCAAGGCGAGTGGGGTTGAAACTCTCAATGGAGCGTCGCCATAGCCCCATTCGCGGTCTCCGAAGGTGTTCGGACCGAAGTGGATGAAGGCGTAGGTCTCCAATTGGTGCCATGCCACCTGTGCCTCTGAGGGCAGCGGTGGGATGGGTGCAGGGGCGTCGGTCTGTGCCTGAAGAGGCTGAAGACCGCAGAGGGCGGTCGTTAGTGCAAGGATAAGGTGCTTCATTTTTATTTGTTGTTGATGGGTGAGAGTGAATGGCGAATGCCTTTGGAAATGCTTCGGGATGCCTTCGGGACGCGTTCGGGATGTGGTCAGCGTCGCTCCTTCAGTTCGTCGCTAAAGGAATAGGGTGCATCCTCAGGCCTCGTGCCACGCGAGAGGTTGGGTTGTCCCGACATCTTGAAGTCGAGACTCAGTCCTTGGAGAAGATCCTCGTGGTCGAGGTAGTTGCGGTCGTAGGCCACCCCGTCGCGCAGTAGCTGGTCCACGTAAGGGCCGTTGTTGTTGTCTCGACGGATCAGGAGGCTATTGCCATTCTCCAGGTGCACCTTGACTTGGTCGAAATAGGGTGCGCCCAGAACATACTGGTTGCTTCCTGGACAGACGGGGTAGAAGCCGAGGGCGGAGAAGACGTACCAGGCCGAGGTCTGTCCGTTGTCCTCGTCTCCGCAATAGCCGTCGGGGAGGGCAGAGTAGAGACGGTCCATCACCTGTCGGACCCGATACTGCGTCTTCCAGGGCTGACCGCTATAGGCGTAGAGATAGACCATGTGCTGGATCGGTTGGTTGCCATGGGCGTAGTTGCCCATGTCCATCACCTGCATCTCGCGTATCTCGTGGATCACCTGTCCGTAGTAACTGTCGTCGAAGATGGGCGGCACGACGAAGACGCTGTCCATCATCTGGTTGAAGCCGTCGCGGCCTCCCATGAGTTGTATCAGTCCCTCGGGGTCGTGGAATACGCACCACGTCCAGTGCCAGCTATTGCCTTCGGTGAAGGCGTCCCCCCACTTGAAGGGGTTGAAGGGCGACTGAAACTTCCCGTCCTTCAGTCGTCCGCGCATCAGGCGGGTCTCTGGGTCGAAGACGTTGCGGTAGTTCATCGCCCGTTCCCGGTAGGGTCGCAACTCGCGAAGACTTTTGCCCAGCGCTTTGCCAAACTGATAGATGCACCAGTCGTTGTAGGCGTACTCCAGGGTGCGTGCCACGCTCTCGTTGATCTTCACGTCGTAGGGCACATAGCCGAGACGGTTGTAGTATTCGAAACCCATTCGTCCCGTGCTGCCGATAGAGGGATGGTGGGCGTTGGCGCCATGGACGACAGCCTGCCAGAGCGTCTCGGCATCGTAGCCCCGCAGTCCTTTGAGGTAGGCGTCGGCCACAACAGAAGCTGAGTTGTTGCCGACCATACAGTCGCGGTGGCCTGGACTGGCCCATTCGGGCAGGAATCCACTTTCCTTATAGGCGTTGACGAGTCCCTCTTGCATCAGTCTGCCCATCGAGGGATAGACCAAATCGACAAGCGGCATCAGCGCGCGGAACGTGTCCCAGAAGCCCGTATCCGTGAACATGGCCCCGGGGAGCACCTTGCCATTGTATGGACTATAGTGGATGGTGTCGCCTTGGGCGTTGACTTCGAAGAACATACGGGGGAAGAGCACGCATCTGTAGAGGTTGCTATACAGGGTTCGCAGGTGGTCGGTATTAGCATCGCTGACCTCGATACGGCCAAGCACGTCGTTCCAGCGATCTCGTCCCTGCTGGCGGAGTTGGTCGAAGTCGGCGTCGCCCAGTTCCTTGAGGTTCTCCAAGGCTTGGTCTGCCGAGACAAACGACGAGGCGACGCGCACGCCCACTTGCTCGCCCCGCTTTGTGGCGAAACTGACGGCTGCCACGGCATGGTCGGCGGTGGCACAGTCATCGTCCGAGGCCACGAAATGGTAGTCGGCATCAACGCTTCCTACGTGGGAGACGGTGAAAGGACGGTCAAACTCCAGGACGAAGTAGTTTTTGAAATGGTCGGGTACACCGCCGCTATTGCGTGTCGTGTAGCCCACGATCCTGCGCTTCTCGGGCTGGATGGTGATGGAGGATCCGTGGTCGAAGGCGTCAATCAGAATGTTGGCGGAGTCTGTCGCGGGGAAGGTGAGGCGGAAAAGGGCCGCCCGCTCCGTCGGCGTTATCTCTGTCGTCACGTCGTAGTCGGCCAGATATACCTTATAATAATAGGGCGAGGCCGTTTCTGCCTTGTGGGAGAACCAGCTGGCACGGCGGTTTTCGTCGAAATCCACCTTGCCAACAGTCGGCATGATGGCAAACTGGCCGTAGTCGTTGATCCACGGGCTGGGCTGGTGGGTCTGTTTGAACCCCCTGATTTGGTTGGCATCGTAGGTGTATTGCCAGCCATCGCCCATCTTGCCCGTCTGCGGCACCCAGAAGTTCATGCCCCAGGGCAGGGCGATGGCGGGATAGGTGTTGCCTGTGGAAAGGCTAAATTTCGAAGCGCTTCCCACTAATGTCGATACATGATCGACAGGCGTGACGGACTGCTGGGCCGATAGGCTCGCACTTCCCGCCAGCAAAAGAAGGGCAAGTGCGGATAATTGATGAAACCGTTTCATTTCTTCGAGCGTTATAAGGTTATGTGGCAACTATGCTGCAAAAGTACGAAAAAAAACTGGTTCGTCCGAATGTTTGACACGATAAGGTTGTCGCCATTGCCAAAACTTGCTGCTGGATCGCAGGAATGGTCTGCCTAATAGCGAGTGGGATGCCTGCCGAACAGTTTCCCTGGGTGACTTGGCTGCGAAGGTCCCGTTTCTGGAGACCATCCTCCGACCTCGTCGTCATCCTCCTGCAAACAGTTCGCGGAGCACGGGAAGGGAACGGAGGTCGGGCATGTTGGGTACGTGGAGGCGGTAGTAGGCCAGCATGATCCCTGCGATGCGGTTGCGCTCCTCGCGTGTCGGAAGAAAGACGTGCATAGTGGGATAGCTGATGCGCATCAACAACCCGACATGGGCAGCGTCTTCGGGTGGCAGAAAGTCGGGATGGAGCGGACGCAGGGGTGTGAACGTTGCACCACGGAGGTCGAAGTAGCATCCCTCGTGGTAGTCTTCGAGGTTGGGCCAGAATCCTAAGAAGCGGCTCATGCGCGCCATGAAGACGAGGTGGAAATTGGCAAAACGCGCTTCGGTCTCATCGAGCCATAGCAGGCTGGAACGGATGAAGAGAAAAAGGGGGACGTTCTGCTGTTCGTCGCGTGTGGCGTAGGTGAGAAACTCTGCGAGAAAGAGCAGGATGGCCTGTTTCGACGGATTGATCGGGATGTGAAGGTAGGGCTGGTCTATGCGCACCTCGCGCAAGCGCTGCAAAGAGCTGCGTAGGCGGAAGTCGTAGTCGATACTCAAAAGAGTCAGGGGCAGGAAGTGCTGGCGTCGTACTCGCCCCCTTGCCGTCTTGGGGATGCGTACGAGAAACGACACGCGTCCTTGTGCCTCGGTGAGTAAGTCGGCGATGATGGCGTTGTCGCCATACTTCACGGTACGGAGCACAATGGCCCGCGTCTTCACTTCTTCCATGTGTGCAAAGGTATGAAAAAAGCCAGATAAACCACCAAGTATTGCAGCTAAGGCACAAAAATATAGCCATTTAGATAATTTTTACTTGGCAATATTTGGCTGAAATGAAAAAAAGTAGTAACTTTGCACCCGCAAATAAGCAATGGTCCCTTCGTCTATCGGTTAGGACGAGAGATTTTCATTCTCTAAAGAGCAGTTCGACTCTGCTAGGGACTGCAAGACATTTAAGAAATAAAAAAAAGAAGAAAACAAGTAAAGATGGCAAATCACAAATCATCGTTGAAGAGAATCCGTCAGGAGAAGGTTCGCACGCTTCATAATAAGTATTATGCTAAGACGATGCGCAATGCCGTTCGCAAACTGCGTGCCACGACGGACAAGGAGGCAGCTCTGAAGCTGTATCCGACTGTGCAGAAGATGCTGGACAAGCTGGCTAAGACCAACATTATTCACAAGAATAAGGCGGCCAACCTCAAGTCAAGCCTCACGAAGCACATCGTTGCTCTCGGATAAATAAGAACTTTTCAAAGGGTTCTATAAGTCTATAGCACCAACGAAGGCATCCATTGCATATCTATATGATGTGTGATGGATGCCCTTTTGCGTTCCAATGGTTCGTGTCTTGGTGTGTGTGAAAAGCGACAAAGTCGGAAAAAGCTTGGTTCCTAACTGCCTGGGTGGGCGAAAGCGTGGGATTTGGCGATTAAAAATTTCCGTATTCGCATGTTTTTCGTACCTTTGCGGTCTATAAAAGAAAATGAAGCAACATGGAAGATATTCAGGCTGCCGAACAAAATTATTCGGCCAGTAACATACAAGTCCTTGAAGGTTTGGAAGCTGTGCGCAAGCGTCCAGCCATGTATATCGGCGACATCAGCGAGAAGGGTCTCCATCATCTCATCAACGAGACGGTGGACAACTCCATCGACGAGGCCATGGCGGGCTATTGCAGCCACATCGAGGTGACGATCTGTGCGGATGGATCGATTGTCGTGGAGGATGACGGTCGTGGAATCCCTGTCGATGAACACAAGAAGCTCCACAAAAGCGCGCTGGAGGTGGTTATGACTGTCCTCCATGCGGGCGGTAAGTTCGACAAGGGCTCGTACAAGGTGTCTGGCGGTCTGCATGGTGTGGGTGTGAGTTGTGTGAATGCGCTCTCCACGCACATGATGTCGCAGGTCTTTCGCGACGGCAATATCTACCAGCAGGAATATGAGAAGGGCAAGCCTTTGTATCCCGTGAAGATCGTTGGAAAGACGGACAAGCACGGTACGAGACAGCAGTTCTGGCCCGACGGCACTATCTTCACCACAACGACTTTCAAGTGGGAAATCATCGCACGTCGTATGCGGGAGCTGGCCTACCTCAACGCTGGCGTGAAGATTACCCTGACGGATGAGCATCCTGATCCCGAGACGGGCAAGACACGCCAGGAGGTGTTCCATGCCAAGGAGGGCCTCAAGGAGTTTGTCCGCTACATCGACCGCCATCGCACCCACCTCTTCGATGATGTCATCTACCTGAAGACCGAGAAGCAGGGCGTGCCCATCGAGGTGGCTATCATGTACAACACGGACTACAATGAGAATCTTCATTCATACGTCAACAATATCAACACCATCGAGGGTGGTACCCACGTCACGGGATTCCGTACCGCGCTGACCAGGACGCTGAAGGCTTATGCCGACAACGACACCCAGATCTCAAAGCAGATTGAGAAGGCGAAGATCGACATTGTGGGCGACGACTTCCGTGAGGGCTTGACGGCCGTCATCTCCATCAAGGTGGCTGAGCCCCAGTTTGAGGGTCAGACCAAGACGAAACTCGGCAATAGCGAGGTCTCGGGTGCGGTGCAGCAGGCTGTCGGCGAAGCTTTGGCCGACTATCTGGAGGAGCACCCCGACGAGGCGAAGCTTATTTGCAACAAGGTGGTGCTGGCAGCCACGGCACGTATTGCCGCACGCAAGGCTCGCGAGAGTGTGCAGCGCAAGAACGTGATGAGTGGTGGTGGCCTTTCCTGGCAAACTTGCCGACTGCTCCATACGTGATCCGAAGCGCGCTGAGATATTCCTGGTCGAGGGCGACTCGGCAGGAGGATCAGCCAAGCAGGGCCGCGACCGATACACCCAGGCTATTTTGCCGCTTCGTGGTAAGATCCTGAATGTGGAGAAGGTGCAGCGCCATCGTGTGTTCGAGGCAGAGTCGGTGATGAATATCATCCAGTCCATCGGTGTCCGCTTTGGTGTGGATGACGGCCAGGATGACTTTGAGGCCAATACCGACAAGCTCCGCTACGACAAGATAATCATCATGACCGATGCCGATGTCGATGGCTCGCACATCGACACGCTCATTATGACGCTTTTCTATCGCTATATGCCGCGCGTCATTGAGGAGGGACACCTCTATATCGCTACGCCGCCGCTCTATAAGTGTACTTACAAGAAGATTTCGGAGTATTGCTACACCGAGCAGCAGCGCCAGATCTTCCTCGACAAATACGCCAATGGCGTGGAGGACGGCAAGGGTGTCCATACACAGCGCTACAAAGGTTTGGGAGAGATGAATCCCGAGCAGCTGTGGGAGACGACCATGGATCCGAAGACGCGTCTGCTCAAGCAGGTGACGATTGAGAATGCTGCTGAGGCCGACGAGATCTTCTCGATGCTCATGGGCGACGACGTGGAGCCGCGTCGCGAGTTTATAGAGGCCAATGCCACCTACGCCAATATCGACGCATAAGCGACTTGTGGATGGGTAGCCCGTGTGTGACGAGATCACGATGAGGCTACGCAGGGTGGTCGGAGTATGACTTAAATAGAATAAAACCGAATCCCCCACCTCCTCCTTTGGGAGAGGTGGGGAGTGTATATAATGGACGAGAGCAGTTTTATAGAGGTAAGTGTCGCTCAGGCGAGAGATTTCTATCCTAAGGGACATTTCATAGGCGAGGATTTTCTTGTCTATGAGCATTTTAGTGAGGTACCTCTGCCGTGGAAGTCGTGCCGGATGCAATGTCTTTTCTTTGCTCTCTGCACCCAGGGAGAGGCCAGCTATACGGTCGATGCCAAGGCGTCACGTATCAAGCAGGGCGATGTCATCATCGTCGGGGAAGGCCAGCTGATAGAGAACTTCCTTGCCTCGGATGATTGTGACGGCATAGCGATTATGATCTCGTATGATTTCTTCAACGATATCGTCGCTGGCATCCGCGACCTCAATACGCTTTTCCTCTTTTCCCGGCTCCATCCTGTCTTTTCGTTGACGGAAAGAGAGGTGAATGTATTGTCCAGTTATATCGACACCATCATAGCAAAGATCCTGGAGCCTGAGCACCACTTCCGTCGGGAACTCGTCAGCACCTTGATGAAGGCACTCATCTACGACATGAGTAACGTCATCTACCGCTACCAAATGGGGGAAAAGAAGCGGTTCTCGCGCGGTGAGGTAGTGTTCTTCAACTATATCCGTCTGGTCCGCGACCATTTCAAGCAAGAGCGGCGCGTAAGTTGGTATGCCCATCAGCTTTGTATCACCCCAAAATATCTATCCGAAACCATCAAGACCATCAGCAAGCGAACGCCCAACGAATGGATAGACTACTATGTCGTGTTGGAACTGCGTCTGTTGCTGAAAAATTCAGATAAGAGCATCAAGGAGATTGCGGAGTATTTGAACTTCCCCAACCAGAGTTTCCTTGGAAAATTCTTCAAGGATCATGTCGGAGTCAGTCCGTCCACATTCCGCAAAAGTTGATGTTTTATCTCGTTTCCGAATGACGCTGATATCGTGAATGACTTTCGTTTCTCTTGCGTAAGCAAGCAAAAAGATACCCGAAATAGCTGTTTTGGAATGTTTTTCATTTAAATAAAGTTAATCAACGAAACAGAGGTGGGATGGTTAAAGGAAAATGCTTACTTTTGTATAAACCAATGTAAATTATGACAAAAGAAGAAAGACAGTCCGCCATCCTCGACCAGCTGCTCAAGCAAGGGTCAGTTCTGGTGTCGGCTTTGAGCGACAACCTGCAGGTTTCGGCGGTTACGATACGCAAAGACCTTACCGACTTGGAACGCCAGGGACGCTTATACCGTAGTCATGGCAAGGCCATTCTAATCAATCCGTTCACGGCCAACCGTTCCGTGAACGAGAAGGAAAAGCTCTTTCCAGAGGAGAAATATAATATAGGCACAGCAGCTGCCCAGCTTGTCATGCCCAACGACTCCATTGTCATCGCGTCTGGCACGACAGTTACCGCCTTTGCACAATGCCTTCAGCACAGTCCCAGGTTCACGGCGGTCACGTCGTCCATCAAGGTTTCTGAGGCCTTGGCAGCCAATTCGGAGATAGAGATCATCCAGCTGGGTGGCAGATTGCGTCATAGCAGTCTCTCGGTAGTAGGCCCCGATGGCGAGCAGACGCTTGCTGGCTGTACTTTTAGCAAACTCTTTATTGGTGTCGATGGCATCGACCTGGAGTATGGCATCACTACGACCGATCTCCGCGAGGCCCATCTCAATAAGGTAATGATGGGTGTGGCACAGAAGACCATAGTCCTTGCCGACTCGTCGAAGTTTGGACGCCGTGGTTTTGCGAAGATTTGTGGTATGGACGAGGTCGATGTGATTATCACCGACGGCAATATCCGTTCCACGGACCGTACCGCTTTGGAGGAAATGGGTATTGAGGTGATCGTCGTTAATGGTGGCAACGCCTCCGTCACGATGCTTTGATCCTGTGACAGCAAAGGAATAGAGAGAAAGAAAAGCGAATGGTGTGAGTAGGGTGGAAAATAATCAAGGTTACTGCGGATGAGAAAGATGATCTTTGTGGCGATATGGTCTGCCCTGCTGGCTGCTTGCACAACCGATTCCTATGATAGTGGCGACACTCCGTTGTCTTATCTTTCTGCTGAATGGGCCGATGTGACGACCAATGGCGATGGATTGGTGGCCTATGCCGTCACCGATGGCGGGCAGCGGCTCACCTTTTCCCCTCCTTATCAGGCTCAATGGCTGAAGCAGAAAGCCGACACCACTTGTCGTGCTTTGCTCTACCATGGTCAGGTGGTTGAAGGAGTGACCAGCGTCAAAGGACTTACTCCCGTCTTGATGGCCGGCGTCGTGGATCGGAAAGAAGGAATGGCGGTTAAGAAAGACCCTATTGGCAATGCACGAGCATGGTTTTCGGCTGACAAGCGCTATCTTAACCTGGTGCTCACGATCAAGGTAGGACGCAAGGAAAATGCTCCTACGCAACAAAAGATAGGGATCGTGCGCGATTCTGTCACCACCCTTGCTGATGGCACCCGCTGTTGTTGGCTCACTTTGGCACATGACCAGAACGACGTGCCCGACTATTATTCTCAGGATGCGTGCGTCAGCGTACCTGCAGCAGTGCTTCACGAGGTTGGCAAGGTGTGCCTCCGTGTGGCAACCACACAAGGAGAGCGCCTCTTGGAAATACAATAGCCACCCCTTTCACTAACCACTATCGACGCGACTTCTTTCCGAAGTCGTGCCCCTCGGGATGTTTTATTGCTCTTGTCAGCAAGCGATAGCCCGCAAGGCTAACGCTGATTCTATACTATCGGCAAACTGATGCCATTGATTTTCTGATAGATGTCGAGCGCATAGACATCCGTCATGCCACTGATATAGTCGATGACGGCCATGACGCGTTTCTCCAGCGATGGGTTGTGGATGTCGTACTGGCTCGAAAAGCGACGGATGAGTTGCTGGCTGTGATATTTCTCTGGCTCTACTGCCGCATTGATTAGGGCTTCCATGAGGGTCTCCATGATCTTATAGCCCGACAGCTCCACGTCGAGAACTGGTTTGGAGCGGTATATTTTGGCCTTCGACACCTCAGAGCAACGGCAGTACGCTTGGCGTTGGAGTTCGTTGATATGTCTGACGAGCGGTCCTTGAAAGGATCCTTCAAGTATCTCTTCCTCGTGATTGACAAACGCCTGTACGCATTCCCGTTCCAAAGCACCGACTGCACAGGCACGCATATACACTACCTGCTCGTTTTCGTCTGTCACCTCCTCCTCTATCAGACGCTGGCGAATGCCTTGTCTTTCTCGCTCATCAAAGAAGCCCAGGAGTAGGTCGGCAGTCTCCTCAAACGATAATAGGTGTAGTTTGTGGGCATCCTCGATATCCATGATCTCATAGCAGATGTCGTCTGCAGCTTCCATCAGAAACACCAATGGATGACGCGCATAGCGGACGGAAGTACCTTCGCCGTGCTCCAAGCAGCGCATGCCGAGATCCTCAGCAATGCGCTCGAAGTCCTCGCGCTCTGATTCGAAGAAGCCAAACTTGCCGTGCGAGCCAGCCAAATCGGAACTGAACGGGTATTTGACAATAGCCGCCAATGTCGAATAGGTCATGACGAATCCACCGAAACGACGACCCTGAAACTGGTGAGTAAGCAGGCGGAAGGCGTTGGCATTGCCCTCGAAGTGGGTGATGTCATCCCAGAAGCGCGCGCTCACCTTTTTCTTCAGGTCGCTGCCAGGTCCTTCTGTGAAGAAACTCTGTATCGCTTGCTCGCCACTATGTCCGAAAGGAGGATTGCCCATATCGTGGGCAAGTCCTGCAGTCTGCACTATCGTACCAATCTCCTCGAAAAGTGTCCCGCGGAGGTGTGGGTGTCGATCCGTGAGGATGCGTGCCACGTCGTCGCCCAGCGACTTTCCCAGCGATGATACCTCCAAGGAGTGGGTCAGTCGGTTGTGGACAAAGACCGACCCTGGGAGCGGGAAGACCTGCGTCTTGTTCTGCAAACGTCGAAACGGAGCCGAATAGATCAGTCGGTCGCCGTCGCGCTTAAACTCCGATCGGTCGTCATGGCGTAGCGGGTGGCGCGTTTCCTGTCCCAGCCGCTTGTTGGAAATGAGTCGAAGCCAGTCCATATCGTTTTCCTCCTTGTCTTTGTTTTATTGCACCCCCTGTCCCAGCCAGTGCTGGATCTCCGCATCCAAGTCCTGGATCTGCACGTCGCGCTTCTGCAGCTGATTGTTGCGGTCGATGATGAAGTAGGTCGGGATGCTTTGGATGTTATAGCTTACGAGCGTCTGCGAGTCGCCTCCTTCCGGATCCCATACACAGATCCAAGGCAGCGATTCCGTCTGAGTCTTGAAGAAATGCTCGTTGGTATCGTAGCTGACCTGATAGATTTCGAAGCCCTGGGCATGATACTTGTCATACAATTGTCGCAAGACCATGATGCGTTGTGCTGACTCTTTCGATCCGAAGACATGGAAGTCGAGCATCACTACCTTGCCTTTGAGCGCGGTGAGGCTCTGCTGCTGTCCGTGGTTGTCGGGCAGTGTGATGGGGATCACGCCGAGTTCCTGCACCTTGGCGGTCTCTGCCGCCATGGTCCGCTTGTTGTTTTCCACGATGCGCTCGTCCTTCATGCCCTTGAGCGTGATGTTGTGCAGGTTCTGTGTGCGCTCCGTGTTCGGGTAGAATGTGTCCCACGAGGTGGCGACTGCGCCGAAGACCTTGTTGTCTGTGGCATCCATGCGTGGGTTGAAGATCATGATGGGATTGCCGTTGATGACCACATACTGGAAGAGAGCGAAGTAAGCATAGCCCCGCATCGGCTCCTTGAAAATGTAGTTGCGCATCACGTCGTCCTTATAGGTTCGTATCAGCAGGTCGATGGCAGCATCCACGTTGCCCGTGTCGCTCATGACAAGCTGGTTGCATTGTGCTTGCAGGGCGATTTGCTTCAGGGCCAGTTCGCGTATTTTCTCGTTCTCATAGGAGTTTTCCACCTTGTAGTGGGTGGCCATCATTGGGTAGGAGGCCTCCAGTTGTACCGTCTCTGTCGAGTCAATACCGATGTTGATAATCTGTCCGGCAATGCGCAGACGGTAAAACTCTGGATTGTTGGCCTTGTCGCCGGCAAAGGCAAACAGCCCCTTGTCGTCCAACTTCACGGAGTCCACTACCTTGAATCCGTCGAGCGTGTTGTGCTCGAAGTAGAGCGTCGAGTCCTTGGCGTTGCCAATCGTTCCCGAAACGTGGAATTGCTCCCCCGTACAACTTGCCAGAAGCAGTAGGGCGAAGAGCGAGAGGATGCCTGCGAAGCGATGTTCGCGCTTGTCTATCTTCATGATTCTATTGTTTTTTGTTCGTGTGAATGGGTTTGCGTGCGTGACGCAGATCTTTCATCACCGTGTAGGCTACGAAGATGCCGATGAGCAATGTGTTGACGCCGAGGGCCGCCACCGTTCCCAAGGTATTGTTGGCCCAGTTCATTGCCGCAAAGAGGACTACGGCCAGGCCGACATAGACCATCATCTGTCCGATGGGGTAATTGATGGGGAATTTGCGCTGACCGACAAAATAGGAGAGAATCATGGCTGTGGCATAGCCCGCAAAGCCTGCCCAGGCACACGCCATGTAGCTGTATTGCGGCACAAACACGACATTTACGCCTATCAGTACCAGACATCCTGCCCCCGAGAATACCGCACCCCATATCGTTTTGTCAATCAATTTGTACCAGAAGCTAAGGTTGAAGTAAATACCCATCATGATCTCTGCCGCCATCACGATCGGCACGACCCGCAGTCCAGGCCAGTAGTCGCGCCCGATGATGTGGCGCAATATGTCCATATAGCCCACCACGCAGAGGAAGGCCAGCAGGGTGAAAATGAGGAAATACTTCATCGCCTTGGCATAGGTGTCGAGGTTGTCCTTATCCTTTGACTTTCCGAAGACGAAAGGTTCATAGGCGTAGCGAAATGCCTGTGTGATCATTGCCATAATCATCGCCACCTTCGAGGCTGCACCATAGATGCCCAGCTCCGAATGGGCATTACCCGCCTTGTAGAGATAGGGAAAGAGAATCTTGTCTGCCGTCTGGTTGAGAATGCCAGCAATGCCGAGGATGAGAATCGGCCATGCGTAGGTGAGCATCCGTCGCATCAGCCCTCGATCGAAACCCGCTGCGAAGCCGCGCAGCTCCTGCCAGAAGCAGAATGTGATAGATCCTGTGCAGGCCAGGTTGATATAGAAGGCGTAGCCCACCTCTGTACCGCCGAGAATGACGTAGTAGAGGAGGTTGAGTGCGATGTTGAGTACGATGAAAAGCAGTTTGAGCGAGGCAAACTTGATGGGCCGCTTCTGATAGCGCAGGTAGGCGAAGGGAATGCATTGGAATGCATCGAGAGCCACCGTTGCTGCCATCACCCAGACGTAGCTGGGGTGGTCAGCATACCCCATGAAGGAACTAATCGGGTGGATGAATGCCAGCACGAGCAGTACGAAGATCGCACTGGTCGCCGCCACCATCCATAGGGTCGTCGAATAGACGCGTCGCGCATCCTCCCCCTCCTTGTTGGCGTAGCGGAAGAAGGTGGTCTCCATACCGTAGGTGAGGATGACGAGCAGCAGTGCGGTGTAGGCATACATATTGGTGATGACGCCGTAGCCGCCGCTCTCGGCGCTCATCTTTGCCGTGTAGAGGGGTACGAGCAGGTAGTTGAGAAAACGTCCCACGATGCTGCTCAGCCCATAGATGGCCGTGTCCTTAGCCAAACTTTTCAAACTTGCCATTGCTGTCTTGGTTTTTGCGCTCCCTCCCTCGGCTGCGGCCTTTTAGCCGCCCCTTCCCTTGGGGATGGAAAGGATCATGCGCTTATTGAATTGCAAAAGTAAGAAAAATATGAGATATGGCAAAGAGAAAGGCGTGATAACGAGCCGTATGCCGTCGTTTTTCCCCTTTGTGGGCAAATGGTCTTTGGATTTTGTAAGTCGAAACGTGGAACTTAGAACCGTATCAGCGAGTTGTAATCCCAATAGGCATTGCGCATATCGACACGCCCGCTTTTAAGGAAAGGCACGCCCTCCTCTTCGAGTAGTTTGCGTTGGTCTGATGGTTGCGAGGCCAGCCGGCCTCCTGAACCTACCACGCGATGGCAGGGAATAGCAAGATCTTGGGGTGTCTCGCGAAGGATTTTACCGACCACACGCGCATGATTGGGCATCCCAGCAAACCGGGCCACATCGCTATAAGTGGTCACACAGCCTTCAGGGATGCATACGACAATGTCGTAAATTGTTTGCTTGATTTGGTCAATATCCATCTTCATGCCCACAAAGTTAAGAAAAATATGTGATTCTATGTGTCCTGTTTGTGCTTTTTTTGTTTTTGTTTTAATAGTGTATGTTTATTTAAGAATTTGGAAACAAAATGCGCGTCTATTTATCGTCTTTAGGCCGATGGTGACACCTGTTGGGGTTGATGTTACGTCGTTTTGTAAGAGCGATGGTCGGAGGTGGAAGAGTTCGTATGCAGTAAGGGGGCGTGTGGGGTGGGGAGGCATTTTGAGGGTGGTGGTTAAAGTCTGCCCTGCTCGTTATAGCTGAAATAGTGGCCGTCGCAGACGATGATATGGTCGAGGAAATGGATGCGCATCACCTCACATGCCTTTTGCACCCGTTGTGTCAGTTGGTCGTCGGCTCGGCTTGGTACGGCGTTGCCGCTGGGGTGGTTGTGGCAGATGGCAAGTATGGTGGCGTTTTTTAGAATTGCCTCGCGCAGGATGACGCGCACGTCGATGGCGGTCTCGGTAAATCCACCAAACGAGATGCGTTTTGCTTCGATCAGTTTGAAATGCTGGTTCATCAATAGCACCCATCCTTCCTCCACGTCAAGGTCCTGCATTTGTGGGTGCATAAAATTGTAGATGGCCGTCGCCGATCCCAGGTCTTTCCGCTCCTCTGCCTTCTCTTTGGCTCGCCGTTTGCCCAGTTCGCACGCCGCAAGGATTGTGATGGCCTTGGCTGGTCCGATACCGTTGTATCTCTCCAAGTCCTTGATGGACAGTTTTCCCAGTGTGTTGAGGTTGTTGTTGCAGTCGCCGAGCACCTGTTTCATCAGATCGACCGCCGTCTGGTGTGCGTTGCCCGAACCGATCAAGATGGCCAGCAGTTCCGCATTGGACAGCCATTCGGCTCCCAGTCGCTCCAAACGTTCGCGTGGGCGGTCTTCCTCCGCCCAGTCGTTGATGTTCAGTTTGCTGTTGCTCATTTGTAGAACGTCTTCTCGTAAGCCTGAAATTCGTCCTTGCCGCAGACACAGCGCCGCCACCATGCTTTGAAGAAGCCGCATCCGTAGCCCGTAAGCTGCACGAAAGCTGCGCAGATGCTCAGTACGCCGATGCGCGGACTGCGGTTTTGCAGTGTCGAGTCGGCGAGGATGAGCAGTGAATAGAGCAAGATGGGTGCTGCCGCAATCCCCATGGCGTATGTTCCAAGACTGCGTGTCTCTTCGTTGGTAGCCAGTCCATAGACTATCACGCCCGCTATGAAGAGCAAGGCCAGGGCGATGACACCTGCCGTGAAGACAGCGGGCAGGAGGTGGACGATCTTTAGAGAGTCGGGATATTTCTTGTAGAGATTGATCCGTGCAATTCCGCTGTTGAAGACCTGTCGCCAGAACTTACGGAAGTCGGTGCGTCGTTTGTGCCATACCCACGCCTCGGGAAACAAGCGGCAGCGCAGTCCCGCCTGGAAGATACGGATGGAGAAGTCGATATCTTCGCCGAATCGCATCTTTGAGAAGCCTCCCAGTTGTTGGTAGGCCTCGCGCCGTACGCCCATGTTGAACGATCGGGGGTAGAACTTGTCAAGTTTCTTCTTTCCGCCCCGGATGCCACCTGTGGTGAAGAACGAGGTCATGCTGTAGGAAATGGCTTTCTGCGTCGGTGTGAAAGAGCTGTGTGCGCAATCGGGCCCGCCAAAGGCATCGGCAGGCTCGCGGTCCAGTTCCTTCGATATGGCTGTGAGGTAGCCCTCGGGAAGCACCACGTCGCTGTCGAGGATGAGCAGGTAGTCGCCTTTGGCACGCTCCGCACCGTAGTTTCTGCTTTGTCCGGGTCCGGAGTTAGGTTTCATGAAATAGTGCAGGTCGAGCCGTCCGGCATATTGGTCGCAGACCTTTTGGCACGGAGTCTTCGAGCCGTCTTCTACGATGACGACTTCAAAATCCTTCTCTTCCTGGCGGGTGAGGCTTTCCAGAAGCTCGTTAACCTCGTCAGGACGGTTGTAAACGGGTACGATGATGCTGTATCTCATGGGTTGCAAGGGCCAATGATGTGATGCTTGGTACAAAAAAAATATAGCCCTCGCACCTGCAGATGGCAGGCGCATAGGGCTATGTCTATTGATTCGAATCTTATGCGTTGACGCGGCCGAGGTAGCTTCCGTCGCGCGTGTCAACCTGGATGGTCTCGCCCTCGTTGATGAAGAGCGGCACACGGACAACAGCACCCGTCTCCAACGTGGCAGGCTTGGTGGCGTTGGTGGCGGTGTTGCCCTTCACGCCCGGCTCAGACTGCGTGATCTTCAGCGTGGTCTTGGCAGGCATCTCGGCCAACAGCACCGTGCCGTCAGACGTATCGGTGACGACCTCCACGACATCGCCTTCCTTCATGTAGTCGGCGCCCTGGATCTGGTGGCGTGCGATAGGAATCTGCTCGAAAGTCTCCTGGTTCATGAAGATCATGCCCGTGGGGTCCTCGTAGAGGTACTGCCAGGGGCGACGCTCCACGCGCACATCCTCCAACTTGAAGCCAATCTGGAAGGTACGCTCCAGCACACGACCGTCGCTGACGTTCTTCAACTTCGTGATCATGACCGTGTTACCCTTGCCTGGCTTGCGGTGCTGGAAGTCGATACAAGTCCAAATCTTGCCATCCATGCGGATGCATGTTCCGATTTTGATTTCCTGTGAATTAATCATAATTCTGCTTTGATATATTGTTCTTTATTATATTGCTTCTTTCTGCCCGCAACGCCTTTGGAAGAAGGCGTTGCTAAGCGGTTGCAAAGTTACGGTAAATCAGTTGAATGACAAAGCGTTTCGGGTTTTTTATTCTCTTTTGCGGGTGGAAAAGGCGCTGATGGCGTGGGTTTTTGGTGAAAAATCATGAATTGAATGGCTAAAACTCGCTGAATCCTTGGTCATTTCAAAAAGAATCCGTAATTTTTGCAGGCCGTAACGGGAGTGGCCTCGCCTTTCCCGCAAAGCGTTGTAACGATAATAACAATAAAAAGATAAAGCAAAATGAAAAGAACGTTCCAGCCCCACAATCGCCGTCGCGTGAACAAGCACGGCTTCCGTGAGAGAATGGCCACGAAGAATGGTCGTCGCGTCTTGGCCGCCCGTCGCGCCAAGGGTCGTAAGAAGCTCACTGTTTCTGACGAGAATCACGGAAAGTAAACCGTTTGTTCCGCATGATGCGGAAATACGGCGAAAGCAGGAGGCATACACCTTTTATCAGGAAGTATGCCTCCTGTTTTCTTAGTTGGAGGCTCTCCTTATATATATAATAGGAGACCGCCTTGTCTCTGGAATAAGGTGGTCTTGTTTGGTCGGCCTTATGCCAAGGTTATCCTATATGGTTTTATGACCAATTCTGCCACAAGAGGCCTTCGCACATATAGGAGATGTGAATCAAGAAAAACTGTGGGGCTTTTGGTGGCCCACTAAACCAAGGAAGAAATGCTGCAATTGATTAAAACTTACAAGTTGACCACAGTCCTACTGATCGTCATCTGGGTCTTGTGTTTCATGCCTATTCCCGAAACTCCGTTGAGCCATGTGCAGTTGATAGACAAATGGACGCACACAGCCATGTATTTGGGATTGGGTCTCGTCATCGCTTTCGAATATGAGCGCGCACACCACCCACAGGCGAGTAGTTGGTCGCTATTCGTCTATGTCGGATTGCTACCCTCGTTGATGGGTGGCCTTATAGAGTTGCTTCAAGCCTACTGCACGGGTGGACGTCGCAGTGGCGAGTGGCTCGACCTTCTTGCCGACGTGGTCGGGGCGGTCCTGGCCACGATTATTGGAATGCTTTGGGCAAGGTGGCGCGCCAGTTCTTAAACGGGTTCGCCCGCATCTGCTTGTTGTAGAAACGGTGGTCGCCCGTCACTTCGGGACCGAGGAACGGTGGGCGTGCAAACGTCTCGTCGCTGTGCTTCAGTTCCACCTCCGCCATCACCAGTCCCTCGTTGTCACCATAGAACTCATCGACCTCGTAGGTGTGGCCCTCGTAGGGAATGAGGTAGCGGCGCTTGTCAATGATGCCCGGTTCGCAGAGTTGCAGTAGGTGCTCGGCCTCGTCGGTCGTTATCTCCTTCTCAAACTCATAGCGGCTCAGTCCGCCGTCCAGCGACGGACCTTTGATGGTCAGGTAGGCTTTGTCGTCGCGGATACGGATGCGCACCGTGTTGACAGAGGCGAAATACCCCTGTCTGATATGCGTACTTGACGTTGCCTGCTCTTTCCATTTGGCATCCTTGCGCACAAGAAACTTGCGCTCTATCTCCAGTCCACTCATCGGTATTTGCTGCTTGGAATCTGCGATTCCGTTGTTAGTTCATAAGGATGGTGGTGTAAACCAAGAAGCAAAGTCCCAAGAAAATCAATGCGCCAAAGATAAACGCGATGACCCTCTGTGCCTTCTTCTCCTGCAACTCCTCACGCTGCTTGCGGTTCAATTTGCTCTTCTCGCTCATAATGCTATTTCGATTTTAGTTGATTTCTCTTTTATGACTTGATCAAGGAAGTGCTCTTGGACTTCCCTGTACACACACGGTTTCACCCCGTAGCCTTGGCTTATTCCTTCTCTGCGTCGGCAGCGGCAAACTCCATGAGGTATGCTTTGATGAAGCCGTCGATCTTGCCGTCCATGACCGCATCGACATCCGAAGTCTGATAGCCCGTGCGGTGATCTTTCACTCGTCGGTCGTCGAAGACGTAGCTCCTGATCTGGCTGCCCCATTCTATCTTCTTTTTTCCAGCCTCTATTTTGGCCTGTTCGGCCTGTTTCTTTTTCAGAGCGCGGTCGTAGAGTTGGCTCTTAAGGAGTAGCATGGCTTTGGCGCGGTTCTACACAAGACCTTGTCTGTCTCGTCCTTCTCGTTAGTTAGTAACCTCTTCGTTTGTCTTGGTAGTCTCGAAGTAATGCAGAATGCATCGAGAAGTATGAACCGGATCTATATTTCGTAGTCGAATGGTGAATTTTTCCTTGCCATGCTACGAATGTAGTAATCTTCCAGGAAATACGTAACGTTGTACTAGGATATTTGGTTAGTAGGGCGGGGTGCTATCCACTGACTATTTCCCTTGCGTTCAAATCAAGTGATGTGTCATAAAATGCCTCCTCAAAAACACAGATTTTGTATACAGAAATGCCTTAAGGAATAATCTTGATGCTGAAAGTGATTTTTTTCATGATTTGTTTCGTCATTTGGTGAAATGTTTTTAAATTTGCAACTGGACTATAGTATCCCGATAAATATGTTATAAAAGGACGTGTCCTTATAAAACATTGAGGGATTGCTCACGCCGTGCGAAGTGTGGTAAAGTCGTATGACAAATCTATGCAAAGCGGGCTTGGGTGGGAAAAAAGTCCAAGACATATTGAAGGCGTTTACTCAACGCTAAGTTTGAGACACATCGAAATCTAGCAAATTACGATAATCCTGTCTTGAACGTAGCAACGGTAGATGTCCCGGGTGTGATTACATCAATCCCGTGGAGACCTTGTAAGCACGAATTGTACCCTTACGGGAGCAGAGCGTCTGTTTACTTAGGTCTCTTTACGGAGGCGTATATCATATCGGCGTGGGCTCTGACGTTGTCTGTTCAACAGGATTAGGCAGTGCTAGAGCCTCGATGTGTGGGACGGACAACAAGACGACTCACGCTTTCTTTTTGTGTCTGTGTATTAAGTCAGATCCAAGTCTTTTGATAGATTATTATTTATTGTGTAAACACAGAGCAAAATACATCGATATGAAGCAGTCAGAAAGAGCCAGCATATTTCGGATTGTTACCGATTTAATAAACCTCAAATCCGCAACTAAGCCCTTCAATGTCCTTCTTGCGTGTACACGTCCTTTCATTACTGAATTATCATATAAATTGAGGCAGAAACGCCCACTTCTGCCTACAACACCCCCCTTACCCCATAATGCGACTTGAGACAATACGCAGTATCATACCCATAAGTTGTAGGCGTCATCCAAAATCAGTCTGGAACACATCTGCATAAGCATTATTACAGGTATAGATATTCAGCACATACCGCCTTGATGTCCTGATCCACTTGGCTGGTACGGAGATAAACCTAAAGACAAACGCTTTTATGCGACTTGTTGCATTGAGTCCGAACCTCTTTACATCAAGTCTTTGGATCAATACTCTGTTAATAATTACATAATCGTTTGAAAATGAACAAGTTAATTAACAAAACATAACTAAATAAAATTGGCTAAGTGTCTGATTTTCAGTACCTTTACAGTTGATTCAAGACTTTAAAAGTATGATGTTTTCAGAGCCACTTAACCAATATGAGGAGATCCTCAAAGGATGCAATCCGTACATCAATGAAAGAATCTGGTGCAAAGTTAGCAAAAACTTTCCAGACTCTGCTCATCGAGATACTGACTTTATATATGATTCTACCCAGAAAGATAAACTTCACACAGATGGCTCGCTACGGCAAGCACGGCGAGCAGACCTATCGTCAGAATTTCAACCGCAAGAAGAAAGACTGCATCGATTGGCTTCTGTTGAACCTGTCTCTTACAAGGCGTGTGTTGGACATGGATGGCTTACTTGCCATTGCCATAGACCCATGCTATATCAGCAAGGCTGGGAAGAAAACTCCTCATATCGGACGGTTTTGGTCGGGATGTGCAGGGGCGGTGAAGCACGGACTTGAAATCATGGGCATCGGCTTGCTGGATGTTGCCAACAACAAGTGCATGATGCTGCGTGCCCATCAGACAATAGGGAACTCCGCGCTGAAGATGAGGAACAAGACACTCGTCGAATATTACATCAGTGTTATGAAGCGGTATTCAAAGAAACTGCTGAGTATCACTGATATAGTAGTGGCTGACGCATTCTTCTCCACATCCACGTTCGAGAAGGGCATATCGGAGCTTGGCTTCTATCTAGTCAGCCGCTTCCGTGACAACGCTTGTCTGCATTACATTCCCAAGAAGGAAAAGAGGCGTGGACGACCAAGAGTCAAGGGAGACAAGATTGACTTGGCAAATCTCAACCTCTCATGTATGGAAGAACTGTACATTGATGGACTGGACGGAAAGGCGTACACCCTTGAGGCGTATGCTAAGGCTCTGAAGAAGAGGGTGCGACTTGTCATCTGGCGAATGCCGGTGGAAAGTGCAAGTTGTTCTTCTCGACAAAACTCTCAATGACTGGTGAGGAAGTATTGAAGACATACCGCACTCGCTTCCAGATAGAGTTCTGCTATCGCGACAGCAAGCAGTTTACGGGACTTATGGATTGTCAGGCAAGACACAAAGAGACAGTTGGACTTTGCGTTCAACGCATCGTTTGCCTCCCTGAATGCCGCCAAGGTCTTCATGAAAGACAATGGCATGGACAATTCCATGGCAAAAGTTAAGTCGTTGATGTTCAATGCGAACTATACGAAATTAATTTCGACATGTCCCGATGGCGACCGAACCGAACTTTAATTAGTAAGATTGTCAAAGAACTCATTGGCTGGCAGCCTAAGGCCGCGTAGCCATATACTCAAATTTTAACGAACTATTGTTGGATAATGGCCTTGTAGAAGTTACGGATAAGTGCTGTAAGAAGAAGGAACACTGTGTTCTCTGCCATGAAGGATTTGGGCAATCTGTCCCACCCGAAACCATTGTTCATGTCATCGAAGATACGTTCCTTTCCTCCACGAAGATTATAGAACTCGACAATCTCTCTTGCGGAAGATTCGTGGTCGTTAGTCAGGATACAACGGTATGTGTATTCTCCTTCCCAAAGATCCTGCACACCATCCATCCGTTTCTGTCTTTGAATCACAAGTCGGTATGCTTTACCCTTCCACTTCTCAACAAGGATAGAGTTCAATTCGAACTCAATGCCATTGATTTCCTCAGTCTTCCAGCCTCTGAGAGCAAAAATGTCATTGTAGAGCGAACCGCAGCGGTTTGCGCGGATATAAAAGGACTTGCTGTGTTTCTCGACTTCTTCTACGATTTCCTCGAACATGATCCACAATCAGCTCTGAAACGATTGATAGTAAGGCCGTTCTGTTCAAATCTCTCAAAGAACCTCTTCAGCGTGTCCTTCTGATGAAAACGAACATTTGTGTTGCCAGCGCTATTCTCAATGCCAACGATTAAGTCGCCAATAACCGCCACGCCAAGGGCGATAGCCAAGGAACTTCTTGTATGTAGGCTTATAAAGGCAGATGCCATTATTGATATGCGTGAGATAGAAAAACTTGATTCTATCCGTGAAAGATTTGCCATTAAGAAAGAAGACGAGGTACTTGGCTCCTCGTACACATTTGCGAATGCTATACGTACTTTTATTGGATGTGCCGAAGAGTCTGCAACATGAGCTGACAGCAACATTCAATGAACTAGCTATGTCTGACAATTTTTGTGCAAGGGAGGAGGCACTGATGTTGGTTGCTCTACGTCTGTGTATGAGCCTTAACCTTAATATGGAATGTAAGGTCGTTTCGATGGACACTTCAAGTGTTAATTTAGATCCAACACAAATCCTATACGTGGAAAGCGACTTTGACAATGACGTTAATTGGGAAATAAACGAAAGGTTTAGAGAGATTGTAGCAGAAGTGCGCCTTGCGGGTTTTGATTTGGTGTATCTTCCCAAAATTGCAGAACATTATAGAACTATTTCTGTTACTGACTTTATAAAAATCGCAAGTTTTCTATATCCGAAAGCAAGTTATCAAAGATTGGAAACAGTTTCGAGTCAACTACATAATCTTTCTACTTCTGAATTTTGTAAAGACCTATTGGCAGGAAAAATAGGTGTAAAGGAATTTTCCTTTGTGAATCCTTCACTAATGATTAAAATTTGTGATTCACTTGTCGGTGACAAGGAAATCGCAAATTTCCTTTTGGTTGAGTTAAACAAGGATGTTATCAATTCAATAAGATATATTCTTGACTTGTTTTCCGAATACTATCATACTTTTCGTCTGAGCTATTTGAAGGAAGAAAAAGGGCGTTTTGTTTTTGCTGGCTTTTACAAACAGATATTCGACATCTATATGTTGCGCAAAGGTATAAAAAGCCATGTTGTTATAGATGTATATAGAGAAACCATTCGTTTTTCTGAAGCCGATATAAAAATAGAGAAACTTCATCGAAGAGAAAAGGCTCTTTATGCTTTATTCATGTTGGAATCAGCAAGTGGTGGTATCAATTTCTCAAAGCCAACCACCCCAAATGGTCTCGCTAGATACCAAAAACGAATGGCCGCAGTTCAGGAGAAGTATAGAATAATATACAAAAAGTTTGGTGGTGAACCACTAAAGGCTCCTAATCTCAGTAAGTCAGAAATAAGGCTGCCTATGATTGCCCTTATAAAGAGACAACTCAAAGCATTAGGTGATGTCTTGTATCATGTAGATGACTATATGATACAGCGCAATATGTTTGGCAATTATTGTATCAATATACCTCCTGCACTATGCTGTTTCTGTGGGGTCAATACAAATGACATATATAAGTTGTCCGACTCCGAAGAGTGGCAGAGAATATCGGCGTTGTAACCTTGCAACAAAGTAGTATGTATTGTATGATGTTCTAACTGCAATGTTTGTGATTCCTTAATAGTCTTGGGAGTAATTACGAACTTTGCAGTACGCAAGTTTAATATTTAAATTATTGGCATTATGATTAATCTCGAAAAAGGACAGCGCATAAGTATGGACAAGGGGCTTTCCCTTGTAGGTGTAGGACTTGGCTGGGATCCAAACGAGGGATCTGGTTATGATTTCGACTTGGATGCGTCTGCGTTCATGTTGGGAGTAAACGGACAGATACCAAAACAGGATTTTTTCGTTTTCTATGGCAACCAAAAAGCACCTGACGGATCCGTTGAGTCTACTGGTGATGATTTGACCGGTGGCAATAGCGATGGTGGAGACGACGAGACCCTGAATGTGGATTTGACAAAAGTTAGTCCGCAAATTCAAGAGATTATCTTCACAGCTACCATTTATAAGGCGGAAGAGCGCCGCCAAAATTTTGGACAGGTACGAAATTCTTATATTCGTATCTATGATGCCAAGACTGATACAGAGATTGCTCGCTATGATTTGGACGAGGATTTCTCTATAGAGACAGCTGTAGAGTTTGGTCGTCTGTATCGCCATAATGGTGAATGGAAGTTTGAGGCTATAGGCAATGGTAATAAAGGTGGTCTGCAGCTCTCGTAAACAAATACGCTAAGCAATTTGCATAATCGCTTATGGCTATTAATCTAATAAAGGGGCAACGTGTTGAAATCGCAGCTGGACTTACCCGTCTGAAGGTTGAGATGGGATGGAAGGTGAATCCAAACGCTGATCCCCCATATGACTTGGATGCCTCTACTTTTTTGTTGGAAAGTGACGGGCAGATAGGAAACGAGTATGATTTTGTATTCTATGGTTCTGGAAATCAGGTACAGGCATTGGATGACAATGGTACTCCACTTTATGACGAAGACGGAAATGCTGTGATGCGTCCTATTTCTGTAGACAAAAGTGTCCTTGGCTCTGTAGACGACCTTGGAGATGATGACGATGACACTGGTGAGGGAAATGAAGAAATAGAAGTTGATTTGACTAAAACATCTTCACATGTTAAGGAAATTCTTTTCACAGCCAGTATCTATTGGAGTCCGTCAGACGCAAATGACCCTCATAACGCTCCACGAATGAAGTATAATTTTGGTCAGGTCCGTGATGCTTACATACAAATAAAGAACGCTGTAAATGGTGAAGTAATATGCCGTTACGACCTTGATGAAGATTTCTCTACGGACAAGGGTGTTGAATTCGGACGTTTATACCGCCGTGGTACAGAGTGGAAATTCCAGGCAGTAGGTGAGGCTCATAAAGATGGACTAGGAGCCTATTTGCAGAAAGTATGCTTCTAAATTTATGTAATTATGGCAATCATTCTTGAAAAAGGTGGAGACACTCATCGGATTAATCTTGAGAAGCCGAGCGGCAGACCATTGACGGGCGAGATAGTCATTAACCTTGACTGGAACAAGGGTGGTTTCTTCAAAAACCTTTTTGGTAATGCAGTCGACTTGGATCTTGGCTGTTTCTATGAGATGCGTGACGGCAAGAAGATGCTGATAGATGGTTTGCAATTCTCTCATGGTAGAGGAGGCGATCGTCATCATGTGACTCGGCAAGGCTGCTACGATACGCACCTTACATATGGCATCAGGGAGATGACCGTGGAGGTGGTGCTTCTTCTGGAGAGACCATACTTGTGAATCCGTAGGAGTGAGCCAGATTAAGCGTATTATAGTTTATACCTTTATTTATGAAGGCGTAGCTAAATGGTCGGAGACGAATGCTGTTGTAAAAGTGAAGGTTCCTGGCAGCGAGACGTAATTGTGAAAATGGGGCAACAGAGCAGTACCAAGAGATTCTGTGCTATTGCTCAGCTTGACTTCGGGACGGATAACTCCATCACGGTAAAGAAACTAGTCACTTTCCATGACGGTCATAGTGACTGTGATAAGGTATATAGCTGGGGATTTAACTATTCACCAGGCAGTAAAGATTAACTTAAAACTTACAGATATGGCCATAAAACTTGAAAAAGGACAACGCATCAATCTAGAAAAAGAGAGTGCTAAATTGACCAACTTCTGTGTTGGTTGTAACTGGGGAGCTATCATCAAGAAAGAAATTCTTTGGTTTGTCAACATCTGTTGTAGATGTAGATTTGGACCTTAGTTGTATGATGTTTGACGCTGCAGGAAATATAGCAGATTATATATGGTCACCATTATACAACTTCGGTGGTAAACTTCCCCAAGGGAAATTAGACTCCAACGACCGCGCTCTCCATCACACAGGCGATGACCTGACCGGCGATCAAGACGGGGATGACGGGCTCGACAATGAAATTATAACAGTCGACCTTAACCGTGTGGATCCAAATGTCAACTCTATCGTTTTCTTCCTCAACATATACAACAACAACGAGTATAGTGGTGATTTCTCGGGAATCCCATATGCTTCAATTCGTATGTTTGAGGGTACACCTGAAAGACCGCCTAAGCAAGTGTTCGCTCAATATAATGTAGCGACTAAGACAGAATGTGTTGGCAAACGCGCTCTGATAATGGGAAAACTATATCGTCGCAATGGTGAATGGAAGTTTGCTGCTATAGGTGATGCGTTTGAAGACCGTGGCATAGCTATGACTATCGTCCGAGTTGCAAGAGATTATTCAAAATAAATATCATAAATAAGACAATATGAGAAGACTTCCCGTATATCTACTCCTCGACACAAGTGGTTCAATGTATGGTGAGCCAATAGAGGCTGTGAAAAATGGCGTTCAAACGCTTATCTCCACATTACGTAGCGACCCGTATGCTCTCGAAACAGCATACATCAGTATCATAACATTCAATAGTTCTGCACAGCAGGTCACTCCGCTTACAGAACTTGCGGCGTTCCAACAGCCAAACATTGATGCAAGTGGTTGCACAGCATTGGGAGGAGCATTGGAACTTCTGTCTCAGAAAATTGATACAGAGATAACCAAGACAACGGCTGAGGTAAAGGGCGACTGGCGACCATTGGTATTCATAATGACTGATGGTGAACCAACCGACTCAATGACCAAAGGTCTTGACGAGTTCAAGAAGCGTAAATGTGGTATGGTTGTAGCTTGTGCAGCAGGTCAAGGTGCCAACACCAACACGCTAAAGCAAATCACCGAGAATGTGGTTCAGCTTGACACTGCCGATAGTGCCACAATCAAAGCTTTTTTTAAGTGGGTATCTGCTTCTATCAGCACAAGTAGCAAATCTGTAGAGGAAACAGCAGCGGAAGCCACAACAATGAGTGAGCTCCCGCCCCCACCACCAGAAGTGAACATTGTGGTATAATACATCGATAAAATATTGTTGGGTGGTGTCTGCACTTATGACATCACCCGATATTCATATAAACAACATTTATGAGTAGAAGATTACCTGTCTATATATTGATAGATACGTCGGGTTCCATGAAAGGAGAACCGATAGAATCCGTCAAGGTAGGTTTGTCAGATATGATAGCCTCTTTGCGCTTAGATCCGTATGCTTTGGAAACTGCTTGTATCAGTATCATCACGTACGACAAGGATGTGAAACAGATTTTGCCTTTGACAGAACTTGAGAGTCTACAAATACCAGACATAGAATGTCCCGACTCCGGGCCAACACATACAGGAGCAGCGCTGAATATGTTATGTGACTGTTATGACAAGGAAGTGAATATGGGCAGCAGAGAACAGAAAGGCGATTGGATGCCGCTGTTGTTCGTTCTTACCGACGGAAAACCTTCTGACCTCATGGTTTATGAAGAAGCCATCAACAAGGTAAAACGTCATCAATTCACGAACATAGTAGCCTGCGCTGCTGGCCCAAAAGCAAAGACTGAACCATTGAAGAAACTCACGAACAACGTGTTCACTCTTGATACTATGGATAGCAGCACATTTAAGAAATTCTTCCAATGGGTAACCATCAATGTTCAGCAAGGTGGTCGTACGATGGGAGTAACTGATAGCGTGGAACTTCCACCGCCACCAACAGAAGTTAATGTTGTAATATAAAAAATATGAATTGCAAGATTGTAGGTTATGAATACAAGACTCTTGAAGTGATGCTTTCACCAGGAGAATCTTTCTATGCAGAACGTGGTAGTATTGTCTATGTTGACGAGGCTCTGCAACGTGCTGCAGAATGGAACGGTGGTGGTTCTGGAAGCGGGCTCGGCAATCTGATTGGCGGTGTGTTGCGTTCAGCACTTTCAGGCGAATCGGTTCTGATTATACATTTCTATAATCCAACCAACACAGATAAGAAAATGGTATTGTCGGGCAGTATGTGTGCTCTTGTACCAATACGCTTGCAGGGTGAGAATCTGATTTGTCGCCGAGGGCATTATGTAGCTTCCACAGACAAGGTGAAACTTAATCTTAACCTCAATCTGCAAGGATTGTTAGGTGGCGTAGGTCTGTTCCAGAAAGTGGACGGTAATGCCACCGTGTTTCTTGATTCACTTGGATCGCCTATAGAAAAGATATTGGCAAATGGCGAAACCATAGAAGTGGACGAAAACCATATCGTTGCTTTGCAGGGCTTTCAGACTTCTCAAATACAAGCAGGCTGGTCGTTTGGCAATGTGTTGAGAGGTGAAGGACTTAGTTTGATGAAGATAACGGGACCAGGGAAAGTATATCTAAGCCCGATTGCTATGATAATTCCTAAACAATAAAAATAAGAAGATGAGAAGATTACCTGTATATTTCCTCGTTGACGTATCAGAGTCAATGGTAGGAGAACCTATTCAGCAAGTAGAGAACGGCATGCGCCAGATTGTGCAAGAACTGCGCACTGACCCTTACGCTCTTGAAACGGCTTTCATTTCTGTGATTGCATTTGCAGGTAAAGCAAAGAGCCTGTCGCCTCTGACAGAACTCTACAAGTTCTATCCTCCAACATTTCCTATTGGCGGCGGAACTTCCCTTGGGGCTGCGCTTGACTTTCTGATGGATGACATTGACAGAAATGTAGTGAAGACAACAGAAGAGCGTAAAGGAGATTGGAAGCCTATTATATTCCTTTTTACTGACGGAACACCGACCGACAATCCTTCAGCAGCCTTTGCAAGATGGAACAATAAATATCGTCGCAAGGCAAATCTTGTAGCTATTTCTATCGGCAATAATGTCAACACTCAGTTGCTGGGACAGATTTCTGACAATGTGCTCCGTCTAAACGATACGGATGAGATGTCTTTCAAGGCATTCTTTAAATGGGTGACTGCTTCCATTCAGGCAACAAGTGTGTCAGTCACCGATATGGGCGATGATAGCGTGGCGTTAGCTCCAACAACTGGTATCAATCTCGAAAAGATAGATACCTCTAAGCCATGTGTTGTAGACGAGAACTTTACCGTCCTTTTAGGTAAATGCTCTAATACAATGAAGACTTACCTTGTGAAGTATGCTAAACATTTGTCATATATAGAAGGTTTAGAATCTATTGACATGAAAGCCACAGACTTCAAACTTGTGGGTGCTTATCCAGTGGATGAAGAAACATACAACAGTTTGAGCGATGGCAAGTCAAACCGTCACATCAATACAATGTCACTCTGTGGCGTGCCGACATGTCCTTGTTGTGGTGCTCAGTTTGGTGTTGTTGTTTGTGAATGTGGAAACATCATGTGCTCTGACGGACAGACTACAGCCTGTCCTTGGTGTGGAAAGGAAGGCTCTCTCGGCGAAATTGCGGAAGGTGGTATGGACATAACAAGAGGTAGAGGCTAATTATTATGACATTAGAAAAAGCATTACAAATACTTATAGGAAACCAGGAAGACAAGAAAGCGGAATCGTTCCTTAAATTCTTGTCGGATAAATTATGGGACCAATATAAAGAACACATTATGGATAAAATAAAGATGGTTAATGGTGAATTGAAATGGAATCTCAATATACCAAACGCCAAAGAAAACATAGAATACAATCAGACAGTATCAATGCCCACGATTAACTCCGACCTGTTTTCCAACGTCGAGCTTGAACTTGTGGATGTTAAAGGATTAACTAAAGAGGAACATGGAGTAAAACTTACTATAGCTCCTGACGGCAAAAGTTTTGCAATCACAGGAACTCCATCTCTGGAAGCATTCCGAAAGGATGGTGCTGTAGCAGAATCCACGTTTGAGCTTACGTTATGTTATAAGTTCATTGGTGACATTGAAATGTCAGAAGATTGTCCGACATTGGAGCATAAGATACCTTTTGTTATAAATCAAGACCCACGTAAACTCTGGAAAAACCTGCCGGTTGATTGGGATAATATGTCTGAACCCAAATATAAGAATGACGACACGCAGGTGGAATATGTAAAGGTTGCAGCATTGACTGATGGTACTCCCCAGAAAGATATTGTTGCTGCAAGTAAGCGTGGACGAAGCCATGCACAAGAAGGAAAACCTCGTGATGATCATTTCCGTATGGAGCATATGGATAATGGATGGTATATTATGGCAGTTGCAGACGGAGCTGGATCAGCCAAGTTCTCACGTCAAGGATCAAAGATTGCTTGCGACGAATCGGTAAGTTACTGTATGTCAAAGCTCGGACAGAGCAAAACATTTGAGGAAGCCATTAGCAATTATGGTAATCTGCAAAATGTTTCAGAGGAAGAAGCCCGTAAGATTGTTGGCAATTACATCTACGAGATTGTCGGCACTGCTGCGTTTAAGGCTCACAAGGCAATACAGGCAGAAGCTGCGTTAACAAAACAACCGATTAAGTATTATGCCACAACTCTGTTATTGACCATTTGCAAGAAGTTTAGCCTCGGATGGTTTGTTGCTTCTTTTTGGGTTGGCGATGGTGCTATCTGTTTGTATGACAGAAAGGCTCATTCAGCAAAGATACTCGGAGTGCCCGACGAAGGCGAATATGCAGGACAGACCCGCTTCCTGACAATGCCTGAAATCTTCAAAGATGCGACAGCCCTGTATCAGCGTCTTCGCTTCTATATCGTAGATGACTTTACTGCGTTATTCTTAATGAGTGACGGAGTCAGTGACCCTAAATTTGAGACTGATGCAAATCTCAACAATCCTGAAAAGTGGGATACGTTATGGGATGATTTGAAGGAAAATGGTGTTGATTTGACTGATGACAACGAAGCATCGAAAGACCAATTACTTGATTGGCTCGATTTCTGGGCACCCGGCAATCATGATGACCGTACTATTGCTATTCTTTATGAGGGAGAAGATAATAATCTCAGCGAGAAGAATACAGCAGAAGACCAAACTTCGGAAAAAGAACCTGAGGAACAACAAAACGAATAGGCTATGGCAAATAAAATAACATTAAAAGCACAAGATGGCAGCACCGTTGAGTTTTATGACGAAATCAAGGCTCAAGGTGGTGTCAAGGACGTGTATTTCTCTACGGACAAGACGTATGTCGTACAATTTTTTCGTGAAAAAATCGATGCAAACAATAAGGATCGCTTGGCGAGTATTGTAGGTCAATATCGTGAAAAAATTTTTTTAGCAAATTCGGATGGTGGATATTGGAAAAATCTCTTCGCTTGGCCAACCAAAATAGTTGAATGGAATGGCAAAATAGGATTGGTCGTTCCTTTCTTCCCTCAGCAATTTTTCTTTAGTGGAGTTGCAGATACATGGCCCTATATAAAAAATGGACAAGAGAAAAACGGTAAATGGTTTGCATCTGCCAAACTAATTAACAGATTTGTTCCTGAAGATCAAAAAGGAACATATTTAGATAGACTTCATATGTGTCTTAAGATAGCCCGTGCAATGCGGCGTCTTCATGCAGCGGGATTAGCACATGGTGATTTGTCATACAATAATGTTCTTGTAGATCCATTATCTGGTTCTGCACTGATACTTGACGATGACGGTTTGGTTGTACCAGGAAAATATCCTCCTGAAGTCATAGGAACTCCAGATTTATAGCTCCTGAAGTTTTAGCCACAAAGACATTGTCAATAAGCGATCCCAATAAAAAATTGCCCAAAATAGCCACGGATAGATATCAACTTGCCGTCCTTATATATACATTTCTGCTTAACCGCCATCCATTAGACGGTGGTAAAGTGTGGGATGTTGACGATCCACAGAAAGATGATGATATGCGTTATGGTTCGAAGGCTCTATTCATTGAGCATCCTACAGACAAAACAAATAAAGTAAAGGTTGACCAATTGGCAAAATCACAGTTGCCACAGGGTGATCCATCAAAGATGCCTTACACCATTTGCGGTCCTTACTTGAAGGAATTGTTCGACAAGGCATTTATCGACGGTTTGCACAATCCATCAGTTCGCCCTACAGCCCTACAGTGGGAGGAGGCTTTAGTGAAGACTTGCGACTTGGTGCAACCATGTCAGAATCCAAAATGTGAAGCTCATTGGTATGTGTTCGACAATACTACAAAGCCACGTTGTCCGTTCTGTGGAACAGAGTATAAGGGACAATTGCCGATTCTCAATTTCTACTATGCCCCCTCACATGGCAAGTATATCTCTGAAAACTACCGCTTGATGGTGTACGACAAGCAGACACTATACAAATGGCATTCTAATAACCTCATCCCTTGCAACGAGAAAACGAGTGATGAGGATAAAAAACCAGTAGGCGATTTCCATTTCTTCAAAGGACAGTGGATACTAATCAATCGTCGTTTGCCAGACATGTATGATGCCACAGACAAGAAGCCTATAGCTATAGGTCAGTATGTACCGCTCACAGATGGCAGAAAAATCCTTCTTGATAAAGGACAAGGAGGCAGATTAATTGTTGTTCAACTTGTAAATAATTAAGACTTATGAGTATAGAATTAGATAAGGAATCAAAGCAAGACGAAAAGTCTGAAATAAATTCAAGTACAATACCAACAGAAGATATTGATATATACTTCGTTTTAACAAGCTATAGAATCAATTATGTTAACTGATACTACGACATCTTTTTACAATGCTACATCAAAGCTAACATTTCGTATCTTTGTGTTTGCAATTTGGTACATCATCCAGTTTATAATTGGATGCGCTATGTTATGGTATACTTACTACCATGTAATCGGTTTCTTTATAGACCGAGTTATCAATCCATTAGAAGGTCAAAAAGATAACTATATAGTAGCAATTCTTATAATCGTTCTAAGCATTTTGATTGTATCATTGCCTACTGTACTTGCATTTTATCTAATGCAACCTGTTTTTAGGATAAAAAGAAACAGACAAGAAGGAGATGGAATAGAAGTCAGTCGAAGTGAGTGTCCAAATCTATTTGCAATGATAGATAACCTTACTAAGGAAATCGGAACGTCTTTTCCAAAACATGTTTACATAAACGAACAGGTAAATGCTTCCGTTTTCTACGACGTGGCTTTTTGGAACATATTTATACCAGTCAAAAAGAATCTTATTGTTGGAGTACCATTGTTATATTCTCTTACAGAAGATGAACTAAGAGCCATTCTCGCGCATGAATTTGGTCACTTTTCTCAGCGCAGTATGAAATTTGGATCAATGGTAAGAGCTTCATGCGAAATCATGTCGTATATGGTTGAAACACCAAGCTATTTGGCAAAGACAATACACACATGGTTTGAAGCATCAAAAGCGTTTGGTTTATACGGACTCGTATTGTTCGTCATACTCCTCGTTTTAGTTTATATCATAGATTATTCTCAGAAACTAAATCGATGGATGTATCGTTGGGTTTGTAAGGCAGACGCAGGCTTGTCGCGCGAAATGGAATTTGATGCCGACAGGATAAGTTGTTCTATTGTTGGAACAAACATTTTTGTTTCGGCTATTTGCAAGGTTGATGCCACGTCTGATAACTATAAAGCATATTTAAGAATTGCTAATTCCTTGATTGACAATGGCTATGTTTTTGACAATCTTTTCAACCATTATGATGAAGTTTTAGAGAAACTCCCTTCAAATTGTCGAACGATAATCAGTACTAGCGAGATGCTTAGTGAACAAATAAAGAACAATGATATTCCTTATGGCATTATTGTTGAGTCATTATATGATAGTCATCCTTCGTTAACACAAAGAATAAATGCTGTAAAGAATAGCAATATATTGTCTGAAAGCCAACAAAGTCCAAGACCTGCATTATCGCTGATTCATGCTTCATTAATTCAAAGATTAAGTGATGAAGTTCAACCAAAGACTGACAGTGAGAATCATATACTGCAAGTAATAGATCAAGATTCCTTCAACCAATGGATTGACAAGGAAATTAGCCAAAACTATTACGACAATAAACATATTGCACTATTCTCAGCGTCATGGTTCACTTTCAATATTGACGATGAAAGTCTGCCCGTTATAGAGAAAAGCCCAATAAATGAAGAACAAAGAAATTTCTTGTATGATTATATAGCTACAGAAAGCGATTTTCGCTCCTTCAAAAACATTGATGGAGACACGTTTGAAAACTATAATGTGATATATAAAGGCGAACAACTTACTTACAAGAATTATGGTTTGCAGCTCAAAAAATTAGAGACTAAATACCATGATCTCAGTAAAAAGATGATAGAAGAAGAGAAAATGGTATACTCTTTCATGTTTAATCATCCTGATTCAGATAAAGAGATAATTAAAGCACAATGGTCTCGCTTGTTCTATTGCATTTATGTCAATCGTTACGTTCTTGATAAATTGGAAGATAGTCGAATAGCAATCCATTATACTCTTTCTAATATGGGACAACCATCGGAAGAAAGAGAGGGACTAATACAGCTGGAATTGCAGACCTATCTTCAAACTCTCCAGGCGTCCATCAAAGAGATGAATATTGAGGCAATAGGGATGGTTGCAAACGAAAACTTCATAAACCTTCTTAAATGGATTGTAAACGAAGCTGACAGACATTATGAACTTAACAATGGAGAATACCTTAAGCAAATGGTGATTGACGTACCAGACTATTTACGTGAAGTACATAATAGATTGCAATATGGTGAGGAACTTCAGTTGTATCGAATGCTGAAAGCAATAGATTAGATTAATATGACATTGACAATAGTTCGTTAAAATATGAGTTAAGGGCTATGCGGCTATACTCCGCCAGCCAAAGAGTTCTTTGATAGTTTGACTAATAAAGTTACGGTTCGGCATCTTCCGACACTTGCCATAAATTAAATTGGCAAGGTGGTTGCTTGTCATCATTTCTTTGAATGAAGCCATAGAATACGGCAATCCATTCTCTTTCATCATCACTTTCGCAATATTTTGTGAAGCGAATGAGGCGTTATATGCGAAGTCAAGTTGGTTCTTGTGCCGAGCTTGGCAATGAGTGAGTTCCGTGAACTGCTTGGCATCACGGAAACAGAACTCAATCAGGAGCTCGTATTATCACCCCAAAGGAGAAATATTTTGACATAATAGATATGTGGCTATTAGAAAAACTTACCAAAGAACTGTTCCAAAATTCTATTGAATATGCAGTGAATATAGATTTTAGTAATTCTTTAATCTTTGTTATATGTCTTATTGCTATTCTAATATGGATATTGTCAGCTGTATATCATATTATAAAAGGTGTGTATAATGGTATCATTGAAGCAAGATGAAACTACAAATATCATAATGAGTTGAAGAAGTTCGACAACTATCAGCTTACAAAACACGGCCTAACATTCGGAATAGTAAATAGCAATTATAAGTGCGAACTTGATAAGCCTTTGTATTTTGAGAAGGATTGGAATCTATTGAAACGAGAATTATTATTAAATATACGATAATGAATATATACGTCATTAGAAACGCTCAAAGATTTGGACCATACGATGAAAAGACACTACTCTCGTATGTAAACAACGGACAGATACTGAAGCAAGACAAGGCTATTGCTGCTGGTGATAGCTTTGAACAAACTGTTGGATTCTATTTGAAACGTGCCAATCTAAAATACAAAGTTCCCAACAATGGAAATATCATTTCGCAATTGTCTGCAATAGGCACGGGATTGATATTCCCAAAAGCAAAGTTGTTCTCAAAACAGTTCCTGTCCGACCAAAGATTCATTATATTAGCATTGGTGGGTCTACTACCGATGATTATAATGAATATTCCCTTGGGTGGAATTTTCTTGTTTTATGAAATTTCGCTCTATTTCTCTATTATTTGGGGATTATTCTTTTATGCCTGTTTCAAAACACCACAGGTTAAGTTGAAGACAACTATGAATGTCTTCTTCTTGACGCAATTATGTGTGTTCGTAGTATGGGACTTAATCGGGTTACCAAAGCTGAATCCGTTCTATTTCTTCACAGACGTTGCTTTTCCAATGAATGTGTTAGGATATGTATTTGGAGTCGGACTTACTGAAGAGTTTGCCAAAATGATACCTCTTCTTTTGATATTGCGTAAAGCAAAAGAGCCATTAATCCCCCAAACAATGGTTTTCTATGGGCTGATGTCGGGAATAGCATTTGGTGTGTTTGAAGGAGTGCAATACCAGATTACCGTCAATGCACAACAAACATACGATGTTTCTTTCTTCTTGAATATCGCCCGGCTGACAAGTCTACCATTTCTACATGCTTGCTGGTGCGGTATTGCTGGATATTTTCTTTCATTCGCCAATCTCTATCCTAAGTATAGAAGAGGCTTGTATACTTTAGCATTATGTGTACCTGCTGTGATACATGGAGTATACGATGCTTTGTCAAATTACTGGTTGGTTTCATTGATTATGGTGTTTGTTGGCTTAATGTTACTGACTGTGTACTTAAAGCAAAGCGTTGATTATCAATCGAAATTACGTCAATAGTTCAAAGATGTAATATTGCAACCGCTATACATGGAATAAGGTTAATGATGAATTGCAATGTTATGAAAACCCATATTACTAACATTATTTGAGATACCTTTGCAGTATCAAAAATAAAAACAATAAAAAAATATACGCATATGGGATTTTTAAATCTTTTCAACAAGAAGAGTGACAACGGAGCAAAGCTTTCCGTTTCGCTGCCAGTGATTGATCCAGCTGAGGCTAAGGAAGAAATCAAGAGTGTAGAAACACCTGTTACGCCATCTACAAATGAAGAAAAGCCTATGACTATTTCTTATGCTACAGGTTGGCCAATAGATGTTGTCTACGGCTATCTACACAAGAACTATGAGAGCAAGGGCTTTGATGACGCTATGCTTAAAAGTGATTTGGCTTTTTGCGACTTAAACATGAGTATCATAAAGAATAAGATCCAGATGGTGTTCCGTGAGATAAATCTCAACTATGATGTCATGAAACAGGATTTGCAGACTCGTGTTGACAATTGCAATGCTGCAGGTCTGCTGACAACGGTTGCTCAACTTGAAAAGAACATGCAATTGATAGATGTGCATAAGAAAGAACTTGCAGATTTGGAAGCAGATTTCCGTAACAATGCCAATGAAGCATCAATTCCTCTCCAATCATATGAGTGTGGATTCTTGCGTGGTATAGCAACGGTATCTCTTGGAGGTGGTCAGTCACAGATAATGCCACAGATGCTTAGAACGGATAATTCTGTTGTAAAGCAGTCTATAGCTTAAACTAATTCAATTTATTAATAAAGAAAGGAATGCAATATGAAATGGTGGTTGAGATTTGGCTGTAGCCTTACAGGTTGGAATGCAAAGATGTTGGCTCAGTGTTCAGAAGCAAGCAAGAGCCAGTTGAGTAAATATACGTCAGCATTGCTTATATTGATGATAGTTTGGAGCATTACGGGCTTTTTGTTTGCCCAGCGATACGTTGGTCTCCCTGTTTGGGGATGTCTTCTTGTATCTTTGATATTTGTGACTATTGTCGTGATGATAGAACGACAAATAATTCTTGCTATAAATCCGACGAAGAAATTGGCTGTGTTCAGACTGTTTATTGCTGTTATAATGGCGATAGTTGGTTCTATGATATTTGACCAGACTATGTTCGGAAAAGATATTGATAAGCAATTGGCAGACAATATTGAGATTCAGACGGCATCATTGACTCAAAAGCGAGTTGGAGTCATTGATGCTAAACTGAATGCATTGCAGAATGAAAAAAGTGTGCTGGATAATGAAAATGCTCAGATGCAGGAAGATGTTAACAATCATCCTTGGGTTATCCAGAAGTCTGTAACGAATAGTCAACAAACTGTGGTTGTTGGCGGAAAAATGAAAACCGTCAATAATCCGTCAGTTACAACAAATCAGGTCGCTAATCCGAAGATTGAAACGATTAAGGAAAACAATGAGAAAATAAAGTTGCTGAATGATCAGGAAAAGGAGTGGAGTCAGAAAAAGTTGACCGTGGAAGAAGACACGAGAGCGGAGTGTAAAGCAAATGTCGGCTTTTTGGAAGAATTGGAGACAATGTTCTCTATCGTAATGACCAGGAAAGTGGCTGGAGTGTTTTATCTTATATTCTTTGCTTTGTTGATGAGCTTAGAACTGTTTGTCGTGGTGAGTAAGATGGGTGATCAAGAATGCGACTATGAAATGGCAATCAAGGGGGCGCAAAGAGTAAAGGTTGCTCAGTTTGCTGCTGCGTTTGGAAAAGTTAATGATTTTAAAGTTTAGGCCGTATGAAAAAAATTCTTTTAATAATATTGACACTTTGTTCGCTTTGTGGTGTGGATTGTTCTGCATTTACAAAGTATGTTACGAACAATCTTAATTTGCGGTATGAGGCGAATGCTCATTCATATATTCTGACAGTAATACCAAGAGGAACCGCAGTAACTATAGATGAAGATTGTGATTGCAAGTGGGTCCCTGTTGAATATAAAGGATATGTCGGATATATTTCTACAAAGTATCTGTCTAATACACCTGTTCGCAAAACTTACAAACACTATACAGGCACCTCAGTACGAAAAGGTCGTTATTCTTCATATAACCGAAGAGGTGGTGTGCGATATTACACAAACTCATATGGCAACAGAGTTCAATCTCCAACCTATTATAATTCACGACCAGCAGGTGCTACTGCTCTTTGTAGGGACGGAACTTATAGTTTCAGTCAAAATCGGAGAGGAACTTGTTCGCGTCATGGCGGAGTGGCAAGATGGTATTGATAAAATACATGGATTGTTATAGACTAAAATATTCATGAATATAATATGGAACAAAAACATCACTACACTGGCTTAACCGATGCCCAGGTGCTCGAAAGCCGCAGAAAGAATGGTGCCAATGTGTTGACACCACCAGAGAAAGAACCTTTATGGAAGCAGTTCTTGGAGAAGTTCGGCGATCCGCTCATCATTATCCTGATGATTGCCGGTGCGTTGTCGATAGGTATATCATGCTATGAGTTCTTCGGACTCGGACAAGGCGCAGCCGTATTCTTTGAACCGGTAGGAATATTCGTAGCCATCCTTCTCGCAACGGGACTTGCCTTCTATTTTGAGTTGCAGGCAGACAAGGAGTTTACCATTCTTAATCAGGTGAACGACGACGAGCCTGTAGAGGTGATTCGCAACGGCAACACTACGCAGATACCTCGCAAGGATATTGTTGTAGGTGACATCGTGATTCTCAATACTGGTGAGGAAGTTCCTGCAGATAGCGAATTGCTTGAGGCTACGTCATTGCACATGGACGAGTCAACATTGACTGGTGAACCGATGTGTGGCAAGAGCGTCGATGAGAAAGATTTCGACAAGGCTGCAACCTATCCTACAAACCATGTGATGAAAGGCACTAAGGTTATGGAGGGTCATGGCATCTGCCGTGTACTTGCTGTTGGCGACAAGACAGAACAAGGTAAGGTGTTCGAGGCAGTACAGATTGACGACAGCGTGAAGACCCCGCTCAATGAACAGCTCGACGGTTTGAGTGACTGGATAACCAAGGTAAGCTATGGTTTTGCTGCACTTATTGTCATCGGACGTATCATTATGTACTTCGTGACAAATGGAACCGACTGTTTCGGTTCAATGGAGCAGGTCGCTCCGTTCATAGCATACGTTCTTCAGACATTGATGATTGCTGTAACGCTTGTGGTTGTGGCAGTGCCGGAGGGCTTGCCAATGGCTGTTACCTTGAGTTTGGCTTATAGTATGCGTCGTATGCTCAAGACCAACAACCTTGTAAGAAAGATGCATGCCTGTGAAACTATGGGAGCAACAACTGTCATCTGTACGGACAAGACGGGAACGCTGACGCAGAATTTGATGAGCGTGGATGAGATGAAGATGTATGGCGATACTCCAAAGGAGGTTCTGGATGAGGGTATTGCCGTAAACTCTACTGCGTCCATTGATTTCTCTGATAATAAAAAACCGCAGATTCTTGGCAACCCTACAGAAGGAGCTTTGCTTCTTTGGTTGAATAAGAAGGGCGTTGACTATCGTGCGATACGTGAGAGTGTAAAGACTGTTGCGGAGGTGCCATTCTCTACAGAACGCAAGTATATGGCAACCATAGTAGAGTCTGTAGCGTTGAAAGGCAAGAAGGTGCTTTATGTGAAGGGTGCTCCCGAGATAGTGTTCGGTCTTTGCAAAGAAACATCTGTAAGCAAAGAGGATGTTGAAAAGCAACTGACAGAATATCAGAATCGCGCAATGCGCACTCTTGGCTTCGCCTACCAAGTGCTGAATGATGGCGATAAAGCGATTGAAGACAACAAGATAGTCGCAGACAAGCTCTGCTTCATAGGAGTTGCTGCCATTGCTGACCCTGTAAGATTGGATGTACCTTCTGCTGTTAAAGAATGCGTTGATGCAGGTATAAGCGTGAAGATTGTAACAGGTGATACTCCCGGAACAGCAAAGGAAATTGCACGCCAGATAGGTCTTTGGAATGATGCGAAGGATACGGAACGTAATATCATTACTGGTCCAGAATTTGCAGCATTGTCAGATACAGAATTACAGGAGCGCATTCTTGACTTGAAGATAATTTCTCGCGCCCGTCCTATGGACAAGAAACGTATGGTTGAGACCTTGCAGAAGAAGAATCAGGTAGTTGCTGTGACTGGTGACGGAACAAACGATGCACCAGCTCTCCGTGCAGCCCACGTCGGTCTGTCAATGGGTGACGGCACGAGCGTGGCAAAGGAAGCATCCGATATTACAATCATCGACAACTCGTTCAGCAGTATCGGAAAGGCTGTTATGTGGGGACGCTCGCTGTATCAGAACATCCAGCGTTTCCTCCTGTTTCAACTGACCGTGAACGTTACAGCTTGTTTCCTCGTTCTATGCGGTGCTTTCATGGGAACAGAGTCTCCTCTTACCGTTACGCAGATGTTGTGGATAAACCTCATCATGGATACCTTTGCAGCTATGGCTCTTGCCTCACTGCCGCCATCTGAGAGTGTGATGAAAGACAGACCTCGCGACCGCAATGCGTTTATCCTGAACAAGCCGATGCTTAGAGAGATTATAGGTGTAGGTGGTTTCTTCTTCCTGATGCTGCTCGGAATGCTTTATATCTTCCAGCACGCTGAGGTGAACCAGCTTACTGATCTGCTTCACCTGCAGTTGGGAGCCAAGGGACACGTGTCTACATACGAGCTGACATTGCTCTTCACGACTTTCGTAATGACCCACTTCTTCTATCTTTTCAATGCCAGAGCATTTGAGACAGGGCGCAGCGCTTTGCATTTCAAGGGATGCAATGGTTTGCTTACGATTGTGGCAATTATCCTTATAGGTCAGATTGCAATGGTTGAATTACCAGGTTTGCAGCAGTTCTTCAATGTTGAGGGACTTAAACTGATAGACTGGGTGATTATTACACTTGGATCTTCACTTGTGCTTTGGGTACGCGAGATGTGGCATATATTGACAAAGAAATAAACATATGGATGGAACTACGCAATTCGGATATTGTGTAGTTCTATCCCTTTACGTCTTTCTTTACCACAGATCCTAAAAATGAATCTAATACAAAGTCGCTATAATTATTTCAGACAGTAGCATGGGTGTCTAAAAGATTTTAGATATTAAATCAAATAGAAAGTTTGAGGTTGATATAATTCTGTGATTGAAAATGAAAAAATGCGCTATATAAGATATATTATGAAACTCCGTTGAGCCATGTGCAGTTGATAGACAAATGGACGCACACAGCCATGTATTTGGGATTGGGTCTTGTCATCGCTTTCGAATATGAGCGAGCACACCACCCACAGGCGAGTAGTTGGTCGCTATTCGTCTATGTCGGATTGCTACCCTCGTTGATGGGCGGTCTTATAGAGTTGCTTCAAGCCTACTGCACGGGTGGACGTCGCAGTGGCGAGTGGCTCGACCTTCTTGCCGACGTGGTCGGAGCGGTCCTGGCCACGATTATTGGAATGCTTTGGGCAAGGTGGCGCGCCAGTTCTTAAACGGGTTCGCCCGCATCTGCTTGTTGTAGAAACGGTGGTCGCCCGTCACTTCGGGACCGAGGAACGGTGGGCGTGCAAACGCCTCGTCGCTGTGCTTCAGTTCCACCTCCGCCATCACCAGTCCCTCGTTGTCGCCATAGAACTCATCGACCTCGTAGGTGTGGCCCTCGTAGGGAATGAGGTAGCGGCGCTTGTCGATGATGCCCGGTTCGCAGAGTTGCAGTAGGTGCTCGGCCTCGTCGGTCGTTATCTCCTTCTCAAACTCATAGCGGCTCAGTCCGCCGTCCAGCGACGGACCTTTGATGGTCAGGTAGGCTTTGTCGTCGCGGATACGGATGCGCACCGTGTTGACAGAGGCGAAATACCCCTGTCTGATATGCGTACTTGACGTTGCCTGCTCTTTCCATTTGGCATCCTTGCGCACAAGAAACTTGCGCTCTATCTCCAGTCCACTCATCGGTATTTGCTGGTTGGAATCTGCGATTCCGTTGTTAGTTCATAAGGATGGTGGTGTAAACCAAGAAGCAAAGTCCCAAGAAAATCAATGCGCCAAAGATAAACGCGATGACCCTCTGTGCCTTCTTCTCCTGCAACTCCTCACGCTGCTTGCGGTTCAATTTGCTCTTCTCGCTCATAATGCTATTTCGATTTTAGTTGATTTCTCTTTTATGACTTGATCAAGGAAGTGCTCTTGGACTTCCCTGTACACACACACGGTTTCACCCCGTGCCTTGGCTTATTCCTTCTCTGCGTCGGCAGCGGCAAACTCCATGAGGTATGCTTTGATGAAGCCGTCGATCTTGCCGTCCATGACCGCATCGACATCCGAAGTCTGATAGCCGGTGCGGTGATCTTTCACTCGTCGGTCGTCGAAGACGTAGCTCCTGATTTGGCTGCCCCATTCTATCTTCTTTTTCCCAGCCTCTATCTTGGCCTGTTCGGCCTGTTTCTTTTTCAGAGCGCGGTCGTAGAGTTGGCTCTTGAGAAGCAGCATGGCCTTGGCGCGGTTCTTCGGCTGGTCGCGTGTCTCGGTGTTCTCGATGAGGATTTCCTCCTTCTCGCCTGTGTCAGGATCCTCGTATTGATAGCGAAGGCGTACGCCCGACTCCACTTTGTTGACGTTCTGTCCACCAGCACCACTCGACCGGAACGTGTCCCAGCTCACCTTGGCCGGATCGACATAGACCTCAATGGTGTCGTCCACCAATGGTGTGACAAAGACGGAGGCAAAACTCGTCATGCGCTTTCCCTGTGCGTTGAACGGACTGACGCGCACGAGGCGGTGTACGCCATTCTCGCTCTTGAGGTAGCCATAGGCATATTCGCCCTCGATGGTCATCTCCACACTCTTGATGCCGGCCTCGTCGCCCTCCTGAAGATTCGTGACTGTCACTTTATATCCCTGTGCCTCGCTCCAGCGCATGTACATACGCATGAGCATCTGGGCCCAGTCCTGGCTCTCCGTGCCTCCTGCTCCGGAGTTGATCTTCAGAACTGCGTCCATCGGGTCCTCCTCCTGGCGCAGCATATTGCGCAGTTCGAGTGCCTCGATGGCTTTGACCGCCTTGTTGTAGAGGGCGTCCACCTCCTCTTCGCTGACAATCTCGTCTTTGAAAAAATCCACGGCGAGTGAGAGTTCGTCGGTGAGGGTACTCACCTCCTTGTAGTCCTTGAGCCATTTCTCGATGCCCTTGACCTTTTTCATCTGCGCCTCTGCGCGCTTGGGGTCGTCCCAAAAGTCAGGCGCCTGTGTGCGGAGTTGTTCCTCCTCGTATTCTATCTGCTTCTGATCGATGTTCAAGTACCGGTGCAAAGCCTCGGTGCGCTGTTGCACATCTTTCAGTTGTTCGGCTGTTATCATAGCTTTCTCTGTATGATGGTGTGGAGGCTATTCCTCGTACATTTTGTCGATATCCTCCGCGTAATTCTTGTAGATCACTCTTCGGCGCAGTTTCAGCGTGTTGGTCAGTTCTCCGTTCTCCATGGAGAAATGGCGGCTGACGAGCTTGAACCGCTTGATCTGCTCGTAGGGAGCCAGTTGTTGCTGGAGCGTCATGATGCGCTCGTTCATCATCTCGCGCACGGTGGTGTTCTCGCACAATTCTTCTCGTGAGCTATAGACCACTCCGTTTTTGTTCGCCCAGTCCTCCAGCGTGCCAAACTCCGGCACGATGAGGGCGGAGACAAACTTCCGCTGATCTGCGATGACGACCACTTGATCGACAAATTTGTCCACCAGCAGCAAGCCCTCCACCATCTGTGGGGCGACATATTTTCCGTTGCTGGTCTTGAACAAGTCCTTGATGCGCTCTTGGAGGAACAGCTCGCCGTCCTTCATGTAGCCTGCGTCGCCCGTATGGAAGAAGCCGTCGGCGTCGAATGCCTCCGCATTGGCTGCGTCGCGCTTGAAGTAGCCCTTTGTGATGGTTGGGCCTTTGAGCAGGATCTCGTTGTTCTCGCCGATCTTGATCTCGATGCCCTCAATGGGCCGACCTACGGATCCGATGGTGAACGGTTTGCCCAAATGGTCGCAGGACACGGTAGCCAGACTCTCGGTGAGGCCGTAGCCGACATCGAGGGGAATACCGATGGAGTGGACAAACTCCTCCACCTCCGGTGAGACATAGGCTCCTGCCGTCGGGAAGATATGCGGGTTCTCCAGACCGAGCTGCTTTCGTATCAGACTGAGCACAGTGCGGTTGTACACCTGGTATTGCAACTCCAGATGGATAGGCACGCGCTTTCCGCGTCCAAGGTAGTACACGTTGCGCTTCCGTCCCACGGACATGGCGGCTTGCATCAGCTTGCGCTGCACGGGCGACGAACTCTCCATGCGTCCTTTGACAGCAGAATAGACTTTTTCCCAGAATCGCGGCACCGCCGACATACATGTTGGATGGGTCTCGCGCATGCTGTCCTGGATTTCCTTCGGATAGGTGTTGACGATCAGCTGTGCGCCGACAGATATGCAGAGGTACGACCATGCGCGTTCGAAGATATGGGTGAACGGCAGGAAGTTGATGGCGCGGTCCTGGTCGTTGATAGGCACGCACTGCTGGTTGGCTGCCAGGCCTGCGCGGTATTGCCCATAGGTGAGGATGACGCCCTTGCTCTCGCCCGTCGTACCACTGGTGTAGAGGATGTCACAGATGTCGTCGTCGCTGGCCTCAGCCCACAGTTTCTCCACCTCCGACTGTCTTGGCAGGTTCTCGCCGAGCTTGATGAAGTCGCTGAAGTAGAGGGCGTTGGGGTCGTTGCTACTGATGCGCACACTGGGATCATAGACAATCACGCGCTCCAGTGTCGGGCAGAGGGCAATGACCCTGTGTGCCTTGTCATATTGCTCTTGCTCTCCGACGAACAAGAAGCGCACGCTGGCGTCCTGGATCATGTATTGTATCTGCTGCTCGGAGCTCGTAGCATAGAAGGGTACTGTTCTGACGCGCACACCATAGGCTCCAAAGTCCGTGTACAGGTACTGGATACAATTCTGTGAGAACACGGCTATCGTGTCATGCGGTTTTGCGCCCAAATTCAACAAGGCGTTGGAGACCTGCTTGACACGTGTCGAGAATTGGTTCCACGAGACGCTCTTCCACTTCAAACTGCCAAAATTGCGAAATGTGATGGCTGGTTTTGCGCCGTAGTGCTTGGCCACTTCGTGGACGAGAACGGAAAGATGACTATTCAACTGCATAGCGTATTCTTGTTTACTATGCAAAAATACCACATTTTAACCGAATTTGAAAATTATTGGGAGACTATTTTGTCTTGGACCGCAAAAAAGCGTCTCTCGTAATGCGGTTTGTAGCGATCCATAAGCTCTCTATGGGGCATTGAGGCCTGGGTGTCAGCCCAGAAAAATGATGACCCACATGGCTGTTTTGCTCCACCTCTTGGCCAGGGCAAAAACTACTCCAAAAAAGGATGTTGCCTTCATAGCCCGATGAAGTTATATTCATTGGCTTATGAAGTTAACTTCGTCGGCCTATGAAGTTAACTTCGTTGGCCTATGAAGTTAAGTCCATAAAAAGGGGTGAAAGATAGCCTTGACCGCCCCTTGCGCCAATCGGCCGTTCGTTTGCCAAAAAACACCATTTTTGCTGCTACTGCGCCACGACCGTTTATACCCTTGGGTGCGTATCAAAACAGCGATTGGAAAACATGGCTGCTTCCCAATCGCTGTTCTAAATCATGCGTTCTGTTGTCTGTATCTTTTATCGGAGCCACGACTCCGGATTGAGCTTGGCAGTCTCCTTACGGAGCTGGAACTGCAGTACGCCGTCCGATCCTACCGTGCCCAAAGTCTGTCCCGTGCCGACCTTCTGTCCCTGTCGCACACTCACGTTGCGCAGGTTGGCATAGACGGTGATGTAGGCACCGTGGCGCACCATGACGACCATCGTGCCACCATAGCCGAAGATGCTACTCACCTCGCCTTTGAAGACACTCTTCACGGCTCCTCCCGCGGCACCCTTGATATTGATGCCCGAGTTGCTGAGTTTCACGTTGGACATACCCTCGACGTTGTAGTTGCCGAAGTGGCTGACGATCTTTCCTGCCAGCGGCATGGGCAGTCGGCCTTTGGCGTTGGCGAAGCTACCCGTCATCGCCATATCCGCTGATGAAAGGTTGGCATCGTTGGCTGCATCAGCTCGCTGCTGTTCCGCGCGGACGTCGCGATCATGGCGCTGCTTCTCGGCTGCGGCCTTGCGCTCTGCTGCCTGACGGTCGGCCTCTGCCTCCCGGGCCTGTTGCTCGGCCCGCTGCTTCTGCTCCTCCGCCTTCTTTCGTTGTTGTTCAGCTTCGCGTGCACGCTGCTCTGCCTTGGCACGGTCTTGTGCCCTGGTGGCTGCCCGAGCCGCTTCTTCGGCCCGCTTGCGCTCCCGTTCTGCCTTCTCGGCTTCCTCCCTGGCTTTGCGCTTTGCCTCTGCTGCGCGTCGCTGCGCCTCCGCCTCTCGGCGTTTGGCCTCGGCCACACGGCGGGCGTTCTCCTCTGCAGCTTTCTGTGCCGCTGCGCGCTTCCTCGCGAGGGCTTCGGCACGTGCCTTGGCTTGAGCCGCACGTTCCGCTGCGCGTTTCTTCGCCTCGGCGGCTGCGCGCTCCCGCGCCTTTTGAATCTCGATGTTGATCAGACGGTCGATCTGTGCGTCCAGGGCCTGCTGCTTCTTCCTGCGTTCAGTGATCACGCCCTGAAGTACCTGCTGGTCTTGCTTTAGCGACGCGACGACACTCTCTTGCTCAGCCTTCTTCTGGGTGACGGCGGCCTGTGCCTGTCGTCCCTTGTAGCGGAGGTTGTTCTTCTGCTGTCGGATCTGTCCCAGTTGCGCCCGCTTCTCGTCGATCTGTTGCTGCTGTTGCTGCAACTTTTCGCCCTGCGCCCGTTGGTAGGCCGCATACTCGCGGACAAAGCGCAGTCGGCGGTACATCTGTGAGAGGCTCTTTGCAGAGAAGATAAACATCAGTTTGTCCTGGATGCTGCGGTGGCGCGCCATGTAGCGCATGGAGCGGATGAAGCGCGCACGGCGCTCGCCCAACTGCAATTCCAGGTTCTCGAGCTGCGACTTGAGGATACCGATGTTGTTGTCGATACCATCGATGTCGTGGGTGATGTGGTCGATGTCGCGCTGGTGCTGCCCGATCTCCGTATCAAGTGTGATGATGCGCTTCAGACGGTTGTCAACGTCGCGCTGCTTCTCCTGATACTCGGCCTCGTGCTGCTTGATCTCCTGCTTGATACGCTGGTTCTCCTGCTGTAAGCCCTTGATCTCCTTGGTCGCTGTGTATTTCGGTTGCTGCGCAGCAGGTTTCTGGCGCGGCGTACCCTTTTTCCTCTGTGGTGCAGGCTTTTTCTGCTGTGGTGCGGGTTTCTGTCCGCGTTTGTGCCGTGGCTGTGCCGGCTGCGCCTTCTTGGTGGGCGTATGGCGTGCGGGCGTCTTGCCCTTGGCCTCCGTCGGCGCATGCTTCTTGCGTCGCGTGTGCGTGCTTTGTGCCGTGGCGGTCTCCAGCGTGCAGCAAAGGGCGACGATAAGGTATAGAATCAACTGTTTCATTTAGAACTGGATGAGTTTGCCAAGCACCTCCTCCAAAGGCACTTGCTGATATTTTCCTGACAGCGAGGTGCGCTCCTCCCAGTTGGCGTCGGCTTTGACGTCGCTGAGTGTGAGCATCACGCGGAGTGTCATCTGCTTTCCCGTCGCTTCGGTCTGGGCCGTCACGTCGTGGGAATATGGAAACTGCTTCGAACCGAAGGCTTTGAAGTCGCCGTAGTTCCATCGTAGTGTCGAGGTGCCGTGGGCGATACTCTTGTATGTGATGAGCGAGGAGAGGATTTGCGCCTTGTCCTTCGACACCGTCCACTCATAGTCGAGCTTGCCATCGTGGAGTCTTACGGGCACATTGTCAGCACTCCCTATCTCTGGTGTGAATCTGCTGAGCTGCGCCTCTCCCACGCGCTGTTCTCCAGGGAGCAGCAGTTGGTTCCAGAAGAGCGACTGGAGGGAGTAGAACGTGATGCCGTTGTCGCGCAGGAAGTCCACCTCGTCGTAGGTTGTCTTGACATACTGGTGGTGGTAGCGGTCCACGAAGAGCACCCCCTCGGGTGTAAACTCGATGCGTCCCACCTCTGATCGTAGCACGGGAATGAGCAGTTGGAGCCGGATGACGTTGTCCTTGCGCATTCTCAGGATGCCCGGTACGGAGATCGCGTTTCCGTTGCGCTCCAGGGTGAAGGTGAGGTTCGACACCAGGTTCTTTTGGTAGAGGGCATTGTCAGCCACGCGCTGCATGAAGCGCAGGCCTGTGGCCTCTTTGTCCTTGTCTGCATGGACGGTGTGCCCCTTCTCCATCGCAGGGACCTCTCCGCCCACCTGCCGCTGCGTGCCACAGGCTGCGGCCGCCATCATGAGCGAGGTGAAGAGCAGGATATGTCTTGTTTTCATTCTTCTATGTATTTTTTGAGTTCTATTTTCCGTCGCAGGATGGCGTTGTTCTCGTCCTCCTGTGCTGCCTTCTGCCACATCTCCATGGCCCGGTCTGTGTCTCCCGCCATGTAGAAGATGTCACCGCAATGCTCCACTACTACGCTGCTAAGCGTGGAGTCGCTCGCGATGGCTCGTTCGGCGATGGTCTTTGCATCGTCGTAGCGTTTCTCCTTGAAGAGAATCCAGGCGTAGGTGTCGAGGAAGGTAGCGTTGTCCGGTTCCTTCTGTACCGCATTGAGGCTCATCTGCTCGGCCTTTTGCAAGTCGGCGGCAGAGTCGAGGGAGAGGTAGTAGGCGTAGTTGTTGAGTGCCCCGACATTGTCCGGGTGCATAGTGCAGGCAACTGTCGTAAGCCTCGTAGCAAGCCTTGTCCATACCCTTCTCGCGGTAGATCTCCCCCATGAGGGAGTAGCAGTCGGCCATCATGCCCGAATCTGACTCCTCATCGCGCAGTTCGACGGTCTTCTGGAGGGAGGCAAGGGCCTCGTCGTTTCTCTTGAGCTGAAACAGAGAGAAGCCTTCGAAGTAGCAGAGCTGCTGGTTGTCGGGGGTGTATTGCAGCGAGGTCTTGCACAGATCGACAATCTCGCCAAACTGCTCCTCCTCTGCAAGGTTCTGCACGAGCAGTCCTTGCGCCATCTCGTTGTCTGGCTCCACGGCCAGTGCCTGGCGATAAACTGCGTTGACCTCGTCCCTTGGGAAGTCGTGTCTCACCATTAGCATGGCTTTGACCAAGTAGATACCCGCGTCTTCCTGTGGGACGGAGAGGGCGTCGTCGAAGATAGCCATTATCTGGTCGTTGTTCTCGTCCTTCAGTTGTCGTGTGGCCTGCAAGATGAGTGCGTAGCGGCTCTCCTGGGGAGTATCCTTGTCGCGCAACAACTGCCTCAGCAGGGTCTGTCGCTTCTCCTTGCGGTGGGTGGCCTGGTAGTAGTCGAGGAGCAGCATTCGTGCCGAGACGTTATGGGGTTCCTCGGCGAGCACACCTTGGCATACCTTGTATGCCTCCTTGGTGTGGCCGTTCTGTAGCAGCCAGTTGCCCAGCATCAGCTTGTAGCTGCTGTCGTATGGATTTTTCTCCACGAGGTCTATCAGTACCCGTTTCGACTTCTCGCTCTCTCCCTGCATGTCGTAGATCTGCATGCGGGTGAGGGCCGTCTGCGCACTTACTCCCTCGATGCGCTCCATGCGGTCGATGACGTCGAGCATTTGGTCGTATTGCCCTTCTTCGCCGTAGAGCTGGTAGAGGAGTTGGAGGATGTCTGTGCGGCTTTTGTTGCCCTTGTAGAGACGCTCATAGACCGTGATGGCGCGCGCATAGTCCTTGCGGTTGATGAGCATTTGCCCCAGATACTCCAGGTAGTTGTTGTTGGTGGGGTCGAGTGCCACGGCCTTCTCGTAGCATGCCAGCGCTTTCTCGGGCTGCTTGAGCATGAAGTAGAATCCGGCGAGCTCGTAGTGCACCTCGGGAGCGTTGGGGTTGATTTCCAAGGCATGGCGGAAGAGGTCGAAAGCTGCCGCAAAATGCTCACGCTCCTGCTGGAGAAGGGCTTCGAGATAGAAGTAGCGATATCGCTGCTGGTCGTTGTCGCTCAGTGTGCGGACCACGGTTTCGCCCTGCTCGGTCTGTGCCATAGCCTTGGGCATTGCTACGGCCATCAGTGCCGTCAGCATCATCAGGCGTGCCGTCGGCCACTGGCGCAGGAAAGATATATTGCCCATGTGTTATTTCCTCCTTATATATAATATGAGAAATCCTATTCGCTTACTGTGCTCACTTCACTCCCGTATGGCCATAGCCGCCAGCTCCGCGCTCCGTTTTGTCGAGCACTTCGACTTCGGTCAGCACCGCCTGCTCGTGGCGTGCGATGACGAGTTGCGCGATGCGCTCTCCGTCGTTGACGGTGAAGGGATTCTGCGAGAGGTTGATGAGCAGCACCATCAGTTCGCCACGGTAGTCGGAGTCGATGGTTCCCGGAGAGTTGAGCACCGTGATGCCGTGCTTCAAGGCCAGTCCGCTGCGGGGCCGCACCTGTGCCTCATAGCCTTCGGGCAGTGCGATGTAGAGCCCCGTGGGAATCAGACGCCGCTCCAGGGGCTGGAGAGTGAAGGACTCGGGAATGTTGGCGCGCAAATCCATGCCCGCACTCTGTGCCGTAGCATACGCGGGCAGCGGCTGCCGCCCCTTGTTGATGACCTCTATCTTGACCATAATAGCTGAATAATCGGCAAAAGTACAAAATTTCCCTTACAACACCGTCCATTTTAGGAAATTTTAGTTTTGGGCGTAAGACAATGGAAAGCGGGGAGACCGCCTGCCCTTGTTCTGGCAAACTGTCTCCCCGCTGTCTTGCGTCAGTTTTTTCAACTGGCTTACTGCGGATTGATCTCCTGCAACAGGCGGTCGGCATGGCCCCACTTGTCCATCAGGTAGAGCATGTAGCGCACATCGACACCGATGCAGCGTGCAAGCTGGCGGTCGAAGTTGATGTCCGAAGCCAAGCTATCCCAGTTGCCATCGAAGGCGAGACCGATGAGCTGGCCCTTGCCGTTGAAGATCGGTGAACCGCTGTTGCCACCGGTGATGTCGTTGTTAGTGAGGAAGCAGAGCTGCATCTTGCCCGTCTTCTTGTCCAGGTAGCGACCGTAGTCGGAAGCCGTCATCAGCTCACGCATCACGGGCTGTGCGGCATACTCCTCGACCTCTGCGGCGCGGTCCATCTTGGTGACGATGCTGGCAGCGTCGGTGTAGTAGCCACTGTCATGGTTGCCCATGCGGAAACCACCTACCTGGCCGTAGCTCAGGCGCATCGTGAAGTTGGCGTCGCTATAGTGGGGCAGATCCATCTCCATCTGTACCTTAGCCTCGCAGAGCTTCTTCTCCTGAGCCTCGATGGCGATCTTCAGCGGGCGATACTCACCAATGATCTGGTTGTACACAACGATGATGTCGTTCATGGCCACAGCGGCGGGATCCTGCTGTGCTCTCTCCATGTCTTTGATCATGAACTTCTTGCCCTTCTTCAGCAGCTCCGACTTCTTGTAGAGCCACTCCGTGTAGCGTGCGAAGTCGCCGTTGAACTTCGCCTGTACCGTGTTCTTGAAGAAAGCGGGCCAGTACTTCTGCGGCACCTGCTCGTAGTAGTTCTTCAGCATGGCGGTCGTCAGCTCCTTGTCAAGGGCGAGGTTCCACTCGTCGCTATTGTCCTCAAACTCCACATACTGCTTCTTCGGGTCGTTGCCGCCCTTGACCTCCATGCCGCGCATGGTCCACAGACGCAGTCCGCGGTTGAAGAGCTCTGAGACACCGAAGAACGACTCCTGGGCATAGCCCAGTGCGTGGGCGGGTTCGGCGCAGTCGGCGTAGGCCTTCTTCAGTGCGTCGAAATCGACGTTCACATACGGGTCCTTCGATGCGCCCGAGGCGAGCCACTGCTGAATCTTCCGCTCGAAGGAAGCCTTGTCGCTGATCAGTCCGATGGAGTCGATACAGTGGTTCATACCGATGGAGTTCTTGTAGTAGTTGGCTGCTCCCACATAGGAGTCCTCATACTGGATGCGCGTCTTCTCGCTCATGGCCATGTGCTTCTTCATGATGCCCAGTTTGATGGCGCGGCTCTGAATGCGGATGGCGTTGCCGATGTCGCGACGCTCCTGGATGCCGTAGCTGGAGAGGTAGCGGTTGGTGGAGCCCGGGTAGCCGATGGTCATGGCGAAGCTGCCTGGCTCATAGCCCTGGAGGCTCACGGGAGCCCACTGCGTGGGGTGATAGGGCACGTTGTCCTTAGAGTAGGCTGCAGGACCGTTGGTCTTCGGGTCGGCATAGATGCGGAAGACGGAGTAGTCGCAGGTCTGGCGCGGCCACATCCAGTTGTCGGTCTCGCCACCAAACTTACCCATCGACTTGGGTACGGTGAAGACCAGGCGCACGTCGGTGAAGTCCTGGTACGTCATGGCGTAGTATTTGTTGCCCTCATAGAAGGGCTTCACGACGACGTGGAGCGTGGGATCGATGGCCTTCACCGAGTCGGTCATGGCGTTCTCCAGCGAGTCGAGGAGCTCGCCCTTGCGCTCGTAGGTCTGGCCGTTGAGCATAGCAGTCACCTTGGGGGTGATGTCGGCCTGATGCTTCATGAATGAGACGAAGAGGTCCTCGTTGGGCAGCTCCTCCTCGTAGGTCTTGGCATAGAAGCCATTGAGCATGTAGTCGTGCTCCACGGTGGAGTGGGCGTTGATGGCAGAGAAGCCGCAGTGGTGGTTGGTGAAGACCAGACCGTTGGGGCTGACGACAACTCCAGAGCAGTAGCCGCCGAAGTTGACGACATAATTGCTCAGTGCGTCGGGAGCACCGTAGAGACGGTCCTGGCTCAACTCGAAGCCTTCGGCCCGCATCTGCTGATAGACGGCCTCGGGGAGGTTGTAGAGCGTCCACATTCCTTCGTCGGCCTTCGCCTGCGTGCCCATAGCGAGCAGCGCTGTGGCGAAAAGAAGTGATTTTTTCATACCTTGATATTGATTTTTGCGTATATATTTTTAGGCGTAACTATATAAAAACGCGTATGCGCGATAATTATTGTGTTGTGTGCTAAAAAAACTTAGCTGACGCAGCCCGTCAAAACGGCAAAGGCAAAGGCGCATAAAGCGTCCTTGCCTTTGCTGTGCGTTGTTGCGTCGAGGCTATTTGTCGAGCTTCCACGTCACGCCGTCCTTGGTGTCCTTCACCTCGAAGCCGGCTGCGGCGAGTTCGTCTCGTATCTTGTCCGACGTGGCCCAGTCTTTGTTCTTCTTGGCCTGTGCGCGCAGTTCGAGCACCATGTCGACGACCTTGCCGAAGGCGTTCTCACGAGCGGAGGAGTTGTCGCCCTGCTCGCTTCTCAGTCCGAGGATGTCGAAGATGAAGATGCGCTGCACGTCGGCAATCTCCTGTATGTCCTCTGCCGAGAGCTGTGACTTGTGGTCGAGCGCGCTGTTGACGACATGGCATGTTTCGAAGAGCACGGAGATGACGGCTGGTGTCATCAGGTCGTCGTTCATCGCGTCGTAGCATCGCTGGCGAAGTTGGGCGACAAACTCGTGCGACTTCTCGTCGCTTTCGCTGGCGGCCTGCACGCGGGCCAGGTCGCTGACGCTGTCCATGAGGCGCTTGTAGCCCTTCTCGGCGGCCTGCAGGGCCTCGTTGCTGAAATCGACCGTGCCACGGTAGTGGGCCGAGAGGGTGAAGAAACGGATGGTCATCGGCGAGTAGGGCTGGGTGAGGAGCTCGTTGTTGCCAGTGAAGAGTTGCTCCAGCGTGATGAAGTTGCCAAGACCCTTGGCCATCTTCTGTCCGTTGATGGTGAGCATGTTGTTGTGCATCCAGTACTTCACCATCGGGTCTCCCTGCGAGGCCACGGCCTGTGCTATCTCACACTCGTGGTGCGGGAAGATCAGGTCCATGCCACCTCCGTGGATGTCGAAGTGGTTGCCGAGGTATTTGCGTCCCATCGCCGTGCACTCGCAATGCCAGCCAGGGAAACCGTCGCTCCACGGACTCGGCCATCGCATGATGTGCTCGGGTGTGGCCCGCTTCCAAAGGGCGAAGTCCACCTGGTTGCGCTTCTCGCCGATGCCGTTGAGTTCGCGCGAGTTGTTGATCATGTCGGTAAGGTTGCGTCCGGACAGGATGCCGTAGCGGTGGTCGTTGTTGTACTTCTCCACGTCGAAATAGACACTGCCGTTGCTCTCATAGGCGTAGCCGTTGGCGAGAATCTGCTTCACCAGCTCCTCCTGTTCGATGATGTGTCCCGTGGCGTGGGGCTCGATGGAGGGCGGCAGGCAGCCAAGCTGTCCCATCGCGTCGTGATAGCGGTTGGTGTAGTACTGTGCTATCTCCATCGGCTCCAGCTGTTCCAGCCGTGCCTTCTTCTCAATCTTGTCGTCGCCCTCGTCGGCGTCGTGCTCCAAGTGTCCCACGTCGGTGATGTTGCGCACATAGCGTACCTTGTAGCCGATGTGCTGCAGGTAGCGGAAGAGCACGTCGAAGGTGACGGCGGGGCGCGCGTGGCCTAGATGCGGGTCGCCATAGACGGTGGGTCCGCAGACATACATGCCCACGTGGGGGGCGTTGATAGGCTGGAACCGCTCCTTCTGGCGGTGCAGCGTATTGTAGATGACTAGATCTTGCATTGTCTTTCAGTTTTTATTATCTAAGTGCAAAGGTACGGCTTTTCCCCGTAATTACCGCCATATCCCGTGAAAATGTGCCAAAACGCCCTTGGTCAGCTCTTCTAAAGGTCGTAGTTGTGAAGTCCGTAAGGACGTAGAGTTTTGGCGTTCTGAAAAATAATAATAAATGAAAAATAATAATAAAAAAGATGCTGAAAATTCTTTCCAAATTAAGTATATTTCCGTACTTTTGCACTCGCTGACGAAAAAAACAACGAAGTAATGAATCATTCATCCCACTACAACCCTCAGCACCGCCATATCCTGCGGTTGCTTTTCGCCCTCGTACTGTCCTGTGTCGTTGTGCCCTCCATGGCGCAAGTCGGCGAGGAAGCAGCTCAGAAGATGAGCGACGTTGACATGGATTCGCCCACCTTTCGCCCGACCGTACATACAGGAAAGGCCTTGGTGGATGGAGATAGTGTGCAGTATGTCAAGACCAACAACGTCTATGTATTCCCCAAGATAGAGTTTAAGACGCCCGAGGAGCGTGCGAAATTCTACCGCCTGCTATACAATATCAAGAAAGTGCTGCCGATCGCCAAGGAGTGTCACCAGATTGTCATCGAGACCTATGAGTATATGGAGACGCTGCCCAACGATCAGGCACGCAAGGAGCACATGAAGCTGGTGGAGAAGGAAATCAAGGCCACCTATGGACCGCGCATGAAGAAGCTCACCTATTCGCAGGGCAAGCTCCTCATCAAGCTTATCGACCGCGAGACCCACTCCTCGGGTTATGAGTTGATCAACGCTTTCCTCGGTCCTGTGCGTGCAGGTTTCTATCAGGCTTTTGCCTGGGTGTTTGGCGCATCGCTCAAGAAGCGCTATGACCCGATGGGGGCAGACCGCCTCACCGAGCGCATAGTCCTGCAGGTAGAGGCAGGCCAGCTATAGTATTGTCGGCGCCTTGGCATAAGTATGGACAAGGCGCCAACAATGCTTTTGTCAAATTCCTCAAGGTGGAAACAACGCTTATGCCTGGTGGTATAAGCTAAAGAGGATCCATCTGCCATGCAGTCGCCTATGGTTTTTGTTTTGCATGGAAAACGATGAAAAAGTTTAGTTTTTGAAAACTTTTCATCAAAAAGTTTGCTGTTACAAATATTATTCGTAAATTTGCGCAGTCTTGCAGAAGGTTTACCCTGGTTTTTGCAGCACTGAGTAGGGTAGTCCTTTGGCATGGCAGAAGACTGGACGGCGCTGGCAGCCTGATAGTTTATACTTTTAGGACAAAAATGATAGTGCTGTGAAAAGAAATGCCCTATGAGAACTTATTGCTACATCGTATCCACATGGTTGTGTACACTCTTGCTTTTTCCCCTCGTCACCCACGCTCAGCGGAATCCTGCAGGGAAGTTTTCCCGTGCAGCGATGACCCTCCAGCCCCGAGGCACGGTGCAGGAACCGTCGGCCGTCCTTCGTGCCGATGACGAAATACCGACCAAGACGGTCATAGACCAGCATTTTGACCTATGGACGGCTGGCACCAACGCCACCCCCGATGGTACGATGCTGGGTGGAGGCACTGTCAACTACGCGTTGTCAGAAGATATGATGGGTGTGCGTGGCTGGACAGGCAACGCCGTCTATCAGGCAGGCCAGGCTTGCGCCATCCGCATGTACCTCGACTCGTATGACGAGCAGCGTGGCGGATTTATCAGTACGCCAGAGATGGACCTCAGCGGCGACGTCGTCCTTACCTTCCGAGCCCGTGCGCTGAAGGCCGGGGAGAGTGGTATCATCCGCGTCGCATTGTGCGACAACTATGAGGGACCTGTTGACGACCGCGACTTCAACGTCAGCGACGCATGGCAGGACTATACCTTCAGTACTGATCAGGCGACGTTCAACCCGAACAATATCTTCCAGTTTTCGGCAGAAGACGTAGAACTGCTCCTTGACGATATCGTCGTGACGCGCAAGGCCAACAAGATTCCCGCACCAGGCATCCTCACCCCCATCAACCACTCAGCTACCTCGTTCACGGCGCGCTGGAACTCCACCCCGACGGCAGCCTCCTACCTCCTCCACGTCTATCGCAAGGAGATGCCCAAGGACTATGTCGAGCCCGGCACACTGACGGAAAACTTCGACGGTATCCGTCTCAATGCCGATGGCAAGACCATCGACCAGTCCAACCCCAACTATCCCGAGGGATGGACGATCAACCTCTCGTCGGCGGGATCGCAGGATGTCTATACCACCGAGGGCGACTACTGCTCGGCACCGCTCTCCCTCTGTTTCGATGCGGAGGGCGACGAGGTAGTCTCGCCCGAGGCGCCCGCTCCCATCACCTCGTTCTCATTCTGGGTGAAACCCAGTTCGATGGACTATGAGACCGACTACACCTACTCCCTGTTGCAGGTGTCGGTATATACGGAGAAGAAAGGATGGACCCCCGTTGCCAACATGCCCAACTATTATATGGAGGCTGCTGGCGGTCGCTACTCCTTCACCCACGACCAGATTGGCGACGGCGTGAAACGAATCAAGTTCTTCTTCATACAGAAAAACTCCGTCAGCTTCGCCCTCGATGACGTGCAGATGGACTATGCCACCCAGACCGTGCCCGTGAGCCAGCTCGACAAGGAACTGACCGATACTTGCTACACGATGGAGATAGACCCCAACTATGAGTACTACTACAACGTGCGGGCGAAGAACGGCAGCGTGATGTCCGTGGCAACACCCGACATGTGGGTGGATGGCATCCTCGGCGTGAAGGTAGAGGCCAAGGAGGCCACGGGTGTGTCGAAGACCGCTTTCACCGCCAACTGGACCGAACTGCACAATGCCGATAAGTATAAGCTCAATGTCATCAAAATCCTGGAGGCCAAGGAAGACGTGAAGGATGTCGTCGTGCTCCACGAGGATTTCAATGCCATCGACCAAGGAACGATGGACAATCCCTACAATCCTTACACCTATGTCTATAATCTGGCCGACCTCGGCTATACGCCGACGGAGTGGGTCCTCCAGTTGCCCTACCTTGTGGAAGGAATGGCAGGAGCGCAGCAGACCAATGTGTGGATGGGACTGGCTGGACTGGTCACTTCTCCCACGCTCGACCTCACCTGTGATGGTGGAGCCTTCGATGTCGATGTCAAAGCCTACAACACTTATGCTGGCGACACGCTCTTTGTGATGCTGATGAACAAGTACACCGACAGCCAGGCCATCGATCATCGCATCATGCCGCTGAAACTCGACGGTACGGGTATGACCTCGGCTACTATCCATTTCGACGCCACGGACAATAAGGCCCTGCGTTCGAATGTGATCCTCGCCTTTATGAGTATGTATGGACAACCCTACTTCATCGACGAGGTGACCATCCGTCAGAATGTGCGCAAGGGCGAGACGCTCACGGCGCCCTACGCGTCGCTCTATCCCACGGCGAGCGCTTATGAGGTGGCGGACCTCGATCCGCAGTATAGCTACGCCTATGAGGTGACGGCGATGGCTACGAAGGACTATACCAACTACGTTTCAGAGACTTCCGATCGAGTCTATGTGGGCAAGTCTGTCAATGCCATCGACGCACTTGCCGCCGATGCGGCGAAGGTCAGCGTGCGTGCAGGTCAGGGTAGTCTGACCGTTCGTTCCGATGCTGCAGCCATCGAGGTCTATGACCTCCAGGGACGCAGTGTGGCACGTGCTGAGGCGGGCCTCCATACGTTCCGCCTTGCTCCTGCGGTCTATCTCGTGAGGGTAGCTGGAAAGACCGTCAAGGTGGTCGTGCCGTAGTGACGCAGAAATCTTCGCCCCATCATGGCAAAGGCAGTATGACCCACTTGGTCGTTCGTGCATTCCCATGATGGGGCGATTGTTTTTGGGTGTGTGAAGGGCTATGCGCAGCAAGCAAAATCATGCTGGGATTTAGTTGCAACCCACTCATCATCTTGGTTTTCGAAAAATGCCCCAAGTAAGCAAATATTGCCCTTTTGTAGAGAAATAACGTTAAAATGGTTTGCCAATTCAACTAAAATGCTTAATTTTGCTGACAAGTTGCGCAGCAAGCCAACTTCAACCAGAATAGCGACAGACCATTATGGATAAAATCGACAAATTAGATAAAAAGATTCTTGGAATCTTGTCCGCCAATGCCCGCCTTCCTTTCAAGGACGTGGCTGCAGAGTGCGGCGTTTCGCGAGCAGCTATCCACCAGCGTGTGCAGCATCTCATAGAGAATGGGGTCATCACGGGCAGCAGTTTTGAGATCAATCCCAAGGCGCTGGGCTACTCCACCTGCACCTATGTCGGAATGGACTTGGAGCGAGGGTCTATGTACCGCGACGTGGTCAACCGTCTGCTCTCTATTCCGCAGGTTGTGGAGTGCCACTTCACCACAGGTCCCTATACGATGCTCGTCAAGCTCTACGCCAAGGACAACGAGCAACTGATGGACCTCATCAACGGGCAGCTGCAGAGTATCCCCGGTGTGGTGAGTACAGAGACGCTGATCTCCCTGGAGGAGAGTGTTCACCGCGAGATACCCATTGATATCGAGAAATAACGCATGGTCAAGGCGGGCAGAAGGCTTAGGCACACTCCCGCCTTGATGCTTTTATGATCTGGTATAGACGATTAAAACATGGATTTTTCCCTCTCATCACATCTGGACGCTTTCTATGCGGAGTTTCCCGAAGGGCACAAGCAGCCCGTCATAGGACTCACGTCCAACTATAACGACTCCAACGAGATGCTGGCCAAAGCCTACTATGAGCAGGTGATACGTGCCGGCGCTACACCACTCCTCATCCCGCCGACTACCGACCGCAACGTGATAGTCGGTGTGCTCGACCATATCGACGGACTGCTGCTCACGGGTGGTGCCGACGTCAACCCTCTCTGGGTGGGCGAGGAACCATCGCCACGTCTGCACAACATCAACGCGCGGCGTGACCTCTCGGAGTTGCTTCTCACCCGTCTTGCTGCCAACCGTCAGATCCCCATCCTCGGTATCTGTCGCGGCATACAGGTGCTGGCGATGGCTTTGGACGGGACGGTGCAGCAAGATATCTACGAGAACTATCTTCCTACGGGGCCTGCGGGATCCCTGGGGCCTTCTACCATCAAACATAGCCAGGATGCCGTGCAGGCTGAGCCGACCCATACCGTGCGCATCGAGCGCGACAGTATCCTCTTCTCCTTGTATCATAAGGAGCGGATGGCGGTCAATTCGTTCCACCACCAGGCCGTCAAAGACCCTGGGGCGCGCTTCCGCACGACGGCAGTGGCTCCCGACGGGGTGATAGAGGCTATCGAGAGTACGGAGTTTAAATCTATTATGGGTGTGCAGTGGCATCCTGAGCATTTGGGTGACGAGGGACAGCGTTTGTTTCGCTGGCTCGCCGATGAGGCTGCGGAGTTTCAGAAAGCCAAGGACGTACACCGTCGTGTGCTCACACTCGATACCCATTGCGACACACCGATGTTCTTCCCGCAGGGGGTGGACTTTGGACGCCGTGACCCGCGCATCCTGGTGGATCTCCACAAGATGAGCGATGGACGGCAGGATGCCGTCACCATGGCGGCCTACCTCCCTCAGCCGAAGATGGGTGAGACGTTCTCATCCAAGATAGATCTGGCGGGAATCATGCGCTATAACCCACGCCTGGCGGAAAAATACGTCTCCAACCTTCAAACAACGGTGGGCATAAGCGGCAGTTCCATTTCCCCCGCCCACTATGCTGACCTGATCTTCGACAAAATAGAGGAGATCGTGAAGGCCAACCAGCGTTGTTTGAGTATCGCACGTCGTCCGTCCGATCTCTATGAGGACAAGCGGAAGGGACGCAAGTCGATTCTCTTCGCCATAGAAAATGGACTGGCGCTGGAGCACGATTTGGCCAACGTGAAGCATTTTGCCCAGCGTGGCGTGACCTATATCACGCTCTGTCATAATGGCGATAACGATCTTTGCGACTCGGCACGTGGGTGCAAGACGCATGACGGTGTGAGCGATTTTGGTGAGAAGGCCATCCGTGAGATGAACCGCTGCGGCATCATGGTGGATCTCAGCCACGCTGCGGAGAAGAGTTTCTGGGACGCCCTTGACATCAGCGCCAAGCCTATCGTCTGTAGCCATGCCAACTGCCGTGCACTCTGCGATCATCCGCGCAATCTCACCGACGACCAGTTGCGGGCCTTGGCACAAAAGGGTGGTGTGGCCCACATCACGCTCTATCATGGTTTCCTGCGCAAGGAGGGAGGCGAGGCCACGGTGCTCAATGCCATCGCTCACCTGGAGCATGCCATTCGTGTGATGGGTATTGACCACGTGGGTATCGGTACAGACTTTGATGGCGACGGTGGAGTGCGTGGCTTTGCTGACTCCTCGGAGGTGATCGCCTTCACCCGCCGCCTGCTACAGCGCAGGTATAGTGAGCGCGACATCGAGAAGATATGGGGTGGCAACTGGTTGCGTGTCATGGCTGCGGTGCAGCGGTAGGCAAAAGCCGTCTTTATTATCTATGATATAAGGAGAAATGAATAATATAATATAAGGAGAAATGACCAAGAAAATGAAGATAATCTCTGGTGGCATTCTTGTTGCCGCCGTCGTCGCCGGTTTGGCGGTCCTGAAAACGAAGGATAGTCAGACAAGTGATGAGGATACGGAAATGACGGAAACGGTGGCAAAACCAGTCGGCCCAGCCTTCAATCCCGACTCTGCCTTTGCCTTTACGGCGAAGCAATGCGATTTCGGACCAAGGGTGATGAACTCGGAGGCGCACGACCGCTGCGGTGCGTGGATCGTCAGTAAGTTTAAGGCCTACGGATGCACCGTCGAGGAGCAGAAGGCTGACCTCAAAGGCTATGACGGCACAATGCTGTATTCCACCAATATCATTGCCCGCTTCCGTCCCGAGGCCAAGCGGCGTGTGATGTTGTGTGCCCACTGGGACGCCCGTCCCTGGGCGGACAACGACCCCGACTCCACCAACCATCGCAAGCCCGTGATGGCAGCCAATGATGGTGCCAGTGGCGTGGCGGTGATGATCGAGGTGGCCCGTCAGTTGTCGCTTATGGAAAAAGAACAGGATGGCGCTAAGCGTCTGCCCGCAGACGTCGGCATTGATTTTGTCTGCTTTGATGCCGAGGACTGGGGACTGCCACAGTGGGAGACCAATATGGATGAGGTCGGTGACACATGGGCCTTGGGAGCCCTTCATTTCTCCACCAACCTTCCGGCAGGGTTCTCCCCTGAGTTCGCCGTGCTGCTCGACATGGTCGGTGGCGAGGGAGCTCAGTTCTACCGTGAGGGCATGTCGGTGCAGTATGCGCCCGACGTGGTCAACAGGGTGTGGAATGCAGCCAGGGAGGCTGGATTTGGTAGCTACTTCCCCAACGATGTGGGAGGTATGGTGACGGACGACCATATTCCGCTCAACGAGAAGGCTGGCATCCCCACTGCCGATGTCATTCCCTATTATCCCGACTGCCAGCAGAGCAGTTTTGGACCGACGTGGCACACCATCCATGACACGATGGATCACATCGACAAGGGCGTACTGCAGGCAGTAGGTCAGACGATGATCCAGATGCTTTGGACGCTGTAGTCGGCGGGAAATGTAATACGCAGAAGTGAATAGCTAACAATATTGTAACTAACAACTGACGATTATGACACTCAAAAAACTCTTTCTGGCGGCAATGGCCAGCGTGTTGGTATCGACGGGCATGCAAGCCCAAGTGGAAAACTTTGAAATCTTCCGCCATGTCGGTGGCAACCTGAATGTGGGTACGGAGGGTATTGGCTTTGATGTGGCAACTCCCGTCACCGACTACCTGGAGGTGAGTGCGGGAATGAGCTTCATGCCCGGTTTCAAAGTTGATGGCGACGTCAACGTGAAGCCCATCCGCATCACGGATGTTACGACCATCCCAATGGAGTCTGTGAACATCGAGGGTAAGTTTGCGCGCACCACGGCCAACTTCAAGGTGAGCTGCTATCCTTTTGGTACGCAGAACGCTCTCTTCGTAGCTGCGGGCTTCTCCTTTGGCGGCAAGAAGATTGCCAAACTCAAAGGACACTCCGAGGATGTGAAAAACTTTATGGCAGACCCGCAGTATCCTGCCGACGTGAAGAACCAGGTCTATGCTGAGATCGACAAGTATGATGTCCGCTTCAATGAGAATGGCGACTTGCTGGGCGACGTGCGCGTCAACGGTTTCCGTCCCTACCTCGGACTGGGCTACGGACGCATGGTGCCCAAGGGTCGTGTTGGTTTCCGTGTGGAACTGGGTTGCCAGTTTATGGGCCACATGAAGGTCTATCAGGACGATCAGGAGCTCAACATCGATGACCTGCGCGACAAGGCCACCGACGACCTGTCCAAACTCATCGACAAGTGGACGGTCTATCCCGTCTTCAAACTTGCCGTCACGGGCCGCTTCTTGTAAAGACCCTGTATGGTATAGAAAAAGCGGGTGGTGGAACCAGAAAGGGTTTCACCACCCGCTTTTGACTGTATGCAGGTCTTAGTCTATAGCAGCATGGAAGAGCTGCTTCTGTCCTCGTATGGACAGACGGTACATTACCCGAAAAGCACCTGCAACCACCCCTCTGTCGTCAGACCGCGCACCACCTGCGACAGGTTATGACCCTGCAGGGCCGCAGCCACTCCCTCACGAGTGAAAGGCTGATGGCGCAGCGGAGCGATAATCTCACCATCGACATCGCCCATGATGAAGAAGTCGCCCACCAGGTTGAGGTCCAGAATCTTGCCATCCTTGACCTCCAGATAGACTTCGACGCTTCCCACGTCGGGCAAGCGCAGCTTGCGCACCTCCGTATGTTGCGGCATGCGTCCGTAGATCCATTCCTTGCGGCCCATCAGTTCCTGCGTCTTGCGGATCTCCTCCATGTCCTCCATAGTGATCTCACGGTAGTTGTCACCGCAGAGCACACGGCGCGCATGCTCCTTAAACTCCTCCACGGTCATGTCCGGGAGGTAGTCGGCCACGTTGGCGACACGCTGTGACACGCTCGCCACGCCCTTGCTCTTGAGTTTCTCCTTCGAGGGGGTGAGGGCGTTCTGAAGTGCTGTTACGTCGCTCTTGAAGAGAAGCGTGTTGTGCATGATGCCTCGTCCCGCCACACGGTAGAAGGCGGCTCCCGCCACCTTGCGTCCATCGACGATGATGTCGTTGCGTCCAGAGAGTGTGGCGTCGATGCCTAAATCGCGGAGTACGTCCGCCATCTTACCCATGGCCCAGCGAAACATCTTCTGAACGTCAGGTTCGGAGGAGATAAAGGAGAACATCACATTGCCCTTGTCGGAATACATCGCACCGCCACCACTCTTTCGGCGGGCGATAAAGACATCGTTGGCGTTGCAATAATCGACGTTGACCTCATTGACCAGCAGTTGGTTGCGTCCGATGATGACCGTTGGGCGAGTCTGCCAGATGAAGCAGTAGTCGTCGTCCGTGAAATGACGGGCGGCAAACTCCTCTATGGCAAAATCGAAAGTGATGGGGGGCACGGGACCCACCTCAGGGGGGATGACAATGTACTTCATGTCTTGATTTGAATAGTTATAAGATAGATAGTTGTCAGTTAACGTTCTAAAGACTTTTGGTGTTATGGTTTCATGCTCAGTGCCGCCTTGACACCCGCCTCCACGCTGTCCATGGGTACGGACGGTTCGAAGCGGTCGATGACGTGGCCCTCGCGGTCGATGAGAAACTTGGTGAAGTTCCATTTCACGTCTGCGCTCTGATCGTAGTGCGGGTCTTTCTCCCGAAAGGTTTCGTCGAGATATTTACCCACCTTCGTCGTCGTGTCGAAACCCTTGAAGGGTTCTTTCTCCTTGAGATAGGTGTAGAGCGGCAGGGCGGTCTTGCCATTGACCATCACCTTCTGAAACTGGGGGAAAGTGATACCATAGTTGGCCGTGCAGAGACCATGGATGGTCTTGTAGTCGCCTGGGGCCTGGTAGCCAAACTGGTTGCAGGGGAAGTCGAGGATCTCGAATCCCTGGGCATGATACTGCTCATAGAGGCGTTGCAGGTCGGCGTACTGAGGTGTGAAGCCACAGCGGGTGGCGGTATTGACAATGAGCAGCACGCTGCCTTTGTACTTCTTCAGTTTGACTTCTTTGCCCTTGCCGTCCTTGACCACAAACTTATAGACATCCTTCTGGGCGGATGACGTCAGTGCGTGGCCACAAGTGAGGATGGCGAGGAGGATGAGGACCCGCAGGAGTGAATGACGTTTTTTCATTGTAGGCTGTTTTGATGCGTTGGGTTATGACGATAAGGATCACTATCGCTTAGTCGGTATGCTTGCCAGGCTTCTACTACTTCTTGTCGCCAAGTGGTGAATCCTTGAGTATGGCTACGAGCTGCCGCATACCTTCCGACGCACCTGCCTTGATATGGGTGACGTCGCGGTAGCCGCTCCCCATCACGTCGGCAGGGTCGATGAGATAGACAGGCACGTTTTTCCGCGTGTAGGCAATGAGTCCTGCGGCGGGATAGACGTTGAGCGACGTGCCGACCACCACGAAGATGTCGGCCTCCTTCACGGCCTCGGCGGCAGGCTCTATCATCGGGACGGCCTCGCCGAAGAACACGATGAACGGGCGCAGGAGACTTCCGTCGCCCGCCTTGGCACCTTTCGCCACTTCGCAGTCCTGCTCTGACAGTTCGCGGATGTACTTCGGATCGTAGGGGTCGATGGTGGAACACACCTTGGTCAGCTCGCCGTGCAGGTGGATGACCTTGTGGGAACCAGCTTTCTCGTGCAGGTTGTCCACATTCTGTGTCACTACCGTCACGTCGTAGTCCTGCTCCAGGGCTGCGATGAGGCGATGGCCCTCGTTGGGTTGGGCGCCATAGAGCTTCTTGCGAAGCCCGTTGTAGAACGCGGTGACGAAGTTGGGGTCAGCATACCACGCCTCATGGGTGGCAACTTTCTCCACGGGCACGTTCTCCCAAAGGCCGTCGTTGCCACGGAACGTCTTGAATCCACTCTCCACCGACATTCCTGCGCCGGTGAGAAAAACGATTTTCTTCATAGCAAAAACATTTAACATCTGCAAATTTAGCTATTTTTTCTTGAAACGCCGTCATACTATGGTGAAAAAATATTACCTTTGCAACTCAATACAACGAGAATAAAGAAAAAGAATGGACAAATTAAGCTATGCCTTGGGCATCGGCATCGGCCAGCAGCTTGCCCAGATGGGTGCAAAGGACCTGAATGCTGATGACTTCGCACAGGCCATCAAGGACGTCATTGCGGGCGTCGAACTCAAAGTGAACAACCAGGAGGCGCAGTCGCTCGTACAGCAATTCTTTGCCGAGCAGGAGGAGAGACAGCGTGCCGCTATGGCTGAGGCTGGCAAGGCTTCACGCAAGGCTGGTGAGGACTTCCTCGCAGAGAACGCAAAGAAGGAGAATATCGTCACGCTTCCCAGCGGATTGCAATACGAGGTGCTCGTAGAGGGCAACGGCAAGAAGCCGAAGGCTACCGACCAGGTGCGCTGCCACTATGAGGGACGACTCATCGACGGTACGAAGTTTGACAGCAGCTACGACCGCAAAGAGCCGGCAGTGTTCGGTCTCAATCAGGTGATTGCCGGATGGACCGAGGGCGTACAGCTCATGTCAGAGGGCTCTAAGTATCGCTTCTTCATTCCCTACAACCTCGCCTATGGTGAGCGTGGAGCGGGTGCGTCGATTCCCCCGTTCTCAGCCCTCGTCTTCGACGTCGAGCTGCTGGAGGTGAAGTAAGCAAAAACGAGTCGCTCGGGCCACCCAGCCAGTGGGCAGCGGTGGCCGATGACTTCTCCTTATATATATAGGGACAATTGATAGACACAAAAACCAAAAAACAAAAATAAACAACATGATGAAAAAGCTTACTATCGTGGCTGTGGCCGTAGCGGCTCTGGCCTCGTTCACGGCTTGTGGCAACAAGGCGAAGAAGGCGGAGCTGAAGACGGATATCGACTCACTGTCGTATGCTGCCGGTGTGGCCAGCTCTCCGATGATGAAGCAGGCCATGATGTCCATGGAGATCGACTCTACCTATGAGGCAGAGGTCATCAAGGGTATCTATGCTGGTATCAAGGGTGCCGACGACAAGAAGAAGGCTGCCTACAACGCGGGTGTCATCCTCGGCGAGCAGCTCGCCATGATGAATAAGGGCGCAAGCCTGGATGTCTTTGCTGGCGACTCTACGCAGACGCTCTCGCTGGAGAATATCGTGGCCGGATTTGTTGCTGGTGCCACCAACAAGAACTTGAAGATGACGATGGACCAGGCGCGTGAGGTATCTCAGACGCAGATGACGGCCATCAAGGCCCGCTATGCTGCCAAGAAGTACGGTCCGCAGAAGAAGAAGGCAGACGCCTTCATGGCTGCCAACGCCAAGAAGGCTGGTGTCAAGAAGCTCGGCAAGGGTGTGCAGTATGAGGTGATCAAGGAAGGCTCGGGCGCAATCCCCAAGACCAACCAGTCAGTGAAGATCAACTATGAACTGAAGACCATCGATGGCAAGGTCATCGAGACCACCTTTGGCAAGCAGCCTGCTATGATGCCGGTCAATGGTGTCATTCCTGGCTTTACCGAGGCGCTGACTCACATGACCGTCGGTTCCAAGTGGGTGGTCTATATCCCCTATAGCGCTGGCTACGGCGCACAGAAGACGGGTCCGATCGAGCCATTCTCTAACCTGATCTTCACGATCGAGCTCCTGGAGGTCAATCCGGCCCCCCAGGCTCCGAGAGAATAAATCATACGAGCGGTGTGCAAGGAGGCGGCGAGCAAGCCGTCATCCTGGCACACCCTCTTTTTAGATAGTGTCTATAAAAAACGTACAATGAAAAAGACAATCTTTTTGTCACTTGCCCTCGTCGGAGGTGCAATTTGTACTCCGGTGAGCGCACAGAAGGTCAAGAAAGTGTCGCCCAAGGCGAAGGCAGTCCAGACGCAGACGCTCAAGACCGAGGCCGACTCGATCAGCTACGCTGCCGGTTACGCCGTGACCAATGGTCTCGACAGGTATCTGAAGGAGCAGTTTGGTGTCGATGAGAGCCAGATGGCCGATGTCATCCGTGGCTTCAAGGAGGCTTATGCCAAGCGCAACGACAAGGCATACCAGGCTTTCGTCGCAGGCCAGCAGGTGGCCACGATGCTCGACAAGCAGATGTTCCCGCGCATGAGTGCCGACTTCGAGGGCGCTTCCCAGCCCCTCAGCGAGGAAATGGTAGTCAAGGGTTTCGAGGCCGCGCTCCGCAAGGATACCACCACTTATACGGTGACACAGGCCGAGACGAAGTTTAAGGATGCGCGCGAGGCTGCCAAGATCGAGCGCGAGCAAGCCAACAAGGCTGCTGGCGAGAAATTCCTCGCTGAGAACAAGCTGAAGCCTGGGGTCAACACCCTTCCCGACGGTTTGCAGTACAAGGTGCTGGTCAAGGGCGACGGACCGATTCCGAAGGCGAGCGACAAGGTGCAGGTCGTCTATGAGGGCCGCACCCTCGATGGCAAGGTCTTCGATGCCACGGCCAACCATGGCAAGGAGTTTGATGAGTTTGCTGCCGACCGCCTGATCAAGGGCTGGACGGAGGCACTGACGATGATGCCGGTGGGATCGAAGTGGGAGATCTACATCCCGCAGGATCTGGCCTATGGCGCTCGCGGTGCTGGTCGCGACATTGCTCCTTATTCCGCCCTCATCTTCACGCTCGAGCTCAAGGGCATCGTGCCTGCCGCACCGAAGCCTGCAGAGGTTGCTCCCGCAGCTCCTGTTCAGGTAGAGAAGGCCCCCGAGCAGACTCCTGCCCCCACCAAGGGCAAGGCCAAGGGAAAAGGAAAGAAGAAGTAATAAGACAGGGTAGGTTGCCTTCGTGAGATAGGATAAGCTATCTCTGCGAGCCAAGGTAAGTTACCTATAAGAGAAGGGATAAGTTACGTCAATGAGACACGATAAGTAACCTGTCCTACCTGTATCTATGATATCGTGGGCTTCAGCCGAGGGACGCATCCTTGGCTGAAGTCCATGCTTGTTGTTAGGGTTGGAGGCTTCACGTCTCATACTTCTCGCTGCATGCTTCCCCGTGCGTGTGCGGGCCGTCTGCTATCCTGGGCAGCGTAGCGCCGTCTCCGTGGTTTCAATGCAAAAACTCGGCGCCGGTTCCGCCTCCCGCATCTAGTACGAGATGAGGAGCGAGGTATCGCACCAGGGAGAGGCGAGAACGGTTTCTGCCCTTACTAATTTCGGAAATAAGTACTGTAACCCGAATCAAAATCGGGCATATTGACCTAATAACGGGACGTTAAACGAATTTTAACGCTATTTCTGTTTCCCGTTCAATCGGAATTATCTATTTTTGCATTCAAAATAACTGAAAAATAGTTTCATTATGAAGAAAGTAATCTTTTCCCTGTTTGTGCTGCTTTCCGCATTTGCGACAACTGCGAGCGCACAGCTTCCCTCAGTCATGCTGAAGGACATCAACGGTAACGCCGTGAAAACCGACACGCTTTCCAACAATGGTAAGCCTTTCATCATCGATTTCTTCGCCACATGGTGCAAGCCCTGCAACCGCGAGCTCAACGCCATCAACGAGGTGTATCAGGACTGGGTGGATGAGACTGGTGTCAAAATCTACGCCATCAGCATCGACCAGGGCCAGAACGTCAACAAGGTGAAGCCGCTCGTTGATGAGTACGGTTGGACTTACGACGTGCTGATCGACGCCAACTCTGAGTTCAAGCGCGCACTGGGCATCCAGATGATCCCCTACGTGCTCGTTTGCGATGGCGACGGCAAGATCGTGTACAAGCACAACGGCTACACCGAGGGTGCCGAGAACGAGTTGATCGAGAAGGTTCGCGAACTGGTTGCAGCTAAGAAGTAACACAGATGAAGCATCCTTATTATATATTAGGCTTGGCCGCCGCCTTGGCAGTGGCCACGCCTTCTTTTGCTCAGAATGATGGCGACCGCAACGATGGAAAGTACAATCCGACCGTCAGCGGTTCTATCCAGAGCGACATGTTGGCGCCTACGGGCTCGCAGTCTGACGGTTCTCATGAGGACTTCCGCACGAACACCTTCGTCGATCTCAACGTGATGAGCAAGTATATCGATGCTGGCGCGCGCTTTGAGTATCGTGAGCATCAGCTTCCGGGTTATGATGCCGCGTTCAAGGGCTACGGCGTACCTTATGTTTACTTGAAGGCTAAGTTGAAGAACTTCGAGGTGACGGTAGGTAACTTCTATGAGCAGTTTGGCTCAGGCTTCGTACTCCGCACCTACGAGGAGCGATCATTGGGTATCGACAACTCGCTGTTGGGTGCCCGTATCGTCACTACACCCGTCAAGGGTGTGCGCCTCAAGGCTCTCACGGGCCAGCAGCGCCGTTACTGGGCCCACAACGACTCCTGGGTGTCAGGTGCCGACGTCGAGTTGTCTCTCGACAGCTGGTTCAAGGGCCTCGCCCAGAGTGGTACGAGCCTGACGCTCGGTGGTAGCTTCGTCAACAAGAACGAGCGCAACGACGAGGACGTCTTCAATGGCAACTACCGCTTGGTGATGCCTCGCAACGTCAATGCCTGGGATGCCCGCGTCACGCTCAACACCCACGGCTTCAACGTCTTGGCAGAGTATGCGCAGAAGACGGCGGATCCCTCGTTCAAGAACAACTACATCTATCGCAAGGGTACGGCAGCCATGCTGTCGGCTTCCTATTCTAAGAAGGGCTTCAGTGTGCTTGCCCAGGCGAAGCGCAGTGACAACTTCTTCTTCAACTCCTATCGTGGCGAGAGCCTTGCTCAGTCCACCATCAACCATCTGCCGGCCTTCACAATGGACCAGACCTACGCCCTCGCGGCTCTGTATCCTTATGGTACGCGCCTGGATGGTGAGTGGGCCTACCAGGGTCAGCTGGGCTATAAGTTCAAGCGCAAGACGGCCATCGGTGGCAAGTATGGCATGATGGTGAAGGTCAATTTCTCCCATGTCCGTGGTATCGACCAGAACCCGCGCTCCTTGACGGTCAATGTGCCGGAGCCGACAGTGCTCACGGGCAAGGGTACGGACGGCTACGGATCGGCTTTCTGGAAGTGGGGCAAGAGTGGCATGTACTATCAGGACCTCAATGTCCAGATCGATCGTCGCTTCACCCGCGACTTCAAGCTCTCGCTCATGTATATGAACCAGTTCTACAACAAGACCATCGTAGAGGGTGATGGTGGCATGATCCACTCCAACATCTTCATCGCCGACGCGCTCTTCAACCTCAGCCCGAAGACGCGCCTGCGCACGGAGCTGCAGTATCTCACCACTGGTGAGGACGAGCACGACTGGCTCTTTGCCCTGGCTGAGCTTTCATTGGTTCCCCACTGGATGTTCACCGTGAGCGACCAGTACAATGTCGGTCTGACCGATGCCCACTATTGGCAGACGTTCGTCACCTACAATACGGGTGCGCACCGCGTACAGCTCGGATGGGGTCGTACGCGTGCTGGATTCAACTGCTCGGGCGGTGTCTGCCGCTACGTGCCGGAGACCAAGGGTTTCACGCTGTCATATAACTATAACTTCTAATCATAAATAAAAAGGAGAAACAAAAGTATGACACGCAATACAAGTAAATTCTTTGGTTATGTGAAGATGGCCGCTGTTGGCGTGCTCCTTGGGGGCGCCCTTTCTTCCTGCAGCGACCTCGACGAGCAGGAGCGCTTCGTCTATATCAAGCCCGCCGATGCAGCCCGCAAGGTGCTCATTGAGGACTTCACGGGTCAGAGGTGCCCCAACTGCCCGAAGGCAACGGACGAGATCCATCATCTGCAGGAGACCTACGGTGAGGACAATATCATCGCTGTCGGTATCCACTCAGGACCTCTCGGTTTTGCAGGCAACAAGAAGTTTGTCGGCCTCCTGACCGATCTGGGCAACACCTATTATTACCACTGGGGTCTTGACCACCAGCCCGTCGGCTTGGTCAACCGTGAGGCACCGTCAGACTATACCGCCTGGCAGGGTCAGGTAATGCGCCTCATCGCGCAGAAGGCTCCTGTCTCGCTGGCTATCAGCAACGACTACAACGCCGATTCGCGCACGGTCAGCATCACCGTCAGCTCCGAGGGTACGACGGGCACGACTGTTGGCAAACTCCAGATCTGGCTCGTCGAGGATGGCATCACGGCCATGCAGATGATGCCCGACGGCAAGAACGACCTGGAGTATGTGCACAACCACGTGCTCCGCGCTGCCGTCAATGGCGACTGGGGTACGGACTTTACCATCCATGAGGGTGAGGAGAAGGCTCAGACCTTTACCTACCAGCTGGACGAGAAGTGGGTACCCGAGAATGTGTCGGTCGTCGCTTTCGTCTATACCGACAGTGGTGTGGCCCAGGTAGAGAAGGCCAAGGTGGTCTTCACGCCCGTGGCACCGGCAGAGTAATCCATGACTATAAGAACTTGTCCATCCTGAAAGCCTGGCTTTCGGGGTGGGTAAGTTCCATTTCATAAAATGACCAACAATTAAATTAAATGAATATGAAGAAAATTACTACACTTTGTTTGTCACTGTTGTGCTTCGCTGGTGTGGCTCAGGCGCAGCAGAACAACAAGACTTTCCGCTTCGTAGAGCAGCACGCTGATGGCACCTCAACGGAGATCCCCAACGGTTCCACGCTCAACTACACTGCTGCCGATGCCGAGGAGACTCCGTTTGGCACGCAGATCAAGCCGGCGCTCTACGTCGAGAACACTACGGGCGATCTCAAGGCCATCGCTTTGACGCTCAACATCGCCAGTATCAATGAGGGCGCTGCTATCCAGTTCTGCGCTGCTGGCAACTGCCAGTCCTTTGACGCTGCTGGTGAATATGTGAAGAACGGTATGGAGGCCAGCAAGAACCTCGACGACATGATGCTGGAGTATATCCCGAAGAGCGACATGGACGACGAGGGCAACATCATCTGCTTCGATGGTGCAGCCGCTATCACGCTCCGCGCTGACGAGTGTGAGTATACCGAGGAGGAGACCAAGTGGGGCACCAAGAAATACACCTATGGCAATCCTATCGGTGTTGGTCCGCAGATTTCCATCAACTTCAACTTCAACTACACGGGCATCCAGGACGCACAGAATCCTGACAATGGCATCGTGAAGGAGGTGGCCCGCTACAATGGAGCTGGTCAGCGCGTCAATGGTCCGGTCAAGGGCTTGAACATCGTCAAGCTCGCCAACGGCAAGACCGTGAAGCAGATTTACAAGTAAATAGCGAATCCCCGACAGGGATTTTTTAAAAAACATATTATGTGCAGGGCGTAGTTAATGGAATACTTAATCATGTCCCCGCACATAATTTACCCCTTAATTCAATGAAGAAAACGATTCTTAGCTTGGCATTGGCCTTAGTCGCCCTCGCGGTTTCGGCACAACGGCCCTTGGAGGCCAACCAGCGGTTGGTGGGCTACTATACCTCGGACGATATTGACAACTCTCTCAGTTTCACGAGTGCGCCGGGCAAGATGCAGGCTGGTGCCTATCTCGTGCCCAACGACTATGTGCAGTACGTAGGCGCCAAGGTGGTGGGTATGCGTTTTGCCCTCGGCAGCGATGGTACCTCGACGGGTGTCGCGGTCTATAGCGTCAATAAGCAGAGTACCTACACGCAGCTTGTGGCAGTGGATGCCGAGAATAAGGAGCCAGGATGGCACACGGTGATGTTCCCCGAGGACAAGCAGTTCACGCTGTCTGACCAGTGGAAGGCCGTGGTCCCGTCTTTCAAATATACGCAGACCCGCTCCAACAGCCCGGTTGCTGTCTATGCTGCTGGTCCGAAGCGCGACCTCTATATTTATGGCAAGATTCCCAACTCCGCCGGAGGTACCGGACGCGAGGAGTGGAACAACCTCGGTAGCGACTACGGCGCGGTGGCCATCCAGCTGATCGTAGAGGCCAATGGTGCAGCGCAGCACGCGGTCACGCCCCAAGACTTTGGTACCTACCGTGTAGGTCTGGGACAGACGAAGACCGTCGATGTGACTTTCAACAATTTTGGTGAGTCGCTCAAGAACCTTGATTATACCGTCACGATGGACGACAAGACATCGGACGAATATCATATTGATCTGACCGAGACGGACAATGCCCTGACGGGTACGGGCACGGTGACGGTGCCGGTGGTGCTGCCTGCCGCTTCCGCGATGGGCACCTATCCTGTGACGCTGACCGTCACCAAGGTGAATGGTGCGGAGAACCAGGCCGCCCGCAAGGAAGCCAATGGCACTTGCATGACTGTCTTCAAGGACTTTGTTCAGAAGGTGTTTGTCGAGGAGATGACAGGTACGGGTTGTGGATGGTGTCCGCGTGGCATCGTTGGTATGCAGCTCATGAAGCAGAAGTATGGCGACCGCTTTGTCGGTGTGGCCATCCATCGCTACAATGCCAGCACCGACCCGATGGCTCCCCGCGAGTATCTCACGCTCGACGACCTCCCCGCAGGCAATGCACCCTTGTGCATCATCAACCGCAATGGCAACCAGGCCGTCGATCCTTATTTCGGATCAAGTGGCGAGAAGTTTGGTATCTCCCGCGATATCGAGAAGGAGTTGTATTATGGCACTGCCGAGGTCGGCGTGACGGTCTCAGGTGTCTGGAATGCTGATCAGACCGAGGTCACGGCCACGGCCGTTGTCGAGGCCAACATTGCTGGCGATTTCGACGTAGCCTTCATCCTCGTGACCGACAGCGTAGTGGGCGACAATGCCGCCTGGTATCAGAACAACAACTATGCGCAGTATGATCCCGCCGACGGTGGCTATGCTGCCGATCCCAACCTCGCACAGTTCTGCAAGGGTGGTACCTACGGAACCAGCCAGATCAAGCAGTATCCTTTCGAGGATGTGGTGATTGCGTCTTCCTACAACACGCGCTCCACCTTGGCTACGCTCGATCCAGTCTCTGCTGGCGGTACGGTCTATTCCACCTATACGTTGAAGCTCCCGACGAAGAATACCCTCAAGCCTTATATCAATAAGGACAAGGTGTCGGTTGTGGCCGTGCTCACCGAGAAGTCCACGGGCTATGTCCTCAATGTGGACCGCAACGAGCACATCACTCCGCTCACGGGCATCGTCGATGCTGCCCAGACCACTGGCGAGACCGTGGAAGTGGCTCGCTACAATGCCGCAGGTCAGCGCATCAGCGCTCCCCAGAAGGGCTTGAATATCGTCAAGTTGGCCGACGGCCGCACGCTGAAGATCATCGTCAAGTAACTATTAAGCAGTCTCCCTTTTCCTCCGAAAAGAGGGAAGGGAGACTGCTCACACATCTCAAAGATTGGTTAGCAACACGATCGGGTGTTTTAACTCCGTATTGTCGCCACGAAGCCAGACTTTAACAATAAGCAGAAATCCTATGAAACGAATATTACTTTTGGCTGCCTCTTTCTTCTTGGTAATGGGCATGAGCGCCCAGGAGCGTCGTGCCGACGGTGCTGGATATGAGCGCAAGGTGGTCGTCGAGGAACTTACGGGTACGGCCTGTGGATGGTGTCCGCGAGGACTGGTCGGTATGAAAATGTTGCGCGACCTCTACGGCGACCGCTTCATCGGTGTTGCCGTCCATCAGTTCAACGCCACCGACCCGATGTACACGCCCGACTATGCCGACATCGACTGGAGTGATGGTGGCTCTAAAGGTGCTCCGTGCTGCATGATCGACCGCAATGGCGAGATCATCGATCCTTTCTATGGATCTGCCGGCGGTATGCGCGATGTGGCCAAGGACTTTGAGCGCGCCATGGGGGAGAAGGCCGTCTTAGGCGTGACCGTTTCGGGTGAATGGAACGCCGACTATACGGCGGTGCAGACAACCGCACAGGTGGAAGGCACGGAGGCTGGACGCTATGAGATGGTCTTCGTGCTGGTCGCCGACAGTGTGGCGGGCAATACCCAGCGCTGGCGTCAGCTCAACAACTATTGTGGCTATACCCGCGACAGTTTCGACGACGACTTGTTGGCTCCCTTCCTCAAGGATGGATCCTACGGTCGGCAGGGCGACTACTGCAAGTATATCTTCGAGGATGTATTGGTGGGTAGTTCTTATAAGAACAAAGGTACACAGTATAGTAAGGACATAGAAAACCTCGGTGGTTTTGTCGATGTGGTGCCTGGCGAGACGTCGGTTGCTACCTATACGCTGACACTTCCCACCAAGGATCCGTTGCGCAATGCAGTGGCCAAGGCCCATGTGGCCGTTGTGGCCATGGTGCTCGACACCGCAACTGGCCGCGTGATGAACGCGGACAAGTGCTATCTTGACAAGACGCCGACTGCCGTGGAGCGAATCACTACCTCGGAGAAGTTGGAGACTGCTCGCTACAATGCAGCGGGCCAGCGTCTTGATGCGCCGCAACGCGGTCTCAACATGGTTCGCTTCTCCGATGGCACGGTCCGCAAGGAGGTTGTCAGATAGCCTCTAAGTAGTGTGTCTCTTCATTAGAGTTTTCAAATTATCAATAATCATCCGCCCCTTCGTGGGGCGAAAACCAAATTATCAACAACAAGTAAAATGAAAAAAGTATTACTGTCTCTTGCGGCTGCCGCTCTCGCTCTGAGTGCTTCCGCACAGGTGAGCACCCGCGTGGTGTCAGTAGGTCCTTCGGCTGTCCAGTATGCTGGCGCAAAGAAGGTTGCCAAGATTGCCTCCAACCAGCGTTGGGCCGGCCTCTATTCTTCTGATGCTCTGGGCGAGTATGGTATTGGTATCCCCAACTACCCGGGCGATAACAAGTGCGCTGCCTACCTTTCTCCGACCGTGATGTCTGGCTATGTGGGCAAGAAGATCGTCGGTATGCGTTTCGGTCTCTGCGCTGCTTTGGACAATTCTCGCGTCTTCATCAACTCGGCTACTGGCGCTATCAACAATGTTCGCATCGGTGACGAGCTCTTCGCAAAGGATGTTGCTGCCCCCAATAAGGGCTGGAACGAGGTGACGCTCGATCAGCCGATCACCATCGAAGACGCTACGGGCTTCTTCGTCGGCTTCGACTATAAGCAGCTCAACACGACGAGCGGTGGCAAATACACTCCCGACTGCTACCCCATCTCTATGGTGGGTGAGGGTGACACTGAGGACAACAAGCTTTGGCTGTATTGCAACATCACCTCTAAGCAGGGTGGTCAGGGTCTTGGCTGGTATGGTTTCAACGGCCAGAACGAGAATGTGAGTATTCAGCTTCTCGTGGAGGGTGACTTCCCCGATTACAACGTCGCTCCGTCTGACTTCGGTAGCACCACGGGTGCCGTGAATACCGATGTCAATTTCACGGTGTCTTTCTTCAACAACAGTAAGGAGGCCGTCCGCGACCTCGACTATGTGGTCACTGTCGATGGCGAGGCTCAGGCTGAGCAGCATGTCACTCTGGCCAATGCCATTGCTGTTGGTAGCAAAGGCGAGTTCGACGTGAAGGTTCCTTGTGGCTCTGAGGTGAAGAACCGCGACGTCAAGGTCAAGGTGACGAAGGTCAATGGCAATGCCAACCAGGCTGAGAAGGCTGAGGCCAAGGGTACGCTCATCGTTGTCTCTAAGGTCTTCAAGCGTGGTGTCGTCGTTGAGGAGCTGACTGGTACGGGTTGCGGATGGTGTCCGCGCGGTCTTATCGGTATGGAGAAGGCTGGCAAGAACTATCCTGACAACTTCGTCGGTATCGGTATCCACCAGTACAACGCCAGCGACCCGATGTACACTTCCAACTATGCCAACGTCGGTCTTTCTGGTGCTCCCTCTTGCGTCATCAACCGCAATGGCAAGACCATCGACCCGTATTATGGTTCTAAGAAGTCTATCCTCGACGACATGGCTGCTGCTGTCAAGGAGGTTCCGATGGTCGGTGTAGAGGTCAATGGTGTTTGGAACCAGGATTCAACCACTGTCACGATCAACGCCAGCATCGACTCTTATGTCTCTGGCAATTACGAGATCGCCTACGTCCTCATTGCTGATAGCTTGACGGGTGCTGGCTCTTCTTGGCGTCAGGGCAACTACTATGCTCAGCAGTACACGAAGCAGCAGCTGATCAACAGCGGTGAGGAAGACCTTTCTATCCTGGGTAAGGGCGGCGACAAGGGCTCTTCTTACATCCAGTGGAACTTCATGGACGTGCTCATCGGTAGCTCTTACCGTAACACGACCAACCAGGCTGCTCCCATCACGCTGACTGCCAACGAGACGACGACTGCCTCTTACGAGGTAGCCATGCCGACCAAGGCTGCCCTCAAGAACGCCCTCAAGGCTACGGGCCGTAAGGTGGCTGCTATCGCTATCATCATCGACAAGCAGACGGGTCAGGTTGTAAACGCTGGCAAGAGCTACAACATCACCGCTGCTACCGGCATCCAGGGCGTCACGGGCAACGTGAAGGCCGATGCTGTCGAGGTGGCTCGCTACAACGCTGCTGGTCAGCGCATCGAGGCTCCGGTGAAGGGTCTCAACATCGTCAAGATGAGCGATGGCCGCACCATGAAGGTGATCGTGAAGTAAGCTCCACAATGACTCTATGCGCCAACCATTGAAGCTGGCGTGATAGCATAATCAAAGGCTCCAGTCATCAACGATGGCTGGAGCCTTTTCCTTCTCTGGTCGGATCTGTCAGACCATATCAAAAATCCCCTGCTGCATCGCGCAGCAGGGGATTCAAATATAAGTTGCATTCTTCTTGTTTCAACTGATCCACCGCTGTTCCTATCAGGAGAAGTCAGGTGGTAGCGAGAAGAGAATGCTTGAGAGACTTCGTTATTTAGTCGTTGTTGCCACGACGGGGACCGCCTCTGCGCTCACCACGCTCGCCACGCGGACGACGCGGGCGCTCCTGGTAGCCTTCCGGTTTCGGCTCCAGCACACGGTGGGAGAGCTTGTACTTGCCCGTCTTCGGGTCGATCTCCATCAGCTTCACCTTGATCTTGTCGCCCTCGTGGAGGCCAGCGTCCTCCACGGTGTTCAGACGGTTCCAGTTGATCTCTGAGATATGGAGCAGTCCGTCCTTGCCAGGCATGATCTCGACGAAGCAGCCATAAGGCATGATCGAGCGAATCGTACCCTCGTAGATCTCGCCAACCTCGGGGATGGCGACGATGGCCTTGATCTTCTGGATGGCAGCGTCGATGCTCTCCTTGTTGGGAGCGCTGACCTGCACCTTGCCTACACCGTCGGTCTCGTCGATCGTGATCGTCGTGCCCGTATCCTCCTGCATCTGCTGGATAATCTTACCACCCGGGCCGATGACAGCACCAATGAACTCCTTCGGAATATCGAAGGCAACGATGCGCGGTACGTGTGGCTTCATCTCAGCACGCGGCTCTGCGATGGTCTCGGTCAACTTGCCAAGGATATGCTCGCGGCCAGCCTTGGCCTGCAAGAGGGCCTTCTCGAGGATCTCGAAGGAAAGACCGTCGCACTTGATATCCATCTGCGTGGCAGTCAGACCGTCTTTCGTACCTGTGGTCTTGAAGTCCATGTCGCCCAAGTGGTCCTCATCGCCGAGGATATCGGAGAGGATGGCGTATTTCTCCTCGCCCGGGTTCTTGATCAGACCCATGGCGATACCCGATACCGGCTTCTTCATCGGAACACCAGCGTCCATCAATGCCAGCGTACCAGCGCAGACCGTAGCCATGGAAGAAGAACCGTTGGACTCCAGAATCTGGCTGACAAGGCGCACCGTGTAGGGGAAGTCCTCGGGGATTTGACCCTTCAGACCACGCCATGCCAGGTGGCCATGGCCGATCTCACGACGTCCTACACCGCGCTGGGCCTTGGCCTCACCCGTGCAGAACGGCGGGAAGTTGTAGTGGAGGAGGAAACGCTGGTAAGACTTGTCGAGCACGTCGTCCACCAGTTTCTCATCCAGCTTCGTGCCCAGCGTACAGGTGCTGAGGCTCTGCGTCTCTCCACGGGTGAAGATGGCAGATCCGTGAGGCATAGGAAGCGGTGACACCTCGCACCAGATGGGGCGGATGTCGGTCGTCTTGCGACCATCGAGGCGGATACCCTCGTCCAGGACGCAACGGCGCATGGCGTCGCGCTCCACATCGGCGTAGTAGCGCTCGGCCTCAGCGTGCTTCTCCTCCAGGTCCTCATCGCTGAGGTCGCTGTGGGCAGCATCGTATTTCTCAAGGAAATCGGTAATCAATTGCTTGAAAGACTCCTCGCGCTCCTTCTTCGGAAGCGCCTGCTTCACGAGGTCGTAGGCGGGCTGATAGAGCTCATCCTTGATCTGCTGGCGCAGCTCCTCGTCGTTGGTCTCGTCGTCATACTCGCGCTTGGTGTCGGTGCCGAGCTCCTTCATCAGTTCCTCCTGCAGCTCGCACATCGGCTTGATAGCCTCATGGGCGGCCTTGAGGGCGCCGATCAGGTCCTGCTCGGAGACTTCGTTCATCTCGCCTTCCACCATCATGATGTTGTCCTTCGTGGCACCTACCATGAGGTCCATGTCGGCCTCCTTCATCTGCTCCGTCGTCGGATTGATGACATACTCGCCGTTGACGCGGGCAACGCGGCACTCAGAGATGGGGCACTCAAACGGGATGTCGCTGCAAGCCATGGCGCAAGAGGCGGCAAAACCGGCCAATGCGTCGGGCTGGTCCACACCGTCGGCGGACAAAAGCATGATCTGGACATACACCTCCGTGTGGTAGTCGGAGGGGAACAAGGGCCGCAGGGCGCGGTCAACAAGGCGTGAAGTGAGGATTTCGTTGTCACTGGGCTTACCCTCGCGCTTGGTAAATCCTCCGGGGAACCGTCCGGCGGCCGCGTACTGCTCGCGGTAATCTACCTGCAAAGGCATGAAATCGGTACCTGGTACTGCTTCTTTGGCGGCGCAAACAGTGGCCAGGAGCACAGTGTTGCCCATCTTCAGGACAGCGGAACCATCGGCTTGCTTTGCAACCTTTCCCGTTTCAATCGTGATGGCACGTCCATCAGGCAATTGAACTGTTTTGGTAATTACGTTCATCTAAAAAATAATTAATCTTTATTGTTTTGACCTACATCTCAAGGGAAAGGCGAATCTTGCCAATTCACCTACCAGCTTCTTCACTTATCAGCCGTGACAATGTCTTCCCCAAAAAAAAAATCATGCAAAATTACTCATATTTTTGCAGACCGACGAAGAAGCGCCTTTTATTTCGCTTTTTTTATGAATTGATAGAGGGTGAAGTATAGCGACAGCGTATCGTCTGAAATGGAAGGTCTGTCCAAAAACGAGTAGGAGTTGTGGAAAAAACGGCTGCATGCTACGGCCTTTCGGACGAAAATCCGTAATTTTGCAACTGGAATCAGAGAGACAACACAGAATGGAAGTACAGATAGAGCGTAGTTGGAAGGCCCATTTGGAGCCGGAGTTTACGAAACCTTATTTCGCCCAACTTACTGAGGCGGTGCGACAGGAGTATGCCGCCTTTCCGTGTTATCCCCCGGGCCGGTTGATCTTCAATGCTTTCAACCTTTGCCCCTACGACCGTGTGAGGGTGGTGATCATAGGGCAGGATCCCTACCATGAGCCTGGGCAGGCAATGGGCTTGAGTTTCTCCGTGCCCGAAGGAGTCGCGTTGCCTCCCTCTCTTCTCAATATATACAAGGAAATCAGAGACGACCTGGGTGTCGAGGTGTCGTCTTCGGGCGACTTGACTCGTTGGGCCGAGCAGGGCGTGTTGCTTCTGAACGCTACCTTGACGGTGCGGGCGCATCAGGCCAACAGCCATCAACGGCTGGGATGGACCACCTTCACCGATGCGACCATCCGTGCGCTGAGCGATGGTCGCGACCATTTGGTCTTCATGTTGTGGGGTGGTTTTGCCCGAGGGAAGAAATATCTCATCGACTCCTCGCGCCATCTCGTGCTCGAAAGCGTCCATCCCTCTCCCTTGTCTGCCAACCGAGGCGGCTGGTTTGGCCAGCATCAGTTCTCCCGTTGCAATGCCTATCTGGTGGAGCATGGCATGGAACCCATCAGCTGGTAGCGTCAGGAGAAATATATCTATAGGCCGTGAGGCCGGTTTCCCTCGTCACGGTAGCTTACTCATGATGTTAGTCATTACGCATTCTACGGCCAATGGATGGCTTGTGGATGGCGTGGAAAGAAGAAATAATAATGGAATTGCATATCCTTCAAGTTGGCGACGTACTGGTGTCGCCAGATATATTCACAGAGAAGTTTTGTTGCGACCTTGACGCATGCAAGGGTGCTTGCTGTATCGAGGGCGATGCAGGGGCGCCCGTCACGATGGATGAGACACTCGCCATCGAGGACGTACTGGACACGGTATGGCCTTCGTTGTCGGCCCAGGCCCAGTCGGTGATCGACCGTGGTGGTGTCGCCTATACCGACGAGGAGGGCGACTTGGTGACGAGCATAGTGGGAGGCAAAGACTGTGTGTTCACCTGCTATGACAAGGACTGTTGTCTGTGTGCCCTTGAGAAAGCCTATCGGGCCGGGCAGACCGAGTTTGTCAAGCCCATCTCTTGCGCCCTTTATCCTATCCGTGAGAAGCAGTTTGCCCCCAATCTCTATGGACTCAACTATCACCGTTGGAAGATTTGTGCGCCGGGCAGAAAGAAGGGAGAGGAACTGGGTCTTCCTTTGTACCGCTTCCTCGAAGGTCCCCTCACCCGTCGCTTTGGCAAGGCGTGGTATGAGGAACTGTGCAGTATAGCAAAAGAGCTGGGGCTATAGACAGCTCCCAGCTCTTTGGAGAAGTGGCCGATTCTCTTCGTTAGGCCTTACTTTATTTGGGAACGATGACAATCGTGATGGTAGCGTCGGAGAAATGATACGCCCTGTCGTCGTATTTCAGCAGATAGACACGGGTGGCCTTCTTGTCGTCTGCGACCATTGTGATGGTGGTCTCGTCGTTCTTCCTATTGGTCACCGTGTGTCTATGCCGTTGCGCCTCGCGCTTGAATCCATGGATAAACCTCTGTGCGTTGACTCCGTTCACGACCAATCGTTTTACCACCTTCTTCACGCGGCTTGTGTTGGGATCGCGCTCCACGGCGCTTGTAAATTTCGAACCGCCTATGGCAGAGTATTCTTCTACCATCCTGTCTATGCTGTTCTGAGCCTGCAGAGGTATCGAAAGCAGCAGGGACAGTCCTAACCATACTATGAATTGATATTTCATATCAGCCTTCCTTTCACTTTAGTTTTTGAGTATTTCTTTGAGTTTTTGTCTTTCCGCTGGATCGCCTATGCTCTCCAGCACCTCTTGTTCGGCCTCCTCAATGACGGCTTGCCCATCCGCCTCGCGCTCTATCTGCCGTGCCTCTGCCAGCGTCTGCTGTATGTCGTCTTTGATTTCCCGCAGGTTGTCGTAGCGCTTACCATCCACGATCATGTAGCTGCCCCCATAGAGTTGTGCCAAATGGCGCTCCTCCTGCAGGGTGTAGATCCACATCCCGCCCAAGGAGATCAGCACGGCAGCTGCTGCTCCTACTGCCCACTGTGTCCAGCGGATCGTCCATCGCGGTCTCTTTCGTGGTTTTTCTTCCTTCTGGGGCGATGGCAGTACGGCCAGGTCGCGGAAGTATTCGGCGTAGGGGAGCAATGACTCATCGACATTTTCGTTTTGTGAGAAATAGTCGTAGAGCTGCTTTTCCTCAGCGAGGGTCGTCTCTCCGTCGAGGAATCGTTCCACCAAATTGTTTATTTGTTCGTCTTGCATGATGTAGAATGATATAGTTTGAGAATCGTTCGTCGCGCTCTGCTCACAGTTTGTCGTACCGATTCGGGCGTGGTGCCCGTTATCTCGGCGATATCGGCATATTCCATGCCTTCTATGTGGCGCAGCCTGAATATGGTCTGTTGCAGCGTCGGCAGTTTGTTGAGCAGTCTGACGATCCGCTCGTAGCGTGCGTCCACCTCTGTTACCGGTTCAGCCATGACCAGCGTCTCTACCGCAGTGGTGCGTTTATGGCGTCGCAGGGTATCGATAGCTAGGTTTCGGACGAGTACGAAGGCCAGTGGGGCTATCGGCATGTGCAGGTTGCCATGGAGCTGCCATAGCCGAAGGAGTGCGTCTTGCACGATGTCCTCCGCACAGTCGCTGTCTCCCGTGTGGCGCCGCGCCGCGACCATCAGTTGGGGCCGCAGCCGTCGTACCTCATTTTTGAATTGTGTCTCGTCCATTGTCGCTGGTATCTTGAGGCATGGCATTCTTCTCCGTGGTGTGGGTCGTCAATAGTTGTTGAGTCCTTTGGTGTTGATCCGTCCCATACCACTGTTGTCGATGTCGGTATCGTCGGCAGTGCCCTTGAGTATCATCTGTGCCACGCCGCTATTGACTGCGCGTAGTGTTTTGCAGTCCACTTTTGCGGCGAGGACTCCGACGCCACTGTTTGCGATCTCCGCCTTCGTACCTTTGAAGTGAATAGTCGTATTTCCTGACCCTGTATTGACCAAGTGGATTTGGTCGCCCGTGATGGTAGCGTCCATGCTGCTCACCCCACTGATCATCATGTTGGTCTCGTTGCAAGTCACATCGGACAACTTCACCTGGTTGACTCCCGCCATGACGATATCCAGTTTCGGCACGTTGAGGTGTTCGGCACTGAATGTGCATACCCCTGACATCTCTAGTTTGCGCAGCGATGGAGCGGTGATGTAGAGGTCCACCTCCTGCTGCTCGCTGTGCTTTCCGTCCAAGTCGCCGACATAGGCTCTGTTGCGCTTGCCTATGCTAAAGCGCTTGGTGGGAAGACCTAAGTCGGCGGTCCGCAGCTTGAGGCAACCGTTGTGCGTTGAGACTTCCAGCAAGTCGAGGTTCCCGTGGTGTAACTTGGCTACGACGCGCGTCTCGTTGCCCTGTGTGAAGTAGATGTTGGCTATTGTTCCGCAGTCGATGCGGTCGAAATCCTTCACCTGATATTCTCGTGTGTCAATGACTTCGTCCTTCCCAGCCTGCTTCTTTCGGTCCTTTGTGTCGGGAGAAGGGGCAGCGGAAGTGTTGAAAGCGTTGCCCGCATAGTCCTGTGCAGGTATAGTGGCGACGTTGTGCTGACAAGCTGTTGCGACACCGCTGAAGAGCAGCGAGGCAAGCATAGCGATGATAGTTGTCTGTTTCATAACTTCTTCGTTTTTGTTTAACTTCTACCCATAATACGCAGAGCACGTCGTTTTGTGACACAAAGATGCGATTTTTTTTTAAACCGAGAAACTCGCTCCTTTGGGAGGAAGAAATCACTTGTGTGGGCACCACCTACAAGTCACCTTCTGGCAGAAACAGTGATTTTGGTCGTGAGAGCCCTTCCTCCACCTATTCTCCAAGTACCCTCCACGTATCCTTCTCCCTTCCTGGTTATATCGCTTCCGTATTGTTTCCGTATTGTTTCCGCTTCCGGAAGCGAGAACGATAGGAGAACGATAGGAGAACGATAGGAGAACGATACGGGAACGATACGGGATCGATACGTGATCAATACGTGATTGATACGAGACCGATACGAGAACGGTCTTTTCCGACTCCTAACCGATGAGATTGATATGAATTCTAACTTTTTCATCATCGTTTCTCTTGATTATATTTTACATTTCAGCTACTTGCCTCTTCCTGTTGTTTATGCCAAGAAGACTGGCTCTCCATTTGCCCTGGCGCAGCCACTATACAAAGATAACCTTCCGTCCAGCCGAATGCAAGCCGATTAGCATGAATTAACGCCCCATTAACTATTCCTTCGTATCCATTTAACAAAACCCATCCCAGGGCAAAAACCTTCATTGCGGCCTTTCCTCATGTCCTTCCCCAGTTTTTCCGCTCAAAGGCTACTACCTCCAATCTCTATCAGCATCCAAGAGATACAGGCTATGATATGTCAAAATAGCGAACAAACAAAACTATCAAGTTTGAAAATCATTTACGACAAAGGCACCGAGGCCCAAGGAGTGGTAGCCCTCTTAGTCCCAGTGGCCTTATAGTATTACCGTTCACGATTCTTTCTTCGGTTTGCTTCCGTCCGCTTCGCTCAGTATCAAGGTCAGCATGTTGAAGAAGTCCTGTCAAGGCGCTTGTGGGTCAAAACGAACAACTCGGGTACGAACACGGGCTTTTCCGTGAACTTGGAAAGCCCAAGCAGATATTGCATGTACGGATTCTCCTGGATAGCCTGGAAAGTCGATTTTTCAAGACCATGCGCAGAATGGGGCATCTAAACCCAATCTCTTGGCAGTGTAAGCAAGGCACATTACATTTGCACACGATAATCGGTCAGCAGTGCATATTCTGACCATAGTAGTAACATAAAAAGCAAAGTAAAATGCCAAAGAAAGAAAATGGAAATTTCACGGAAGCAGAACTCAGGGCATTCACAGGTGAAGTACCCGTAGCCTCTGAGAGTAAGAAACAAACGGAGCAGTCAGGACTCACTCCCGTTACTATCCGGAGTACAGTCGCCAGTCCATTGGCTGAGGCGACGGGAGATGAACAGGGCGAAGAATCTCTTTTCCCTGCCGTTAGAGAGGATGCTGAACTATCCCCTACGTCTGTACCTTCCCCGACGTCTGACACGTCATCCACAACAGTGCGACGGATAAGCAGCAAGCAGCGCAAGTTGTCGCTCGACGAGTACCGTGCCACCTTCCTTCAGGTGCCGAGGATCGTCAACCGCCGCCCCGTGTTCGTCAGTGAGGAAGTCCGCCAGAAACTCGACCAGATTGTCCTCCGCCTGTCCGAGACGCGACGGATGAGTGTCACGGGACTGCTGGAAAACATCTGCCGCCACCACATCGCCATGTATGAAGACGACATTGAGCAGTGGCGTAAATTGTGAGCGATAAGACCAAACCTAAAGGCTATGGGAGTGGCATTGACGCTGAAAGCGGAATTGGTCGAGAAACAATAGTTTCGAGAGCAAGCAAGGTTGTGTTTTCGTAACCCGAAAACTACCTTGCCCGCTCTTTCAGACGGGACAAATCCGCTCCCGACGGTCGCAGATTTCAGAGTTTGGTTACTGAAGTAAGATAACACAGAAAACAATGTAAGCAATGACAATAATGGTAACAGGGAAAAGAAAGGAAACAGAAGCCGGGGTTAAGACCCAACGGCACAAGGGGGTAAGACCGACACTGCCGGCAGTTCGTCATCAACTATGAGGACTCCATTCGTCGCCGCTATGAGATGGAACAGGAAGCCGCCATGCGTGACAGCATAGGACGCCTGATGATACAGCAATCGAAGGATATTAGAAAGAAGATGAAATAGTCTAAACTTCTTACTATACTGCTGACCTACATCTGCCAAAGGGGTTCCTGTCGCCAGTTAGACGGGAACCCCATCATGGACGGATCTATTGACGGATTGCGAAGCAACAGTAGCTTTAAGTCACCAACGAAAGTGTTATTTGCATCAATAGCATTCAGCCAATAGGCAATACAGCAGAGTTGGGCGTATAGCGACTCTTCCCTGAAAGTGAAGTTCGTAATCCACTTGTTGGGCATCACTTGTGGCGTAGTTGGTTTCAGAGGGTATGCCCGATTCCATACTCTGGCGTGATGGGCACAATGATTGCGTAGCGAAGTCAGACTCTCCAGCCAACTTGATAGGAACTTGTGGTGATTCAGTCCAAACTCATGTGCGACATCATGCTTCAATTGTGACTCGCTGAAGTTATTATAAAGTTTCGATAATTCGCCCAACGAAATCACCTCCAGTGTCTTCCAAACAGGAGGAAGGTCTGGATCTGTGTATTTGCGGAAATGCTCACGGATATACCGCTCCTTAGAACGTCCTACTTCTTTCTTGATGGTGTCGAGATTTGTCTGGAAACGCCTTTGGTTTACGGCTTTCGTTGTATCCATAAACCAGAATGGGCCACATGTGGGAGCAAAGTGTTTGATGATTTTCGATCTGACAGCCACCTCGATAGTCTGAATAGCCTTGAAAAGCAGAGCCTTCAAGTCCTTGTCGAAATAGTAGCAAGCCAGCACTTCCTCAAAATGACTATTGGGTAGAAACTGGTGCGTATGGTGGTCTGCTTCCAGATGATACCAGTAGTCTGCCAATCGGAAGTAGCTGATAGCATCAAGAGCCTGTTCTGCCTTATTGGTGTCAGCAATTATCAGACCTCTGCTTTGCAGTGTCTGAATCTGCTGTGCCAGTGTCATCGCTTGTTTGGTATATCTCATGTCTATATACAAAAAATGTCCCGCTGGGTACGCTGTTCTTATGGGAAGCGGGCGGGATTTGTCGATGCAAAGATAGACATTATTTCCGAATCTTCCAAGTTTTTTGAACTTTTTTGCTTGTTTTCGCCTAAAAAGTGGTTTCACAAGCCTTGTGAAAGGAAATTTTTATTCTTTTTCCCTCCGAAATGATATAAATTCCTAAAAAAAACGTATCTTTGCATCGTTTTCTGAACCGCTCCGGCTTTGCTGGCTTGCTGCCATCGGGACGCAAGAGTGCCGAAGCTCAAGGGTGGAGGCTGCGGGACGGGAACCTATATATAGGAAAGGCGTTACTTGACGCTTTGTGCTTGACGTTCTGGAATCTGGCAGTTCCCTAAACGTTTGTCAAACATCAAGGCAACAATGACGTCCATGGATATGTAGTATCCGACAAATGAATTGCTGACGGCTATCATTGGCTTCGATGCAGTTATCGTTGTTTATATACATATCGGCGTGCCTGTCGTTGCTCAAATTCTCCACATGCTTCACTATTAAGGGCACCAACAACCATGCGGGCGGGCTTGTTGCCTGCGCCGCAATGGCTGTTCCTCAGACGCTTGTTATATTCTTTTTCGATCTTGGCCCAGGGGAGGCGGTCGGCAAGCTTGACCCAGCGGTTGGACTTGCTCAAACCCAAGAGAGACTCTTGGAGTTCAAACAAGTCGTGTATACGGTATTGTGAGTAGTATTTCATGTCGCCCTTTGTTTCCATCAAGTCCTTCTATTCTGCGAGTTTTATCAGAAACACCAATGGCAAGCACACTACCATCGGCATTAGCCATAGCCACAATGGGTACAGCTAATGATTTCGGGTCAATCTGTATGCTCTTGCAATCGAATGTTTGACATTCTTTGCGAACCTGTATTTCTTCTATTGTCATCATTTCAAGTTATTTCTCTTGATGGGTTCATTATAATGATTTACAGGAAAGTTTTTCCATTATCAAAATAGAGAGGATGGCTTTTGTCTGTTAGAAACTGTGTCTGCAAATCCATTAGTTCCGAGTTTGCTCCCGTTACTTCCAAGTCTTTATCATATACGACATAGAAGTCAATAGAAAGCATTTGTTCTACATCTATGGGTTGCCCCGCAATGGATTGTGTCGTACATTTTGGCTTGATAATGTCATCAAAAGTGTGCCACAATTGATCGATTGCGTCATTTGCCCTTTGGACAATAGTCTGATAGTTGGAGGACGTGACATTTGTTTTGAACTCAATCAGACACATTTCCTTTTCTGTCAGAAGCATACCATCACATACGCCTCCTGCAACAACACTTTTCCCAGTAAGGATTCGGTGATCAAGTGGTAGCAAAACAATCGTATTGTTGTTGGGATTTGTTGCAACGAAACACTTTGAAACAAACTCGGGTGCTACATCTGTCCAATCTGTATAGCCAAGTTTACTATCATCATAGATGTAAAGATACTCAGCGGAGCTTTTGTCAAAAGCATTAGCCACACCTAATGCGACACAATATTGTAATGCGGAGCACAACCGGAGATTTGTTATGGCAACAGGCAAATTCCTATCTTGCGAGAGTCTTGGCATAGCACTGGTATAAAGAGTTAAATATTCGCATAATGTCACCTGACGCAGAATCTAATTCGTTTTTTGAAACAAACCCCGTGTTAGGATTTATAGCAGATTGACAATAGCTTGCATCTGAAGAAGATAGACGATATGCAGCTATATCTTCTTCATTGATCTGATACTTCACTGGCAAAATGTTCTCTATCAGCCTTCTCTGTCCCGCACTCGCATTGGCATACGCCTTGGCACCCATAATCATTGTGTTGACAATTGCCAATGAATATGGACTATGAGTAGTGAACACAAGCATATTCTCATCAGAGCTTGCATTGTTGTAAACCAGAGATTTGAGCACTTCCATCTGTGAACGAGGGAAAAGGTTTAATTCTGGTTCTTCAACTATGTTTATAAGCTGATTATATCTATTGGCATATGACAATTGGCGAATCATCATATCCTTGATACTGTCAGAATATTCATCATTCTGCATGATTTCAGCTACTCTTTTTTCCAATTTGTCTTTTTCTTCTTTAGAGAGCTTGATTTCCTCTTTGTCAGAAACCTTACTACTCAGAAACTCTGATACAATACACATTGGAAGGGACGACTGAATTCCACTAGAAGCATTAGTGAGTCTCACCTTATAGTTAGCACCATGAATCCAACCTGTATCATTCAAACTGTCATATTCAAAGCGTAATCCCTCAAACGGAAGATTATAACCGCTCTGAAAGAATTTCTTTGCATTTACAAACTCGTCAGAGAAAGTCTCACTGGAGTCTGGCAGCTCTTTCAAAAGCTTTGACTTATTCTCGGCTACGCTTACAATTGAACGTTCTGCTGGAACATACATTACCTTTGAGATGCCTTTTATGTCCTGACCTTTGTCTGTTACATAGAAATTCCCGTTCTCATACAAAAAATCGTATAGTTCTCCTTCAAATTTGATATATGGGTTCCCATTAACAATGAAGGAATCTATTCTATGATATGCACACAACTTTGTCTTGAACCTGTTATATTGCTCAAAGTATGAGAGTTTGTATTTCTTTTGGCTTAACACCTTCTCTAACCATTTAAACGTGGAGAAAAGTTTTGCGACACAACTTTTGCCTGTGCCTTGGTCTCCTATGAACAAGGTAACTTTCTTAAATATAATATCAAGGTCTTTGACGGGACCAAATGATTTTACTATTAAACGTTCGTTCATATGATTTTCTTTTTTGTATTCTTGCTTATAACGCTTTTGTCGACAGACGGAATTAGTACGACCAGATTCTTGCCATTGATATTGACAAGTGCCAACTTGTTTGTTCGGGCAACAAGGATGTTTTACCACTGCCGTTAATGCCTGCCAAGGATATTCACATCGTTATTGGCAACGAAGTGAACATCATATTTGCTCCAAAGACGGACTTTGACTTCTTTTATTATGGAGTACGGCATAATGTGTAGTCCTAAATATACTTTTGTATTTACCTGTATTATTAATACATGCGCGTACAAAATTAATTGTTTTTCCACAGAATAACGAAGGATAATCATTTTTTCTATCCAGTACAGGTGTTTTTATATCGTTTTCTTCACTTTTATTCTCCGCAATAGACATTTTAACCCAAGTTTGACCCTTTATCAAATCGTGAATTTCTTGCTGTCCAATGTCATATCTCAAGTTTTTACCGTTATTTGCCGGCAAAGATATTGACGTGCTGACTCAATTATCAATACAGGTTAATTGTTTCTTATAAAAAGCTCACAAATACAGAAGTTTTTTTCCACCTGTGATAATAATTGGCACACCTTCATAATACTTTTGCCGCAACATTAAAGATACAGTTATGAAAAAGTCTTCAAAATATGAAAGCGCTGTAAAGGATGCGAAGACATTGGAATCCGTCATTCCGAAACAGCTTGCAGAATACACGACAAGGGCATTAAGTAAACTAAACGAAGCGCTTGGGGGCGATGTCGGCGGATATGTAGCAAACAGACTGCACATGAGCCATGAGGAACTGAGGGAAGCATTGGCCGCCGAGCAAATCGATGGTGTTGCATTGGCCATTTACAATATAGAGAAACGTGGACAGTCGGTAGTCATAGGCGACCAAACGGGTATAGGCAAAGGCCGACAAGCTGCTGCCATGATACGCTATGGACTGTTGTCTGGCTATCTGCCGATATTCTTCACCGACAGATATACCCTGTTCAGCGATATGTACCGCGACTGTAAAGCGCTTGGCATTAAGGAGGCACGGCCATTGGTGGTGAATGCAGGTGTGTCGGTTGTCGACTTTGACCATGTGGTTGAGCAGAAAGCGACATGTACGTCCGACGAAATATGGTCTCCCGCAGACGAAGAAGATAACGAAAAGTATGAGGCAGAGCGCATGATGCTCTACCAGAAACAGTATGAGGTGGTGTACAAAGCTCCCAAGAAATCTGTCCTTCAAGAAATATTCATAAAAGGTGAACTGCCACAGGATGCCTTCGACTATCTCATGATAACCTACTCTCAACTGAAAGATGCCAAACGAGACATGACACGTCTCAACTTCCTCATGGCGTTGTGCGAGAGCAACATCGTGTGCTGTTCATCTTCGACGAAGCCCACAAAAGCAGTGGAGTGAACGCTGGCAAAGCATCGGTTATCACGCAAGGCATAAACATGATTCTTGAAGAAACGCCACAGACGCAATGTGTATTCCTTTCTGCCACTTTTGCCAAGCGCCCGGAATGTTTGCTCACCTTCATGAGACGCACGACCCTGAGTGCCTTGGCTACAGAAAACACGCTCAAGGATGCCTTGCACTGTGGTGGAGTGCCCATGCAAGAATACGTTTCGTCTTGTTTGGCTGCCGAAGGACAAATGATCAGGCGCGAGCACTCTGGCGAGGGTTTGCCTACTCCAGTCTATACATATCTTGATGAAGACCTCGACGTACATGGTGAGCAGTTTGATAAGGTAATGTTCTTCTTCCGTGAAATAGTAAAACTCTCTGCAATGGTTCGCACAATGGTTAATCATGCCCTTATGTACAACGTGCTTCTACCCTTCAACTGCTATCCCACAAGAGCACAACTTTTCTATATCAACAAAGTGTTGTTGCTTTCCTTGAAAGCGAAAAAGGTGGCGCAAGCCGCCATTGAGAATGTAAGGCAAGGAAGAAGTGTGGTGATTGGCATGAGCGACACGCTTGAGTGTATCGTACAGGACGTGGAAGTGAATGAAGACGGATCCGTTCGTGGCGACATATCTGCGTTGTTGTTGCGCTTGTTGGAAAAGACGGTTTGTGGAAGCGGCTCTACCAACAATGCCAATCGACCTGTTTTTGAAATGGTAGAAGAATTGGAAGAAATGTCATTGAAGGCAGAAGCCAAAGAGATAAGCGACTACTACACAAGTATCAAGCAAGATATAACCGAAGAGGTGTTTCATCTCCCCGTGTCGCCTATCGACGTAATACGGCAGCTGATAACTGCCGAGAAGTTTGTTGCGCCCAATGGTGAATACCTAAACATCCGTTTTGAGGAATGTACGGGGCGAGCACACCAACTGGATTATCTCTCACCTGAGGGCGATGACGACTTCATCAACGCTGTCATCGGGTCAAGAAAGAAACGTCACTCTAACCTCATCTTCAATGATTTCCAAAACAACAAGTTAGACGTTATTCTTATCAATGCCTGTGGAGCTATAGGTGCAAGTGCGCACGCCATTTCCACCACCGAGGTGCCAGAGGACCAAGTGCGCCAACGCAAGATGCTCATCGTGCAAAACGACCTTGACGTGAATATCGACTTGCAGAAGCGTGGCCGCATCAATCGAACTGGTCAACGTGTCGACTTGCCTCCATTGTATGAGTACATCATTACGGCCATTCCTTCGGAGAAGCGCCTCAATATGATGCTCCGGGCAAAGTTGCGGTCGCTTAGTGCCAACACTGCCGCATGGCAAGACCAAGACCGTGAACAAGCCGACTTTGTGGACATTGATAACAAGTATGGCAATGAGGTGGCAAAAGAGTATTTGTCTGAACACACAGAACAAGCTGTGGTCCTCGACCTTACACGCAATGTGACAGCAAGCCGACTGCTCGCACGGAGTGCCATGCTAAGTGTGGCGGCACAACAGAGCATCGTAGATGACCTGATATCGGGCTATACGACGCTTGAGGCGGAACTTCGCCGATTAAACCAATGGGACCTGGAACGTGAATTCCGTGATTTCGAGGCCGACTTTGTCAGGGAAGAGCTTTTCACTACTGCCAAGACGAAGACAAGGCTTGGTGGGTGCTCCTATCTTACAACCTATAAATGCAAACAAAAGACGTTTCCGTATAGCTATGAGACAGTGACTGAACTTTGCCAGAAAGCTAAGGCGGTTTACGGAAATCCATATAAGGAGAACCCTGCCTTACAGAAACAGGTAAAAGATTATTATGCCCACCGAGACAAAAATGCCCACCGCCGCTTCAAAGCACGCTGCAAACTGCTGCATGACGGTGCAAAACGCATATTGACAACATATTGTGGAGATGAGGAGTTGGCAGACACATGGTTGCAAAAAGCATGCACGCCTGTAGACAAATGGAGCTCAACAGAATTTGAAGATGTGAACGAGCAGAAGCGTGCCAAGCGAATCATGCAAAAACTGATTTCGTACTCTAACGAGTACAACCATCTGCTTGAAGCTAAAAAGCAAGAGATGAAAAAATACGCAGAAGAAAGGAAAAGACTTGTCAAGGTATTGTCAAAAGCGGAAATAGGAAACGGATACGTCATCACTGAGAAAGTGGAGGGCGAGGTAATGCCACAAGATAAAATTAAAAGTGTATTGACAGACATACGATTTGGTAAAGATGAGCAATCCAGATTCCTTCCCAGTAAAGTGGAGTTTGTATTTGCATTGACAGCTGTACACACGGAAATTCGCATCAATTTGGTTCATAATAACAGTTGGAGTAATTACGATCGTCTTTGTGATATTTTTTCTTCAAGAGCTTGGCAGCCGAGTGCAAGCGTTTGGAACAAGGACATTGCGCTCTACAACAACAAGATTGTGGAGCGCAAGATTATCACCGGCAACATTCTTGGAGCATACGTTCATCCTGCCATCGCCGAACTGAAGCCTCGCTTCATATCCTTCTCGCTGAAGAAGAAGAAAGGTGGCAAGGCTCAAACGCAGATCGGATTACTCTTGCCTATGGACGAGTCGAAGGTAAGAAAAGCGTTAGACACGGTTTCTGTTCCTCTACACGAAGGTTTCAAATATGCCACCAATACCAACACAAGTTATACGATAGCTGGCTTGGGGGTGAACTTCTCGTTAATGCCTTACAATGGTCCGATGTATGTAGTAAGCGTGAACGACAAACACTCCAAGGAGTTTGAAAAGGACAAGCGTTTTGACGGCATACGTACTCTGTTCTTTGGCACTCCTATAAGTTCGATATACGACAAGGCAAAGGAAGACAAAGAACTGCCAGGCAAGAAAAAACGCAAGACGCTTATGCACTATCAGACTGGACAGTTGCCTTTTGAGTCGGAACCATTGCAGACCATCATACAAACGCTTGCCCAGATGGATGCTGTGATTGTCGTGCCTCGCGAACAGATAACTTACGGCGATGTGAAGGAACTCGAGTCGCGCTCCGAACGCGACGACAACGAGCCTTGGGATGTTCTTGACTGGAAAAATGCGGACGAAGTACCCATGCCTCCAATAAGACAGAGCCTCATGTTGCGTATATCTGCCCCTGTAGCCATGGGAGAACAGAAGGGCAAACCTGTGTTCAGACATTCCGAGTGCTATTGTCTTGCGCAAGAAACAATGGCCCTCGAAGGGTTGCCCATGCCTCATACACAGCGCAGCACAATAGATGCCCTGCGACGATGCTACATGAAATGGAAAGAATACTTCCGCCTTTCTGCATCAAGGGTTAGTCAACAGCAAGAGGTGCAACCCTCGCTCGTAGAACAGCGTAAGGTGTGCCGTGATTTGCAGCGTGTGATAGGGAACAAGGCATCTTCCGTAGAACTTGCCCCAAATGTCAAGGCTCTGCTACAAGACATTCTCGACAGCGAGTATCTGGACACCAACGGACTCTATTATGCAAAGTTCGAAGACGAGATGATGTTCATGTCGCCCGAAAAGTCTGTGGCACAGGCATTTCTTGATGCCTTGCCTTGCTCGGCTACACTGGATGGCATAAGAAAATGCATAGAAGACTATCTTGAAGACAAAACCGACATTATTAATTCACCCGACAAGTGGTAATATGAGCTATATAGGTATTATAGGTGCAAAAAGACTTGACGATAGCAATGCTTCGTTAGGTCTTATCGAAGCACAAAAGAAGGCGGTCCAACTGCTTCGCTGCAGCACGGATATGCACATGATAAAACAGCAGACGGGTTGGGAAATGGGTGTAGACGGCAAATGGCGCTATGAAGTGGCAGACCCTTTCCACAATACTGTCGAAATAGAGGACCATCTGAAACGCCATTTTGGCGAGTCCATAAACATCAGCCTATGTATGCACGACATCAGCCTGCTCATAGCATACCCAGCTTTCGAACGGCTCAGTTTATACGCCAGATACACACCGACCAACAAGTTTTCAGGGTATTTCAATCCTTTGAGCTACGGCATGATGATTTGCATGGGAACGCTAAATTCTCCGTTCCAATACCAGACCGAAGGTGTGTTGCTGCATGAGGTGCAGCATCTTATACAGGAGGAAGAGGACTTTGCCCGTGGTGGAAACCTGTCACAAGGCAGAAGATGGTATTTGAGAATGGCTGGCGAGGTGGAAGCGCGAAACGTGTGCATCAGGCACTCGATGAGTTCTGAACAACACCGCTCGTCGTTGCGGACAGACACGCAGGATGTGCCAGACGCAGAACAAATAATAAAGCTTTTATAAAAATTTCTGATCGTGGATTTTTCAGTACCTTTATAGTTGATTCAAGACTTTAAAAGTATGATGTTTTATACGGTATTGTGAGTAGTATTTCATGTCGCACTTACGAGTTTTAACACCCAAAAGTAATCATTTTGTCTGAACTGAGCAATTATTTTGCAAGTTAATTTCTTGATTATCAATAACTTGCCTTAAATTAGCAGATCCTAAGTAATTACAACAATCTATGTGAGAATGCTTTTATCATTTGAGTCAAGATGAAAACTATGAGTTCTTCGGATGGTTACAGACACGAGAAGAAAAATCCGTCACGAAGGAGCGTTCCACTCCCTATCAACCGTTTTGGGTTAAGGAAATGGAACGCTCTTGGTCGATATAGCATGAGCTTCTGCAGAAAGCAAATCGGCGAAATGTGCTTGCCCTACTTGTATTTATAGACAGTTGTGTCTGCCAGTTTCCACACATGGGTGGAGTCAAATTCGTAGATACTCTCGTTGTGTGATGAGACGGGTAGGTATATTCCTCGCTGATATTCGTGGCATTCGATGATGCTTCTTGTGGCTTTCTCTTGGAATGACATTCTATATACCTGCCAGGAGTCGGCTACGATGTGATATTCTATATTGGGAGATTTCAGAACGTGAATGGTCTTGTCATTTTCCTTGTATGTTCCTGAATAGCTCAGGATATCCGTGGTCGTCTCATTTTTGTTCTGCTAGGCCTTTCTTTTGGCCTGATGGTGCAGCGTGTTGTAAATGAAATCGTATAGGTTCTCTTTAAACCCCCACTTTTTCTTAAGGAATGAGATTTCTTCTTCCTTGCTGATCTTGCCAGAGCATGAGACCAATTCTCCTTTCCCCATCGTATAATTGCCTTTGTTAAATCAGATGTCTTTTTCTGATTGTCAGGGTCAGATCTGGATTCCGCTCCATGGACTGAAAGAATTAAACGACAATCCCTATATAGTTACAATCGAAGGAATCGTACCGTCACGGAAGCGGCTGACTAGATAGAAGCCAAGCCCGATATGCCCTTCTCGAACGTGGATGTGGAGAAGAATGCGTCAGCCACTACTATATCAGTGATACTCAGCAGTTTCTTTGAATACCGCTTCATAACACTGATGTAATATTCGACGAGTGTCTTGTTCCTCATCTTCAGCGCGGAGTTCCCTATTGTCTGATGGGCACGCAGCATCATGCACTTGTTGTTGGCAACATCCAGCAAGCCGATGCCCATGATTTCAAAGTCCGTGCTTCACCGCCCCTGCACATCCCGACCAAAACCGTCCGATATGAGGAGTTTTCTTCCCAGCCTTGCTGATATAGCATGGGTCTATGGCAATGGTAAGTAAGCCATCCATGTCCAACACACGCCTTGCAAGAGACAGGTTCAACAGAAGCCAATCGATGCAGTCTTTCTTCTTTGCGGTTGAAATTCTGACGATAGGTCTGCTCGCCGTGCTTGCCGTAGCGAGCCATCTGTGTGAAGTTTATCTTTCTGGGTAGAATCATATATAAAGTCAGTATCTCGATGAGCAGAGTCTGGAAAGTTTTTGCTAACTTTGCACCAGATTCTTTCATTGATGTACGGATTGCATCCTTTGAGGATCTCCTCATATTGGTTAAGTGGCTCTGAAAACATCATACTTTTAAAGTCTTGAATCAACTGTAAAGGTACTGAAAATCAGACACTTAGCCAATTTTAATTTTATTTAGTTCATTTTCAAACGATATGTAATTATCCTAAATCCGCAACTAAGCCCTTCAATGTCCTTCTTGCGTGTACACGTCCTTTCATTACTGAATTATCATAATTTTACGATTATGTAAATTGAGGCAGAAACGCCCATTACTGAATTATCATGCCTACAACAACCCCTTACCCCATAATGCGACTTGAGACAATACGCAGTATCATACCCATAAGTTGTAGGCGTCATCCAAAATCAGTCTGGAACACATCTGCATAAGCATTATTACAGGTATAGATATTCAACACATACTGCCTTGATGTCTTAATCCACTTGGCTGGTACAGAAATAAACCTGAAGACAAACGCCTTGATGCGACTTGTTGCATTGAGTCCGAACCTCTTTACATCAAGTCTTTGGATAATGGCCTTGTAGAAGTTACGGATAAGTGCTGTAAGAAGAAGGAACACTGTGTTCTCTGCCATGAAGGATTTGGGCAATCTGTCCCACCCGAAACCATTGTTCATGTCATCGAAGATACGTTCCTTTCCTCCACGAAGATTATAGAACTCGACAATCTCTCTTGCGGAAGATTCGTGGTCGTTAGTCAGATACAACGGTATGTGTATTCTCCTTCCCAAAGATCCTGCACACCATCCATCCGTTTCTGTCTTTGAATCCTTAATTCCGCAACACTATTATAAATTAAACTTTTTAAGTACCTGAGCAACAAAAAGTTGCCCAGGATTTTGTCATGTCGAAGAATTCACTTATCTTAGTGTTGCAAAACAAACAAGAGAATCCGACGATAGACATGGCAAAGATACAAATTAAATCCGAGAAACTCACTCCTTTTGGAGGAATATTTTCAATCATGGAGCAATTTGACTCCACATTGTCATCTGTAATCGACTCAACCCTCGGTCTAAGGTGTAGATTGTTCGGTTATCAGTACAGCGAAATCATCCGTTCTCTCATGAGTATCTACTTCTGTGGTGGCTCATGTATTGAGGATGTCACTACTCATTTGATGAACCATCTCTCTCTTCATCCGACACTTCGCACTTGTAGCTCTGATACTATCCTCAGAGCGATAAAGGAGCTGACGCAAGAAAACATTTCATACACATCAGATGCGGGTAAGAACTACGATTTCAATACGGCTGACACTCTCAACACTTTACTGCTCAATTGTATGTTTGCATCTGGCCAACTGAAAGAGGGTGAGATGTATGATGTTGATTTCGACCATCAGTTCATAGAGACAGAGAAGTATGATGCAAAGCCTACATACAAGAAGTTCCTTGGCTATCGCCCTTGGCGTGGCGGTTATTGGCGACTTAATCGTTGGCATTGAGAATAGCGATGGCAACACAAATGTTCGTTTTCATCAGAAGGACACGCTGAAGAGGTTCTTTGAGAGATTTGAACAGAACGGCCTTACTATCAATCGTTTCAGAGCTGATTGTGGATCATGTTCCGAGGAAATCGTAGAAGAAGTCGAGAAACACAGCAAGTCCTTTTTATATCCGCGCAAACCGCTGCGGTTCGCTCTACAATGACATTTTTGCTCTCAGAGGCTGGAAGACTGAGGAAATCAATGGCATTGAGTTCGAATTGAACTCTATCCTTGTTGAGAAGTGGAAGGGTAAAGCATACCGACTTGTGATTCAAAGACAGAAACGGATGGATGGTGTGCAGGATCTTTGGGAAGGAGAATACACATACCGTTGTATCCTGACTAACGACCACGAATCTTCCGCAAGAGAGATTGTCGAGTTCTATAATCTTCGTGGAGGAAAGGAACGTATCTTCGATGACATGAACAATGGTTTCGGGTGGGACAGATTGCCCAAATCCTTCATGGCAGAGAACACAGTGTTCCTTCTTCTTACAGCACTTATCCGTAACTTCTACAAGGCCATTATCCAAAGACTTGATGTAAAGAGGTTCGGACTCAATGCAACAAGTCGCATAAAAGCGTTTGTCTTTAGGTTTATCTCCGTACCAGCCAAGTGGATCAGGACATCAAGGCGGTATGTGCTGAATATCTATACCTGTAATAATGCTTATGCAGATGTGTTCCAGACTGATTTTGGATGACGCCTACAACTTATGGGTATGATACTGCGTATTGTCTCAAGTCGCATTATGGGGTAAGGGGGGTGTTGTAGGCAGAAGTGGGCGTTTCTGCCTCAATTTATATGATAATTCAGTAATGAAAGGACGTGTACACGCAAGAAGGACATTGAAGGGCTTAGTTGCGGATTTGAGGTGAATCACAAGTCGGTATGCTTTACCCTTCCACTTCTCAACAAGGATAGAGTTCAATTCGAACTCAATGCCATTGATTTCCTCAGTCTTCCAGCCTCTGAGAGCAAAAATGTCATTGTAGAGCGAACCGCAGCGGTTTGCGCGGATATAAAAGGACTTGCTGTGTTTCTCGACTTCTTCTACGATTTCCTCGGAACATGATCCACAATCAGCTCTGAAACGATTGATAGTAAGGCCGTTCTGTTCAAATCTCTCAAAGAACCTCTTCAGCGTGTCCTTTTGTTGGAAACGAACATTTGTGTTACCATCGCTATTCTCAATGCCAACAATTAAGTCGCCAATAACCGCCACGCCAAAGGGGCGATAGCCAAGGAACTTCTTGTATGTAGGCTTTGCATCATACTTCTCTGTCTCTATGAACTGATGGTCGAAATCAACATCATACATCTCACCCTCTTTCAGTTGGCCAGATGCAAACATACAATTGAGCAGTAAAGTGTTGAGAGTGTCAGCCGTATTGAAATCGTAGTTCTTACCCGCATCTGATGTGTATGAAATGTTTTCTTGCGTCAGCTCCTTTATCGCTCTGAGGATAGTATCAGAGCTACAAGTGCGAAGTGTCGGATGAAGAGAGAGATGGTTCATCAAATGAGTAGTGACATCCTCAATACATGAGCCACCACAGAAGTAGATACTCATGAGAGAACGGATGATTTCGCTGTACTGATAACCGAACAATCTACACCTTAGACCGAGGGTTGAGTCGATTACAGATGACAATGTGGAGTCAAATTGCTCCATGATTGAAAATATTCCTCCAAAAGGAGTGAGTTTCTCGGATTTAATTTGTATCTTTGCCATGTCTATCGTCGGATTCTCTTGTTTGTTTTGCAACACTAAGATAAGTGAATTCTTCGACATGACAAAATCCTGGGCAACTTTTTGTTGCTCAGGTACTTAAAAAGTTTAATTTATAATAGTGTTGCGGAATTAAGGATTATTAACAGAGTATTGTATGAAAAAAACAAGATAATATGTAACTATTCAGCAATAACACTCCTTTGAGTTTTTGTCAACAATCCTGACAAAACAAGTAGGCGATAATATATTGAAAACCAATAAAATATTTACACTTTATTTTTGGATATCTCGGATATTTTTTGTACCTTTGTATCTATGAATAAGCAAGTTACGGATATATCGCAAGCCTTGAAAAGGCTGACATCTGAGATGCAGTCGATGCATGAAGCCATCGATGCGCTACATACGGAGAATGCGAATTTGCGCCGTAACGTGGAAAGGCTTCAAAAAGAGAACCGCAGCCTGCGCAAGCGGCTGGAAAAGTATGAGAAGCCCGACAAGATTCAAACAACAGCAGCACTCCTCCCTCCAAGGAAAAGATGAAAGCCGAAGTGATTCGGCGCACAAAATCCTTGCGAAAGAAGAGCGGCCTTAAACCTGGCGGGCAGCCTGGGCATGAGGCACACAACAGAAATATGACGGAAAAGCCGAATGTTGTGGAAGACTGCATGAGTGGATATTGTCGCGAGTGCGGTCGTGACTTGTCCGCATAGCGGGAGAGCTTGACTATGTAAGTCAAGTTGTAGATTTGCCAACGTTGGCGCCTGTCGTGAGAGAATATCGCCATTACAAGAAGACCTGCACCTGCGGATGTTGCAATAGAGGATACGAGCCGCGCAAGCGGGGCAACCATAACTTTTGGCAAGAACATCAGAGCCGTTGTGACCTACCTGAGCGTGGTGCAGTGCATACCTTACGAGCGACTGGCTTCTTTGATGGAAGAGGTGTTTTCTGTCCACATGAGCCAAGGCTCCATCAAGAACATTGTACAGGAGGCCATGAGGAAATCCAAGCCTGCCATAAAGCTGCTGGAAGACATGCTGAGGAAATCACCCGTTGTGGGCTTCGATGAGTCGGGTTGCTACAACAACAAGAAATTGGATTGGGCGTGGATAGCGCAAACAACATACTTGACGCTTTGCTTCCGTGCTGCCGGCCGCTCGTCAAAAAGTGCTTGAAGAGAGGTTCGGCGATGCTCTAAAAACATGGTGGCAGTGACCGACAGGCACAGCGCGTATTTTTCCCTTGACTTTTTGAATCACCAAGTGTGCCTTACCACCTTCTGCGCGAGTTGGAATACTTGACAGAGCTTGACCCGAAACAGCAGTGGTCGAAAGATGTGGCAAGCCTGTTTAGACAAGCCATTCATGAGAGAAACACTCGGCCTAATGAATTCATTGACAAAAGAACTTGGCTTGACAAGCTTGACGATCTGCTGAAAGCCAACCTGCTCCACCTAAGATCCAACTTCGAGAGGCTTCGCAATGGACTCGCAAAATGCAGGGATTACATATTCAACTTCTTGAAAATCCCGCAATTCCACCCGACAACAATGCGAGCGAGAGGAATCCGAAAACTGAAGATAAAGCAGAAAGTGTCCGCACTTTCAGGTCTGACAATGGAGCAGACGCTTTTCTATACATTCCATTGCTGACACTGCATGGAAAAAACGGCCAGTCGCAGCTGCAAGCTATCCATACCATCCTGTCGTTATAGGATGGTAGGATGCTGCATGCCTACACTATTGCTGAATAGTTACAATCCAGGCTTGATTAAGCTAAAACATATTAATGACTCTATCCGCGCCATAGATATTGATTTGCATTTGCCAGCATTATTTAAGTTTACTCTTGGAAGCTGGAAATACGAAGCAGGCTTTGAAAATTCCTATTATGGAGATAATCTTGAAATAAATAATACTGAGCGGAAGAACTATCGTTATATATTGACTGAGTGGATGAACATAAAAGATGATGAAAATCAATAATTATCAGTTTACTTCACCTATAGAATTGGTGGAAAGAATCAACAAAGGTTAATGCACTACTATACGTATAGCAGAACATTCTCGTTTGTGGATTGTTTTTCGTACTTTTGAATAACATAGAAAAAGATAACTTAAAAAGATAAAATATGGCCAACAAGATATTTTTTTTAGGATTATTTCTGCTTTCAGTTGCTAACGTGAAAGCTCAAACTCTGACGCAAACGGATTCGCTCACAATGGAGACAATGTTGCACAATCTTCCAGAAGTGATGGTAAAAGGTTCTCGCCCCATTGTCAAGGCAGAGCGGGGTATGCTGTCGTACAATATGCCGCTACTCTTAAAACAATTGCCTGCCGACAACGCTTACGAGGCATTGACACGCATACCTGGTGTCAGCGATGCCACAGGCAGCATATCGTTCTCTGGCAATGAAGTAACGTTGATTATCAACGGACAAGCCACCACATTGACGCAGGAACAACTGACAGAGCGTCTGAAGGCAATGCCAGCCGCACAGTTGTCAAAAACCGAGGTGATGCTGTCTGCCCCTGCTCGCTATCATGTGCGTGGCATGGCTATCAACATCGTCACGAAAGATTACGCCGGTACCAATCAGCTTTCGGGACAAATCATTGGTGGCATGTGGCAAAACAAATACGCCAATGAGTTTGGTAATTTATATCTTTCCTTGCAAAGAGACAAGTTTGGACTTGACGCACAATATAAATATGTAAACGGCAATTCCTACGGTGAGTCTTCACGCATAGCCAATCATCCACTTGGCAACTATCGTATACACTATAATGATGAAACCGGGCAGAAGTCGTTTGGCATTACACACGACTACCGACTGGGGATGAATTATACCTTTAGCAAGAACAATCGTCTTGACGTAGCCTATACGGGACAATGGGACAAGACAAACTCAAACAGCCGCACGACAGGTTCAAGCATAAGCGGAATGCATCGTGACAGTCATGAATATCTGCACAATGTGGATGTTAACTACGCGCTTCCTTTCGGACTAACCCTTAGCGGTTCGTACACTTACTATCGCACGCCTCAGCAACAAGCCCTCGATGGTACGATAACTACGGAAAACAAAAATGAAACTGAACGCAACCTGACAAGCGGCAGCGAGCAGACCATCAACAAATGGATGTTCACAGCCGACCAAACACATTCTTTGGCACACGGCTGGGGATTGTCGTATGGCGTGAAAGGGCAATTCACAAGCAACAAGAGTTATCAGACCACAATAGACAAGGATGGGAGCGTTTTGCCCAATGGGACAAGTAGCGTGGACAACAATGAGCGGATATGGAACATATATGCTGGTTTCAGCAAGCAGATAAACAAGGCTATTAGTCTTGAAGCATCTGTTGCTGCCGAGCAATATCACTCTCCCATATGGGATAAATGGCGCGTATATCCTACGCTCAATGCTTTGTGGAACGTCAACGACAACCATTTGCTCAATCTATCATTCAGTTCCAACTCTGAGTTCCCGAGTTATTGGTCCACTATGAGCAATGTGTTCTACTCGTCCACCTACACCGAGATACATGGCAATCCCGATTTGAAACCCTTCTCTTATTATAATGTCAATCTGATGTGGCAGATAAAGCGACGTTATACGCTTATGGCTTTCGCAAGTCTGAAACCTGATTATTCTGTGCAGTTGCCATATCAAACCACAGACCGCATGGCAGTGATAATGAAGGAAACCAACTTCGACTATTCCAATAGCTTTGGATTGCAAGCATCAGTCATATTCAGTGCAGGCAAATGGCTCAACGGCAACGTGTTTGCAGTAGGAACCTACAAGCACGACAAGAGCAGCTACTTCTTCGACTTGCCGTTCAATCGCAAGAAACTGTCGGTTATATTTGGAGGCACGGCATCCGTAAAACTATGCCAAACACAAGACTTGCGTCTCATTCTTAATCCTTTCTATCAAACAAAGGCTATACAAGGAGTCTACGACATAAGTCCTATCTTCAGAATGAATGCCAAACTGCAATGGTCGTCGCATGATGGTAAATGGGGATTGCGCCTTAATGGCAACAACATCTTCAACAACCTATACGACACACGTTCCGTGCAAGGCAACCAAGACTACCGAATGAAGATCAACTATAACTGGGCATCTGTCACTTTTGCAGTTATCTATAAGTTTGGTGGCTACAAGGAGAAGACGGTCAAGGAGGTAGATACCTCGCGCATGGGACACTGAGGATGGTATAACTTTTAGCATGTAAATATAGAAATAAAAAGTGCATCTCCAAGAAGTTCGTCTCTTGGAAAATAGAAAAAAGCAGTATAGGCAATAAAAGGCAAAAGGATGAGGTGACTTCAAATCACCCCATCCTCCGCTTACTTGTCTATGTATGATGCGACAAAATAGACAATCGAAATGATCGTATAAAGGAAACACGGCAAGAAAATCCAAAGCAAAATCTTTACCCAACCATTTGACAACCAAACTCCTTCATTCCTGGACATCATAGCGCAGCGATACGCCCAAGACAGTTGCTGCTGCCAACCTCCGCCTGCCGCTGCGATATGTGTTTTTAGACGACTTTGAATGGTAAGTAAATACAACAATGTGGGTGAGAATGCTTTTACTATTTCTGCCAAAAAGCAATGTGTGAGGCCTTCTGACAAATGCAGAAACGAGGAGGAAAATCTGTCACGAAGAAGCGTTCCACTCCCTATCAACCGTTTTGGGCTTGAGGAAATGGAACGCTCTTGGTCTATGCTGTCCGAGTGTCAGTAGGATGAAATTGGCGAGACGTGTTTGTCCTACTTGTATTTATAGACAGTAGTGTCTGCCAATTTCCACACATGGGTGGCATCCAATTCGTAGATGCTCTCGTTGTGTGAGGAGACGGGTAGGTATATTCCTCGCTGATATTCGTGACATTCGATGATGCTTCTTGTGGCTTTGTCTTGGAATGACATTCTATATACCTGCCAGGAGTCGGCTACGATGTGATATTCTATATTGGGAGATTTCAGAACGTGAATGGTCTTGTCATTTTCCTTGTATGTTCCTGAATAGCTCAGGATATCCGTGGTCGTCCCATTTTTGTTTTGCTTGGCCTTTCTTTTGGCCTGATGGCGCAGCGAGTTGTAAATGAAATCGTATAGGTTCTCTTTAAACCCCCACTTTTTCTTAAGGAATGAGGTTTTTTCTTCCTCGCTGATATTGCCAGAGCATGAGACCAATTCTCCTTTCCCCATCGTATAATTGCCTTTGTTAAAACTGATGTCTTTTCTGATAGTCAGGGTCAGATCTGGATTCCGCTCCAAGGACTGAAAGATTTTTTTATAGCCCGCAAGTGCCAGGAAGCTTCTTAGTAGGCTGCGGAGATCAGAAGGGAACTCTTTGAGGTTTCCTATAGAGGTGATCTGACATTCGACCACGGCTTCAAATGCTGGTAGTTGCTCTCTGAGCATTTTGACGTTTTCCATCTTCTTTAGGATCAATGATGTGATGTCTCCATACACCACGTCCACATCTGCCAGTTGGACGACTTGTTCCTTCAAGGATATTTGTAGGAAGAGGTCATCGTCTCCTTGGGGTACAATTATATGCTTTGTTTCGTACCCGATGTTTGACACTGTCAGCAGGCATTTGTCCGAAGAAACATTCTCCAAAACGAACCTTCCGTACTTGTTGGTTGTGCCTATCTTTTGAGAATGGTCCACGACAATAGTGGAGAAGGGAACAGGAAGGCCTAAGCTGTCCACCACCTCTCCCCTAATGGTCTTGCAGTACACTTGTAGTGATACGGTGAGCAAAATGAGAAGTAAATAGTATTTTTTCATATAGCTTTATGGTGTCATTGTTCAATCAGAAGGTGACATAGTGGCGCAACCGATCGATGGCTTCTGGCGGAAAGTCCTTTTGTAGGAGGCGGAGCTGGTCAAGGCTATGCAATGGACCTTTGAGCCTCCGATAGTCGCAGATAGCTTTGGCTTGGAAGTAGTTGATGTACGGGTGCTTGCGGAGTTGGCTCAGCGAGAGTTGGTTGATGTTGAGTTTTGTGATTTTCTCGCCCCGGAGGGTGAGGAAGGGGAGCGCTTCGGCGGGGAAGCCGTCAAGGTCTCGTAGCTGGCTGACGTTGTAGAAGCCACCCAGGCGGTTGCGGTAGTTGACGATGCGTCGTGCCCAGCCCGCCCCGATGCCTGGAATCTTCTTTAGGAGCGAGGTGTCGGCGAGGGCCAAATCGACCTGTTCGCCAGGTCGCAGCTTCACAGGATAGCGCACGGTGTCGCGGTCATACTTTTGGTAGGGCACATATTGGTCGGAGGCTTTGTACGCCTCGTAACGTTCGCGCGCTTCCTCCTCCCGCGATGCAAACTGTGTGTAGGCAGGCTGGTAGTCGTCGCCGATGCAGATGTAGGGCTCCAGTTCCTCATATTGCTTACGCGTCATGCCATAGAGACGTCCGAAGTCGTGAGGGGTACGGAAGACGCCGCCTTTTGCACGATACTTATAGACGGCACGGACCTGCCACGGCTGGAGACCGATGCGCAGTAGTTGAGTGCTGTCTGCCGTGTTGGGATCAAACGGCGACAGTTCTATCTGCCGTCCATCCTGCGTCTGATAGGCACGATAGGGAGGAGCCTGCCGTCCCTTTCCATATCCAGGTTGCTCTTCGGCAGCCAGACTGTCGGCTGCGGTGAGCACGGTCTCCCCGCCATCGTTGCCCGTCAGATAGATCAGGACGACAAGGATGGTAGCCAGCGCAAGGAGAAAAGTCAGCACCTTGCGGTCGGAATGATGGATGACGAAAAACTCAGAAAAGCGCATGGATGTGGTTGGTGTAGTCTATGAAAAAACCCATTCCCAGCCCCCGCATGAGTGGGGTAGGGAATGGGAAAGCAGGTCTTATCCTCTGACTGCCTCGATGTAGTTGCGTGCCGGGTTGGCATACATGGTGAGCAGTCGCTCGCGCAAGAACTCCTCGTCTTTGTTGGGAATCTTGATCTTGGCCAATTGGCTTTGGATATAGAGTTTGAACTTCCGCACATCGTCCTCCGTGTAGTGGTCGGTATGGTCTGTGCCGTCCAGCTCGTCCATAGCGATGTAGTTGTTGGGATAGAGGCGGTAGTTGCGGTGGATCTCGTGGTCGATGTGGGTGCAGATGGTGTCCAGCAAGTCCGACTTGCTGAGTTTCTGCTCACGGAGACCGTTGAGGTAGTCGTCGATGCAGGCTGCCACATGATAGTGGATTTTCCCCTTCAGTCCGAGGATGCCCGTCCGCATGCTGATGATGTCGTCGTACGGCCCCTTCTTCCAGTTGGGATCGTCGCGCTTCAGTTGATACTCCTGTGCCTTGAGGAAGTCGCAGGGGTCGTACTCATAGCTGATGGCGAGTGGCACGATGTGGAGGTTGACGAGGCGGTCGAGCACGTCGCCCTCCCCACCGAGGACCAGCATCTTCAGGATGCCCTTCTGCGTGCGATCGTCGGAGTCCTTGGCGCGTCCCTCCCTCTGTGCGATCCAGAGGTTCTGATGCTTTTCGGAGATGGCGAAGTGCATGTAGCGGGCGAGTTTCTGACTTGCCTGGAGGCGCTCGCGGGCCATCAGGCCGCGCTTGACGATGAACGACTTGTTGAGGCGTACCACGTCGAGCACCCAGGGGATGGACAGCAGGTTGTCGCCGATGGCGATCTCGCAGGTGGTCTCGAAGCCGTGGTCGATGAGCAGCACGTCGAGCAAGGCCGAGTCGAGCACGATGTCTCGGTGGTTGCTCATGAACGTATAGTTGTGCTTGTTGTCTATCGCCGTCACGTCCATGTCAAGACCTGTGCTTGCCTTGGAGATGAGCTTCTTCAGAAAGCGGTAGGCGAAGACGAGCTGGAAGTCCATGTTCGTCTTGCACTCGTGCATCTTCTGTGAGATGATCTCGGGCGTAGCCTCTGGGAAGAGGAATGATACCATCTGCAGAAATTGCGGGTTCTGCACCAGACGGTCGTACACTGCGGGCAGCTCTTCCGGCTCGTATGGGCGGATGTCGTTGAATTCTTCTGGGATAATCATAATCGAGATGTAGTTGAAATGGTTTCGGGTGGGACAGATTGCCCAAATCCTTCATGGCAGAGAACACAGTGTTCCTTCTTCTTACAGCACTTATCCGTAACTTCTACAAGGCCATTATCCAAAGACTTGATGTAAAGAGGTTCGACTCAATGCAACAAGTCGCATAAAAGCGTTTGTCTTTAGGTTTATCTCCGTACCAGCCAAGTGGATCAGGACATCAAGGCGGTATGTGCTGAATATCTATACCTGTAATAATGCTTATGCAGATGTGTTCCAGACTGATTTTGGATGACGCCTACAACTTATGGGTATGATACTGCGTATTGTCTCAAGTCGCATTATGGGGTAGGGGTGTTGTAGGCAGAAGTGGGCGTTTCTGCCTCAATTTATATGATAATTCAGTAATGAAAGGACGTGTACACGCAAGAAGGACATTGAAGGGCTTAGTTGCGGATTTGAGGGTTGAAAGGTTTTTGAATAGATGATATGGCTTGTGCCGCCTTCTCCCCGTCCGCTTTGAAGCAGGCGGGGAGCGGAATGGTTTTTAGCCTGGACTGTTCATGAAAACTCCGTTGCGGGAGCAGTCGGAAGATTCATGAGCATGCAGTTCAGAACTGATTCTCTATGATTTCAGTCAGCACATCCTTGATGTCGAGTCCTGCCGCACGCACTTGCTGCGGTATGAAGCTCGTCGTCGTCATGCCCGGGGTGGTGTTCACCTCCAGCATGTTGATGACCTCGTTGCCCTCCGCGTCGTGGGTGATAATGTAGTCGATGCGGATGATGCCGTTGGCATGGAGGATATCATAAATGCGACTGGTGATTTCGGTGACGCGCTCTGCCGTCTCGGGACTGATTCTCGCTGGCGTGATCTCGTCCACCTGTCCGTTGTACTTGGCGTCATAGTCGAAGAACTCGTTGGTGGTGACGACCTCGGTGATGGGGAAGGGGACACTGCGCTCGCGCGTCTTGTAGATGCCCTGTGTGATCTCTGTGCCATCGAGGTAAGCCTCTACCATCACGTCGCTACTTTCCATGAAGGCTACGCGCAAGGCTGGTTCCAGCTGATCGGCGTTTTTCACCTTGGACACGCCGAAGCTGCTGCCGTCGTTGGCTGGCTTCACGAAGCAAGGCATGCCGATGCGCTTGGCGATCTCCTCCTCGTTGTATGTCTCGCCGCGGCGGAGCAGCACACTATCAGCCACATGGATACCGAAGCTGCCCAAGTAGCGGTTGAGCACAAACTTGTCAAAGGTCATGGCCTCGACCAGCACGCCGCTCGTGGAGTAGGGGACGTGTATCAAGTCGAAGTAGCCCTGCATGGGGCCGTTCTCGCCAGGTTGTCCGTGGATGGTGATATAGGCATAGTCGAAGACGACGGCGGTGCCGTCAGTCTTGACGAATGAAAAGTCGTTACGGTCGATTTTTGCCTCCTCGCCGCCAGGAAGCTGTACGCGCCAATCGGTGCCGCGCACATCTACGATATAGACATCATAGCGCTCCTTGTCGAAAAAGGAATAGAGTCCCTGCGCAGAGCGGAGGGAAACGTCGTGTTCGGAGGAGTCTCCGCCGCACACAATCGCGATAGTTCTCTTTAAATTCTTCATCTATCTATACTTTGTCTTGAAGTTCATATTTATTGCTCGACGAAGGTGTCCTGCGTCGTGCCATTGATGTAGTCCCGCCATTTTGCGAGCAGTTGCTCCAAGTCGGCTGGCAAGGGCGACGTGAAATCCATCTGCTGTCCCGTCGTGGGGTGGACGAAGCCCAGTGTGCGTGCGTGGAGGGCTTGTCTCGGGCAGATGCGAAGGCAGTTCTGTATGAACGCCTTGTAGGTGCTGCTACGCTGTCCGCGCAGGATCTCCGTGCCGCCATAGCGTGCGTCGCCGAAGAGCGGATGGCCGATGTGGCGCATGTGTGCGCGGATCTGGTGTGTGCGTCCTGTCTCGAGGATACACTCCACGAGCGTCGTGTAGCCGAAGCGTTCGAGTACGCGCCAATGGGTTACGGCTGGCTTGCCCGTCTCCGAGTCGGGAGGGAAGACGGCCATGCGCAGACGGTCGCGCACGTCGCGGGCGATATTTCCCTCTATGCGCCCTTCTTCCTCCACAAAGTTGGCCCAGACGAGCGCGATGTAGCTACGGTGGGTTGTCTTGTGGAAGAACTGCTTGCCGAGCAGTGTCTTGGCTTCAGGCGTCTTGGCCACCACCAGCAGACCGCTGGTGTCCTTGTCGATGCGATGAACCAGTCCCACCTCGGGGTTGTTCGCGTCAAAGGACGGCACGTTGCGCATGTGCCACGCCACGGCATTGATGAGCGTGCCGTGGAAGTTGCCAGCTCCAGGATGCACCACCATGCCCGCAGGCTTGTTGATGACCATCAGCTGATCGTCCTCATACACGATGTCAAGCGGAATGTCCTCCGCCACGATGCTCGTGTCGTGCTTCGGCTGGTGGAGCATCAAGGTAATCACGTCCTCTGGGCGTACCTTGTAGTTGCTCTTTACCGGCGTGCCATTGACGTGGATGGATCCAGCGTCGGCGGCCTTCTGTATGCGGTTGCGGCTTGAGTGCTGCATCCTCACGGAGAGATACTTGTCGATGCGCTCCGGCTCCTGCCCTTTATCGACCTCCACGCGGAAGTGCTCGTAGAGCTGTCCGGTATCGCTGGAGGCCTCCTCTGGCGCCAGTACGTCGTCAAGGTCCAGCAGTTCGTCGTCGATTCGTTCTTCTTCCATTTCCTTTATACCTTATTATATATACTGTAGGGAAAACTACTCCCTGAGGTCATTTTCCGTGGCTACTCCCCCGAATGTTGTGAGGGGCGTGACGGTGCCACGTCGCCTGAGAGGATTTCGTCCTCAGGCTGCACCTCGTCGATGGGCACTTCTATGATCTCGTAGTCCTCCTCGTAGGTAGGCACTTCTTCTTCCACCTCCTCATACTCGTTCTCCGATGCCGCATTGTTGAGCGTGTCGGAGGGTAGTCGGGTGCCGTCGCCTACCTGTATGACAATTGTAGCGTCGGCAGGGATTCGTTCTCCCACCTCCACGCGTCTGCCATTGACGAGGATGGCATAGACCCAGTCCTTCTCTCCCGGTGTGTATTTGGGCTCGACGGTCTTGAATCCCATGGCGAGCAGCGTGGCGCGTGCCTCACGGTAGGAACTGTTGTCGGCCAGGTCGGGCATGACGAGTGCGGGAGGATTGGCCGCATTGATGGTCACATAGACGATATGGGTCGATTTGATGCGCTTGCCCTGTCCCGGACTCTGCTCCAGTACGCAGTCGGGAGGCATTGTCCTGACGTAGTTGGTGTCCTGCACGACGAGCTGGAGCCCGGCTTCCGACATCTTTTTCTCCGCCTCTTCGAGCTGCATGCCCACGACGTTGGGCACGACGAACGATTCGCCGTGGTGGGTATAGTAGGCCACGCCGTACTTCACGCCGATGCAAAGCAAGGCAACGACGATGGCGATGGCGGTGACATGGCCTGCGACATAGGTGCTGAAAAGCTTTTCAAAAAAGTTCTTACCCGTCATTCTTGTCCTCTGTATAAAATGCGCTACAAAATTAGCAATAAGTTTAGAAACCGAAAAACAAAATGCTTTAAAAATCCTTTACTATTATGGAATGAAACCTTTCTTTCTGCTTTGTAAAGATGTTGCGGGGCCTTCCCGGCTTCTCGCGGGTCTTCAGTGGCGGCTGGTGGAATACTTTATAGATGTTGATTTAGGTCAAAATTTGAGCGAATCATGCACTTTTTATGAGGAAATAGTCTCTTGCCAACGGAATAATGCCTACCTTTGCACCGTCAATAAAGCATAGAGTTTAGTTTAATAGTAACTGATTTTTATAGGTTTTTAGTTGTTAATCATTTAAGGTAAGATAGACGGCAAGCGTGCCCGTTTTCGCTTATAATAGGTGAAATTAGTTTGAGAGGTGAATTTGATTGTTTGAAAACTGGATAACACCGCCGCTTGTATGTGGGAACAACGTCGCGAGACGCATCCCTCCAAGCAGTGGCGGAGTCGAAAGACTGGATTCTCGAAATCCGAAACGGGCAGTGCGCATTAGCGTTCTGCCCGTTTTCGATATGAATATTTGGCAGGTCAAACTGTCTGCTTTGTCGCTTTAGAAGATGGTCTGTGACGCTGTGGCACGTTTTTTGTATTTTTCATTCTGTCAATAACCAAATTAAATGAGCTTATGGTCACAGTAAAGAATGCGGGCCAGTTCCGCATGGAGATTCAGAACGAGAGAGAATTGACCCACACCGACGTCCCTGCAGAGCAGGGAGGTGTAGGCGAGTATCCCACCCCCGTAGTGCTGTTTGCCCAGTCGCTGATGGCATGTGCGTTGACCACGGCTTCGATGGGAGCTGCCAAGGAAGATGTGGACACCACGGGATGGCATGCCGAACTGAAGGAGATCGGCTTCGACGCTGCCCATAGTGTGGTAGAGCGCATTGCCATCCACTTCCATTTTGGCCAGGACGTGCCCGAGAAGAAGCGCAAACGCCTTGAGGCTTTCACCCATCGCGGTTGTACGGTGGGCAACTCGATCAACACGGAGAAGATCTTCACCTTCGAATACGACGTGTAGTCTGTAGGGACTTTCCATGATTGCAACCGCCCCGCTCCAAGCCGTCAGGCTCGGGGCGGGGCGGTCTGCGTGTTGTGAAAGGTAGGAAAAGACTCTGCTCTCTGGCCTTATTATCTGTCTCCCACCTGCATCGTCAGATGGCGGCCTCCGATGAGTTGTGCATGGGAAATGCGGTAGCTATGAAGCGGTTTTCCACCCAGCGACATAGACTGGATGTAGCGGCCCGTTCCCTTGCCGTGTGTGGTCGTGATGGTGATGTCGCCCTGCGGGTAATACTTCGGGTCGAGGTGGATCGTCACTTCATCGAAGACAGGCGTGGTGAGCGTGTAGTAGGGTGATCCTGGGCAATCAGGGTAGAAGCCCATCATCGAGAAGATCGCCCATGCCGACATCGTTCCCGTGTCGTCATTGCCCGGGATGCCATCGGGTTGGTCCTTGTAATAGCGTTCCAACAGGCGCAAGACCTCTCGCTGTGTGCGCCACGCCTCACCCTTGAAGTAGGAGAAGAGGTACGGATAGGCGATGTCTGGTTCGTTGGCTGGATCGTAGAGATCGTTGTCGAAGACCGACTGGAGCTTGTCGATAAACTTCCGTTGTCCGCCCATCAGTTTGGCCAGTCCGCCAACGTCGTGGGGTATGTAGAAAGTGTAGTTCCACGACGATCCCTCATGGAAGCCTGGTGCGTTGGAGAAGTTGGCACCATCCTTGGGGTCGAAGGGCGTGAGGAAGGATCCGTCGCCATTGATGGGGCGCAAGACACCCGTTGCCGGGTCGTAGTAGTGCTTGTAGCCGAGGCTTCGCTGGCGGAAGATCTGTGCGTCCTGCTTGTGTCCGAGGTCTGCGGCCAGAAGCGAGAGGGCATTGTCGGCAACATAATATTCCAATGCGTGCGATACCGAGTTGTCTCCCGAGTTGTCCTGGGCGAACACACCGAGCGGGATGTAGCCTTTGCTGATGTATGGATCGATGTCGCGTCTCATCTTGTTTTCAGCCCCAGGGAGTGTCGCACTCTTGCGGAAAGCCTCATACGCCTTGTCGATATCGAAGTCGCGGAGTCCCTTCAGCCAGGTGTCCGTGATGACAGGGATGGCGGGGTCGCCCTCCATGGTCCAGGTCTCGCGTCCGAACAGTTCCCAGCGCGGCATCCATCCCCATTCGTCATACATGGCGATCATTGACCGTACCATGTCCGTCTGCTTGTCGGGGAAAATCAAGGTCTGGAGCTGATGCACGTTGCGGTAGGTGTCCCAGAGCGAGAACACCGTGTAGCGGTTGTCCTTGGTATTGCGCGTCTCGCCTTGCTCCATGGCAGGGTAGTCGCCGTTGCAGTCCTGCAGGATATTCGGGTGGAGCTGTGTATGGTAGAGGGCCGTGTAGAATACGCGGCGTTGTGCATCCGTGCCGCCCTTGACGGAGATGCGCCCAAGCGTCTGCTCCCATTCCTTGTCGGCTTGCTGAGCGATGCGCTCGAAAGTCGTGCCCTGCGGTTGCTCCCGGTCGAGGTTCTCGCGGGCGTTTTCTATGCTGACGAAGGACACGCCCATGCTGACCTCCACCTGCTCCCCCTCCTCGCAGTCGAAGGAGTAGTAGTAGCCGATACCGTCTCCAGCCAGTTCGCGGGTGTAGTTCTTGTATAGTTTCAGTCGTCCGTTGTCAGGATCCCATTCACCTTTTACGCCCTGGCGTGTGGGTTGCTGTTTCCATGCTCCCTGCTCCTTGGGCAGTTTGTTGACGCGCATGACGAAGTAGATGGGGAAGACAGCCTGCGGATTGTAGCAAAAAGTGCCGAGCAGGCGCATGCCCTCTATCTCCTGGTTGTTGACGCGCCGCACCATGCCACCCGTTTCGTTGGTCAGTCCGTCTCCGATGTTGAGCAGCAGGTGTCCTTCGCCCTTCGGCATGGTGAAGCGTTCGCGTGAGGAACGGAGTGTGGAGGTGACTTCGGCACGGATGCCATACTTCTTCAGATTGACACCGTAGTAGCCCGGCCTTGCTTGTTCGCCGTCGTATTCGGATCCGTAGTCGTGATAATCGACAGAGAGCTTTCCGCTCGTCGGCATTGTCAATAGTGTGCCCAGTTCGGGACATCCCACACCGCTGAGGGTGACATGGGCGAAGCCCGTCAAGTACTTATTGTGGTACTCATAGGGCGCGGACCACCACCTTGCGTCCTTGTCATACGTGTTGAGGTCGCTTCCCATCACGTTGAAGGGAACGACCGACATCAGGCCGTGGGGCAGTACTGCCCCGGGGTTGCATACCGAGAAATTGGTCGTACCGATGAACGGATCGACATATTCCGTCAGCTTTTGCGCCATCGCGTTGAGGCTCAGCAGGCCCATGGCGACTGCTGCTATCCATTTTCTTCCGTATCTCATTCGTTTGTTCTTTTTCTTTTCGAGGCTAAAGGTACATGTTTTTTCATGAGACCCGCAAACCTTCGCCTTTCTTTTTGGTGTTTTCCTTGTCATTCTGGTAATCACAGGAGGGTCTTGCCATAAAAAGTCCATGCGCCCAAATCACCATTTTTGGGTATTGTGTCGAATGTCCAAAAGCGGTAATTTTGCACCCGCTTTCGAGGAAAAACCATACAAGGGGGAGTGACTGTCTGTCCTTGATATCGCTCGGGAGTTAATAGGATGTATACATTTTAATCAACTTAACCGACAAAGAATGAAAGAGAAAAAATACCCAGGCAAGGCACTGGGTGCTATCCTTATCGTCTTGCTGCTCATGCCGCTTGGCCATGCGCTGATGATTCTGATGGAGCATTTCCTCACCCCTACCGCGCTCCATTATTCGGCTTTTGCCATGGGGTTCATGGGGCTTGTCATTACGATCTGGGGTGTTTTCGTCAAGGGCGACACCCGGCAGACCTGCTTCGGACTTGCGGGGGCATTGCTCTTCTGGACAGGTTGGGTGGAGTTTCTCCTTGCCTATTACGCTCAGCGCTATGGTGTCCACTGCGACTTGGTGGGCAATGGTGTCGTGGAGACGATCAGCCAGTATGTCGATGGTGTGGCGGTCCATCACACCTTCACCATCAACGGCACTCCCCTTGAAGACTTCTCCCGTGTCGAACTGAAGGAGATCCGTGGCTCGCGCCCCGAATACCTCATCATGCCTGCGACGTTTGGCATGTGGATGATGATCGTCCTCCTCTATGTCTTCTGCACCCGTAGCGGCTGCCTCTTCATCCAATGGGTGCAAAACCATTGCGGCCTGAAGAACCGTGTGGAACTGAGGCCGATGGCCCACCATGCGAGTATCGTCATGTTTATGGAATGGAATGTCATGATGTGGGGCCTCTATCTACTGCTGATGTTCTGCTATGACCCCGTGTTTCTGGGCGATCATCACCCTGTGACCTACATCATCGCCGTGGTCTGCCTGATAGGATCGGCACTGATGTTCAAACGCCAACTGCGCATCGGCAGTTGGGGCCGAAGCCTGCGCATGGCTTATGCCATCGTCATTGTCTTCTGGTCTTTTGTGGAAATAGCCGGGCGCAATGGATTTTTCAAGGAGATATGGGTCGATCCGCTCCATCATGTCGTGGAGATGATTGCTATCCTCGTGGTCTTCATCTTGCTGGTAGTGGGCTATTGGCTCTATAATGCAAGGGAAAGTCAACAGAAATAAAATGAAAGAGTAGATTAGTAGAATAGAATAAAATAAAAATCAACGTAAGACAATGAAAAAGTTTTTTACCCTTCTCGCTGCCCTCTTTGTGGCAACGACGATGATGGGACAGATGCACGGTCCCATGAAGTTTGTGGGCGCATCCAATATGTCTGTCTCATCGACCAGCAATGACAATCCGAGCGACACCATACTCTTTGAGATGGCTGACATGGCGACAGGGCACATCACCCTGCCTGCCATGAAAGGAATGCAGACCATTCCCTCGTTTACCATCCGCGATCTCAAATTCTCGATGGGAGCCGACCACGTCATCACCTTTGCGCAGCAGCCGTTCTCCTCTTCCGTGACAGTTGGAGGAGAGGAGAAGACCATCACGGGCACATCTTTCTCGGGCACTTATAATATGGCCGATCATGCGCTCTCGCTGACTGCTGTCTTCAAGTATGGCAAGATGCCCCTCGAAATGACCTACACCATCAAGTCGTACTATGTCAAGGCGGTGTCGGGTGGCATCAGCGTCTCGGTCGGCGGGGCTTATACCTATGATAATAAGAGCGTCACCTACCAGGTGCGCAAATATATGGATGGGAATGTGGAGAAAGTGGATGTGGAAGTTCCCACCTACGCCCTCGAAGGGACCATCATGGGCGACCTCACCCTCGGCTCATACGTCGTGAAGGGACTGACCTACGACGAGATCCGAGGCGGCTTCTACCGCGACTACAAGGGCGACGGCCTGAGTTTCCATTTCACCGCCATGCAGGGTGGCACGAAGACCATGGACGGCGACTATGCCTTCAATAGCGAGCGCGACAACAACATTTTCGTGAAGTATGATGGCTCCAACGTGGAGTCGATCATCAATACATTCCAGATGGGTGCCATGCCTTTCAGTATCGTTTCCACATTCCAGGTAGAGGCCACTGCCATTGATGGCGTGACTACCGACGACTTGTCTCGTGCGCCGCGCGCCTATGATGGCAAGGCTTACAACCTCGCAGGACAGCGCGTCGGAGACCGTGCGAAGGGTGTGGTCATCGTCAACGGGAAGAAGTATCTCAGAAGATGATGGCCTTCAGCTTTCTGAAGAAAACAATTTCCATCGCCGCCTCCGGCCTGGTCGTTTTGTCGCTTGCTGCCTGCCATGGCATCCTCGACGATCTTTACGACCAGCCCGAGGCGGAGGTGGTTCCTGCCAAGGGACAGTTGCTTATCGACGCGACGAGTTGGACGGACTGGTATTATGTCGATCTCAAGCAGTTGCAGCAGTTGAGCGCGGAGGGGAAGGAGGACGATCTGCGAAAGGCCCAAACCGAATGGACGCCTTACCCTATTCCTATGTCGCTCACAGGTGATACTGATGGGCACTCGGGCCAGTACCTCTATTGGTTTGATGTCTTTGGTGCTGGTCTCTCCCGCAATGAGTTTCGCTCGTTTGTGCCCTGCGACCCACAGCCAGAGCCTGACGCATGGTCCTTTGCCGTCCACCGCAACAACGTGCGCACTCATGGTGGAGCGGCCTTGCGGACGACCTACACCTCCATGGATCAGTTGCCGGAGACCAGCGAGCCGTTTCACGATATAGAGTTCACTCCTGACGAATGGACACAAACGAGGTGTGGGACAGCCAGGAGCAGATGCTTTTGGGATTGGTCCCGTCGCAGGGAATCAGCATCAACCGCACGCTCTCCTCGTGGTTGTCGATACAGGTTCCTCCTATGCCGCCGTCGTTTGTTCACGACAGCCACGTCTTTATCCTGCGTCTTGCCGATGGCACCTATGCGGCTTTGCAACTCGAAAACTACCTTTCGGCCACGGGCACGAAGTGCTGGCTGACCATCAATTATAAATATCCATATTAAGAAAATGGCAAAAAGAAACGTATTGCTTCTGTTACTCTGCTCCGCTCCGTTGTTGGCCTCGGCACAGAAGGGGCAAGAGGATGTTGTCGATGAGGCTTTCCTCGACACCATCTTCGCCGAGGACAGTCTCGCCGAGGTGGTTGTAACAGGTACGCGTACACCTAAGTTTCTGAAGGAGACTCCCATCCAGACCCGCGTCATCTCGGCCCGAGACATCGCTCGCCAGGATGCCACCAATGTCCAGGATCTTCTGCAGCAGGAGTTGCCAGGGGTGGAGTTCTCCTACGCCATGAACCAGCAGACGCACCTCAACTTCTCTGGGTTTGGTGGACAGGGGGTGTTGTTCTTGATTGATGGTGAGCGGTTGGCAGGCGAGACAATGGACGATGTCGATTTCTCGCGACTGACTATGGACAACGTAGAGCGGATAGAGATCGTGAAAGGAGCGGCCTCGGCACTCTATGGCAGCAATGCCGTAGGAGGTGTGGTCAATATCATTACGAAAAAGACGGACCAGCCTTGGGCTCTGAATTTGAATGGACGACTCTCGAAACATGGTGGACGGCGCTATGGGGGCACTTTCGGACTAAGGGGAAAGCACTGGAGTAATACGCTGACGGCCCAGTACAATGCTACGGATGATTTTGACGTTCACAGCGCGGACCATCCCGTGACGCGTGTTGTCACCACCATCTATGGCGACAAAAGTGTCAATCTGAGGGAACAGGTCTCTTGGTCGCCTTCGTCGGCATTGAGCCTCACGGGCAGGGCTGGCTATTTCTTTCGTGAGACTTCGCGCACGGCAGGACTCGCGGAGCGCTATCGTGATTTCTCTGGCGGACTGCGTTGTGACTGGCGACTTTCTGACGACGACGTGCTGCAGGTGCATTATGCCTTCGACCAGTATGACAAGTCGGACTATCAGATACTTCGCCGCCTGGATGTCCGCGACTACAGTAACGTGCAGAATACGTTTCGGGGACTATACAGCCATACGTTCTCGGGGGGTGATGTCTTGACGATGGGTGCGGACTTCATGCACGACTATCTCTTCAACACTTACCTTGTAGGAGACACACGCCAGCAAGATTGTTTCGATGTCTTTGCCCAATACGACTGGATGGCTACCCGCGAACTGGAGGTGGTTGGGGCCGTGCGCTATGACTATTTTTCTGATGGGAGAAACTCCCGCCTTACTCCCAAGCTCAACTTGCGCTATCGTCTTCTGCCCAACCTCTCGCTGCGTGCAGGATACGGTATGGGGTTTCGGGCACCGACACTGAAGGAGAAATACTACAACTTCGACATGTCGGGGATATGGATCGTTGAGGGCAATGACAAGTTGAAACCCGAGGTGAGCCATAACTTCAACCTGTCGGCAGATTATAGCAAGGGACACTACAACCTCACGGCCTCTGCTTACTATAATATCGTCGTCAACAAACTCGCTACGGCAGCCCCTTATTTCAAGTCGGCTACCGACCGCCTGCCTTATCTTCCCTATGCCAACTTGGACAACTATCGCGTTTGGGGTGGCGAAGTAGGGGCTCAGGCTCGTTGGAGCAATGGTGTGTCGGCGCGATTGACTTATGCTTATACCAAAGAGCAGCTTCCCACAGACAAGGAGGGCCACTCCATCAACAACCAGTATATTCCCGCACGTGCTCACGCGGTGAATGTGCGCATCGACTACGACCACGATTTCTCCAAATCGTATGGCCTGAATATCGGGCTCAATGGCCGCATCCTCTCAGGTACGGACAACGTGGAGTATAAGAACTATTATGACGTGAGTGCGGGAATGGTGAATGTCTCATACCCAGCCTACACGATATGGAAGCTATCGCTGGTGCAGCGTTTCGGACCTGCGGTCAAGGTGACGGCGGCTCTCGACAATCTTTTCAATTATCGCCCCCAGTATTACTACCTCAATTGTCCGCTTACTGATGGCATTGCCCTACAGGTGGGGTTGTCGGTGGATGTGGACAAACTGTTTTAGCCCGGTTTGGGTATAAAATAATATCGAAGGATATGAGATGAGGCTGGGCGGTAACTATTGACGTTTAGTGTTGTAAAAGCAAAAAAAATATCGGTAGGAGGTCGAATGAAATCCGTTTGCTTCCTACCGATAATTGAAAATCCTCACCTTTCCACGATCTGTCTTGAGTGACTCCTCGTCATTTCATTTTTTCAATCGTTTCGATGTCCAATCCTGTGACCTTGGCAACCTCGTCCAAGGCCATTCCAAGGTTCAATAAGTTTTTGGTCACTTTGGCGCAGCCTTCTATAATTCCCTCGGCCCGTCCTTCTGCCCGTCCTTCTGCTCTTCCTTCTGCTCTTCCTTCCTCCCTGTTGATTCTGTTGGAGTCTACAAACAGCAGGCGTTCTGCTCCGAGTTTGTCCCAGAAGTCCTCATAGGCGAGGAGCTCGTTTTGGGTCATTGCCGATTCCTCCACGGCCTTTAGCGCCTTGCGGGTCTCGGGATTGTCCAGAAGTTCCTGTGGCGCTTGCTTGGTCTGCTCGTCGATCTCCGTAAGGAATCGTAGCCATAGCACGGCCATTTTCTTCTCCTTGAGGGAGTGTGCCTGAAACTTGGGCAGCTCTACGAAGGTGAAGTGGAGACCTTCTATGATCTCGTCGCTATGGAGCTCATGTACCACGCTATAGTTGTGTATGAACTCATCGGGATAGTCCTTCATAAACGTCTCGTTGACGAGGTTGAGCGAATAGACGGGTTGCAGCAATTCGTACTTGCGCTTCTTGTCCAGTTGTCGTACGAAGGCTTTGGAGGCGTTGAAGAGGACGCGCTGCTTGAACGCCTCCGTCCATAGCATCTGCATCTCGACGATAAACTGTCTGCCCTTGACGTCGCGACACCTCACGTCCACAATACTGTTTTTTCCGACGTAGGTTTCGGGCACGAGTTCTGGCGACAGATACTCCACACTCTCTATCTGCTCATCGTCTGCCAAAGGCAGCAAGGCATTGAGCAGACTGATGAGCAGGTCTTTGTGCTCACCGAATATCTTCTTGAATGTGAGGTCGGCTTTTGGATCAAGGTATCTCATGAGTGGAAACGTATTGATGGGTTGGCAACTGTAAAATGCTTATATGTGGCAAATTTACAAATAATAATCAGAGGAAAGCACGCCTGTCAAGTTAATCATTGTTAAGTGCCTTTGCTGTTCAACTCAGGACCTAACTCTTTTGCCTTCTCAAACTCGATTATCCTTGGGCAAGGACGGTTGCTCGCGTGCTCAGCACGGTAGGTTCCTCCTCGTGATGCGTGAAGAGCAACTCACGCGAATTGAGTATGGGTGTAGCGGGTTGATGTGTCAAAATCACCATATTTGAGTATTGTGCTCCCGTCAACTAACCCATACCTTTGCACCCAAAAAAGAATAAACCACAAATTATGTTTAGAAAAGTAATGTCCATCGTGCTGTGTGCAGCCAGTGCAACCGTATGTATGGCACAGTCTGTGGATGCTGTGACGGGAGCCACAAGGCAGGTGGCCGACACCGTCCGTATGAGCAAAGTAGAGAAAGCCCTCTCCCGTTTGAGCCTTGGAGGTTATGGCGAAGCGGTGATGTCCCGAAATTTCTATAGTCAGAGTTTCAACAGATACAATGCCCCCGCACGCTACAAGGACGACAATAGCCACGGGCGCTTTGACCTTCCCCATGTCACGTTCAACTTGGGCTATGACTTTGGCCACGGTTGGACGTTTGGCACCGAGGTGGAGTTTGAACACGGCGGCAACGAGACGGCCGTGGAAGTAGAAGCGGAAGAGTCAGGCGAGTATGAGGCCGAGACGGAGAAAGGTGGCGAGGTGGCGCTCGAGCAGTTTTGGTTGAACAAGGCTTTCTGGAATGGAATGTTCAACGTCAAGGCCGGTGAGATCATCGTGCCTGTGGGCTATTCCAATGGCCACCACGAGCCCCTGAACTTCTTTACCTGTTATCGTCCGGAGGGCGAAGCCGCTATCCTGCCCAACACTTGGCATCAGCTGGGCGTCTCGTTCTGGGGACGTGTCAAGGACTGGCGATACGAAATGCAGTTCCTTTCTGGTTTGAACTCCGAGAGCTTCACGGGCGAGAACTTCGTCCACCCAGGTGCTACCAGCCCCTACGAGTTTAAGGTAGCCAACACCTACGCCCTGGCCGCACGCGTCGACAACTACTCCGTCAAGGGCCTTCGTGTGGGCGTAAGTGGCTATTATGGTCATACGTTTCGCAACTCTATCAAGGATCCTGGCGCCACCTATGATGATGTCAAAGGCGCACTCTCGATCATTTCGGGCGATTTCCAACTCAACCGATGGAACTGGATTGTGCGAGGCAGCGTGGTCTATGCCCACCTTTCCGATGCTGATCGCATCTCGACCTACAACAAGGCCAACTCCACACACCATAAGTACCAGGACGGCAACCCCTTCCACAACACCAATATTGGCAGCAATGCATTGGCTTACAGTATCGAGGCGGGCTACAATCTCTTCTCGCAGATCCAAGGACTGAGAGACCGACAGAAACTGTACCTTTTCGGCCGTTTCGACCATTACGACTCGATGGTGGCAGGCACGTACAAGAGCCAGTACCGCCATTGCGCTCCCTATATTACAACCGTGGGCTTCAATTACCACCCCATCAAGCAGATCGTCATCAAGGGTGAGTACGCCTATCGCGCCTTCAAGAAGCCCAACAACAAAGGACTGAGCAGCGACAGTCCCTTGTACGTCCAGCCGTTTAACAATGAGCCAAGTATCAGCTTGAGCATTGCCTATCAGGGATGGTTCCTTAAGTAAAAGGAGTGGTTCCTCAAGCAAAGTAATATCCAAACAAAAAAGATAAAAAATGAAGAATCTCAAGAACTATTCTTTTGCCCTCATGCTGGGCATTGGAGCATGTGGCTTCATGGCCTCTTGCTCCTCAGAAGACGACGTGAAGACCGAAGTGGTGACAGGTAGTCAGGAGGCGCTTAATGCGGCTTGCAAGCAATGGCGCGTGGCCCGTGCCCACTGGGAGAAGTCGGAGGCCTTCCTCTTTGGTGCTGCCGACGAATACTCCATCGATCCGCACACCGACACCTGGCCTGTAGATCAAGCGGCCCTCGCCAACGTGCTGCGCGATCAGAGCATCATGTCGGATATCGAGAACAAAGTCCGACTCCTCAACTCGGGCTTGCTGGGCTATCACGGTATTGAGTATGTGCTCTTCCGTCAGGGCAATCCGCGCGACATCAGTCAGCTCACCGACCTGGAGTATCAGTATGTGTGCGCCGTGGCCAAGGACCTCTATCAGGCCACTTGTGTGCTGCAGACCACGTGGGAGGGAGCCAAGAGTGGCACCCGCTACAATGAGACTCTCAACTATCTGAAGACCCACAACAAGTTGCAGGACGATGGCAATGTGAGCAGCGAGGGACTCAGTTACAAGGACTTCGGCGGCCTGTTCAAGAACACACCCTCGACCGACTATTCCAGCAACCTCGACGCCACCTTCCAGATCATCGAAGGTGCGCGCGATATCATCGGCGAGGTGGCTGGCTCGAAGATCGGTCTGCCCTGGTCGGGCCAGGACGATTCCTACATCGAGTCGCCATACGCCTACAACAGCATCGTGGATTTCTATGACAACATAGCCGGCTGCAAGAGTGCGCTGTATGGAGCGGTCGATGCCACCACTCCCAACGACAAGTCGCTCATCTACTTCTGCCTCAATGCGGGCAACGCCACGCTCAAGAGCCAGGCACAGACCGTGCAGAGCAAGATGGATGCGGCCCTCAGTAGCATCAAGGCCATGAAGAGTCCGTTTGCCCTCAACTATACCGACGCCTCTGCCAAGAAGGCCATTGAGGCTCTGGAAGAGTTGGACGGTTCGCTGGAGGCATTGGGCGCTACGCTCAAGACCTATGCCGGCAACCAGGCCGTGGAGGCGCAGTGCAAGGTAATCAACGCCAACTACGTCGATAACGTCATCGTCAAGACCTATACGGCCCTCTGCGACCAGGCAGAGATCCTCTACAAGAACATCAAGAACATCAAGAAATAAGATACATGAAATTAAGATATAACCATTATCTCTGCCTCCTGCTGGGTGCCATGGCTATCGCCTCTTGCTCCGACGATACGTCCGATGCCCTTTCGTGGGAGATTGGCGATGGAACCAAGATAGACTATCCGGAAGATTACTTCACCGGAGGTCAGTTGGGCACCACGACCAACAACTCCTCCACCGCCTACAAGCAGCCTTCCCTGGCTGTGGAGAATGCAGGTATGGTGACGGCCTTCAACGAGGGTGAGTACCTTTTCGAGAAAGACTTCAATACCAACACCACGGGTGCCTTCCGCGGCTTGGGCCCGGTGTATGTGCGCCCTGGATGCAACTACTGCCACCCAGGCTACGGACATGGTGCGCGCCAAAATGCCTATTCGGCCACGCAGGAGCGCAATGGCTACCTTCTCGTCATCTACGACAAGCAGACCAACGCCTACATCCGCTCGGTGGCTGGTATGCCTCAGACCGCGGCCGTGAAGCCTTTCAAGGCTCCGATCGACGAGTCGCAGATTCAGATAGCCTGGAAGCACTACACGGACGAGTGGGGCAACAAGTTTGACGATGGTGAGACCTACGACCTCACTTATCCCGATGTGACTATCCCTGCTTCTGCCTACTACGCCCCCGTTTATGTGCAGCGCAATGGCAAGGATGTGGAGATCACGCCAGCAGAGTATGACGACAATATCGCCATCCGTCTGGAGTCCACCATCGGCATCTATGGTACGGGCTTGCTCGATGCCATTACCGATGAAGACATCACGGCGCAATGGCAGGCCGAGTCGCCTTACGTCACGCTCAATCCTGCCATGTGGGATCAGGCTGCCAATACGTGGAAGAGCTACTACAGCAACAGCTTGCAAGGCGATGGCACGAAGTATGTGCGCCGCTTCACCTATGCCCTGAGTCGTGGTCCTGTGCTCGACGGTGCTGGCGCCAATGCCATCTGGAACATCACCAACGTGACGCGTCCTGACCGCCGCTACCACTATCTCGACCTCGCTGGCAAGTATTATGCCGAGAAGTCCTCGCAGGACCCTGAGGTCCAGGCTGGCTTCACGGAGTATATCAACCGCATCGACCCGGAGAAGAAACATCCGGAGTGGCATACGGGCGACTTGGCAAGTGACATCAAGACCTATCTGACCAGCAAGAAGTTGGATGCCGAGATGACGCAAGAGCAGTATAAGAACCTCATGATCTGGCATCGCGGACTGGCTGTGCCTGCGGCCCGCAACACCACTACCGAAGACTTCAAGGCGGGCAAGGCCCTCTTCTCCCAGATCGGCTGTGCCAACTGTCACCGCCCGTCGTGGACCACGGGAAGCGACGAGATTCGCGATCCGAACCGCCTCTTCTCCAATGCCGACATGCCTCGCTATCCCTATCAGAAGATATGGCCCTACACCGACATGGTGCAGCACCGTCTCTTCATGAAGAACGATATCCGCACAGGCTGGTGTCGCACCACACCTCTCTGGGGACGTGGACTGGCCAGCAAGTGTGGATCGGGTACGGAGCGCTTGCACGACTGTCGTGCACGCAACGTCATTGAGGCCATTATGTGGCATGGCTGCACCGCGGAGGGCGGCAAGAGCGATGCCTATGAATGTGTCAAAAAGTTCCGCGCACTCTCCAAGACGCAGCGCGACCAGATCGTCTTCTTCATCGAGTCCGTTTGATACAATAGCGTAATCCAACGTGAATAATAGATTGATCAATTATTTTATGGCTTCCCTGTACACACTTCTCTTGGTGTGTATGGGGATTGCCACTATTGTGGAAAAGCTCCATGGCGTCGACTTCGCCAAGGAGCAAATCTATGGTACGGGTTGGTTTGTGGCACTATGGGTGCAGCTTGCCCTCCTGTCCGTGTATTACATTGTCAAAGCCCGGTTGCATAAGCGCATGGCCGTGCTGCTGCTCCACCTCGCCTTGTTGCTCATACTCATGGGCGCCTTCGTCACCCATCTTTTTTCCCATGATGGCACCATCCATCTGCAGCAAGGAGCCAGTGTGGCGAGCTATGTGGACCAGCATGGGGCAGCAACCGACCTTCCGTTCTCCTTGACCCTCTCCGATTTCAAGGTCCACTACTATCCCGGCACCAATGCCGTCATGGACTATCAGTCCAACATCGTGGCTGAGAAAGGCGACAAGACGGAGCATCTAGCAGTCTCCATGAACCATATCGGCCAGGTCGCTGGCTACCGCTTCTATCAGTCGTCCTACGACGCCGACCTCCGTGGCACGACGCTGCTCGTGTCCAATGATCCTTACGGCATTGCCGTGACCTACATGGGCTATCTGTTGCTGCTCGTCGCACTGCTATGGACGATGGCCTCGCGCCATACGCGGATCCGCCAGCTCTATCGCGTCGCTACCAAGGGAGCCGTGGTCCTGTTTTTCTTCCTTCTCTCCACCTCCTCCGTTGTAGCTAAACCTTCCGTCACGCCTGTCAACAGCGATGTAGCCGATGCGATGGGGCGTGTCGCTGTGCTCTACAACGGCCGCATCTGTCCGCTGAATACTGCCGCTACGGAGTTTGTCACCAAATTGTGTGGCAAGAGCACCTGGGAGGGCCTCTCTGCCAATGAGATCTTCCTGAGCTGGATGATATTCTATACGGAATGGGAGGCGCAACCGATCATTCGGGTGAAGAGCCAGGAGGTGCAGAAGCTGCTTGGCATAGAGGGCGAGTGGGCTTCGGTCAACGATTTCTATACCTCGCAGCATGAGTATAAACTCAAGGACAGGGTAGGGGACAGTACGCTCTCCGATGCGCAGCGCAAGGCCCTTCGCGAGGTGGACGAGAAGGTGCAGGTCGTCACGATGTTCTACAATGGTGAGATGCTCCATCTCTTTCCGCTCCCTTCTCAGGGTGGGCTGAAATGGTACACCCCGGCAGCACGCAACTCCCGAGAGGCATTCCCGAGGCAGAGTTTCAGTTTGTCAATCACGCCATGGACTATTTCGTCAAGTCGATCTTGGCCAACGATGTCGATGGCGCAAAGACCATGATTGCCAAGATCAAACTCTTCCAGAAGGAGAAAGCCGGCCAGGTGCTGCCCTCTCCTTTCTCTCTCAAAGCCGAGGTGCTCTACAACACCTTGCAGTCCCAGCGCGCTGTGGTCTTCTTCAGCCTTGCCCTGAGTCTGTTGTTCTGCATCATCGCCTTTTGTGGCAAGGAGGCTAAGTGGCTGAGACGTCTCCATACCTTGTTCTGCGCACTCCTCGCTCTGTACCTCACCCTGCTTCTCGCTCTTCGCTGGTACATCAGCGGTCACATCCCTTTGAGCAACGGATTCGAGACCATGCTGTTCATGTCGTGGGCCACCCTCCTTCTGTCCCTCCTGATGGCCGGGAGGATGCCGATCCTCAAGGTCTTGGGCACGCTTGTCTCCACCCTCTGCCTGCTGGTGTCGATGATAGCCGTGGGCAGTCCTCAGATCACCCAACTGATGCCCGTGCTCCAGTCGCCGCTCTTGTCCATCCATGTGGCCGTGGTCATGCTCTCCTATGCCCTCTTTGCCCTTATAGCGCTGATCGCCCTGCGCTGTCTGCTGCTAAAGGACGGCGACCTGCTGACGCGCCTCACGGCCCTCTCGCGCTTCCTGCTCTATCCGGCGGTCGCCCTGCTGGCCATTGGCATTTTTGTCGGTGCCGTATGGGCCAATGTGTCGTGGGGAGCCTATTGGTCATGGGACCCCAAAGAGACCTGGGCCCTCATCCTGCTGATGATCTACGCAGTCCCTCTCCACCAGACGCCGATCGTCAAGGCGGACCGTCCTCGACGCTATCATGCCTATGTCTTGGCAGCCTTCCTGGCCGTCGTCATCACCTACTTCGGTGTCAACTATTTCATGACGGGTATGCATTCGTATGCCTAAGCGCCGGGAGACAATTCGTCTCTTGGGCGGGGCGCCGGTACGTGCTTGGTTTTTAGTCTTTTAGAAAGAAGCCTTTGGCCCGTTTCCCATGTCGGTAGTATGACTACTACTTATGGCAAACGAGCCAAAGGCTTCTCTCTTTTATTTCTTAAGCCGCTTAATTCTTATACTCCTTCAGTTTCTCCAGACAATAAGCCTTGAAGTCGTTCCAGTGGTAGTAAGGCTCCACGTCGCTCTTGATGGGGAGCGTGGCCTCGTCCTCGCAAAGCAAGACCTTCACCAGAATGTCGTTCGCCTTGTTGCGATAGAACACAAACTGAAGGTTGGTGGCATCGGGGTGATCTTGTAGTCAAACCATTGAGAGGAGATTCTCTCCGGATCCTTGATCTCCTCGCCATAACCGTTCAGGTCCAAAAGGCAGGTGAGCGGAGTGACCATCGAGTCGTGGCCATATCGCAAGGTGGCTCCAGGGTGCTGGAGGGCGATGCAGCTGTCAGCCTTCTCGATAATATCCATCAGAAGGTTGCGCTGAGAGAAAGGCTGAACATTGCCCGTATAGGGAGAATAGCCGAAGCTCATTTGCCACCAGGCGTTGGAGGCAACCCAATTCTGATACAATTCTTCCTCGTTGAACAGATCATACAGAGAGACCTTGCCCCTCAACTCCGTGCCCTGGATGGAACTGGCCATCTCGTATAGTTTTCTGTTCAGATCACTCTGGTCGATGTTCTGTCTCACCCACGCTGAGTCGTTGAAAAGCTCCTGCATCACGCGGCTGTAGCAGGCGTGCTTCTTGAGAAACTCCTCCTGCACAACCCTTCTGCCCACCGAGTTTTTCAGGCTGTCAAGATATCTGTCGCCATGATTCATATAGTACATGTCGTGCTCGCTGGCATCATGGAAGATATGGAGCTTCGGATTCATGCGGAGCATCTGCTGCAAACCGTTCTCCATGGAGAGGATGCATCGGATCACTACCGTACTTCGTGCCTCAATATTGGTCTCGCCAGCAAAGATCTCAGGAAATCTTTCCATCATTCGCTTGGTTATCCCCTGGTGCTGAAGTGCTCCGAGCGGAGTCAGCTCGCCGTCGCGTCCTCTTGCCTCCTCGCGAAGCAATTTCACCTTTGCCAGTGTCTCTTCGCCCTTGGCCGTGAGCTTGCCCTCCTGCTTCGCCTTCAGCAGAGCAAAGTAAGGCACGTCGTAAGCCTCCTTGCCAATCATATAGCGGGAGCCATGGCGACCATAATGGCTCAGATAGAAGGGCTTATATCCCTTGGGCGCAGGAGTCAGTTCCTTCTGCGGGCCACGATAAGCCACATAGTTACTACCCGAGAGCGTGATGTCTCGCTTGAAATCCTCCTGAGGAGTTTGCGCTGTCGTTGGCATCACCATGGCCAGGGATGCCAGCAAAAATAGATTCTTTATTTTCATTTTATTATCCTTGTTACCTAAACTCTACCATCAGGCCTTTCCTATGCCTGTCTGGGCAGCAAATGATTGCTCTGAACATGATCTTATCCGGTAATTCACATGCCTTGGTGTCGTGAAAGCAAACACCGTGAAATTCTGAATCGCAGGGCGAAGGTACAAATAAAAGCCGAGAATCTCGCTTCTTTCAAAGTTTTTTTGATCAAGAAGCCATGTTTCAGTATTTATAAGTATCTTTGCATTGGTAAATAGGAAAAGTGTCGACAACGGCTTCAATGCCATCCAACTCCATTACATATAAGAAAAAGGCAATGAAAGCAAAAAAGCTTCACGGTGGGACTCGCTTTCATCAATTATCTAGAAACTTAGATTCATACGGCTATGGAGCAGAAAACTATTGACAGATTTAGAGGTTGCCTTTATGGTCAAGCCATAGGTGACGCGCTCGGATTGGGAACGGAATTCATGATAGATGAGGATATTGCTTGGAAATATCCTCATGGACTACAACACTATAAGCAGATATACCAGGACAGACATCGGAAGCGATGGAAAATTGGCGATTGGACCGATGATACAGACATGATGCTGTGCATTGCTGACGCAGTCATAGAGGACCAAGGTGTCAATTTTAGAAATATTGCCCAGTACTTCAAGAAATGGGCCGACGGCATCCCTATGGGTATTGGTGAGCATACCTATAAGGTCTTGATGGCGAGAGACTATACGGAGAAGCCGTTTGATGTCTCTTACATGATTTGGAAGATGAGCAATTACCAATCTGCGGCTAATGGTGGCTTGATGCGTACATCTGTCGTTGGACTTTTTCCGAAGGAAGTCAGGACTTGTGCAGAGCAGATTTGTCGGCTCACCCATTACGATCCTAGATGTGTCGGTTCGTGCGTGATAGTGTCCGAACTTATACACGCATTGGTTTATGGTATGCAGCCTCCGACATTTCTTCAAATAAGAAGTTTGGCACTGTCGTATGATGTAGAGATCTGCGACTATGTGGACAAAGCGTGGGATGAATCCGATGTCAAGGATTTGGTAGATTATGACCACATGGGCTATACTTTAGTCACATTGTCCGTGGCTCTTTGGGCTTACTGGCATGCTACTTCATTTGTAGAGGGGCTCCTTTGCTGTGGTGAATGCGGGAGGCGATGCTGATACCAATGCGGCAGTGGCGTGTGCCGTACTTGGAGCGAAATATGGGTATTCATCCATTCCGGCCGAATACATTGAGGGCCTTTTGTATAAAGAGTCCTTGGACAAAACGATGGATAGCCTTATGAACATTTGCATAAAATAGATAACCAAAGCTTCGTCAAATGCTTCATGAGCGCAAGATTGAAAGTGGGTATGGCGATAGCGTTGTAAAACGGTTGTCAGCAGACCTGAAAGAACGCTATCCAAAGATGGGTATTTCACCACGTCAACTTTGGAACATGAAGAAATTTTATGAGCGTTACGCTGGGCATGATGAGAAAGTGCTACGCTCCGTAGCACTTTTGCCGTGGTCACACAACATGCTGTTGTTGAGCAAGGGACTGAATGATGAAGCTACGCTCTATTATGCGCAGGAAGCCGTAACCAAAGGCTGGAATCGCGACTTGCTTCTCAATGCCATCAAACTCAATATGTATGAGACCCAGGCATTGGCACGAGCAGATAACCGTTCCATAGGAATCATACTTTGTGCGGAGAAAGACCGTGTAGAGGTGAAATTCGCACTTGAAGATATGGGTAAGCCTATCGGAGAGGCGGATTATCAGTTGATAGTACCGAAAGAGAAATTACAGGAAGTCCTTACTGACGAGATAAAGGCGTTTAGTGAGGAAAAAGAAAACGACACGAAAAAAGGATAAGAACGGATTGCTATGTCAAAAACAACAATAAAGAAGCTGCTCCAGTCTATGACGAAGGCTGAAATCATAGAAGTGGTGCTTGAACTGTATTCCGCCCGAAAGGAAGCCAGGGAAAACTTGGAGTACTATGCCTGTCCAGACGAGAATGAAAAACTCGAAGAGTACAAGAGTATCATCCGTGAGGAATTTTATCCCAAGAGACGGCGAGAACCGAAGACACGCTTTTCTGTGTGCAGAAAGGCCGTGGCGGACTTCAAGAAACTCAAGCCGTCTGCTGATGCCCTTGCGGAACTGATGGTGTCGTATATGGAATGGGCTACTCAGTTCACCTACGACTATGGTGATATGTGGGAGCAATATTACGACTCCGTTGAAAGCAACTTTGACAAGACAGTCAAGTATATTGCTGTAAACGGTCTGTGGGAGAAATACGACAAGCGGCTTCAGCAATGCGTAAAGTGGTCTGACGGAAGCGGCTATGGCTTTGCAGATGCCGTTGCATCCATGTATAAAGAAGGCAAGGCGATAGACCATGAGCTTGCCACAAAATTTCCAACTACGAGAATGACTAAGGCTGAAATAAAAAAGATGTTCGGCAAATGAAGGCGCAGTTTGATGTTGCCGTGGGGACATCCGCAGCAGCGCGTAACCGTTTTCGAAAACGTTAAACGTTAAAACGTTAAGACGGTGACAGGGCATCACAGGGCGGGCCCGCCCTGTGATGCCGATTGTTCATAGACAATGAGCGTAAGTTCTATTGCCACCGTGGACTCTCTAAACTCAAACAATCCCCTAACTTCCTCATCGGCACCATGTTGTCTGTTCAATACGTTTATAAGCCATGTGTAATGCACTTCAACGAGAAATAGCTTGAAGGACTGTAGATGGAATGATATCGGTTCGGTATCCTAGAGGGAAACCTGTTTTGCAATTCCTTTCGCCTAAAGAGCTGGATAAGTGAACGGATTTCCCCGTTTTGGGTGGGCGGATATCCTCCGTTTTCAGCACAATATCCATTGTGAGTCATAGGCAAAGCTATTATCTAAATGTTTTATTATGAGTTCTGCATCAAGCATTTGCCAAACCGTACTGAAATCTATAATAATATTATTCATGGTTGTGTTGTTGTTAGAATTTTATAAAATGCAAAACGATGAGCGCTAATAAACCGATGATTACAATCCATCGGTTTGTATTTATGGCCCTTTTCATAGATTCAAATTGGCAATCTATAGAACCTTTCAAGTTCTCCAAATCAGTCTTTATGCCATTACAAAGCCCTTTCGTTTCTGTTAGTACAGAATTTTGATTATCAAGTGTCTGAATTGCCTTGGAAACATCTCCGATGATTTCTTCAGACTTAGCCTTTAAATCTAAAGTACGGTTCTTTACCTCAGACACGATTACTTCTGCGTGTGATTTTACAGAAGATGGTAATGCTTCAATCTCGGACTTGATACTTGCAAGCATTTTGTCTTGTTTGCCTTGCGAATTCTTCGATTCTGCTGCAAGGATATCAACCTTCTTTCCTATTTCATTCAACTCTTTTATTGCATCGTTCAGAACCTTTTGAAGAGAATTCAGTTTATTAACTTGAATACGCAGTTTCTCGTTCTCGGAACCGAAATTTACTATTGTTTCCGCAAACTTTTTATTATAGTTTTTAATTGCAATCTTGACATCTGCATTGAATTTATTTATTGCGCATTCACAAGATGTTTTAAGAGCATCAACAATTGAACTAAGTTCAGACGTATTGATATCTTGAAAATTGCGTATCTCTTCAATAAATGAAGAGATATCTTTTCCCATAGCATTGAGAGTATTTGTGTATCTCCCAATGATTTGTTGCAAACTTTCGCTTGTAGCAATTGTCTTTTCAACCTGTTTCTTGGCTGACTCAACTTCAGCAAGGTTGTTTTCAAGGCGTTCTAAAGCCGCATTAATATCGTATGCCATGTTTATTTGTTTTTATCGTTATTTCTATTATTATCTTTATCGTTGCCTGTTTTTACGTATTTTTCTGTGAAATAATTAAATTTCTTCTCGTGGATAAAAAGCATTAATGCTTCTTTGCCGTTTTTAATAAGATCCACTTTGATGAAATCTTCTTTAGCTTTGAGAGCAAGAAGATCATTAAATCGGTCTACATGCTTCCATATTTCGCTTTTTTCTCTTTCGTATAATGACATAAATCCGTCAATATAGCCATTCAATGCATTGCTCTTTAGTGTGTCATTACTTCCAGCACCTAAAAAAGCAATACAATAAGTGAGTAGTAAAAGAAGAGATGCATTGTCGGGATGCGCCCTTAAGCATAGCAATGTAGCACCATAAAGATGTTTCAGATTGTCTACTTCGCTTCCAGAGTTGTCTATTGAGACAACTTCAATGTATTTTAGTACAGTATCGAAATCTTCTTTTCCATTCTCATCTGTGTCTTTGGAAAGAGAATAGCATTCACCATTGACCTCGTAATCATGCCTCGCATATTTTGAATTGAAATACAAGTGGATAAACTCTTTCAGCCATTTGTCATTATGTTCGGCCTCTTGATGGATGATACTGTCCTCGCAAGCAATGCGCATGTCTTCAATAGCGCGAAATCGCTTCTTTTCCAGATTGTCATATACAAATGCTGTAAGGAATCCTAAGCATTTGTCAAGGTAATTGCGCCCTTTTTGTTCGTCTATCTGCTCAACCTTTTTACTGGCTTGTTCAAAAGAATAGTATTTCAAGAAGAAATCAAGCATGAAATGTTTAAACTCTTCCTCTGATCTCTTGCGAATTTTCAATTCGTATGTTTGTGACAAGTAATCAATGGTAACATCTTCAACCAAACCAATGCAGCATAAACGATAGATTGCCTTGTCGGTGTCATCTTTGTCACGTTTTTTGCAGAATAATTGTCTTAGTCTGCTGTATATATTATTTGCAGCATGATATCTAAGCCATCTTGCATCACCAGAACATTTACTTATTTGAGCAATTAACTCATCGAAGTCACCCACCAAGTTGAGTTTAAACTTTCCATATCTATCCTCGCAAAGGTCAAACCACCCTTGTTCATGTGCGATCTTTGATATCTCTGTCCTGATGGACTCCTCAAACTGTTCAAAGTCCTGTTGAACTTGATTCTCCCATGAAACTGTCACGTATACATAGCCATCGGCATTGGCTTTCGACATAGCACTATAAATGCCTTCTTCTGAATTGTCCACGCCTTCTAAAGGATGGAGAAGTGCATGTGCCGAATGATCGTTAAAGCCACGGAGAAGCTTTATTAATGTCTTGCTGATATGCTGACATTCTGCAAGTTTGAAATGGATGAATTTAAATATTGGGGTAAGATGGTCTAGAAAAACATAACCATATTGATTCTGAACGTTTTCCTTAGACAGAATTTTAACCGCATTTTTGTTGAGGTCAAGTTTCAGCAAAACATCATCATTACCGGTTTCATCAATGAGTAATCCTTGAACCTTCTGAAGTTGAGTTGGCTTGACATTGAGAATCCTGTCTGTCAATTCTATAAGAATAACTTTCTCTTTGTACAAGCCGCGAAAGGAGTTATTGTGAAACCATAGAATAATGTCCTTGTCCACACTTTCTATGAATCCTTTTTCCTTGCATATAGTCATGAGCTGCTGTGAAACGTCTTTGCCACAATTATTATCATTGCATAACGCAATGAAATCAGAGCGCAGCACAAATTTATTTACATAAGACTCCAACCATATAGGGTCTACATTCAAAGTTTTACGTATTGCGACACGAAGATCGTTTACTTTATCAGTGGTAAGATGTATGAATTCTGAAGAGTCATACAAGATATATGCTATAGCATGTTTTTTGTCACGACCAGCACGTCCTGCTTCTTGTACAAAACTTTCAATAGAAGAAGGGTGATTGAAATTGATTGTAAACCGCACATTTGGCTTGTCTATTCCCATGCCAAATGCTTTGGTCGCGACCATAAGGTTCAAATCATTTTCATTGAATCTACTCATGTCGCCTGAAGGCTTGTCACCACCAACAAAGGTGCCAATTTTCAATGAAGCTCCGCATTCAGCCTCCAAATCTGTTGATATTCCTTGATGAGTTCCCCATTCATTGTCCTCTACGCCAAATGTACCATGGGCATGAGGACAGAATACGATACCTGCATTATGAAATTTTCCATTGTTATCGGCATCATAGAATTGTGAAGCAACATAATCCGTTAAATGACATTCTTTGTTCTCATCACCCGTGTTATATAGTTGAATATCATTAGGAATTTGTTTTAGCAGTTCATGCATCTTTCGTCTTTTTGATTCTGCAACGATGTCCTTCAAATCCCATTCTGATTGCGCTTTCAACAGATGTTGATTGTGTTCTTCTCTTAGCGGCTCAAAATCAGACTCAACATTGATGATGCGATATGTTAATTCAGGACGCGAATCGTCCTCAGAACGGACGATAGTTTCACTGTCAATGGTAAGATTGCCACCTAACGTTAGCTCTCGTTCAACATCTGCAAGAACATCAAATGACGCAGTGGCAGTTAATCCGATAACAGACAATGGACGACCTGTTTTTGTGCGCATAAAGTTTATCATATTGCGTCCAAGATGCAAATATGAAGGACGGAAGTCATGCCCCCATTCAGATACGCAGTGAACTTCATCTATAACGCCATAAGCGAAAAATATTTGGTTCTTCTCTGTCATGGAGATTAGGCTATCGCGGAAATTCTCCATCATATACCTTTCAGGTGAAAGAAGCATAAATTGAAGCGAGCCATTTTGTAGCATGTTTAGCTTCTTTGCTTTCATTTTTGCATCCATACCACTATTGACACAATCACTTGCGTCAATCCTTAATGCATGCAATCCACGAACTTGGTCAACCATCAAGGAAACAAGTGGGTCAACGACAATTGTGACTCCAGGTTGCAGCATAGAGGATAATTGATAAGTCAATGATTTTCCTCCGCCTGTAGGTAGGAGCCCAATTGTTGTTTTATCTGACAAAGACCGACTTAGTATCGGCAACTGACCATGACGGAAGGACGGCTTCCTAAATATGTTCTGTAAGAAGTAAGTGAGTAATTTTTCTCTACACTTAACGGCAACATACGTTCCCGTGGCGTTCTTTTTAACAAAAGGAGGATATATGATATTCTCGGCAGAACATATGGTTCTCTCTTTCTTTTTGTAATGTGAAGAACGTATAATATACACAGCGTTTGCCTTAACTTTGAGCGGTAACGCATCTATATTATCACGCAACAGCATAGAGATGTCAATACAAAAGTCAAAGTCCTCGTCAGGAACAGATGTTTCAACTGCATTCTTCATATGAAGTTTAGAGTCGGCAAACTCTTTGGTTGAAACAACGGTAAGCTCTATTGGGGGCAGTTTCATGTTAGAACCGTCCATAGCAGATATTTTCTCAAAAGACTTTTTGGAGAAGGCTTATTGCAATAGTAGCGCAAGGTACATCACGTTCTATTACCAATATTTTCCACTTTTCTGATGCTAAATTAACAGCACCAGACAACAATGCTTGCAAGAGAGTTCTCTCAATACGAGCTATTGCAAGAGGTGAAAGGACAATCTGAAGTGTATCTTTCCATTTGCCTGTAATGTGTTTTTGACTATTGCGCTTTATAGTTGTAAGATACTTGTTCAACGAAACCTCTTGTTCCCAATTCTGCAAAAACGAATAGTCCTTCAACTCTTCTAAGCGATAGGTGTTCCAACCGCTATCAGCCGTCAACTGATCTCTGCTCTCATCGCGCAGTTTTTGGAAGATGTTAGAGTGATATGGAACTCCGTCTAATTCAAATATAAACCCTGTTTTTGTTTCACCATAAGGCATTTCAAAGGAAAAATCAACCCTTTGGTCTCTACTGAATCTCTTGTCGGGAATATTTACGATTGTAGAAAGAGGACGTTGTGGCTCAAGAAGTTGAATCAAATATTGGCTATCAGCTCTATTTAGATACTTTTCAACAAAGTCTTTTTCAAACTGACTTTCAAGCATGTCACCATTATAAAAAGCCACGTCAAAACGTGGATCAACGACGTGAAGTGCCTCATTAATCTCCGTCTTGGATATTTTATGCTTGGACTTGAAGTTGATTATTTCATTTGCCTGTGGTTTTGTGGAGATATCAAATATATCAGAAAAGATAGTTTCAATTTCAACAGGAGCAATAGTTGGTAAGCCACGTGACACAATATTGGCAAGAACCGCAAGTTTTGGATCGCAATTTTTGGTACTTTCAAGTGATTTGTTTGATTTGACGTCAAATGCAGAAAGTGATTTGAAAAGCTCTTCTGTCTCTTTTTCAATGTCTGACTTTGCATATTCCTCAGCAACTGAATCAAGAATATATCCTGCAAAGAACTGGTCATTCTTGTGAAAATCTTCAATACGTCTGCGAATATCCAAAATGTTTTCAATTCTACTAAACTCCTTGAAGAAAATACGAAGTGAGATAGTCCAATCATTTTGCCACATACCACGTTCCTTGTTGAATGTTGCATACATATCATCAGGATCAGTTGCCGCAATAAATTCATCCACGCGCTTATTATTGTAATAATAAGGACCTACACAGACAAAGTAATTGGAACCGAAAAAAGACTTTTGGAACAAATGGGTAAATTGTGCCAAGTCAAACGCATCCACGTCAAGAATATTGCTAAACAAATGCAGCTTCCTGTGATTTGACCGAACAAAGTCCTGTTCATCCAAATCGTCAAAGACCTTATTGACAGCATTTACTCTTATGTTTTCATAACAAGATAAAACTTCCCTCGCCCTTCTTGTAGCAGGAATGGAAGGGTCTATCAAATTAATTGCGATAATATTATGCGCTATATTCTTTGAACGAAGAAAATCAAGCAAACAAATAGATGCAGTCCCTTGGCCACACCCCCAATCATAAATCTCAATTCCTTCAGAAAAGATGGACGAGATATCAGGCAAACAGTCGAAAGCAGCATCAAGCTTGGCTTTATGCATTTTGCCAAAGCTCTTCAGATACATATTCAGATGCATCTCATCATCAAGTATGTCTTTTCCACGTTTCAAGTCCTGATACAACTTATCCTGCTCCATATGGTCTTTCGGCAAGAATGACCGGGCAGTGTTACGCATTCCTATGAAGGAAATGTCATTTCTGAAGTTCGTTAAAATTTGTCATTTCTGCCAGCCAATGAGTTCTTTGACAATCTGACATCATGATTATTTACCCGTTATGGTTTCCGCATATGGACAGTTTTGATGTTTCTTCCAATTACCAATTGCTATCTCTTTGAAGTATTGGCATAGCAATACTCACACAGGTGAGGACAGGTGTTATATTCTCCTATGTCTTTTGCTGCCATGCATTGACAAAATTGTCGTTGTCCTGCGTCTTTTTATTTATGCTTGCTGATAAAATAGTGATTGTTGGGCAATAGTATTGCACCATTGGGTAATTCTGGTTTTCCAAACAATGATGGGGAAGGAACGTCTTCAACCTTTATTTTCATAAAGTCCATCAGTTTCTTGTCCTTCCAAGCAAGACGAGTTATTAAATCTCCATCAATACAACGATTGTGTTCTATACCATATTTATGGATGTCAATCTTTTCTCCGCATGTGGCAAGCAAGTAGTTCCAATCTCTTTCTTTGTTCATGATGGATAGTTTTTCTGCAAACTCTTCCATTTGTTCAGTTGTCCATTCATGGTAAGGAATGCCATTTCTCTCAAATTAGCTTTCACTTTTTTGTAGAGGGCTATGTCTGCATAACTGAACACCAACTTTTCCGTATATCCTTTCAGTTGGTCTCCAATGTTTCTTACTTTGCATAACAAATTTTCAATGGTTATGTCATCCGTTAGAATCATGGGATCAAATCTCCACACAACGGAACCCTTCCCTAATCGGTCTACCAAAAGTTTGAAAGTTTCAATGCGTTTTTCCAAGGTTGGAACTTTCTCTAATTTTTCCGACTCATAATCATTAAGGGTATATTGTATGTAACACTTAATATTACGTTTTTCAAGCATATCAAGATGATCAAGCAGTGGTCTTGGATTCTTAGACCAAAACACGATGAAGCGTGTGTTGTTGTAGGAGACGTAAGATTTCACTCCGTTAAAAGGATTAGTCCATGCAGAATAGCCAATTTCAAGACGCTTAAAAAACCAGTCAGCGTAGAAAGCCGGAATATCAGTGCTTCTACTTGCAGATACAATGATAGGGGCTTGCGCTTTTACAAGTCTTCCACCAATATTTATTTCTGTATGTTGCCACGTTGCCATGTTTATATAATTTTAATCATCAAGCAATAGCCTTTGAAATGCTACAAAGATTGTTCTTTTACTAATGTTTTCCACCCCAAAACTGTAGTAGAAAGCCGGTCTTTGCGGCTAACTCTTTCCGAGCTATTAATCTTCTCGGATTATCCAGTCGCTGATCGTGCGCTGGGTACTATCGTAATTGACACCTATCTTGAACAGGCGCTTGCCATTGGCAGAATAGGGAATCAAATAGCCCTTTTCGTCTATCTGCCGGATCGCTTCCTCTGCAGAGCCATCATACTTGAGCTCAAAAATAAAGACGGCATCGGGCATATACACCACGGCGTCGGCCCTGCCTATCGCACTGTCCTCCTCGACCCGCATGTGGGCACCCATCAGGTTGAAGACGAGATAGAACACGGTCTGGAAATCGCGCTCGCTCTTGTTGCTCAGACGATTGGAGATGCTGGCAAGGTAGGCCTTCAGGCGAACCATTGCGCCCTCAACATCTACATCATAAAGCTTTTCCAGGAAATCACCCACCAGACTGTTGTTGTCCAGGGATATGGGCGAAAGGTAGTTGGGCGCAAGGCTCTTGAGCATGCCAATCTTTACCTCCCGGTTAGGATACTCCAACGTATAACGATGCAGCATCGGGTTGTATTTTTTGATGGTGAGGTAGCCGCTCTGATAGAGCAGCGGGAGCGCCGAGGTCATCATTTCGGGCGAAACATCAAAGTCATCCACGTCACATGACTTCTTCTCAATATCCATCACGTTGACATGATATTTCTGCAACGTCTTGATAAGATAAGTTGGCGTACCCGAGCCAAACCAGTAAGGAGCAATGTCGCGTGCATTCAGCGCCTTCACCAGGCTGAACGGATTGAAGACGTCCTCTGATTTCTTGCTGAAATGATAGCCGTCATAGAATCGCGTCAACTCTGCCAGGCACTCCTCATACGTCATACCAAGGGCTTCGCCCAATGCCTCTACATCCGGTTTCATCTGCGTAGTAAGCTCCGTCTTGCTGATGCCGCAGATGGCCGAATACTGGTCGAACATGCTGATATTGTCAAGGTTGTTGAGCTCGCTGAAAATGCTGAGTTGCGAGAACTTAGTGATACCCGTGATGAAGGTGAACTCCAGGTATGGGTCGAGCTTCTTTAGCGGACTATAGAAGTTTTGCATGATGCGGCGAAGTGGTTGCAGGTTTTCCTTCTCATGCACCACGTCCAGCAAAGGGGCGTCGTATTCATCAATGATGACGACTGCCTTTTCGCCTGTCTGCTTGTAAGCTCTCTTTACGAGACCTTCCAGTCTTTCATTAGGGTAGATCTCGCCTTCTCCCTTACCATAAAGCTCTTCGTAGGGTAAAAGCTCTAAATTAAGATAACTGTTCAAGGCATCTGCGTCAAAATGTTTGGCACCGCTGAGGTCGAAGTGGAGCACAGGATGCTTCACCCATTCCTTTTCGTAATCGGCAATGGCCAATCCCTCGAATAGTTCTTTCCTTCCCTCGAAATAGGCTTGAAGGGTAGAGGCAAAGAGCGACTTGCCGAATCGTCTTGGACGACTCAGAAAGATAAACTTCATGCCTTTCTCTCTAAATTCCGCGATGTATTGGGTCTTATCTATATAGAGATAATTTTTCTCGCGGATTTCTTCGAAAGTCTGTATTCCTACGGGATATTTGTTGACTATTTTTGCCATGTTCCACTCGCTTTGCATTTTGCGCTACTAAGTTACGAAGAAAAAATGAAATACTCAAGCATATATACTATTTTTAAGCTAAAATACTGTGTCCTCTTGTGCCATCCTTCCTAAATCCGTTTTCGAAAACGTTAAACGTTAAAACTCTGATTGTATTTAGAGCCTTATAATTAACCATAACTTACTATGATCAATCAAACATAAAGCCTTGATTTTCAGTATCCTTTGATTTTAATACTTATAAATAGGCAGAAGAACGACGCTAACAGGCCCGCTAAGCATATATCATTAGGAATCATCAGGGATAACACTTGTCGAGTTAGTCGTCTATTCCGTATATTCCTTTCCGCCAATGCTCAATATGCGGGCATCGTCCTGTCCTGGAAGTGGCTCATAGACGACAACCTCAACTTTTTTTTTGTTGTTATCCACGCATTCATAACGATAGTTTGTTCCAGCCACAACTTGGCGAGAAACCTTGTGGGGTTTCAGCTGCAAGTTGCTGTGCGACAGGACAACAGCCTTGAAGAGAGAATCTTCTTCTGTCGTAAGTTTTGTACTCTTGCCGAATGCACCTATCATTTGAGATTTTTGGGTGCTGGCGCATGATGCCATACCAATGATGATGGTCGCTAATGCCAATGTTTTTATTGTATTCATATTCTTTATGATTTTATATTTCTTAATTGTTACTTACCTATAGTGTATCTTACACCTACATTGAGATTGAAGTTCAGCGGTTTCTCCTTGTAGATAGTCTGGAGCGAAGAATGGTCGTCTAAATAATAGCTTACGCCCGGCTCTGCATAAATACCGACATTGTCAAGCACGTCAAACTGCACGCCGAAAGCCGCATTTACAGACATTTGCAAAGGCTTGCTGTCAATGTTGACAGTCTCTTTCTTCTTTGTCGCATTATTGATGACATATTCTTTCGTGACATTTCCCGATACGCATTTTTCTGCAAGTACACCTGCCGAGCCATATAGATTGAACCTTTTGTATGACCATGCATTATATTTCATGTTGACAGGAATTCCTACATAGTTCAGCCTTTGCTCGCCCGTAAAGTAGTTCTCTTTTGTTCCGTCTTTCATGTCGGAAGAGAGACGCGTGTATGTAAGTCCGCTTTCGATGCTCCAATGCTCGTTAAGTGTGTATGCCACTTTCACACCAATGCGTACAGGCAAGCGGTGCTTGTATTCTGTCTTCACTTCCTTTCCCTGATTGAATATGTTGATGCCGAGCATAGGGCTGTCCTCCCAGTCAGAATCATCAGGACCGGTTGCAACAACAGGGTCGCCAATAGATGTTATGGTTCTAGATGACCCCATCGATCCCATTGCACTTGTACTTACAGTCCAACGTGACGATGTGGATGAAGAGGCGTGGCGCCTTGCGTCAGAGTTGTAAGCCACAAGGCTGCCGTAATTGCTGTTTTGATGATAATTGTTTGCTTTCTTGCTCTGACTCTCACATTTCGGCAAATTTTCTTTGTCGGCAGTTGTATTCGTTTCTTTTGAACTGTTGGCATCATCCCCCTCATGGTTGTCAGACGCTGTTTCCAAAGATTTCTCATCATTAGCATAAGATGACAATGTATCAATGTCACCAACAGATTTGTGTACTATGGTCGTAATGATGCGTGGCATAGGTGAGTTGCAGGCAATAGGATTATTGCCGTCGTCAGCAACGATATTGCCTTTAGGGGATGGCTCTGCTGGTGTATGTGCTATTTGTAGATTTGTCATTTCTGCTGGCGTTTGCTCATCGTTTGCGTATTCAGAATATATTGAATATCCTATCAACAAAGCCACGCTTGCAGCGGCAGCAGTATACGCTGTGCGCCGTAGCCAGTAGGTTTTGAAAGGTCTGCCGCCGTGCATATAGCCACCATTCTCATCAGTCGTTCCTTTGCGAATGTCCTCCCAAAGTCCTTTTGGTGCATCTTTCTCATAGTTGCCCAAACGGTCGTGTATGTCTTTTTGCCAATTATTTTTCATACGTTAAATGGAATTGATGGTTCTATAATGTTTTATCTTCCGCGCCAGCATTGATTTGGCCTTGTGCAGCTGCGAAGCTGAAGTATTCTCTTTTATGCCGAGCAATTGGGCTATTTCCTTGTGACTCTTGTCGTCAATGACATAGAGATTGAATACAGTTCGGTATCCATCGGGCAACTCACGTATAAGCTGATGAAGTACATCGGTAGGTATGTCCTCAGTCTCCATACTGTCGCCATCTGCAATGTTCATATCTTTATCATCGATACTATCAATGGGCAAACGGCTGTTATTGCGTACAAACTTCAGGGTCTCATTGAGAGTAATTTTTGCCATCCATGCTTTCAAAGACCCCTCTCCACGATACTTGAAACTATCCAGAAAAGTAAATATCTTGATGAACGATTCTTGTAGCACGTCCTTAATGTCTTCGTCTTCTGTGATGTAGCGTGAGCAGAGTGCAGACAGGTATCGCACATGCCTGCGATAAATCCACTCGGTGGCAGTATTGTCGCCATCGAGTGCCTTTCGCAACCATCGTTCCTCTTCCGTTTCTTTCCTGAATGTTAAGCCGAACATGAGGTTTATAGGGTTAAAAGCTTTGGAAACAGCGAAGTGCAAATGCCTTTACCATACAGCAAAAAGCATTTGCACTATCTCGTAACAACGAGTTTCTTATTTTGTTACTGTAACAACTACCGTAGCAGTTTTTTTGTTTTTGTCTGTGATGGTGATAGTTGTGCTTCCAACCTTCACTCCCTTTATGGTAAGTTTGGCGTCCTTGACGGTAGTAGTGGCGATCTTATCATCTTTGCTTGCAGCCGTATAAGGTGTTGTGCCTCCACTAATGTTTACTACATCTTCCTTACCAACCGCAATACTTGTCTTGGCTTTGTCCACGACAACACCATCAACCACGGTAATGCTCAAACTGCCAGTCACCTTCTTGGAGTCAGTAACAAGAACTGTAGCCTTGCCAGCCTTAACTCCTTTTACCGTAATTGTAGCCTTGTCAACAGTTACGGTGGCGGTCTTGTCATCGCTTGATTTAGCGGTGTAAGTACCATCTCCACCTGCTACCTTTACCTTCTGTGTGCCGCCAACGGCAACTGAAACGGTTGAAGGATTGAACTTGATGGCGGAAGTGTTGTCATCATCGTCAGAGCATGAAGCAAATGCCACTGCAAATGCGGCACAAACGATTAATGTTGCAAACTTAAAGAATTTCATTGATTTCATTTTATTCTATAATTTTGTCGTTTAACTTATGCGCCACGGCATGAGTATGCGTCCATCTACAGCCTTGGCACGATTGTTTTTTCGAGTACTCTCATTCCCTTAAATGAAGAGCAATGTAAAATCTTGCCTGGGAAAAATATTTTTTTTCGATTTTTATTCTATACGATGCAAAAATGACGGTGTTTCGGCATTGTACACCGATGTGACCGTATGCATTTTGAGCGACAGTTCGGCAGACTTTTTGCCACTGAACGACAGCCAATTGAGTTTTATCTTCAGTTCTTTAGGATGTTCCTTCCATAGTGAGTTGAGGTCAAATGCTATTAGTGCATCCCCCATTCTTCCGTTTGTGTCACCTTGGGCATTGTGGCGCAAGTCGAACTCATATACATTATCTTTGTTCACACCGCTCACAAGATTAATGACATGCTTGGTAGTTCCTCCCCACAATGTGCGTATGCGGAGCGTAACATATCCGTCCTCGGCAACAGAAACCCAGTCACGGACAATTTCAATAGGGTCATTTCCAAATGCTTTCGCATTTTTTTCTTCTGATCCTTGCGTCATTACTGGCTGTTTGGTACGGATGCTGTCAATCCAATTTACATACACACTCTGTTGGTTGCCTCCGTAGCTTTGTTCTTCTATTGTATAGTTCACCAAAGCCCTCACATTCTTGTCTCCAAACGGTGAGGCTTTCATATTGGTAGGTATAAGCGACGTTGATTCATCAAGTTGCATGAAGAAGCCGTCAGGCGCAGAAGGATACACCGTTACAAGGGCAGTTGGGCGCTGTAACACCTCATTGTTATCATTGTCATCGCATGAGTTCAGCGTGAGCGAACTGGCTATCAGACCTATTGCCAGAATTGTTTTCTTTGTTATTCTCATATTTCTTGCTTTTTAACTTCTACTTATTAAATCATCAAAAAGCAAGAATCTTGCCTGTAAAAAGAGTTTTTTATGAGATTTATCCTTGCTCCAACAAGTTCTTCCAAGTATTTCTTACGTTCAAATATCATATTAGGGTGCCATTTTTGATACTAGTATTATATTTTACACCGCAAAGATAACGTTTTTTATCTCGAAATACAGCATAAACAATGGAAAACTGCGTTTATCAAGTAAAAACAGCTAAACGTAGCATCGTAAACTACACAAAAATGCTTTTTAGAACAAAAGGGTATGACATGTAATCACACCCTACGTTCAAGGGAGTCGTTTCAACCGTACCCCTTTATGGATTTCGTCCAATAACTTCCATTCACCACATTATGGGGTCGGTTAAAAGCGTCCCTTCCAACCCTTATTTCGTGATTCCTGATGTGGTCGAAAGTTAAATACGTTAAATATTCACCTTTTCGTATCTAATCAGAATCCATATAGTCACTTTTCTACCGTTTAGAGTGTATAACACTGATAATCAACTGATAATAGATATGTTAATGATAGGCATGGGGTGAGTGTCCCGTCTCCCTGGTCACATACTAACAAACTAACGTTTAACGTTTTTGTTTTCGTATGCGGCAGGGGAGAGGGAAGGGGAGGAGGGAAGCCGGTCTTTGCGGCTAACTCTTTCCGAGTTCTTAGTCTTCTCGGATTATCCAGTCGCTAATCGTGCGCTGGGTACTATCGTAATTGACACCTATCTTGAACAGGCGCTTGCCATCGGCAGAATAGGGAATCAAATAGCCCTTTTCGTCTATCTGCCGGATCGCTTCCTCTGCAGAGCCATCATACTTGAGCTCAAAAACAAAGACGGCATCGGGCATATACACCACGGCGTCGGCCCTGCCAATCGCACTATCCTCCTCGACTCGCATGTGGGCACCCATCAGGTTGAAGATAAGGTAGAAGACGGTCTGAAAATCGCGCTCGCTCTTGTTGCTCAGACGATTGGAGATGCTGGCAAGGTAGGCCTTCAGGCGAACCATTGCCCCCTCAACATCTGCATCATAAAGCTTTTCCAGGAAATCACCCACCAGACTGTTGTTGTCCAGAGATATAGGCGAAAGATAGTTGGGCGCAAGACTTTTGAGCATGCCTATCTTTACCTCCCGGTTAGGATACTCCAACGTATAACGATGCAGCATCGGGTTGTACTTTTTGATGGTGAGGTAGCCGCTCTGATAGAGCAGCGGGAGTGCTGAAGTCATCATTTCGGGCGAAACATCAAAGTCATCCACGTCACATGACTTCTTCTCAATATCCATCACGTTGACATGATATTTCTGCAACGTCTTGATAAGATAAGTTGGCGTACCCGAGCCAAACCAGTAAGGAGCTATCTTGCGTGCATTCAAGGCCTTCACCAGGCTGAACGGATTGAAGACATCTTCTGATTTCTCGCTGAAATGATAGCCGTCATAGAATCGCGTCAGCTCAGCCAGGCATTCCTCGTACGTCATGCCAAGGGCTTCGCCCAATGCCTCTACATCCGGTTTCATCTGCGTAGTAAGTTCCGTCTTGCTGATGCCGCAGATGGCCGAATACTGGTCGAACATGCTGATATTGTCGAGGTTGTTGAGCTCGCTGAAGATGCTGAGTTGCGAAAACTTGGTGATACCCGTGATGAAACAGAACTCCAGGTATGGGTCGAGCATCTTCAAAGGACTGTAGAAGTTCTGCATGATGCGGCGAAGCAGTTGCAGGTTCTCTTTTTCATGCACCACGTCCAGCAAAGGGGCGTCGTATTCATCGATGATGACAACTACTTTCTCGCCCGTCTGCTCGTAAGCTTTCTTCACCAGGTCTTTCAGGCGAAGGTTTGCGTCCACCTGATGAGTCTTATATCCCCAATGCGCCTCCTGCTCCTCAAGCATGTCAGCCAAATATCTTTCCAGCTGCTCCACACCCATGTGCTTGGCACCGCTCAGGTCGAAATGAAGCACAGGGTGCTTCACCCATTCCTTCTCGTAATCAGCAATAGTCAATCCTTCGAAAAGTTCTTTTCTTCCCTCGAAATAGGCTTGAAGGGTAGAGGCAAAGAGCGACTTGCCGAATCGTCTTGGACGATTCAGAAAGATGAACTTCATACCTTTCTCTCTAAATTCCGCGATGTATTGGGTCTTATCTATATAGAGATAACCTTTCTCGCGTATCTTCGAGAATGTCTGTATTCCTACGGGATATTTGTTGACTATTTTTGCCATATTCCACTCGCTTTGCATTTTGCGCTACTAAGTTACGAAGAAAAAATGAAATACTCAAGCATATATACTATTTTTAAGCTAAAATCTCGTGGCAACGTGGCCATTCTGCCGCAATCGCAAGTTTCCACCTGCCACGATCGTAAGTTATCGTCAGGCCCGGAGATAAGTTATCACCAAGCATGGAGGTAACTTACCCTTAGGCATGGAGACAAGCAACCCTCGGCAGGGTTTGGGCTGAGTCCACAAGATGTCAGAAGACGAATGTCATAAAGCGCTTGGTGTTTGCAGCCTTCTGTTTCAGTTCGTCCTCCATTCTCCGCATTGCCATCTTGAAGAAGAAGTGGACGAGGTGTTCGTCGGTTGCTTCTGTTCGAATCATACGAAGGGCGGAGATGTATTCTTGGCGTGCTTCGGACGGGATGATAAGAAGCGGGTGGCCTGATCGCAAAAGGATATAGTTGCTGACGAGTCTTCCTGTCCTGCCATTTCCATCGCGAAACGGATGAAGGTATTCATAGAAGCCATGAAAGCGGGCGGCAAGTATCATGGGGTGGACTGCGGCTGAGGCGATAGCCTTTTCTGTGGATTCCAATAATTTGGGAACTTTGGCTATAAGCTGCTCATGGTCGCCAAAGACAGTGTCCCCTGCCGCCATATCTGTGGTGGTGTATTCGCCCGGTATTGCCTCAGGAGAGCGATAAGAAATGGTGTGAAGGGTGACTCGCTTGTTGATTTCTTTCAGCAATGCTTCGTCGAGCGGGTGTTGCGCGTTTTGGATCACATACTCGAACGCCTCAAAGTGGTCGAGCATTTCGAAGGCCTCGAAAAGGGTCTTTCCCGCAGGAATCATACCCAGCCCTTTCTCCTTCAGCTCGCGGGTGTCATCCACGGAAAAAGAGTTGCCCTCGATGGCGCATGAATGTGTAGAAAAGAGCACTTCGTTATATTTAGTGTACTCTTCTCTATCCATCTTGTTGATGATAAGCGCTTGATACTTACACCTTAGGCTCTCATATAGCTTTATTTCCTCTTCGAATGCCATAGACGTGGTTTTTGTCTTATGCAAAGATAGTGCAAACCGAATGCAGAATATTAAGCTTGCTTGAATATTTTGCTGAGGTGCAGCCTATCTTCTGCAAAGTTAGTGCAAACCGAGAACAATACAAAAAGAATCACATACTTTTTTATATTTTGTGCGAAAATGGAGCGGCAGGGTTTGTTTCCATACCGTTTGCTGCTAACGAAGGCGCCCTGTGCAGCGAGTATGGCAAACAACAATGCTACATCATTTCTCTTTTAAACCAAAGTTCAAATACGCTATCAGCAAGGAATATGCCCTCTTTTTCTATGGTGATGATCTCTTTGTCCACCAAACTTTTCTTTATGCGGTCTATATTTGACTTGCTGCCCAGAGGGTATGTTTCTGAGACCGCCTGGGTGGTAAATCCAGCATGTATGCCTTGGCACAAAAGGCGAATGAAGTTGAGCTGATAGGTGGTGAGCCCCTCGGTCTGTTGTATAAAGAGACCGCTGCTTTGTTCCAGCAGGGCTTTCAGACCTTCCTCGAAACTTTCCTCATTTACTTCTTTCTCTGTTTCGGCCATCACGTTCCAGGCCAGTTGCTGCACATAGGAAGAGTAATTCTTCACCACTTGGCATATTCTGCCAGCATACGCTTCGCTTATCTTCTTGCCATACTTCTCGAATCGGGAACAGATGAAGGGGACCCAATATTCCGTAGGGATGCATTTGAGATGGATCATCTCGCCAAACTGGTAGAAAGGCATACGGCGACTTTGGAATATATTCTCCATCAGATGTTTCTTGCTGCCAAAGAAGCAATAAGACACATTTTGATGGTGCTGCCAAGCTCCGCGCAGCCGTTTTTGTATCGTCAGCGAGTCGGTGAACTCACCTATCTGCTGAAATTCATCAATGCATACGACCATGCGAACGCCTTGCTCCTGGGCTATGCGTTCGGGGAGATTCAAAATCTCTTCTGGAGAATAGTTCTTGGGCGTTATTCCTAGTGAAACGGAAAACTCAGAATTAGGCTCAGGACTAAATGAGAGCTTGGGCGATACTCTCACCAAGAAACGCTTGATGTTTTCAATGACTTGCTCCGCATGGTTGCCTGTGGATCTCATGATGGTCTCGGCAAATCGGTTGTAGAAATCATATTCGCTTCGGCAATCATAGATGTCCATATAGACGATCTTTATCATCGGATTGTCAACCTCTGAGATGACCTTTTTTATAAGCGAGGTCTTGCCCATGCGTCTTGGAGATATCAGAATGACGTTGACGCCATTCTCAAAGTCGAGCTTGATACGCTTGGCTTCTTCGATTCGGTCCGTAAAGTTGCTGCCACCAACCGACATACCATATACAAAAGCTTTTTCCATCACCTTTTCTCCTTTATTCGATTAGGCTACAAAGGTAAGCAAAAAAGATGGAGTTCACAAGTCTGTGGACCACAACATTGTGAACTTGGCCGGAAAGTCGGTTTTTGGCGCGAGGAGCGGGACGGGGAGAAGTCAGCTGCGCCGTTCTGTCTCAAGCAGTTGTCTTTTGGCATCCAGTCCGCCAGCGAAGCCTGTCAGGGAATGGTCGGACCCGATGACGCGATGGCAGGGAATGATGATGCTGATGCCGTTGGCGCCAATGGCTTGTGCCACGGCTCTTGCGCCTTGGGGGTTGTTGAGGCTGAGGGCAATGTCTTGGTAGGTGCGCGTCTCGCCGTATGGTATCTCGCACAACGCCTGCCATACTTGCTGTTGAAACGCTGTGCCGACAGGGTGGGTCTTGAGGTCGAAAGTCTTGCGAACGCCAGCAAAATACTCGTCAAGTTGCCTCTTGGCGCTCTCCAAGACTTCCGACGTAGCCTCGGTCAGCGCAGCGTCCAGGTGCCTTATGAGTCTGCGTCTGTTGCGCTCGGCGCGTGGACTCTCGCGCCAGTCGCAAAGGCACAATTCGTCGCCAATGGACGCCAGGGTGATTTCCCCGCAAGGAGCGCTATAGTGCTGAAAATGTATGGCCTTTCTCATTCCTTCTTGCTCAAGACATAGACCCTTGTTTCGCAAGGGTTGAGGCTGCCCACGTTCAAGGTGTTCTCTATTTCCCCTTCGGTCTGCGACCATATTTCGCGGCAGATGTACCGGGTGTTGGCTTTCAGATAAATGGCCGTGAGGGGAATGGCTGGTACGCTCGCTGCCGAGGTAGCGCGATTGGTGATCGAAACGGCTATGCGACTGTCTGTCAGGTCTTTGACAAATACGTCATAGCCCGAGGGGGAATAGTCGGTGGTGCCTGTCGAAAGGGCTTCCATGTATTCGGCCTGCTGGCCCAGCGCGTCTTGGTTGATGGCGAGGATTTCCTGGTTGGTCAACGTCTGCACGTCGGCTTCGGTGATGAGCGGGTGTGGCATGGACTGGTCGCTATTTGCCTCGCCCTTAGGGGCCTCGCGCAGGTCGCAGGTCAGGGCCAGAGGACTTGCCAACATGCTCCACAAGGACATATGTGTGCGTGCCTGCGCGTCGGTCAGTCCTGTGATCTTTCCTCCGTTGGTTTGATGCTCTGCCGTATTGTTACTGGGTCCTCCGAGGCCATGAAGGCCAATGCACATCATGTCGAGGTCGTTGAAGTGGTTCACGCCGGCATACATCCAGAGGCGGCGGGTCTCGTCCACACCTCCTATCACGCCCGGACGCGACGGGTTGCCAATCCAGTCCTCGCGCGCATCACTTGTCGATCGCCAACTGCTACCACCTGCGGCGGCTCCCCACGTCCAAGGCTGGGTCTTTCCCCATTCGCAGATATTATACACGAAAGGCACTTCGCCCTTTGCCTTGCGCGTCTCGTTGAGGGCAGCCACGGCTTCGCCCATCCGCGTGTAGCTCACCTTGGTGCTCGCCTCGCTATTGCAATAGTCGTATTTGAGCATATCGACACCCCATGAGTCGAACAAGGCAAGATGCTGGCTCTCAAAGCCATAGGACCCTGGCTGATAGTTCTCGCAGGTCATGCTGCCCGCATCACTATAGATGCCGATCTTCAGTTTGCGGTTGATCGCCTTCAAGGCAGTCTTCAGGCCGCTAATGCCTTCGGGAAACTTTGTGGGGTCGTATGTGAGTTTTGCTTTGTCGCTTTCCTGCTTTGCCCAGGCGTCGTCGAGGACAATGGTGTTGAATCCCGCGTCTATCAATCCGTATCTCTCCATGCCTTTGGCTATCTCTACCATCTTGTCGTGGCTGATGGCACGGGCAAACCAGTTCCATGTGAGCCAGCCCATCATGGGGGTGGCCGACTGCAAGTGGCTGCTGACGACCAGCCGGATCTTGGCTTGCTTTTCTTCGCCATCCGCACCCACGAGATTTACCGTGTAGGCGTATTCGCCCTCTGCTTTTGGGGCAACGCCTGCCACATACTTGTATTTGTTGCCCGTCTCGATACGGTCTTCTTTGAGCGAAAGCGTTGATATTGAGCCAAAATCTACACTCGACACGGTCTCGCCTTCGTGAGTAGTCAACTTGTGGAGATATTGAGCTCCGGGCAGCGCATACATAAGGGACGCGCAGGGCATGGAGGCTGCTGCAGGGTCGATGATCTTCCATGCAGAATTGGCGTCGCTTGCTGTCCAAAGGTTGAGCATGCTGCCGTCCTCTATGCCGCCTGTGAAATTCCATGCTGGCGAAGATGTGCTCGGGTCTGCTACTGAGCCCGGAATGATGGCTATCGTTTCATCCGAAAGGCAAAGCAGTTGCCAAGTATTGGCTTCGTCTGCATGGGCAGTATATCTTACATGGCTGTTGGTGGTAGTTTTTGCATTACCGCCATTCTGTGCTATCGTATAATAGATGTAGCAGTTGGCTGTTTGGTCGTAAATGTAGTACTGGCCATACGTTTTCTCGATGAATATAAATTTGTCGGCTTTGCTTCGATGGGTAGTATGCGACAGGTTCTCCTCCGTTTTCTTGACAAAAGCGGCAGGCGTGTATAAAATATAAGGATATTGCCTTTCGGCGTCCACGCTTATGGTGGGTGTGAAAAGCTGGATGAATTTTACGTCTATTTGGTAGTTGGCGTTGTCCACGGTAACTTTGGCCACATAGCCGCCACCCACTTTTACCTTCACGTTTGCAGTCTCAAGTTTCGCCGACTTGATGTGCGCATCGCCTTGGGCGTTCAGACCACGAAATTCCTGACCGTTGATGATGACGACGGCTTCGCTGGGCATACCGTCGCTAAAGAGTGTGTAGTCATGCTCGGCATTTGCTTCGTCTATTCTCTCCTCCCAACCGCTTGCCATCGGGCGAAAGTGACAATAGGTTTTGGCAGAGGAGGACGTTTGGGTAGCGACATTCCCAGCAATGGTATTCAAAGCTAATGCCAGTATGTATGCCACAAATAGTTTTTTTCTCATTTTGCTTTTGCTATTTTATTCTGTTTGGCCGCGAAGTGTCCTTGAATTTGTTGGCAGCAATACCTATCAACGACCTTTGGGAGGGCAAAGGTAAGTAAAAGCGTTGGGATTCTTCCTTTTCTGCGGAAAAACATGCTTGTAGGTTGCCCAAAAAATGAAGTTAACTTCATAGGCCTACGAAGTTATATTCATCGGCCTACGAAGTTAACTTCATTTTTTACCCCACTTTTGAGGCCAGTTCGCATGGAATGAGCAGGTAGGCAGTTGGGCGTAGGAAACGCGCCTGTTCTTATGGGACTCTCCATCCCGAAGCCATCCCGAGACCATCCCGAAGGATTGCCGGTTGGGTTTCGGGCCTCGCCAAAGAGAGCAGGCGGGGCTTTTCCCTCCGTCTGACCCCTTTCTTTGCCCATCCTGCCCTTTCTTTTCGTCTTTCCAGCCCTATATATAAATAAGGAGAAAATTATCCATATAATATTAAGGAGAAAAGATCTCCCAATGGTGGCGGGCTCCGACCGATCGTACCTTCGTTCCTTTGGTTTGTCCCACAACCCAGCAGTATTTCCTCTTCGCGTTCCCCGTTTTTCCTCTCCAACGCATCATTTTCCTACCCCGTCAACCTGCTTTCCCTCCCTTGCATCCCTGTTTTTCTTCTTTTCACCCCTTATTCTCCTCAGATCGGCCCTCATCGCAAGCGAATCGCAACCTCCCGCTTTTCCTCCGTTTTCCCTCCTTTTTCCCTTGAATGCCCTATCTTTGCCTTGTTTTTGTCAAATAACGCGAAAAACTACCAACTTTCGCAAACTTTTCTTTCGAAACATTTGGAGGGTATTAAAAAACACCGTATCTTTGCACCCGCTTTTCCGAACAAAGTATACGCCGAGAAAGGGAGAGCGATAAAGATAAGCGATCTTTGAAGAGATTTACATAAGACAGAGAGTAGTACAAGAAGCGGATGCTTCCTGATCATTTTTGGTTTGGTCGCATCTGGGTAAAGAAGAAGAGCCGTCCATTTTTTTTGGAACAGGTGCTTTGAGCCCAATCTTCGGTACATCTGGATGAGCGTCCTTGAGAACAGAGACAAAGTCTTTCCCTTTTCGTAAGGGAAGTCAAACGGATATTTTACAATGGAGAGTTTGATCCTGGCTCAGGATGAACGCTAGCTACAGGCTTAACACATGCAAGTCGAGGGGAAACGATAGGGAAAGCTTGCTTTCCCTAGGTGTCGACCGGCGCACGGGTGAGTAACGCGTATCCAACCTGCCCATGTCTGGGGAATAACCCGTCGAAAGGCGGACTAACTCCCCATGGTCTCCGATGAGGACATCTGAATTGGAGTAAAGCTTTGCGGACATGGATGGGGATGCGTCTGATTAGGTAGTAGGCGGGGTAACGGCCCACCTAGCCTACGATCAGTAGGGGTTCTGAGAGGAAGGTCCCCCACATTGGAACTGAGACACGGTCCAAACTCCTACGGGAGGCAGCAGTGAGGAATATTGGTCAATGGACGAGAGTCTGAACCAGCCAAGTAGCGTGCAGGATGACGGCCCTATGGGTTGTAAACTGCTTTTGCGCGGGGGATAACACCCTCCACGTGCTGGAGGTCTGCAGGTACCGCGCGAATAAGGACCGGCTAATTCCGTGCCAGCAGCCGCGGTAATACGGAAGGTCCGGGCGTTATCCGGATTTATTGGGTTTAAAGGGAGCGTAGGCCGTGAGGTAAGCGTGTTGTGAAATGTAGGCGCCCAACGTCTGCACTGCAGCGCGAACTGCCCCACTTGAGTGCGCGCAACGCCGGCGGAACTCGTCGTGTAGCGGTGAAATGCTTAGATATGACGAAGAACCCCGATTGCGAAGGCAGCTGGCGGGAGCGTAACTGACGCTGAAGCTCGAAAGCGCGGGTATCGAACAGGATTAGATACCCCAGGTAGTCCGCGCGGTAAACGATGGATGCCCGCTGTGGCGCGCCTGGCGTGCCGCGGCTAAGCAAAGCATTAAGCATCCCACCTTAGGAGTACGCCGGCAACGGTGAAACTCAAAGGAATTGACGGGGGCCCGCACAAGCGGAGGAACATGTGGTTTAATTCGATGATACGCGAGGAACCTTACCCGGCTTGAACTGCAGGAGAACGATTCAGAGATGATGAGGTCCTTCGGGACTCCTGTGGAGGTGCTGCATGGTTGTCGTCAGCTCGTGCCGTGAGGTGTCGGCTTAAGTGCCATAACGAGCGCAACCCCTCTCCGTAGTTGCCATCGGGTGATGCCGGGCACTCTGCGGACACTGCCACCGTAAGGTGTGAGGAAGGTGGGGATGACGTCAAATCAGCACGGCCCTTACGTCCGGGGCCACACACGTGTTACAATGGCCGTCACAGAGGGGAGCCGGGCGACCGGCTCATGATCCTTAAAAACGGTCTCAGTTCGGACTGGGGTCTGCAACCCGACCCCACGAAGCTGGATTCGCTAGTAATCGCGCATCAGCCATGGCGCGGTGAATACGTTCCCGGCCTTGTACACACCGCCCGTCAAGCCATGAAAGCCGGGGCGCCTGAAGTCCGTGACCGCAAGGATCGGCCTAGGGCGAAACTGGTGATTGGGGCTAAGTCGTAACAAGGTAGCCGTACCGGAAGGTGCGGCTGGAACACCTCCTTTCTGGAGAGGCCGCTCTTTCCCTTCCCGCATCGGGACAGGGTCGGGATTGTGGCCGAGGATAGAGTAGAGAAGTCATCTGTGGCTTTCCTTCTTTTGTACTGCCTTCTGTTTTTGGGGGATTAGCTCAGTTGGCTAGAGCGCTTGCATGGCATGCAAGAGGTCATCGGTTCGACTCCGATATTCTCCACCATCCGCTATTATAGTGGAAACGATCTTTGACATATTGAGACAAGCGAAACTGTAGTGAACCAACAAAGTTCAAGGCCTTGCGGCCCAGCGATGGCGCCGCAAGACTGACACAAGCTGAAAGTATGAGCTGCCTTCCCGCAGGCTTTTTTGAGGTCTGCGTGGCGAGGAGAAGAAAGTAAGAAAGGGCGCATGGCGGATGCCTTGGCTCACGGAGGCGATGAAGGACGTGATAAGCTGCGATAAGCCGCGGTTAGGCGCAAATAGCCCTTGACCCGCGGATTTCCGAATGGGACAACCCACCGCTTCGGCGGTATCCCTGCCAAGTAGGGAGGCTAACGGGGAACTGAAACATCTTAGTACCCCATAAGGAAGAAAACAAACGTGATTCCCCCAGTAGTGGCGAGCGACCGGGGAACAGCCCAAACCGTCGCTGTCGCAAGGCAGCGCCGGGGTAAATAGGACCACGACCTTGTATCATGATCGCGAGCAGAAGGTCCCTTGGAAAGGACCGCCGCAGACGGTGAGAGCCCGGTATGCGAAGCGTGATTGGGCATAGTGGTATCCTGAGTAGCGCGGGACACGAGGAATCCTGCGTGAATCCGCCGGGACCATCCGGTAAGGCTAAATACTCCCGTGAGACCGATAGTGAACGAGTACCGTGAGGGAAAGGTGAAAAGCACCCCTAGCAGGGGAGTGAAACAGTCCCTGAAACCATGCGCCTACAAGCGGTCGGAGCTGCTTTTGCAGTGACGGCGTGCCTTTTGCATAATGAGCCTACGAGTTGCCATGTCCGCAAGGCTAAGGGCGAGTACGCCCGCAGCCGCAGTGAAAGCGAGCCTGAACAGGGCGCCGAGTCGGATGGGGCAGACGCGAAACCAAGTGATCTACGCATGGCCAGGCTGAAGTCCCGGTAACACGGGATGGAGGGCCGCACGGATAAGCGTTGAAAAGCTTCCCGATGAGCTGTGCGTAGGGAGTGAAAGGCCAATCAAACTTGGAGATAGCTCGTACTCCCCGAAAGGCATTTAGGTGCCGCGTCGGATGTTCACCGCGAGAGGTAGAGCGACCGATAGGACGAGAGGGCTTCACCGCCTATCGAGTCCTGACGAACTCCGAATGCTCGCGGTCCGCAGTCCGGCAGTAAGGGGGCGGGTGCTAAGGTCCGTCCCCGAGAGGAGAAGAATCCTGACCGTCGTCTAAGGTCCCGAAATTCTGTCTAAGTTAGTCTAACGAGGTCTGGTCTCAGTGACAGCTAGGATGTTGGCTTGGAAGCAGCCATTCATTCAAAGAGTGCGTAACAGCTCACTAGTCGAGAGACCGGGCATGGATAATAATCGGGTATTAAGTCAGATACCGAAGGCACGGGGTAGCAGAGTAATGAAAAGTACCGGTAGGGGAGCATTCCACCTCCGTCGAATGGTTTCCGTGAGGATTCCTGGAGGGCGTGGAAAAGCAAATGTAGGCATAAGTAACGACTAGGGGCGTGAGAACCGCCCCCGCCGCAAGTCTAAGGTTTCCCGGGCGATGCCAGTCAGCCCGGGGTCAGTCGGGTCCTAAGGCTCAGCCGAACGGCGAGGCCGATGGCAGACACGGTTAATATTCCGTGACCCTCTGCTGGAGCGACGTGGAGACGGAGCAGTGACACCACCGCGCCCTGACGGAATAGGGCGTTGAAGGCCGTAGGTGCAGACAAGGGCAGGCAAATCCACCCTTTGAGCTGAAAGCCGACAGTACGCTTCCTCCTCCGGGAGGCGGCGACAGCGTGGGTAACCATACTTCCTAGAAAATCCGCTAAGCATATCCATCGGAGGCCCGTACCGCAATCCGACACAGGTAGACGGGTAGAACATACTGAGGCGTTGGGAGATTCATGGCTAAGGAACTAGGCAAACTGACCCCGTAACTTCGGGATAAGGGGTCCTCACGGCAACGTGAGGCGCAGAGAATAGGCCCAGGCAACTGTTTAACAAAAACACAGGGCTGTGCAAACTCGAAAGATGATGTATACAGCCTGACACCTGCCCGGTGCCGGAAGGTTAAGAGGAGGAGTCAGCCCCTTGTGGGTGAAGCCCCGAGTTGAAGCCCCGGTAAACGGCGGCCGTAACTATAACGGTCCTAAGGTAGCGAAATTCCTTGTCGGGTAAGTTCCGACCTGCACGAATGGTGTAATGATCCGGGCGCTGTCTCGGCCATGATCCCAGTGAAATTGTAGTATCGGTGAAGATGCCGATTACCCGCGATGGGACGAGAAAGACCCCGTGAACCTTTACTACAGCTTAGCGCTGACCTTGGTCATCCGATGTGTAGGATAGGCCGGAGGCTTCGAAGCGGGGACGCCAGTCTTCGTGGAGCCGCCCTTGAAATACGGCCCTTTGGCTGTCCGAGGTCTAACGCGCGTTTTGCGCGGACACCGCTTGGCGGGTAGTTTGACTGGGGTGGTCGCCTCCAAAAGTGTAACGGAGGCTTCCAAAGGTGCCCTCAGGCCGATTGGTAACCGGCCTCTAGAGTGCAATGGCATAAGGGCGCTTGACTGGGAGGGAGACATCCCGAGCAGGCAGGAAACTGGGGCATAGTGATCCGGCGGACGCGTATGGAAGCTCCGTCGCTCAAAGGATAAAAGGTACTCCGGGGATAACAGGCTGATCCCCCCCAAGAGCTCATATCGACGGGGTGGTTTGGCACCTCGATGTCGGCTCGTCACATCCATCCTGGGGCTGGAGAAGGTCCCAAGGGGGTTGGGCTGTTCGCCCATTAAAGTGGCACGCGAGCTGGGTTCAGAACGTCGTGAGACAGTTCGGTCTCTATCTATCGTGGGCGTTGGAGTTTTGCGTGGTGCCCACCGTACGAGAGGACCGTGGTGGACAGACCTCCGGTTTACGGTTGTGCCGCCAGGCGCACCGCCGGGTATCCGCGTCTGGAGTGGATAAGCGCTGAAAGCATCTAAGCGCGAAGCCCGCCGCAAGATGAGAGCTCCTTTTTTTGAGGGTCGTCAGAGACGATGACGTTGATAGGGCGCAGGTGTAAAGGCGGCGACGCCAAAGCCGAGCGCTACTAATTGCCCGAAACTTTCGCTCCTTTGGGGAGCGCATACCTTCGGCTTGCACGGCTTTTTCCGTGTGGTTGGGAGCTATGTTTTGCTTGTCGCGATTTGTCATAACCCATTTATCAGGTGGCTATGGCGGCGGGGTCCCACCTCTTCCCATTCCGAACAGAGAAGTTAAGCCCGCCTGCGCCGATGGTACTGCAATGCAATGCGGGAGAGTAGGTGGCCGCCCCCTTTCAACAGGAGAGCCTTCGAGCATTATGCTTGGAGGCTCTTCTCATTTTATATATATGCTATTCCTTGTAATATGCAGATTCGTCTGGAGGCCCTCTTTCATGATTATTGGCCCTTACCATAACTATGCAATCAGGCTTTCTCAATACAGCTGAAGTCTCTCAGCTTTGATGATGGCTGTGGGCTTTTGTAATTGGCAATGTGAGTTGTTATTAGTTATAGATCTTCTATTGTGTCTTTTCTGAGTTTCTACTATCACCCGTCTCTTTACTTGCCAGAATTCTCTGGAGGGGGATAGGGGAGTAATTGATGCATAGGGAGACTCAATTGTCGAAGGAGGCCTAAAAAAATGCTTAAAGTGTTGGTGGGATGCAAAATAAGTCGTAACTTTGCACCCGCAAATTGGCGTGCAAGCGTCGTTTAAGTCAAATCATTTAAAATTTACAAAAGCAAAACATGATTGTTGTACCAGTTAAGGACGGTGAGAACATCGAGAGAGCTCTCAAGAAGTTCAAGAGAAAGTTTGAAAGAACAGGTGTCACGAAGGAGCTGCGCGCTCGTCAGCAGTTCGTTAAGCCTTCTGTGAAGAAGCGCTTGAAGATGGAGCATGCCATCTATGTGCAGAAGCTCCGCGACGCTGAGCAGTAAAAAACTTCCGTCAAAATTTGGTAGTTTGATTTTTTTTCCATAACTTCGTAGCCTAATTAGCTTAGAAAGGGCGTGGCGCGATGATGAAGGAAGAATTTCTGGAGTATCTGAGGCTGGAACGCAATTACTCTCAGTCCACGGTGGACAACTACGGACGGGCGTTGCGAAGCCTTAAAGACTACTTTGAGACGCTGGAGGAGCCACTTAGTTGGCTTACCATCGATTCCGACATTGTGCGCGGCTGGATAGGACAACTGATGGATGCGGGCGAGAGCCCTTCCACTGTCAATCTTAAGCTTAGTGCGGTTAGAGCCTTCTATCGCTGGGCTTTGCGACGTGGACTGGTAGAAGCCGATCCTGTCAGCATGATCCAAGGTCCAAAGAAGCAGCGCCCCTTGCCAAACTTTGTTCGCGATAAGGAGATGGACAAGTTGCTTGACCCGATCAAGTGGGGAGACGACTATGACAGTTGTCTTACACGTACGATACTCATCGTATTCTATGAGACGGGCATTCGGTTGGCCGAACTGGTAGGACTCGATGACAAAGACGTCAGTCTTATCAATGGCGAACTGAAGGTGACGGGAAAACGTCGCAAGCAGCGTGTTATACCTTTCGGAGAAGAGGTGGCGAGAGCGGTAACGATCTATCGCGCCAAACGCGATACTGAGATTGCTCACAAGCAGTCGGAGGCCTTCTTCCTTCAGAAGAAAGGAGTGCGTGTCAACCGCTCGCAGGTCGAAAAGCGAGTCAAGGTGGCTTTGGAAAACATTCCCATGCTTGGCAAGCGTTCGCCTCATGTGCTTCGGCATACCTTCGCAACCTCGATGCTCAATCATGGGGCAGGACTGGAAAGCGTAAAAAAGTTGCTCGGTCATGCGTCTCTAGCCACAACGGAGATTTATACGCATACGACCTTTGAGCAATTGAAGAGAGCATATAACGAAGCCCATCCCAGGGCTTGAATTACGAACACCTTTAAAATGGAGGTAACTATGGAGATCAGAATCAAGTCGATACATTTCGACGCTACCGAAAAACTGCAGGAATTCATCAACAAGAAAGTAGAGAAACTGCAGAAGTCTTACGAAGACATTCAGAAAGTAGAGGTGCAATTGAAGGTGGAGAAACCTGCTGCCGCATTGAACAAGACGACCAGTCTGACGGTAACTGCACCAGGCAATACACTTTTCGTGGAGAAAACGTGCGACACGTTTGAGGAAGGTGTGGATCTGTGTCTGGACGCAATGAAGGTTCAACTCACCAAGTTCAAGGAAAAACAAAGAAAACTATAAAAAAGTTCCTCTAAAATTTGGAGGTATCAAAAAATAGCCGTATCTTTGCAGCCGTTTTCCGACAGATAGTCTGAACGGTCAAGCGGCTGCAAAGATTACTTCGGTTTGGGTGGTTTCCAGAGTGGCCAAATGGGGCAGACTGTAAATCTGCTGCTTCTAGCTTCGGTGGTTCGAATCCATCACCACCCACACAAAACGCGGAAATAGCTCAGTTGATAGAGCACTAGCCTTCCAAGCTGGGGGTCGCGGGTTTGAGCCCCGTTTTCCGCTCTTTTGAGTCAGAAATGCTGTAATAGCTCAGTGGTAGAGCACTTCCTTGGTAAGGAAGAGGTCCTGAGTTCAACTCTCAGTTACAGCTCTTTTGGCGATTGTGTGTGAAGCAGATAAAAGCACAAAAGATTATTCATTTAAATAAAATAAAGGAAAGCTATGGCTAAAGCAGAATTCGTGCGCACCAAACCGCACGTAAACATTGGTACGATTGGTCACGTTGACCACGGCAAGACTACGCTGACCGCCGCCATCTCCCTCGTGCTCCACGAGCGCTTGGGCACCGGTGAGGATGTTAAGTCTTTCGATCAGATTGATAACGCTCCTGAGGAGAAAGAGCGTGGTATCACCATTAACTCCGCACATATCGAGTATGAGACCAACAAGCGTCACTACGCACACGTAGACTGCCCGGGTCACGCCGACTATGTGAAGAACATGGTTACTGGTGCTGCTCAGATGGACGGTGCTATCCTCGTTGTTGCCGCTACCGACGGTCCTATGCCCCAGACACGTGAGCACGTGCTGTTGGCTCGCCAGGTAAACGTGCCGCGCTTGGTCGTTTTCCTGAACAAGTGTGACCTCGTTGATGACGAGGAGATGCTTGACCTCGTTGAGATGGAGGTTCGTGAGATCCTCGAGCAGTACGGTTATGAGGAGGATACTCCTATTATTCGTGGCTCTGCACTCGGTGCTCTCAATGGTGTCGACAAGTGGGTTGACAAGGTTGTCGAGCTGATGGATACTGTCGATGAGTGGATCGAGGAGCCGATGCGCGAGGTCGATAAGCCCTTCTTGATGCCGGTCGAGGATGTGTTCTCTATCACGGGTCGTGGTACTGTTGCTACGGGTCGTATCGAGACTGGTAAGTGCCACATCGGTGATGAGGTTCAGCTGCTCGGTCTTGGTGAGGACAAGAAGTCTGTCATCACGGGTGTCGAGATGTTCCGCAAGACTCTGCCCGAGGGTGAGGCTGGTGACAACGTCGGTCTGCTCCTCCGTGGTATCGATAAGAACGAGGTGAAGCGTGGTATGGTGGTTGTCCACCCGGGTGCTATCACTCCGCACGATCACTTCAAGGCTTCTATCTACGTCCTGAAGAAGGAAGAGGGTGGCCGTCACACTCCGTTCGGCAACAAGTATCGTCCTCAGTTCTATCTCCGCACGATGGACTGCACGGGTGAGATCAAGCTCCCCGAGGGTGTTGACATGGTGATGCCTGGTGACAACGTTGAGATCGAGGTTGAGCTCATCTACAAGGTCGCTCTGAACGAGGGTCTCCGTTTCGCTATCCGCGAGGGTGGTCGCACGGTCGGTTCAGGTCAGATCACTTCAATCCTTGACGACGTGAAGTAAATCTTCAACAGATAATAATTCCCCGCTCTTCGGGGTGGGGAATTTCTACGGGTTTAGCTCAGTTGGTAGAGCACTGGTCTCCAAAACCAGGTGTCGGGGGTTCGAGCCCTCCAACCCGTGCTAACGAATAAAACTATGTCTAAGGTATTTCAAACAATAGTAAATTCCTGCAAGGCTTGTTACGATGAACTTGCGCATAAGACTACTTGGCCAAGTCGTGCCCAGCTTACGCACAGTGCAATGATAGTTTTATCTGCTTCCCTTGTCATTGCATTAGTTGTGTGGGCCATGGATTTTGTGTCCGAGACTGTTATGAAGTTCGTCTATCCTGGATAAAGTTTCATCAAAGAGATGGCTGGAACAGAAATGAAATGGTATGTGCTTCGCGCTATCAGTGGCAAGGAGGCAAAGGTGAAAGAATACATCGATGCTGAATTGGGACATAACGCAAAGTTGTCAGAACATGTGTCTCAGGTATTGATACCTATGGAGAAGCATGCTACCGTGAGAGATGGTAAGCGGTATGTGACCGAGAGAATGAGTCTCCCTGGTTATGTCCTCGTAGAAGCCAATCTTACTCGCGAAGTAGCTGCAGCTTTGAGGTTTATGCCTAATGTTCTTGGTTTCCTTGGTGGAACTGAGCACCCTTCTCCCGTTCGCAAGGCAGAACTTAATAGACTTCTTGGCACTGTCGAGGAGTCTGAGGTCCAAGAGGCTACAGAGATGCCGTATGAGGTGGGTGAGAGTGTAAAGGTGACTGATGGACCGTTCAGTGGTTTCCACGGCATCATCGAAGAGGTGAATGCTGAGAAGCGTAAACTGAAGGTAATGGTCATGATATTCGGACGTCAGAATCCTTTGGAACTTAGTTTTATGCAAGTGGCGAAAGAAGAATAAGCATTGTTACGGATGTTGTTCTCTCTTTCCATATTGAATCATTTAATATTCACAAGAAGAAATGGCTAAAGAAGTTGCTGGATTAATCAAATTACAGATTAAAGGTGGTGCAGCGAATCCTTCTCCCCCCGTTGGTCCTGCTCTGGGTTCCAAGGGTATCAATATCATGGGATTTTGCAAGGAGTTCAATGCCCGCACCCAGAACAAGGCTGGCAAGGTGCTTCCTGTCGTAATCACTTACTACACGGATAAGTCTTTCAGCTTTGTCATCAAGACGCCTCCCGCAGCTGTGCAGTTGCTCGAAGCCGCCAAAGGCAAGAAGGGTAGCGGCGAGCCTAACCGCAAGAAGGTTGCGAGCGTGACCTGGGAACAGGTTCGCGCCATTGCTGAGGATAAGATGCCCGACCTGAATTGCTTTACCATCGAGTCAGCTATGCGTCTGATTGCTGGTACTGCTCGCAGTATGGGTATCACTGTAAAAGGGGACTTCCCTGGAGAATAAATAATAAACTTCAATTAAGATGAGTAAACTGACAAAGTATCAAAAATCAGTGGCCGACAAGATTGAAGCAGGGAAGGCATACACTTTGGATGAGGCAGCTCAGCTGATCAAGGATATGACCAAGGTCAAGTTTGATGCTTCCCTCGACATTGATGTACGTCTCGGCGTAGATCCTCGCAAGGCCAACCAGATGGTACGCGGTGTAGTTTCGCTTCCCTATGGTACTGGAAAGGTGACGCGCGTGCTTTGTCTTTGCACCCCCGATCAGGAGGCAGCTGCAAAGGAGGCTGGTGCTGATTATGTAGGTCTCGATGAGTATATTGAGAAGATCAAGGGTGGATGGACGGATGTCGATGTGATCATCACGATGCCTTCCTGCATGGGTAAGGTTGGTCCTTTGGGCCGCGTCCTCGGTCCCCGTGGTTTGATGCCTAACCCCAAGAGTGGTACTGTTACCATGGATGTTGCTACCGCCGTCAAGGAGGTCAAGCAGGGTAAGATTGATTTCAAGGTCGATAAGGCTGGTATCATTCATACATCCATCGGTAAGGCAAGCATGTCTGCAGATCAGATTGCTGGCAATGCTCGTGAGTTCCTCTCAACGGTTGTCAAGCTGAAGCCGGCTGCTGCAAAGGGCACTTACATCAAGAGTATCTTTATGTCTTCCACCATGAGCCCGGGTGTCAGAATCGACACGAAGCAGGCAGAGTAACGCTAAAAGCAAGAAACAATGAAGAAAGAAGTAAAAGATACTATCATCACCGAGCTTGGCGAGAAGCTGAAGCAGTATCCTCATTTCTACCTCGTCGATGTGACGGGTCTGAATGCTGAGGACACGAGCAATCTTCGTCGCAAGTGCTTCAAGAGCGAGATCAAGATGGTCGTTGTGAAGAACACGCTTCTCCACAAGGCTTTCGAAGCATCAGAGGTTGATTACGAAGGTCTCTATTCTGCACTTACTGGCAATACGGCTGTCCTTTTCTCGGAAGTTGCCAACACGCCAGCCAAGCTGCTGAAGGACTACACGAAGCAGGGTATCCCTGCATTGAAGGCTGCTTACGCCGAGGAGAGCATCTTCGTAGGTGCTGACAAACTCGATGAGCTGGCCGCTCTCAAGAGCAAGAACGAGCTTATCGCCGATGTTGTGGCTCTGCTGCAGTCTCCGGCAAAGAACGTTGTCTCTGCTCTCCAATCAGGTGCAAACACCATCCATGGTGTGCTGAAGACTTTAGGCGAGCGTCCTGAGTAATCACGGTTTTAATAACAAGAAAAGACCGATTTAAAGTCAAAACATTTTCATAAATTAAGAAAAAATAAAAATTAAAATAAAATGGCAGATATCAAAGCTATTGCAGAGGAGTTGGTAAACCTCACTGTGAAAGAAGTAAACGAGTTGGCAACTGTCCTGAAGGACGAGTACGGAATTGAGCCGGCTGCTGCAGCTGTTGCTGTTGCTGGTCCCGCCGCCGCTGGTGCTGCTCCCGCTGAGGAGGAGAAGTCTGAGTTCAACGTAGTTCTCGCCGAGGTCGGCGCTAACAAGCTGAAGGTCGTCAAGGCCGTTAAGGAGGCTTGTGGTCTTGGTCTGAAGGAGGCTAAGGATCTCGTTGACGGTGCTCCTTCTACTCTGAAGGAGGGCTTGTCAAAGGACGAGGCTGAGAACCTGAAGAAGGCTATCGAGGCTGAGGGCGCAAAGGTTGAGCTCAAGTAATATTTGCTAATTCATTTCCAGATTTTCTGGAAAAAGCTATAATGGTTAGGATTTGCCCAGTCGGTGAGTCCTAACCATTTTATGTCTTTCTATATTTTTGGGCGTCTGCTCAATCATTGTCCTTGTGACGTATTCAATAAGATTTCAAACATTATATGGCAACAAAGATCATCAATAATCGTGTCAACTTTGCCTCTGTCAAGAATCCCTATCCTTACCCCGATTTCCTTGACGTGCAGCTGAAGTCGTTCTCAGACTTCTTGCAACTGGACACACCGCCCGAGGAGCGTAAGAATGATGGACTTTATAAGGTGTTCGCGGAAAACTTCCCTATCACGGACACGCGCAACAACTTCGTCCTTGAGTTTCTCGATTATTTCATAGACCCACCGCGTTATACCATCGCTGAGTGCCTGGAGAGGGGACTTACCTATAGTGTGCCCTTGAAGGCCAAAATGAAACTTTATTGTACGGATCCCGATCACGAGGACTTTGGCACTTTTATCCAGGATGTATTCCTGGGTACGATTCCCTATATGACGGCTAACGGTACGTTTGTCATCAACGGTGCCGAGCGTGTCGTCGTCTCTCAGCTCCATCGTTCACCGGGTGTGTTCTTCGGCCAGGGTCAGCATGCCAATGGTACGATGCTTTATAGCGCACGTATCATTCCTTTCAAGGGTTCTTGGATCGAGTTCTCTACGGATATCAACAATGTGATGTTTGCTTACATCGACCGTAAGAAGAAGTTGCCCGTCACGACGATGCTTCGCGCTATCGGTTATGAGACTGATAAGGACATTCTCCAGATCTTCGACCTCTGCGAGGACGTGAAGGTCACTAAGAAGAATTTGAAGGATGCCATTGGCCGCAAGTTGGCTGGTAATGTCATGAAGACGTGGAATGAGGATTTCGCCGACGAGGATACGGGTGAGGTTGTTTCCATCGAGCGCAACGAGATCGTTGTCGAACGTGAGACTGAGTTGACTGCCGACAATATCGACGCCATTCTCGAGAGTGGTGTGTCTTCCATCCTGCTTCATAAGGACGAGGAGATGGCCAATAAGTATTCCATCATCTTCAATACCTTGCAGAAGGACCCGAGCCACTCTGAGATCGAGGCCGTCAACTACATCTATCGTCAGCTGCGCAATGCCGATGCTGCCGACGATGCCAGTGCGCGTGAGGTATTCCAGAACCTTTTCTTCTCTGACAAGCGTTATGACTTGGGCGAGGTAGGCCGCTATCGTATCAACAAGAAGCTTGGCCTGACCACCGATTCAGATGTCCGCGTCCTGACGAAGGAGGATATTATTGAGATCATCAAGTATCTCATCAAGTTGATCAACTCCAATGCGACCGTGGATGATATCGACCACCTTTCCAACCGCCGTGTCCGTACGGTGGGAGAGCAACTTGCCAACCAGTTCTCTATCGGTTTGGCTCGTATGGCCCGTACCATCCGTGAGCGCATGAACGTTCGCGACAACGAGGTGTTCCAGCCGACCGATCTTATCAATGCAAAGACTATCTCCTCGGTCATCAACTCGTTCTTCGGTACGAACCCGCTGAGCCAGTTTATGGACCAGACCAACCCCCTTGCCGAGGTGACGCACAAGCGCCGTCTCTCCGCACTGGGTCCTGGCGGTCTCTCCCGTGAGCGTGCAGGTTTCGAGGTCCGTGACGTTCACTATACCCACTATGGTCGCCTTTGCCCAATCGAGTCTCCTGAAGGCCCGAACATCGGTCTGATTTCCTCGCTCTGTCTCTATGCCAAGATCAACGACCTTGGCTTCATCGTCACGCCGTATCGCAGCGTTGTCGATAGCAAGGTTGATATGGACAACGACCATGTGGTCTATCTCACCGCTGAGGAGGAGGAGGAGAAAATCATCGGTCAGGGCAATGCCCCGCTCAAGGAGGATGGCAGTTTCATCCGCGACTACGTGAAGTGTCGTCAGGATGCCGACTATCCTGTCGTCACGCCTGATCAGGTGTCACTCATGGACGTTGCTCCGCAGCAGATTGCTTCTGTCTCGGCAGGTCTTATCCCCTTCTTGGAGCATGATGACGGTCACCGTGCACTGATGGGATGTAACATGATGCGCCAGGCCGTGCCATTGCTGCACAACGATGCGCCGATTGTCGGTACTGGTCTGGAGAAGCAGGTCTGCGAAGATTCTCGCACGATGATCACCGCTGAGGGCGAGGGTGTCATCGAGTATGTCGATGCCACGACCATTCGTATCCTCTACGACCGCTCCGAGGATGATGAGTTTGTCAGCTTCGAGCCGGCTCTGAAGGAGTACCGCATTCCGAAGTTCCGCCGCACGAACCAGAACATGGTCATCGACCTTCGTCCTATCTGCAACAAGGGACAGCGCGTGAAGAAGGGAGACATCCTCACCGAGGGCTACGCCACTGAGAATGGTGAGCTCGCATTGGGTCGTAACCTCCTGGTCGCCTACATGCCTTGGAAGGGTTACAACTACGAGGATGCCGTCGTTATCTCAGAGCGTATGGTGCGCGACGACGTGCTCACCTCTGTCCATGTCGATGAGTATTCTCTGGAAGTCCGCGACACGAAGCGCGGTGTGGAGGAGTTTACCAACGATATCCCCAATGTCAGCGAGGAGGCTACCAAGGACCTCGATGAGAATGGTGTGATCCGCGTCGGTGCTCGTGTGGAGCCAGGTGACATCATGATCGGTAAGATCTCCCCGAAGGGTGAGAGCGACCCGTCGCCGGAGGAGAAGTTGCTCCGCGCCATCTTTGGCGACAAGGCCGGTGACGTCAAGGATACCTCATTGAAGGCCAATCCGTCGCTCAGTGGTGTCGTCATCGACAAGAAACTCTTCTCTCGTGCAACTAAGACGACGGAGAGCAAGCGCCTGGATCGCCAGACACTGCTGAAGATCGACGAGGAGTATGAGGCCAAGAACGAGGACTTGAAGGATATTCTCGTGGAGAAGTTGCTGGAGCTGACTGAGGACATGGTTAGCCAGGGCGTAAAGGACTACTCCAATGCCGAGATCATCACCAAGGGCAACAAGTTTACGATGGCTGCGCTGAAGAACCTCGATTATGAGGGCATCCAGAGTAGCGGATGGACGGACGACGAGCACACCAACTCGCTCATCCAGCGCCTCATCATGAACTATATCCGTAAGTACAAGCAACTCGACGCAGAGATGAAGCGTCGCAAGTTTGCTATCACCATTGGCGACGAGCTGCCCTCAGGTGTGCTCCAGACCGCCAAGGTATATATTGCCAAGAAGCGTAAGATCCAGGTCGGTGATAAGCTCGCCGGTCGTCACGGTAATAAGGGTATCGTCTCCAAGGTCGTGCGCATGGAGGACATGCCGTTCCTCGAGGATGGTCGTCCCGTGGACTTGGTCCTCAACCCGATGGGTGTGCCTTCGCGTATGAACCTCGGACAGATCTTCGAGGCTATCCTCGGCGCCGCAGGAAAGCGCCTGGGCGTGAAGTTTGCCACCCCGATCTTCGATGGTGCCAAGCTGGAGGACTTGAAGGAGTGGACCGACAAGGCCGGGCTCCCCAACCTCTGCTCCACCTATATCTACGATGGCGAGACGGGTGAGCGCTTCGACCAGCCGGCCACGGTGGGCATCACTTACTTCTTGAAGCTCGGCCACATGGTCGAGGACAAGATGCACGCCCGCTCCATTGGTCCGTACAGTATGATTACCCAGCAGCCGCTCGGTGGTAAGGCTCAATTTGGTGGGCAGCGCTTCGGAGAGATGGAGGTCTGGGCCATCGAGGCCTTTGGTGCATCCCATGTGCTGCAAGAGATTCTTACCGTCAAGTCTGATGACGTCGTGGGACGTTCCAAGGCCTATGAGGCCATCGTCAAGGGCGACCCGATGCCTACGCCGGGTATCCCCGAGTCGCTCAACGTCCTGCTCCATGAGCTTCGCGGCCTTGGACTGAGCATCAAACTGGATTAAACGTACACCCCAAATACAGAAAGTAGAACATGGCTTTTAAAAGAGACAATAAAGTTAAGAGTAATTTCTCGAAGATTACCATCGGCCTCGCTTCTCCTGAGGAGATTTTGGAAAACTCCTATGGTGAGGTGACGAAGCCGGAGACCATCAACTACCGTACATATAAGCCCGAGCGCGACGGTCTGTTCTGCGAGCGCATCTTCGGTCCGACGAAGGACTATGAGTGTGCCTGTGGCAAGTACAAGCGTATCCGTTATAAAGGAATCGTCTGCGACCGTTGTGGTGTCGAGGTGACGGAGAAGAAGGTGCGTCGTGAGCGCGCCGGCCATATTGAGTTGGTCGTGCCCGTAGCCCATATTTGGTATTTCCGCAGCCTTCCCAACAAGATCGGTTATCTGTTGGGTCTGCCTACCAAAAAACTGGAGCAGGTCATCTACTACGAGAAGTATATCGTTATCCAGCCGGGTGTGGTCGAGGGCATGAAGGATGCCAACGACGAACCGCTTAACGGTTCCACGAAACTCGACTTGCTCAGCGAGGATGAGTACATCAATATAGTTGACAACAAGTTGCCCGAGACCAATGAGCTCCTGCCCGACGATGACCCCAAGAAGTTTATCGCCAAGATGGGTGCGGAGGCTATCTACGATCTCCTTTGCGAGCTGTCTCGTGAGGATGTCAATGGTGTGACGGGTCTTGACCTCCTTGCTGGTGAGTTGCGTGAGCGTGCTGCCAACGACTCTAGCCAGCAGCGCAAGACGGAGGCTTTGAAGCGTCTGCAGGTTGTCAATGCCTTCAATCAGTCGAAGGGCATCAACCGTCCGGAGTGGATGATCATGAAGATCGTCCCTGTCACGCCTCCCGACCTGCGCCCGCTTGTTCCCCTTGATGGTGGTCGTTTTGCCACTTCCGACCTCAACGACCTCTATCGTCGTGTCATCATCCGCAACAACCGCTTGAAGCGACTGATGGAGATCAAGGCCCCTGAGGTGATTCTCCGCAACGAGAAGCGTATGCTGCAGGAGGCTGTTGACTCCTTGTTTGACAACTCCCGTAAGTCGTCTGCCGTCAAGAGTGAGAGCAACCGTCCGCTGAAGTCGCTTTCCGACTCGTTGAAGGGTAAGCAGGGTCGTTTCCGTCAGAACTTGCTCGGTAAGCGTGTGGACTATTCTGCCCGTTCGGTAATCGTTGTCGGTCCGGAGTTGAAGATGGGAGAGTGTGGTCTGCCGACCCTGATGGCTGCCGAGCTCTACAAGCCGTTTATCATCCGCAAGCTCATTGAGCGCGGAATCGTCAAGACGGTGAAGAGCGCGAAGAAGATTGTGGATCGCCGCGAGTCTGTCATCTGGGATATCCTCGAGAACGTGATGAAGGGCCACCCTGTGCTCCTCAACCGTGCACCGACCCTCCACCGTCTCGGTATCCAGGCTTTCCAGCCGAAGCTCATCGAGGGTAAGGCTATCCAGCTCCACCCGCTGGCTTGTACGGCTTTCAATGCTGACTTCGATGGCGACCAGATGGCTGTCCACTTGCCTTTGAGCAACGAGGCTGTCCTGGAGGCACAGATGTTGATGCTCCAGAGCCACAACATCCTCAACCCGGCCAATGGTGCTCCTATCACCGTTCCTTCGCAGGATATGGTGCTTGGTCTCTATTATATTACGAAACTGCGTCCGGGTGCACTCGGCGAAGGACTCACTTTCTATGGTCCTGAGGAGGCCCTCATTGCCCGTAACGAGGGCAAGTGCGATCTCCATGCCAAGGTCAACGTCCGCGTGAAGGACCTTGTCGATGGTGTGCTCACCGACCGCATGGTAGAGACTTCCGTAGGTCGTATCATCGTCAACCAGATCGTGCCGGATGAGATCGGCTATTTCAATGGTGTCATCTCCAAGAAGAGTCTCCGCAGCTTGATCGCCGACGTGATCAAAGCTGTCGGTATGGCCCGTGCCTGCGAGTTCCTTGATGGTATCAAGAACCTCGGTTATCGTATGGCTTACCTCGCGGGTCTCTCCTTCAACCTCGACGACATTATCGTGCCTGATGAGAAGGAAGCGATCGTACAGAAGGGTCAGGATGAGGTCGATCAGGTGCGTGCCAACTACGGTATGGGTTTCATCACTGACAAGGAGCGCTACAACCAGGTGATTGATGCTTGGACCCACGTCAACAACAACCTCAAGCAGTCTGTGATGAAGCACATGACCGAGGCTGACCAGGGATTCAATGCCGTCTATATGATGCTCGACTCCGGAGCCCGTGGTTCTGCCGACCAGATTGCCCAGCTCGCTGGTATGCGTGGTCTGATGGCCAAGCCGCAGAAGGCTGGTGCCGAGGGTGCACAGATTATTGAGAATCCTATCCTCTCCAACTTCAAAGGAGGGTATGAGCGTGCTCGAATACTTTATCGCATCCCATGGTGCCCGTAAGGGTCTGGCTGATACGGCTATGAAGACAGCCGATGCTGGATACCTCACCCGTCGTCTGGTCGATGTCTCTCACGACGTGATCATCACCGAGGAGGACTGTGGCACATTGCGTGGTTTGGAGTGTCGTGCTTTGAAGAACGGTGATGAGGTCATCTCCTCTCTCTCCGAGCGCATCCTGGGCCGTGTCTCCGTCCACGACGTGATTCATCCCAGCACCAACGAGGTCATCGTGGCTGCTGGCGAGGAAATCACAGAGGACAAGGCGCGCGCCATCGAGGAATCTCCGATTGAGATGGTCGAGATCCGATCAGTGCTCACCTGTGAGAGCCAGAAGGGTGTCTGTATGAAGTGTTATGGCCGCAACCTTGCTACCGCCCGTATGGTGCAGTTGGGCGAGGCTGTCGGTGTGATTGCCGCCCAGGCTATTGGTGAGCCGGGTACCCAGCTTACGCTCCGTACATTCCACGCTGGTGGTGTGGCTGGTAACGCCGCTGCCAATGCGAAGATTGTAGCCAAGAACGATTGCAAGCTGGAGTTTGACGAGTTGCGTACTGTTCCCTTCATTGATGATGAGGAGAAGGCTTGCCGCATGGTCGTCAGCCGTCTGAGCGAGGTCCGCTTTGTCGATGTCAATACGAACATCGTGCTCTCGACGGAGAATGTCCCCTATGGTGCCACCCTCTACTTCAAGCAGAGCGACAAGGTGAAGAAGGGCGACTTGATCTGTAAGTGGGATCCGTTCAACGCGGTCATCGTCAGCGAGTATAAGGGTAAGATCCATCTGCGCGATGTTGTTGATGGCATCACCTACCGTACCGAGACCGATGAAGCTACGGGTCTTATGGAGCGCATCATCACCGAGTCTAAGGACAAGAACCGCATCCCGACGGTCGATATCGTGGCTGAGGACGCTGAGAAGCAGGCCGATGGTCACTATGCCGCCAACGATATCCTGGGATCTTACAACCTCCCTGTGGGTGGTCACTTGGAGACGACCCTCACCGAGGGTACGCTCATCACCACGGGTCAGACGTTGGTCAAGATTCCGCGTTCTGTGGGTGGTGCTGGTGATATCACTGGTGGTCTGCCTCGTGTCACGGAGCTTTTCGAGGCTCGCAACCCGTCCAACCCTGCTGTAGTCAGCGAAATCGATGGCGAGGTCGAGTTGGGCAAGGTGAAGCGTGGTAATCGCGAGATTATTGTCACGTCGAAGACGGGCGAGCAGCGCAAGTACCTCGTCAGCCTTTCCAAGCAGATCCTTGTCCAGGAGCATGATGCTGTGCGTGCTGGTACGCCACTCTCTGACGGTGTCATCACGCCGGCTGATATCCTTGCCATCAAGGGTCTCACGGCTGTCCAGGAGTATATCGTCAACGAGGTACAGGATGTGTACCGTCTGCAGGGTGTGAAGATCAATGACAAGCACTTCGAGATCATCGTTCGTCAGATGATGCGCAAGGTACAGATCAACGATCCGGGCGACACCACCTTCCTGGAGTTGGATTTGGTGGACAAGCTCGACTTTGCTGCTGAGAACGACCGTATCTGGGGTAAGAAGGTGGTCACTGACAAGGGTGACTCCGAATCGCTCTATGTGGGTCAGATCATCACTGTGCGCAAGTTGCGCGACGAGAACAGTATGCTAAAGCGTCGTGACCTCCGTCAGGTACAGGTCCGCGACACGCGCTCTGCTACGGCCACGCAGGTTCTCCAGGGTATCACCCGTGCTGCCCTTGGTACGAAGAGCTTCATGAGTGCCGCTTCCTTCCAGGAGACGACGAAGGTGCTCAACGAGGCTGCTATCCGTGGTAAGTCCGACCTCCTTGAGGGTATGAAGGAGAATGTCATCTGTGGACACCTCATCCCGGCTGGTACGGGCTTGAGACAGTGGCAGAAGCTCATCGTTGGATCTCAGGGGGAGCATGACCGCATCGTTGCCAATCGCAAGAATGTCATCGACTTCGCCAGCCAGAAATGAAACAGGACGAGGCCTCTGTGGAGACGCCGACTCCCGCCGAGTAAGACTACTATTCCCTTGCTAAAGGGAACTGCTTCCTATCTTTTCGGGTTTTGCGGTTTCATCTTTTCCGTGTGAATCAGACGCGCCTGCAGCAAAAGTAATGTTTCGTATTCTAAAAAATCTGCGATACATTTGGAAATCTCAAAAAAACTTTGTAATTTTGCACACACGAATCATCTTTGATTCATTGGACTTGTAGCTCAGTTGGTTAGAGCAACAGACTCATAATCTGGAGGTCCTAGGTTCAAGCCCTAGCTGGTCCACATTTCTATTGCAGCGACTTACGTTTCAGCGTAGGCCGCTGTTTTTGGTTTCTGCGTAAACAATGCGTAAACAAACTGTTTGAGTTGTTGGATGTTTACGCTGTGATATTCTCTGAGTTCCCCATCATTCCATAAGATGTTATATCGTGTCTTGTTTTAATGTGCGATTGAAGTGTTTTGCTTCATTCCAATAAATTTGTCGTCGAAACATGATACATTGTCATGCAATAGCCTTATCTTTGCGATGTTTATACTCATACCGAAAGCCCCGATGGGCAGAGGTTGGGCAGACGTATACATAATAAGGCGTAACTGTACGCTTTGGTTTTGACTTGTTAGAACTTCGCAAACTCTATGGATTGTCAAAAACAAAGCAACGGGAACGCCTCATGGGGTGTATTGTATACAGCCCTCATTGGCTTCGGACGGTTATACCGCTCGTTGTCAGGAGGGTGAATTATATACTTACACTAACGTGGGGCTTTTGGCGTTGCTCGTTTCGACAATCCGGGCAATGCGAAGGCCTTAACAAGTGGAACGAGTAACAGGACTGGCTCCACGCTTTTATATATGTATATAGCAAACTTAATAAAATAACTGACCTATTAGGGAGTCGTTGGTTTATTTGTACAACAACAATGAAAAAAAATTGTTTATTGATTGCTCTGTTGATGTCAATACAATTAGCATCAGCACAACGAAAGACAGTCATCGTAGAAACACCTACAAACCAAGTCCAAGATGATGGAATGGTATTGAAGCGTAAAGTAGCAATTGAACGTTTTTCAAATGAGCCCCAATATGCTAAAGGCATTTTCTACGACAAGGAAAACGATCCTATGGAAAACAAGCTTTGGACATTCTTTCAACAAAGCTAGCTTTTTCGGGAAAATTTATTCTTCTTGAACGTAGTGACCTTTTGGCACTCTTAGAAGAATGCCAGAAGAATGGTGGAGGTTCTACTACTATTGGTGCTGATTACATGATTATTGGCTCCATAACAGAAAAGAAAAGTAAAAAGTTTCTTTGACAATAGTTCGTTAAAAAATGGCCAGCCAATGAGTTCTTTGACAATAAAGTTCGTTACTTGCACTTTCCACGGGCATTCGCCAGATGACAAGTCGCACCCTCTTCTTCAGAGCCTTAGCATAAGCCTCAAAGGTGTACGCCTTTCCGTCCAGTCCATCAATGTACAGTTCTTCCATACATGAGAGGTTGAGATTTGCCAAGTCAATCTTGTCTCCCTTGACTCTTGGTCGTCCACGCCTCTTTTCCTTCTTGGGAATGTAATGCAGACAAGCGTTGTCACGGAAGCGGCTGACTAGATAGAAGCCAAGCTCCGATATGCCCTTCTCGAACGTGGATGTGGAGAAGAATGCGTCAGCCACTACTATATCAGTGATACTCAGCAGTTTCTTTGAATACCGCTTCATAACACTGATGTAATATTCGACGAGTGTCTTGTTCCTCATCTTCAGCGCGGAGTTCCCTATTGTCTGATGGGCACGCAGCATCATGCACTTGTTGTTGGCAACATCCAGCAAGCCGATGCCCATGATTTCAAGTCCGTGCTTCACCGCCCCTGCAAAGTTTTTTGCTAACTTTGCACCAGATTCTTTCATTGATGTACGGATTGCATCCTTGAGGATCTCCTCATATTGGTTAAGTGGCTCTGAAAACATCATACTTTTGAAGTCTTGAATCAACTGTAAAGGTACTGAAAATCAGACACTTAGCCAATTTTATTTAGTTATGTTTTGTTAATTAACTTGTTCATTTTCAAACGATTATGTAATTATTAACAGAGTATTGTTTGAGGTTGTTTAACTATCATACTTGTGATAAAAAGCAGAAATAATACTTAACAAGAGTTGTACATGATGCTTTGCGCAGAAAAAGTGGCAATATTGCATAAAAATCCGCGCAAAGCGTATTTGCCGTACGCTTTACTTGATTATCACCAAAATTGAATATTACGCAAAGTACTTTGTTAAATATTCCTACTTTTGCTGCTGTTTATTCAAATATCTCATATCGATATTGTATCTTTGCAGAAATTATTAGTCTTATGGAAGATAAAAATTTCAATCGTATAAAGGTTGTTCTCGTTGAGCACAAGAGAACAGCCCGATGGCTATCAGAAGCATTAGGCAAAGATCCTGCAACTGTCAGCAAGTGGTGTACCAGCACTACACAACCATCACTTGAAACCCTATTCAAGATTTCAGAACTATTGCAAGTACCTGTACTGGAACTTATCAAGAAACAGAATATATAGAACATGACCGAACAAGAATTACAACAATATCTGCTTTCCAAATATCCAAAGGAAAACGAGGAGTGTGAATGGAAAGAATTCAAGAACATGAAGAATGACTTCAACGGCAAAGAGAAGGATGATGTCATTTCTTATGTTTCCGCCTTGTCGAATATGGAAGGCGGACATTTGGTTATCGGTGTTGTTGACAATACTTTGGAGATTGTCGGTACTAACACATACAACTACGACAGACAAAAAGCAAAGCTCAGAATGACTGATTTGTGCGCCAACTTGCCATCTGAAGGATTGCTGGTTGAAGAATTCATCACGGAAGACTCGCACAAGACGGTATGGGTAATTCATATTCCAAAACACATGAAGCGTCGTCCTGTATATGCACATAGCAAGGCATGGCAGAGATTGGACGATTCGTTGGTGGAATTGACAGATTCTCGCCTTAATGTAATACTTGACGAGCAAGATTCCGCATACGATTGGACAGCACAAGCCATCAAGGACGCTACGATAGACGACCTTGACTCTGATGCCATCATGCTTGCTCGCGAAGGCTATAAGCAACGCTATCCAAAGTTTGCAAAGGAGTGTGACTCTTGGAGTGATAAAGTGTTTCTTGACAAAGCGTGTTTGACCATAGACGGAAAGATTACGAAAGCCACACTATTACTTGTCGGCAAAGAGGAAAAAGCACATAAACTCAATCACATTGCGCAGATTGTATGGAAATGCTTTCAAGACGGACAAACCTTTGGTGACATCTACACTATACCATTCATACGGACCACGAGTGAGTTGCTGAACAGAATAAGGAATTATCGCTTCAAGATTTACCCGAAGAACTCGCTTATTCCTGCCGAGGTGTGGAAATATGATACGGAGAGCATTCTTGAAGCCCTTCATAATTCAGTAGCTCATCAAAGGTACGAAAGCGACGCACGAATCATTGTTACGGAAGACAAGGACAAACTGACGTTCCTAAATGACGGTTACTTCTTTGAAGGAAACTATAGCCAATATATAACTGGTGAGAAAACACCAAGGCACTATCGCAACCCAGCACTGGTAAAAGCTATGGTAAATATCAAGATGATTGATACCCAAGGTTATGGCATTCACAAGATGTTTGTGAGCCAAAAGGAACGTTATCTGCCAATGCCTGATTATGACAAATCCACAGCATCAGAAGTGGTCTTGACCTTGCCTGGTACAGTTATTGATGAGAATTATAGTCTCTTACTATTAGAAAACAAAAATCTGTCTCTTACAGATGCAGTTCTGTTAGACTCTGTACAGAAAGGCAAGCGCATATCGCCAGAAGCTATTTCCATGCTCCGCAAGCGCAAACTGATAGAAGGTCGTTTACCACATATCTTCATAGCAAAGGATATTGCCCAAGTGACAGACCAGAAGATAGAATATTCCAAGCACAAGGGATTGGACGACAAGAAATGCGAGGCATTGTTGCTTGATTCGTTGAAGGATCATGGTTCGTTGACGAAACCTGAAATAGTGCGTCTGCTTTGGGATGTGCTGCCTGACCAGTTGGACGACAAACAGAAGAACAATAAATTGGATTATTTGCTTAAACGATTAAGGAAAGCAGGAAAAATATGGACTGAAAGAAATGAAGTTACTTCCGTATGGCACCTCACGGAAAAATAGTTAAATTCCGTGAGGTTACAAGCACTCTTCCGTGAGGTATAAGCCAAGTCTACATATGTAATATGTATTTGTGCTGACAATCAGTCTATTACAGTCACTGGTGAGCTTGCGGAAAATTTTTATTTCAGAAAAATTCCGTGAGGTTTCCGCACATAAACCCTCAAAACAGACTCTTATTATGGAAGACATTCAAGAGAAATACAACCATCTTCTCCAGCAGAATGAGGCTCTTCGTCAGGAAAACGAAGAGTTGAAATTGCTTCTACATGCGCACGGCATAGAATATAAGCCCAAGCACGCAGAAGAGAAGGATGGTGTATATTCACCCTTCACCTTCCCATCCGTCAAACTTTCCATAGAGGAGCGTGTCGCCATTTTTCATTCCTTGTTCAAGGGCAGAGAAGATGTGTTTGCGCGAAGATGGTTCAGCAAAACAACAGGCAAGAGCGGTTACCAACCTGTCTGTATCAATGAGTGGAGGCGAGGCGTATGCGACAAAAAGAAATTCAAATGTGCAGATTGTCCTAATAGACATTTTGCGCCACTCACTTACCAAGACCTCTATCGTCATTTGGAAGGCAAAGACGAGAACTGTTGTGATGTTATCGGACTATATGCCATAATGCCCGACAACAACTGTGCCTTTCTTTGCACCGATTTTGATGACAAAAGTTGCAAGCATGGCTATAAAGACGATGTCCTTGCATTTGTAGGAGTATGCAAAGAATGGAATATTCCCTATGCCATAGAACGCTCGCGCTCGGGAAATGGTGCCCATGTGTGGATTTTCTTTGAGGAACCAATACCGGCTTTCAAGGCTAGACGATTAGGAAGCTCAATCCTTACTGAGGCTATGCGACATAATGGTCGTATGTCCTTCAACTCATACGACAGATTTTTCCCAAACCAAGACCGAATACCCGAAGGAGGCTTTGGCAACTTGGTTGCCTTGCCATTGCAGGGACAGGCTCGTAAAAGGCGGAATAGTGTTTTCGTAGATGACGATTTCCTGGCGTACAAAGACCAATGGGCTTTCCTTTATAACATTAACAAGGTGAAGGATACAGAAGTTGACATGTTGCTAAACCTACATGTCTGTGAAGGACTTGGAGCACTCACCACTTCAAGTGAAAGCAAGCCTTGGGTTACTCCTATACCACAAGAAATTTCCAAGGGCGATTTTTATTCCGAAATAGAAATCACCAAAGGCGATAAGATTTATATTTCGCTAAAGGCTGTTTCGGCAAAAGTTCTGAATCACCTTAAAAGAATAGCATCATTCAAGAACCCAGAGTTTTATAGCAAGCAGGCACTGCGACTTTCCACATATTCCACACCTCGCATTATCTCGTGTTTTGACATCACAGACGACTATCTCGCCATGCCTCGCGGTTGCGAAGATGCAATTCTTTCTTTCCTCAATGAGAATGGAGTAAAGTATAATATTGTTGACGAGACCAACCACGGTACGCCTATATCTGTTTCTTTTCAAGGTAAAGAACGAGAAGAACAACTGGCAGCTATCAACGCATTGCTAATGCACAGTAATGGCGTGCTTCACGCTACTACGGCATTTGGAAAAACAGTTACAGCGGCCGCAATCATTGCACGAAAAAAGGTAAGCACACTCATTCTTGTTCATTCGAAGGCATTGCTTTCCCAATGGCATGAACGCCTGACGGAGTTCTTGAGTATTGACTATGTAGAACCACCAGTGCCGAAGAAGCGTGGTCGCCATAAGAAATTCTCTGCGATAGGTTGTCTCGACTCTACAGGCAACTCTCTTCATGGAATTGTTGATATCGCACTCATCCAATCATGTCTTGATGGCGATAGCGTAAAGCCTTTTGTAGAAAACTACGGAATGGTAATAGTTGATGAATGTCACCATGTGTCGTCTATAACATTTGAGAATGTACTGAAGGGCGTAAAGGCACATACCGTTTATGGCCTGACGGCAACTCCTATCCGCAAGGATGGACATCAACCTATCATATTCATGCAATGTGGCCCTATTCGTTTATCTTCTGATGCTAAAAGTCAGATAGCGAAACAATCATTTGAGAGGTGTCTCATTCCTCGATTCACATCATACCGTTCCATTACTGATGACAAACAGTCTATAACGACATTGTATCAGTTGCTTTCAGAAGACGAGATACGCAATACGCTCATAGTAGAAGATGTGTTTAAGGCTGTTGAAGCCGGAAGAACGCCAATCATTCTGACCAACAGAACTGCTCATGTCACTATGTTAGCCGAAAAGTTGAGGGACAAAGTGAAGAATGTTGTGACATTGACAGGGACCGGAAACGCGAAAGAGAAACTGGAGACGCTGCAACACTTGCATGAGATTTCCAGGGAAGAACCTTTGGCGATAGTCGCCACAGGAAAATATGTAGGCGAAGGTTTTGACTATCCTCGCCTTGACACCCTTTTCCTTGCTCTGCCCATTTCATGGAAAGGTCTTGTCGCCCAATATGCGGGCCGATTGCACCGCGAAAACGAAGGAAAGAAAGATGTGCGCATCTATGATTACATTGACATTCATGAACCTGTCTGCGACAATATGTACAGGAAACGACTGAAGGGCTACGCTTCCATTGGATATAAAATCATTTCCCGACATTCACCCACATTGTTTGACAATGTAAAAGATATAGGCATCCCTGTTTGTAAGGAGCAGATATTCAACGGTAGAACATATTACCTTCCTTACTCTTCAAGTATAGGAGATGCCAAGCGCTCCATCGTTGTTTCTTCACCCAAGTTATATAGGGTAGATCGTAATGTTTTGGTCAATCAGTTGAGCGAGTTGGCTCATATTGGAATCGAAGTTCTCATTATCACGACAGTAAGTAATCCTGAAACAGAATACCTTTTGCAAAGAGGATTGTCTGTAAGAATATTGCCAAAAGTAAAACTGTGTACAACTATCATAGACAAAGACATCGTATGGTATGGCGCTATAAATACTCTTGGCTATGCAACAGAAGAGGACAATGTGATAAAAGTGGTAGACAACAAACTTGCCAATGAATTGTTAGAAGTTCTGCTCACTTCCTAATTCCTGCGTAAACGATGCGTAAACCAACTGTTTGAATCATGGACATTCAATGGTATGCCACAAAATATCAAATAGAGATAACTCGCTGATTATCAACAAAAGTTTATAATAACGAAATATCACAGACTATCATTCTGTTGGTCTCATAATCTGGAGGTCCTAGGTTCAAGCCCTAGCTGGTCCACATTGAGCAAGGCAGTTACGACAAATCGTAGCTGCTTTTTTCTTTTTCGGCATAATGATGGGGAAGAGCATGAATATAATGATGTGTAATAAAAACCATGTCGTAGGGCTATAATTGCGGAAAATACAGTACTTTTGCAGGTAAATGAGCATGTGGGGTTCGCTTGCAAGCTGAAAGGATACTATTCTGTATAGCTTATGAATAAAGAAACAGAAAAATTCTTCCTCCATTCCAATAAGGTGGAATATATCAGCAAGGAAGATTATGACAAGATAGAACTGTTGGTGAATGCGGCAAAGGCTTTTGCCCGCAGCACCTACCAGTGTGTCTATATCATCGACTATTTTCATCAGGACTTCATCTATGCATCAGACAACCTCGCTTATCTCTGCGGATTGGAACCCGAGCAATTGATGGAGGCTGGCTATCAGATGTATATCGACCATGTTCCGGATGCTGACCTGCAGATGCTGCTCGAAGTGAATAAGAAAGGTTTTGATCTTTTCAATGAATTGCCTGTGGGCGACCGCCTGGACTATACCATCTCGTACGACTTTCATCTTACCAATGGCAGGCATAGCCGATTGATTCATCATCACCTCACTCCAATACTTCTTTCTGATGATGGAAGAATCTGGCTTGCCCTCTGCACCGTATCATTGGCAGCAACCGATGAACCGGGACATATCATCATGCAGAAGAATGGTGAGCGTAGCTATTTTGAATATTCCACGTTGCGCCACAAGTGGGAAAAGAAAGAAGGCATAACCTTGAGCGAGACTGAGAGAGATGTTTTGAGATTGTCTGCCCAAGGCTATACGATGAATGATATTGCCGACAGAATGTGCAAGTCGGTTGACACTATAAAGGCTTGCAAGCGCAACCTTTTCGCCAAGATGGGCGTGAAGAACATTGCCGAGGCGCTGTTTCATGCCACGAACTATCAGATGATATAATCGCAATCATATCTCTTCCAACAATGGCGAGAGATAGAACTTGGGGAAGTATTTCACCTCCTTGTCTTCCGCAAGGTTCGCGAGAATGTTGGCACAATAACCGGCGGCAATATATGCCCCGATGCCCAGTTGCGGGAAAGACTCCTCAGAATAATGCCTGATGGCTTCATCCACCCAAGGCACAGGTATCTGCCAGAACATACCGTACTGCGAGATATACTTGCCCAGTGAGCACCGGAAATCATCCGAACCTTTTTTCACTACTTCGCTGAATGGATAGCCATTCGGTTTCTCTACAGCGAGAAAGGCAGCCTTGCCAAGATTGACGGCATGGATAACGGTGATGCCCTGCTCCTTGCATTTCTCATCGAAAGCAAACGAGGCTTCGTTGTCATGCAAGGTTGCATTCACCGCATATCGGATGCCCGACAAGTCGCATGCAGCCACATCTTCCACCGTCAGCGTATCCTTTTCTATGCGATAGATATGAAATCTATCTTCCTGCCGAGAGCTTTCGTGGAAGTCATGGCGCAAGGCACAGGAGGCTATCAAGCCTCCCATGTCTGCGCCACTAATCAACAATTTTATTGGATTGTTCATTTAAAGAGAGATTTATTGTCGTTACACCATTATTGGATGCCGTAGATAGACATATTACATTCTGTTCTTCTGGCTTTTTCCTGCACCCGTACCCTTATACTTGCTTCTTGTAGTGTTGAACTTATACCGTACAGTAAGCGACACTTTGCTGGTTGACTGTATGTCAACAATCATGTCCCTCATTTTGCCATAATGAGCACTCATGTGGATGTCGTCTGTTCCAAACAAATCATAGACAAAGAGCTGGAACGACAACCGGTCTTTCAAGAAAGACTTATATACAGATACATTGGTACAAAATCTTGGCTTATACGAATATATATTTCTTCCATATCCTTTTGTGGTATACGACATCATCCACGTTAACATTGCCAACTTGGTGTTGAAGGTATTATTAAAGCGGAATACTGCCATAGGTTTGTTGGATATTTTGCCATCATGTGCATCCATATCAAGCCACTGTTTTACCACAGATGCCGTAAATGAAGGATGCCAAATGCCAAACGAAGGTCGCAAGTTGACGGAAGCTTCTACATGATTATATGCCTTTCCATTCACCGGTTTAAGCAGTCCTATTGCAGGATTGTCTTTGTAAGTCTCCACATTCGACATCATTGTATGCGAAGTATGGCTGTAGGTCATGTCGAAAGTCAACCATTTGTAAGCTAACTCGTAGTTGAGATTTCTGTTTATCTCAGATACTAAGAATGGATTTCCTGTTTCATACATGTAGCGGTTGTCATACTGAATACCGCTACGCAAGTAATAATAGGGAGGGCGGTCGATGTCGGTAGCATAGCTCAGCTGCATCTGTACCTTGCCTACAGGCATCGACAAACTGATGGATGGGAACCAATTGCCGTACGACTTGCTTTGCTCAGGCACATACTTGCCATACTCATAGTAATTGAAGTCGATGTACTCGTATCTCAGTCCTGCCTCCATGCTCACGTTTCCGAAATCCCTTGAATATGCCAAGAATGAAGATGCCATGCTTTCTGTTATACGGCTGTTATCATCCGACACGAAGTTGGTTGGCACAACCTGATACTTTGAGGTACGATGGGTGTTGGAATATTCACCACCCAAAGATAACTCACCACCCAACAAAGGATAGGAAAGCACCAACTTGGAAGCCAACAAACGATATTTCTTGTCTGTAAGGCTATGAACCGTCTGGCTCTGCGCGTCCATCCCCACTTCCTGATATTGCTCTTTTGTAACAACGTCCTCGTTATTCTTCGACCAAAGCCAGTCGGTATTGAAGTCGATGCCAAGCTTGCCAATCTTTCCCACATAGTAAATGTTGCTTGAAAGAGTGCTCTTCTGCTCGAAGAAATTAGCGTGGCTGTCAGAGCTTTCCGTCTGCTCGTCGTCTTGCCATATAGCAGTAGTCATATTGGCTTCGCAGGTCTGTTTCGGATTTCTCAGAAAGCCAAAGTTGGCACCTATAGAGTTGTTGGCATCCAACTGGTAGCTGGCATCCAGGCGGAAGTTTATGGCTTCTACTATACTTACTTGTCTGTTTTCACTCTTCTGGTTCCAGGTCTTGTCAAGATAAGTCTTCTGCTGTAAGTCTTGATTGTTTGGCTGGTATTGCTTTGCCCCAAAGGCGTATGCGCCCAGCTCCAATCCATTCTTGCGATAGCTCATATTCAATTGGCTATATCCACCGAAGTTTTCCTTTTCGTCATATTCACCAGTAGTCATCGCATCGAATCCGAAGCCCTCACCCAGCATCTTCTTCGTTGTGATATGGATGACCGCCTTGGTGCTGGCTGCGTAACGGGCACCAGGGTTAGTGATGACTTCCACCGACTTGATGTTATCGGACTGCAAACGGTCGAGTTCGCTTCGGTCTCTCATCTGTCGTCCATTGATATAGATAACAGGTTCACCGCGACCGAATACCTCGATGCTGCCATTCTGGGCAGACACTTTAGGTATGCGGTCAAGCAGGTGCTCCATTGTTCCTGCCTTCTCAAGTACGGATCCGGTGGCGAAAACGGAGCATTCCCACCCACTCGGAATGGTTGTATCCACTCACTTTCGATGCGGGAAAGGGGTTAAAAGAGGCTTAAAAACGGAGCATTGCCGTTCAACATCGATTAAAACGCCCCAAAACGCCTCAAAAAACGGAGCATTGCCGTTCACCAGCTACGAAGGTGTGTGACAGACCACCTAAATAGCACGAAAAACGGAGCATGTCCGTTCACTCGGAAAAACAGAAGTCGCTGTCATCAAGACGCTTGCGACCGAAAAACGGAGCATGTCCGTTCACTTTTCCCGTTGAATGTCAACCCGCATCAAAAAAACGGAGCATGTCCGTTCACTTCTCTGCTCTTTTTTACGTTATTGTATGTGGAAGAACCAACATACAACACGTGACCATGGCAGGAAAGACAAAGGACATGAGCCAGATTAAACAGCTATTGCTCCTGAAGAAGGAGGGTGTCTCCAACCGCAAGGCCGCCGAGATAGTCGGCATCAACAAGGAGACCGCAAACAACTACGTAAGGAAGGCTCTTGCCGACAGACTCGGCATAGACGGCCTTCTCAAACTCGACGATCCCGTGCTTGAGCATCGCCTCAAGGGCGGCAATCCCGCATACACGGACAGTCGCTTCGAGGTGTTCAAGGAACTGCTTCCATACCTCCAGGAGGAGATGAGGCGCAAGCACGTGACGCTGAAACTCCTGTGGGAGGAGTACGTGGAGGAGCATCCCGACGACCACTACAGCCTCACCCAGTTCCGCTTTCACTACAGCCAGAACACCGAGGCGAAGAAGGAGTCTCCATCGACCGTTCTGGCGGACATGCGCACGGGCGGTGAGAAGCTCTTCCTTGACTTCACGGGTGACACGATGGGGTACATCGACCTGGAGACGGGCGAGATGGTGCAATGCCAGGGCTTTTGTTGCAACACTTCCCGCAAGCGACTACGGCTTCCTGCTCTTCGTCCCGTCACAGCGCACGGAGGACTTTGTGTACGCCATCACACAGTGCCTGAAACACCTTGGAGGCGTGCCGAGAATGCTCGTTCCCGACAACCTCAAGGCAGCGGTCGTCAAGACCGACAGGTACGAGCCGTCGCTCAACAGGGTGCTTGAGGACATGGCCAACCACTATGGAACGGTCGTGGTGCCGGCACGCCCCGTCCGCCCTAAGGGACAAGTCCAACGTGGAGGGCAATGTCAGGCTCGTATACATGCGCGTCTTCGCGGAGCTCCGCAACGAGACCTTCTATTCCATCGACGAGCTGAATGCCGCAGCCACGGACAAGATGCGCAAGCACAACCAGAAGCGCATGCAGAAGAACCCGTACACCCGCGAGGAGCGCTTCCTTGCCATCGACCGCCCCAACCTGAGGCCGCTGCCGGCAACGGACTTTGAGATAGTCTCCTACACGAGCCTCAAAGGTGTCCACCAACTGCTGCATATACCTCGGACGCGACCAGCACTACTACAGCGTGCCGTACCAGCATATCTCCAAAAAGGCCCACGTGGCCTACACACGCTCGCTCGTGAAAATCTACGTGGACGGGGAACTCGTCGCAACGCACCCAAGAGACCATGCCAAAGGCAAGTACACCATCGTGGAGGAGCACCTTGCAAGCAACTCGAGCGAGTACAGGGGACTGAGCGCCGGCAAGTACATAGAGCGTGCCAGAAAGGCGTCCAGGAACTCGCAGAGGTGATGACGCGCATCTTCTACGACTCCAACATGCCAGCGGAGACACACTACCGCACATGCGACGGCCTGCTCAACCTGCAGAGAAGCAGCGAGCCGGTGGTCTTCCGTACGGCCTGCGAGACTGCCCTGAGGCATGGACGCTGCAACTACAGGTTCATACGCTCTCTTGTGGAAAGCAAATGCGCGGGAGTGGCACAGGAAGGCAGCCTTCTCTCCCCGCCCGAGCATGACAACATAAGAGGACGCGAGCAGTTTAGGTAACAGAGTTAAACAACACATACATCAACCCACCCAAAACAACAAACAAATGGATGAAATATCAAACGCCCTAAGAAGTCTGAAAATGCCATAATGGCCCATTACTGGACTACCATGCAGGAGACGCGACAGCATGACTCGCTCTCCCTCAAGGACGGCTTGCAGCTGCTCATACAGGCCGAGCAGGACAGTCGGACGACAAGCCGCAACTCACGTCTCGTGAAGAAAGCCCGCTTCCGCTACCATACTCCATCAGCGAGGTCATTTACGACGGCAAGCGCGGAGTGGACAAACAGAAGGTGCTGAACCTTACCACATGCGACTATGTGCGCAAGGGAGTGTCCGTGCTCATAACCGGAGCTGCCGGAACAGGCAAGAGCTGGCTTGGGACGGCCCTCGGCCATCAGGCCTGCATGAATGGCCACAAGGTGGCATACTACAATCTCTCTCGCCTCTTCGAGGAAATAGCCCTTGCACGCATCTCAAGCACGCTGCACCGCTTCTTTGCCAAGCTGGCACAGACGGACCTGCTCATACTGGATGACTTTGGCATGAAGGTGCTCGACGGGCAGCAGCTGCTTGACTTCATGGAGATCATAGAGGACAGGCACGGGCAGAAGGCCACCATCATAGTCTCGCAGTTGCCCGTGGCGAACTGGTATGACGTGATGAAGGGAAACACCACCGCGGCAGACGCCATCCTCGACCGGTTGGTGCACACAAGCGTGCGCTTTGAGTTGAAAGGAACCTCCATGCGCCAAAAAGCAACATAAAAAGTACAGAGCCGAGCATCTTACTGTCTTCTTCCATCTTGATAATGCCCACATTCTCGCCTGTGCAATCCTTGCAGACGGTCTTATAGCCTACGGATGTCACCTTGATGATTTCACCGTTGCAGGAAGTGTCGATGACAAAGCTGCCATCCTCTCCACTCACTGCACCCTTGACGAAAGCCGAGTCTGTTCTATTCAATAGTACTACATTGGCAAACGCCAAAGGTTCTCCCTTGGTATTCATCACCTTACCGGTGATATTCTGCGCCATCATCGGAGTCATAGCCGAGAGGTACAGCGCTGTGGTAAAAATTACTTTTCCTTCATATTGCTACTTGCTTGATTTTCAATTATTTCTCTGCAGCAAAAGTATAATATGAATGAAAAAAGCCTTTGACACAAAAGTGTATTTCCGAGGCGAATGACTGAAGAATTACACTTTTGTGTATAAAAAGAAAGGATAGATAGCGTTTGGTGATAGATCTTTTGCTATGAGCTTACTGCTTCTTTTCCATCACCAAATCAGCGAGCCCGATGGCAGATTCCTTCTCATCCCTCGGTGCTTCTTTTGACTTCCATGCCACGATGAAGCGGATTCGGGCGGCGGTGACCTTGTAACCTTTCAACTCCCATTTGCCTAGTTTCTCCTTCATCTTGATGGAGAGCTGGGCTATGTCTCTGCTTGTTGATGGGAGACAGAGGCAATGGTCGTGATAGGTTAGCGGCATACCACTTCTCAGGGAAAGGATAGCCTTCTTGTGAGGCTTGGAGAAGCCTAAGTTAATATCCTTGTGTGAGAGTTGGAGCATTATTTCGTTGGGCTCATCGTAGCCTTGGGCATCATGGAGATGCAGGGCACTTTTCAGAGTGTCGAAGAGATTGCCGTTGGTGTGGATGGCAAGCGTATGCTTGGCACGAGTTATGCCCACATAGTATTGGCGCAGTTTCTCATCGGTAGGATGCTCGGGATGGGTGACGAGCATTAGGACATGGTCAAACTCATGACCTTTGGCCTTGTGGATGGTGCTGACTACGATGTCTGACTTCGATATATCACAGAAGTCTTCCACTGATGATTCGAAAACGAACTCCCTCAGGTCGCTGTAATACTTGGCACGATTGGTCTGCTCAAATATCTGGAGGCTGCGGTGCAGATAGGCAAAGCCTGGCTATTAGCATACTTTTGAATGTCTGCTGCTTGGCTGCTTCCCAAATCTCATCAGGGATGATAGGGGATTTCGTTTCCTTGAAGCCCTGGTCTATCTTCTTCAAGAAAGTATCTTACCTCTGCCAGGTTCCAGAAGCGCAAGCCGTCCATTGATTGTACCAGCTTGGCCTTGAACCATGACTGTGAAGAAGCGCGAGCATGATGACAGCCTCCTCATTGGTCTGCGTAAGAATACTGATGGTTTCGCTCTTTTTGTCGAGAGCTTCGTCGGTTCCTTTTGGCGCGTTGTTTCCAAGCAGTCGCATCACTTCTTCTAGGATAGGCTGATACATATAAACCCTTTTCTCCAGAATCTCGTATGGGTGCTTCACGATTCTTACTTCTCCATCTTCTTGACTCATGGAGATGATAGGGGTAGATTTGATTCGCTGACGGATGTTGCGGGCGAATTCGTTGGCAGTATCCACGATGTGTCGAAGGCTGCGGTAATTCTCGGTCATCTCGATGAAATGGCTGTGCTCTGTCCGGGTCAGTTCATAGAGATACCGAGAGTTGGAACCTCTGAACTCGTAGATGTTCTGGTCATCATCGCCTACGGCAATCACCCTCATCTCTTCGTTGGCTTTCATCAGAGCAGAGACAAGGGCATAGTCATCCTTGCTCATGTCTTGCGCTTCGTCGATGACGAGCACGGTCTTGCTGATGCGATTGGGTTCCACTTCGCCGTTGTTGATCATTTCGGCAGCTTGCTTCACCACATCTCCAGCCTCACTCAGATTGCCCACTCTGCCCAGCAGGTCGAAGCAGTAAGAATGGAAGGTCTTGATTTCTACGAAATGTGCGGCATTGCCTATGAGTTGCATCAGTCGTTGCTTGAATTCGGTAGCGGCTGCCCGCGAGAAAGTGAGCATCAGGAGTTGTTCGTGCTTTACGTCTTCCAATAGCAGGAGAGAGGCAAGCTTATGTACGAGCACACGTGTCTTGCCGCTGCCAGGACCGGCAGCGACTACGATGCAGCGGGACTCGTGGTCGTCGATGATTTCCTTCTGTCGCTTGGAGAGCGTTCCGAAGAGTTTCTTATACTTCGAAGGTGTTACGTTGCGCTCTATTTCTGTCTCTCGCTTGCCCTTGAAGTACTTTGTGATGAAGCGTTGGTAGTCCATCTGGAAGTAATCCTGCACATATTGCAGGGCGGCGTCATAATCGCCTTACCATCAGGTTGGCATATTCGCCCACGATGTGAATCTGCTGAATCTTCTGCTTGTAGAATTCATTGAGCATGCGATAATCCTCCTGCTTATAGCGCAGGCGAAGCTCCTTGGTGCGCTTAATCGCAATCGCATTGTAGAGTACCAGGAATCCTCCCTCCAGCTTCATGGCTCCTATCTTGGAGAGATAGAGCAAGGCTTCCTCCACGTCCTCCAACTGCAGGGAAGAGAAGTCGGAGAAGAGTGACTGCTGCAGGATTTCAGATCGTTCAGAAGTTCGACTACCGAGAACTGTAGAGGCTTCGCCTTGGATTTCTCTGTTGAATCTGAGGCAAAAGAGCTTTTGTTGGTCTCCCCTTTCTTCAGTTATAGTTTTACTGTTTTCTTCAGCAAGGATATATAGTCTTTCAATAATGAATCGGCATACCTCTATTCGTCTTTCGAAATCGCTTGATGATGGTCTCTATAGTCTTGTCTCTTGTCACGATGAGATTGCGAGCGCCGTCTTCCTTCTTGCGCGCATATCCCTTCACTACCAAGAAGTATAGCAGTGTGCGTATTTGCTTTTCCGTGGAAGTGCTGATGCCATCGTGTACGGCATTGTCATTGAGTTGCTTGTATGTGATATGCAGCGATTCGTCTGGGATATGCTCCAGTATGTACCTTTCCAGTTTGGCGAAGTTCTCCAGCATCTGCTGAGGCTTGCGTTGCTTGTCGCTGATGTCTTGCAGATAGGCTGATATGTCACGTGTATCGGCAAGAATGCCTTCCTGGCGCATGCGGTCAACGGAGGAGATGACGTCTCGCTTGCTGAGTCCTAGGATGTCGGCGAGGTAATCGATGCGGGATTCTGCCTCGCTATCCTGTGCCTTGGCTATATGCTTCTGGGTGATAAGCGACTTGATGATGCGTATGGCATTCTGCATCTCCTCCTCAGAGAATAGGGGGGATTCGGCGAGCCGCAGTCTTGCCTCGTCCATGTTCTTGACAGTGATACCTGTGGCATAGACGTGCGGAACGTTGTTGCCACGCTCTATGTATCCGCTCTGTTCGAGAGCCGATAGGGCGGTGCGCACACGGGTTTCTATGTCGGATACCGAGTCGTCCCAACCAGCTTGTCGGGCTATCTCCAGGGCAGAACAACTGACGTTGGGACGCAGCTTGGTAAAGTCCTTAACGGCTTTCCATACCTGTTGTATCTCACTGATGCTCAGTTTGGTTTGGTTGAGTAGGATGAAGTGCTTATCTAAGTCCTCGTCGCTATAGAGTACATAGCATTTGGCATTGAGGTGTGGGTCTCTTCCCGCACGTCCAGCCTCCTGTACATAGTTCTCCAGAGAGTCAGAGATGTCGTAGTGGATAACCAGCCCCACATCGCTTTTATCTACTCCCATGCCGAAGGCAGATGTGGCCACGATGATTCTTACCTTGTCGCTCATGAAGTGCATCCTGATTGTGTATCTTCTCATCGGCATCCATCTTGCCATTATAGGGCAGGGCCGGACATACCGTCACGGGTCAGTTTCTGGGCGAGATCACGGGTGCGCTTGGTGCGGGATACGTAGATGATGGTAGGGCAATCTGCCTGTTCCACCAGTGAACGCAGTAGATTGTATTTGTTGCCGTCACTATCTACGTGGATAACGGAATAGTGCAGGTTGGTACGAGTGGCTGATGAGGCGAAGAGCTGGAGGTCGGTGCCCAGCCAATGCTTGAAATAGTCGCAGATGTCTTGCACCACCTTCTGTTTTGCAGTAGCGGTGAAGCAAGATACGGGTATCAGGCTTTGACCATGATTGCGGGCCATAGCATCTTTGCCAAACTTACGTTCCTGGTATTCCTTGATAAACTTGCCGATATATAGGTAATCCACACGGAAGTCTTGTCCCCATGCAGAGAAGCAGTGAGCTTCGTCAATGACGAATCTCACCACATGCCGTGCCATCAGAATGCGCTCGATGGTTTTGGAGCGCAACATCTCTGGTGCTATATATAATAAGGTGGCATCTCCGCTCTGCACTCGTTCGATGGCTAGGGAGCGGGAGATAGGGTCGAGGAGCCCGTTGATGGTCACGGCATCGGTGAAGCCACGGTCTGCCAAGTTATCTACCTGGTCTTTCATCAATGATTGCAGAGGCGAGATAACCACGGTGAGTCCGTGAATGGTTCTGCCATCCATCAGGGCTGGCAACTGGAAGGTGAGCGACTTGCCGCCACCCGTAGGGAATATAGCCAATAGCGACTTGCCATCTACTGCTGCCTGCGTGGCCTGTTCCTGTAGCGGTTCGCCATCATAGGTGCGGAAGCTGTATAGCCAAGAGCAGCTTTAGGTTATAATGAATGTCGAGCATGCGGTCGCAATACTCGCAGCCCTTGGCGCAATGGGTATGGCGGAGCATAAAGATGATATGCTCTACCTCGGGATAATGGCAGAGTACCCAACCTGGTGTAACAGATTGGTAATCGTCTGTGCCTATGAGGGCCAGGGCGTATGCCAAGCCGCAAGGAGACTGGGCTGCAAGAGCAGGAATGTCGGCATGGACGCAGATATGATGCTTGTATTCAGAAAGAATCAATTCCGAAACTCCTATATCTGCATAATCCGTTTCGAAGGCTCCCACATACATCAGAAATCCGCTGAACTCCTCTTCGTGCTGGAGCAGCAAGGTGAAGATCCTCCTCTTCTTCTCAGATAATTGATGCCATGCAGCGATCTCGTCCATCAGCAGTTCCTTGGCTTTCTCGCAGTCATTGACAGGATTGTTCATCTGCTCGCTCATCAGTTTGTCGTCCTTCACCAGATGGTGGTAAGGACGCTTGGGGAAGAGGAGTGGGGAGAGGTAGAGGGTGTCTATCAGAATGGCGTTGAGATGGAGATAGCGGGCATCGTGATGAATGAGGTTATGTCCGCAGATATAATCGACCTTCCCTTCTTGCAGGAAACTTGTTCAGTGCCGTCTGGGATGCTTGGTGAAAGGTGGCTCCGTCATGACGTAAAGCTCCGATGTCGTGTATCTTATGGTCTTTCAGTCCCACTTCGGTATCGACGAAGGCAATGTTCCTGCCTCTGCCATCTTGTTTCTTGATGTCAGAGTCCACGGTTAGATTGCTCTTCTTTCCAAAGAGGCGACTGAATATCGACATAATCTTCGATGTTTATATTTTCACCGCAAATTTGCGATTATTATTTGATATATGCAGACCAAAGGCTATATTTTCTGACGAAGAGGGACATTGGCTTATCAAATTTCGCCATACTTATGATCCTATAGATATGGGTAAGCAGGAATTTGAGTATAATGAAAAGGCACGCCGATGTGGCATTATCGTACCCGACTTCAAACTGGTCAATGATAAATATTTCACAACTCGTCGCTTTGACATAACGGCTGATGGAATACGCGTACACACTGCGACGGCAGGAGGCTTGCTGTCCGTGTCGCTTAGCAACCCAGTGCTTGACTATGTTAATCTGTTGGCACTGACAGGTTATCTCACACAAAATTATAAAGATGTGGAGCAAATGTATCGTAGAATGGTATTCAATTATATTGCTGAAAATAAAGATGATCATTGCAAGAATTTTAGCTTTATGGTTGCCAAAGGCAGGGACAACAAATGGCATTGGCATTTGGCTCCCGCATACGACCTCACTCACTGTGCGGAGGGATATAATGGTGAGCATGCTACATCGGTAAACAACTCGGCACATCCTTCTATAGAAGATATGGTAGCCGTTGGTGTAAAGAATAAAATGCAAGAGCAAAAGTGTAGAGAAATATACTATGAAGTTGAAGATATAATCAAACGGGGAATGTAAATATATTTGCGTCTGGGAAAAAGGTTGCAGGGTTGGCGTGAATAAGTGGCTTTTTCACCCCTTTTTATGAAGTTAACTTCATTGGCCAATGAAGTTAACTTCGCAGGCTGATGAAGTTAACTTCGTAGGCCGATGAATATAACTTCGTTGGCCAACGAAGCCAATAGGCTTTTTTAGGCATGTTTTGACCGTTATAAAATCTGTGGGCCAACTTGGAAGTTTTTCCTGTTTTTCCCCTCTATGTCAAATAAAAAGACTACTTTTGCATTGCCGTGGCGAACTTCGGCGCCTGTGAAAACGCAGCGCACAGGTGAGCGGAGCTTCGTCGGACCCAAAAGGAGATAAAGACTGTCGGCTGCGGAGAAAGCAAAGGCGAAGATGAAAAAACTATTTGTGGTGCTTCTGGCGTTGTGTCTGCCCGCATGGAGCTTTGGCCAGAATGTGGAGAGGCAGAGAAAGGCTGAGGCTGGTGATGCCTCAGAGCAGTATTACATGGCACATTGCTATCAGTATGGTGGGGACGGAGCCCCTGAGGATGCCGCCCAATATGCTATTTGGCTCAAGAAGGCTGCTGCCAGTGGAGAGCCTGGTGCTCAATACGACTTGTCGCAACTATATAAGTATGGTGCATACAGTGTGCCGCAGGACGATGCGGAGTATCTCCGTTGGGCAAAAAAGTCTGCCAACAATGGCTACACCCCCGCTTGCTACAATTTAGGACTATACTACGAGAACATTGACAGAGAAGAGGCCTTCTATTGGTATAAAATGGATATGGACTTGCACTGGCAAGAACACCACGAGGAAGACCAGTTTGCTGTCAACCGCCTTCAGGCGATGGGCATCACCTACCATCCTGCCGATCACGCCTCATCGGGTTCGGACCGTAATACTTCCTCGCGGTCGCTAACCAACGGCAAAAGCAAGAAGATTATTTCCAGTCATTAGTCTGCTATACTCAGGATAGCTTACCCTTCGCCCTGGTCGTAAGTAACGTCTGTTAAGTGTCCCTGCTTAAGGCTGCCCCGCCATATAAGAAAGGTGGGTGTAAGGCCGTTGTGGAAACTAAAATCAAAAACTAATGGAAAATTTAGAAGTGATGGTGATTCTTTTCATCATCGTCGTGCTCGGCTATGCGCTATGCAAGCTGGGCTATATGGGAGACAAGTTTGATCAGAAATTGTCCTCTATCGTGATCGACGTCACCTGTCCCGCGTTGATTCTCTCGTCGGTGATGGGGACGGAGCTGCCCGACCGCTCGTTGATATTGCCCCTGTTGGGAGTCGGTTTCCTCACCTACGTCGTGCTGTTGGTGTTCGGCTTCTGGGTGCCGCGGTTTGTTTCCAAGGACCGTGATGAGCAAGGGATGATCGGCTTTGCGCTGATGTTTGCCAATGTGGGATTCATCGGCTATCCCATCGTCTCCTCCATCTTCGGCCCCAAGGCCGTCTTCTATGCCGCCCTGCTGAATATGCCCAATACCTTCTTCATCTTCACGGCCGGTGTGATGCTCGTGAAAGGTGAGTATGGGGTGAAAAATCTGAATCCCAAGGTGCTGCTCTCCCCGGCTATGATTGCCGCTTTTGCCGCCGCCCTGCTGGTAGCCTTCAGTGTTCACACTCCCGACCTCATAGCCCGTCCCGTCACGATGGTGGGCAATATTACTGTGCCTGCCGCCCTGATGGTCATCGGGTCGTCTATGGCGCGCCTGCCCCTTCGCGAGGTCGTGGGCAGTGTGAAGGTCTATGTTGCCTCTTTCCTGCGCCTCTTCGTCGTGCCTCTGTCGGTGTACTTTCTGTTCAAGGCCTGTGGCGTGAGCGACCTTGTCAATCAGATCAATACGGTGGTCATTGCCATGCCCGTCGCCTCCTTCGGCACCATGTTTTGCATGAAGTTTGGGCGCAGTGCGTCGCTGATGACGGAGATGACGTTTGTCACCACCGTCGCCTCGATCCTCACCATACCGCTGGTCACGATGCTGCTCCAATAGCTTGTTGAGGCTGTTGGCTATGACACAAGCCGACAGGGAAGGACGATGGTGATGGCAAACCGATGGAGTGGGGCACTACTGCGCCCCACCGTTGCCGCAGGCTTACGCCTCCTTCTCCAGCAACTCCTCCAAAAACTCGGATGCGTCGGAAACGCACATCGGACATTCGCGCAGCACGACACCCGTGCCCACGCCCTTGAGCAACTTGCAGCGGGTGGCACCGTTGCGCTCCTGAAACTTCTCCATGATCTGCCTCATGCCCTTCACGGCCTTGGCCCGGTCTCTTACGGCCAGTCCATAGACGATGCCTGCGCCCACGATAGATCCGCAGGTGCCTTCTCCGTTTCCCATGCCCGCCGCGAAACAGTTGCCCGCGTGCTTGATGGTCTCTTCGTCCAGTCCTGTCAGGTCGCAGTAGGTGCAGAGTACGGACTGTGTGCAGTTGTGCGAGCCGCAGCGTTTCTTCTCCGCTGCCAATTCCTTTCTACTTTCCATTGTTCTTGTTCGTCTTGATTCGGTTCGTTTTTGTAGTTGGCCTGCAAGCGGCAAGCCTGCAGTTGGGATGGTTCTGCAAAGGTATGAATCCTTTTCTGATAAACCGCCGATATGCACAAAAAAGTCCTCAAAACAGCACCGTCGTTGTTCTTGCGTACTCTATTGCGCACTGTAACTCGCTTCCTCTTCTTTTCTCTCGGTAAAAAGAAAGTAGGAGGTAACACGATAATACATACCATCAGGATTAACCTCCCATCTCACTTTGGCTATGCCATCCTCATAATCATAGATATTTTGCAACAAAAATTAAAGATTTCTCTTTGCCGTACGACAAAGAGAAATCCTAATGACCGATTTTGGTTAAATAGGCCTTTATCTTAATATTTAAGCCGTAGCGAAATCATAAACTCACGACCACGCAGCGGTACGCGGTAGTATTGGAAATTGGCTCTTTGATAAAGCGAAACTTCGTAGTCTTTGCGGTTAAACAGATTGTTGATATTTGCGCTTGCAGACCAGCGAGAATTGAAATCGTAGCGCATACCGGCATTCAAAAAACTGTTAATAGAGTAATGGTTACGGACTATTTCGAAGACCGATTGCGAAAAGTCGGCATACAGCCGGAGTTTACTGATAGGATAGAAATCCATTGTTAAGGAATAATAGGCATTTTTCAGCAGATTGTCAGTTACGGAGAAGGCATCTGGCTTTTTCCAACTGATATTTCCGGCCATGGTGAGTTTGGGCTGGAACCATGTCAGTCCGCTCCATTGCGCCGTGACTGAAGCATGCAAGGCATGATAGCGCAGATAATCTTCCACCTCGTTTTGAGACACAAACTCCTTATTATATGAATAATTTGTCTGTCCGCTCAAATTGATGTGGGCATTGCGAAAGTTCTTACGACATGACAATGCCATGCTCCAGGTAGTTTTCGCGCGGTCGTTCCACACTGGAACAAAGAGCGTATAATCGGGCATATAAAGACTTTTAAGATAATGGTCGGAAGTACTGCGCGTCCAGCCGACATAAATATTCCACGAAAAGAGCGTGATGGTGTTCAGATACGACAGACGGAGATTCGCCAACGCGACACGCTGCACCGAAAGGCTGTCGATGCCTGTCGTAAATGTACGGTAGTTGTTCATCATCGTTCCATTGAACCAAGGATCGGCGTTTGAAGCATTTTGGTTATAGGCTACCGAGGTTTCCATTCGCAATAGATAACTAATTTGTTGAGCGAAATCGAGCGAAGGAGAGAAAAGAACTTTTTGGTCTTTTTCTTTTCGCCAGCCACAGCGGTAAATGGTATATTCCACAGGAAGAAGTAGTTCGACGTTTCCACCGCTCCATTGAATTTGATACGATGGTTCGAGTGTGTGCAGCCAATAGGACGAAGTAGCCGTCTGTTGGGGGTCGTGTAGTCGGTTGTGCTTGTATTCTATAATGTAACCCAACGTCAAGGGATTGCCCGCTATATCGAAAGCCGTGGAGAGCCGGTGGCGCATAAACCAATGATTCAGATAATAGCTCTGCCGTTTGTATTCGTTATCTGCTGTCCAATAATCAGAAAGTCGCTCGCGCGTCTGATAGGTACGCACAATGGAAGCCAAACTATAGACACGACTTGGAGTGGTCAGGTTGACATTGGCGACATTCTGAATAAAATAAGGTTTGCGATGTATGTCCTCTCCCAAAGAGCCTAAATTGGATACATTTTGATTATAGGAGCTGACATCCTGCCATTGCCCCGAAAGGACGTTCTCCACGTACACCTTCTTGCCATTCAATTCGTAACGCACCTGTCCTTTTACTACATCTTCACAGCTCTTTTGCCGATTGTTTTCGTAAATACTAATTGTGTCGCCCGCATAATACTCGCTTCGGGTGCTATCCTCACGGTTTTCTCCTTCGTGGTTGTAGAGCAGATTGAAACGTAAAGTGGAATAAGGAGTGAAAGCGTGCATATAATTCAGTCCGGCAAAATAGGAACGGTTGTTCAAGTAATAAATAGGTGAAATGGGTGGACGGCGGGTTGTAGTAGAATAGAGGAAAGGAGCAGGCAATTGCTCTTGTGCATAAATGCCCGTAAAGTTCGACATGCCATTTTGCAAGCTGCGCAATGAGGCACCTCTGTTGTTTAAGGCTCCGGTAAATAATACTTGATTTTTCTTTGCCACTTGAATCCCTGTCAGACTACCGTCCCATATAGCAGGCGTTCCTCCGGCTCCCACTTCTGCGTCACCAAAAGGGCGCATTTTATAGTTCTTTTTTAACCTTATATTGAGTGTCGCATGATTACTATGAATTTTTCCTTCCAAGGCACGGATGGGCTGATTATTTTCCATAACCTGAATCGTGGATACGGCCTCAGCTGGCATATTCTGAGTGGCTTGGTTGTATTGATCACCCATAAGGTCTAATCCCTCAATGTTCAGTTTATTGATGCTGCTACCCTGATACAGAATTTGTCCTGAAGTCGTCACTTCAATACCCGGCATGCGTTTGAGCACATCCTCAATGCTATAGTCCTCTTTCTGACGAAAAGACTCTACATAATAGTCAAGCGTATCTTTTTACGAGTTATAGGGGCCTCTTTCACTACAACTTCATCAAGCTCATAAGGCTTTTTTTCTAACTGAACGGTATATTGATATTTATCCTTTTGAACTGAAATAATTTGTGTGGCATAGCCCATTTTCGAGAATGTCAGTTTATTTACATTCTTCTTGTATTGCAAATGAAATTGTCCGTTGCTTTGGGTGATACCATAAGCCAGTAAAGAATCCGTGGCACTTAATGCCTTACATAATACATTAGCAATGCCAATGCCTTCTGTATTCGTAACAATACCCTTAAAAACGACTTCTGTTTCCTGTGCCCATACACAAAGGAAATAGCTAAATAATATTTTAAAATTCTTTACTTGTAATTCACCTTAAACAGAAATAGCATAAATTGTTGTCGGGTGGAATATTTTAAAAGTTGAATATGTAATCCCTGCATTTTGCGAGTCCATTGCGAAGCCTCTCGAAGTTGGATCTTAGGTGGAGCAGGTTGGCTTTCAGCAGATCGTCAAGCTTGTCAAGCCAAGTTCTTTTGTCAATGAATTCATTAGGCCGAGTGTTTCTCTCATGAATGGCTTGTCTAAACAGGCTTGCCACATCTTTCGACCACTGCTGTTTCGGGTCAAGCTCTGTCAAGTATTCCAACTCGCGCAGAAGGTGGTAAGGCACACTTGGTGATTCAAAAAGTCAAGGGAAAAATACGCGCTGTGCCTGTCGGTCACTGCCACCATGTTTTTTAGAGCATCGCCGAACCTCTCTTCAAGCACTTTTGACGAGCGGCCGGCAGCACGGAAGCAAAGCATCAAGTATGTTGTTTGCGCTATCCACGCCCAATCCAATTTCTTGTTGTTGTAGCAACCCGACTCATCGAAGCCCACAACGGGTGATTTCCTCAGCATGTCTTCCAGCAGCTTTATGGGCTTGGATTTCCTCATGGCCTCCTGTACAATGTTCTTGATGGAGCCTTGGCTCATGTGGACAGAAAACACCTCTTCCATCAAAGAAGCCAGTCGCTCGTAAAAGGTATGCACTGCACCACGCTCAGGTAGGTCACAACGGCTCTGATGTTCTTGCCAAAAGTTACTTGGGTTGCCCCGCTTGCGCGGCTCGTATCCTCTATTGCAACATCCGCAGGTGCAGGTCTTCTTGTAATGGCGATATTCTCTCACGACAGGCGCCAACGTTGGCAAATCTACAACTTGACTTACATAGTCAAGCTCTCCCGCTATGCCGGACAAGTCACGACCGCACTCGCGACAATATCCACTCATGCAGTCTTCCACAACATTCGGCTTTTCCGTCATATTTCTGTTGTGTGCCTCATGCCCAGGCTGCCCGCCAGGTTTAAGGCCGCTCTTCTTTCGCAAGGATTTTGTGCGCCGAATCACTTCGGCTTTCATCTTTTCCTTGGAGGGAGGAGTGCTGCTGTTGTTTGAATTCTTGTCGGGCTTCTCATACTTTTCCAGCCGCTTGCGCAGGCTGCGGTTCTCTTTTTGAAGCCTTTCCACGTTACGGCGCAAATTCGCATTCTCCGTATGTAGCGCATCGATGGCTTCATGCATCGACTGCATTCAGATGTCAGCCTTTTCAAGGCTTGCGATATATCCGTAACTTGCTTATTCATAGATACAAAGGTACAAAAAATATCCGAGATATCCAAAAATAAAGTGTAAATATTTTATTGGTTTTCAATATATTATCGCCTACTTGTTTTGTCAGGATTGTTGACAAAAAACTCAAAGGAGTGTTATTGCTGAATAGTTACTCACCTTAATTCCGCAACACTATTATAAATTAAACTTTTTAAGTACCTGAGCAACAAAAAGTTGCCAAGGATTTTGTCATGTCGAAGAATTCACTTATCTTAGTGTTGCAAAACAAACAAGAGAATCCGACGATAGACATGGCAAAGATACAAATTAAATCCGAGAAACTCACCCCTTTTGGAGGAATATTTTCAATCATGGAGCAATTTGACTCCACATTGTCATCTGTAATCGACTCAACCCTCGGTCTAAGGTGTAGATTGTTCGGTTATCAGTACAGCGAAATCATCCGTTCTCTCATGAGTATCTACTTCTGTGGTGGCTCATGTATTGAGGATGTCACTACTCATTTGATGAACCATCTCTCTCTTCATCCGACACTTCGCACTTGTAGCTCTGATACTATCCTCAGAGCGATAAAGGAGCTGACGCAAGAAAACATTTCATACACATCAGATGCGGGTAAGAACTACGATTTCAATACGGCTGACACTCTCAACACTTTACTGCTCAATTGTATGTTTGCATCTGGCCAACTGAAAGAGGGTGAGATGTATGATGTTGATTTCGACCATCAGTTCATAGAGACAGAGAAGTATGATGCAAAGCCTACATACAAGAAGTTCCTTGGCTATCGCCCTGGCGTGGCGGTTATTGGCGACTTAATCGTTGGCATTGAGAATAGCGATGGCAACACAAATGTTCGTTTTCATCAGAAGGACACGCTGAAGAGGTTCTTTGAGAGATTTGAACAGAACGGCCTTACTATCAATCGTTTCAGAGCTGATTGTGGATCATGTTCCGAGGAAATCGTAGAAGAAGTCGAGAAACACAGCAAGTCCTTTTATATCCGCGCAAACCGCTGCGGTTCGCTCTACAATGACATTTTTTGCTCTCAGAGGCTGGAAGACTGAGGAAATCAATGGCATTGAGTTCGAATTGAACTCTATCCTTGTTGAGAAGTGGAAGGGTAAAGCATACCGACTTGTGATTCAAAGACAGAAACGGATGGATGGTGTGCAGGATCTTTGGGAAGGAGAATACACATACCGTTGTATCCTGACTAACGACCACGAATCTTCCGCAAGAGAGATTGTCGAGTTCTATAATCTTCGTGGAGGAAAGGAACGTATCTTCGATGACATGAACAATGGTTTCGGGTGGGACAGATTGCCCAAATCCTTCATGGCAGAGAACACAGTGTTCCTTCTTCTTACAGCACTTATCCGTAACTTCTACAAGGCCATTATCCAAAGACTTGACGTAAAGAGGTTCGGACTCAATGCAACAAGTCGCATAAAAGCGTTTGTCTTTAGGTTTATCTCCGTACCAGCCAAGTGGATCAGGACATCAAGGCGGTATGTGCTGAATATCTATACCTGTAATAATGCTTATGCAGATGTGTTCCAGACTGATTTTGGATGACGCCTACAACTTATGGGTATGATACTGCGTATTGTCTCAAGTCGCATTATGGGGTAAGGGGGTGTTGTAGGCAGAAGTGGGCGTTTCTGCCTCAATTTATATGATAATTCAGTAATGAAAGGACGTGTACACGCAAGAAGGACATTGAAGGGCTTAGTTGCGGATTTGAGGATTCAAGCATATTACTGGGACGTTTCGGATTGTTTGCTTCGGAGTAACCATTTGGCCATTCTTTTCGACCCTTGCCTTGTAAATCTCAATACTCAGATTATCAAAATCCTCAATATCATTCCGATAACCGGTCAGGGCATTCTCGCGTGTGGTTACAATCAAATCTTTGATATACCTTTTTTTATAAAGATACATGTCACTGTATTGAGGCATCTTTCCGACCCCATTATTTGTAAAAATCCAATTGCGACCTTCATCATGGATTTCCATGATCAGCCCAGGACAATCCTGTAAAAAGATAAGGTCCGTAAGGAAGTGCTATCGTTTCAGTGTACCATGCAATATAATTTCGACTGGCAAAAGAACAAGTGGCCTTTTTACAAGCTCTTTGATTTATTATAGAGTCCCCGGATACCAATTGCCAGTCCATTTGAGGCGTTGGGTAAGTGTACTCGTAGCTTCGCAATACATCGTAAGTCTGCACCGTGGTTTTTTGTTCTTCTAAATCAGTTAGCGTAACAAAGAAAAAAGTCCATTTTTTAATAGCTTGCATCCATTCTTCACGAGCCTTTTGGTCCTTTTTATTTTGTTTGCTACTGGCTAAATAGTCATTTATTGAATCGAATGCCAATCGATTATAATCACTAAAAAGTAAGTGCTTATCTGAAACCATCAATACTGTTTGCGCTTCAGTATAATCATCCAACTTGGTAGAATCTTTGCGGAACTTTAATTCATAAAATACTCCCAACTTGGCATGATCAACAACACTCCTCTTTGATTTCTCATAAAAATCGCCACTCTCACTATATAGCCTTTGAGCCTTAATCGTGGTCGAACATAATAATATCGTAATAAATAAAACAAAGAATCTCATTATTTTAAGTTTTTGTTCTTATGAAATATCCACAAGTTTCTCATATCATATTTTTTGCTTTACATATAGAGGCGTCTTACTCTCTATTGATTCTTTCCACCAATTCGTCTGGTGTAAGTATCTCCATCTTGGAGAAACCAAACCACTTTTTGCCTAAGTCCTTAATGGATGCTCCTATGTGATACACATCATCGTCTATACAAAGGAAGCGGTCATGTGATAAATGGAATGTTTCAACATCAATCGGTGCATATTGAGCATTATGACGGTCTATGTCGAGTTGGAACTGACGGCTTATCTGCTGAGTGTAGATGATTGCAGACACGTTATTATCTCTTTTATCGAGTAATGTCAGTACAGTCTCGTCAACATAGTTGTCGATAAGGACAATACGTTTCTTTGTACTCTTAATCAGGTCGGACACGAAAGTGTAGGCATCATAAACTTGCCCATTGTAGAACACACCTTGTTTCGGCTTTGCATTGCCCTCGTCCAATCTTCGAAACACTTCTTCTATACGCTTGTCGGATTCTTGCAAGTGTTGTTGCATTTCCAGTTGATGGTACTCAATAGTTTCCAAGCGACTGAACACAGAAGCATTATTCACCATGAAGTGGCGCATGGAAACAAAAGCTCGCATGATCTGTATATTGACCTCAATAGCTGTTTGTGAACGAAGAACACTACTAAGCATAGCCACGCCTTGTTCTGTAAAAGCATATGGCATATATTTGAGGTGTTTACCTTGTTTTTCGTTTAAGGTCACAATTTGTGACCTTAAACATTCTTCCTTTGTCAATTGAAACCGGAAGTCATTAGGAAAGCGTTCAACATTGCGTTTAACAGCCTGATTGAGAACTTTAGCTTCTACCCCATATAGCATTGCTAAATCTTTATCAAGCATAACTTGTTGTCCTCTAATTACTTTTATTAGAGGTTCGATATTACCTGCGAGTTCATGGTTATCGCATTTTATAATATCTATTTTGGACTGCTCACAATTTGTGACTGGTTCTTTTTTATCTATGTTGTTTGCCATATTTCTATTTTTTTAAGGTCGCAATTTGTGACCTTAAACGTGTTGTTACTTATTATTGCATTCAAAGGTAGTGCTTTTAGCCTTTAAGTCGCTATTGCACAATCCTTTTTTTGAAAAGAACGTAAAATCAATAGTATTATTGCGGTGATTGCACTTTTAGTAATCGCTTCACTCGTTGTACGGTACTTACCCCTTTACCACACAACTTCGCCACATCCCGAATTGAATATCCCTTGCGAAGCAGACTTATTACTTCCCTATATTCGGCTTTCATCTGTTCTGCCGTTTTTACAGAGCCTACCTTGCGTCCGAGTTTTCCACCTTTCTCTATATACCGCTTCCTTCCTGACTGCAATCGAAATGAGATATTGTCACGTTCCAATTGTGCACAGGTCGAAAGCGTGGCTATCATTATAGGAGCAAAGAGGGATGGATGTCCTTTTTCGTCCAATAATATAAGCTGTTCCGTTGACGAACATACGGCAAGTGGCACCGTTGCGCTCCTGAAACTTCTCCATGATCTGCCTCATGCCCTTCACGGCCTTGGCCCGGTCTCTCACGGCCAGTCCATAGACGATGCCTGCGCCCACGATAGATCCGCAGATATCTTCTCCGTTGCCCATGCCCGCCGCGAAACAGTTGCCCGCGTGCTTGATGGTTTCTTCGTCCAGTCCCGTCAGGTCGCAGTAGGTGCAGAGTACGGACTGTGTGCAGTTGTGCGAGCCGCAGCGTTTCTTCTCCGCTGCCAATTCCTTTCTACTTTCCATTGTTCTTGCTTGTCTTGAGTCGGTTAGCTTTTTGTAGCTGGCCTGCAAGTGGCAAGCCTGCAGTTGGGATGGTTCAGCAAAGGTATGAATCCTTTGCTGAAAAACGGTCGATATGCACGAAATAGTCCTAAAAAGAATACCGTCGTTGCTCTTGCGTACTCTATTGCGCACTGTAACTCCCTTCCTCTTCCTATCGCACCTTATCTTTTTTTAATGAGTATTATCATTTTCGCCATTTGTACTTCGTTCACCATTTTCTTTCAACCAAAAGTGAGGCATAATAGTCTTGAACTCAACATCTATATAATGACACTGTTCCTTGATGATGCCACGGCGACGAATAGCTGGTTGCAGGCAATAGGTGTCAAACTCATCAAGAACGACATCGCTTACATGAATCCAATGAGGAAACAATAGCTTCATGTATGCTACAGCTATGCGCTTCACTGCATTAAAATCTCGTGTGTCAGCATTTTTGTCACATGCTACCAATTCGTCGAATAACAACCCATAGATGTTTTGAGTGCGAAGTGAATGTAGTATTTCAGAGAAATACTCAACATTCAACGTCCAGCCTTTATAAATGATACCTTTGTTGATTCGAGGCAAGTGCCAACCTTCAATAAAACAATGAAAACGATCAAGCAACGCTGACTCCTTGAATGATTGTGGCAAAGAATCAAAGTATTTGAAGTTTAAAGGCCGGCGCTGCTCGTTGAGAGGAATATTCCCCATTATCATGAGTCCACACTCTGAGCTAAATTCATTGTTGTCAATCGTAGTCTTACCTGATTCTAGATACGATTTAAGGGCAGCCTGTATTTCTGCTGGTTCCTGGAAAATAATGGTCTGAATCTCATCAAATGCAGTGAAATCATGGTTTTTGATGATGCCATTCTGCTGTTTTGCCTTGTCATAGAAAAGTTTGGCACGTGTAACCTTGCCACCACTTACAAGCCAACCGTACTTTGAGAGGTTCCCAAACACAAATGACTTACCTGTTCCCTTTGGAGCAAGCTCTATGACATTCAGGCGAGGTTCAACAAAGATAAGAAGCCGTGTCAGAAACTCCAGCTTCTGTGTCATTGTCTCAAATCCATCCGCCTCATATTCCATAGAAGATAATAGCACATCTATCCATTCCACAGTTGAGAAAGCAGTACGGGCGTCTCGCAGATAGTCAATGTCAACGCTACGATAAGGTTTAAATGGTTTGTAGTCAACCATCTCTACATGGTTTTTCTTTCCGTCCTCATCAGGAAGAACAGAGAGTTTGATAATTCCCCATTTCTCGCCATCCACAAGTTCACCTTGATGTTTTTTGTAAACGTACTCAGGTATTTGTCCTTCATTTATCTTGATGCCAAGGTCTGGGATTCCGAACCTGCGCAAACCTTTCACCAAGTCTATGTAGATGATGAAACGTGTGAGCAAAGTAAGTTCCTCACCCGAAGCCAAACGGTCTTTTACCTCTGTCTGCTTTTGCGGTATGACCATATCAAGGAAGTTTGTCAGCTCTGCACGATTTACACTCCCGTCTCCGTTGATAAACCTTTTTAGAATGAAGTCTTTTACAAAAGACGGAAGGTTTCGGCCGGCAAACAAGCTGTTTGTTGATACTGGGTCTTTATATATAGCCATCGAGGAGAACTGCTCCCGAAGTTTTTGAGTGATAGTTGCTTGCATAATTTAAAATCCGAATAAGTCGTCTTCCTGAACACCAGTGTTGATGCTTAGATTGTCTGTTTGCTTAAATTCTCCTATATGTAGGATTGTTCTTGTTGAAGTGCTGACGAGATTCAATCGTTCACTCTCATAAACATCTCCGCCCATATTATGCAGTGCATAGTCAACACCGTTATATGTTACATACGGAGTGTCTATGCTGCTGAGTCCCTTTATCGTATATCTCACTACAGGATTACTTGCCACAATCTCGTTTGACTGCAGTTTCGCAGAATATACATTTGCATTCTTTTGGCTGGAAACAATTATGATAGGTACAAGTACCTCTTCTGGTGTAGCGCCCCCATGCGCTCCCTGTCCCATTGGTGTCTTGGCGGAAAGAGAATTGTTGTTCAAGGAACACAGCGTCTGACCGTCGTCCAGAACAACATAGTTGTTGTCTGCCAGAGCAGCCCCTTTGAGCCAATGTCCACAACGCCCTGCATGATCTGTCTCCACACCTGCAAGGTTAAGTCCTGCTCCGAACTGTGCCATATAGCTGATTCCATGATCAGACACAAATGCTATCTTCTTGCCATTGTACTGCGAAAGAACTTTTGAAATGGCATCTTCTACAATTCGTAACTCCTCAATAAGGTATGCAGGATATTTTTTCTGCGTATGCGCAAACTTGTCAACATCTCCGATTTTCTCCAGTTTGCCACCTGCCATCTCGTCCAACTTCGTCTTGTTTACGGAAGTAACAGTAGGCAATTCGGAAGCTGCGACATAAATTTCATTCACGAACACTCCGTCTGCCTTATGTTTTTCAAGGACTTGGGTTATGAATGGGATCCAGTCAACACCAAGCCCGTCTATCCAATAGTAAATGTCAATATCCTGCCTGTTGTGCATGAATGTCTTTACAGTCTTGAAACCATTGCGCCATGTCTCAAAACTGACTTGTGATGCGTTAAGTTCCTTGAGTTTGTTTGCCAGGTTTTCTGTTTGATGATTCCCAACTTTTGAAAGGCAATATTCCTGAAAGTAATCATTTATCCAACTGTTGCCTTTCTCTGTTTGCACACTCGAAGGCTGCAAATAGGCATACAATTCAGGGAAAAGAATTTTTATATAGTTTTTTTCTATACTTCTTTGACCAACCCATTCCGTCATAAGACATTGTTCCGACAAAGTGAGCGGCGACATATATTTCATCGCAAACAAAGGTCCACGTTCCGGGTCAGCAGCCATTGCCGACAACTTTGCAGAAACCTTTTGTTCTGCCAAACTCGTTATCTGCACATGCTGCCTTTTTGCTTCTCTAAGCAGAGCCAAACGTTGGCTAATACTGGTCTCATCAAGAGGCTCTTCAAAGATTTGGGTGGCTATTTGTGAGAACAAATCAGACGAGCCCAAAGAAGTAATACTCTCCAAGACTCTAAGGAGATAATTGCGTTCATCAGTTTTCCATACAAAATAAGTTTTCAATAGCCAGCGTGAAAACTCGTCCCTATATTCAAACCATGTCTGCACAAAGGCATTCTCTTCATTCAGACTTGATGTATTGAACCGTTGATTGACAAAAGCGTCAAAATCAAAATCTGCCACATCAATATTGGAAGCCAGTTCTTCCCAATACGGCATATCTTCTTCTCTTGCATTCAATTTGCCAAAATCAATACGGAGTCCTTTAGTCAAGAAATCAAACGCATTGTTGCAAACCGTATACTTGAAGGCGTTGTCTGGCTGGGCATTATTACTGTTGGCGAAAATACACTTTGACGTACAAATAATCTGCGGCTTTATCTTGGCGCCCATATTTTTCCAAAGCGCAATCCAATGGCGTAGGTCTTTACACAGCGTATAATGTTCTTCAAGTCCTTTCACACCGTATGTTGTTCCCTTCGTAAGAATCAGGTGATAGTTGTCATACTCTGTCCCAGAGCGGTATTCCCATATATGGATGTTTGGATCCTCCTTGAATTTGCTCACTTTGCTCTGCATGCCTATGATGGGTACATATATACGTTGGTGAGCATGCTGGGCTTCTTCTGGTGACTGAATAAGACGTATTGTCTTCAGTAAGGAGTCAAACTCAGTGTAATGTGCATTGTCATAGAATCTTGTTATCTCCGAAAATGGTGCGATGACGAAATCGTTTGCTGGCAGACTTTTTATGTAGGCCTCAAACAATGTGGCAAGTTGCGAATAGGTGATAAGTTTGTCATCCTGTCCGTCTTTCATCCATTTTTCTATGCTTTGCACATACACGTCATGGTCTTGGCATACTTGTACGAAGTCGCCAAAATCGCCAAAATTTTCAAACAGCACAAAACGTATAGGGTAGCGGTTGTGGAGACTACTTTCCGCTCCCGTCCAATGTTTGTCGACCTCTATCTCATAATAGAGGTCTTCCAATGAGGTAAATTCCTTATACATAGACTTAACCGTTTATTTTGTCTAACAACCACTCTCCACCTTCGTCACAAAGCTTGGTCAATAGAGCCTTGGCATCGTCAAGGGAAACGATGCTTTCTATGTGCTTTTTGGCTTGTTTGCGTTTCTGGTCCAATGCATTAGAATTCGTATGGAGTGTTTGTGTCGTATTATCGACAGGGGGTTCGGAAACCATGCCATTAGTTTGTTGCCAACCATTGTCATTTGTTGTCGTCTGGGTGTTTGCTAGCGAGTTTCTTGCGGAGTTCCATTGCAGAGCTTTCTTCTCCACTTCTTCCTCTGTCCAGTAACCTACAGTCGATTGCAGGTTTTGCTCGATGAATAGTTTTACATCATCTACGTCGCTTTCCTGTATGTTGACGAAGTCAAGTTGCATCAGATAGTTCTTAAAACCGTCAGCGAAAGCGGCATCCACATTGAGGATGTTCTTCATCTCGTATCTCAGCTCTGAGATGAGGTCTATTGTCTCCTTTACCAGCGCTGGATTTCGCAGGTCGCGTTCCATGCAGATGGTGACAATGTTGTCTATCAATCGACGTTCTTTGTCCGTAATGCTTAGCGTAACAGGCAGGTTGTTAAAAGCAGCTTCCGATGCATACTTTACCGTCCATAGTGGATATCCTTTCTTTCCAAGGAATTCTGCCGTGATAGCATAGCGGGCATCCTTTAGACTGGTTACGTCTGAATAGTCATTGTTTTTGTTATTCAGTTTGAAAAGCGACACAAGATCTTTGCACAGTTTGCCTTCCTCGGGAGTTTGGAATTTGAAGTTCAGCTTGCTGTTCGATTTCTTGTCGTCCCACACCTTGAATAACCACACGATGTCGTCTATCAATGCATTCTTGTCGCGCGGCTTGCCTTGCATGTCGAAGATCTTGTTTGCCCAAGGCTTCAAGGCAAAAGCTATCATCGACATAGGAGCGAAGCTGCTGTAAAGTCCGTATGGAGGCTTTTGTAGGACAGAAAACTTGTCATCAAAGTTGAACGGTAGACTCTTGTCTGCATGCTTGATGATGCTCTGCACCTTGTCATATACAACCTTGAACGGATGGGTCTCTGGTACATTGTCCTTCCATTCCATATTGTCGTCTAAGCATTCCTGTACAAGATACTGTATAGGACGCATCTGTGCGGTTATGGTGCCCAATTCGTCCTTTGACGTGGCAAAGATGAACGTACGCACTATTTCTTTCGAGTTTTGTTGACGCCAGAATGTTGACGGAGCCTTTTGACGCAATACCATCGACACCGCATGGTCGCGGTGTACCTTCTGCTGGTCAAGGAAACCATGACTACTGGCGCAGGCATAGTTGGCTTGATACTCGATAAACTGCTCGTACTTGGCGTCCGTGAACACCTCGTCAAACACAAGGTATACGATGTTCTTTAGATCCTTGTCGTTCTGGTCTTCGGCACATCTCTCTGCAAAACTGCGCAATACACCCAGCTCTGTGTTGTTTTTTGCCATGAGCAGGGCAAAGAACAAGGCACTCGTCTTGGTTTCCTTCCGCGCATTCTTGATTTGGCTTCTGAGTACGGCTTCGTTCTGATGGTCGGAGAAGAATTTGTATCCATAAGGACGTATCACTTTCTGCATCAGCTTTTTCTCAAAGGCAGTGTTGGCGGCATCTGAGAAATTGAGCACTTGATCCGTATAGCGATACTGCACATTGCGCATTTCTGTTTTCTTTTCTTCTATCTCGCCTGACGGCAGGGCTGAAAACTGCACGGAATACAATCCGCCCGGTGCGCGTTGTATGATGCCTTGTTCGTTGAACCACTGCAATATGGTGTCTACCTCGTTGTCATAGCGCGTTCCAGCAAAGAGAGCGTGTATATTGTCCTCTGAAGGAGTGACCAAGCCGTTGTTGTTCTCGCCTGACACATTATTGAAAGCATTGAGTAACAGTATTCCTTTGAAGACTGCGAAGTATGCCTCACCTTCATTGCTTACTTGCAATTTATATGAGTTGTAGCGTTCCGTCACAGCTCCATAGTTGGTCACATCGTCCTGGAACACCTGCAGTACATAATCCCACAGATAGTCTGCCGTAATGGTGTCGCAGTTGAGGAAATGTTCCTCGCTGTCAAGGAACTCTCGTATGGAGTCGTTTTGCCCCAAAAACTCGAACACGCTTCTGCTTGATGAGCCTACCACTGTAGCGTAGTGGGTGGCAAGGTTAGCTGTGCCTGAGGTGTAGAGGAAAAAAGATTGAAGAGGTCTTCACGAGTGGACTGTTGGTCGTTGCTGGTGGCTGTGAAAATGTCAAGCAACTGCGGATTCATTGTGTAGAATTGCTGGCACATCTGTGAATGACGCTCCTCGTTGATGATTTCAAACTTGCGAGACATAATCTTGAAGGCTGACACCGACTCCATGTTGTACTTCATTCGGTGGTAGCGCCCGTCGGTCTGCTTCAGTTGTTCTGAGTCTATACCGTTGAATGCTGACGGATGGGAGATGAGGAAGAGGTAGGAGTTGCAGTCTTCATTCATGAACTTCTGGGCCACCTCCTGTAATTGTTTAAGTACGGGTACACCAATAGCGTCAGTCATTACATCTGTAAACTCGTCCCAAACAATCAGCAGACCGTTATACGTTCCCAACTCTGTCAGACGGTCTTGCACCTCACAAAGCCATTGCTTGATATTGTCGTTGTTAAGGCGTATGTCGAGTTGTGCCTCACGCAGCGTGTCGCTCACGCGGTGGAATATACCAAGGTCGCCGGTCTTCAGGCTTTCTGCCAGTTGATCACTGTCGGCAACAACAGATGAGAGAGCTGTATGGGTATCTATCAGATGATTCCATATTTCTGGATTCTGACGGATTTGCTCTATATAATTCTCATAGTCAGTGGGTACAGCTAACTCTATTTTATGTTTACGGAGCGTTTCTGTCACAGCTTTTTGCAGCACCAACGCAAGGTCGCCAGGATGTGTCATAGCTCCCAGCCCATACACATTGACCGTGAGCAAACGCTTTGTCTCGCGAAGCGCATAGATGGCTTGGCGAAGTATGGCAAACTTTGAGTCCTTATACTCGTAGTCCACCCACGAGCGTATGTCTTCCACTTCGTCACCCAGCAAATGACTGACAACTGCCACAGCATGACTTTTTGCCAGTGCCGTATGTTCCATTTACCCAAAAACTCTTGTGGTTGTCAATGTCGTTTCCGCGCACGCTCTTTATGACCGTACGCAACACGTTGTTGAACTGTTCATTGGGGATGAATGACACCCATTCACCCTTCTTTTCTTCTGCTATGTCGTAGGCGGCTTTGCCACCACGAAGCTTTATTATATCGTCATACTTAGTAGCCATAAGTGTATGATTGGTTTGTTATAGTTATTTTGTCAGGTATCGCCTGATGATGTTCTGTTTAATGTATTCCCTGCTTTCTGCATCTTGCAATAACTCCCATAATTCATCATCTAGTTTTGCATAGAGAAGATTCTCGCGGAGGTATTTGGCAGAAGGAGAAGATGACATACTCGGAGGCTCAAAGCCACGTTTCCATATTAAATGATAGAATGGAGAACTTGCAAGATGATAAAATGGTTCAAGAAATGTTGACAAGCAACATTTTTTCTCACCATAGACTTTCTCATCTTGTGTGATAAACATTTGTTGTAAGCAAACATCATCTAAGCCAAACTTATTACAGCACAACTTACCATACTTGACACATTTAATCAAAGACAAAAGGTATAGGGGCTTTGATAACGAAATCCGTCCTCTATAATTACCCAATGTTAAAGAAAGAATCATATCTGTGTATGTGACAAGTAATGCTTTCATTTCGCTAATGTCTCTAAAACTTTTTCAGGAGTTAAATCATCTCTTAATGTAATATGATCCAAACCCATATTTAGCTCTGCCACCAATACTCTGTGACTATCAGAAGAAAGAAAACGCAATTTCTTTTCCAAATCACTTTTTGAAATACCAAATTCCTTATATATTCCGTCCTTTTCATCAGCTTTGTAAAGGGAGGAAACTCTCATCAAGTTGCTTTCCTTTTTCTGTGCATATTTGTATAATGAATATGCAACCGCTTCCGCCTCAACATCTGAAAAACCAGACCGAGTATATGTGTTCTTGTCAACTTTAGTCATTTGACCAAGTTCTTCACCTATAGGGCTCTCCTTAAATGTACGAGTAAGAGCATACACAACATTCTTTATCGTTGTTGCGCTATCACTGGAATAATCACTCTTTACCCCTTCTCTCAAATCCGCATCAGTGAAATTGCTTCCAAAAGAAACATTCTGTGAATACCAATGGGCTATAGGAGAATTGTACGTCAAGTTTATCCAAATAATTTGCCATACTAAACTTGGATTGTCCTCATATATTTCGACAAGCAACTTTCCAAATGGGGTAATTTCTCTTTTCTTTGTATCAGAAAGAATTTCTGCCTGAACAAGCCATTTTACAAAACTTGGCAACTGCTCCTTGACATTTAGTCCATGATCTGTTGTCTGAAAATAATCGTCATGATTAGACATATAGTAGTCTAACCATTCTTCACGTAATCCAAAATTATTATAACTAATCAGTTTCATTTTATTCTTAGGCGTTTCTGTTATTTTTAATGAATGAGCTACAATACATCCCGTTTCATGGAAATTTAGGCATTTCCCACAATGGATACATTTATAAGTGTCTATTTCTGCTTTTGGTAAAATAGATAATGCACCTGTCGGACATTCCACTTCGCAAGCTTCACAATTTATGCAAAATGTGGCCTTATTCAAAGCCCTTTTTATCAATCCTTGCAACGCTAAACTTTTTGCCGTATTTTTGAAAGACAGACTATAAACATCGCCATTGTTTTCACACTTGTAGGAGTATACTTCATTCCTGTATTTGAGTTCTCCTTGTCTTTCAGAACCTGTAAATGGAGCAATAGCGCTAATCCATGTTAAAGGATGCTTTTGCGGTTTGATCAACATGACATTCAAGTCAGGTTTTGAAGACAGAAAGTCAATAGCTGAGGAAGAATGAATGTCACGCCCGCCGGCTCGTCGTTTCCAGTTTCCATCTTCAATATAATTTCTATAATCCTGTACCTTGTTACGTTTTACATTGTCTTCAATTCGTGACAAAAAGGGCTCAAGTTCTTCATGAAAAGTGTGATTAACCACCATATCATTCCATTCAGATGAAAAAGGACAAATAATACATCCAACTCTTGTTATGCCACGTCTGTATGCAATATTAATTGGAAAGCCATACTGAAACAAATACAAAAAAACTTCAACAGAAGACCAAGATAATATTGGACTTGCATTGATAACAGTCGAATGTTTAACACCTTTTCCAATTCGATTATATCCGCTTCTCCTTACAGACTCCTCCGCTCTCACCCCATCGAATGTCAGAACATGTGCTTGCTTGTTGCCTTCAACTTTCAACATCCTATACAGTGGTGCCGTCTTCATCACCGAGCAGCACCAACGGTGATTGTCACTTGGTGTGCCAATCTTGTCCCAATAGTTCAGTACCGACTCGTGGTTGCGGGCCGTAAGGAAACGGAGTGAAGGAAATTTCTTTTTATAGTATGCCTCTACTTCTTTGTAAAGTTCTAGAGAAGGGGGAAGCTCATAGCCCGTGTCGCTATAAATGACCTCAAAGTCGGTAGGAGGAATGGCGCGTGTACACAAGTCGAGCACCACCTGCGAATCCTTTCCACCCGAGAAGCTTGCTATGAAACGGTCTATTTTGGTGGATAGCAGTACACGTTTGCCCTCTTTTTCTGCCGTGGCAAGTGGCATGATGTCGAACGAGTCACAATCCTGCTTCACAACAGCCATGCGTTGTTTGCTTTTCTTTTCCACACGCTCCGCCATCGTTTCGAAGTCCAGTCTGTTGGCATCTGTCTTGTTATAGGCTTTATTTGCTTTGGCATACGCCAGATAGGTGTCACGGATAAATTCTATGGCTTCATTCTCCAATACGAACATCAAATCAGATGTGCGCTGAAGCATTTTCTTGACGTCAACAGCCACCAACTCCATAGGTTCTATGCCAGGTTGCATCTCCAGTGTTGGCTTGGTGTATATATTGGCGCCCTTGGCATCAAAGAGCCTAACCCCACGATACCAATACTGCTTGTTGACAGCCCACATGATGGGCTCTTTTGTGTGAGGATAGGTCCAGCCTAATTTATCAAGTCCCAACAAGTCAAGCTCTTCAAAGAACACAGGACGAGGGGAGATACCCAACGTACCTTCCACAATGCGAGAGTGGAGCTGTACTCCTCCCCAAGTTTCCTTATCCCATGTTATTTTATACATTTCGGCTCTGCCTTTTTGTGCGGATAGAACCCCTATCTCCGCCGATAATTGTAAAAGTTAGCATGCCTCTACAAAAATAAAGCGTGGGATTCGCCTTTGCCCATCCCACAGCTCGAGGCTCTCGCATTGCCCAAATCGTCGAGACGGACAACGCTGAAAGCCCACGCATGGTATATATTAATCCCATACGTGAGCAGCCGTATACATACAATAAGTACGTACACAACAAATCACGGCAGGGCATAATATACCTTACCGTGAGCATTTACTGGTTGCCACCGTCCTTTGACGATTTTTGTAATTTGCGAGATTACGAGCTGTCAAAGACAGGCGCTAAGTAAACGCCCATTTCCATAAAGTCAACACCCACCCGCTTGCCCCTCGGGCTTTCAGCAAGTGGATATCCTGTGCAAAATTAACGCAAAATGATCAGACTAGCAAATTTTTGATCGTGTTTTTTCGGTTCATCCAGAATATGGAGTGATAGAATACCAGAAGGGGCTGATGGGCTGAAAGCCCAATGTTTTCCATAGCCCAGGGTATCGCCCTGGGGTAAACGGAATCAAACGGCTAACAGAATAGTCTGTTGGTCAATGCCTTGCTTGCAACTGGACAACTGAAGGCTGGGCAGGAGTACGATTTTGACTTTGACCATCAATTCATAGAGACGGAAAAGTATGACGCAAAGCCCACCTGCAAGACGTTCCTGGGCTACTGTCCCGGCGTTGCGATCATCGGCGACGTTATAGTCGGCATTAAAACAGAGATAGCAATACCAACGTGCGCTTTAACCAGAAAGAGACTTTGGAAAGTCGCTCTGTGGGTAGGGGGCTTTTGTGTCTGAGATGTTTCTACTGCGCAAGAATATGTACGACAAGATGATCATTTTTCGCTTTGCAAGCAAAAACGCCTTTAGTCCTATTATTTGCAGATTTGAGGATCTACAAAAAGCCTCGATTTATAGAGCTGGAAAACTTTAATTAGTGTCGCAAGGAAGTACCCTGTGGTCGAACCTGCGACCCATAAGAACGAAGCCAGAAGCAGGCTGCGGGGCAAAAAAAATAGGGAGAGACGGGTAATAAAATGGAGAGGCGAGGCAATAAAAGGCGGGGCGTCTGCGTTTAGCTTAATATAAGAATAAGTTTGCAAACAACGATATGATAGAATATATACGAGGCGAGCTGGCTGCGCTCCTGACTTCGTCATTGCGTCACCCAAAAATCCTCATCAAAGAGTTTAGCTATTTTCTGATGCCTTGCCATCAGCATGGTTTGCGTATAAAGCTTGATCTGTATCGTTGTGATTGTCTTTGCCAATGCAAGCACCTTGTCCACGCTCATCTTAATCTCTGAGACTTTCAGCATGCGATCCAACTCCTTGTATACTTTCAAAGCCACAAAGCAGATGCATATATGGGCTTCAATACGTTTGCGTGTAAAATGAAACATGGGACGTATCTCTATCTTTGATTTCGCTATACGGAAGGCCCGCTCTACATGCCAAAGGTTGTGATATGCTGTGTATACATCCTGTATTGGTATATCCGTATTAGTGAGATAGCCTTTTAGACCGTCCCATTTGGAGTCATCGGCAATACGGTCATAGTTGATGGCGACTTTCACTTCACCATCCATAGACAAAAACTTATTGTAACCTCTTTTTGTTGATATTGCCTTTTGTGAGCGCACCATGCTTATAAGCCTTTTCCAACCTGCGTATTCCTTTTTCTCTATTGTAGGCATCTTTCTTTGCACGGTCATCTGTATAGCCGACCAAGAGACGACGTCCGCCGCCTTTGTCATATTCAACCATCTGGCAGTTGCGCTTGGGTTGCTCCAATATCCAGCTTTTGACCTCCTGACTTTCATTCTTTATCTTCGCACCTATTATATACTTGTAGCCGTGCGCTTCAAGTTCCGCTATATTGGCATTGTTCATCAGTCCGAATCTGCCACCTCAACGAAGTTCTCCAAACCGTATTTGCTTACAAACTCGTTTATCGTCGGCAGCATCGTGTGGCCTTCATATTTGTTGCCCTCATGGATGCAATATGCTAGTGGATAGCCGCCAAGGCTAACAAGCAGGCCGAGTATGATCTGAGGATTACTGTGACGTCCCTCTTTCGAGAAGCCTGTCTTGCGCAATTCGTCCTCATAATCCGCTTCAAAGTAAAGTGTGGTGACATCATAAAACAACACGCCGATATTGCCACCAAACAATTTCGCAGTATGGCGCACGCTTATGTCCTGTACTATTTCGTGCTGATGACCACTAAGCTTGTCAAGATAGCGATAGATTTTGGATAGATCCACGTCCTCGTCAAAGCGGTTTTTCAGATATTCCACCGTAGCAGCCTTGCTCGTTGGATATGCCAAACGAGCCTTTACAAGCTTGCGGAACACTTCGTCATCAATCCTGTTGAAACCGATCCGTCAAATGTACGGTCCAATATCAGGTCACAACCATTGAGAAGGATATTGCTCACATTGGACAATACACGACGGACTTCATCACGCTCACGGTCACACGCCTCACGTTCCTCGCCGAAAAGGTCAAGCTGCGGATGGCGGCGTGATTTCTCTTTGGAAATCCATTCTTTTGCTTCATTCACAAGATTATCGACCTCTCCCCTCATTATAGGCAACTCCAATTGTGACAAGTTCCTTCATCTTGCCACAAATTTTCTCGGCAACTATAACTCCGATATTGCCGAACGATGTTTTTCTTTCGGACAAACATAGTTAAAATACCTTTCGCGTCACCCAATATTAGGTGATGCAAAGATACAAAATATTGTTTGTCAATCAGTTATAAAATACGTGTTTTTTGAGTGACGAAGTCAGGAAAAACGCCTTTAGTCCTATTATTTGCAGATTTGAGGATCTACAAAAGCCTCGATTTATAGAGCTGGAAAACTTTAATTAGTGTCGCAAGGAAGTACCCTGTGGTCGAACCTGCGACCCAGGCAACGAAGCCAGAAGCAGGCTGCGGGGCAAAAAATAGGGAGAGACGGGTAATAAAATGGAGAGGCGAGGCAATAAAAGGCGGGGCGTCTGCGTTTAGCTTAATATAAGAATAAGTTTGCAAACAACGATATGATAGAATATATACGAGGCGAGCTGGCTGCGCTCACCCCGGCGCAGGCCGTCATTGAGGCGGCGGGTGTCGGTTATGCGCTTGGCATCTCCCTCAACACCTATACCGTTCTTCAGGGGAAGCGGGAGGTGAAACTCTACGTCCACGAGGCAATCGTCACGGGAGGCCGCGACGACAGCTACACCCTCTACGGCTTTGCCACGGTACAGGAGCGCGCCCTCTATCGCCTGCTCATCACCGTCTCGGGTGTGGGAGCCAATACGGCGCGGATGATCCTCTCTTCGATCACGCCGAAGGAACTCTGCAACATCATCGCCGGTGGCGACGAGCGGATGCTGAAAAGCGTGAAAGGCATTGGTGTGCGGACGGCGCAGCGCATCATCGTCGATCTGAAGGACAAAATAGTGGCCAGCGGCATAGCCGACGAGCTCCATGCCGTCTCCAAGCCAGGCACTCCTGCGGTCGATACTACCGTCCGAGATGAGGCTGTGAGCGCGCTGACGATGCTCGGGTTCTCCCCTGCGCCGTCGGCCAAGGTCGTCCAGTCGATCCTTACTGAGCAGCCAACGTTGCCCGTGGAACAAGTCGTCAAGCAGGCGCTGAAGCTCATCAAATAGAGTCCGGCAAGCGTCCTTGGGCGCAGAAGAGAAAGAGAATTAAAACAAAATCAGGAACATACCCAATTTTTCCAAGCAAGATAGACATCTGACAAGCCCGCAGAGCCTTCCCACTTTGAATTTGAAGAAGGCAGCAGCGGGACACCGATCAATATGAGGAAAAGGTCTGCCATCATAATGAGTGTCTTGTTTGCGGTGAGCCTTGCGGCCATCGCAGGCAGGTTGCTGCTGTCGTCGGCTGTCGTCGGCGCACCAGCCTGGTCGTCGCTGCTTCCCGCCGACACCACGAAGACGAAGAAACCCGACCTGCCCGAGGTGATCATCGATGAAGAGGAAATCCCCGACTCGCTGCTCCATCCGCGCTGGAAGATACAGCGCACCACCCCCATCACCTTTGACGACCTGCAGCAAGGCACCACCGACCTGCAAAGGCCAGAAAACATGCAGCAGACGGTGGAGTATAACGACTCCATCGACCGCTATGTCGTCGGCTACAAGATCGGTGGCACCTACGTCGGTACGCCGATCATGATGACTCCAGACGAGTACAGGGTGTGGAGCGAGCGACAGAGCTGGGCAGACTTCTATCGCGAGAAGAACAAGGAGATTCTCCAGCAGCAGGGCAAGGAGAAGTTTGACTTCACCAACATGCACTTCGATCTCGGACCAGCAGAGAAGATCTTCGGTCCTGGCGGCGTGCGCATCAAGACACAGGGTACCGCCGAACTGAAGTTTGGTGCGACGCTGAAGAACATCGACAACCCGTCGCTCCCCATCCGCAACCGCAAGACCACGACGATGGACTTCGACGAGAAGATCAACCTCAACGTCAATGGCAAGGTCGGCGACAAGGTCAACATGAACCTCAACTACAACACCGACGCCACCTTCGACTTCGACTCGCAGAACCTCAAACTCAAGTATGACGGCAAGGAGGACGAGATGGTGCGTCTCGTTGAGGCTGGCAATATCTCCTTCCCCTCCAACAATTCCCTTGTACAAGGCGCAAGCAGCCTCTTCGGTATCCGCACCGACTTCCAGTTTGGCCGTCTGAAGCTCCAGACGGTGTTCTCGCAGAAGAAGTCGTCCAACAAGAGCGTCTCCTCCAAGGGTGGCAAGCAGCTCACCCCGTTTGAGATCGACGTCGCTGACTACGAGGAGAACCGCCACTTCTTCCTCTCCAACTATTTCCTTGCCCACTACGACGCAGGCATGCGCACGCTCCCCAACCTTGCCACGGGCGTGAAGATCAACCGCGTGGAGATCTGGGTAACTAACAAGACCGGAACCACCTCCAATACCCGCAATATTGTCGCCCTCACCGACCTGGGAGAGAACAACGGCGTGAGCCGTCCCGACCTCTGGGGACCAGGCTCGGGCACTGTGCCTTCCAACCAAGCTAACGGCGAGTATCAGACCATCGCACAGGGCCATCCTGAGGCCCGCGACATCGACCAAGCCTCCAGCGCGCTGGAGGGCATGGGACTCGTTGGTGGTACCGACTTTGAGAAACTCTCGAGTGCGCGCCTCTTGTCCAGTTCCGAATATACGGTCAATACGTCGCTGGGCTATGTGTCGCTGCGCGCCGGGCTGCAGGCCGACCAGGTACTCGCTGTCGCCTATGAATATACCTACGGTGGTGTGACCTACCAGGTGGGTGAGTTCTCCAGCGACCGCACCAACGTCGGCGAGGCCCTCTTTGTCAAGGCCCTGAAGAACACGAGCAACAACCCCGCGCAGGGCAACTGGCGCCTGATGATGAAGAACGTCTATTACCTTGCCTCGACGGTGCAGAAGGAGAAGTTCCGCCTCGACGTGAAGTACCAGAGCGACACCACGGGCGTCTATATCTCCTACATCCCCGAGACTCAGGTGAAGGGTACGCCAATCATCAAGCTCCTCGGCGCTGACCGCCTCGACAACAACAACAAGGCCAACTCCAACGGCTACTTCGATTTTGTGGAGGGCTACACGGTGAGCAACGGACGCGTCTTCTTCCCCGTCGCCGAACCCTTCGGATCCTACATGAAGAACTATCTCGAGCAGCATGGCGTGGCGGCAGCGAGCGCGGACAAGTATGCCTTCACCGAACTCTATGACTCCACGAAGACCGTGGCCAAGCAGATAGCCGAGAAGGACAAGTACATGCTCGTCGGACAGTATAGCGGATCCTCTGCCAACGTCATCTCGCTGGGCGCCTACAACGTGCCGCAGGGATCTGTGGTGGTGACGGCAGGCGGCGTGACCCTGACCGAGGGAAGCGACTACTCCGTGGACTACAACTCGGGTGAGGTGACCATCCTCAACCAGAACATCATCGACGCGGGCACCAATATCAACGTCTCGCTCGAAAGCCAGAGCGACTATGGTCAGGAACGTAAGACGATGGTGGGACTCAACTGGGAGTATGACTTCTCGAAGAACTTCCAGTTGGGTGGTACCTTCATGCATCTGAGCGAGCAGGCCCTGACGACTAAGGTCAGCATGGGATCGGAACCCCTCAACAACACCATCTGGGGTCTCAACCTCAACTGGAAGAAGGAGAGCCAGTGGCTCACCAACATGCTCGACAAGATCCCCTTCCTCCACCTCACGCAGCCCTCGCAGATCTCTTTATCGGCCGAGTTTGCACAGCTCATCGCCGGCAAGGCCAGTGGCACGCAGGACAACGCCTCCTACCTCGACGACTTCGAAAACACGAAGAGCACCATCGACGTCTCGCAGCCTACCTCCTGGATCATCTCCTCCGTACCGAGTCTCTTCAACGAGGCGAGTGACAAGACAACGCTCAAGAGTGGCTACAACCGATCGCTGCTCGCATGGTACAATATCGACCCGCTCTTCACACGACGTAGTTCGTCGCTCACGCCAGGCCATATCCGCAGCGACCTGGAGCAGCTCTCCAACTACTATGTGCGCGAGGTCTATACCCGCGAGCTCTTCCGAAGCGCGACCAGAACAACTATAGCGGCCAGTCGTCGATGCTTACTGTCCTCAACCTCGCTTACTATCCCGACGAGCGTGGTCCGTACAACTTCAATCCAGACCTCACCCTCAACGGACGCCTCAACCAGCCCAAGACGAAGTGGGGCGGCATGATGCGCAAACTGGACACGAGCGACTTCGAGGCCGCCAATATCGAGTATATCGAGTTTTGGATGCTCGACCCCTTCATCTACAGCAACGAGCGCGAAGATGCTCATCTCTACGGTGGCGACTTCTATATAGACCTCGGCGAGGTGAGCGAGGACATTCTCCGCGACGGCAAGAAGTTCTATGAGAGCGGAATGCCCGTCGATGGCAGCGAGTCCTGGACCACCACGCAGTGGGGCCGCATCCCGACGCAGCCCACCGTCACCTATGCCTTTGCCACTACAAAGGGCAGCCGCGCCCTGCAGGACGTGGGCTTCAACGGTCTCACCGACGATCAGGAGCGCGAGTTTGAGTCCTACCAGGACTTCCTGACGGAGATCAGAGGCAAGGTCAACCAGGCCGTCTTCGACTCCATCTGGGCCGACCCGGCCAATGACAACTACCACTACTTCCGCGGATCCGACTACGACCGCGAACAGAAGTCTATCCTGGAACGCTACAAGCGCATCAACATGCCGCAGGGCAACTCCCCCGATTCCGACAACCAGCCGGAGAACTACGACACGTCCTACAAGACGACCCCCGATGTGGAAGATATCAACCAGGACTACACGCTCAACGAGTATGAGAAGTACTACCAGTACCATCTCTCCATCCGTCCCCAGGACTTGGCCGTAGGCCAAAACTTCATTGTCGATAAGCGCGAGACGACGCCCTCCCTGCGCAAGGGAGGTACGGGCAAGGCGACGTGGTATCAGTTCCGTATCCCCCTCAGAGAGTTTGAGCGCCGTGTCGGTGGCATCAGCGACTTCACCTCCATCCGCTTCATGCGCATGTTCCTCACAGGCTTCGAGAAGCCCATTGTGCTCCGCTTCGGATCCCTCGACCTGGTGCGTGGCGACTGGAGACAGTACAACCAGAACCTAACAAACTCCTCCACGACCTCGGGCACGATGTCCGTCAGCGCTGTGAGCATCGAGGAAAACTCGGACAAGGTGCCTGTCAATTATGTTCTCCCGCCGGGCATCTCGCGCGAGCAGGATCCGACGCAGCCGCAGCTCGTGCAGAGCAACGAGCAGGCTCTGGCTATGACGGTCAACCGCCTGGGCACGGGCGAGTCGAAGGCAGTCTATAAGAACACCACCCTCGATCTCCGTCAGTACAAGCGCATCCAGATGTTCACCCACGCCAATGCCTTCGACCCGAACACGACCGGACTGCAGAACAGTCAGCTGGCAGTCTTTGTCCGCTTCGGTTCCGACTATAAGAACAACTACTACGAGTATGAGATTCCGCTGACGCTCACCGCCCCTGGCCGCTACAATGGCTATTCGCGTGAGGGATGTGTGGCCGTATGGCCCGAGGAAAACATGCTCGACGTGCCGCTCAAGGTCTTTACGGCCGTGAAGAAGGCACGCAACGAGGCCAAGGCCGCAGGTACGGCCAGCTTCAGCATGCCCTTCGTGACCTACGATGCCGACAAGCCAGCCAACAAGATCACCATCGTCGGTAATCCGACGCTCGGCGAGGTGAAGACGATGATCATCGGTGTGCGCAACCTCAGTGGCGAGGAGAAGAGCGGCGAGGTGTGGGTCAACGAGCTCCGCCTGCTGGAGTATAACAACGAGGGAGGCTGGGCCGCACGCGGAAAACTCAACGTGCAGCTCTCCGACTTTGGCACCATCGACCTCAATGGCAGCTACATCACCGACGGCTTCGGTGGCATCGAGCAGGGCGTCAACGAGCGCCAACAGGAGACAACGAGCGACTACACCCTCACGACCAACTTCGATTTGGGCAAGTTCTTCCCCGACAAGGCACGCGTCTCTGCACCGATCTACTACAGTGTGCAGCGCACTCAAAGTCGCCCGAAGTACAATCCGCTCGATACGGATATGGAACTGCAGGATGCACTCGACGCAGCGGGAAGCCGCAGTGAGCGAGACAGTATCGAGTCGATCGCCGTCACGAAGCAGACGACGACCAACTTCTCGCTTTCTAACGTGCGCGTTGGCATACAGAACAAGCGCCACCCCATGCCCTACGACCCGGCCAACTTCTCCTTCTCCTATAGCCATAGCCACACCCACACCAGCGGCGAGACTACGGTCTATGAGAACGAGGACAACTGGCGCGGCGCACTCTCCTATAGTTGGACGCCGGTCTATAAGTCGTGGGAACCGTTCAAGAAGATCAAGAACCGATCGAAGTGGCTGGAGATCTTCAAGCGCTTCGGTCTCAACTGGCTGCCGCAGAACATCGGCTTCAACACGGAGATGACGCGATCCTACTATGAACTGCAGGAGCGCGACATGGAATCGACGGAGAACGCCATGTTGCCGCTGACCTTCAGTCAGCAGTTCTTGTGGAACCGCGACTTCACCATCCGCTGGGATCTGACGAAGAATCTGCACATGAACTTCCAGAGTGCGACCCACGCGGAGATCGAGGAGCCCTACACACCGGTCAACAAGGATCTCTATCCCGACCAGTATCAGGCTTGGAAAGACTCCGTGAAGCAGAGCATCCGCCACTGGGGACGCCCGCTGGATTTCAACCAGTCCTTCAACGCCTCCTACCAGTTGCCGCTCAACCTGATACCCATCTTCGACTGGGTCAATGCCGACGCCAGCTACGCCTCTACCTACTCGTGGGTGAGAGGATCGGACCTGGAGGATGGCACGTCGCTCGGCAACACTATCTCGATGAGCCGCACGATCAACCTCAATGGTACGTTCAACCTGGAGAAGCTCTATAACCAGTTCCCGTTCCTGAAGAAGACCAACGAGCGCTTTAAGCAGTCGAAACGCAACAACCGCCGTCGCCCCAACGCCTCGGGCCGCGATCAGCGCACGCCCAATCCGCCACAGAAGCCAAAGAACGATAAGGATAAGGACAAGGCGGACGACAAGGACGACAAGGCTGGCAACAAGAAGAAAGAACTGCCCAAGAATCGCCGTAGCTTCGAACGCGAGGTGACGATCAAGGCCGACACCACGATGGTCATCAATCATGGCAAGAAGACGCGCCGACTCGTCGTCACGGCCAAGGATGCCGACGGTAAGACCATCGATGTGCGCTGGAAGAAGGTGGACGACAACAAGATCAAGATTTTCAACAAGACCGACTCCACCATCCGTATGAAACTCACCGTCACGCCCAAGGAACCGCTTGACGATAAGCGCTGGTACAAGACGGCCCAGTGTGTGGCCCGTGTGCTGATGACGGCACGATCCTTCAGTATCTCCTATCGTGACCAGTATGCGATGATGCTGCCCGGCTTTATGCCCGTCATAGGCAAGGCCTTCGGTCAGCGTAGTGGCGATGCCCTCGCTTCCAGGCCTCGACTTCGCCTTTGGTATGACGGGAGACAGTTATATAGATCGCGCGCGCGAGCGAGGCTGGTTGCTCTCCAACGATAGTGTGGCCACGCCGGCAACGACCAACCACACCCAGGACCTGCAGTTGCGCATGACGCTGGAGCCTGTCAACAACCTCAAGATCGACCTTAACGCCTCTCGCACGCAGACCACGGCGAAGAGCATACAATATATGTACCAGGGCAACCCGACCACGCAGAGCGGATCGTTCACGATGACGACGCTCTCGCTCGGTTCGGCCTTCGAGGGTATGGGCGATGCGGCCAACGGCTACCATAGTGCGACCTTCGAGAAGTTTGTCCGCTCGCTTGATGGTTACCGTGACCGGGTGGAGGCGCAGTATGTGGGCCAACAGTATCCTGCTGCCCTGGGCGGAGGCAAGTTTGATCCTGCCAAGGGTGCTGTTGACAAGTATAGTGGCGACGTGATGATCCCTGCCTTCCTCAACGCCTATACGGGTATGGGAAGCGTGGGCCTGAACATCTTCCCCACGTTGGCTTCGCTGCTGCCCAACTGGACCGTGCGCTACAGCGGTCTCTCACAGTTGCCGTGGTTCCGCGACCTTTTCAAGAGTGTCAACATCAACCATAGCTATAAGAGCATCTATAGTGTCGGCGCCTACCAGAGCTATAGCACCTGGCTGGCTCTCAACGGCGACCTCGGTTTCGTTCAGGATGCTGCGACGGGAAGCCCCATACCGAGTTCGATGTTCAACGTCTCGATGGTGAGCATCAACGAGTCGTTCTCGCCGCTGCTCGGTCTGTCGGTGACGACGCTCAACAACCTGACTGCTGAGATCAAGTACAACCAGACACGTCAGCTCTCGCTCTCGATGACTTCTGTCCAGGTCAATGAGGCCATCAGTAAGGACTGGGTACTCGGGTTCGGCTATAAGATCAATAACTTTGACCTCTTCGGTCCGCGCGGCCGCAAAAAGCTGAAGTCTAAGAAGCAGGGCGACGGCCAACAACAGGGAAGTCAAAATAGTCAGAACAACCGCGGTCAGGCTGCTCGTGGTGGTGTGAACCGCGACTTGAACCTGCGTCTCGACCTCTCGTTCCGCAAGCAGGCAGCCATCACGCGCGACATCGCCACGATGACTTCCTCGGCTTCGAGTGGCAACTCGGCGTTCAAACTCTCGTTCTCCGCTGACTACACCCTCTCGCGTCTGGTCACGATGAGCTTCTACTACGACATGCAGACCAATACGCCGCTCCTTTCTTCGAGCAGTTATCCGACCACGACCCACGACTTCGGCTTCAATGTCAAGTTGAGTCTCACGAGGTAATGCCAGGATCATAGCTTGTTAAAGTTCGGGCGTATGCGAGGCAATAACGAGGTTGTGTCGAGATAATAGGGTAGTGTTGGGGTCATGCCGAGGTAACGATAGCAAAGAGCCAGAACGCCCGACGTGAGCAGACAGAGACAAGAACAACATGGGAAGAAATAAATTTTCACAACAAGAGATTACAGAGATAGCCCGCTTGCTCAAGTTGAAGAACGCCAGCAAGCGGGGACGGCAGAAGGAGATTCGCCACGAGCTGCGCGTCGATTACGAGTTTAATATATCTGACTTCAACGTGCAGGGTAAGGCCTTCGGACCCGACGAGCTACAGGAGGCCATCCGTCGTGGTGCGATCGTAATTCTCGATGAGGCTACCATTGCGCAGATGAAGGCCAAGCGCGCCCGCGACAGAGCCCGTGATGAGGCTGCGCGCCAGACCGAAGCAGTCGCCTCGGGAGAGGTTACCGACTGGCAGCAGGCTCAGGCAGAATGGGAGGCCTGGGAGAAGACGCAGGCAGAGGGGAGTAAAAAAGAAGGCCAATCCTTTGGCAATACCGAATAAAATTCCTATTTTTGCACTTTAATCATGGTGGAATGCTCTCTTGGACTTCCATCACGTAGTACCAACGGTCAAGAACGGCAAATAATTATGCAGGATTTGAAAACTTATGGTGTCTATCGCTTCACGTTGAGCGATGGCGGCGCAAAGCCGGAGTTGCTGATCTCCATCAAAAAAGAATATCAAGGGAAGCCGCTTTATGAAAAGGGGCTTCAGCGCCAGTTTGACGCACATCACGAAGAAGAACATCCCTACTTGCTTCGCTATGTAGAGATGCGGGATGTGGACGGCCAGGGACGCTGCCTGGTCGTTGATTGGGAAGACGCCCGTCCCCTGTCAGCCTTCGCTGCTGAGAATCCTTCCCTCGAAGCCAAGAAGGCCGTGCTCGAGCAGTTGGCTTCTGCACTCGGCTATATCCATGAGCGCAAGGGCGTTCATGGCGACCTCTCTCCAGCGGTGGTATTTGTCACCAAGAAGGGCAACCAGGTCCGCTTGCTCAACTTCCGCCAGACCTATGCCGGCAATCAGGACGATGCGGCACAGGTCATCAGCTATCAGGCCCCCGAGATCAAGGACGGCACGGTGGCTGTCACGGCACGTGCCGACATGTACGCCCTCGGTATGCTGATGAAGGACTTGCGCCTCGGTGGTGAGTTCTACGACGTGGTGAGTTGCTGCTGCAACTATAATAGCAGTGCGCGTTATGAGACCATGGCCGATTTTGCTGACGCTCTGGATCACCGTCGCAGTAGCCGTCCCTCGGGCGGTGTGAAGGTTGGCGTGCCCAAGGTAGGCAAGGGGGCGCTCCGTGCCTTTGCCGTCGTGTTGGCCTTGGCTGTAGTGGTTGGAATCGTCCTCTACTTCATCAATGATGTCAACCTTCTGTCCCAGGACGACACGCAGCAAGTAGCCGCGCCCCATGATACCACGGCCACGGTGGCCCCGCAGGACACGACGGCGCAAGATACAGCCACGACCGTCTCGCCCGGGGACTATACTGGCGAACTGGAGTTTCTTGCTACGCTTGTGCCCCAAATGTATAAGGACTTGGACAAGATCTATGCTCCCTACCAGGCTGGTGCTACCGACGCTGACCGTCGTGAGCTTAGAGCCAAGGTGGTGCGCTACTATCGCGGACTTCGTGGTACCCTCGGCAAGAAGTCGCAGGCACAGTTTGATGCCTTCGACAAAGCCTTTGCCGACTATAACAAGATCAAAACCGACGCGCTCGGCTAAGGCGTAGCCAAGACGCAAGGTCATCCTATAAGAACTGGCGGGTACTCTCTCGGGCGCCCGCCCGTTCTTTGTAGTGTTTTCTTATCCTTTCTTCATATTGTGCTCTCGCCCCCTTCCTTTATACCATGCACACTCCTTCGTCTACTGTGCATGCTCTTGTTCGTATAAAGCGCACACTCTTTTATATACCGTGCATGTTTCTTCCTTTGAATGCTTGAAAAGTGGCAGATTCGTGAAGTTGACAAGATGTTGCGTTTAAATAAAATTAGTTTCATTAGCTTTCGAAGCGAAAAACATGCATGTAATATACAGAAAATGGCCTTTTTGGTAGTTTGGAATGTATTGAAAAGCTACTACTCTTGATTTATATCCTTAAAACATGTTAATACATTTGTTTGTTTCGCCGCCTTATTGTACTTTTGCAAACGTAAAGCATGGCGTTGGGTTTTGAAGCGTAAAATGATTTACCCTTTTTGCTTGCGCAAAAGTTGCTTTTTAAGGAATACAACGATCCTTTGAGATTCGGAATAACTAATGTTTAAATAAAATTTATTATGTGGAATTTTTTGGTAACTATTCAGCAATAACACTCCTTTGAGTTTTTTGTCAACAATCCTGACAAAACAAGTAGGCGATAATATATTGAAAACCAATAAAATATTTACACTTTATTTTTGGATATCTCGGATATTTTTTGTACCTTTGTATCTATGAATAAGCAAGTTACGGATATATCGCAAGCCTTGAAAAGGCTGACATCTGAGATGCAGTCGATGCATGAAGCCATCGATGCGCTACATACGGAGAATGCGAATTTGCGCCGTAACGTGGAAAGGCTTCAAAAGAGAACCGCAGCCTGCGCAAGCGGCTGGAAAAGTATGAGAAGCCCGACAAGAATTCAAACAACAGCAGCACTCCTCCCTCCAAGGAAAAGATGAAAGCCGAAGTGATTCGGCGCACAAAATCCTGCGAAAAAGAAGAGCGGCCTTAAACCTGGCGGGCAGCCTGGGCATGAGGCACACAACAGAAATATGACGGAAAAGCCGAATGTTGTGGAAGACTGCATGAGTGGATATTGTCGCGAGTGCGGTCGTGACTTGTCCGCATAGCGGGAGAGCTTGACTATGTAAGTCAAGTTGTAGATTTGCCAACGTTGGCGCCTGTCGTGAGAGAATATCGCCATTACAAGAAGACCTGCACCTGCGGATGTTGCAATAGAGGATACGAGCCGCGCAAGCGGGGCAACCATAAACTTTTGGCAAGAACATCAGAGCCGTTGTGACCTACCTGAGCGTGGTGCAGTGCATACCTTACGAGCGACTGGCTTTTTGATGGAAGAGGTGTTTTTTCTGTCCACATGAGCCAAGGCTCCATCAAGAACATTGTACAGGAGGCCATGAGGAAATCCAAGCCTGCCATAAAGCTGCTGGAAGCCATGCTGAGGAAATCACCCGTTGTGGGCTTCGATGAGTCGGGTTGCTACAACAACAAGAAATTGATTGGGCGTGGATAGCGCAAACAACATACTTGACGCTTTGCTTCCGTGCTGCCGGCCGCTCGTCAAAAAGTGCTTGAAGAGAGGTTCGGCGATGCTCTAAAAAACATGGTGGCAGTGACCGACAGGCACAGCGCGTATTTTTCCCTTGACTTTTGAATCACCAAGTGTGCCTTACCACCTTCTGCGCGAGTTGGAATACTTGACAGAGCTTGACCCGAAACAGCAGTGGTCGAAAGATGTGGCAAGCCTGTTTAGACAAGCCATTCATGAGAGAAACACTCGGCCTAATGAATTCATTGACAAAAGAACTTGGCTTGACAAGCTTGACGATCTGCTGAAAGCCAACCTGCTCCACCTAAGATCCAACTTCGAGAGGCTTCGCAATGGACTCGCAAAATGCAGGGATTACATATTCAACTTCTTGGAAAATCCCGCAATTCCACCCGACAACAATGCGAGCGAGAGAGGAATCCGAAAACTGAAGATAAAGCAGAAAGTGTCCGGCACTTTCAGGTCTGACAATGGAGCAGACGCTTTCTTTTCTATACATTCCATTGCTGACACTGCATGGAAAAACGGCCAGTCGCAGCTGCAAGCTATCCATACCATCCTGTCGTTATAGGATGGTAGGATGCTGCATGCCTACACTATTGCTGAATAGTTACATTTTTTGGCTCCTCCTGCTTTCAAGCCGGAGCAGACAGGCTCCGAGGCAGATGAGCGATACCGCCGCTTGCGTTGGCAGGTCTTCATCGGTATCTTTATTGGTTACGCGGGATTCTATATTGTCCGCAAGAACTTCTCCATGGCAATCCCGATGCTCGCGCCGTTCGGCTTCGAGAAGGGCGAGCTGGGTGTGGTGCTCTCCATGAACGCCATCGCCTATGGCTTCTCCAAGTTTGTCATGGCCAGTATCTCTGACCGCAGCAATGCACAGCGCTTCCTGCCGCTGGGTCTGATCCTCGCTGCCATCTCGATGATGTTCATGATCGTCCCGGTGCAGTGGATTGGTGCTGACAACAAGGGCTTGGCAATCACCCTGATGGCCGTCTTGAACTTCCTTGTCGGTTGGTTCAACGGTATGGGTTGGCCTCCGTGTGGCCGCGTGATGACCCACTGGTTCTCCATCAAGGAGCGTGGTACCTGGATGTCCTTCTGGAACTGCGCCCACAACGTCGGTGGTGCTCTTGTAGGCCCGATGGCCGTCTATGGAGCCGCTTGGTTCGGATCATGGTTCTACGGTGCTGACGAGAAGTCCTACTTCTTGATTGGTACTTACCTCTTCCCCGCTGCTGTTGCTATCCTGATCGCTATCATTGCCTACAGCATGATTCGCGATACGCCTCAGTCTTGCGGTCTTCCCTCTATTGAGAAGTGGCGCAACGATTATGCCGATACCTACGATGAGAAGTCAGAGGAGGTGCTCTCTACGGGTCAGATTTTCCGTACGGTGCTGACCAACAAGTTCTTGTGGTACATCGCCTTTGCCAATGCCTTCGTCTATATGGTGCGCTACGGTTGCCTCGACTGGGCACCTACCATCCTCACCGAGCAGGGCATCGATATCAAGGAGGCCGGCTGGGCCTACTTCGCCTACGAGATGGCTGCCATCCCTGGTACGATCATCTGTGGTTGGTTGTCCGATAAGGTGTTCCACGGTCGTCGTGCCTTGCCGACCATCCTCTTCATGATCGTCGTGGCAGTTTTGATCGTCATCTACTGGCAGAACTTCACCAATATCAATGTCGTCATTGGTTGCCTGATCGGTATCGGATTCTTCATCTATGGTCCTGTGATGCTCATCGGTGTCCAGGCTCTCGACCTCGCTCCGAAGAACGTGGCAGGAACCGCTGCCGGATTGACTGGCTTCATGGGCTACGTGCTCGGTACGGCTCTGCTGGCCAATGTCGTTATCGGCTACGTCGCTGAGTCTGCTGGTTGGGACTGGACCTTCGTCCTCCTCATCGGCGCCTGCGTGCTCTCCGTTCTCTTCATGGCCCTCACCTACAAGAAGGAGCAGTATCTTGTGAAGAACAAGTAAAGACTGGCGAACGCTATCATTTAGAATAATCATTTAGTCAATATCATCAATTAATAATTGTTTATGACAAAGCAAATTATCCGTTTAGGCTTCGTGGGTATGGCTATGCTCACTGCCTTTACTTCTTGCTCTGACGAGCAGCAATTCACCAATGTGAATACTGACGCCAAGCGTACCGACGTGCAGCAGATCTCGCCGGAGATGGCGAAGGTGCGCGACTATGTGCCTCTCTATGCTTGCGTGGCACACCGTGGTTCCACCTACTGGGCTCCTGAGGAGACTGAGGCTGCCTGGCGTTGGGCCCGCAATATGGGCGCCGACTACTTGGAGAGCGACCTCCAGGTGACCAAGGACGGTGTGGTGCTCGCCAACCACGATGAGAACCTGAAGCGTACCACCAACATCGCTTCTGTCTTCTCTGACGACGTGCCCACCAAGCGTAAGGACTTCTACCGCTCGTTCCGCAATGACGACGGTACGCAGCACTTCTCTGAGGCTGATATCGAGGCTCAGTATCAGCGTGACGTGGCCGATTTCCGTGCCAACTATACCATGTCCTACTACTATGCTGAGCTCCTGATGCTCGACGCTGGTAAGTGGTTCAACGACGCCACGCCCGAGCTGGGCCGTGCTTCCTTCGCTGCAGGTCACAATGGTTACTACACCTACGACGCTGATGGCGTGCCCACGATCCACTATAGCAATGGTCTCTATGTCTCTGCCCTGCAGGATCAGATCAACTACGCTATGGGTAAGAAGCTCAACCGCAATGCCGAGGGCGAGCGCGTGCTGACCTACAAGATCAAGGACGAGTACAAGAACATGACGCTGGAGGAGATCTACAAGGCTGCCAAGGCTGCCGTGAAGTGCGACGATCCCAGCACCGTCGGTAGCAAGGCCGGCAAGTACATGGACTTCGTGGAGTACAGCTTCGGTGACAAGAACGGTAGCACCGCCTATGTCGCTGACGACAAGGACAACGGCAACCGTCCGGGCATCTATCCCGAGTTCAAGGAGTCTTGGTTGAACCCGAAGGACATCGAGATCCGTGTTTATAACATCCTCGACGAGTGGGGTTGGAACATCATCACCAAGAAGGAGTCAGAGACCAAACCGTTCTATGTCAACGGCCACGTCAACGTGGGTAACACCAATGGTAAGGTGATCCTCCAGACCTTCTCCTTCGACGCCCTCAACCGTGCTTACAACGTCTTCAAGGGTCAGATCCCGATGTGCTACCTCCTGTGGCTGAGCAACGGTGGGTCTACCGACCTCAACTACGACACGCCTGCTGGCTACGCTTCCTTCATCAAGTACGCCCAGGATCATGGTGCCCACATCATTGGCCCGTGCGTAGAGGGTGCGCCCAACAACTATCCCGAGCTCAACGCTCCCTGGATGGCTTACATGATTCGCAAGAGCGGTATGATCAACCACCCGTACTCTTTCGATAGCTATGCTCAGACTGCCCGCTACATGGGCTACTATGTCAACTTCTGGGGTGAGAATGCCACGCAGTTTGACGACCTCCTGGGTGTCACCGTGCAGCCGACGGCCTACACGACCTTCACCACCCCGCAGACCCACCCGATCTACATGGACGGTTTCTTCACCAACCACTCTGAGATGTCGCTCCGCTACATGATCGAGAATGGTTTCCGTTGCAGCTCTACGCTCCACAACCCGTTCCACCCGGAGCAGAAGTATGACAACTCTCAGGCTCCCCACGTGGTGCCCGATGGTGCCGACGTGCTCAACGAGCTCGGTTACTAATCGAAAGGTAGTGGTTTAAGTAAGTCATATTACCAACATTCATAAGTAAATAAAGACAATGAAGAAATTTATCATATTGCCCATGTTCGCTCTTTGCGCCATGGCAGCCAACGCGCAGGACTTTGATTCCAAGCCGACCGTGACTATCGACAATGAGCAGGAAGACCTCCACTTCACCGTGGGTGCCCGCTTCATGGCCGACGCAGCATGGTACCACAACGACTATACGCCGATGCAGTCTGGCGCTACGATCGCTGACGCCCGCATCCGTACTTCGCTGACCTATCAGGACTGGTACTTCTATGCAGACTTCGGTTTCGGTGGTGGCAAGTTCTCTCAGAAGAACATCTTCCTTCGCTACAATCAGAAGGACAACAAGGGTGGCAACCATGACATCCAGGTGGGTTACTACAACAACGCCGCTGGTTCCATGGCTCGCAACACCTCTCTCGGTAGCTACCACTTCATCTCTCGTGCCGGCGCTGCCAACGCCCTCGGCGAGGGTCGTGAGCTGGGTATCACCTACAAGTTCACCAACGACAAGTTTATGGCCTATCAGGGTGTGACGACCGAGAACCAGTACAACAAGATCGAGTCTGGCTTCAATGGTATCGTCCTCTCAGGGCGCTACCAGTATCGTCCCATCAACGACGGTACGCAGACCTTGATGATCGGTGGTAACATCCGCTACCAGCACGTGGGTGGTGGTGTGACGGAGAACAACATTCTCAAGAAGACCATCAAGCTGGGTCAGAGCATGGAGACCTTCGTCGATGAGGACGAGCGCTTCGTAAGCTGCGAGCTGCCTTGGGCTGAGAACGTCCTCGACGCTGGTGCCGAGGCTCTCTATCACAACGACAAGCTCTTCGTTCGTGGTGAGTATCTCTACAAGCACGTCACCAAGAAGCGCGACTCCAAGACGCTCTTCGACGCAAGCAACAACAACGTTGATACTTGGGGTACGCTCGATGCTTGGATCACGGCCAACCCGCTTCGTTCCAACAACTTCCACGGTGGATACGTTGAGGCAGGCTACATGATCTTTGGCAACCCCTACAAGTTTGATAGCCGCAACGGTACCTTGAAGGGTCTCTCTGGCCGTTCTTTGGAGATCGTGGGCCGCTTCAACTACACGGGTCTCAACGACATCAACGCTGGCGAGTACTACAGCGCAGGTCGCGACCAGTACTATCCTGATGGTATGATGGCCGACTATCCTTACAAGTCAAGCAGCGTTGGTGGTGGTGCCGTCCGCTCTTGGACCCTCGGTGTGAACTACAGCTTCAACCGCTTCGTCCAGGCTATGCTCGACTACACCTACTCCAACTTGTCTAAGGACAAGTACGCATACGACAAGAACTTCCACATGGTTCAGGCTCGCGTGCAGTTCGTCTTCTAAACTTGAAGGCACAACATGCTAAAGTAAGAATGTACTTTAGGTAATATAGCCGGGGCGTTTCGCAGGACTTCTCTATGAGGTCTTCGTGGAACGCCCTTTTTTTATCCTCTTCTGTTTAATAACAGGGCTTTGTATAACGCTTATCTCTCGCACCAGTCCATCCAGGGCTTCTTGTATAGGTAACAGAAGGGAAGAAAAGGAGTAGAAACAAAGCGGGCGGCAAGTCGTCTGACCTGCCGCCCGTTGTTGCGTCTATGAAAAAAGAGGGGCCGAGATTATTTGGCCTTGCCCTGGTTGGCCACTGCCTGCTGCTTGCGAGCGATCTCGTCGGCGTCGCCGAGGTAGTAATCCTTCACGAGCTGGAGCTTGTCGTCAAACTCAAATACGTACGGGGTAGCCGTCGGGATGTTGAGCTTCGTGATCTCGCTGTCGCTGATGCCCTTGAGGTGCTTCACGATGCCGCGCAAGCTATTGCCGTGGGCAGCCACGATGATGCAGTCCACCTCCTTGAGCTTCGGGAAGATCGTGCACTCCCAGTAGGGCATCACACGCTCGATGGCGTCCTTCAGGCTCTCTGTCGTCGGGAGATAGTCCTCCGGCACGAGGGCGTAGCGCGGATCCGTCAGTGCGCTGCCGATGCCGTCTGCGGGCAACTCGTGGGGAGCCACGTCGAAGCTACGACGCCACTGCAGCACCTGCTCGTCGCCATACTTGGCGGCGGTCTCAGCCTTGTTCAGGCCCTGGAGCATACCGTAGTGCTTCTCGTTCAGGCGCCAGCTCTTCTCCACGGGGATCCAGTCCTCGTCCATAGCGTCGAGCACGTTGTTCAGCGTCTTCACGGCGCGCTTCAGATAGGAAGTATATGCGATATCAAAGTGAAAACCATTCTCCTTGAGCAGTCTTCCGGCGGCGAAAGCCTCCTCCTTGCCCTTCTCAGTCAAGTCAACGTTGGTCCAACCGGTGAAGCGGTTTTCCATGTTCCACTGGCTCTCGCCGTGGCGTACCAATACAATTCTCTTCATATTTCTCTATTGTTTAATAAATGATGCGTCGAAATAAATATTACCTCAAATACATTTGCAAAAGTACGAATTTTTCCGCACCTATCCGCCCTTTGTCCCTTGAAAACCTCAGCGGCTAAGGCTTTTTACGTTTTTTTAAGGTCTTCGCCGTGTGCTATTTCACGATGCGATAGTAGTCCTCCTTGCGCGGCTTGGCCGCCTTCGGTTCTGCGTCGGGATAGCCCAGGCGAGCGCTCCTACGCCAGCGAGTCCCTCGGGCAACTGGAGTTCACGCATCAGCGCCTTTCCCTCCTCGGTGGCAAACATGGCGTCCTCGCGGTTGATCCAGCAAGAGGCCAGTCCTACACTGTGAGCGGCAACCATCATCGATCCCAGTACGAGCGAACCGTCGCGGTCCTTGTTGGGACTGTCCGCGCTGGCAAAGACCAGCACCACGGTCGGCGCACCATAGTAGGGGTCACTCTCCGTCCCCATCACGCGGGCATTCATCGCCGTCAGTCGGGCCCGCAGTGCTTCGTTCTGTACCGCCACGATCCACGGATCCTGCTTGCCGAAGGCCGTAGGAGCCCATGTGCCTGCCTCGAGCACGGCCTTCAGGGCGTCGTCGCCGACCTGTTCCCCCTTGAAGCGGCGCAGGCTGCGGCGCTCCCGTATAGCTTTCAATACTTCATTGTCCATTGTCTTATCCTTATTAGTGAAATGATAGTCTGTTTTCTGTCAGCAAAGCGATCGACTTATTTCTATTGGCGAAACGATCGTCTTATGTTGTGGGCAAAAGCAATTGTCTTCTCGTGCAGACCGCTTGCTCCGTGCAAAAGTACGATATTTTGGTGAGGATTGCAAAATAATTGCGTAACTTTGCGCCATGACTTACGCCGACATCATCCTACCATTGCCCTTGGAGGGCTACTTCACCTATTGCGTTCCCGACACGATGGACCCACGTCTGCAGCCTGGTTGCCGCGTGCGTGTGCCGTTGGGCAAGACCAAAACCTACACTGGCCTTGTCGCAGCCCTCCACGACCAGGTACCCGCAGGGCTCAAGACAGGCAAGGAGGGCGTGAAGTCTATTGTCGAGATGATGGACCCGGATCCCGTGCTCCTGCCCCAGCAGTTGCGCCTATGGCAGTGGATAGCCGACTACTACCTTTCGCCCATTGGCGACGTCTATAAGGCCGCCCTCCCGTCCGGTCTCAAGGCCGAGGACGACTATCGTCCCAAGACCGAGACCTACGTCGTGCTGGCCGACGACTTCCGTTCGGCGCAGGCCCTCCGTGCTGCCCAGGCCATGCTTCAGCGCGCTCCTGCCCAGCAGAAGGTCCTCCGCGCCTATCTGGAGCTGGCCAGCGTCAGCGAAGAGAATCCCGTGCCCCAGCGCGAGATCACCCGCGAGGAACTGATGAACGAGGCCCACTGCACCACCACCGTCCTCCGCCAGTTTTTGGACCGTAGGATCTTGCGGCAGTACGAGAAGGAAGTAGGCCGCATCCCCCTCGGCGGGATGCCCCATCCCGAGCACATCAAGCCCCTCAGCGAGGCCCAGGCCGACGCCTACAACCAAATCCTCGTTCAGCAAATGTCGAAGGATATCACGCTTCTTCACGGCGTCACATCGAGCGGCAAGACCGAAATCTATATCCACCTCATTCAGCGAGCCCTCGACGAGGGCCGCCAGGTGCTCTACCTCCTGCCCGAGATTGCCCTTACGGTGCAGATGATGCAGCGCCTTCGTCGAGTCTTTGGCGACCGCCTCGGCATCTACCATTCCCGCTACAGCGATGCGGAGCGCGTGGAGATCTGGAAGCGCCAGCTCTCCGACCATCCCTACGATGTCATACTAGGCGCCCGAAGCGCCCTCTTCCTGCCCTTCCAGCGACTGGGCCTCGTCATCGTCGATGAGGAGCACGAGCAGAGTTTCAAGCAGATGGACCCTGCGCCACGCTACCATGCTCGCTCCGCCGCCATCATCCTGGCCAAGCTCTGCGGTGCCAAGGTCCTGCTGGGCACGGCGACCCCTTCGAGCGAGAGCTATTGGAACGCCCAGACGGGCAAGTACGGCTACGTCCGCCTCGACAAGCGCTACCAGGATATGGCGTTGCCTGCCGTCGAGGTCGTCGATGTCAAAGACTTGCGCCGCCGCAAGATGATGACCGGTCACTTTTCGCCACGCCTTTTGGCCGCCATCCGCGTCGCCTTGGCCAGCGGCAAACAAGCCATCCTGTTTCAGAATCGCCGCGGCTTCGCCCCGAGGGTGGAGTGTCATGTCTGTGGCTGGACCCCGAAGTGTCCCCATTGTGACGTGTCGCTGACCTATCATAAGACCATGGGCCTGCTCACCTGCCACTATTGTGGCTATGTCTTGCGCGTGCCCACCGTTTGTCCCAACTGCGAGAGCCACGACATCCGCGGCCGCGGCTTCGGTACGGAGCGCGTCGAGGACGAGTTGCAGGCCCTTGTGCCTGAGGCGAAGATCGCGCGGATGGACCTTGACACGACACGCACGAAGAACGCCTACGAGCGCATCATCAACAGCTTTGCCCAGGGCAAGACCAACGTGCTCGTCGGCACGCAGATGGTGACCAAGGGCCTCGACTTCGACCATGTCGGCGTCGTGGGCATCCTCTATGCCGACGCCATGCTCAACATTCCCGACTTCCGTGCCTACGAGCAGGCTTTTGCCATGCTCTCGCAGGTGAGCGGCCGGGCCGGCAGGAAGGGCGATCAGCAGGGCCTGGTCATCTTGCAGACCAGCCAGCCCGACTCTCCCGTCATCCAGCAGGTCGTGCGCCACGACTACCGCGCGTTCTACGACCAGTTGTTCGAGGAGCGCCGCCTCTTCCGCTATCCCCCCTTCACCCACCTTACCTATATCTACCTCAAGCACCGCCAGGAGCGCACCGTCGAGTCAGCCTCCATGGAGATGGGCTCCCGCCTTCGCCAGATCTTTGGCGACCGCGTGCTCGGGCCCGACAAGCCCTCCGTGGCCCGGGTGAAGACCCTCCATATCCGCAAGTTGATGCTCAAACTCGAGTTGGGCATCGACCTGCGACGCGTGCGCCAGTGTCTGCGCGAGGTGCAGTCGGCGATGCTATGGGCCAAGACCTATGGCGCCCTGCAGATCTATTATGATGTTGATCCGCTATAAAGGTCCTGTCGCCTGTCGGTTTTCTGCAGAAAAATGCCTACCTTTGCAAAAACATAAGGTAGGCACAAGATAGCGCGCTGCCAAGTCCTCTGGCCGGGAGATCTCGCAGCACGGAAGTATTCGTATAACAAAACACAATAGATATGAAGAAAATACCCCTCTTACTCCTTTTCCTCCTGTTTTCCCTCGCAGGACAGGCCCGCACGCGCATCCAGTTTGACGCCGACTGGCTCTTTGTTCTCGGCGACGATTCCACGATGGCCTCCCCGTCCTATGACGACCGTGGTTGGCGCCGTCTCTCCTTGCCCCACGACTGGGCTATCGAAGGCGACTTCCATGTTGGCAACCCCAGTGGCGCCAGTGGCGGCGCGCTTCCCGGCGGCGTAGGTTGGTACAGAAAGCATTTCCGCCTGCCCGCAGGCTCGTCCGGCGATCGCGTCCTTGTCACCTTCGACGGCGTCTATATGAACGCCACGGTCTATGTCAACGGCCACGCCCTGGGCACGCGCCCCTATGGCTACTCCACCTTCGAGTACGACCTCACCCCCTATCTCGACCGGTCGGGAGAGAACGTCCTGGCCGTCCGTGTCGATAATAGCGACCAGCCCAACAGTCGTTGGTATTCTGGCTGCGGCATCTATCGTCATGTGTGGCTCACCACCGCCTCGCCCCTGCGCGTGGCCCAGTGGGGCGTCCACGCCGTGGCCCAGTGGCGCAAGGGCGACACCTGGGAGGTGAGGGTCGATGTGGCGCTGCACAACGACGGTCCGAAGGCCCCGCAGGCGAAGGTGCGACATCAGCTCCTCGACCCCAACGGTCGTGTCGTGGCCCGCCATGAAGGCCGCTGCCAGGGCCAGGTGCTCACCGTGAGGAAACCCTTGCTGTGGGATATCTACCAGGGTCACGTCTACCAAGTGGTAACGGAAGTGGTCGTTGGCGGCAAGGTCGTCGATCGCGTCTCCACGCCCACAGCCTTCCGCACCTTCCGCTTCGACGCCGAGACAGGCTTCTGGCTCAATGGCCGCAACGTGAAGATCAATGGCGTCTGCGAGCACCACGATTTTGGTGCCTTGGGCGCTGCCCTCGACGAGGATGCCCTCCACCGCAAGCTCACGCGGCTGAAGGCCATGGGTGTCAACGCCGTCCGCAGCAGCCACAACCCGCCCGCTCCTGAGTTGCTTGCGATGTGCGACACGATGGGCCTGGTCGTCATGGATGAGAGTTTCGACATGTGGCGCCGCAGAAAGACCAAGAACGACTATGCGCGCTTCTTCGATCAGTGGCACGAGCGCGACCTCTCCGACCTGGTGCTTCGTGACCGCAACCACCCCTGCGTTCTCGTCTGGAGCATTGGCAACGAGGTGCTGGAACAGTGGTCCGGAGCCGACGCTGATGAACTGACGCTGGAGGAGGCCAACCTCATCCTCAACGCGGGCCACGACGCTTCTACGCTCGCCCATGGCGACGACCTTTCGCCCAACTCGCTCCTCACGATCCACCTCGCTGACATCATCAAGCGCTACGACACCACGCGTCCCATCACGGCGGGCTGTAACGAACCTTCCCCTGATAACCACCTCTTCAAGTCGGGCGCCATCGACCTCGTCGGTTTCAACTACCACCACCAGTGGGTGAAGGACGTGCCCAAGAACTTCCCCGGCAAGCCCTTCCTCTTCACCGAGAGTGTCTCCGCCCTGCAGACGCGCGGCTACTACCGCATGCCCTCGGATAGCGTCCTCGTGCTGCCGCAGCGCTGGGACCTGCCCTATGCCGACCCCACGATGATGTGCTCGGCCTATGACAACGCCCACGCCCCTTGGTCCTCTACCCATGAGGAGACCTGGGAAGTTGTGAAGCACACTCCCTACTGTGCCGGACAGTTTATTTGGACAGGATGGGACTATATCGGCGAGCCCACCCCCTATGGCTATCCGGCGCGAAGCAGCTATTTTGGCATCATCGACCTGGCCGGATTCCCGAAGGACATTTATTATATGTACCAGAGCGAGTGGACGAACCAGCCGGTCCTCCACCTCTTCCCCCACTGGAACTGGTTGCCCGGCCAGACCATCGACCTGTGGTGCTACTACAACCAGGCCGACGAGGTGGAACTCTTCATAAACGGGCGCAGCCAGGGCGTGCGCCGCAAGCAGGACGACCACCAATATCATGTGATGTGGCGCGTGCAGTTTGAGCCTGGCGAGGTGCGTGTCGTGGCTCGCCAGCAGGGCCGCGAGGTGCGTTCCGAGACGATCCGCACGGCAGGTGGCGCCGAGAAGATCCGCCTTGCCGCCGACTATCAGGGCGAGCATACGATCTTTGTCGCTGCCGAAGTCACCGACCGCGAGGGCACGCTCTGCCCCTGGGCCGAAAACGAGATCTATTTCTCTGCCGAGAACGCCGACATTATCGGTGTCGATAATGGCAGCCAGTTCTCCACCGAGCGCTTCAAGTCCGACCATCGCAAGGCCTTCTTCGGCAAGGCCATGGTTATCCTGCGCGTCAAGGACCCCCAGAAACCCGTCCAGGTCAAGGCCCTTGCCCCTGACCTCCAGGCGGCTTCGCTGACCACCAGCGTGCGCCCTGGTCGTCCATGACATGATCTTTTTTCGAATACAATCATCAGACACAACCCAATATGAGTCAATCCAATCCTAACCACCGCATGGTCGCGGCGGCCCTTCTGGCCCTCTTCGGCTGGGAGACCGTCGTCGCCACCGTGCCCGACCGCGATCCGCAAGACCAGTCTGCGGGCTTTGACGTCTCCTGGATCAGCAATCCCGAGAAGGTCGGCGATCACAAGGAGGCAGCCCATGCCACCTATATCCCCTACGCTTCCACCGAGGCGATGCGCCAGGACACGACCTTCTACTCCCAGCCCTGGACCACCCCGCAGAGCAGCCGTTACCTGTCGCTCAACGGTATGTGGAAGTTTCGCTATGTCGCCGGCACGCCCCAAGGTCCTGCCGACACCGATGCCCTCGTCGCCCAGTCTTGCAACGCCGAGGGCTGGGACGAGATCCGCGTTCCCCTGTCGTGGGAGATGGCGGGCTATGGCGATCCCGTCTATACCAACGTGGGCTATCCCTTCGTCTATCATCCACCCTTGGCCCAGGAGGGCCATGCCGAGGCGGGCGTCAAGGACGACAATGCTACGGGCTTCTACAGTCGCACCTTCACGCTGCCCGCCGACTGGCGCGACCAGCGCGTCTTCCTCCATTTCGACGGCCTCTACTCCGCTGGCGTGGTGTGGGTCAACGGGCGCTACGTCGGCTACACGCAGAGCGCCAATACCGACGCCGAGTTCGACCTCTCCGGCTTTCTCCGCGAGGGAGAAAATCAGCTCTCCGTGCGCGTCTATCGCTGGTGCGACGGCAGTTATATCGAGGGCCAGGACATGTGGCACCTCAGTGGCATCCACCGCGACGTCTATCTCTACGCCACACCAAGGGTAGCCGTCCGCGACCATTTCGTGCAGACCGACGGCCTCCTCAGCGCCGACGCCACCTCGGGGGCAATGGTCCTCCAGCTGACCGTGGACAACCGCGACGGCCTCAAGGCCAAGAAGACCATCGAGGCCGTGCTTCGCGACGCCGAGGGTCAGGAGGTGCAGCGCCGCCAGTGGGTCTATCAGTCCACGACGACCGCCACAGAGGCCCTTCGCTTTGATCTCAAGGACCTCCATCCCTGGACCGCTGAGAGTCCCTATCTCTACACCATCGAGGTGTCGCAGCGCAACGCGAAGGGTCGCGAGGAGATGGCCTTCTCCACGAAGTATGGTTTCCGCACCATCCGCACCGAGGGCCACCACCTGACGATCAACGGGCGCCGCGTCCTCTTCAAGGGTGTCAACACCCAGGACACCCATCCCGAGTATGGCCGCGCCATCGACGTGGCGACGATGCTCCAGGACGTGCGGATGATGAAGCAGGCCAATGTCAACACCGTCCGCACCTCCCACTATCCCCGCCAGCCGAAGATGTACGCGATGTTCGACGCCTTCGGTCTCTATGTCATGGATGAGGCCGACGTGGAGTGCCACTATGCGGGCGAGCGGGGCGGCAACCTCTCCGATCGCAAGGAGTGGCGGACGGCCTACCTCGACCGCACGGAGCGCATGGTGCTGCGCGACCGCAACCATCCCAGCGTCGTCTTCTGGAGTCTGGGCAATGAGAGCGGCGACGGCAGAAACCTCCAGACCACCTATGCCTTCGCCACAGCCTATGGCGACGGACGCCCCGTCCATAGCAGTCCGTGGGGCAGCCAGGGGACGCCTTGTAGCGACCTCAACTCGCGGATGTATCCCACGGTTGCCGAAGCCCAGGACTACGCCCATAAGCCCGCCTATGGCTACGACCGTCCGATGATCTTCTCGGAGTATGCCCACGCCATGGGCCAGGCCGTCGGCAACCTCCAGGACTACTGGGACATCATCGAGCACCCGGACAACGACTATATCATCGGTGGCTGCATCTGGGACTGGGTGGACCAGTCTGTCTATCGCCCTTCCGACCTCCTGCGTGGCGTGCGTACGAAGAATGGTTTCCACAACTGGGTGGCGGGCTACGACTACAATCCCACCGAGTTTGTCGGCGACGGCTTCCAGGGCAATTTCCTCAACAACGGAATCATCACGCCCGACCGTGCGTGGACGGCCAAACTGACTGAGGTGAAGGCAGTCTATGCTCCTGCTGTTTTCTCCGACTGGGACGCTGCGACGCGCTCCTTTACGCTCCGCAACAAGTTGGCTTTCTCTGACTTGTCCGACCTCTACGACCTTTCCTATCAGCTTCTGCGTGATGGCTACGTCGTGGAGCAGCAGACGTTTCTTCTCCCCGCCGTGCCAGCGGGTGAGTCGGCACAAATCACCGTGCCTTACCATAGCGTCCTCGACGCAGGTGCGGAGTATGTGCTCCACCTCTCCCTGCGTCTCAAGGCGGCCACCTCCTGGGCCGACCAGGGCTACCCCGTTGCCGAGGGCGAGATGATCCTGCAGCCGCGCGCGCCCCTTGCCGCCCACGAGGCCCATGGCGGGCGTATCGAGGCCGATGCGAAGCGCCGCCTCTACACCGGTACGACGCAGGAGGGCAGGCCCTTCTCCCTCCAGTTTGACGACTCGGGCAAGTTGGTCTCATGGACCTTCGACGGGCGCGCCGTGATGGTGAAGGGCCCCGACTTCAATAGCATGCGCGACATCGACAACGACCGCAGCCAGGAGTTGCAGCAGATGCCGATGGTCAGCGAGGCCGAGACGCGCATCGTCACTCAGGGTGGTGACGAAAATGGCTATACGGTCACCGTGGAGGGCCGCGCCGCCAACTGCCTCTACACCTCCCGCTACACGCTCTATCCTGATGGCGTGGTCGATCTTCAGGTGGTCTTCTCGCCGTCGGGCCCCACGCGCCGCCTGGGCCTGGGTATGGAACTGGCAGGCTTCGACCAGGTGGCTTACTACGGCCGTGGTCCGTGGTCCAACTATGTCGATCGCATGACGGGCTCCTATCTTGGTCGCTACACCACGACGGTCGATGAGATGATCGACGAGAACGTCCATCCCCAAACCTTTGGCGACCACCAAGACTTGCGCGACCTCACCCTCGACCATGCCAACGGGCTCCGCCTCTCCGTGGCCACGGAGGGTAGGGTGGCCTTCTCGCTTTCCCACTACGACGAGCGACAGTGGTGCGACCCTGCGGACCAGCTTTGGCGCGATGCGACCCATTGGTACGACCTGGTGCGCAGCGAGACGGTCTTTGCCCACTTCGACGCCTTCCAGCGCGGCCTGGGCAATAACTCTTGTGGCGGCGACGGTTGCCTCGACCCGTATCTCTGTCCCTCCAGCGGACAGCTCTCCTATACGCTGCGCTTCACGCCCACCGTGCGTCAGTAGGGCGCAGCTCTTTTTCATAGGCCGAGCCTTCAGCTTTGCCCGATCGCTTTCTCATCCCCCACCGTCCCAATGCTTTGGTTGGTGGGGGATGTCATGTATTTGAGCGTCTCTATGTGAGTATTGAAATCGTAAATGTAACAATGTAACAATGTAACATTGCGCGGCAAGACGCCACGTGTCATGTCGGAGGGGTCTCAGGCTGGTTCGAAAAGATAAATAGTAAACCGACTGACCATGGGGTTTACGCTTATAGTCAGTCGGTTATCTTGCGAATGATCAGTCATTCATTGACTTCACGTCATCATTTATATAGCTGTAAATTCATTTCGTACTTAGTCTGTGATTTCTCTAATCAGCATTCCGGGATAAAAGTCTTTGCCAGAAATCTTTTCAAATTCTGTGGCTTCAACGATGGATTCGGCATCTTCCTCAGCCATGAAACGGTTGTCTTTGATTTTACCCTTTACTGGCTTGATAAGACCAACTTGCACGTATGACATCTTGCCCTGTTCGTCAATTACCCTTTCAAGTACCTCGAAACGAGTATTCTCGGTGACATCTTCCTTCAGGCCTACATCTGCCGTGAGCGGATCAACGCTGAGTAGCGGTGCCTTGATTCTGAAATCAGGATAAATCTGCTGTAGCGACGCAAGGTTATGGTCCATCGTTCTTGTCGTAACTTTAAGGAGCAGCGCTTGGGGATCTTTGCTAGCCTTGAAGTGTGTTTCTTTCGACTCAGCTTCTGTTTTTCCCACAAATTCCATTTTGAAAAGCTGGTTGTCTTTTTTGAACGCTTCAACTTTGTCTTTGTCCGTATCGCCATCCTCCGTATAATAGTTCTGATAGAAGGTGTTGGCAATGTCATCATTCCATCGTAATCGGAAGAGATAGGTTGTAACGTGTACTTTGAATCCACCGATAGATTGCATTGCTTTCTGCATCTGACTCGCACTTCCAGAAAGCATGGAGGCATAGCTTTTCAACAACCAGTTCCCACTACCCTTGCTTTGATATTTGATATCATTGACTACAAGATACGTATTATGAATCAGTAGCTCTCCGGCATCTTCCAACAAAGCCATACCGCGAATGCTGGCCCTGGCCACATTGGTTTGTTGCTGGTTAGCATTGTACAGACTGCGCTCTTTAATCAGTTCCATATTGAATGAGCCAGTCTGCTTGTCGCGATTGAACCATTTGGCTACCATCTTCTGTCCAAGATTCACCTGGTCTGCAAAAGACTGGATATTGGCACTTTGGTCGTCCTTATGTTCCGCAAATGTTACTACTTTGACCCCAAGGTTGTGGTTGTTGAAACGCTCGGGGAAAGGTGTCTGAAGAAATACTTGTTCTATGATGTCATCGAAACGTTGATTTTGATGTTTGATCATCATGACATGAATAGAACTGCGCTCGTACGTATTGGCCTCTTCGCCCTGCGGGAAGCATGGCGAAGAGGTAATCGACAGCAAGAATAGGAGAACGATTCGGGTTGCGAGTTGATTTAGATATCCCATTCACCATCAGTTTTATAGTGAACACCTGTTGACTTCTGACTCTTGTCACCTCCTTTTACCCCTCTTTTTTCAAGTTCTTTTTTTATACCTTTATAATATTTCATCAAAGCAAATGCATTATTGCTGCTTTTTGATATTTTATAATCCGAAGGAACATTGAATTCATCATCAGAAACTTGACGAGCGGTTATCTTCGTTACATCCATCTCTATATAGAAACTCATTTCACCAATACTCATCGTACTGACATGTCCTCCATCATACTTTATGATGCATTTGGTAAGCACGCCAGGAACATCCAAACCATAAAAGGCACACTTCAATCCAGCGGGGGCAGGTGTGTCGGACACATAAGCCTTGACATGATAATTTTGGTACATTCCCCCCATAGTATGATTGATATCGCCTTCGTACATTTTACAGCTCGTGTCCAAGATGTCCTTCGTGGTACTTGTTGCTGCAAATGTATTGGTAGAAAGAGGAGATGTCATTCCATCAGCATATTTCAAGTCCTGCTGCAGTAGTGGTAACATTAAAGGTGCGTTCTCCGTGAGGTCCATACCCGTTTTTGTATGTTCGCAATAATGCACATAAGCATATTCGGCAGTTGAACCGGCATTGTGTGCACCTAAAGAACCTCGTTTTCTTGGTGAAGTACCAGTGTCTTCACCTTTAAGCAGTTTGTCAACCAGTCCAGCGTCTGCTATGGTATGACACTTGGTTGTCTCATCTATCAGATGCATTTTGTCGCCCTTTACGATGATGCGTATCTTATGCACACCATCAAAATAGATAGAATTAGGCATCTTCTTGATGTAATCAGAGTAGTTTTCAAAGGTCTCCAATTCAATTTCACCTTCAAAAACTTCTGTTGACTGCGCACTTACGCTTGCCGAAAAGCCGATGATCCACATAAGTGCGAAAATTACTTTTTTAATCATAAAATTCAAATTTATATAATAGATAAACTATTGTTGGCGTCATTTCGTTGTTATTATATTCGGTTGTTGCCCTTTCCCGTATGCAACGCCAATTGCTTGGATTGCTTGGATCTTGGTTTCCCTCAACTCTGCTTCAGTGTCGTACTTTTTCATCTCGTATTTCCACTGTTCACCCAATTTCCCCTTTATGTCCTTGTACAATGTTTGCGCGGCACCATAGCAATTGCAATCTGGAAGGATCTCTGAAAGACATTCTCCTGCCATGTTTGCCGCGTCCATATTCTGATTGGCTGCCCATACAGCGCGTGCCTTTTCCAGTTTTTGGGAACCCGAGATGTCTTGATAGTCTCCCCAAACCTCCATGCTGGCTGAGACGGCATGGTCATATTGACTGTATTGGGAAGGCATGGTGCTGAGAAGATAAAACGCCTCTTCATACTTGTGCTGCTCGGCAAGATGCAGTGCTTTCCGAATGATATAGTCTCCTTCTTTCTCATAATAGGCTATGATTTTTGCCTTGGCGTTGGAAACAAATTCTCGAATCTTGGCATTGGACTTGTTGATAGAACGGAATGCAGCATTGTAAGCTTTTATTTCGTTCGTTCCGACCCCTTTGAGGTTGATAATAGTAGAAGCAAATACTGTGCCGCTTGTATTGTCAACCACCTGCAGGTTGACGTCCAATGTCAATACGACTTGCTGTTGAGTTGTAGCGAGCGTGTTCTTTGTCGCTATGTTCACCTTTGGTACCAACAGAAACGGAGTAAGATACTCGCTCTGTGCAGCAAGCCCATCGGTGGTAATGGCCGTTGTAAGGCTATTGGAAAGATAATCCATGCAGGATTGAGGTATGGTTTCGCTCTGTTCTGGAATATAAACATACATGGATATTGGCTTCTTCTGTGCCCATGCCAACGTCACACAACATAGGCACACGAGTGATAATATTATCTTTTTCATATTGTCGTTATTTTTCACCAATTAAAACTACGGCTTTTCCTAATCCTCGCATATCTACCCTGCAGGGTATTTGGTATTTTGAAGTCAGTTCCTTCACCAGCTCTCTTGCCCATCGACGTGTGTCGTTGGCACGCCCATTTGCCTGATACAGAGCAATACGTATCTGCTCAAACTTTAAAAACGATTCAGAACCCTGAGTAAGGTTGTATCGATGGTTTACGCTGTTGTCGGAAACCCAATCGTCAATAATGTCGGTCAGCTCCTCTCCGCCATACTCGCTCGTAAGGTCTATGCCAGAGCCATTGTCAACAACCTTTACCTCCATCGTGACTTCGCGTCCGTTCTCCATCATGTCGTCGAAATGAGACTGAAGTTGGGCGCAGAAGTTGTCCATGTTGGCAACAACGGCCTCTTCTAATAGTACGGGCACTTCTGCTGAGAGCGAAGGTGTCCCAGTTCCTTGTGCACCTGCGATCTGCTTGTCTGTATATGTATCCTTTGCAGCGAGAGAATAGGTGATGCTTTTCTTGGGACCCATGGTGTTCACCTGCCAGTTGATCTCGATGATTATATCAGCATTGGAATTGCGCTTGATAAGATCCAATGGAGACTCTGCAAGGCCTGCGCCCGATCGTGTTGTCGTTACAGCGTCCATGGCAGCATCGGTTGACATGCTTTTGAGAACAGCCGACAGATCTTTAAGAGGAAAGTTGCGGTCAGTCATCAATGTGTTGATTTTTGTGATGACATTATAGCAGTCTGAACTGTTCTGCAAAGCCCGTTTGTAATTAGGCACGTCAACCGATGTACCTTGGTCATCAAACGTGTCCATGTAATGGTTTGTGGCACACCAATTGTCAGCAGGGACAACCATCAGCGTCGGCTTTTTTGCCTGTCCAAAAGACATCACGGCTGCCAACAAACATATTGCGCATAAATATATTCTTTTCATAGACCAAAGGTGTTAAAATCCGGAATTCAAACTGCGTATAACTCCCTCTTTTTCAAGTGCTTTTCGGAGTTCGTCTTTGGAAACAGAAACGATTGCGGCCATCTTGTATTCTTTGCCGACCTTGACACGATCTGCCACAGGATCGACCACCCGGGCGTACGCGGTGTAGTCCCCATTGTTGAAAAAAGCATTGAAGAAATCTGCATGTTGCGTTTCTGCCTCTGCGTTAGCGATCGGTTTTTGTGCTCCAAACCCTTTCCTCTCAAAACCACGGAATATAACTCCATGGACTGCGGCAAACTTGAATTCCTCCGTGGTTACAGAAGACTTCTTGGTATAGACATATACTTTGACAAGATAGGTTCCTTGTAGTCCTGTCTCAACCCCCTCGATGTCATATCTCGTGTCCGTAATATGTGACTTTGCAGCAAGTGTTGCAAACGAGAAAGTCAGGAAAACAAGAAGCATCATTGCCTTTGACACCAATAAGTCAATATGCAACATATTGCATCTGTCTTTGACAATGCTGCAATCATTTGTCACAGTCATGTCGGCTTTTCGTCGAGAAAAGCATTTTGTGATTTTCCTTTCCATTTTATTGTGGCATTTAATCTGTTATGTTGTGAAGGCTAAAATCCTCTGCAAATTTAATAAAAAACAAGCAAACGAAAGAATTTTCATCTTGTGTTTTTTTACACGATCTTGAAAATTTACAAAGATTGCCCCAATTCGGGATAAAATAGCGATTAGTTGCATGTGAAGACAGATACGCGAGTTCTCTTCCCATGCCATCAGACATGGGGTGTATATAAAGAATCGAAAGAGATTATTCTGTCATAGAACGGCATCAGCTTGTTTTTCATGTTTACGCGCAACCCTGTCACCAGCTGTATTCCATCCTCAGAGAGGAAGTTATTATCCTGAATTGGGGCCACTAATGTCTCTGTTGAGTCTCTTAACGCTAAGATTAAACTCTTCAGAGCACAGTTGCATGGGGGTGTTGATGTTACGTTCTTCCTGTTTAGGCTAACAAACATCTATGCTTGACACAGGCATTTGCAGGTGCTCCCCTAAAAGTACAGAATCCCACAGAAATGATTTATTTTGCATAGATATTGGAATATAGATCCAGAAAAGTGAACGGATATCACCATTTGGGGTGGGTGGATATCCTCCGTTTTCAGCAGACTAAGAGGGCCAACACTCCTTGGGTCTCGGTGGCCTTTGTTGTAAATGATTCTCAAACTTGACAGTTTTGTTTGTTCGCTATTTTGACAAGTTATAATATGTGTCTCTTGGTTGCTGGCAGAGATTGGAGATGGCAACCTTTGGGCGGATAAAACTGGAGAAAGGGCATGAGGTAAGGCCGCAATGAAGGCTTTGGCCTGGGATGGGCTTTGTTAAATGGATACGAAGGAATAGTTAATGGGGCGTTAATTCATGCTAATCGACTTGCGTTCGGCTGAACGGGAGGTTATCTTTGTATAGCGGCTGCGCCAGGGCAAATGGTGCGCCAGGCTTCTTGGCATAAACGGCTGGAAGAGACTAGTGACTGAAATGTAAAATATAATCAAGAGAAATAATAATGAAAAGGTTAAAATACTTGTCAATCTCATCGGTTAGGAGTCGGAAAAGACCGTTCTCGTATCGTTCTCGTATCAATCTCGTATCAATCCCGTATTGATCCCGTATCGTTCTCCTATCGTCCTCCTATCGTTCTCGCTTCCGGAAGCGGAAACAATACGGAAACGATACGGAAACAATACGAGGTCGATATATGCTGGAAGGGAGGACGATAGGAGGTGGGTACATGGTGAAGCGTGTGATTGAAGCCTTTCCTTAGAGAATCATTGGCTGGCAGCCATAAGGCCGCGTAGCCATATACTCAAGACTTTAAATTTTAACGAACTATTGTTAGAGCAGGGCGCAATGAAACGACCATAACATAAACTCCAAGAGGCTCTCTCGGGATAGAGCAAGTCCAACCGCTGGGTCAAACTTGCCGACTGTCTTCCCGAGTCCAAGATCGAAAAAAGAATACAACAAGCGTTTGAGGAACAGCCATTGCGGAGCAGGCAACAAGCCCGCCCGCATGGTTGTTGGGGGGGCTTCTTCTTCGCTAAACCGTAATGAAGTTTCTAAGGGGACTTCTTTGTCTCGTTTTCGCAAAAAACAGGCTTGGAGCCCCTCAAAGAGAGAGTTCTCAGTGCCATCAAACAATGAAGGCTGCGGCAGACCATGTTGCAAATACTGTCGATGATGACGGAAATTATCAAGCATTGAAATATCTAATAGTGATTTAGAATGATTAAAGGTGGGGTCAAAAGTCCGCCATATCTATGTCTTAAAATAGAAGTTATGGCGGACTATCCTTGCATGTTTTGAGTATGTTTCCTGCTGGGAGAAAACGGTTAGTGGACGGCTTCTTTCTTGATGGTGCCGTCGCTATACCTCACGATGTTGAGACCCTTGACGGGAGTAGTCAAGCGTTGGCCGTCCAGCGAGTAGCGAGAGACTTCCTTCGCCTCGCTATGGTGAGCAGACTGGTTGATGGCTGAAACCTCATACTCTTGGATGTCGCCAAAGTCTTCCCAAACCGCTGCAACCCAGTAATCCTGTCTTGTCCCCTGGGGTACATACAGCGTGGATTGGCTCACATCGAAACCGTAGAAGAATTGGCCCGCAGGAACGGGAGTCGGCCAAGCGACATAGACGGATTTTATGCCTGAATCTACGAAAATGCTACCTTCATTCAATGTGCTGAGCGATGTGAGCCCCGAAGGAATGATCAGGGTCGATAAGTTGCTGCATTCGGCAAAGGCTCCCCCATCTATAAAGGTGAGGCTGGGAGAAAGTGTTACGCTCGTCAAACCTTCACAGATAAAGAATGTATTATTAGTTGATTACCAGTATTATACACTATAAACGGTAGAAAAGTGGTAATATGGATTCTGTTTAGATACAAAAAGGTGAAGATTTAACGTATTTAACCTCCATTTGCGTCATTTCCAGTGTCTGAGTATAGTATTTCTATCATTTCGTTGGCTATTTTGTGGTCAGCGATTCGTATAACATTGTTTGTCTCCGAATTGTAACCAAAGAAGTTTATGTTCCCATACCAGACAATAGATTTGTCTATGATGGCGCATTGCAGAGTTTGTTCCTTGTTGCACACCACATCCATTCCTGTATTTTTAAGTTCTATCTCATTAGCCCCTTCCTCTTTGATATGTACAGCCACAGTAACACCATTATGAATAATGTTTGCAAGTGTTGACATGATAACGGGCTTGTATTTGAACTTTATTTTGGGGACAGCGATGATGACAGAGTACTGGGTTTTTGCCAAATCATTCCGAAATATCGCTTCGTAATTGTTTCGTTCATATATCAGTTCTTGAGGATTTTTGTCAAGTGTGAATGATGTCACATACTTTCCGTATCCTGCTCTTAAATACCCTTTCAGCCGTTTACGATACATAGAGTCACAAAGTGGGACATGAACATCCACATAATCATAAATACGCACTTCGTTCTTTCCTGCGTATTCCCTATGTAAACGCCCTGCATATTGCTCCACGTTTCCTTTCCAAGCTATAGGCATAGTAAGGAACAGTGTATCAAGGCGAGGATAATCAAAGCCTTCTCCGACATACTTTCCTGTAGCCACAATCACAAGTGATTCTGATGTGGGCATTGACTGTAGATTTTGTAATGCAAGACGCTTTTCTTTAGCAGAGTCAGCTCCAATGAGTTGAATGACATGGTCTGCAAATGGAATAAGCATTTGTGCCAACGCCTTGACATGAGCTGTGCGAGTGGTTAATACCAATGGGGTACGACCTTCTTGAATGGCAATTCTTACATCTTCTACGATGAACTCATTCCTAACCTTATCTTCGGACAAGTCTTGTGTAACCTGAACGTAAGTCTTGGTATCTGACGAAATGTTTCGGAATGATGTAAACCTTGGAGTCAACAAACGTTTAAATGTTTGATTTTCCATTTGGCTCTTGGCATCAGCTGTGAATCTTATCTTTCCGCATTGCATGAAAATAATAGGTTGACGCCCATCCTTTCTGATAGGAGTTGCTGTCAAACCATATACGTATGTAGCTGTTACTTGTCGAAGCACTTGCTCGAAGCTGACAGAGGATACATGATGACATTCATCTACTATCACCATACCGTAATCCTTGACAAAAGGCTTCGCTTCACCATCGCTAAAACAAGATTGTATCAAAGCTATATCAATGATGCCATGCAACGTGTTCTTGCCTGCATATAAGCAACCAATGACCGAAGAATTCTTTTTCCTTCCTCGTTTGGCTGCTGGCTCTTCGATGGTCTCATCTATCTTGAGGAAGGTTTCCAACCGTTCTTTCCATTGTTCCAGCAATGCCTTGTTATGAACAAGAATTAAGGTGTTCACCTTTCTCCTTGCAAGCATTCCGATGGCAAACACAGTCTTTCCAAACGCTGTTGTTGCTGATAATGTCCCTATATTATGCCCAGAAAAAGCTTCCATTGCATTTTGCTGTCCTTCCCGAAGAGAGCCTCTGAATGTAACATTGATATTATGCCCATGATTTGTTTTGTCTGAGATCGCCACCTTTACTTCATGTTGGGTTAGAATACTACTAACAGCATCTTCACACCCACGAGGAAGGGCGAGATAATCATCCGTCATTTCCGAACATGAAATGATGCGAGGGATATTATAGGTAGAAAGGCGCATGCCTTGCTTCTCATAAAACTCCGGATTACGGAAAGCAGCTATGCGCTTAAAAACATTCACACATTTGGCTGATAGACTTGCTAAAGGAACATAAAGCATATTCGCTCTTGTCAGAACGATTTGTTTTGGATAGTCTTCAGATTGCGCAGCATCCATATGAGGAATCTCCCAAGGTTTCTCCTCGCAGGTCTTTGATAGTTCTCCTAATGTTGGCACTGCATGCAGCTGTAATAACAAATCAAGTTCTACCTCTGATAGCTTATGGATTTGCGACAACATTTCCCATTGGTCGGCATACGCATTGAAGTCTGCATCAACGAACACACTGTTCCCTTTGCGTCGAGCCATACCCTGCAATGGCAAGGCTACAAGATTGCCTAGTCCTCCTTTGGGCAAGGTGTCTTGGTTTGGAAAGAATCGGTCGTATGACTTGAAAGACAGGTGAGCGTCACAACTCATCGCTTCTGTAAGAATGGCATTTCCCAACTTGCGTGCCTTGAAAGCAGTTACTGGTGTATCAAAAAAAATCCATGCGTGAGCACCATTGCCAGAACGTGAGCGTTCGATGTAGCAAGGTACATTCCAAGTTTTGCAAACATTTACAAAGGCAAGTACATCATTCTTATAGCCATGCTCACAACTCTTGTCATCAAAGTCTGTACAAAGGAAACTGCAAGTGTTGTCCTTTCGTATTGGATAAAGTCCTATAACATCACGTCCCCATGCATCCTTTCCTGCAAGATGATTGGAAAAGTCGTTGTATGCCAAAGGAGCGAATTGCCTGTTGGGACAATCCGCACATTTGTACTTTCGCTTGTCGCAAAATTCACGATTCCACTCCCTCGTGCATACAGGTTGGTAGCCTGACTTTTGAGTCGTACTACTGTACCAACGCTTGGCAAAGACATCATCACGACCTTGAAAAACACTACGAAATAGCGCAACCTTTTCCTGTAGACTCAGCTTTGAATCTGTATGGAATATGGCTTGTAGGCTTTCTTTCGTTGTGACATTAGGCTCGGTTACAATGTATGGTATTCCATGCACATCAAGAATTTTTCTTAACCTGGCATTTTCTTTCTCTAATTCTTGAAGCTTGGCAATAAGCTCATTTGCATTTAGTTGTTTGCCTGTATCCATAGCGGTTCTTGTTCCCAACCAACAGGGAATCCAAGAGCAGCCAGGTCTATCTCTGGAAACTTGCTGAACAAATTGTGCATTTTGTCAAGCATGTCATTGTTGGGAGAGATGATGTCAAGGAAATACTTGATGATGCACATATTATAATAGATTCTTCGCTTGTCCGCAGGAATAGTAATCCAAGGACGAGTCATGCCTCTCATATCATTTGGAATAATCTTGTTGACTTTGTTCCAAACACGAGCGTGATGACAACAAGCGTTGCGAGTAAGCGTAAGCACAGAAAGCCAAGACTCAAACACTGGAGCATGAAGGCAGAAACGCTTGGCGATCTGCTTTTTGAGTCCTTTATCTTTCAAGTTCCTGTAGTACATATTCATGCTACCCATTGGGAGAAGTTCACCAAGAATCCATGCTGGTGGAAAAGGTTCTGTATATGTTCTTTTGAAGTGTTCTATAAAGTCTTCAGTAGAACGTTCATACTCCTTCGACAACATTGCCATACTATTGACGAAAATGGACTGATCACGAAAATGTGCTGAATTGGTAAGCCAATATATATCACCAGTCCGTTCAGCCGTCATATTCATTACGGCTTCTCTTAAAGCAATTTCGATCTTCTCAATCTCGTTAAAAAGGAGTAAGCGCAACTTTTTGTCAAAGCGATAAAGCATCATCACTTTGTTAAATGTAGCCCCTTCCTTATACAGATGAAGAATCTTTGGAGTCTTCAACAAAGGATGCATATACGCAGACAATCGATAATAGCCAATGCTCTCCAAATACAATTGAGCCTTTTGCCTATCATTGATTATCAATCCACGATTTTCCAATAAGGTTACAAGTTCTCGTGGAGTCTTGTAATCTTTTCCAAAATTTCTCTTTGTCATAGCTTATAAACAAAAAAGCCCAGCCTATTTAAGCATTGTAAAGAGGCTCGGCTGGAACTAACGCTGCAAAAATACAAATAATCGTTGAGAATACAAACTTTTTGGCAAGAAAAATCATGCCAAAGTGGAATTCTTTGACATCTTTATATTTAATAATGTTAAATAGGGGCTTAAATCATACTTTACCAGCCAAACAAAGTGGTTTTCAAGGTAAAAGTGTTACCTTCGTAACGTCTATACCCATACCGAAAGCCCGATGGGCAGAGGTTGGTCAGACATACATATGGTAAAAGGCGTTTTTGTACGCTTTGGTTTTGACGTGTAGGAATCTGGCAGTTCACAACACAATTTGTCAAAAACAAAGCAATGCAGAACGCCTCATGAGGTGTATTATATACAGCCATCATTGGCTTCGAACGATTCTATTGTTCGTTGTCAAGAGTGCTTTCTATATACTTACACTGGCGTGGGGCTTTCGGCGTTGTATCTGCGTTGTACACTGAAAGACGATATTTCTTATTTGTTACCTACTTGATTATCAGCAGGTACAGGAAAACTCAAACGTAAGCATCATTTTATTGGGTGACAAGAAAGAACCAACAAAATGAAAAACAAATCTTGTGCAACAAATTTTGCTACCCAACAACCATTTTCCCTGTTACTTTTATTTCAAGAACCGTTTTTACTGGCGGAAAGAAAAAAGATGTGTTACTTGTCTATGGCTGCCAACCAAAGCCAATACACATATATAAATTCATTCATCTTAGGATATATATACCAATGGATTGGATGAACTGAACGAATTGCGGAGCGATAGCCCAACCGTGCCATGTGCAGTATTGGGTTGTCGCTCTCTTTCTTTCCGCCAGTAAGAACTCTTGTATGATTTCTGTTACTTTCCACTTGTAACCGCTTGTTTCAAGTCATTCTTAGCTCTTTTATTCTCATTTCTCAACTATTCTAATTGTTACTCCGTTACCTGAATCTTCATCACCATTTCTGGGCTTTGATAAATTTGGTTGCAAAGGTAATGTCTGTACCCATATTCCTTGCAAGGTCAGTGCCTATGGTCTCTTGCTAAAATCTCCACCTTGCAGGTCGTATTTGAGCAGAGAACCTTGCAGGGAAAGCACAGACACCTTTAGAGGCAACAAAATTTTAATCAATCCCGAAATGCAGATGCAAAATTAGGGAAAAAAAAATAAAGACTTATGGCAAACATTTGTGACACTCAGTACAAGGTGATGGGCGAACGCAAGGCGGTAGCCGACCTTTGGAACACACTCCAAGCAATGAGGGCACTGAAAAAGATGCCTATTTTTGGAAAAACGAATGAAAATGTAGTCAGTTTCTATACTTGTGAGCAGTTTTCAGACATCCAGATTCCAAGTTTGTTCTGACTTTCACAAGAGCTTAGATAGCTTTATATCGACTTACAGAGGGGTATATGAGGGCATATTCATGAGGATATCCTCTCTCTTATGCTTTATGCATTAATTTGAGGATTCTTTTGACATTTGCTGCGAAAATAGTCAATGCGCCCTGCATTTCTATGCACGACAAACCATATGACAGTGCTCTATCATATCCAAGGGTATTCTTAAGTTCCGAGTTCTTGGCCTCTATCTTGTACCGTTTCCTCTGAAGTTCTTTGAATGCATCAGATTCCTGAAATTCGAGCTGTTCAATCTGCTCATCAGTTTTAATGGTTACATGATAAGTTTTTTGATTTTGCTCCAGGTTTATAGCATCCATCACGAAGAGGACAAACCTTGCATTTATCGACATCGAAATAATATATGAATTGTGCATTCCTATGTTTCCTGTCACTTAAGCGATTTCTTCTTGTCTTGTATAATGCCATATGGCCTGCAGAACAAACATATAAATCGGCATCTTTGTTATATTCAAAGTTCAGCTTGTGCTGACCATTTCCATTTACAACAGGATTAAGAGGTGCTGCCAACTTTATATTTTTAGATTTCGCTAATTCGAGATTACTTTTACTGGAATATGCTGTATCTGCAACGACATTCTCAATCTGCATACCAGCAGATTCTGTCTTTTCTATAAGTTCTGGCAATTGTGGACCATCGCCCTTTTCACCAGAAGTGACGGTAGCTGCGGTGATAATTCTCTCGTCACTCATAGCCATATGTGTCTTATAGCCAAAGAATGAAGAATTTGCAGTCTTATGTCCAATGCGAGCGTCTTCATCTTTAGATGTTATGCTGCGTATCTCTGCATCCTCAATGGTTTCTTTCAGCATATTGAGACGCTCCTTAACTGCAGGCATATTGGCAGTTGCAGCGTCAGCTTCTACTGTAGCAACTATCGCCTTGGCTGCTTTCATGATAGAAGAATACTTCTTCTCTTTAGGAAGCTCTGGCAATACCATACTGTCATCTACAGAATTTACGACTTTGATTACGGTCTTGCAATAATACTCCAAACTCTTTGCTGCACTGATAGGGTTGGAACGAGAATGCGTATGGGTTGCATCAACAATGATGGTTCTAGACTTGAGGACACCTGCTTCTATAGCAATAGAAACAGTCTTCTTGATAAGCAGATCCAACAGGTCCATATCCTTCAGGCGAAGTCGGCGGAATTTGGTCAAGGAACTAGGATTAATCAGATTAGTCTCCTCAGGAGTTAATCCCAAGAAGTACTTAAACGACATATCATAGCGAGTACGTTCAACAACATCAACGTCCGATATATCATAAATCACCTTCAAAAGGAGATACTTAAACATACGGATAGGACTCTCTGCTGTACGACCATTGTCATGACAATACTTGTCCTGTAATTCTGGTATACGAAACTAAAGTCCACCAGGTCAGTAATCTGGCGGAGCAGGTTGTCTTTTGTGGATAATCAAGTCATACAAACTTGAATAATCACTGAATGATATGGTCTGTTGTTGCTCTAGCATAATCCTTGTATTTTCCTACAAAGATACAAAAAATATTGCACGTATGCAACTTTTAGGGTGGCTATTTTAAAAGCAGAATGTTAAACTACCATAACCCCAAAAGGGACTTTTTCAGTGCCCTCAGCAATGGAGGTGAACACCAAGAACGTATATCTCTACAAGTTGGCGGAACACTATGGCATCGACTATGAGAAGATGGGCATATCGGTAAGAGGACATATCTATTGGGCAGAGTTTGAGGCAGACGAGGACATCTGCTTGTTGTCCTTTGACACCGAAAGTGCCTGGTCTGCCTGTGAGGAGTTCTTTGATGAACTGAACAAAGTTCTTGGTGGAGAACTTTCCGTCAGTTATCGTGAGATAGAATGTGGATGCGACATTTTCTATGTCCATGACGAGCAAGGCTTCTTCCCAGAGGAATGCTGTGTGAGTTCTTCGGGTGAGCCTTTCGAGGATGCTTGTGAGGACATCTTTGACACTTGCCAAGATGCTATTGCCAAGTGGTGTGAGAAGATGGGTATCTCGCAAGGTGACAGAACCGAAGATGAAATGGTGGACTTCATCAACGGCTATGAGTATGAGAACGAGGACACCTATTATTATATAAACAAGTTCACGTTTAGCTGATGAAAAGATTTGAGACGATAGAGAAAGTCCCCACTTGGGCATTATGCTATATCATCAATGGCGACCCTACGGGATTGAGTGATGAAGACATCAGGATGGTTGATGGCTTCATGCAGAAATGGCAAGTGGAGATTGTTTCTCCACTCTGCCAAGACGGAAACGCATCATTCTCGCACTATCCAGCCTTTGGATTACCTGCCGAGGTTGAGGAGTGCAAGGTGATTTATCATTCGGAGAACCCACAAACTTTATAGAGCTATGTTTGAATACGAAGAATTGACCGACATTATCGGTTGCAGTTGCACACTGCTGATACCCTACAGAGGACGCACAGAAGGTTTCGTGGTTGCAGACTATGGTGAGGACATCGTAGTGAAATTGCGCAATGGCAAGGAAATTGTAGAAAGACGTGATGACGTTCTTGTCTATGACTGACGAAAAGGATGCTTGGTGAAGGTTATACTCGCCAGGCATCTTTTTTCTTTCCGCCAGTAAAAGCCCTTTTGTATGTAACGGCAAACTCCCTTCATCGTTTGCCGATAAACTTTTATATGGCTATGCTTTGATGGTTGTATTCGCCAAATGGCGACCTGCCTCTTTGTATGAGATAAAATCTGCGACTACGCCTTTCTTGGAGCTTTTCGTACAATGAAGCCTTTTGTCTGAGGATGGATCTTGTTTGCAGCATTGCGATTGTAGTTGGTTGCTCATGCTTACCTTCCTCTACAAATAGGAGTAGCCTTCGAAGCAGGTTCTCCTTCTGCTTGTCTTTGTCAATATGCTCATGCGACCACCCTCCATGCGGAAAAGTATATTGCCTGTTGGTTAACCATTGTTTATAACGGCACACGCCATGGAAACGTGTTTTGCATTGGTGATGGTTACTGCAAATGATTGAGCCATACGATGCTGTTACGGTGTTCTTACGTCCTTTTCTGAATTACCGATTTTTTTGAAGCCACTTTTTTTCCTATGCAAAGGTAGCGTGATGCTTCGACAGATGGAATCCGTCTTGTGCGGTCGCTTCGCTGTGACCAATAAAATAGCCGATAATCTTCCTTTTTCTCCTCACCGCCAACAGAAAACGAGTATTATAGTCGATTTTCATGGTGCTGCCCCCATGTGCCACATCCCTGCTCTTGGATTGCATGTAAAAATTAAGTTTCACTTCAAAAAGTAATTCAATATGAAAAAGATCGAGAACACTTTCGTAGTAACAGGATTCGTAGGCAACAACGCAGAAATCCGTCAGTTCACCAACGCTTCAGTAGCACGTTTCTCATTGGCAGTCAGCCGTCAGGAGAAGAATGGTGAGGAAACCAACAGGGTATCAGCTTTCATGAACATGGAGGCATGGCGCAAGAACGAGCATGTTGACTCTTTCGACAAGCTGCAGAAGGGAACCATGCTCACCGTCGAGGGCTACTTCAAGCCAGACGAGTGGGTTGATCAGCAAGGCACCAAGCACAATCGCATCATCTTCATCGCAAACAAGTTCTATCCTACACCAGACAAGGAGGAAACTCCAGCGGCAGAGCCTGAAAAGCCTACCAAGAAAGGCAAGAAATAGGATTTCTTCATTCTCTCCAATAAACAAAGCGGCTTCGGTCGCTTTTGTTTTGCTCATACAACCATGTTTACTTTTATAGCTACTATTAGCAAGTTTACTCTTATAACCGCCATTACGAGTTCCCTTTATATCTGCCAAATCACCTTTCTTTTTTAACGCTTTGTCCCACCCATCTGCGAAACCGCACCAACAGTTCGTCAAAGCGACATTCTTTATTTATCGGGAGTAAGATCCCGAAAGATGAAGAATGACCATTTGCCGAAGGACAAGCACGAAGAGGATGGCATTGGCTAACGGCATCCGTGACGCAACCGTCACTTACATGCTGTCTACCAATGCCACACCTTTCGTTAAGTAGCTTGTCTGGCTGTTGCGCAGTTTCACTCCCACCCATATCTTTTATATTCGCTTCTCGTCTTCCTTTTATAATCCATGGTTTTCCCTTTTATAGCCGTCACAAAGATTTCATGTCAAAAGGCTTCTTGCCTGTGGCAACCAACTGTCGCTACTGCAAGAAGCCACTTGGCATGAAGACAGGAGCGAAAACACTTTCGGCATGGATGCCAAGAGAGTTTCCCAATTACTCCTGCTGCATCTTTGTTCCGTCCTTCTATTATAATCGGCAAGCCATTCTCTCTTTATAGCACTTCGTCCCTCCCTTGCGGAATTACACCGAGGGCGCAGTTCCACACCCACCCTTTTCTTGTTGTAATCTTATGTAGTAGCACTTATAGCCATTTCATTTCGTCCATCGTCTTTGCCGCTTCGGATATTTTCCGCAAAGGTACCAGTTGCTAGTCAAATGCCAAATTGGGCATCGTGGATGCTTTTCAAAAAATCTTCCTCTATGTGCCTTGCATATAGAGCGTATTTTTCGCTTCCGATTTGTCTTTTTGCCTTCCAACTCCTTTGCGTGGCGGAAAAATATCCCTTGGGCAAGCCGAAAGGCTTCCGAAAATAGGGAAAATAAATAATCGAGTTTAACGCAAATAATTTTTTCGACTATGGCAAGAATGATAGACGACAACATCAAGAGACAGCTGAGCAAGAGGATGGATTTCTTCTTGAAGTATTTTCCTGTGAGGGTTCGCAATGTGGGCGAGGACGCAGTGGCTGCACGCCAACTGATTTGGGCGTTCAAGGATGCAAGGGACAACGCTTTTGAGAAGGTGGCGCAAATGACCGCAGCACATCTTATCAAAGTTTGTGGTGAAAAGATAAAGGACATCGTGTTTGTATGTGTCCCTGCCAGCACCCAAGCCAAGAACGAGAGTCGATACATGGCTTTCTGTAATCGTGTGAGCGAGCTTTGCGGCATCATCAACGGCTATTCGCACATATCCGTTTCAGGCGACCGCTTGGCAGTACACGAGCACCGCCATGACAAGGAAAAGAGCATCACTAAGACACAAGTGATAGAGTTTGATGAAGCTTACTTTAAGGGAAAGGACATCTATGTTTTCGATGATGTGGTAACGACCGGCGCAAGCTATGCCATCTTTGCCAATCAATTGGAAATATTTGGAGGCAACGTATTGGGAGGTCTATTCTTGGGACGCACACACTATAAATATGCAAAGTGATATGGATAAGACAAAGTACATTAAAGCCAATTCTGTGGCTTTTTCGGGACATCGCACGATAGCGGAAGACCGCAAGGACGAGATTAGGAAGAAACTGAGGGGTAAGATAAGGCTGCTCTATGCTATGGGCATCACCAATTTCTATTGTGGCATGGCACTCGGTTTCGATATGTTGGCAGCCGAGGAGGTGATTTCATTGAAAGTGGAACTTCCCAATCTGAAACTTATTGCCGTCATTCCCTATGACGGTCAGAACGAGAGGTGGAGCGCAAGGGAGCAAGACCGCTATTGGGATATTCTTGACAAGGCGGACGATGCTATCCTTTTGAGTAAGTACTATTTCAATGGATGCTTGCTCAGACGAAATGATTATATGCTTTCTCATTCGTGCGGACTGATTGCTTTCTTCGACGGCAAGCCCAAGGGCGGCACGTTCTACACTTGCCGAAAAGCCAAGTCGATGGGGATGGACATCATCAATCTGTACAAGTCACAAGTATAACAAACGAAAACTATAGCGTATGGACGACATCGTATCTTTGTTCGTGGTGTTCTTCGTGTTCAAGGCTTTAGGCGGAACGCTTAAAAGCCTTTTCCACGGAGACAAGCGAAATGATTTCAGAAGAGACAGATAAGGAATTGCCTTATCTGCCAAGTATTATGGGCAAGCCATACTGCAAGCATCAGTTGCAGTATGGCTCACCATTTATCTATATTGCACAAAAATCTAATTCGTTCAATAAGGATTTGTATGTTTTGCGAAACTTACTAATGGCAATATTTTTGATATTGCCTGGCTTGTTGCTTGTTATCAATTCATTCAGTAAAGCCGTGTCAGCTATGGCTGATTTCATTGCATCTACGCTCTTCTTATATCCGCATACCAATTTTGCGCCTGTAATAGACTTGAAGTGCTCAACTTCAGAGGTGTTAGCGAGTGTTTTACAGCAACTAAAGTGAACTATTTTATCACGGAAGAAATCCCCGGCTATATCTGCCAATTCTTGTAAATCAACATTTCCATTCTCTCCCTCTAAACTTATAGAATGAAACCAACCATGACAAGCTATATAAACAATGTCTATTTTATTCCATTCACGTTTGTTCCTGTTGAAATACTCTATGTAGAGTTTCAAATCCTCTTTTGTCAAAATGTGCCTATAAATAGCATCGCATTTATGATATTCTTTCAACATTCTAAGAATAGGCTCGCTATTCAAATCAAAGCGTTCAGGCTTTTTGTGGGTATTGAATTTCCATTCTCCCTCGAAACAAAGTATATTCTTCATAAAATCACCTTTTATATTTCACTTTCATTCTTTGGTTTTCTCTTGCCGAGCGGTCCGCTGAACTTTCCACGGTTCAGCTTCACCCCATACTTGTTGAGTATGCGGAACACCGAGCTGCGGCTCCTGAAGCCGCTGACCTTCCAGATGTCATCGATAGTGTAGTTATTGTTATACATATTGACGATATTCCTCTCACGGTCAATGCCTTTCTTTGGAGTTGAACTCTTGGCTGGTTTAATACCCGACTTGATATATTCCACATGAGTAGCAGCCTTGCGCAAGGCAACTATCTCTTCGGACAACGAACCGAACATGAAAAGCACATCAGCGATTGATGTACTTGGGAACAACTCCCCCTTTGAGTCAATTTTATCCTGAATGGATATTATCCTTATCACCTTCACCCTGCAAAACTCCAGGAACATCGCCAATTCCCGAACGCCACGCAGTGCATTGCTGAACTTCGAGATGACCAGTTCATCACCTCGTTTCAGACAATCCATGAGCTGCTTCCATTCCGGGCGTGTCTTCTCTTGGCTTGCACTATCTTCTATGATACGGCAGCAGCCATACTTCTCCATCCAAGCCCGGTCAAAGGTGAATGTGTCATACTGCTCCGAGTTAAATATGTAACCTACTTTTGCCATAGCTATTATACACTGATTTGTAATTTGCCGACAAAGATACTTATATTCCATCAAAGTATAATCATACTCTGATAATTATTATAGTTAATTAAAGATTGATGTACTGCACTTTCTTGGATATATTATCATTTCATATCACACTATAAAGTATGAATGAGAATAAAACATAAAGTTTGATTTAGTTTGAATGAATACCCGATAAATAGTCGTAAATTCGCACTGCAAATTTCAAACAAAGTCCGAAATGGAAAGTATAAATATTATCATATCTGCGGCAAAAAGCCGATTGAGGGTGAAGTGCAAACAATCTTGCACTTCAAGTTTTCGCATATCATACTTTGAAGGTAGAAAGCATATGTCCATGTTGTCTGCCATCATACTTGCAATTCTTTTGCTGGCATCCTGTTCAAAAAATGCCAGTGAATCATCTTTCCATGATGCAAGGGAGGCATTGGATGCGCAAAAGGTGTTCCTTTCAAGGATGAAATCAGACAAGGATTTGTCTATGGAACACCTTGCCAACAAAATATCCAAATGGCGTACTTTAGAAGACTCGGTTTCTGCTTGTCTGATGCGAGACACCATCAAAAAGGCACATTCGTTTCCAATGGAAGAATTTTCCAATGTCCATGACTCCATCCGTGACGAGTTTATGCGCATAGCTACCGCCAAGCGAAGGACATTCAAGGATGTGCTCCTGTTGAAGATGAACGCCTCCCCTTATAAAAGTAAGAAGGAAACGGACAGCCTTTCCTTGGTGGCTTCAAAGTTTTTTGAGAGTATGGACACCATACCATTATATAAAGGTGACAAGACAAGAATCTTGACCACCTATCATTTCTTCTTGGAGAAGGTGAAGAAGGAAGGCATTGCCAACCAATCACAGTTCCTCGCCTTTCTGAAAACGGAGGATAGGCTGTTCAAGACATTTCTATCTCATCTATACGAGATGAGCGACGTGTCGGTTTCGCATATAACAAGTGGAACAGAAGATGTGTGCAAGATGATTGCTCAATCTTCAAGGAAAGGAAACTTACCGGCAAGGGATGCCGTGGCATATATGGCGGTTCGTACCAATCGAAGAATCATCGCCAATGCGCGGACTTGCGTTGCTGATATTAAGAGTGGAAAGGTTACTTCCGCTGAACAACGGACTGCCTATTTCTGGATGATACTGCAACCATTCCTGTCCATTGATGACTTCGGAATGGCGATGCTTTCAGAGAATCAGAGAAAGGATTTTGTGCAACTGTCAATAGATGCTTTAGGCACAATCGCCTGTCTTAGCCGTTCCTTGCAGATGGACAAGAATATGACAGACGGGTTACCAGATATGTTCATCAAGCTATACATTTCTTCATTATAAACACAATAGTTATGCTGCATAAATTTCTCAACGACTTCCTGGCACTTGCACCATTGCAGTTGCCAGAGCTTATCAACCAGGAGCGCATGGAACAGCCAGTCTATGAAGACGGCTATGTCCTGCTTGACTTCAAGTTGGAAAAGCCTTGTCCTCTCGAAGAGGTGATGAACCTGTTCGAAGATCAGATGGAACTGGTCATCCTTTACCACAAGGTGACTTCCGTACATACAGAGTTCGGACAGTTCTGCTGTGCCTTCTCCAACCCTAATTTCGGGCGGATGTACAAGATGAATGCCAGTACGGATGCCAATGGAAATGTCCACTCCGTCATGGTGACAATCTATGAGTCCTTGGAGTTCATGTACGGTGACTTGTGCCACGACATGGAACTGCAAGCGAGGACAGGCTTCTTCAAGTACAAGCGTGACAAGGCGGACATACTTATGTGTTTCATGTGACATTACGTTCCATTTATGAGCGACATGCAGCTTCAGAACATCGTGGACATCATCCACAAATGCCACACATGGATAGACGTTGGCAGTTCGTTCCATTGGAAAGACACCGCCGTTTCACGGCATGGCATGGTGCAGACCGTCTGCTGTCGGTGTCTGACTCTTCGAGCCTGTCATTCCAACAATGATTATGTCCGTGGGCAGGAGTGGCATATTCCTCTGCTTGACATTGACCGAAGTGCCAAGATTCTTATGAGAAAGGATGCTGGTTTCAAGAAACGCCTTGCTTCAAATACTTTGACAATGGCGGATGTCGAGCGACTTTTCATGGAAGTCACCTATGGAATTATTGAGTTGGAGCTATTCGAAGGTTATTGACCGTTTTACATTACAATTTGATCTATGATATTCAAGATTATCTTTCTTTTCTTCCCTATGTTTCTTTTCTTGGCATCAACGATGTGCTACAGAAAGAACAATCGGATGATGCAGAGATTTTATCTCCGCATGGTGTTTTCGCATAATTTTCGAAAACTGTACACATTGCTGTTGCTGATGGCAATATTGGTGTTCAGTTTCGTGGCATATCAAGTACAGCCCAACGAGATTGGTGCTCATGTAATGGCACTGTTGGCATTGTTGCTGTTCAAGTTCTCCTATGCAGACAATCTGCTGCATAGGTTGCATGACAACAGGAAATCATGTGCTATCGCTTTTACAGCCTCATTGGTGTTCATGTTCACTCCCCATTTGTACACATTGGGGATGATGGTAGGCTTGCTCTTGGTGGCATCCATCTACTATCCGTCCTCAAAGGTCATCTTCAAGGCACAATGTCCTGACAGTGGCAGACACTTGGCGCAATGTCCTGAGGACATCGTAAACTTCTACTTTTAGTCCATTCTTGGAATATGCCACTTGGTACTGGCACATTCTACAACACTCAGTCTAAAATGAGAATCATTATTTCACAACATCAACAAGACATTTTCAATGAAACATATACCAAAGGAAAATATAAAGGTAAGTCTCTCTGTCAGCTTTCTGGCATCTCTCCAGGACCGACATAGCGAGCGGTATTCCAAGCATGAGGCATTCTGTTATCTGCTGGACAAGGCTTGTGAACACTACATGCCGAAAGCCGTAAGCAAGGAAGTGGCAGACGAATTGAAAGATTTTCAGTTTGTTACAACCAAAACTCAACTTGCGGAGGACTGGCATTGGCATCGTGCCACCGTGCGTCAGTTCCTCGAAAAATTAACGGAACATGGGCTGATACTGCCAGGAGTTTGAAACGAAATACACCATCATCACGATGATTGGCATGAAGGACGGTAACGTTCCGACAATGCGAAATAGCATATTGGAACCAATCATCCGTTTCACAATGGACAGTTGGTTCAATGGCACTTCCACAACAGAAGAGACTGCCGTTGTCTGTGGCCAGATTGTAAAGGGTGCAGTAGCATTATCGCAAGAAAATAACTCTGCTTTTACATCATCTGACAACCAACTTTCATCTGATGATATTGCCACTTGCATGATTGGCAGACTTGTGGATTGTATGCCTCTTGTAGATGAGGAAGAACATAACAAACTTCAGCTGCGTAACGCAATCTTCAAGTTCTTCACTCGTGTTCTCAGTCGAGACTGGCTCCAGCTACTTCTTCTGATAAAGGAACTGCCCGACATCGCCAGTCATGGAAAGTCTGCTTCCGTCAAATTGAACACAGCTGAAGACATGAGCCTTTTCCAATCCCTGTGTTCCGCTTATAAGGCTTGCTGTCCTACCTCAACAGTTGAGACAGCTGCCAAGCCAGTTGTAACCGCCAAGGCGGACAACCATAAGTAGAGTTCATTCTGTTCCATTATAGCTGCCTTACGGACATTCTCCTTTTAAGACCTCACGGTTCGGTACTGGCATATCGCACTCGTCGTGGCTTGCCTTTTTTAGCGCATCGGGCTTGCCCGCTGTTCACGAATTTAGGGAGTGTGGTAACTCATTACCCCTACGACCTAAAAGTCTTCGGGAGAGTGTCCGCCAAGGCAGCAAGCTGGGACACTGTTTTTACTGACACATATAAGCATATCAGAGATATGGAAAGAATTGCAAAGCAGGTTTTGAACGTCAGGGGACGTAAGGGATGCGCCGCCGCTCTCAGCCGTGAATACCAACGAAACTGGAGCGACCGGGCTTGGCAGGTAGCTATTGCCAAAGGTAACTATGACCTCGGCAGACAGCATCTGAACTTCCAGATTTCCAAGGGAGGCAAGATAGCACCTATTGACAAGAGCAAGTCCATCCCACAGATGATGGCTGAGAACTTGGCTGCTCGTGGCATCAAGGACAAAAATGAGGGATTGACTGAGCCACGTTTCAGAACGGTGGCGGACTTCATTTTCAGCGGTTCGCAATGGAAGATGCGTGAGCTTGCTTTCGGTGACCAAGAGGTAGTCTTCAAGCCCGGCGACAACAAGGAGAATTATGCCGTCAAGCGTATGCCTGAGATTGAGCAATGGGCGACGGACATTTATAATTTTGTCGCAGGAAAGTATGGTGAGGAGAACATCGTTGCCTTCTATGTACACTTGGACGAGACTTCACCACACATTCATTGCGTTCTTCTGCCAATAAAGGACGGCAAGTTTGCCTTCAAGGAAATCTTCGCAGGTGCCAACAATCGGGAATATAGTCAACGTACATCGAAACTTCATGACGAGTTGGCGATGGTCAATGAACCTTGGGGACTGGTGCGTGGAACGAGCCAAACGGAGACTCGGCAACGACACAGACCTACGGAGGAATACCGCAAACACCTGTCCGAGGAATGTTCTTCAAAGGAAGAGGAACTGGACAACCTTAACAAGGCTGTAAGCGATCTTCGGGTGGAAATAGCACTGGCAGAACGTCGTGTGAAAGGTCTCTCTTCTATGGTGGAACATCTGGAAGAAGAGAAACATCAGAAGATGTTGGAGATTGACAAGTTGAAGGTGCAGATTGCCAACAAGGAGGGCGACAGTTCCATCTTGTCGCAGAAGTTAGAAAAATTGCAAAACGAGTTGGCTTCCGTTGATGAGAAACTGGCAGACAAGAAAGACAAGCTCGCTGTAGCTGACCGGCAGTTGGATGAGTTGAACAAAGACATGGAGTTTGTCAAGGAGCGGACAGAGACGCTTCGACAGGATGCCATGCATTTCTCTCGTGAAGCTCAGACTGGTGCTGGCACACTTATCAAGACAGCTATGTTGGAAAGCATGGTCACTGACTACCGTTCCAAAACGGCATCGTTGCCACCTGAAATCAAAGTAGCATTTGACGGTTCGCCATTGGAAACCATAGCCGAGCACACTGCCGAAGTTCTTCATTGTGCCACCTTATTATACCTTGGCTACATCGACCAAGCCACGACATTCGCCGAAGGGCAAGGTGGCGGAGGCGGTGGCAGCAATGACATGAAATGGGGACGTAACGAAGACGAGGATGACAGGCGTTGGGCGCACCGTTGCCTTGCGATGGCAAACAGGATGATGCGACCGAAAGGCAGCAAGAGTAGAAAGCGTTAATAGAAAAAATAATCGACAAATTGAAATTTATGATTAGAAAAGCAATATTTATGATGGCATTGTGCCTATGCGGACAAATGCAAGTCAATGCAGAGACTATGGATGATGGCACGGATGATTTGGTGCCGTCTGGCATAAATGAGGATATGCTCCGACAGATTGAGCCTACATACCTCAAAGAAGTGGCAGTTCCTTCTGCATGGTCTTCCAACTGGTTCGTTGGTGTATCGGGTGGCACTTCCGCTTTTGTAGGAAAACCGCATGGTAAAGGAAACTTGTTCGACAGGATGAAACCTTCCCTGGCAATAGAGGCTGGAAAGTGGTTCACGCCAGAGATTGGGGGGCGGTTTTGTTTCCAAGGTTTTCAGTTCAAAGATGCCAGCAAGAATGTCCGTGATTACAAGATGGTTCATGCGGATTTTCTTTGGAATGTCACCAACAGTTTTGTCAAAGAACATGCCACCACACAAAGATGGGGATTCATTCCGTATGTTGGTTGCGGTGTCATCCATAACGAGGATAACGGCAAGAGTCCGTTTGTCATCAACTATGGTGTGATTGGACAATATCGTTTAACAAAGCGTTTGGCGGTCAACATGGAATTGGGTGGCGCAACCACATTCCGTGACTATGACGGTGTGGGCGCATCCAATAAGTTTGGTGACAATTTGTTCACCTTGTCTGCCGGACTGACTTTTAACATCGGGAAGGTCGGTTGGAAGAAGGTTGTAGATGCCGCTCCTTATATCAACCAAAACAAATGGCTGGCAGATTATACCAATGATTTGTTGGCCCGCAATCAAAAGTTAAGCAAAGCTCATGCGGAGGATGCCAATGTCATCGCTGAAATGAGAAAGATTTTGGAGATTGAAGGATTGCTGAAAGCATATGCCGACCACCTGACATATTATGCGGATAGTACGGAGCATCGCATCTACCCGAAAAATGACTACAGCGGTTTGAACTCGCTCCGTGCAAGATTGGCTCACAAGGACTGGAATGGCATGGGGAAACTAAAAACAAGTCGCTCTCTGGAGTATAGTTTCTCTGTTTCCGATTCTGTTTCTTGGAACAAATACGTTGCAGAAATGGCAGGTGGGAACAAGAGCATCGGTTCGCCAGTGTTTTTCTTTTTTAAGATTGGAACCACGCAGTTGGTTGACGTTTCACAGATGGCAAACTTGGATGAGCTTGCTCGTATAGCAAAGGCTTATCATCTCAAAATTTCCGTTGTTGGTGCTGCCGACAGTGCCACAGGAAACGATGGCATCAACAATCCTCTCAGCAAGTCAAGAGCTGACTATATCACGCAACAGCTTATGGTAAGAGGCATTGACAAGTCCATGATAATATCAAAAAGCGAGGGCGGTATTGATGAGTATTCACCAATTGCAGTCAACCGTCATACGGCAGTCAGACTATTTGTCCAGTAAATGTGTTTTACTATCATTCATACGATAAGCGGTAATCTGCAAAACAATGATTATCAAAAGAAAGAGTCCGTTCGTGATGAATGGGCTCTTTCTGCTATTGGTTGTTTTGTTCTTTCTCCTGTCGCAATATCTTGTTTATGACAGTGATGACTTGCTCTTGTATATAAGCTTTGAACATCGTGTCATCCTTTATGGCAAAGTCCAACTGTTCATATACTACAGTATTGACAGAACTTCTGAGCTGTTTTAACTTGTCATTTACTGGTATCTGTCGATGGGCTTGCCAATAGAACGTAACTTCATCTTGCACTATCGCTTTCAACACCATTTTCTGTTCACGGCTGAGTTTCTTGAAAGTCTTGTTTTCTCGTTCTTCGTTGTTGCCATATAAAATAGTATCAATATATTCATCGGCATCAACGATCTCAAACTCATTGTCCCCGAAAGGCAAGTCCAAAATCTTCTTGTTGCTTTTCTTCATCTCACCCATGCACTCCTTACAGATGTGTTGAGCATGACCTTTCCCCGAAAATGACTCGTTCGACTTGTATTCACCACAAATCTTACAGTAATGTTCTTTATGCTTCTTTGCCATGACCATTTATTTTATCAAATACAAAACCAACTGCTCCATGCTATTTTCGATACTCTCAATAGTCGGTATATCTTTGTAGGCAAGGTCAGGAAGTTCTTTTGCATAGACGTTGCTTAACGCTGACCATACATTATGTAGGTCACTGATGATTGGAGAATCCATAATGTCTTTGTTTTGCCATCCTTCGGGCTTGTTGAATCTCTGCTGGTCTTGTGCAAACAAGTTGCTGAAGTCCGATTTGAAAGCGTCACTTTTTAGATAGTCCTGGGTCTCTGCATCATTCAAGAGGAAATGCAAATCATAGAAATGGCGTATCTTGGCTGTCAATTCCGGCATGTAATTGTCGGCTAAGGAACAGCAAAGTAATGACACCAATTTCTCTGTCAATGTCCTACGCCTGTCGAGAACATTCACCTCGAAAGGTTGCATATCATATTCCTCTATCAAGTTCTCGTTGCCTGTCTTTTGCAAGAACTCAGTCAAGAAACTTTGCAATCTGCATTTTTGGAAAGGATATGGATTGGCAAAGGAATTGATTTCGACAAGCAACTGTCCAGCCTTGATAGCACCTACTTGTAATGTATCAATAGCTCTTGGATAAGAATAGTATGCCTTGTGATAGTGAGATCCTTTGCTCGTAAAACCAGGCATATCCATTTCCTGCAGACCTTCCGTCATGCTTTTGGCAGTTTTCTTGATCAGCATCTTCAATTGGTTGCCGCTGAGCGTCCATGCCTCAGAGATAGCAATATCTATGTCTTCTGAGAATCTACTACCGATACCATATGCTTTTGTAAGACTTGTTCCTCCTTTGAATATGGCACGGTTATCCTTGTCGTTCGCAGCCATCAAAGACAACGAGCGACAAATCCAATAGTCCTTCTCGATGAAGATGCTCTTAATGCCGAGTCCTCCATCTTCTACAGGTTGCGATGCAGCTTGCAATGCGTCAGAGAATAACTCCCAGTTTTCATGTAATCTCATATGATGTTCCAGTTTCTTTTGTTTGATAATACTTTGTCTGAGATTGGCAACTTGTAACTGGTCACTCCATTCAATGTTTTGCTGATGGTTTCCGTTTCAAGTTCCATGTTCTCGTAGATGGCTCCAAGCAAAGCTCTTACATAAGGTGTGTATGCCAAGGATAGTTCTGCCAATTCTCGTTTTTGTTCCATTGAAAGAGCATTGATCGCTTTGTAAATATTCGTCACACATTCATCTGGTGAAGTGGCAGGAATGTCCTTTATAAGGCGCAGAGCATCCAATATCCTTAGTAGTGGAATGTTGTTTGATGTTATGGTGTTCTCTTGTAACAAAAAAGAAATTTTCACTCCATTCCTTGTGATGGGTCTCCGATATTTATTAGTGCCGACAAGGATGGATGAGCTTATCTGTGTTGTCAGACCCATAGCTGCAAATGCGGCAGTTCCTGTAATGTAACCCACAATCTTGCCATTTTGCTCCAGAAAGTCTTTTACAAGTTCAGAATCTGCAGGTTTCAGATTTCCAAAAATGGTCTTCTTCGGAATATAGTATTTCCCCTTTGCTATCTTTTGCAGCTCGCCTTGGAGCACAAGACGGTTGAGAGCTTTGGCGAGTGCCGGCTGATACCGCATCTCCACCCCAAAGTCTCTTGTTGTCAATACAACCCCTGCAGGGGTCGATGACAATTTTTCCTTTATCAGTCTTGCTATAACCATGTTTATCTCCTTTTTTCGAGTGCAAAGTTAATAAAAGTCTTGTTTTTTACGTCATAAACTTGACTTTTATATATTTATTTAACCATTTTCATGCTATAATCCATCCCATACCCCTTCATCCTCCCTTGTTTTTCCTTAGCAAATTTAGTTCAGCCCACCAGACCGTCAAGTATCGCCTTGCTATTGGCCGGTTATTTCCTTAGCAGCCTTCCACCAATCAAAGATTGGGGTATTCCAATGAAATAATCTCCCAATTCCTTGTCTTGTCTGCCTCCATGTCCGAACTCTTGATTGCACGTAAAATCAATTCCCTCGATGAAGTCGTAAAGGCTTTGAGAATAGGGAAGAAAAAGAAGTTTCACAATTTAATCTGAACAGATATGAACGATATGATTAACGAAAGAGACAAGGAGTTTGCCAATGAGTTTTCACGCTTCGTGAACGGCAAGATGTGTTCCGCATCCAAGGTGGGTGCAGAGTTTGTCAATGACCACCGCTTTCTTGTAAACGAGAAGTTCAAGGTGATGATGGCTTTCATGGAGCAGTTGGCAATAAACTATCAGAAGGGCTATTATGACCTTCGCAATGAATGGGCTTGCACTTTGGCACATGCAGCCATTGAAGCCTTGCGTGAGCAGCAGCTCTACTATCCATCTTCATCAGAGTATTCACCCAATAAATAATGCAGTTATGACAAGCAGATTGATTACACCACAGTTGGCGGAGCAGTTCAAGCAATATCCGCTTTATTCACAGGACGGCAAGAAGAAGGATGCCATTTGCCAATGCGTCTTCTTCATCGGCAAAGTCCGTTGGTATGTATTGGAAGGTCAGCCGGAAGGCAATGACTTCACGCTGTTCTCTATCGTTGTCGGTCTTGCCGATACAGAATATGGCTATGCTTCCATCAAGGAAATGGAGAGTATCAGCGTGGATGTCGGACATAACCTTCCCAAGATACCGATATTGCAGGACAAAAGCTTCAAGCCTTGCCCAATCGGAAACATTCCCGACGAGAGATTGCAGTCGTTTCTGTCTGACATGTATGACAGGGAAGAAGTTTAAACCATTCATCAGCCGTAGGCTTCTTGCCTATGGCTGCTAAAAATCAAACGATATGATACAGCAAAAGATAACGGAGATAGCCGAAATATTAGGATGGAGCGTTGATTTCTCCGAGCCACAAAATGGCAAGACAGATGTAAACTTCGCCAAATATACTTCCTATGGTCAAGATTTCAATTTCAGCGTGGAACTTGAAGACGATGATATGGAAGCCTTCATCGACAATATCCA
>VOFI01000794.1_pt1:325000-397439 | contig 397439 bp, 475 predicted proteins | sample 5384131 | NCBI WGS metagenome assembly VOFI01 (sample SAMN12384728, study PRJNA508395) | human gut metagenome | isolation source: healthy gut H | host: Homo sapiens | reverse complement strand
GTGTAGTTTATTTTTTACACGCAGATAAGAAAGGAATATAAACATATGTGGTTAGCAGATAGATGGAAAGATTACGAGGTTATTGACTGCTCATGCGGTGAAAAGCTTGAGCGTTGGTCTAAATATATTTTGCTGCGTCCCGATCCTCAGGTAATTTGGGACACTCCAAAGACTAATAAGAACTGGAAAAAGCTTAACGGTCACTATCACAGAAGCAAGAAAGGCGGTGGTGAATGGGAGTTTTTGATTTGCCGCAGGAGTGGACCATAAACTACTCTCTTCCTATTAATAAGGAGCTCACATTCCACTTAAAACCATTCAGCTTCAAGCACACCGGTCTGTTTCCTGAGCAGGCTACCAATTGGGACTGGTTTTCAAAGAAGATTTATGATGCCAAAAAAAGCGGTCGTGATGTAAAGGTATTAAATCTCTTTGCATACACCGGAGGTGCCACTCTTGCTGCCGCTGCCGCAGGCGCCGCTGTCACACATGTAGATGCTTCAAAGGGCATGGTTACATGGGCTAAGGAAAACGCTGTAAGCAGCGGTCTTGGTGACGCACCTATCAGATGGCTTGTGGATGACTGTGTGAAGTTTGTTGAGCGTGAAATCCGCCGTGGCAATCATTACGATGCCATCATAATGGATCCGCCGTCATACGGCAGAGGTCCTAAGGGTGAAATTTGGAAAATTGAGGAAAGCGTATATCCGCTTGTGCAGCTTTGTGCAAAGCTCCTTACCGACAAGCCGCTTTTCTTCCTTATTAATTCCTATACGACTGGCTTGCAGCCTGCAGTGCTCACCTATATGATAAGCACTGCGCTTAAAAAGTTTGATGGTAAAGTAACCGCAAGCGAAATTGGTCTTCCGGTTTCTTCAAACGGACTCGTGCTGCCTTGTGGTGCAAGTGGACGCTTTGAAAGTATCTGCTAATCAGTTCTAAAATAAAAATCAGCCGCAGTATTTCATTATTTTCTATGAAATACTGCGGCCTTTTAATGAATACGCAATATATTACAATATTCTCTTTTTCTTCAGTAAAATCAGTATCAGCACACATATGACAACCATAACACCTATTATAATCATAAATCCATGTGCTGTCGTCGCAAGCGGTACCCACTTTGAGCTGACATTCATCCCATAGATTCCTGAGATAACCGTTGGGATAGCCATGATAAGTGTGATGATTGTGAGCGACTTCATGACATTGTTAAGCCTGTTGTCAATGACCGTGCTCATAAGCTCTCTGGTACCATTTATGATGTCCCTGTATTCCCCGTCATCTCAATAGCCTGCTTATTTTCGACAATTACATCTCCGAGAAGCTCCTTGTCCTCCGGATACTGCTCAAGGCGCTTGTATCTGGTCAGTCTCTCTAACACAACTCCATTAGCACGAAGTGATGTGGCAAAGTATACCAGCGTAGATTCCAGCTCGTGAAGCGCGATCAAATCATCCTCCTCTGTATCCTCTCCGACTCTCTCCTCAATCTCTGTACGCATCTTGTCGATGATGCGCAGATCGTTCTGATACAGTACAGATATCCTGTAAAGAATCTGGTATACAAAGCGCATCTTTTTCTTGGTGGAAAATTCCTTTACACGGTTATTTAAAAATACCTGAAGCACCGGTGTATCCTCTGTACAGACTGTCACTATCTCATCATCTGTAAGTATGATGCCAAGTGGGATTGTGGTATATGACTCCTTGTCATGCCTAGTCTCTATCGAAGGTATATCCACAAGAATCAACGTATACCCATCCTGCAGCTCTATACGGGAGCTCTCCTCCTCATCGAGTGCTGCAAGTACGTCCTCAATATCAACATTCAGTTCATCCGCTACCATCTGTCCCTCTGCTACAGAAGGGTTGACCATCTGTATCCAGGTACCTCCCTGCATCGTATCCAGCTCATGTATTAATTTGTCATCTGTCCTGTAAAACTTGACCATGGTGCCTCCCCGCAGCTTTTATGACACACATAATGCCACAAAATATTTTGACATCACTAACGTATTGTCTTTGAAATAAAAGATATTACTTCTCAGCGTATTTCTGACTCTGGCTCTTTATAAGCTCTGCATCCTCAAAGTAATTTATCCTCATGGCGCGCTTAACCTCTGCCATTGTCTGTGCTGCAGTCTCTCTTGCTGTCTCGCTGCCCTTCCTTAGTATCTCATATACAGCCGGAATATCCTTCTCATACTCTGCTCTTCTCGCGCGGATAGGTGAAAGCTCCTCCTGCATGATGTTGTTGAGGAATTTCTTAATCTTCACATCACCAAGACCGCCTCTTGTATAGTGGTCCTTAAGCTCCTGAAGGTTAGCATACTCCGGCAGATACTCCTCAAAATGTCCCGGCTTAGAGAAAGCATCAAGATATGTGAATACTGTATTGCCCTCCACATGTCCCGGATCTGAAATCTGGATATGTGTCGGATCTGTATACATGCTCATGATTTTCTTCTTTACATCTGCCTCTGTATCTGCCAGATAGATACAGTTGCCTAATGATTTGCTCATCTTCTGTCCACCGTCTGTACCCGGAAGTCTGCAGCATGCCTCATTCTCAGGTAAAAAGCACATCCGGCTCCACCAGCACCTCATCATAAATGGAATTGAATTTACGGACAATCTCCCTTGTCTGCTCAATCATTGGAAGCTGGTCCTCTCCAACCGGAACAGTTGTAGCCTTGAAGGCAGTGATATCTGCTGCCTGGCTGATTGGATAATTGAAAAAAGCCAACCGGTATACTTGCCTCGAAATTTCTTAGCTTAATCTCATTCTTTACTGTAGGGTTTCTCTGAAGTCTCGATACTGTAACGAGATTTGAGTAGAAAAAAATGTAAGCTCTGTAAGCTCCGGTATCTGTGACTGCACAAACAGTGTAGACTTTGCCGGGTCGAGTCCCGCTGAGAGGTAATCAAGTGCTACCTCTATGATATTCTGTCTGATTTTCTCAGGGTTGTCAAAATTGTCTGTGAGTGCCTGTGCATCGGCAATCATGATAAATATTTTGTCATACTCTCCTGAATTCTGAAGCTCCACTCTTCTGCGAAGTGAGCCCACGTAATGTCCTATATGGAGTCTTCCTGTTGGTCTGTCTCCTGTTAAAATAATTTTTTCCATCTCTATTATTCCTCTGCTTTAGTTCTATTATTACGATTGCAATGTAGGTTTATTCGCCAAACCGTCTGTCTTAGCAATCGCCAGCTTTCTTTATTATAACACACTGACGTGTAAAAGCCTAGGAAAAAGAACTCTCATTTTAATTATTTTATAATATCTGCATACTCTGCCTTTGCCGCCCTGCACAAATCATCCGGTGACAGCGTAATCTGAAGCCCAAGCCTGCCTCCGCTGACCGTGATTTTGTCCTGCTCCTTAGCTGCCTCATGGATAAATGTAGGATACTGTTTTTTCATTCCGATTGATGTACAGCCGCCCCTTATATAGCCTGTAACCTTTGTCAAATCCTTGAGATGCAGCATCTCTATGGACTTCTCACCTGCTGCCTTTGCGGCTTTTTTGAAATCAATTTCGTCATCTATCGGTACCACAAACACATAGTATCCGCCGCTTTTGCCGACTGTCGTGATAGTCTTGTACATGCCTGCGTGGTCAAGACCCAGCTTGTCTGCTATCTGAGCTGCATCCACAAAGTCATCGCACTCGTATGTGCGTGCCTCATATGGAATCTTCATTGTTTCCAGTATTCTTATTGCATTTGTCTTTGCTTCTTTTTTTTCCCATTATACTATCTTTCCTCCAATAAGCTTAAGATATATTCCATATCTTTATGCAATTACCTCATTTTACTGATTGTCCGCACTCTTATCGGCATTTTTGTATGCTTCCTCAAAGAACTGCTCCTGCGAATCTATCGGTGTGCTGTTTATCTTTCTGTCCACATACTCACCATCAGCGCAAAGCTCCTTGCCCTTCTCGTCATCTGTCATGATTGTATCGAAGATATGGCGGATCTTGTCCTTAGCATGTGCATCGTATACCGGTGTTGCAACCTCCACACGTCTTACGGTATTTCTAGTCATAAAATCTGCTGACGCAATGTAAATCTTCTCATCATCGCCCACACCGAATCTGTATATACGTGAATGCTCAAGATATCTTCCTACAACACTTATTACAGTGATGTTTTCTGTGGCTCCCTCAACCTGCGGCTTCACACAGCATATTCCTCTGACAATAAGCTCTACCTTCACGCCTGCCTGAGAAGCATCGATAAGCTTGTCTATAAGCACCTTATCAGTGAGAGAGTTAATCTTAACTCCGATGTATGCCGGTTTTCCTGCATTCTTATTGGCAATCTGCTCATCAATCATGTCAACAATCTTATTCTGCAGGCATTTTGGGGCAACAAGCAGATGTTTTACATCTCCGTCCGAAACAGTCTCACCTCTCTGAAGCGCCATAAACACCCTTGATGCATCTGCTCCAATCTCCTGATTTGCAGTGATGAGGGATAAATCTGTATAAAGGCGCGAGGTCTTCTCGTTGTAGTTTCCTGTACCAATCTGAGTGATGTACTCAAAGCCATCGCCCTTTTTCTTTGTGATGAGACAGAGCTTTGAGTGGACCTTGTAATCACCGAGTCCGTAAAGTATCTGACAGCCTGCATCCTCAAGGCGGTGTGACATCTCTATGTTGTTAGCCTCATCAAACCTCGCACGCAGCTCGACAAGCACGATAACTTCCTTGCCGTTTTCTGCAGCCTCTATAAGTGCATCGATAATCTGGCTCTTATCTGCCACTCTGTATAGTGTCATCTTGATGGAAACCACATCTGGATCCTCTGCTGCATCGTTAAGCATCTTGATAAACGGCTTCATGCTCTCAAACGGATATGAAAGAAGCACATCCTTTTTCTCAACCTGACCGAGTATACTCTCCTTAAGCGAAAGCCCAGGTGTGTCACGCGGTGTACGCTTCTCAAAGAAAAGCTCCTGCTTGTCTCGCAGATAGTGCTGAAGCTGGAATACGAATGACATATCAAGCGGTGTTTTTACACTGATAAAATGCTTTTTGCCAATCTCAAGGAAGCTCGAGAGTTCGTCAATCGCCTTGCGGTTGATTTTTCTCGAAAGCTCGACTCTTACAGGATCAAGACGCACTCTCATCTTGATGAGCTCCTCCATCATGTTACGGTAATCCATATCCTCATCATACATGCTCTGCGCATCAATATCCGCATTACGTGTCACACGCATGATTGATTTCTCACGGATTACATACTTTGGATAGAGCTTTGATACAAAGTGTAAAATAAGTTCCTCTGACAGCATAAATGTGCCCGGTCTTGTAGGTATCTCAATCAGACGCTTGAATACGCTGTTTGAGCATGGCACGATACCTGTCTTTTTTCTTTCCCTTCTGCGTGGTTAAAAGCACTACCGCATAGAGCTGTTTATTGGCAAGGAATGGGAACGGCTGCTGTTTTCCTATAATCATTGGTGAGAGGAAAGGTGCAATGTGTGCATCAAAATATGCCTCCAGTAAATCTCCCTCATCCTTTGACAGCTTGTTGAAATTGATTATGCGCACGCCCTTTGGCTCAAGCTCGCCCATGAGCTGCTCGTAAATCCTTGCTTTTTTCTTCTCAAGCTCGCATACTCTGTCAAGGATTGCCGATACCTGTTCCTCACTCGACATCTTTGTCTTGTTCTCGAAAATCTTTTCCTTTGAATTCATCTGCATCATGAGTGATCCTACTCTTACCATGAAAAACTCATCCAGATTTGTCTGGTAGATTGCAAAGGTCAGTCTCTCTGCAAGCGGTACTCTTGGATTGCCCGCCTCATTTAATACTCGCTCATTGAACTGTAACCATGACAGCTCCCTGTTTGTGTAAACTTCTTCCAGTTTTTTCATCTGCATATATGCTCCTATTCTATATGATATTTTTCCATTCGCATCCGCGTCTTTTAAGTTCGTTTTATTTTGTGCTCGCTGTATTTCAAGCAGCCTTGCCCGCTCTATCAGTTTATCCTCACGGCGTCTCCTTCTGTCTGCCAGATGAAGCTTTTTTTCCACCCCGACAAGCAGCCCCGCAAGTGCCTTCAAAACTCTTTCCCTATGCAATATTTACCTCTCCGTTGATATCATCTGATAATATTCCAATTCTCGCTATACCGCACAGCACATAATGCTTCTGCAATGTCCGTGCACTCTTAAGTTCATTTTCGATATTTTTGCCTTTTTTTTGTCAATACATTCATGCAAATTTACAAACATTTCTTCAACGATATCAGCACATCTGAGTGTTTCCTTTGCAGCAAGCTGCATTACCACCTCTTTGACGCATTTTTATATGAATTAAGGCCGTCCACATTGGTAGTTTGTACCTCTTGTGAACAGCCTGTTATCATCGTTGCCATCATTCCTATGACGACCGCTTTCTTTGGTAATTTCTTTTTCAACATAATTAATCTCTCCATTAGCATGATAAATTATTAAAATTAATCAATAACTATTCAACAAGTTAATAGTATCAAGCTAATGTAAAGTCCAAAACGCAGTTATGTAAAATCATGGTAAAAACTTTACATTTCTTTACTCAGCTTTACATAAATTAATTTTGTGTACATTTTATATATCTTTTAGGCATTTTTAACTATTTCAACAGCAATATCCGGATAATTTGTGATAATTGCATCTGCTTCTGCCTTGACAAGTGCCTTCATCTCATGCTTTTCGTTTACAGTCCATACATGAGCTCTAAGTCCTCTTCCGTGCGCCTTGTCAATGTAGTTTTCATCCTGCATATGGTAGGTTGCCGGATGAAGCGCATCCACATGAAGCTCGCTTGCATACTCTGCCGGATTTACTATAATGTCAGAAAAAAGCAGACCACACCTCATATCAGGGCAAAGCTTTTTCATGCGCACAATCGACTCGTGATTGAATGATGAGCACCAGATTCGGTCAAGCATATCATACTCTTCCACGAGCGCCAGTACCTTTTTCTCCAGATTTTTGTACTGTACGATACCGTTTTTGAGCTCGATATTTATGGTCATCTCTGTGTTTTTGAGCAGGTCAAACACCTCATCGAGTGTTGGAATGCGAGTCTTCTTGTCATAGGACGGCATGTGCTTTGACACATTGAGGCGCTTTAACTCCTTGAGTGTATAGTCCTTTACAAAGCCTTTCTCTCCACTCACTCTGTCCACGGTCTCGTCATGTATGACCACAAGCTCTCCATCCTTTGTGAGCTGCACATCAAGCTCCACGCAGTCAGCCTTCATCTTTTCTGCCTTCTTGAATGCCTCAAGTGTGTTCTCCGGTGCATATCCGGATGCTCCTCTGTGTGCCCAGACCTTTGTTCCCTCTGTGTTTATCATGCTTTAAGCCTTCTTTCGTTACTTTTTATTTTAGTTATTTTCATGCCTCGGTGCATCATATCTGTCTGCAAGCCTTAAAAATACAAATCCCACTGCAAAGAATATTGCCATAGTTGCAACCGCTACATTTATCGTGCCGCCTGCAAGCTTTACTGACGCGATGACAAGCGAGCCTAAAAATGAAGCTCCCTTTGCAAAAATATCATAGATTCCGAAGTACTCTCCCGAGTTCTCAGGAGGAATAATCTTTGAAAAATATGAGCGTGACAGCGCCTGCAATGAGCCCTGGAAGCATCCCACACCAAATGCCATGATTCCAAAGCCAATCAGATCATGCAGTGTAAGTGCATATAGACAAACTGCAAAATATCCCGCAATGCAGACATACAAAAGTGTTGTAGTTTTGTATGTGTGACAGTCTTCCAAAAACAAGTGAACCGATGCATGCCACTATCTGTGTAAAAAGTAAAAACACTACCTGTCCCACTGAATCGAGCTTTAAATCAGTTCCTATGTTTATACAATTATCTATTATAGTACCTACACCATCTATGTAAAGGAAAAAAAAAGCAACCAAAAACAGTCCTACTTTTTTATCTTTTGTAGCTATTTTTTGATTGTTCCAAAAATCTGTCCAAATGCGTCAGCTATAAGTCTTAGGACTCCCGGATTTTTGTTTGTTTTGTTTTTCTCCTTGATATTGTCTCTTATAAATGCATCATTTTCAAAATTCTTATGAATATCTTTGTCTGCTGCATCCGATACATAATTCACCTGTTTATAGCTCTTAAACAATGGAATTGTAACAACAAACCACCAAATTCCTGTAACCGCAAAGCCTATTATCATCGATAGGCGGTTTGATATGTATCCAAGCATATCCGGTCCACAGATGTACGCTGCAAGTGAAACAAGAAACGGCACACACGAGCCCAGATATCCCCAGGCATAGCCGTAGGAAGACACCTCGTCCATTCTATCCTTTGTCGTCACATCGACAAGCATCGAGTCATAAAACACCAGCGATGCATTGTAAAATATCTTTGTAAGCACATAGATAACAAGAAACATCACCCATGTAGGTGTAAAACCGTTAAGTATGCATGCCGACACTCCAACAACTACGGTCGTTGAAAAAATAGCCTTTTTGATGCGCATATGGTCTGCTATCGCGCCACAGACAGGCCCGATAAGTGCTGATACAACTGTCATCACAGCTATTGCCACCGCATAATACGCGGTTGCCCTGTCAGATGAAATCTGCCCTGCACCATCTCCAACGGCAAGGCTTTTGTACCATATCGGTATGAGCGCACACGCAAGCAGTGTGTATGCGGAATTTCCCACATCATATAATACCCATGAGAACTCCTTTGATGAGAGCTTTTTGGTTTTCTTTTGTGTATTGTTTTCTTTTGCTTTCATAAATTATACCTTCCCTGTTTTGTATGTCCCAGATTACGATTTTATTTTTTTTTTATGTAAAATCCGCTACCACCCATTTGCAAAGTTTATGTAAATAATCTACCCAATATTAAATCAGCGACTCCCTCGCAATCTCCACATAATGCATGGCATTGCGATGATTCTCCTCTATCTCATCAGCGGTCAGTGCCCTGACCACCTTTGCCGGAGAACCAAATGCGAGGCTTCCGTCAGGAATATCGGTGCCCTGGGTGACAAGAGCACCCGCACCTATTATGCAGTTTTTACCAATCCTTGCTCCATTTAACACGATGGCACCCATGCCGATGAGTGTATTATCACCTATAGTACACCCATGAACAATTGCGCTGTGTCCTATTGTCACATTGTCACCGATTATGACACTGTGGCTTAAGTCCACATGTACCACCGCATTGTCCTGTATATTCGAATTTCTGCCGATTTCTATCGGTTCTGAATCGCCTCTCTACTGTTGCATTATACCATACGCTTGCTCCGTCAGCCATTGTCACCTGACCCTTAACAACGGCACCTTCTGCTATATAATATGCCATATCTATCCCTCCATCAATTTCAGATAATCGCCCTTGTCTATATGCATCATAGAAATCTGATTATTATGCCGCCTGAAGCCATAGACACAGTCCACATTTCGGATAAGCGACTGCAGACGTTCATCCGGTACACAGACAATCAGCTGCAAATCCATCTTCCTTGCATACTTGAGACATACCGCACTTCTCTCCTGATCCATTTTGGAAAAGGCCTCGTCCAGAAGCACCAGCTTAATCTTTGAATCACGATTGCTCTGCTGCATATAAAGCATCGCAAAGCCCGCAAGAAGCGCAACATACTTAGGGTTCTGTCCCTCGCCGCCCGAATCACGTCCTGCCATGTCATCTACAAAGTTCTCCCTGATGACACGGCCGTTTTCGTCCGTAACCTGCTCATACATGCTGAATGACAGATAATTGCGGTAATCCGCATACTGCTCCATTTCCTTGCGCTTCTGCATTCGCAGATGCTCATCCTCATCCCTTGGCGGCATGAACTTGTCTGTCAAAAATTTAATTTTCTGCTCATATTTCTTATAAAAATCATCCTCACCAAAGCTTATCTGTCCAGCTATTCCGCCATTATCCGGATTTTTACTGTCCAGTTCTTCCGCCATAAGCATATCATAGAACTGACCGTTTTCGTTCTTTGCCGGCTCTATCTTAATCTGATAGGTACTGTCTGAGAAATTAGTCTCCCTGAGAAGCCTGTTTATCTCATAGGCATGGCGCTTTGCAGCCTTGATATCACCGTGGATTGTACCGATGACATTCTCTCTGAGACTTTTTTGTAGATCACCTTGCACTGTTCCTCAAACTCACTCTCATATTCCGGCTCATAATCCTTCTCGTACTTCTCCAGCAGCTCCTCATATGCCTTATTTGACTTCTCGGCTCCGCTGAACTGACCTGACGGAAACTCCTTTATATACCTGTAGCGGGCAGTCTGCAACGTCTCCACACACGACTGCTGCCTGCCACCATTTCCGTCTGCGCCTTGCAGCTCAATAAGCTTCTCACGCTGTTTGCTCTTGACCGATGCTCCTGAGCTATGCTGCAGCATATCCTGCACCTGCTTCTCAAGCTCATCTCCGGCAACATAGCCCTGTAACATATCTTCCAGCTGTGCCCTTCGCTGTTCGTTTGCACCTATGATTTTCTCATGCTGGCTTATCTTTTCATTTATCTGCTGCTGATTCAGTGAAAAAAGCACTCTTAAGTGCATCGATGTTTTTCTCAAAGAAGCCTCTTTTTCTCCTTCAGCTCCTTGTACTGCCCATTCTCCATTGTCCTAATAATCTCTTCGAGCTCATTTTTCTGCGAATTAACTGCTTTAAGCTCATCTGACGCCTCAGAAAGGCCCACAAAATACTCCGGCTCCCCCTTTAAGCACTCAAAATCTCTCTGTGCCTTGAGACTTGAAATAATACCCATAAGCTGTATCTGGTCCTTCTCAAGTCTATCTACATCTGCCTCATACTCAGCAAGTCTTGCCTTGGATACCCTGCCTCCGATGCAGGCATTTGTAGTATAATCACGCTTCTTCAGATGTCTGAAAATAAAGTTGCTGTATGAGTAGCAGTCCGGTGTAACTCCATCTCGTACCTGCTCAAGCTCGTCAACACTCCGGCACTTTATAATATGTCCCAGATATCTTTTCAGGCAGACATCTACATACTTTTCCTTTGTATCCACTGCCTCATAAAGCGAACCATCCATGGCCTTTGGTTCACTGTCCATGATAGCCTTGGAATTGATGAGGTCAACATCCTCAAACTGCTTCATGTCCCTGAAAATAACAGCAGCAGTATGCGCATAACGCGGCTCTGTGATAAGTGAGAACTTGAGCCTGCCCATACGTCCTTCTATGGCATTCTTCCATTCCTCGTCCTGTACGTCAAACATATCCGCAAATACCTGTACCTTCACAGGCTCGCCAAATCTATCACTTAAGTCTCTCTGCAGCGCAGCTCTTTGCCGAACGCAGGCTCTCACTGTACGACTTGCGGTTGTTCTTCATATCATCGACCAGACGTTTTTTCTCTTTAAGCTCTTTTGTTATCTCATTTTTCTGCGAAGTATTGTCCTCGAGCTCATCCTCGATATCCTTCTTTATAGACTCAAGCTTTAGATGAAGCTCCTGACATTTTGCCTCTGTGACATCGCCATCCACAATCTCTTCAATGAGGTTTAAAACTGCATTGCTCACATAATCTGTGATGACCTCATCCTCATCCCAGGCCTTTAGTCCGTTTGTGATTTTAATCCACTGACGGCTGTTGTCTGTAAGCATGAGACTTCTCTTCTCAAGCTCCCTAAGCTGATCCTTTTTGCTTCCTAAGTCGCTCGATTTCAAATCTGCACATACCTGGATATACTCCTGCTGCAGATCTGCCTGCTGCCCGGCTATATCCTCTGCCTTTTCTGAAAGCCTGTCCTGTTCTTCTTCGATACGCTTTTTATCATCCTCAGCTGCCTGAATCTTTGCACGCATATCCTCGATATCTATGCACCTGATCATTGTCTCTGCCATGACAATATCGCTTTGAATATTTACCAGTTCCTGCCCTGACTCCTTTATTTCCTTAAGAAGCTCAATACGCTTGCGCATATCCTCTATTTTTTCCCTGATTTGTCTGTATGCATCGAGCTGCTCACTGATAGTCTCTATCGTGCCCGAGTCACTCTTTGGAAACATATAATCACGTATAAACTGGCCTGTTCCATTTGTCATTCTGAGTGCAATAGCACTTTTTTCCATTGTGATAAAACGATTCGGGTCAATATATCCTAAAATCACATCATATAATGTGCCAAGGTATGCCTCCTTCGATGCGTAAATACGGTTGACATCCCCTCTGGCGCGCCTGTCAGCTGACTGTGAGCGAGTATTTATAAGCTTTTTAATATCATTATTTGAATAGCAAAAGCCATCTGCTGTCACATATGAAGGCTCCGGCATCCTGCCCGAATGACTGAAGTACACAAATCTCTTAATCTCAGAATCGTTTTTTCGTACCTCAAAGGCTATTCCTATACATGTAAACGTATGACTGCCTGTATCCTCTATCTCAAGCGCTATGACCGAACAAAAATCACAGTCGCCACGATTTGCAGAGCCATCCTTCTGCTCACCTCTCAAATAGCTCAGAACACTTCTCCTGTTTTTTGCATCATCTGCCGCCTTGTTCAAAAATGTGGGACTGAAGCTGCCATAGAGTATAACCTGAATCGCATCCATGACGGTTGATTTTCCCGAACCGCTCTTTCCACTGAACAAATTGACATACTCATTAAATTGCAAAACCTTGTGATTTATTCCGCCCCAGTTGTTTAGACACATTCTGGTAAATATCTTCTTAGACTGACTCAATTGGTAACTCCTCCATTTCACTGTTCTTGGCAAATTCATGGGTATGGTTTACAGAACTGCTTTCTGTATTCAATCCGGCAGCTTCAAGTGTTGCAGCCGACTCGTTATCATACTTAATCAGCTCCACCTCATCACTGTACATGCGCACAAGCTCATTTATATCCATGGCTGAGCAGAATATATTTACTGTGCCATAAATATAGATTGGTGTGTTGTCCTCCAGGTTTGCAATAGCCCCCGGCAGTTCAATCATCTGATGTGTTTTCATAAGCAAAAGAGCGTCTGACCATTCCTGATTAGTGAGCTTTCTGGTAATCAGATTGGTATTTCTGCCATACTCACGAATCTCTGCCAGATTCGTTGTTGTCGCATTAAGCCCCTCGCCCATGATTTTATCCCTGTATATCATCTTCATTATAATGACAATCCTTGCAGTAAGAAGAGTCAACTTCTCGAGCATGACACCATCACCCGTTATCCTGAAAAGATGCTCCTGCTGGTCATGAACCAGCTCACAGTCAAGCACAGCCAGATAATCAGAGATAAACTCTCTGTTTCTAAGACACACCTGATACCTTGGATTGTCTCTTTGAATCAATGTAACTGGGTCACACTTCATTTGCAAAATACAGGTCTGCCTCAACAGATCCTGAATAGTTTTTCTAATATTTTCTGCCTCATTTGGCGAAACATTCTCCATATATTCAAACATACATTGCTCTCTTTTCTATGCTTCTCGTTTAGAGTCCGATTTGGATATTACAAGCCTTGAGTAGCTTACACCATCACTCTTTGTTATCTCTCCATCCAGACTCACCGTATCCTCACCCATGCGCTCATTGGTCTCCTCCTGCCATAAAAACAGAAGCTTTTCCAGATCCTCCATGGATTCTACAGTCTGTTCATCTGTCACAAACATGCCATCACGCATATTTTTATCTCTGAAGCTTTGAAGCTCCTTTTTGGTATACAATGGCTTTGGCACAAAATCTGCCATATCATCTTCGCCTGCCGAAGCATCGTCAATAACAAACGGAACAAACTCACTTCTTCCTCTCTCTCTTCTTCCCGGAAAACTGTCGTCCGTTACATTGTAAAACTGTCTGGTGAACTTCATTCTGTTTCGAAGAGCCCCAAGTATCTCATCTGTTTTATCACTCTTATCTATCAGGTTAATGAGCTTTACTATATTATCCTCGTCATCTGCGCCTTCCTGCAGGATATAGTGTATCCTTGCAAGCGCCCTCTTTGCAAAAATCGTCTTCTGCTCAATAAGCTTGTTGTACTTTCTCTCAATCAGGTCAAACTCATGCTCCACCTTATAAACAAGCTCACTTGCCCTATCACAGTACTCCACGCTGTACTCATAGCGTTTTCTCTCAAACGTACCTGGTGTAGTCTGCGAAAGAATTCCCTCAAGCTCAGCCCTTCTGTCATCGTTCTGATTAAGGATTTTGCTTATAAGCTCCTTTACAGCCTCCTTGTAACGATAAAAGCTATCCGTGGTTGTAAGGATGGCATAACGTCTGCTATCACTGTTATTAATTTCCTTAATCAGTACCTTCTGTATACCTATAAAATCCTTCATACGTGACAGCTCATCAAAATATGCCCTCATACCATCCTGCATATTTGATAAAAGCTGACCAAGATTTTTTGACGTATACAACGCATTTTTCAGAATATCATTATTTTTTCCGGATCTGAAAAATATGTGAAAAGCGCACTGTAAACAGCCAAAATGCTCTCGCGCTCCCTGCTGTCATCATCCACAAGCAGCTTTTTAAATAGCTCAGCATACATCTGGCTGTACTGAGGAAATGCAATCACATATGTGTTGAGCTTTTCATCAAAATCACTCCTGATCCAGCCCCAGTTTATAAGCCTGCCCAATATAGCCGATGGTGTCAGGGTGTATGCGAAACTGGCCTGGTCATATATAACATCAATTTCGGATTCAGGATTATAATCATCATGATTATCCATGCTGCCACTATCTTTATCACTCTCATCTTCCTTATAATCAGTCTGCCATACAATGCCTGTTTTTGATATGGTATCCGCTATGATTATCTGACACTCCTCACGTGTCAGTCCCAGTGATGCATAGACCTCGTTATTCTCCTCATATAACGCAACAACTATCTGCATGTATGCATCCATATTTTTCGTGCGAAATAAGCTATAAAATTCTTTTGGTATTCTATCTTTCAATGTCATACTCATATAATAACATATCCCCACGTTTTTCGCCATATACATGGAAATAAACGTGGGGATATTAATATTGTTGCTTCACATCTCAGTCTTAACAGTAACATCCGGTTACCATCAAATCACTCCTGATTGTGACCATCAATAATTCTATTCAATATAATATACTTACTGCTCAGCAACTCTCAGATGACGGATAAGCTCATTTAAGCTCTCTGCCTCACTGCTCATCTCCTGACTTGCAGCTGCGCACTCCTGTGAAGAAGCTGAGTTAGTCTGAACTACATCATTAATCTGCTCTACACCATTATTAATCTGCTTGATAGCATCTGTCTGTGTCTCAAGTGTCTCTGCGATTCCATTAACCTCATCTGTGATAGTCTTGGAATTGCCTGCAACCTCCTCAAGCTGCGATGCTGTCTTGCCTGCAATAACCATTCCTTTTTCAACAGCCTTGACTGAAGACTCAATAAGAGCTGCTGACTCCTTAGCAGCATTTGCACTCTGCTCAGCAAGTACAGTAACCTGGTCTGCAACAACTGCAAAGCCTTTTCCTGCCTCTCCTGCTCTGGCTGCCTCGATAGAAGCATTGAGTGCAAGAAGGTTTGTCTGGGATGCAATCTCATTGATTGTTGCGATGATTTTACCGATTTCCTGAGATGCCTCATTGATTTCATTCATGGATGTAACCATCTCGTGCATCTGTCCGTTGCTATCCATAATCTCAGTTCCGAGTCCGTCAACCTTCTGGCTGATTTCCTTTGCATGCTCAGCATTCTCAGCTACCTGATCCGCTACAGAAGCAAGTGTGGCTGTAAGCTCCTCAACACAGCGGCCTGGTCTGTTGCGCCCTGCGCAAGGTCACTAGAGCTGGCAGCTACCTGCCCAGCACCGTTTGAAACCTCATTGGCCGCTCTCTGAATACCACTGACTGTATCTGACATGCTCTCCTCGAAAGCAACGATTGATTCCTTAATTCCTACAAAATCGCCTTTCCACTCCACCTGTGGCTTAAAGTTGAAATTGCCATCTGCAAACTGTCTCATAGTCTGATCGATATCATCAATATATGTGCCAAGTGTCCTGATAGACTTTCTAAGGTCATGTGCAAGTTTGCCAACCTCATCATCTGAATGATACTCCAGATTGCTGTGAAGATTTCCATTAACAAGCTCTCCTGCCACTACCTCAATCTGCTGTAATGGCTCAAGCACAGAATCAATAACCTGATCACTGATTTTTTTCGCAATCATTGTAGCTACAATTCCAACTATTATTACATTGGCCAGTCCTATAACCAGGAAAAATGTAGCAACTGTTCCCGACTCGGCACCAAAGATATTAGCCTTTGCACCAAAATAAACCAATAAAACTGCAACAATTGATATGCCTCCCGATACAAGCAGCATATCCAATACTTTCTTATAGCCATATTTCAATCTCTGCTGAAGTGGCATTTCCATTATTTTGCTTTTAGCTTCCTCACCCATATGTAATTCTCCCTTTCTCATTTAGGTTTCGTTCTATACAGTAAGATTATTATATCATTACCATAGTACTATTTCAATGATAATTTGACAATATTCGTCATTTTTGACATATCGCCTAATTTCGGAAATGATTTATAGTCAAATACACTAATTTCCCGCTTATTACACCTCGAAATCCATACATGCCCTATTTGCAGTAAATGGTCTCACCCTGGTATCCGCCACTGCAACATGCTTAGGATTCTTTGCATACGCTGCAAGTGCATCAGCATCCTCAAATGTAGTATCAAGCATCACATCTACTGTAGATGTCGGAAGATAATCTGTGCGTACTGAAATGTCGATCATTCCCGGAATCTGCCCTTTAAGTCCCTCTAAGCCTTCCTTTATGCCGGCACGTATTTCCTTCTTCTGTGCCTCTGTGTACTCATCCTTGAGTGTCCATAAAATAATGTGTTTAACCATTGTGTGCCTCCTGAGTTTTTCAGGTCTTTCGACCAGTCCAAACTATAACATAATAATTTCTTTAATGTTCATCTCTTCTATAGTTCAAAACCATAAGGTGAATGGAGACCTTTGTATGAATAATATGCCATTCAGACCGCTATGTCAATTACATATTCTACCCCATCGCTTCGTTTCCTACCCCATTTTGCACCTTTTGTGGCAGAAAACATATTAGGCAAATATTTTCTCCACCAATTCTTTATAATGCTTTTTCAACATTTCACACGCTCTGTCAGCTTATAAATATCATACAAATGTCTTGCATTTCTGTGAGCCTTGCCCTGTAGGTAGTAATCGCATACAGCAAAAACTTTATCAATCAGAGTCGAAGTTACGAATCACAAGCCCTAACTCATCCGCAAGAGGCTTCAATATGTTATATTTCAGTTTCTTTATGCAAGTACATGATCTAACTCCAATTCATATATCGTCACTAATATAGCTTCCGCATTACATTCCTTTGCAATGGTATGTATTTGCCTAACGGCATTATCTTGTATCGGCGAATATTTTATCTCAATACAATATTTAATTTCATTCTTTTCAACAAAATGTCTATTTCCATGTTCTTCTCTGTTCTGTATTGCCTGGATACAACAAGTTCTTCTTCGGAAAACATTTTTGCCACACATTCTTCAAAAAGGTTATACTTTTCGAAATTCATAGTTCTTCAATGCTCCTTTTCATTCCCCATACGGATAATTATGCTCTGCCTTCGACTGAAACTCCTTCAAATCACAAATCTTCATATCCGCATCAAACTCGGCAATAGTAACCCCATCAAAACCATCCACATTGCCCTCGTAGTCACACTCAAAATACCATTCCACAGCTGTATTCCCTGACGCAATCACACGCTTTATATCCCACTGCAAAACAGTACCTTTCCGGTTCCAATCATCAAACCATCTGATTATCTGTCCAATGCCTTTATATACTGGACCATAACACTCACTGTAAATAATATCATCGCTAAAAAATCTTTTTACATCATTAATATCTTTATCCAACCAGCATTGAAAATATTTTCTTATAACATCTTCCATTCTGTTCTTCCCCCCTTCATCCTCTCAATCGTTTCCTCCACAGAAATACACTCCGCATCCCCGATATTTTTTTGATAATATTCGAATTTGATTCCTATTTATATGTTCATTCTTTAAAACAAATAATTGATATAGCTGTGTATCTAGCATAATGTCATCAATCTTTGTTGTGATTATATTCCATCCACATTTCGGACAAATCAACCCACTTACATTGTCTTCTTGCATTACTGTCATTTCTGTATGACATTTTTTGCACAGCATCCTCATGTCCTCCTCCCCAACTAATAAAAATTCAATTTAATTCTCTTCAGAATTTTTTTCATAAATCGTCTCAATCACTTCTTCATTACACACTTCTAATTTAATGATTTCATCTCCTAGAACTTCACAAGCCTTTTCCTGCGCATAAATTTCCTTTTTTGAATGCCACAGAAAATATCTGTCATCATATGCTTTTTTCGTTGCTAAATCAATAATCTGGATTCCTTTATTTTCTGGATTTTCCTTATTCGCTGTAACAACTTCCATATAAATGTAATAATTCTTATTATCTTTTTTAATTCTATCGAAGAATGCATGACACGATAAAGATGTCTATCCTGACTTCCCCTTACTCCTAACAAAATATCATCCTTATCCCATGTCCCATCTTTTGCTGTTTTGTTGTAAAATTCCAAAAAATCATCCACTTCTTTTTTGAAATTCTTTTCCCCTTATATTAGGAGCAAATAATTCTTCTATTTTCTTTGTATCATTTTGATTTGCCGCAGCAAAAAGCCGTAAGAATTTCAGCATATTCTTCATGTTATTATTTAAATAATCTACTCAAAAATGTTTTCCCACAACCTGACAGCAATACTGTAGACACCAAAAGTATCAACATAAGTATTTTTCATCGTCTATTCTCATCATAATATTAAGTTGTTATTCTTGTGTTTCTTTTAGCCATTGGTATTCTTCCTTAAATTTTGCTTGGATCTGTTCTTCAGATAAATCCTTATCTTCAAAGCTAATCCTCAAACTTGTTTTGGAAGTATGATAGGTAATATCACACAACAATGTCCCCATGCAAGGGCGACTATAATAATTAACTTCTCCCGTTGAAAACTCAGTATCCGGATCAACAACCGTTGGTATCTCCACTACATTTAGAATTTCATACACCATTTTTGAATAATATGAAAAATCATCTGTTTGCTGAAAATCTTCCGCATATTGGATAGATACAATTTCATTTTCTTCATCATATGCTAAAGCATATCCATACTTTGTAGCTATATCTGATGCCTGGCTAATATAATTTTGTTCATTTAAGATTGTTGCCAAATAATCATCTTCACAACCAAAATGATATGTATTATTATAAATAAGATTGTGTACCCTGAATTTTATTCCTTTTTCGTCAGAAAAAAGTCCTTCTCCCTTATCATTGTCAAATGAATTTATTGCTGAAAAAGTATGTTCTGGATATGTATCTTTCAAGGACATAATAATTCTTTCATCTGTACTTTTTCCACTCAAAGGATTATCATTATCAGTAACCCGATTCATAATATCAAAAAGATTCTCCACTGGCGAACATGCAGTCACAGATAGGCAAATCCCAACAATTAATAACACAGAAATTATTCTTTTTCCCATATAGACCGCCTTTCTTATACATCATTATTTTTTCTAGCATTTCATAGTTATTGATGCTTCATCTATCTAAATAAATATAGATTTTTTCTTACATTCTATCACATTCTACCTCAAAACTCTATTCTCAAATTATCAAAGAACAGCCTTGAAAAATGAAACAGAATCCCCCAAAAACACGAGGCTTCTGGGATACCTTACGTTTGGACACAATGTTATCTTGCGCTAACAAATCTCTTGTATATGCGCCAATCTCACGACTTCGTCGTTCGTTCGTTCGCGGCATTCGTAAAATGCCCACTTCCAGGGCGATAAAAAAAGAGACTTGCAAGCAAGCTTGCAGTCTCTTTTTTATCGCCTTGATTGGCACTTTATTCATTGCTTTCGCGTATATTACTCGATGATTGTAGCAACACGTCCTGATCCTACAGTACGTCCACCTTCACGATACTTTAATCCCGTTTTATCTCATATTTTTTATGGTTTTCTCTCCAAAATATAGTGAAAAACGGCTGATTTGCACCATCTATTTTTATTCGCCTGATTTCTTGGCACCGTTTTGGCACCGGAAGCCTCAGTCAAAAAGCTTCTCTTCTGTTGTTTATACTCTTCTCTATCAGCTTTAATTTATAGCCAAAAAGCAGCCAGTTTTTCATATAAATAATTTCTAATAACTTTTATCGCCTTTCTTCAAAGGAGAAAACGTAATCTTATTTGCCAAAAGAAAAAGAATTATTATTACAATACCAAATCCCACAAAAAGTGAACTTGTATCAACAACAGTAACTTTGTATATAATACTAATCACAAAAGATACCACTGGCGCGCATGCGTATGTAAGTGAAAATCGAATTGCAGAAACACGTCCTATATATTCTTTAGTAACTTCTTTTACAAATTTCACTTGTACATAAGTAATCATTAATCCCAATGCTGCACCAATTATTATCGAACCGATTAGCAACAGTAATTTTTGAGTTATAGGATTTGCAATATATTTTGAAACAAATGCAATAAAAACATAGTATACACCTAAAACAATTCCACAAAATGTAACAAGTGTATTATTTTTTTTCTCCTCTTTCATTTTTGCAAAAGTCAATGATCCCAAAATAGTACCAATAGTTACGCTTACACTTAGTAATGAAACAATTTTGGCATCTCCACTAAACATTTCTCTTGCAATCGGGGCGAGCAGTGCATCAAATGGAACCACTGCTGAATTAATTAGAATACATAAAAAACATAGTTTTAATAGCTTCTTATGGTCAAATACATAACTAAATCCATCTCTAAGCGAAATTAAATATTCTCTGCCAATTATTCGGTTTGTCTTCTTTTCTTCTTGAACAGAAAATTCTATTTTTACTATAAGCAACGCTGATATTAAAAATATCAAAGCATCTATCGCTAAAGAAATACCTATTCCAAATGAACTAATCACTATGCCTGACAAGCCAGTTCCAACTAATACTGCTATTTTGGTACAAGACACATTGACACTTACACCTTTATCATAATGTTCATTAGGAAGTACATGCTGAATAACTGCTACCCCTGCTGGCATATGAAATGCTTCTATTAATGAAATGGATATTGTCATAAAAACCAATATTAATGGTGAAAGCATGTTTTGTGTATATACATATAATATATACAAAACTAACAGAACTCGAGCTATATCTGAAAGTACTAACACTTTCTTTTTATTCATATTCTCGACTAATGGACCTATAAATGGTTGAATAATTACAGAAGTAGCTTGATTAATACCAAAAATAATCGCAGACCACCCTGCACTATTTGTAAGTAAATATACCAACCATGTAAAAAGTATTGTATCTAATGAATCACCACAGCGGTTAATAATATTAGAAGTCAGCAGATAAACATAATTGTGGTTATGATATAACTCATGTTTATTCATATTTGTTACCTCTCTAATCATAATTTAGATTGTTTAATTTCGCAAGCTATCTTATAAAGATCCTGATGTTTTAAAGCCGCTGCTTTTTCTATAACATTATCAATTTCTGATATATCATTAAGTGATTCCAAATATTTTTTCCATTTTTTCATTTCAACATTATATGCACAGTATCTATTTTCACTTTCAAATGAGCCGTTAATGCAATAACGACTATTACTACATCCTCCTAAGCATCGTTCTGTATAACGACATTCTCTGCAAAATCCTTTTAACTTACTACTATCAAAATTTCTATTCCACTTAAAAGAGTCCGGACTTTCCCAAATCGACTTTAAAGATTTTTCACGAATATTTCCCTAATAGAAGTACTACTAATGTTTTATCTCTAATAGAAGTACAAGCAACAATATCTCCATTATGCAGAATACCAATTACATGCTTTCCTGCTCCACAACCTGTCCAAGACCAATTATCATTAAGAAAATTCTCATTTACTTTTATATCTTTATTGCTATAATAACCTATGCAATCTGCCAAAACAATTAATAATTGATATAGTTCTTCCAATTCACATATATTTTCTTTATTTATTGAAGTTATTACTGATGTCGAAATATTATTTTTTCTTAATTCTTTCAATGCTTTAATACTTTTATTGAATGATCCCGATCTCCGTATAAAATCGTGAGTTTTTTCAAGACCATCAATACTTAAACAGACACTTCTAATTCCTGATGTTATCGCATTATGAATAAAGTTTTCATCAATCAACCAACCATTTGTAATAATACTTGTTATTATGCCATTATCTACTAATCTTTTCGCAATAATATGCCAGTCACTACGTGTCGTAGGTTCCCCTCCAGATAATGTAATAACTTTTAATCCCAAATCTTTTAATTGGTCACACACCTCAAGAGCTTCTGATGTATTCAACTCATCGGGTAGCGCTTCTGCACAACTTGAACCGCAATGTTTACAACGCATATTACAACCCATTGTTATTTCCCATACAGCTGTAGTTAATTTATTCATATATTCTCTCCTATAATCCTTTTTAAATAAAAAAAAAAGACCTACTCTATATTTCTTTTTTACATAGAGCAAGTCTTTTCTACAAACTACATTCTCACACCTGTTCCGTACATAACTGGTCCAAATAAGTTCTTAGAGGTTTTTAATTCAGAAATCTCTACAAACTCCAAGCTCAATTCTTCAAGATTAAACATTTTTATCCACCTCCCGTTTATTGAATTTATCTTAAGAATACATCTCTTATTTTCAAATGTCAAATTATTTTCATTATTTTTTCCAAATTTCGAGTTCAAATTCTCGTTTTATTTGTAACATATTTTCCATTTTCTACGCATACATCAGATCTCTTAACCACTTATAAATGTCCGTAAAATTGCAAAAGCAACTGGAATCAGTGCTACAACCTTATATTCAATCATTCAAAAAGATTCCAATATTCGATTTGATTTTGCTTTAAGACTTGCAAACGAATTGCAAATTGATGTGAATGAGATATGTTCTGCCAGTCCATTTTCTGACACAATTAAGGAAGAAGAGATTTATCCTACACTTCCAGACGGTTTGAACGGAGCCTTAGACGCAAGTCGTGTAAAGACTTACTTAAAAAATTCTATGTATCCGTTGATGTATCTTTTTGGCAAAAATAGTATGCCTGATGTAGATAATCTACTTACATCATTCTATCAGCTTGATGATGAAGCCAGACAGGAAGTTGTAGAAACAATCCGTCTGAAACTGCAATATCATCGAGATCCGAAACGTGCTGAACAGATCAAGCAGATTAAAGGTTGGTAAAAAATCACTCCTGTGAATGGCAAACATTCGCAGGAGTTTCTTTTTGGGCACCGTTTTGGCACCACTGGTCTTATTTTTCAATTTTAAATTTATCTGTATTTTATCTTGCTGATAAATATTTCGCTATTTCTCTACTTATAATTTTTCAAATCATTCTCTCTTTAAGATACAGAAAAACCCGTAGAACCGAAGTTCTACGGGTATCTTACGTTTGGACACAACGTTATCTTGCGATAACAAATCTATATTCAGATTGTATTACTCGATAACTGTAGCAACACGTCCAGATCCTACTGTACGTCCACCTTCACGTTATTTGAATACCGTGTTTCTGCATATTTTCTATGCTTTTTGGGTGGCAAAATCCGCATAAAACTGCTGTTTTTGCATACTGTATTTTTATTTGCTTAAGTTCTTGGCACCGTTTTGGCACCGTAGGTACTTCATCTTCCTTTACTAATACAAACTGGGATTTATCCCTCGCTTTGTTTGTCACCTCTCCATTAATAATTCAATATGCGACCACACATTATTTCTCAACACGAGCGTACAGCCTGACAAATCCATCATCCTGCATTACTTCAAAGACAATCTCATCACCGTACTCAATGTGGGAATATCCACCATCTGAATAACTGTAATATGTATTTTCTCCGCCGGTAAAGCTCAAATAGTACCCAGTGCTTGCGGGATGGGTACAGACGCTGGCCACCACCCGCCCTCTGTTTGTAAACACAACATGGTTCATACCCTCGCTGACACTTTCTTTCAAAGCGGGGCTTTTCGAACCGACCACTCGCTCAATGCGTTCCTTTGAGGTATAGGGATCAAAGGTATATACAGTGGTCCATTCAAAGGGGACAATCTCCTCCAAAGTGATGCTGTCACAGTCCAAAGTGGATAGTGTTTTTTCCAGTTTGGCGTTATTGAAATAAATCCTCGGATCTCCGAAAATGAGATAAAGAGCAAACAACACCCCGGTAATTCCGAGAATTATACCGTGCCACAAATTTGAGCGTTTCCACGCTTTCTCGTCTTCTGTGCTTAAAATCCCTGTACCCCACTCACCGTTTTCCATGCGCAGCCGTTTATGCTTTGAAACATACCAACTGAACCAGATAGCATATCCCACTGCAATCAGCAAAAGTCCCATCAGGGTGGCTCTGAGTAGCGTTGTTACGGAACAGACCGAAGCCAAAAGGCCCGCCAAAAGAATCAAAAGAATCGGGACATCTGCTGCAATGTATGCGAATTTGCCAAACAGGTCACGGTACAAGACCTTTCCCTGCTGTGCCTTCTTTATATCCTCATCATAGGCTTCCTGGGAAAACGCTGTAACTATGGCTTTAACGGTCAGGTATCCGATGAATATGATCCAAAACATATCCACCAGCCCGTCAAAAGTCATCACTTTCATAACAACAAATGTGCAACCCAGCAACGATGCCAGCAATGTTTTCGGACTGACTAATTTCATGAGAACACCCCCTCCACAGATTTCGTTCCGCTATCATAAATTCAAATTTTCCAGCTCGACAAGCTGAAATTTTTGTTATTCTACGATACCTTCAATATAGCTGTAATCAATATTTCCCTTTGTAACAGAATAGAAAAATGGATCTTTTCTAATTGTTTCATCTGAATTGATAATAAAATTATTCCAATCGCCTGCCTCGTTGCCATCAGACAAATAAATAGTAACTTTGAAACTATATCCCATATATCCCAAAGATGGCTTTGACCGCTTTACTTCGACGCCATCCAAATTTTCGACAATATGCTGAATCTGCTCTTTGTCGGTAATATGTGTTGCGTTTCCGCTATTACCATTGAAAACAACTATTTCCTTGACCTCATTAGGGTCTAAGTCCATCAAGTCGAGTGGAATATTAAACCATACAACAATGCCCATCAAAAGAATTATCACAACAGACAGCAATATGATGATTTTCTTTTTCATATCAGCTCACCTCCTTTGTCAACTTCAAAGTTATCTAACAGTTACCCCTTCTTGAACTTACGTTCAAGAAGTATCCCTCGCTCTGCTCGGTCAATTCCAGTTGATCTAATTCTTTTTTTTTATTATATCATTTCATTGTTCCTTTTTCTATACAATTTTCAAAAGGGCAGTCCGAAGACCGCCCTATCAATTACACATACACTATATCCCTCAACACCACTTCTTCCGCACAGTGCCGGATATTGTTCATCATTCCTACCCACTGCATTTGATTCTCCGACTTCAACTGCTCCGTCACTCCCTGCTTTGCTTTCATCTGTTCCACCAATCGCTCCATCATCTGATAACATTCTTCGTCCATCTGGTGCAGATATTCATTTAAATTTCCATCCAACAGCAATTCCAGATACAATGCTCTATGGTTCTCTTTCAGATACTCTGCTCTCATTCTTCCGTATCTGCCAATTTCATAATGCGTTCCCTCCGGGACCGGAGATCTGGATAATACAGACCATCCTCTCCCAAAGTGTAACGGATTCCGTTTTCTCCAATGATGTGCTTTCTCAACACTTCTGTTTCTTTGATTTTATCCGTCATATCCATCTATCTCCTTATCTGCTCACTCTGTTCTGGTAGCTTCTCTGCAATCGCTTCTGCTCTGCCTGTAACCGTTCCGCTTCTTTCACATTGTCAATAATATCCTGTATTTTGTCAGCCCCGACATACTGTTTCACTCGTTCCAAATCCTCCGCTTTCTCCTGCAAGTGCTCCATTGTGCTATTCTGCTCCTTGATTTTATTCTTGTACCATGCAATATCCTCTCCCTGCTGATTTACCTTTGCAGTCAGCTTCTTAACCTGCTCCATCAGACCGACACACTTGATTGTCAGACTTTTTACAATTTCCTTTAACCTTGTAATCAATGGTAGTGCCACCTTCACGATAGGCTTTTGCCGACTGCACCACTCCCGGCTCTGGAAGCTGCCATTGTCTGTCCTCATCATAGGCTCTCACATTACGCTCCAGAGCGACCTTAGAACCTGCCATAGCTTCCAGTTCTTTTTGAAGCTTCTGCTGTTGCTTTTCTAATTCCCGGTTGCCGGACAACCGCCTTTCCTTTTCCTGCTCCAAATCCTCATTCTCGGTAATCAGGAGATTATTTTTTGCAGATAAACTGTTATAACTCTGCTTTGTATCTACATACGCTTCTTCCAGCTCTGCATTATCTGCCTTGATTTCCTCGTTCCGTCTTTGAAACTTATCGCCCATCTCTGCCAATTCTTCCACACGAGCAAGCTGATTGTCTACCATTTTACTTGCTGTCTGCAATGCCCGTTCTGATTGTGCAAGCTGACTGTCAAGCTCCGCAACCTCTTTTGCTCTCTCCTGCTTCTCATAATCCAACACCGAAAGATGTTTTTTGTGCGTACCCTTCTGCAACCATTCGACACCATACCGCTCCATGACTGCCGCAAGTTCCTTTTTCTCCGATTCTATCCACTGATTCCATTCCGTTGCTCCTCTGGTGCCGCCTTCAAATCCCTGCTCCGCCAATGCCCCTTTCAGTGAAACCCTTGTATCAAGTCCCCGCTTACTCCCGGTAATAACCGGGACAAAATCAATGTGAATATGCGGCGTTTCCTCATCCATGTGCAGATGTGCCGAGAATACATGAAGATTCGGATTCCGGCTTTGAAAGTCTGCCATGAAATCCGAAAGTATCTGCTTTGCCAACTGCCCCTCCTCACTCCGCACATTCATATCGTCCTTATTGCCTATCTGGAAAATCACTTCATGGAACAGCTTTTCCTGCTTCCCCTGCCGGATTTTCTCATAATAGTTATCAATCTTTCTGTCACTCCGCTTCTGCTTCGCATTGTACCTTTCCAGAGCTTCGTCAAACAGTTCATGATACACTGCCTTTATATCCTTGTGACAAAATTCCACATTGTCACGGCTTCTTTCTTTATCTACATTCTTTGCTGAAAATGCTCTTGTATTGTGATTCACAGAGCCTTTCCCCATCATTCCGCTAATCGTTCTCTCCAATAAAACCACCTCGCATCTCTTTTTTATCTGTATCTTTTAGTGCCGATAGGCACAGGCTTTGTTACTTTCGTCGAAAGTAACGCAAAAGCACTTTTGACAGCTTCGCCATCAAAAATGCAACCTGACAAGTCAGGTTTTGCGCCCTGCCGGGAGCTTTTACTGCCTGCGGCAGTTGTGCCCGTTCCGGTCACATTGGCATCGCTACCACCGTATCATTTTTCCTTAACCGTATCCTACGGTGCGTGCCACGCTCCCGCTTTTATTCGTCTAAGGAAATTACCATCGGAAACTGTCCGGCACACCACGCTTGTCTAGATATTCCCTACGTGCCTTTTCCTTTTCTTCCTCTGTCGGTGCAGTTTTATACTGCGTATACAGCTCTCTCATTACCAGGGCATCCATCTTTTTCTCCAATGCCTTAACCATCTCCGGCTCCGTTTCTTCCTGCCCTATGAGAAAATATCTCACGAGCAAAAAGAACAGTTCCTGCGAAATCTGCACATTCTTCATTTCAATCCACCAATCCTTTCTGCAAGACCGCAACAACGCAATGTCTATATCTTTTGCAACCTTGCAATCTTCAAGACCGCATTTCCATATACTCTGCATTGTTGCGTTCTTCCCTTTATTCTGGCTTTACTTTATCCAGTTCCCAATACCATGCGTTGTTGATTTTTCTTGTCTGGATACCCAACTCTTTCTTTGCATTTTCCAGTGTCCGTTTGGAAATCCCCAGCTCATTTGCCCGGTCAAATATCTCATTACTCAGAACCGCACTCTGTGTTTCTGCAAGCTCCCTTAACATCTGCTTTGCCTGCTCCATTTTATTTGCCTTTGGTGTAATTCCGCCAAGCACCTCGTCCACCGTAATCTCATAATCTCCAAGCCACTTGAACCCGTCCTCTGATAAAGCAAACGCTTTCGGGTGTCCGAATGCTGCAAGGTTGTTTTTTATCTGAACAACTGCTCTGGTATTCGATTCTCCTTCTACCCTGCCGACCAGTAATACACTTCTTGCCACTGCAAAGAAATCTATGGAACCCATGCCCCGGTATGCCGCTTTATTGCCAGAAGCCTTGTTCATGTGACCGATAAGGATAATGGCACACTTTGTTTTCTCTGCCAATGCTCCTAATTTCTTTGTCATATCCCTTGCTTCGTTCGCCCGGTTCATATCCATGCCACCGCCCAGATAGGCCTGTATCGGGTCTAAAATCAAGAGCCTTGCACCAGTCCTCACAATCGCTTCTTCCAAGCGTTCATCTACCATAGACAGTGACTTGTCACTCTCATCAATAACGATAATTCTCTCGCAGTCTGCTCCGGCAAGCTCTAATCTTGGTTTTACTGTATCCGCAAGACCATCCTCCGCAGTCTGGTATATTACATTGACCGGCTCTGTGACTTTCATATTTTCATCCAGTGCTTCGCCCTTTGACAGCTTTGCTGCCAGATTCAACACCATTGTTGTCTTTCCATCACCCGGATCACCCTGAATAATTGTCAGCTTGCCATAAGGAATGAATGGATACCACAGCCACTCAATCTCCTGCGACTGTACCTCTGACATTCTAATCATCTTTAATTCAATCTTCTGTTCTGTCATTTTCTCCTCCAATTTTAATTTTATAATTGCTACCGGAGAAAACCTCTGCTATACTTGTCTTGTGAATACATAGGATAACAGAGGTTTATCCGGTTATCTTTAGTCCTGACAGTTGCCGCTGTTGGGACTTTTTTCTTGTTCATTATCCAGCAAATCTGCAATTCTCCGTTGCTGATTCGGATATAAGTGGCCATAAGTATTTAGGGTAATTCTTATATCCTTATGCCCTAATCTTTCCTTTATCAGAATCGGCTCAATCCCTTTGTTGATGAGATATGCTACATGCGAATGCCTTAAATCATGCACTCGGATTTTCTTTACTCCGGCTTTCACCATATTTTGCTTCATCTTATGCTGTACTGCTTCCTGCACAATAGGGAAAAGTCTTTCATTCTCCGGCATACCATAATGCCCTTCAATAAATTGCTTTATTTCCTGCTTCAAAAATTCCGGTATTTCTATTGTTCGCACAGATTGTTTTGTCTTTGGTTCTGTAATCACATCCTTTCGTTCTGTCCTATAGTACGTTTTTGTGATGCTGATTTGATTTCTTTCAAAGTTTATATCTGCCGGAGTTAATGCAAGTAGTTCTCCAATTCTGCATCCAGTCCAGAAAAGAATTTCAAAGATGAGATAATATCTTGTTCCCGGTTCTATAGTCTGAATAAACTGCTGATACTCCTCTGTTGTCCAGAAATCCAAGCTTCTGCTGTCCGAGTTTCCCATCCGCTTTACCTTCTTGCATGGATTCGTATGCAAATCGTAAATCCTTGAAGCATGAGTAACAAGCTGGTTAGCTGATTTTGTATCATTCGCAGATATGATTCCGAAAAGCCTTTTGTCTGCATTTCATTCTGCCACTGAATAATCTGCGAAGCTGATATTTCACTCATCATTTTATTTCCAAAATACGGAATAATATGCTGTTCCATCATATAACGTTTGTTTTTCATGGTACGTTCTTTGAGTTCATTCTGTTTGTCCTCAAAATATACCTCCATAAATTCACTCAATTTCATATCCATACTTCGACTGCTATTGAGTTTTTTCTGTCGCTCATATTCCAGAGCTTCCTTTTTTTGTGGAAAATCCTCTCTTTCTTCGTTTTTTCTTTTCGCCCTTTGCATTCGTTTCAAACCACTGGGCAGTCCATTTCTTCGTGTCTTTTTTCTTTGTAAGCCATTCCTTTCTTCTCCTCTCTTAGTTCGCAGCCAGCTCGTATCCGAACATCTTTTTTTTTTGCCCAATATGCTCTTGGAATCCGTCCTGCCATTGTGATATATCCCTGCTCCGCAAGTTCCTTATTCATTGCCTTAACCAACTTGTAAGCATAGGACTTGGAACAATCCAGTTCCTTAGCCACATCATCCGCACTCATCATATATTGATAGTTCGCCATATATTCATCCTCCCTTCTCATTCTACAATTCCGTTACAACTCTTGTATTTTTTTGTTGTGTACGATTTTCGTAAATTCATATTATCACTGTCCGTAAATAATGTCAATACTTCGTAAATAATATTTTACGGTTTTCGTAATTCTAAAATTATGTAATTTTCACTTTTATGTTTTTCGTAAATGTGATATGATAACAATTGATTTATGTTTTTCGTAATTACTTTGTCTATGAAAATAGGAGGTTACTTATGGGCGATGGAAAGAAATTAAAAGAGTACCTTGATGAGAAAGGTACAAATGTACGCAGAATTGCAAAAAGAAACCGGCATTAGTGCCACCACGTTATACACGATTATTCAAAAAGATTCCAATATCCGCTTTGACTTTGCACTTCGTCTTGCCAATGCTTTAGATATTGATGTGAATGAGATATGCTCTGCAAGTCCTTTCTCTGGAGCTATTACCGAAGAAGAAATATATCCCACTCTCCCAGATGGATTGAATGGAGCCTTGGATGCAAGCAGAGTCAAAACCTACTTGAAAAACTCTCTCTATCCACTTATGTACCTATTCGGTAAAAATAGTATGCCGGATGTGGATAATCTTCTGACTTCCTTTTATCAGTTGGATGATGAAGCAAGGAAAGAAGTGGTCGAAACGATACAATTTAAGCTGCAGTATCATAGAGATCCCGAACGAGCAGAACAGGTAAAACAGATTAAGGGATGGTAAGAAAAAAAGCTCCGTTGAATAGCAAAATTCAACGGAGTTTTTCTTTTTGGCACCGTTTTGGCACCGCTCACACCCATCTTCATTATTATCGCATGTAAAAAGGGTTCCGGAGAAATCTCCGAAACCCTTGAATTTACTGAATAATATTTAATTACTCGATGATTGTAGCAACACGTCCAGATCCTACTGTACGTCCACCTTCACGGATAGCGAATGTAAGACCCTGCTCCATAGCTATTGGATGAATCAGTTCGATTGTCATCTCTACGTTATCACCAGGCATACACATCTCTGTTCCCTCCGGAAGCTCGCAGACACCTGTTACGTCAGTTGTTCTGAAGTAGAACTGCGGACGATAGTTGTTGAAGAATGGAGTATGACGTCCACCCTCGTCCTTTGTAAGAACGTAAACCTGAGCTGTGAACTTATGGTGACATGTTACTGTACCAGGCTTAGCAAGAACCTGTCCACGAACGATCTGGTCACGGTTAATACCACGGAGAAGTGCTCCGATGTTATCACCAGCCTGAGCCTCGTCTAACTGCTTACGGAACATCTCGATTCCAGTAACAACAGTCTTCTGAACGTCCTCTTTAACACCAAGGATCTCTAACTCGTCGTTAAGGTGAAGTGTACCACGCTCTACTCTACCAGTTGCAACAGTACCACGACCTGTGATTGTGAATACGTCCTCTACTGGCATAAGGAACGGCTGGTCTGTAGCACGCTGTGGATCTGGGATATAAGAATCAACTGTATCCATAAGCTCCATGATCTTGTCTCCCCACGGTCCCATTGGATCCTCAAGAGCCTTAAGAGCTGATCCCTGGATGATTGGGCAATCATTGAATCCGTACTCCTCAAGCTGCTCTGTAACTTCCATCTCTACGAGCTCGATAAGCTCTGGGTCGTCAACCATATCACACTTGTTAAGGAATACGATGATGTAAGGAACACCTACCTGACGAGAAAGGAGGATGTGCTCCTTTGTCTGAGCCATAACACCATCAGTAGCAGCAACAACGAGGATAGCACCATCCATCTGAGCTGCACCAGTGATCATGTTCTTTACGTAGTCAGCATGTCCAGGACAGTCAACGTGTGCGTAATGTCTCTTTTCTGTCTCATACTCAACGTGAGCTGTAGAAATTGTGATTCCACGCTCTCTCTCCTCTGGAGCCTTATCAATGTTAGCGAAATCTGTAGCTGTGTTACCAGCGACACGAGCTGCTAATACCTTTGTAATAGCTGCTGTTAAAGTTGTTTTACCATGATCTACGTGACCGATGGTACCAATATTACAATGTGGTTTTGTTCTTTCAAATTTAGCCTTTGCCATTTTGAAATGTCCTCCTTAAACTTTTATGCCCCATGGGCTATTTTTTATAATCTACCGACTGCTTTGATTATACGAAATAATCAAAGTTTTTTCAAGAATAAATTTTACGGCAAATCCCCCTTTTTCAAGGGGAAATGCCTTTATTTTTGATTTTTATACCATATATAGTATATATTTCATCATTTGTACTATAAATTGTTTGCTAATTTGCAATTATTTTTGCGTGGTTAGCAAGCACCTTGTCCTGTACATTCTTTGGAACTGGCTCATACTTCTCGAAGAACATAGAGTAGTTACCACGACCCTGTGTCTTAGAACGTAAGTCTGTTGAGTATCCGAACATCTCAGCAAGTGGTACATAAGCGTGTACAATCTTTCCACCGCCGAGATCGTCCATACCCTCGATACGTCCACGACGAGAGTTAACATCACCGATAACGTCTCCCATGTACTCCTCAGGCATTGTAACCTCTACCTTCATGATAGGCTCAAGTAATACAGGTGCGGCCTTTGCCATAGCCTCTTTGAAACACATAGATCCGGCAATGTGGAATGCCATCTCTGATGAATCGACCTCATGGTAAGATCCATCGTATACTGTTGCATGGATACCAACTACTGGGAATCCACCAAGAGAGCCGGCCTTTGTAGCCTCCTCGATACCTTCGCCGATTGATGGGATGTACTCCTTTGGAATAGCACCACCGACAACCTCTGAATCGAACTTGAAAAGCTCTTCTCCATTGGCATCCATTGGCTCGAAGCGTACCTTACAGTGTCCGTACTGTCCACGTCCACCTGACTGCTTAGCATATTTGTATTCCTGATCAACAGCCTTTGTAAATGTCTCCTTGTAAGCAACCTGAGGTGCACCAACGTTTGCCTCAACCTTGAACTCACGGAGAAGACGGTCAACGATGATCTCAAGGTGAAGCTCACCCATACCTGCAATGATTGTCTGGCCGGTTTCCTGATCCGTATGAGCGCGGAATGTAGGATCTTCTTCTGCAAGTTTTGCAAGAGCTTCTGCCATCTTGCCCTGTCCAGCTTTTGTCTTAGGCTCGATAGCGAGCTCGATAACTGGATCTGGGAATTCCATAGACTCAAGAATTACTGGATGCTGTTCATCACAGATGGTATCACCGGTTGTTGTGAATTTGAATCCAACAGCAGCAGCGATATCACCTGAGTAAACCTCATCCAACTCCTGTCTCTTATTAGCATGCATCTGAAGAATACGTCCGATACGCTCTTTCTTATCCTTTGTTGCATTTAATACATATGATCCTGCCTTACATTTTCCTGAGTAAACACGGAAGAATGCAAGCTTTCCTACAAATGGATCTGCCATGATCTTGAATGCAAGTGCTGAGAATGGCTCATCATCTGATGAATGTCTCTCAATCTCATTTCCCTCAAGATCTGTTCCCTTGATTGAAGGGATATCTGTAGGAGCTGGCATGTACTCAACGATAGCGTCAAGTAACTTCTGTACACCCTTGTTACGGTATGCAGAACCACAACATACAGGTACTGCTGTACACTCACATGTTGCTTTACGAAGAACCTTCTTCATATCCTCTACAGATGGCTCCTCACCCTCAAGATACTGCATCATGAGATCGTCATCTAACTCACAGATTTTCTCAATAAGCTCTGTACGGTACTCTGCAGCCTGATCAGCCATATCTCCAAGATCATCAGTAACTGTGATATCGTCACCCTTCTCATCATTGTAGATATATGCCTTCATCTCGAAAAAAGGTCGATAATTCCTTTGAAATCGTCCTCTTTACCGATTGGTAACTGAAGTACGATGCATTTTTTCCTAATCTTGTACGGATCTGGTCAACAGCTCCGTAGAAGTTTGCACCTAAGATATCCATCTTATTGATGAATGCCATACGAGGTACATTGTATGTGTCAGCCTGACGCCAAACGTTCTCTGACTGAGGCTCAACACCACCCTTTGCACAAAACACACCAACTGCGCCATCAAGTACACGGAGTGAACGCTCAACTTCTACTGTGAAGTCAACGTGGCCCGGTGTATCGATGATGTTGATACGATGCTCAAGTGCTCCTGGCTTTGGTTTAGTGAACTCTTCAAGTGTCCAGTGACATGTTGTAGCGGCAGAAGTAATTGTAATACCTCTTTCCTGCTCCTGCTCCATCCAGTCCATGGTAGCAGTACCTTCATGAGTATCACCGATTTTATAGTTAATACCAGTATAGTAAAGAATACGCTCTGTCAGAGTAGTCTTACCAGCATCAATATGAGCCATAATTCCAATATTTCTGGTTCTCTCAAGTGGATATTCTCTTCCAGCCAAGGTTTTTTCCTCCTATATTTAGTGTCCTATGCACAACCGGACTCTGTTACAAATCCGGTCCGCTGCATGAATCAAAAGCAAAGCTGTAAGCTTCTTACAGAAACTAGAATCTGTAATGTGCGAATGCCTTGTTTGCCTCTGCCATCTTGTGCATATCTTCTTTTCTCTTAACAGATGCGCCTGTGTTGTTAGCTGCATCCATGATCTCGTTAGCTAATCTCTCAGCCTGAGTCTTCTCACCTCTAGCACGTGAGAAAGTTGTTAACCAACGAAGAGCTAATGCCTGACGACGATCCGGGCGAACCTCGATCGGTACCTGATAAGTAGCACCACCGATACGTCTTGCCTTTACCTCGAGAGCTGGCATAACATTGTTCATAGCCTCTTCGAATACTTCAAGAGCTGGTCTTCCTGTCTTCTCTTCTACTGTAGCAAATGCTCCGTATACAATCTTCTGTGCTACACCCTTCTTACCGTCTAACATAATGTTGTTGACAAGCTTGGTAACCACTTTGTTGTTGTACATTGGATCTGCTAATACGTCTCTTTTCTGAGTATGTCCTTTACGTGGCACGTTACTTCCCTCCTTAATCATGATATTTGTGGATTAATTCATCGGTACTCACATGTGTCTCTCTAATGTGTTCGTGCGGAATTGTATTCATAAAGTGAAATCCTGCATCTGCAGGTCTAATCCCAACACTAACCTACTTTAGTTCTGTTTGTGATACACAATGTTGCTAAATTATTTAGCAGCTTTTGGTCTCTTAGCGCCGTACTTAGAACGGGCCTGCTTTCTGTTCGCAACACCAGCGGTATCTAATGTACCACGGATGATATGGTAACGTGTACCAGGTAAATCCTTAACACGGCCACCACGAATCAGAACAACGCTATGCTCCTGTAAGTTGTGTCCCTCACCAGGAATGTATGAAGTTACTTCGATTCCGTTTGAAAGACGAACTCTGGCGATCTTTCTAAGAGCTGAGTTAGGCTTCTTAGGAGTTGCTGTCTTAACAGCAGTACAAACACCTCTCTTCTGTGGAGAAGAAGTATTGATTGGCTTCTTCTGCAGAGAGTTAAAGCTTCTCTGAAGTGCAGGTGCTGTAGACTTCTTTACAGATGTCTGACGTCCTTTTCTTACTAACTGGTTAAATGTTGGCATTATTTTCACCTCCTGTTTTATTTTAAGCAGTGCAATCTTATGCACGCTAAAATATTATACAAATCCTTGTCTGTTTTGTCAAGACCAATTTTGTTTTCAATAAAATTTTCAATATAATACTTTACGTTTTCAATATAATACAAGAAAGAAGCCCGGTTTCCCGGACTTCTTTGTTTTTTTTGGTTTGTAACAGCTTCTGTAGCTTAAGTACAAACATCAGTAATTATTCTTCATCAACTGATTCAGCATCTGTATCAATGACTCCGACTGCCTCTTCCTCTGCGAAATCCGCAAAATCATCATCATCAAAATCAAGTGTACTCATCGTTTACATCGCTGTCAAGCTTGATATTACGATAAATCTTCATACCTGTTCCTGCCGGGATGAGCTTACCGATGATTACGTTCTCCTTCATACCGATAAGCGGATCAACCTTGCCCTTGATTGCCGCCTCCGTAAGAACCTTTGTGGTTTCCTGGAAGGAAGCCGCAGACAGGAAGGAGTTCGTTGCAAGAGATGCCTTTGTGATTCCAAGTAATACCTGTGAGCCAACTGCAAGCTCCTTGCCTTCTTCCTCAAGCTTTTCGTTCAGTTCAAGGAAATCAAGAGAATCTACCATGCTGCCCGGAAGTAAATCTGAATCTCCCGGCTCCTCTACGCGGATCTTCTGTAAACACTGACGAACTATAACCTCGACATGCTTATCGTTAATCTCAACACCCTGTAAACGGTAAACACGCTGTACCTCGCGGAGCATGTAATCCTGAACCGCACGAACGCCCTTAATCTTGAGGATATCGTGTGGATTTACAGAACCCTCTGTAAGCTCGTCGCCGGCCTCAAGCTCCTGTCCGTCTACAACCTTGATACGTGAGCCGTAAGGAATGAGGTAAGCCTTTGTCTCGCCTGTCTCGTTGTTTGTAACGATGACTTCACGCTTCTTCTTGGTATCCTTAATGGTAGCAACGCCGCCGAACTCTGTAATAATTGCAAGTCCCTTTGGCTTACGTGCCTCGAAAATTTCCTCTACTCGAGGAAGACCCTGTGTAATATCGTTACCGGCTACACCACCGGTATGGAATGTTCTCATGGTAAGCTGTGTACCAGGCTCACCGATTGACTGTGCTGCGATGATACCGATTGCTTCACCAACCTGTACTGCCTGACCTGTTGCAAGGTTTGAACCGTAACACTTAGCACATACTCCCATGTGTGAACGGCAGGTAAGCACTGTACGGATCTTAACCTGTGTGATTGGATTACCATTCTCGTCAACACCCTCTGCCATAACCTTTGCTGCACGCTTTGGTGTAATCATATGGTTGGCCTTAACGATTACATTGCCATCCTTATCGCAGATTGTATTGCAAGAGAAACGACCTGTAATTCTCTCCTGAAGGCTCTCGATTTCCTCTCGACCCTCCATGAATGCCTTTACAACCATTCCCGGAATCTCACGTCCTGTGCCTGCACAGCAGTCTGTCTCACGAACGATCATATGCTGTGAAACATCTACGAGACGTCTTGTAAGGTATCCTGAATCAGCTGTACGAAGCGCTGTATCTGAAAGTCCCTTACGAGCTCCATGTGCTGACATGAAGTACTCGAGTACGTCAAGACCCTCACGGAAGCATGACTTGATAGGAAGCTCGATTGTACGACCTGTTGTATCAGCCATGAGTCCTCGCATACCTGCAAGCTGTTTGATCTGCTTATCAGATCCACGGGCTCCGGAATCTGCCATCATGAAGATGTTGTTGTACTTATCAAGACCTGTAAGAAGTGCCTTTGTAAGGGCATCATCTGTATCCTTCCATGTCTCGATAACCTCTTTGTAACGCTCCTCATCAGTGATAAGTCCACGCTTGTACTGTCTTGTAATCTTATCTACAGTGTCCTGTGCATCAGCGATCATCTGTGGCTTCTGTGGTGGCACTGTCATATCTGAAATTGAAACTGTCATGGCAGCCTGGGTTGAATACTTGTATCCCATAGCTTTGACATTGTCAAGAACCTCTGCTGTTGTTGTAGCTCCGTGTGTGTTGATAACCTTCTCAAGGATCTGCTTGATCTGTTTCTTACCAACGTGGAACTCAACCTCAAACTTGAGTGCATTCTCAGCCTTTGATCTGTCTATAAAACCAAGATCCTGTGGAATGTTCTCATTGAATATCAAAAGTCCTACTGTTGTCTCTGTAAAACCTGAAACCTCTGTGCCGTCAGGAAGCTTTACTGTACGGTGTACAAAGATATTCTGGTGAAGAGTAATCTCCTTGTTCTCGTAAGCGAGCATTGCAAGATTAACACTTCCATAGTAAGGCCGAGAAGATCTATCGGTCTGCAAAGCACACGACGGTTTCCGTCTGTGACATCCTCAAACCAGATGAGGTCATATAAGCCAAGCTCAGCCTTTCCTGTATTTTCATCAGGAGTTGTGAGCTTTCTAAGCTCATCAACATCATTGTATACAGTGTCTGATGACACCTGTGCAACCATCTTTGGATCATCCTTGTAATCAGCGAGCTTTCTCATTGTGAGGTAGTAAACTCCAAGGATCATATCCTGTGAAGGAACGGCTACAAGTCCACCATCAGAAGGCTTAAGCAGGTTGTTAGGTGACAGAAGCATGAATCTGCACTCAGCCTGTGCCTCAGCAGTCAGTGGAAGATGTACAGCCATCTGGTCTCCATCGAAGTCGGCGTTGAACGCTGTACATACGAGTGGATGAAGCTTGATTGCCTTACCCTCTACAAGGATTGGCTCGAAGGCCTGGATTCCAAGTCTGTGGAGTGTAGGAGCTCGGTTAAGCATAACCGGATGCTCTTTGATGACGTCCTCAAGGACATCCCATACCTCCGGCTGAAGTCTCTCAACCATCTTCTTTGCACTCTTTATGTTGTGTGCGGTTCCGTTAGCGGCAAGCTCCTTCATAACGAATGGCTTGAAAAGCTCGATAGCCATCTCCTTTGGAAGACCACACTGATAAATCTTAAGCTTTGGCTCTACACAGATAACTGAACGTCCTGAGTAGTCAACTCGCTTTCCGAGAAGGTTCTGACGGAAACGTCCTCCCTTTCCCTTGAGCATGTCTGAAAGAGACTTAAGAGCTCTGTTTCCTGGACCGGTAACAGGACGTCCACGACGGCCATTGTCGATAAGTGCATCGACAGCCTCCTGAAGCATACGTTTCTCGTTACGAACGATGATATCCGGTGCTCCAAGATCAAGAAGTCTTCTAAGACGGTTGTTACGGTTGATGATTCGTCTGTAAAGGTCGTTAAGATCACTTGTTGCGAAACGTCCTCCATCGAGCTGAACCATTGGACGAAGATCCGGTGGAATAACAGGGATAACTGTCATAATCATCCACTCAGGCTTGTTTCCTGACTCACGGAAAGCCTCTACAACCTCAAGTCTCTTGATGATACGTGCACGCTTCTGGCCTGTAGCATTCTCAAGCTCTGCCTTAAGCTCTGCCGAATCCTTCTCGAGATCGATTGCTGCTAAAAGCTCATGGATAGACTCAGCACCCATTCCTACACGGAATGCTGAGCGGCCATAAGTATCGCATGCCTCCTGGTACTCTGACTCGTTGAGAATCTGCTTGTATGCAAGCTTTGTCTCGCCCGGGTCAAGCACAATATATGAAGCAAAGTACAGTACTCTCTCAAGTACACGTGGAGATAAGTCAAGGATGAGTCCCATACGTGATGGGATACCCTTGAAATACCAGATATGAGATACAGGAGCAGCAAGCTCGATGTGTCCCATACGCTCTCTACGAACGCTTGACTTTGTGATTTCTACGCCACATCGGTCGCAGACAACACCCTTATAACGTATCTTCTTGTATTTACCACAATGACACTCCCAGTCCTTCGTTGGTCCGAAAATCTTCTCGCAGAAAAGACCGTCTTTTTTTCAGGCTTTAATGTTCTATAGTTAATAGTCTCAGGCTTTTTAACCTCGCCATGTGACCACTCTCTGATCTTTTCAGGAGATGCTAATCCAATCTGAATCGCATCAAACTGCATTGCCTGATTATTTTCTATATTATTTGTTTCTGGCATTTTGGCACTCCCTTCTAATTATTCTTCGTCATCAAGAACTTCATCAGCAAAAATATCGTCATCCGCTGTCTCAGGAGACTCTTCCTCTTCTATGTCAACAAGCTCTTCGTTGTCATCAAATTCTTTCTTTGAGAAACCATGCTCTGCGAATGACTCACTGTCCTCGAATGCATAGTCCTTATCGTTTCCGATAATTGAGTTGATATCTGTATTACCGTACTCACTTGTCTCGATAAGCTCAACCTCTTCTCTGTTCTCATCAAGTACCTTGACATCCAGACCAAGTGCCTGAAGCTCTTTGAGAAGTACCTTGAATGACTCTGGAATACCAGGCTCAGGGATATTCTCACCCTTGATGATAGCCTCGTAGGTCTTGACACGGCCAACAACATCATCGGACTTCATTGTAAGGATCTCCTGGAGTGTATATGCAGCACCATATGCCTCAAGAGCCCAAACCTCCATCTCTCCGAAACGCTGTCCACCGAACTGTGCCTTACCACCGAGTGGCTGCTGTGTAACTAATGAGTAAGGACCTGTTGAACGTGCATGGATCTTATCGTCAACAAGATGATGCAGCTTAAGGTAATGCATGTGTCCGATAGTTGTCTTTCCATCGAAGCACTCACCTGTTCTACCATCACGAAGCTGTACCTTTCCATCCTTTGAAATCGGAACGCCCTTCCATAAGCTTCTGTGAGCTCTGTTTGTTGAAAGGTATTCCATAACGTCCTCACGGAGTGTATCAACATATTTATCATAGAAGATTTCAGCATCTGCGCTCCAGTATGGATGCTCAGCCTGTAAATCCTTTTCAAGCTCTTCCTTATCGAACGGAAGATTTACGTAATCATTTGCAAGCTCAAGTGTATCCTCGATATCTACCTCGTTTGCTCCGTCAAATACAGGAGTTGAGATATTGAAGCCAAGTGCCTTTGCAGCGAGACTCAGGTGAATCTCAAGGACCTGACCGATGTTCATTCGTGAAGGAACACCGAGTGGGTTAAGTACGATATCCAGAGGGCGTCCGTTTTCAAGGAATGGCATATCCTCAACAGGAAGCACACGGGAAACGACACCCTTGTTACCGTGACGTCCGGCCATCTTATCACCTACAGAAATCTTTCTCTTCTGTGCAATGTAGATACGTACTGACTGGTTTACTCCCGGAGAAAGCTCATCGCCGTTCTCTCTTGTAAATACCTTGGCATCAACAATGATACCGTAAGCACCATGAGGTACCTTAAGTGATGTATCACGAACCTCTCTTGCCTTTTCACCGAAGATGGCACGAAGAAGTCTCTCCTCTGCTGTAAGCTCTGTCTCTCCCTTTGGTGTAACCTTTCCTACAAGGATATCACCGGCACGAACCTCTGCACCTACACGGATAATACCGTTCTCGTCAAGGTCCTTGAGTGCGTCGTCGCCGACACCAGGGACATCACGTGTAATCTCCTCAGGTCCGAGCTTTGTATCACGTGACTCTACCTCATATTCCTCGATATGAACTGATGTATACACATCATACTCTACGAGACGCTCTGAAAGAAGAACGGCATCCTCGTAGTTGTATCCTTCCCATGTCATGAATCCGATAAGCGGGTTCTTTCCAAGAGCAAGCTCTCCCTGACTTGTTGAAGGACCGTCTGCGATAACATCGCCTGCCTTAACCTTGTCACCCTTAAATACGATAGGTCTCTGGTTGTAGCAGTTTGACTGGTTAGAACGAGAGAACTTTGTAAGGATATACTCTCTTGTTTCCGTCAGTCTCTTTTATGATAATGCGGTTTGACTCTGAAGATAATACCTCTCCGTCTGCCTTTGCAACTACGCAGACACCTGAGTCAACTGCGGCCTTTGTCTCAATACCTGTACCAACTACAGGAGCCTCTGTGGTCAGAAGCGGAACGGCCTGACGCTGCATGTTTGATCCCATGAGGGCACGTGTAGGGTCATCGTTCTGCAAGAACGGAATCAGCGCTGTAGCTACTGAGAATACCATCTTTGGAGATACATCCATATAATCAAATGCTGACTTATCGTACTCCTGAGTTTCCTCTCTGTAACGACCTGAAACTGAGTTACGTATGAAATGTCCTTCGGCATCAAGCTTCTCATTAGCCTGTGCTACGTGGTAGTTGTCCTCCTCGTCGGCGGTCATGTATACAACCTCTTCTGTGACTACCGGGTTCTTAGGATCAGTCTTGTCAATCTTACGGTATGGAGCCTCTACGAAGCCATACTCATTGATTCTCGCATAGCATGCAAGTGAGTTGATAAGACCGATGTTTGGTCCCTCAGGAGTCTCTACAGGACACATACGGCCGTAGTGCGTGTAATGTACATCTCGAACCTCGAATCCGGCACGGTCTCTTGAAAGACCACCAGGTCCAAGTGCTGATAAACGTCTCTTGTGAGTAAGCTCTCCAAGAGGGTTGTTCTGATCCATGAACTGTGAAAGCTGTGAAGAACCGAAGAATTCTTTAACAGCGGCAGTTACAGGCTTTATATTGATAAGTGACTGAGGTGAAATTCCCTCTAAGTCCTGTGTAGTCATTCTTTCACGAACAACACGCTCCAGTCTTGAGAGACCGATACGGTACTGGTTCTGGAGCAGTTCGCCCACAGCCCTGATACGTCTGTTGCCCAGATGATCGATATCGTCATCTGTTCCTGCGCCCCACTCTAAGTGCATATTGTAGTTGATAGTTGCGAAGATATCTTCTTTAGTAATATGCTTTGGAATAAGGTCAGATATATCTCTCTTTATAGCCTCGATCCTGTCCTCAAGTGAATCATACTCCTCGAGAATCTGAGCGAGTACCGGATAGTAAACAAGCTCAGTAACACCGATAGACTTAGGATCCTCAAGCTCAGGAATCCAGCTTCTGATGTCAACCATCATAGAAGAAAGAATCTTGACATTTCTTGTCTCTGTCTGAATCCATAAAGCAGGAACGGCAGCGTTCTGGATCTGTGTAGCAAGCGCACGGTCAACAACAGTACCTGCCTCAGCGATAACCTCACCTGTAGAAGGATCCACTACGTCCTCAGCTAAAACCTGTCCACTAATACGGTTCTTTAAAGCAAGCTTCTTATTAAACTTATAACGTCCTACCTTGGCAAGGTCATATCTTCTAGGATCGAAGAACATTGCTGTGATAAGGCTCTCTGCACTCTCAACTGAAAGCGGCTCGCCCGGACGAATCTTCTTATATAACTCTAATAAACCAGCCTCATAGCTTCCCTGTGGCTCACGCTCTGTGATTGCAGGGTCCTTGCTGAATGATGCCTGGATCTTTGGCTCATCTCCGAACATATCGAGAATAGCCTGGTTTGTACCTACTCCAAGTGCACGTAAAAGTACTGTTATAGGTACCTTACGTGTTCTATCTACTCTTACATAAAAAACGTCGTCGGAGTCTGTCTCATACTCAAGCCATGCACCACGGTTCGGGATAACAGTACAAGAATAAAGAGTTTTACCCACTTTATCATGAGCAATTCCGTAATAGATACCAGGAGAACGAACTAACTGACTGACAATAACTCGCTCTGCACCGTTGATTACGAATGTACCGGTCTCTGTCATTAAAGGCAGATCACCCATGAAAATTTCATGCTCATTAATCTCATCTGTCTCTTTGTTGTGAAGTCTGACTTTAACCTTTAAAGGAGCTGCGTATGTTGCATCTCTTTCCTTGCACTCAGGAATTGTATACTTTACATCATCTTCGCATAATGTAAAATCTACAAAATCAAGACTAAGCTTTCCGCTGTAATCTGTGATTGGAGAGATATCCGCAAAAGCTTCCTTGAGACCTTCGTCTAAGAACCACTGATAAGAATCCTTCTGGACCTCAATCAGATTTGGCATCTGCAGAACCTCTTTTTGTCTTGAGTAACTCATACGCATGCTTTTTCCGGATGTGACCGGACGTATTCTGTTTTTCTCCATTTACGTTTCACCTCTCGTTTTTATTTTAATCTAGTAAGTATCTAGATAATGATTCAAAAACCACCCCAGTTACTATATCTTGTGGTTTTTCTCTTGTGCACATATTTGCGAATGCATTTTAGTGTAATTTACCTATTGACAAATTTGCATCATTTAAAAATTGCATAAAAATGCCACTGCACCACAATAGTGCAACGTATACTATACAACAAATCACCGACAATTGCAAGTACTTTTTTTTTTTTTCACTGTCGCGCAATAATTTTCATCGCCGTCGGATAGGCTACGGGGAGGTTCCAAAAATGCTCAGGCATTTTCGGGACGCGCTCCGACTGTCGCGCAATAAAAACATAAAAAAGAGCCAAGGCGCAAATAGAATTTGCCCTTGGCTCTTTTTTATGTTTTTTTACTCCGCTCGTAGCCTATCCGACTATTTAAGAGTAACCTTAGCACCCTCTGCCTCAAGTTTAGCCTTAGCATCCTCTGCTGAAGCCTTGTCAAGCTGCTCTTTGATAACCTTTGGTGCGCCATCAACAGCGTCCTTAGCCTCTTTAAGTCCAAGACCTGTGATCTCACGAACAACCTTGATAACCTTAACCTTGTTTGGTCCAACCTCTGTAAGCTCTACGTCGAACTCAGTCTTCTCCTCAGCTGCTGCTCCGTCAGCTCCTGCTGCTGCAACTACAACACCTGCTGCTGCAGAAACACCGAACTCTTCTTCACAAGCTTTTACTAAATCATTTAACTCTAATACGCTTAACTCTTTGATAGCATCAATAAACTCTGCTGTTGTTAACTTTGCCATTATAATTTCCTCCATTTAAAAATTTAATTATGATAATAAGGTTCAAATATAATATTTGAATTATTCTACTGCTGGAGCTTCCTCTGCAGCATCCTCTGCTGGTGCTGCCTCTACGGCTGCATCTGCAGCGCCACCCTGCTCTGCGCTCTGATTGAGTACACGAGCAAGATTTGTGATAGGTGACTGAATGCTTCCAAGTAATTTTCCAAGAAGCTCATCTCTGCTAGGTACAGCGGCGATTGCCTTCATACCCTCAGCATCATAAAATGTTCCCTCAACTACACCTGCTTTAATCTCTAAAGCCGGAGCTGTTTTAGCGAACTTAGCTAAGATTCTAGCTGGTGCTGTTGCATCCTCTGTTGATACAGCGAATGCGCTTGGTCCCTCAAGGACATCCTTTAATCCCTCGAACTCTGTTCCCTGGATTGCACGGTTTACTAAAGTATTCTTGTATACCTTGTAAGTTACACCGGCTTCTCTTAACTGTTTACGTAACTGAGTATCCTCTGCTACTGTGAGTCCTAAGTAATCAACAACTACTACTGACTGTGCACCATTGATAACACCGGAAATCTCATCTACGATTGGCTGTTTAAGTTCTACCTTTGCCACGATTCATTTACCTCCTTTTAGATTTTCGCATAAAAGACATGAGGTATTTGATTTATTAATCAAAGAAACCCTCCTGCCTGTCGACAGAAGGGTACAAGTCAAAATTCAAGATAAATCTCGAAAATTCCCTCGGTAGGTTCTACGTTTACGCCTTGCGGCACCTACTGTCTTCGGCAATATGCATTGCAATTATATCAAACTATATTACGGATGTCAATTACTTTCCGCAAAACTTTTGCTTGGCGTTTGATAGGTCTTGTAAATTGTTTTACTGTAACTGTTTAACTATCTTACTGTGTAATCTTAACCACGTTTAACTTAACGCCAGGTCCCATTGTAGATGCAAGAGTTGCACTCTTAACATACTGACCTTTTAAGCTTGCAGGTTTTGCTTTGTTGATCGCACCCATAAGGGTCTGGAAGTTGTCGCTTAACTGTTCGTCTGTGAAAGATGCTTTTCCAACTGGCACATGGATAATGTTTGTCTTGTCCAATCTGTACTCAATCTTACCAGCTTTGATATCGTTGATAGCCTTTGTTACGTCCATAGTAACTGTACCGGCTTTTGGGTTTGGCATTAAGCCCTTCGGTCCGAGTACACGTCCTAAACGACCAACAACACCCATCATATCAGGTGTAGCAACTACAACGTCGAAGTCTAACCATCCCTCGTTCTGGATCTTTGGAATTAACTCCTCGCCTCCAACGAAGTCAGCTCCTGCTGCCTGTGCTTCATCAACCTTAGTTCCCTTTGCGAATACTAAAACTTTAACTGTTTTTCCTGTTCCGTGTGGTAATACAACCGCACCACGGATCTGCTGCTCTGCGTGACGCCCGTCGCAGCCTGTTCTAAGATGAAGCTCGATTGTCTCGTCAAATTTAGCTGTAGCATTTTTCTTTTTACGATAGAGATAGCGTCAGCAACATCGTACTGCTCTTTCTTATCAAATGCCTTAACAGCGTCTTGATACTTCTTTCCTCTTTTCATGAAAAAATAACCTCCTGGTGGTAATATCGGGAGAGGGCCCTCCCACATTTACGTTTCTTTGTTATTATTTTAGGTTACATAAATTTGCAACTATTTTAGGGGTATGTTGGCTTCGCTAAGTGTTAGTCAACCACTTCAACACCCATTGATCTTGCTGTACCAGCGATCATGCTCATTGCAGACTCAAGTGAAGCTGCGTTTAAGTCAGGCATCTTAAGCTCAGCGATTTCCTGAACCTGTGCCTTTGTGATCTTAGCAACCTTCTTCTTGTTTGGCTCGCCTGAACCAGACTGAATCTTGCAAGCTTTCTTGATTAATACCGGAGCAGGTGGAGTCTTAGTAATGAAACTGAAACTTCTGTCTGCATATACAGTAATAACTACAGGGATAATTAAGTCGCCCTGATCGGCTGTCTTTGCATTAAACTGCTTTGTGAACTCTACGATGTTTACACCGTGCTGTCCAAGTGCAGGTCCAACTGGAGGAGCTGGAGTTGCCTTTCCAGCAGGGATCTGCAATTTAATGTATCCTTCTACTTTCTTTGCCATTTGGAATTGCCTCCTTAATTTGTTTTCTTAACATCTGCGAAACTTACTTCTACCGGTGTCTCGCGACCGAACAGCTCTACATTAATTGTAACTGTCTGCTTGTGATAATTCATAGCTGTGATAACACCGACTGTATCCTTCCAGACACCGCCGATAACGACTATCATGTCACCCTCAGCAAAATCAACTACCACGTTTTCCGTCTTAATACCCAAAGGTCTCATCTCGGCTTCTGTGAGAGGAACCGGTTTGCTTCCCGGACCTACAAATCCAGTTACGCCTCTGGTATTTCGTACAACGTACCATGTATCATCATTCATAATCATATGAATAAGAACATAGCCTGGAAACATCTTCTTGGAAACCTGTTTACGAACACCGTTCTTCACCTCTGTAACGTCCTCCAACGGAACACGCACTTCAAGGATCTGGTCCTCAAGATGTCTGTTTTCGATTGTTTTGTCAATATTAGCTTTGACTTTGTTTTCATACCCTGAATAGGTATGTACAACATACCAGTTCGCTTCTGTCATAATCACTTTGCCTCCGTTTTAAAAATGTAAACCAATAAGGAAATCTACGCCCTGCTGGATACCCCAGTCAAGAAGCGCAATAATAAGACCGGTAACTACTGAAACCGCCAGTACTGCAATGGTCTGTCTGATGACCGATTGCTTCTCAGGCCAGATAATCTTCTGAAATTCAGCTTTCAGACCTGAAAACCAGCTTGTTTTTGGAGCCTTTTCGACTTTTTCATTCTGTCCCATAATGTACTCCTTCACTCAGTTCCTAGACTATTTTGTTTCCTTGTGCATTGTATGAGTTCTGCAGAATACAATACTTCTTGGTTTCCATTCTGTCCGGATGAGTTTTTTTGTCCTTTGTCATGTTGTAATTACGACGCTGACATTCTGTGCACGCTAATGTAATCTTTGTACGCACGACTTCCACCTCCGTTTAAATTCTTTGTTGTTTGTACCCTTAAAAAAGGCATAAAAAAAAGACCTATTTCCAAGCCTGTATACTATATCACAGTTGAGCCGTAACCGTCAATAGCTATTTTAAAATTTATTGCAAATTCTTTTGAACAGTGCCGCTGTCTGTACCTTTTTGTATGTCCGGCAGCAATTAATTTTTATAAATCTTACAGATACATAACTAAATATAGTACATTTATCTGAATTTTTCAAGTATTTTGTTGTTGTAAATCCTCAATTATGACGATATAATATATGTGTATAAGTAGGATTTGATAATTAAAAATTTTACATAGCTTATTATAGCTGCAGTTAAGCATTAGTAATCGCAGCTATACAATATAATATTTAAAGGATTACCATTTAACGGATTAAACGATTTTCACGGATGAAAGGAGGGGTCTTTATGGCAAAGATAGACAGTGCCTACGCTTACTATGCCAGCACTTATGCCAATAAAGAGGTATCGCGCTATGATTCGCACAAGAAAAGCGACCTGCGCAAGATATACAACAGAATAATAAAGACAAATAAAGAGTCCCCTCTGTACAAGATTTCCAATATGTCCGAGGCCAAGAAATATGCTATCGATATAAAGGAAAGCTCTAAGGCCATCTTAAATGCCGTGGATTCGCTTTCTGATAAATACGCAGGCTCCTCTGACTCCTTCCAGAAGAAGGTTGCGGAGTCATCTAATGAGGATGCTGTAGGCGTGCGCTACGTGGGTGACGGCTCAGAGAATAAAGGAGCAGACGGCTTTGATATAGATGTCAGACAGCTCGCCGCACCACAGATCAATACCGGCAGCTACTTAGACAGCAAGGCCCTGTCCTTTATACCGGGCAGCTATTCCTTACATAAATACCAATGCATCATCCTATGAGTTCCAGTTCGGAGTGAGCACCGGTGAAACAAACGGCGAGGTGCAGGACAAGCTCAAGAGGCTCATAAACGCATCTGGTCTTGGCATTGAGGCTGACATAGTCCATGATGACTCAGGCAAGGCAGCGCTTCAGCTTACATCAATGCAGACAGGTCTCAGCGAGACTGAGGATTCTCTCTTTAGTGTGGCTCCGTCAGCTAACGCAGAGTCCATAAGCATGATGAAGCAGCTGGGTATTGATAAGGTATCATCCCCTGCCCACAACTCTGACTTTTCGCTGAATGGCACCGCGCACTCATCCTTGTCCAACACCTTTACCATCAATAATACCTTTGAGCTCACGCTCAAAAAGCCGACCACAGATACAGGTGCCGCAGCCATCGGTTTTAAGGCCAATTCCGATGCAGTTGCCGACAATGTGCAGACTCTGGTTGACGCATACAATAAGATGATAGACGTGGCAGATGATTATTCAGTGAACGACTCTGCAGATGCCACAAGGCTTCTTCGTGATATAAGCTCCATCACAAAGGGCTCACAGTCAAAGCTTTCCTACATCGGTCTCATGACAGACGATGACGGCAAGCTCACTATTGACCGCGATATCCTCGCCGGTGCGCTTAGTCCGGACAGAGCTGATGACACCTTCAACACTCTTACAGCACTAAAGGATGCAATAGGTGACAAAGCAAAATCTGTGACAGTCAACCCTATGAACTATGTGCAGAAGGTTGTTGTGGCATATAAGAATCCCGGACACAATTTCAACACACCATATATTTCGTCAATTTATTCAGGCATGATGCTTGACAGCTACGCATAAACGGCTGTTGTACCAAATCAGTACAACAGCCGTTATTTTATATTTTTTATAATAGTGGCTGCAGATCTCCCACCATTTTTTCCTCAAGCGTCCTGAGCCTCTCTGCAATTGCCACACTCTTTGAATCAGCATCGCGATATTCATTGAGACTGCCGCTGATTGTCTCTATGCCCATATTACAGCCCTCCGTCAGTAACTTTGCTGCCTGGGACTGATCATCATTCACTGCCATCTTCATTGCAGTCTGCAGCTTCGCAGCCATCTTTGCAAACACACCCGGTTCCTTAATATCTGCACCTGCTTTGTCAAGCATATCCCTGCAATCCACTGACAGCCCGGTGTGCTCATCATAGTACTTGTCTATCAGCTCACGAAGCTGCTTGTCATCTGTGTGTTCTCTTATATCGTCCATGCTCTCAAGTGCCATCTTACAGCCCGCTATGCAATCCTGAAGCAAGAGCACCGAATCATGATTCTCTATATTTTTTGCTCATAAAAACCTCCATACTTCTTTTCTATTTAGTATGGAGGTTTTCATGAAAAAAAAATATTCACTTCACAATCGGAAACTCAAGCTTCACCCAAAACTTCCCATGTTCCCTTTTAAAACTCATGCTTCCATTCATGCGCTGCATCATCGCATCCACGCTCTTAAGCCCTATCCCGGCACTTTTAAGAAGTGTTTTATTGTCACATACACCATTGCCAATTTCAACGCTAAATGTTTTTTCGTAAAAGCTGTTTTCATAACAACAGGCTTTTTATTGTCCGCATATTTATATATATTATCCGTCAGATTGGAAAATATTCTGGTCAAAAATGCCATATTAACAGCAACCTTTACCTGCTTAAAGCTTATTCCTTCTGCATCAACCTCATAATTGCTTTTCATAAGCTGAGCACACACATCTGAGAGGTAATCTCCAAATATATACTCAACATCCATTGATGCATCCAATTCAATAGGTCTTTGTGAACCGGCAATTGAAAAATCCAGTAAATTGTCTACCTGAGTCCTGATATCCAACACCTTTTCACTTATAAAATTAAGATTTTTCATATTCTCGGCATATGCTTCGTTCTCCAGTTTCATTACATCAACATATGTCATAACACCAGTCAATGGCGTACGCAGGTCATGAGCCATATTACGCATCAGTTCATCCTTTTCCTGTCGCGCTTTTTTCTCCTGTTCCTGTGATGCTTCAAGCTCTGTTTGATAGCCCGCTATAATTTTTCTGATGCGTAGATACACAAATACAATTCCCAGCATAAGAGAAAATCCCACATCAAAAATCATCAAAGTGATATAATATTTTTCCGTAAATCCTGTATATATAAATACTTCCGCCTCAATATCGGAGAACTGGACAGGCAACTCATAGCTTCCTGTAAATCGGTAATCATACATATTTTTAGCCGGAGATATAAGCTTATCTACATTTGATTTATTGTATATTACCTTCCCCATTTCCTGAACACTATAAAACGCAACATCATGCTCCGCCATCCATTCATCATATTGCTCGACATCTGTAGTACTTATATCATTATCAGATACATATTGTTGAAACTCGTCTATATATGGCTTTTCATTATAGTATATCATAAAAGATCCAGCTTCAATATAATAGCTCAACAAATCAATTCCCAGATAGTATAATAGTCCAAAAACAATACATGTCCCTATAATCGCAATTGCAAACGTCAAAGACAGCTTTTGTTTTACTCTCTTTAAATCATCTCTCAAAACGGTATCCTCTTCCCCATTCTGTGTGTATACATGCATCGCCACATGCTTTTATAAGCTTATTCCTAAGATTTTTAATGTGTACCATAACAGTATTCTTTGCATTATATGTAAAAGCCTCATCCCATACCATCTCGTATATCATCTCAATTGTATATATCCGGTCAGGATTTTTCATCAGCAATTTTAGTATCTCATATTCCTTTCCGGTTAATTTTATCTCATCACAATTAAACTCAACCTTGTTTCGATTCGTAAACAGTTTAAGTCCATCTGCCTCTATAGATTCATCCTTGTTTGTGCGATTTGCATTTCCACTGTCATATACCAGATATCGTCTGATAAGAGCTTTAACCTTTTAAATAATCTCCATGTTTTAAAATTGCTTAGTCATCTAATCGTCACCCCCCACTTCTATCCCTTCCAGCTTATCCAACTCTTCCGATTTTGCTGATAAAAACAATATCGGAACACTGTGTCTTTCACGCATTCTCCTGCAGGTTTCAATGCCGTCCAACTGCGGCATCATTATATCCATTATTACAAGGCTGAACGATTCATCTATTTTTTCCAAAGCCTCCATACCGTTTTGTGCAATTACCACACTATAATGCTGCAATTCAAGAAGCTTTTTTATGCCACTGTATACTGTTTTATCATCCTCAACAACAAGAATTTTGTCCATTATATGCTCCTATCATATTATACATGTTTATTACATCAAAAAGATTATACCACATAACCGCTCCTAATTATTCCTTAATGTGCGCAAACCCTTATTAGCATAAATACAGCTTCCAATCATAGTTATTAAAATAACGCTAATTTCCAAAAGCCCGATTCTATACACAAATTGCCAGATATTCATTTCAAAGTTCCATATATCAAGTGAAAAGCTTTTTTGAAAATTTGAAATCTCACAAAATTCAACAAAGTATTTAAAAATATTGACAGAAAATCTATTAAGCAGTCCCAATGTCAATATTCCTGCCCCCACAAGCGCCGGAACAGTTATCATCAAAATCTCATATAACAGAATTTGAATTGTCCTAAATTTTCTCTGTCCAAGTGTATTGTATATTGCGATCATTTTTGAGTGTCCTTTAAGCCATAAAACAGTCAGTAACGACATAACCACAACACATACAATATACATAACGCTCAACGTCACACTTGTCATACTTTTTAACATTGATATTACATCTGTCATTTGCAGTTCCTCATTCAAAACCTGATTGACAACTGCCGAATTCGGAACATTTTGAAACATTTTACTCATATCATCATATAAAAGTGATGTGCTTTTATAATCTGTGCTGAAAAAATTTATCCCATAACAGCTTGCTTCATTGTTTAATTCTACATACGAATTATAATCAGTGAATACTATACTGTCAGCCACTTTATAGTAGCCATCGCTCACCTGTGTCTTTGGAGTATTTATTACAGTATAAATCCCAATTACCTTAATACTGATTGTATTATTTTCATACTGTATAGATACATTACTGCCAATTGACAGGTTATTTTCAGAGGCGAGCTTATCTGATATCATTGCCCCTTTATCACCTGACATCGGATATTTTCCTTTTGAAATCTTAAAGATACCACTACTGAAATATTCATTGTAAGAAGTATTTATGTTTCCACTGACATATATTTTATTTTCCTCAAAATCACTTTGTTTTTCTGTATACGGTACATTTTCAAAATCTACTGCTTCACATATAATATCACTTGTAAATGCATTATTATATCCTACAACATTTTTATTATTATCTGCATATTCTAAAATATCTTTCCAATCATCTAAAGTAGAAAAATCGTCTAATTTAACAAGAACACAACATCCCGCCATATCTGCAAAAGATTTGTAAAAGCTCTCTATTGCTGAATCTAGAAATGTTGCAATTCCGCAAAATAGTGTCAGTACAAATATGCAAACAGCAATTAGTATATTCCGTCCCGGTCTCCCTAATAATTCTTTGCATGCCTGCCACCATTTATTCCTCATCGTCATCTCCCATTTCATAGCAAATATCACATTTTTTCTTTACATAATCCGAGTGGGTTACTACTATAACACATCTGTCCTGTTCATGAGCTATCTGCTGTAACAATTCGACAATTTTTCTTCGATTCTCTTTATCCAGATTTCCTGTAGGCTCATCTGCCAGAATATATTTTGCATCTGTTATCAACGCCCTCGCTATTGCAACTCTTTGCTGCTGTCCACCTGACAATTCCGTAACCTTTCGGGTTATCTGACTATCATCAAGTCCAACCATTACAAGGCTGTCTCTACACATTTTTATCAATTCTTTTTTTGGTACATCAGGTAAGCTTATCTGGGCTGCAACCATTACATTTTCAAGGGAAGTCATATAATCAAATAACTGATAATCCTGAAAAACCAATGATATACTATTTTGGCGCAGTTTTCTTCCACCAATATTTTGTATATTTTCTCCATCCAGCAAAATTTCCCCCTCATCCGGTTTTTCTAAACCGGCAAGTAACGATAAGCACGTTGTCTTTCCTGAACCTGACGGACCAAATATTCCATACATTTCTCCTATTTCAAATCTGTATGTAACTTTATCCAGCACATGCACAATTTCCTTCTTAGATTTATATGCATACGATACATTAATCATTTCCAACATATTTACCACTATCCCTTCGAATTTAACAGTTTCTTTGCATTTTCTTCAACAGTTGTTACAACAGGCAGTACCATAAATGCAATCCAATTAACCAACGAAATTATTAATAGAATTATAATGTTTTTTAAAGTAAAAAAAAAAGCACTCATTTCTATACGTACCTCAAAGCCTTGAAATATTCCGGGTGTATCATATCCACCTATGGCTCTGTCTGTACTATTAATTATGACATTCTTACCTATACCACTTATAATGCTACATATGAAATTGCCAAGCACACAGTATAATAGCACACCCAAAAGCAAACCACTAATTGCATATATCATTCCTATAAATGCAAATCTACCTATACACCATTTTCTTGACCTTCCGAGTACCATAAAAAGTCCTGTATCTTTTTGGTATTGGATAGTATAAAACGAGAAAACGATTAACAAAATAATTTCACCCATTATAATTATCATCCAACAAATTATTTTTGATGTTTTTCCCATCAATCCTACGACTTTACATTCTGAATCGAGATAATTAGAAGTATTATCATATATCTCCACATTATCTCCATACATTTTCTTTAATTGTTTTTTTACTGCATCTATATGCTCTATCTTATCAATATACACTTCGCTTCCCGTTGACGCTGTGTACTCTAACCCTAGTAACTCTACAATATAATCATAATCTACATATATAGAATTATATGGACTATGTATGTATACCGAGGTTCCCTCTTCATTTGAATCATATATTTCGAAATCACTGTCCACTTTATAAATTCCGCATATTTGTAAAGACGTTGCCTCCGATTGGTCTCCTATAGTATATTTAACTTCATCCCCTACCTTAAGGTTATTTTTTTTTTCGCATATCGCTGTTCTACAATAATTCCTTTATTTTCATATGTTGGAAATTCCCCTTCAATAAGAGATACATTTTTTTTCCCATGAAAACAGGCTATATTGCTGCACATCCATATTTGCAACAATCACCATTTTGTCAGCCCGATTGCGCACATCTTTATTCTCCGGATCTATTCCTTTATGTTCCTTTACATTCTCTGTATCCACCGGATCTGCAATCAGCTCTCTCCATGCCCCAAGTCCTGTAACATATTTTACTTTTCTGATTTCATCATAATCACTCTTTGTAAAGCCTCCATTATCATCCTCAATTACTAAGGCGGCTCCATTATATAAATATGCATCTCTCTCAGATTTTTCCGAGGCATTGCTTAATAGCAGGCCAATAATTTCACCCAGGATTATTGTCGCGATAATCAGTATGATAATCAAAGATTTTATTTTATTTCTTTTTATATATATAATAGCTGTTTCTATCATATCCATCTCCTCAATACTACCAAACATTAAAAAAAGCCATAGACATCTATGGCTTTACAATACTATATACATATAAAGAATTAGCTGAAAAATCATTTAAGAATTATAAATAATTCTAAAGAAACCTAAAGATTCCTATGTTCTCAATTATTTTACTATCGCTGTTTCAGATATCCTTTTAAGTTCTTGGATTTCAACATCGGCATCCGAAAATAGATATTTACCATCCACATATACAAGATTTGCAATAGCATCATTATCCTGATATAAAGTAATATATCCCTCATCGTTCCAGCTCCATGTTCCGGTTTCCACCTTATCAGTATGTTCTATTTCCATCTCATACTCGCCTTGTTTTTCATCGTTATCATGTATGATAGCTAATTTTTTTGTACTATCTACATTTTGATACTCTGAAAAATCAAAAGTTCCATAATAAAGTCCCACCGTCACATTATTTTTTTTGCTGCATTATGCTATATGTAATCAGCACACTCATTGCGCAAATGCAAACAGCAAATACTACATAAGTAATAACTCGTTTTCTCATTATCTACCTTCTCCCTATTGTTTAATCAATGTTGGCTTTATCCTTACGGTTTCATAACTCTTACTATATACTGATGCTTTCCCCAATGGTATTCCTAATGAAACAGAACCTATCTCATATGCAACTCCTACAGATAATGAATATGTAGATCCACCTGACTCACTATAGTATAACATATCTCCATTTTTTAGATAAGTACCTTTTGTTTGTTGTCATAAAACATAATGATTTCCAGTCCATTGTGTTGACTTAACTATTGTGATAAATCTATATTATTTAAATACCTATATATCTGATCATATGTCACCAGCGATACATTTCCCATTTTTCCGGCTTCCTCAATGCACCCTTGTAAATCCTTTTTTCGCGAATAAAAATAAATGGACATTCTCATATCTAAACAATCTGCTTCTCTTTTTCAGCTTTTCGAGCACTTTTACATCCACATTTTCATTTATCCACTTACATTCTCCAAACAATGCAGTGCTTTTATCCTGATCACCCATTATATCAATTTCTGTCTGTATTCTCTCTTGCGGATCCGTTCCCCACCATCGTCCAAGATTGCTAAATTCCACAGGTGCTTCCCCATCAAGCAGCAATTTCCACAGATACTGCATACATATTTCTTCAAATATCCTGCCCATATAATCTGACAGATTTGGAGCAATTCTTTTATACGCAAGTTCTGTTGCACCTCTGCTAATGATAGAATTATTATCAGGTATAAACCGATACCAGAATCTAAACATATTATCAGCTATTGCATATATTGATTTTCTGGACTCCTTTTCGCCATATGGAGTTTCTTTCCGTATTAAGCCAAGATTAATCAGATTTTTCATATACTGTGAGCATACACTTGTCGTTTCGCCTATCTTGGTTGCGATTTCCGACATACGGGGGAGCTGCCTATTGCTACTGCTGTTATTATTGCATTATATACAGCAGGTTCACGGACTTCCTGCTTTAACAGATTTTCAGGTTCCTCAAATATTGCCGATGCTGGGTTGAGGAACACATTTTTTATTATCCTCTACACTCATGCTGTCATTCATCTGTAAAAGATATTGTGGAGTACCACCAACAATACCATATATCAGAGCCATATCCTCTGCTGAAAATCCGTTGAAATATTTGCAGCTATCCTCAAAATCAAACGGAAGTATCTTCATCTGGGCGGTTCTTCTGCCATACAAAGGCGCCTTATACGCCAGCACATTATCTTCCATGTAAGACATAGATGAGCCACATAATATAAGCATCATTTTAGAATTATCTTTATTTTTATCAATAAGCATCTGCAAGGTTGAAGCCATGCTTTTCGAAGCTTTTGCCACATATGGATACTCATCTATGACAAGCACCAGTCTTTCATTTTCACATAATTTAAATACATATTCTATTGCAGCCTGAAATGACACAAATGAAGTCCCCGGCATTATTCCTGAAGCATATTCCATGATTGCCTGACTAAAGTTCTCCAGATTCTGCTTTTCGTTGCTCTCTACTCCCATAAAATATATTGCTTTTTTATCCTGTATAAAATGGCTTATGAGAGCTGTCTTCCCCCACTCTTCGTCTGCCGTAGATTACTGCGAATTCAAATTTATCCGAATTATATAATCCGTTTAAAGTTGCAAGCTCTTTTTCTCTTCCTATAAACATAGCTCTTCTCCCTCCATTTCTATACACAATATTTTATTACTTATATATGGTTTAGTCAATCGTAATTTAGTTAATCATAAATAACTAAATCGTAAATAACTAAATATTTATCTTTCATTTCGTATACACAAAAAAAAGACGGCCGTCCCGGTCCCCACCGGTTCAGCCGTCTTTATAATAAATTTCAATGTTATACTTTTTATATTTTACTCTTATTTATACTCTTTTACTAACTTTTATACTTGTTTAAATTTAGCATCTACTGCTGTGCAAGCACTGCCTGTACCTCTGCCTCTGTAGCGCATGCCATTACCTTGTCTGCCAATGCCTTGCATTCTGCCATACTGCTGTCTGCGATGGTCTTTCTGGTCTTGAGCACACTTGTGGCACTCACTGAGAACTCATCAAGTCCGAATGCGAGTAACAGCGGAATGAGCTTTGGATCTGCTGCTGCCTCTCCACACATGCCTACCATGATACCCTCTTTCTTACCGCACTCGATGATACGCTTGATTGCGCGAAGCACTGCCGGATTGAAGGCTGAATAAAGGTATGCTACCTTTGAGTTTCCACGGTCTACTGCCATTGTGTAGCCTGTCAGGTCGTTTGTTCCGATACTGAAGAAGGCTGCCTCTTTTGCAAGCACATCTGCCATCATGCAGGCTGCCGGTGTCTCCATCATGATACCAATTTCGAGGTTCTTGTTGTATGCAATGCCCTCTGCATCAAGCTCTTTCATGATGTCAGCTACCATTGCCTTTACACTGCGAAGCTCCTCTACGCCTGTCACAAGCGGAACCATTATCTTTATCCTGCCGAATGCACTGGCTCTCACAAGTGCACGAAGCTGTGTATTGTAGATATCTGTTCTCTGGAGGCAGAATCTGATAGCTCTGTAGCCTAGGAATGGGTTGTCCTCTTTCTCAAGGCCCAGATATGGGATTTCCTTGTCGCCTCCGATATCAAGTGTACGGATGATGACAGGCTTGCCCTTCATTGTCTCTGCTACTGATTTGTATGCCTCAAACTGCTCTTCCTCTGTAGGAATTGTATCTCTGTCCATGAAAAGGAACTCTGTACGGAAAAGTCCTATTCCCTCTCCGTCACACTCTACAGCTTTCTTTGCGTCCTCAGGCTTTCCGATATTGCATACAAGCTCTACCTTTGTGCCGTCTGCTGATACTGTCGGCACACCCGCAAATTTCTTTAAGAGCTCTTTCTCTTTTTTTTGTATTCCTCAAGCAGCCCAGCGAATTTCTGCTCTGTCTCAGCGTCAGGGTTTACGATTGCCTCTCCGCTTGTTCCGTTGAGTACCACTCTGTCACCATTTTTGACAGCTGTGCAGATTCCATCAATACTGAGAACTGCCGGGATTTCCATTGCTCTTGCAAGTATTGCTGAGTGGGAGGTTCTGCCGCCCACCTCTGTGAGTATTCCTGCGATATTCTCTGCCACGATACCTGCTGTCATGGATGGTGTCAGGTCATGTGCCACGAGCACTGTGCCTGCCGGAGCTGCTGAGATATCATAGTCCTCGATTCCAAGCAGAATCTTAAGGATTCTGGCTTTGATATCCCTGAAATCTGTTGCTCTCTGCTGCAAAAGCTCATCAGGTATCTGTGCAAATATCTCTGCTGTCTGCTCAAGCACCTGGTCGAGCGCCTTCTCTGCCGTGATTTTCTCACTTACTATGAGCGCTGTAATCTGCTCCTCTATGGTCGGATCCTGAAGCATCTGGATATGTCCGCGAAGGATATCCGCATCCTTTGCTCCGACTGTCTTTTCCATTCTGTCTGCCATGGCGTTTGTATCATTTACAAATTTCTCAATGGCTCCCTGGAGACGTGCGATTTCAGCGTCTGTATCTGTAATTTTCTTATTCTCAATCACTATCTCATGCTCTTCGATAATGACCACATTTCCGATTCCGATTCCTTCTGAGCCGGCGATTCCTTTGTACATATCACACCTCCGATTGACTTTGCTGGTTGATTAATCTCCGAAGTTGTTTGCCTCGAGCTCTTCCATCTTTGCAAGTGCTGCTTCCTCGTCAGCTCCCTCACACTCGAATGTAATCTCTGCATCCTTCTTGATGCATGCTGCGATGATGTTTACAAGGCTCTTTGCGTTGATTCTCTTGTCGCCGAATACGATTGTTACATCTGAATCAAACTTGCCTGCCTCTCTTGCGATAACTCCTGCAGGTCTCATGTGAAGTCCCTCTGCTGCTTTTACTACCATTGTCTTGCTTACCATAGTTTTGTCCTCCTGAATTTAAAATTATTGGTTTGTTTATTTCGCTCACACATATGATTAACTGTATCGCTCTCTGCTATTCATCAGCCTGTCATATGTCCGTTGCTTTCTATGGTTTTATTGTACTGTGCGGTATGAGTTTTTTCAATATTCCCCAAAATGCAAAATTGCACCATCTCTGGTGCAATTTTGTATTAATGTGATATTCAGTTCCACCCCAGCTCTTTCCGGATAGCTGCACAAAGCTCATGAGGTGAAGCAGCCTCCCTGAGCCTGTCCGTCGCTCCATTTTCATTCAGAAGCTTTGTGAAATCATGGAAAAATGCCTTTGTCGTGTTGACACTGTCAAAGTTTATCGCAAGCAGAAATATCATGTCTGCCATTCTCTCGCCCCACTCTATCGGCTTGTCGAGACGTATCACAAGTATCTGGCAGCGGTTTACATGCTCAGGCTTTCCGTGCGGTATGGCTATATTGCAGCCCACAGCGGTTGCCTCCACCTTCTCACGCTCCAGTACATCCCTCGCAAACTCGCTCTGCACTATTCCTTTGTTTATGAGAAGCTGGCACGCGCGCTTTAAAACATCCTTGCGGTTTTTCGCCTTTTTTTCAAATATGATAAATTCCTCCGACAGCATCTGTGAAAACTCGCTGACCTCCGCGCTCTGGCCGGTCATGAGCTCAAAGCACTTGTTTCTGATATTTTTCTCATCCTGCGCACTGATTAGTGGAGAAACATACAGAAATCTCATATCCTTGTGGATATCTGCCTGTGTGTCTATGGTCGAGAGTATGAGGTCGCAGTCATACTCGTCAATATGCTCTATGCGGTCTGACGACAAAATGCTTACTATCCTTACATCCGGCACCCTGTTTTCTATTTTGCCCGCTATTATACTGCCGGTCGCATAGCCTGCTGCACCGATTAACACTGCGCGCACTGTCATAGGATTTCTGTGCAGGGCTCCTCCCACCTGCAAGGCAATAAATGCTATCTCATTCTCGCTCGGCATGGCACCTGTGTACTTTTCGTAGTATCTCGATACTGTAAAGCATACCGTAAAGAGACTGGCATACGATTGTGTGATATCGGAAAGAAACGGATTGTCTATCTCTATGCCAAAATGAGTCCTCGCAATGGAGCCCGGCAAAAAGCTACGCATGCTCTCACGTAGAAGCTCATTTTCAATCAGATTGGCAGCGAGAAGATTTGACAGATACACTATCATCTCATCCTCTATGCTAAGCGCCTCCTCACAGGACATGACAACGCGGTTTTGTCCCTCGGCACAGGAAAAAAGCATTGCCAGATACATGATTTCAGGCTGTGCGAGACTGATACCGTGATGCCTTTCCAGAAAGTCTGCTGCCTCCCTTGCCATGTTCTCATGCTCTGTCATTACGAATCCATTTTTCTGTACCTGCTGCTCTGTTTCGGTGCCCGCATCCCCATCATTTGCATCATCACGCATTCGGTTTGACAAATCTAACTCATCCGGCTTCAGCTCTTTCTCCACATCCACCCTGAAAAGTGCAATGGCTATATACTCTGCCAGCATCTGAAATGTGTAATCCGTAAAGATGATATCAAAGCGTCTCTCCACATGATGTATCATGTCAACTGCCATCGACAGATTTACGCTTCTGAAATTATTGGCTATCACCTCGGCCGCGCGTCTTGAAAGCCTGTGGTCATCGGTCTTGATACCCTGCTTATCACTGATTGGATACCTGCAGAAATGCCTCATGGCTTTTCTGATATCAAGCTCACTGCCTGTCGCATATATTCCGTAACCCGCCGTTCTGTGCACCTTAATGCCAAAGAGCAGAAGCTCTGCGTCAAGCTCATTTATATCATCCATGATGACATTTTTGCTGACGTTTAACTCCTCCGAAAAAAGCGCATACGTGTATGTATCCCAGCCACTTAGCAGAATATACGATATGTAGTTCTGTCTCTTCTTCTGCGATACTGCTGCCGATTTCCGCCCTGCCACATCCAGAATCTTTCCTATCTGCGCATCGCTAAAGCACGGCTTCATGCCTTTGCCCGGCTTTCTGTCGAGCGTCATAGAGTTTTGCTCACAAAAATCAGCCACCTCCTTCAGATATGTCTTCACACTTCGCTCCGACATACCTGTGGACGCAGCAAGAGCCTTTGATGTGACAAGCTCATTGTTGTGCTCTGCCAGCTTTTCAATTATCAATAATCCCTTTTCTGAAAGCATAAATCAAAGTTCTCCTGATTATACGTAATTTAACAATTCGACCGGTTCATCTATCAGATTTGTTGCACCATGCTCCTTCAAAAACTCTACGTCCCTGAAGCCCCATGTGACAGATACGCACTCCAGACCTGAGTTTTTCGCTGTGGCGATATCCACATCGGAGTCCCCCACATAGATTGCTTCATCTGCACTCACCTGAAGCTCTTTAAGTGGCTTCTGCACCATATCAGGTGCCGGCTTTTTGCGTATACCCTCTTCCTCCATCTCGCCGACTGCCGATGTCATATACTCCTTGAAATAGAGCTGATTGAGCTCCTTTACCGCCGGGTCAAGCTTGTTTGAAACAATAGCAAGCTTTATGCCGTTTAATTTAAGCTCCTTTAAAAGCTCCATGATTCCATCATAAGGTGCTGTATTGTCATTGCAATGAGCCTCATAATATTCCTTGAAATCCGAAAATGTCTTTTCAAACTTTGGATTGTCTGCTCCCTGTGGCACTGCGCGCTTCATCAGAAGCTTTACACCGTTTCCCACAAATCTGCGCACCTCGTCGAGTGTACGCTCCGGCATGCCATTTTGTTTCAATGCATAGTTTGTCGCATTTTTTAAATCCTCAAGTGTATAGAGAAGTGTTCCATCAAGGTCGAAAACGACCGCTTTTTTACGGTTCTCCTCCTCACCCTTTGCTATATGTGTCTTTTCAAATTCTGTCTTGCTTATCATATATGCCTCATTCCTATCATCATTTGGCAGAACCATAATATCTCCGGGTCTGCCTGATATATAACTGCTGTCATCCTTATTCCTAAATAGCTTTACCTTGTGCTTTAGCACAAATGCTCTTGAAAAATCCTCCTCAACAGGTATGCACACTCTGGCATGTGCCATTCCATCCACTATAGTCTCCGTATCCTTATTCTTGAACTTCGGGACATAATCTGTCTGTTTCACAGTAAACCGCCAGTCCTTGTATATCCTGAAGCTTTTGTTCAGCCTGTCCAGATTTAAAATCCGTACACTGCCGTCTTCTCCTATTATGACTACCGTATCTTCACTAACCGGTGTGGAGATATCCCCCTAGCTGTCCGCACTCCCATGCAGCAGCCCACAGGCAGTATATCCTTTGCAATGATACATCCCATCGGTATCGGGCGTTTTTTATAATCCACTTTTTGAAGCCACTCGTATCAAAATCTTCTCCGTAAATTATCTTTGTATCGTTTAAATAATCAAAAATCCTCTCTTCCAATAATGATTTGATTGCAGAATCCGAAGGACGTTTGTGTGTACCATCGCTGCTGTACTGAAATCTTGGTGTCACGTCTTTTTCTTTGCAGTAGACATTATAGCTGTCTATCAGCAGATCCATCGGAATAAATCCACCGGCCTTGTAATAATGCCCTCCGCCTGAGCCTATGTCCCTGCACACTTCCTGCGCCATTTCGCTTGCGCTCACCTCTTTTATACAGCTTCTAAACGAAAGCTTCACTCCATTCTTAATCACTGAAAATACCATACATATGTCAATAGCATCCACCTCCAGCACAAAATCGCTTATGATGCCGAGTACATTCGGGTCACATGCCCCTGCCTTTACGATCGCCAGACGATATTCCTCTATATAATCGCGCCCCAGCAATGCTGTTGCGGCTATGTCCAGCTCCTCAAGTGACATGTTGGCATTTCGGAATTTGGCCACTATAGTGTTGTCAAAATCCGCCTCATCGCGCAGGTCCCTATCAAGCGAATGTGTTATCTCGGTAAATTCTCCGGTGTCGGTGTAAAGTCCATAATACAGTGCTGTTGCCAGGTTTCGACTTATCTCTACGCCCTCCTCACGCAGCATATCCCACACAATTGTCGCACATGAGCCCATATAGCTCATGACACGGTTAATAGCAGGAAGCTGTCCCGATACTCTGTGGTGATCTATGACAGCCACATTTTCTGCCTTGAAAAATGTGACATTCCCACCACCGTACTGACAATCGACAGTCACAAGCAGCTGCGGATTGTCTAAAAAATCCACATGCTCTATCGGTATGCCAAGACTGTCTACCATAAGCACCAGATTGCTCTTGTGTATGATATTCCTGCCTCCGTATACAAGTCTGGGACTTTTTCCATTCAGCCTCAGGTATTCATAGACTCCAAAGCCGCTTGCCAGTGCATCTGCGTCCGGATTATCATGACATTGCACAATTATGTTATCAAATTGTAATAAATCACTTAGCTTCATTATTAGCTCCCTGAATAGTTATATTAATTCATTTTCTCATATGTGTATTTATGGCTGCTTCAAATCATCACATTATTTCAGGTACGGAAACAGCAGCGAGCTTCTGTCCTTCTCGTCAAACATCGAATTGTACTGCAGGATATTGTATGCCTTTATCCATTTTGCCTCGTCTCCTGTTGCGTCATCCACATGCATAAAACACTCATTCTTTTTCGAATAATAGCCCCTTGAATTTATGGCCGGAATCTTCTCCATCAGCTCTGCGAGGAACCGGTTGTATGCCGGCAGATCTATGTTGGCTCTCTCAAGCGTCAGTGTGGACAGGTAGTTGAGGCTCGTCACATCAACTTTCTGTGCATCCGTCTCGTAATTGGTCCATATGAAAAACGGCACCTTGTACAGATTCTCAAGTTCCTGCTCTGTAAGTCCGGAATTGCCCTTGCCATTTAAGAGCTTGATAAAATCATTGCATAATCCCGGCTGGTGGTCTCCAAAAACACAATCTCTACCGGATCATCCACACCCTTAAAGTATGTGATGAGATTTTCGAGTGCCTTGTCACTTTCATTCAAAAGTGACAGATACTGGTTCGCATCGGTGTATGACGCTCCAACCTTGTAAACCTCCTGATTGAAGTTGTCATATCTCTCACCGTAGCCGCCGTGGTTTTGCATCGTGACACCCATGATGTAAAGCTTCTCGTCATCGCTCTTTTTCTCGTAGCGGTCAATAATCTTATCATAGAGCTCCTGGTCAGTGATATATTCCCTGAGTATCTTTGTCTGGTCAAAATCATCTATAAAGTATGTCTCATCATAGCCCAGATGCGGATAAACCTTGTTTCTGCTCCAGCCTGTCGCATAGTACGGATGCATCGCAACCGTCGTATAGCCGATATTCTTCAGGTTTGAGACTATGGAGGTCGGGTCATCATTTATATACTGCTGATAAACCACCGAGCCGTCCGGCAGAAATGCCATCGAGTTTCCTGTCTCAAATTCCCACTCAGAGTTTGGCGTCTTCGCACCGTACACGGACGAAAGAGCATAGCCTTTAAGCGTATTTTCACTCAGAGAATCCATAAACGGCGTGACCTGCGTGTTGGTCTCAAAATCTCCCACCACCGACAAATCCGCAAACGACTCATTCATGATAACAATGATTGTCGGATTTTTCGCATCAGACTGCGAATATGAGCCGTCCGTTTCCTTGAAATTGCCTGCTATCTTGTCAACTGCTGCCTTGCTGTAGCCATCAGGCGCCTTCACAAAACTGTCCCTTATGCCGAGCACAAAGTTCAGCAGATAGCCGTTTCTGTACGTGCCCTTTTTCTCCCAGGTCTCGGTGTTCAGTGACATGGAATTCATAATGACATACAGCACGCATATTATTGTGAGAAGAATCGAAATAATCCTCATATGGATAGCCGACTCGAACTGCACTTCTATGCGCCTTACCAGCATGATATACAAAACAGCCGCCAGAATCACATACAAAAATTTGTAGTCTATGACGAATTTATATTTTGTCACGACAGAAAGTCCTGTTCCCGCTGACTTCAAATCCGCATACGTAAACTCATTACCACGAAATTCATAGACAAAATAATCTATAAATCCAAACGCGAGTATGGCAATTGATACTATGGTACATGTCAGCCTCGTGTTGTTTGTGATAAAAAGTATCACCAGATATATGGCGAGCGCCAAAACCATATTCACCACGCATACCATATCGGTGGTTTTCACAAAGTCCTCATCCGTCAGCAGCACATACTGCACCGAAAAAACAGATAGTATCGCTCCGATGACAAGCAGTATCGCAGCCCAAAGCCACGACAGCTTTACCGGAAGCTCAAGCTTCACATTGATAAGCCCAAAATATGCTGCCGCAAACAAAAGAATCACCCACCAGCTTGCCGATGTAAAGTACCCTACCAGCGCGGCCGCCACTGCTGCAATTCCAAAGTGTATGTTGTTTTGTTTTGTTATCTCAAATTTGATGCTCATTTCTGCCTCTTAATATTGCCTCTTAATGCTTCCTCTTAATGATGCTTCTTAATGTTGCTTCTTAATGCTTTCTCTTAATGCTTTCTCTTAATGTTGCGATTTGATTTTAAATTATATTTCCTAATTAGCAAAGAAGTCCTCAATTTGACTGTATATAATGTGCATCAGATTTGTTCTTGCCTCAACGCTTGCCCACGCAATATGCGGTGTGATAATCAGCTTGTTTGAATCCTTTATCGCACGGAGCGGATTGTCCTCACTCATAGGCTCCTGCGCCAGCACATCAAGACCTGCCGCCAGCTCTCCATCCATAAGCGCCTGTGCCAGATCCGCTTCATTCACTATAGGACCTCTGCCAAGATTTAAAAATATCGCAGATTTTTTCATCTTTTCAAACGCAGCCTTGTCCATCAGACCAAGTGTATCATCTGTGAGCGGTGCATGCACCGACACGATATCAGACGTGGCAAGCAGAGTATCAAAATCCACCCTCTCATAGCCCGGCTGCGAGTTTCTTCCTGAGGTAGAATAATAAACCACATGGCAGCCAAAAGCCTTTGCGATATCAGCCACGCGTCTTCCGATATTTCCAAGCCCCACGATGCCCCAGGTCATACCGCTAATCTGGTGAAACACATTGGAAAAATGCGTAAACGACGTATCACCCACATATTTCTCGCTCTTCACATAATCATCATAATATCTCAGCTTCTCAAGCAGGTAAAATAGCAGTGCAAACGTATGCTGCGCCACGGTCTCTGTAGAATACCCTGCGACATTTCTCCATTCAATGCCTCTTTTTGCCAGATATTCTTTATCCAGATTGTTTGTGCCTGTTGCAGTCACACATACAAGCTTTAAATTTTTTGCCTGTCCTATAGATTTCTCATTTACCTCAACCTTATTTAAAACAATCACATCAGCATCCCTTGTGCGCTCCGCTGCTTCCTCTGTTGTCGAAAAATCATATTTGACAACCTCTCCGAGCTTGTCATATTCGGAAAGGTCGATGTCGTCACCAATTGTTTTGGAATCTAAAAATACTATTTTCATGGTTTGTTTCCTCTGTGCTATATATTTATTTGTTTTAATTTCTATTTTTAGGGGACTTCGCACTTGCAGGCTGTGATGGTGCGCCAGCATATGGTATATTCCTCAGAAATATATGAAGTCAGCCACAAAAAATGCATCCGGATAGTCTGTTTTATCAGTCTGCTTTTTATCGTCACCGAAGGTTAATGGAACTTTGTGGCAGTTCATATATTTCTTCGGAACACACCATATGCCAGCGGTAATGCAGGTTTGCGTGTGCGAAGTCATCTCAATAATTATCTATATTTATCACTATTTATTGTTATTTGACAATTTTAATCTTTATTTGCCAATGTTTATGATTAATAGAATTACAGCTAGCTTTAAATACTAACAAATTACCTAGCATAATAGCATTAACACAATAGTATTAGCGCAATTTATAAATGTAATCATATGTTCATTTCATACATATACATATAAATGTACACATAATTGTATACATAAATATACACATAAATATAAATATATTTATACCACATTTCGGGAAATAAAACCACTGTATCAGTGTTTGATTAAACAAAGCTTAAGAAAGCCCACCATATTAATGATAAATTTCATCAATATGGTGGGCTTTAACTATTCTGTATCTCTCTTATGTTGGCATTTTATTTCACAGAAAATTTGTAATCTGTCTCTGTGTGGTATGTATCGCCAGCCTTTGTAACAGGTGTACTAAAGTTGGTCTCATTTATTGAGTTTGGATAGAACTGTGTCTCGAGGCAGAATGCATCGCGGTTATTGTATTTGACTCCTCCCTTGCCTTCCTGTCCCACGATAAAGTTGGCAGTATAAAGCTGGATTCCGACACAGTCTGTGTATACCTCCATCTGTATACCACTCTCAGGTGAGTATGCTGTTGCGACCTTTTCTACTCCCGGAGCTGTCTTGTCTATTGCAAAATTGTGATCATATCCGCTTCCATAGTGAAGCTGTGTATCATTTGCCTCGATATCTCTTCCGATTGGCTTAGCCTCTGTAAAATCAAATGGTGTACCCTCAACCGGTGCAATCTCACCTGTAGGAATAGCCTTGGAATCCTTTACAGGTGTGTAATGCTCAGCATTTATCTGCAATGTGTGAGTGTATACGCTTCCTGATGCATGACCATTCAGATTGAAATAGCTATGGTTTGTCATATTAAAGGTAGTTGTCTTATCTGCCTTTGCATTGTATATAATAGCGAGAGCATTTTCTTCTGTTACCTTAAATGTCACATCAACGACTGCATTTCCAGGGAAGCCCTGCTCCAAATCTGCATCCTCTATCTCAAAGGTAATCTCATCTGCCTTCTGCTCCTTAACAGTCCAGAAGCGCTTAGAAAAACCATTTGATCCACTGTGAAGACTGTTCTCATTGTCATTAGCCTCAAGCTTATATTCCACTCCATCAATATTAACCTTTGCATCAGAAATCCTGTTTGCATATCTACCGACAGTAGCACCAAAATAGCAGTACTCCTTCTCATATGACTTTACATTGTCATATCCTAAAATGACATCTCTCTCATTGCCATCCTTGTCCTTTACAAAAATAGATACAACTGAAGCGCCATAGTCTGTCAAAAGTACTCTCAATCCACCGCCATTGCTGATTTCGTAAAGCGATGCCTCCACTCCTTTTGATGTTGTACCGAAAGTTTTTTTACTCATGCCCCATATCCTCCTTTGGTTACATTACGTTTGTTGCATTTTTCTTATTCTACGCATTCCTTTGTATTTTACTTCTTTTGATCGCATAAGTAAACTTTTTCGTGCAAATATCCGATAAAATATTTATAACAAATATTTAAGTACAATTATACGTTCAAAATAAAACCTAAAATAATAGTAACTGCATAATTATAATTAAAAATAACAACAGAGGATTAACATGAGTACACGAGTAAGTTCAGCAACAAATCTTTCAGCAACATATTTTATGAGAAATTTTTATTCAAACAACCGCGATGCCATGAAATCATCCAAACGCAAAGAATATAGTATTACAGAGCTCGCTTACGATGATTCAACCGCCCTGCACCGCGCAGCTAAAAAATTAAAGAACTACAAGTATTCAGACGACGAAAATACAGATAACATCCGCGGAACAGTCATGGCTCTTGTTGACACATACAACAATTCCATTGATTCCGCCTCAAACAGCAGTTCAACCTCCATGAAGCGTTATGCCAAGCAGCTCAAAAAGCTGGCAAGTAAATACAGCGACGAGCTTGAGGACATTGGCATCACAATAAACAACGATGGGACCCTGAAAGCTAATGAGGAGCTCGTCAAAAAAGCCGACGCAGACACTCTTAATTCTCTGTTCGGAAATGACAATGACTTCACAAGCAGTCTGTATCGTGTCTCACGCCAGATGAGCAGCTCGTCATATGATGATTACTACACATCACTGCGGACAGGAAGCAATATAAATCTGACGGTGTAAATCTAATGATGTTTTTTTATAATGTAATTTTAGCATTTCAACTGTAGAATTTCGACTTTGCAAAAGAATAATAGATAATAAATATTTGGCTGTCTTTTTCTTAAAATATAATAAAAAAAAGACAGCCATCGTTCTGCTGTCTTTTAGGAGAAGGTATTTTACTATGGGGATAGTAAAAAATATATAATGTATTGGGGGGTTTTTACAGTTATTATAGTATCACCTTGGCCTCTGAAAGTGTTAACAAACATGCACAAGTTTTCGATTATTTTTTGTGCAGTTTTACTAATTAAAATATGTTGTCCGGAGTTCGAACCCTCCGATGTCTTCCATTAAAAAACGCCTCTCTAAGAGAGACGTTTTTCAATGAGACATCGGGGATTCGAACCCCGGACAACTTGATTAAAAGTCAAGTGCTCTACCACCCGAGCTAATATCATAATAAATTAAAATGCCCAGTTCCGGAATCGAACCAGAGACACACGGATTTTCAGTCCGTTGCTCTACCAACTGAGCTAACTGGGCACAATGCTTACGCATCGAGTTGCGGGAATAGGATTTGAACCTATGACCTCCGGGTTATGAGCCCGGCGAGCTTCCAGACTGCTCCATCCCGCGATAGTATTTAGTTACTCTAAAAAGAGTAATGGGCAGAGATGGATTCGAACCATCGAAGCAAGTTGCAGCAGATTTACAGTCTGTCCCCTTTGGCCACTCGGGAATCTGCCCATAATACAATTCAATATTAAATTGTATAAAGCCGATGATCGGACTCGAACCGATAACCTGCTGATTACAAATCAGCTGCTCTGCCAATTGAGCCACATCGGCATAACTAATAAAAGAATTAGTTAAATGGGACCTACAGGGCTCGAACCTGTGACCCTCTGCTTGTAAGGCAGATGCTCTCCCAGCTGAGCTAAGATCCCACGCGTTACTTGTAATGAGTGTTAAAAAATTCATCTGATTTAATCATCCATGAATAAAGACTCACTATAAACGACCCAGACGGGACTCGAACCCTCGACCTCCGCCGTGACAGGGCGGCGCTCTAACCAACTGAGCCACTAGGCCATATAAAGGTTTGTACCTTCAAAACTTCATACAAATCCGATTTGTTTTTCTCAGTTATTAACCAGATTAAGCCCTCGACCTATTAGTAACAGTCAGCTCCACATGTTGCCATGCTTCCACCTCTGCCCTATCTACCTTGTAGTCTTCAAGGGGTCTTACTCCCGAAGGAGGGATATCTCATCTTGAGGGGGCTTCACGCTTAGATGCCTTCAGCGTTTATCCCTTCCAGACTTGGCTACTCTGCCATGCCGTTGGTCGACAACAGATACACCAGTGGTTGGTCCATCCCGGTCCTCTCGTACTAAGGACAGCTCCTCTCAAATATCCTCCGCCCGCGCCGGATAGGGACCGAACTGTCTCACGACGTTCTGAACCCAGCTCGCGTACCGCTTTAATGGGCGAACAGCCCAACCCTTGGGACCTGCTACAGCCCCAGGATGCGATGAGCCGACATCGAGGTGCCAAACCACTCCGTCGATGTGAACTCTTGGGAGTGATAAGCCTGTTATCCCCAGGGTAGCTTTTTATCCGTTGAGCGATGGCAATCCCACTTTATGCCACCGGATCACTAAGTCCTACTTTCGTACCTGCTCCACCCGTCGGTGTCGCAGTCAAGCTCCCTTCTGCCTTTGCACTCTTCGAATGGTTTCCAACCATCCTGAGGGAACCTTTGAGCGCCTCCGATACCCTTTCGGAGGCGACCGCCCCAGTCAAACTCCCCTGCCTGACATTGTCCCATTGCCAGTTCATGGCAACTGGTTAGAAACCCAGTACCACAAGGGTGGTATCCCAACAGCGGCTCCGCAAAGACTGGCGTCCTTGCTTCTCTGCCTCCCACCTATCCTGTACATGCAATACCGAATCCCAGTATCAAACTGGAGTAAAGCTCCATGGGGTCTTTCCGTCCTGGCGCGGGTAACCAGCATCTTCACTGGTACTTCAATTTCACCGGATGTATTGTCGAGACAGTGCTCAAATCATTACGCCTTTCGTGCGGGTCGGAACTTACCCGACAAGGAATTTCGCTACCTTAGGACCGTTATAGTTACGGCCGCCGTTTACTGGGGCTTAAATTCAAAGCTTCGCTTGCGCTAACCTCTCCTCTTAACCTTCCAGCACCGGGCAGGCGTCAGCCCATATACTTCACCTTTCGGTTTCGCATAGACCTGTGTTTTTGCTAAACAGTTGCTTGAGCCTATTCTCTGCGGCCCACTCCCGTGGGCACCCCTTCTCGCGAAGTTACGGGGTCATTTTGCCGAGTTCCTTAACAATGCTTCTTCCGCCGGCCTTAGGATTCTCTCCTCATCTACCTGTGTCGGTTTGCGGTACGGGCACACATGAAACAATAGCGGCTTTTCTCGGCACATGGCTCACACGCTTCGCTACTTTAATTCGCTCCACATCACGTCTTCGGATTATATGACGGATTTGCCTGTCACACACCTACCCCGCTTGTACCGGTATTTCCATTCCCGGCTCGTGCTCTCCACATGC